>Ga0310690_10000060_pt1 | contig 233729 bp, 218 predicted proteins | sample AusTroGonzalo_MG_2_FD_207661 | JGI IMG/M metagenome (GOLD analysis project Ga0310690, IMG submission 207661) | Bovine rumen microbial communities from tropical cattle in Woodstock, Queensland, Australia - Gonzalo_04 (v2) (version 2) | ecosystem: Host-associated > Mammals > Digestive system >... | reverse complement strand
CTTTAGAAAAATATAATAATTGTTACAATTTATATGTGTAAAAAAACTTTCATATAGGAAAAAATATGCTATCAGCAAGCATTTCAGACATATTTAATATATTAAGTTATATTAATATATATTAAGTAATGGCAAAAATTTTCTGTAAAAAATGTGTTAAAAAGTGTGGTAAAAATGAAAAATAGAAATAGCGGGCATTGATTATGCAATACCCGCCATTTTAAACTGACAGTTTTTTTATTTTGTTATGTTGATTCTTCGTCAATGTTTTTACTATTTCTTTCGAATGCCGTTAAGAATGCTATGAATCTAAACCCGAATATAACATTATCCTGTATCTGTCGGATTCTGTAGCTTCAAGTTCGTCTAATATAGCTTCCAAAGTAGCTTTATCCTTGATTGGGTTTCCATTAGCATCCAAAACAAATGATTCTTTTTCTCCTGATTTCACCATGAGTTTAAGAGCGCCATCTTTAAAAAATTTGGAAGTACGATAGTTCCCGTCATCTTGACATATTTCTTTGTATGTTTCTTTTCCATCTTTATTATAATTTGTGATGATTTCACTTCTCTCTTTGTCGGGATAGCCTACATATTTTCTAGTAATTGTTCCAAATTTATCCATATTGATCATCTCGACAGTTCCATCAGCATTTTTTATTATGTGGCAGGTACCGACTATTTCACCTTTACTATTATAGGTATATTGGATTTCTTCACTTGTTTTTGTTTTTTGATGTTTTTTAGCATATTCATCTTGTTTTGCGTTAATTGCGTTTTCAAGTTTTTCGGCATCACTTTTATCATTTGGAGACCAGTTAATTCCAATTGAATGCAAAACTCCTTGTATATAGCGAACGCCTTTAGTAGCTATATCTACAACAATAACTTTTTCTGCATCAGCTTGAGAAATAGCATCTGCACTATTTGTACCGGAATATTTTGCCCAGATTGAGCCTTCAATCTTTCCGTCACCTCTTGTGTTTTCTTCTGTTTCTTTTTGGTCTAAAAGTCGAGCAACTTCTGCTGCCATTGTTTTAAAATCTACGTTCATGTTTTGTACTCCTTTCTTTGCGTACTTGTTGGTTCGGGCGTGCGTAAATTACCCGGACTCATATCCTCTGCGTTTGTAATAATTACGTACTTATATTTTTAAATCATCATTCCCAAGTCTAATGACTTACATTTTTATTAACGGCATTTTTTTGAAAAACTTTAGAAAAATATAATAATTGTTACAATTTATATGTGTAAAAAAACTTTCATATAGGAAAAAATATGCTATCAGCAAGCATTTCAGACATATTTAATATATTAAGTTATATTAAGATATATTAAGTAATGGCAAAAATTTTCTGTAAAAAATGTGTTAAAAAGTGTGGTAAAAATGAAAAATTGTATATCATACTTTTTTGTTTAAATTCTAAACCCCTCATATAAAAAGAAAAAGTTGCCAAGAGAGAATTGGCAACATTAAATAAACACGAGGATATTAAGAGAGAGTATAAAAAGAAATCTCGTTTGTTAATATTGTTCTAAGTCGAACGCTATTTGTTTTTTGGGTTTTATCTTATCTCCTTTGCCCTTACATATATATAAAGTTTTTTTGCATGAAAAAATTGCCTATTTTAAGCCAATTTTCGCAAAATTGTTACACAACTTAAAACTGTATAAATAAAGGATATAGCAAGTATATACTATCAAAATAAGGAGTAAGTGTTTTTAATACTAGTCAGATAATGACATTTTGTAAATGTCATTTTTATTATAATTAAATAACGAAGAAAGTATGGTTGAAATTTCTTTATCTTTAAATCCTTTTGCCTTAAGGATTTTAATTTTTTGTTTGATTTCACTCAAATCGGTTCCTTTGTCAGGATAAACCATACAGACAATTTCTCCCTTTATTCCGGAGTTAAAATAATTAATTATTTCGTCTGTGTTTTTAATAACTATTTCTTCAAACAATTTGGATAATTCACGCCCCAGTGCTATTTTAGGATTTTTACGACATTTTGAAATTGTTTTTAAAGTTTTTATTATTCTCTCCGGTGAATCATAAAAGATAAGATTTTGTCCGGAGTATTTTGTTACTATTTCTTCAATTTGTTTTTCTGTTCTCGGTACAAATCCTATAAACGTGAATTCTTCATTCTCTCTTGGTATCTGGGATAAAAACGTTGTTATGGCACATGCTCCGGGAAGCGAGGTTACGGAATAATTATTTTTTAAAAGCTCGGTCAAAATAATCGTACCGGGATCGCATATTAGAGGGGTTCCGGCATCTGACACAAGTGCAATTTTTTTCCCATTTCTTAATTCGTCGAGAAAAAAGTTTACCCGCTCATGTTCATTGTATTTGTGATAAGAAATACATTTCGTTCTGATATCGTAGTGGTTCAAAAGTTTCTGAGTTACTCTTGTATCTTCACAAGCTATCAAATCGACGCTTTTTAATACTTCAATCGCTCTTAAAGTTATATCTTGTATGTTACCGATTGGCGTCGGTACAATATAAAAATCGAATTCTCTTGTCATATTATTCCCAAAACAATCAGTTTGTAATTTCTGAAGAATTTACTTCCAACAGGTTTTTTCCAAAAATATCTTTGAAGCGTCTTCAATATTGGAAGGTGCTGTCAAAGAGGTTTTTCTCTCGTTTGTTTTTGTTTGTATTTCTGCACCGTTATTAAATCTGTTATACAGAGAAAGTCCGTAATAAAGAACGAATGCCGAGCCTCCCACAGCAAGCATTGCCAGCAAAAATTTCTTTAACAATGTTTTTTTACTTATAGGCTGTTTGTATGGTAAAACCGGCTGTTCTTCCGCTTTTGGCGGTAACAATTCTTCAGTTGAAGGATTGTTATCAATTTCTTCTGTCGCAACAGGTTCATCTGCAGGGAATACATATTCTTCTGCCAGAACAAATAACGGCATTGATAACATGATTGCTATAATAGTTAAAAATATTTTATTCTTCATCTTTTTTCGTGTTTTTCTTTGTTGTTCTTGTTTTTTTCTGAGAATTCCTGTTAGGTCTGCGTGAGCGTGAAGTTTTTTTAGTCTTATCATCAACCTGGCTTGTTTGTTCAGCTTCAGTCAACTTAACTTCCTGGACTTCCGGCAAAACCGGTTTTATTTCAGAATTTTCATTAATAACAGTAGATGCAAGATTCTCTGATTTCACGTCTTGTTTAACTTTATTCTTATTAAAACGGCCTTTTCCGGAATTTCTTTTCTTTGTTTCTTTTTCTTCCAAAACTTCTTTTACTTCTTTTTGTGCTTCTATTGAAGGATTTACATCTTTTTCAATTTTTTCACTTTGAACAATTGTTTCTTCCTTCTGTTCATTAACAGCAGGAGCATTGTTAAATTTGTTATATTTATTCTTTTTATTGTTGTTCATAGGAAGTTTTATTTTTGCAGCTTTTGCTCTGTATTCACCTTCTGCGGTTGCGGATGCAAATTTAATATCCTCCATTATATAGCCGTTACCTTGACAATGAGGGCATTTCTTGGCAAATATTTCGCTAATAGCTTGGCCTTGTCTGTGGCGTGTCATTTCAACCAGCCCTAAATCAGATAACTGTCCTACTTGAGGCTTTGCTTTATCTGCTTCCATTGCAAGTTCAAGTTCTTCCATCATAGCAAGTTTATCGAGTCTGCTGAGCATGTCTATGAAGTCTATTATAATCATACCGCCTATGTTTCTGAGTCTTAATTGACGTGCAATTTCATGTACAGCCTCAATATTTGTTTTTAAAATAGTTTCATCCTGTGTTGCGGAGTTCGTAAATTTACCGCTGTTTACGTCGATTACCGTAAGTGCTTCGGTAGTTTGGATAAACAAGTATCCGCCAGATGGCAAATTGACCTTCATGCTTAAAGCAGATTTGATTTCTTTATGAATATCCATAGCCATTAGCAATGGTTCAGAACCTTTGTATAAAGTCACGTTGATATTTTTATTCATATGCCAGTTTTGCAGTAAACTTTGAACTCTGTTTAATGCAAATCCTGTATCAACGATGATGTCAGTTGTGTTTTCGTTGCATGCCTCTCTTATTACTCTGTAAAGCAAATCCTGATCTCTGTATAAAAGATTAGGAGGAGTCATGCTCTCTGCTGAAGTTATTATATTGTTCCATTTTTCAAGCAAGATTTCTAAATCTTCCTGAATATCTGCTTCGGTTTGGCCTTCAGCTTCGGTTCTTACTATAACGCCAACTCCAACCGGTTTAAGAAGATTGACCACAGATTTTAGTCTTGCTCTTTCTTTTGCGGAAGTAATCTTTTTACTTACATTCACTCCTGTTTCATTCGGCATAAGCACCAAAAATCTTCCCGGGAGTGATATTTCTGTAGTAACTCTGGGACCTTTGTGTCCTGTAGGTTCCTTTACAACCTGTACAACTATTTTTTGTTTCGGTTTTAATTTGTCCTGTAATGCGCCTTTTCCGCAAATATCTTCTGCATGTAAAAACCCCATTTTATCCAAACCGACATTAACGAATGCCGCCTCGATGCTGGGTAAAATATTTTCTACTTGTGCCAAAAATACATCTCCAAGGATAATTTCACCTCTGTGTACATAAAATTCCGACACTTTTCCGTTTTCCAAAACGGCTGCTATGTTATCACGCTCTGCAATAACAATTTTGTTGGGTACATTTGTTTCCTTCATTGTTAAATCCTTTACTGCTATAATTCTCTCAATTTTTCGTCAAGGAAACGCAATCTTGTAATCTCAAAAATCTTATCCGGTGCGGCCAATTCCATCAAATTATCAGCACGCAAAGCCGGTATTTCCGAACCTTGACCTGTTTTAAGGTGTATGAACAGACTTTTATCTTCAAACCTGTATGAACCTATAGATTTCTTAATATCTGTTGTTTTTTTCAAACCTTTCTTATTTATCTTAGTCAATAAAATTTCTGACTCTGATAAAACTCTTTCTATATAATAACGAATTTTTTTGAAATTGTAAAGTCATGAATTATTTATAAGGGTGTCCGGTATAGGTTAAGCCTAGTAATACAAAAGGTGTGCATATTCATACCTTGCACACCTTTTTATATTACTATTTTAATCATAGTTGATTTTCATATTTTTGGAAATGAATACGGTTTTGCTCGTGACCGAGAGTATCTAAATAAATATTTTCTGTTTCACGAAACAATCCGTGCGGTGCTCCATAAGGACCACTTTTGTACATACTAAAGGCATTAATACTGCCTTCAATTCTTGTTTTATCAAAATCTTCAATCGGGTTTGTCATTTTTGTCTTGCCTGTATAATCTTTATTTAATTTTGTCCAGCGGCCGCCAACAAAACCACGTTCATGACATATATCGAGAGGAAATTTAAATAACCTCGGTATGTCTTCAATCCGTTGTTTATTTATACGGTCTTCCCAAAAATCATATGAAAATTCCTCGACTAAAGCGGATTTCCTTTTGCCGTTCGAATCATATACCCTTTTGACAAGTGTATCAATTGTTCGCACTGTTGGAGTAAAATGACCTTCAATCTCTTGATATCCGTTACTTACGGTATATTTGTTTCTAATTATAATTTTTTCGCCATTTCCGGCATCTTTTACTTTTGTTTTGGCTGCACGTACAAAAACGGGCTTACCATCTACTATCTTGTATAACCGTGAAAAACCATCTACAGCTTTTGTACGGACAAAATTGCCGCACATACCATCAAGAGCACGACCATTTGCAAGAATAGAGTTTAATGCTACGTTTGTTATCATAATTTTGACCCTTTATGTTGGTTTATATTCGCTTATTGTTATTTAAATTTAAAATTTGCAGTAATATTAAACCCCGTAAACATATAAATTTGCTAAATTCGCCAATTTTTTTACAATTTGTAATATTTTGGCATTTGGGGCAATCGGTATCACAAAGCGGTCGGTTTAATTTATAATTCTCTCAATTTTTCGTCAAGGAAACGCAATCTTGTAATCTCAAAAATCTTATCCGGTGCGGCCAATTCCATCAAGTTATCAGCACGCAAAGCCGGTATTTCCGAACCTTGACCTGTTTTAAGGTGTATGAACAGACTTTTATCTTCAAACCTGTATGAACCTATAGATTTCTTGATGTCTACTGTTTTTTCTAATCCTTTTTTATTTTGTTTTGTTAATAAAATTTCCGGTTCAGATAAAACTTTTTCTATAGATTGGCGAAAATCATCAAATTCGCAAATTGGTATTGTGCCGGAATCATTGGCGGTTTTAACATAAGGTGTTATTTTATATTCTGCCCACTGGGCTAAAGTTTCAATCGGTTCACAAAATCTTTCAACTTCTTTTGCAGAAATAATTTTTGCACCATCGGGTAATTTCGGGTTGATTATGTCAATTATTTCTTCAGGTGATTTTTTATCAAGGATTTCAATATCTACAATTTCACCTTCACTTTCAGAAAACAAAGGTAATGCAATTCCCATTGAAACTTTCATTGTCGGATTAAATCCGAGCGAATATGCGACTCTCAGACCGGTTCTTGCAAGAACTTTATGAAACGTATTCTGCCAGTCAAGATGGGAAAAATATTTTAATAATCCTTTTTTTGTTATTTTCAATCTGTATTTGTAAACGGGTATATTTTTGTCAGGATGAGCTTTTGTCGGATCAAATTTTTCTTTTCTTAAATTCATTTCTTGTGCTTTTATTGACGCTGTATATGGTTCAGCAACTATTTTCTTTGTTTTTAGGTTTTTACAAACTCCGCATTGAACGCATTTGTGTTCACATGTTTCTTGCAAATTAAACTCACAGCCCTGCAGCAGTGCAAGCTCATATTCTTTTTGCAGCCAATTTTTATCAAGTCCGGTATTAATAAAATCCCATGGCAAGACTTCAGTTAAATCATATTCTTGCTTTGCTTTTTCTTTAAGGGTAAATCCAAACTCTTCAGCAGTTTCTTCCCATATATTTTTATCAAAATACTCACCCCAAGCATCAAGGTAGCAGTCTTTTTTATACAATGTATAAATATAATCACAAAGTGATTCATCTCCTCTTGTAAGAACAGCCTCTATTTGAGAGATGAATTTGTCATGATAGTTAATCTTTAAACCTTTAATGTGTTTGGTTTTTTCTTTTAAATATCTGATATGTTCTTCAACTATATCCAAATCCATTTGGCCGCACCATTGGAACGGCGTGAACGGTTTGGGTACAAATATGGAGAGCGTACAAGTTATTTCAAAACCATGATTTAACCCCTTTTCTTTTTTTATTAGTTTTGCTCTGTATTTGATTTTGCTTAAAAGTTCAGCCATTTCATCCATATCTTTAAGCGTTTCTGTCGGGAGTCCGCATATGAAATAGAATTTTAATTTCGACCAGCCGTTTTCATAAAGTGTCAGCGCAGCATTTATAATCTGTTCTTCTGAAATATTTTTTTTAATAACATTTCTGAGTCTTTGACTACCTGCTTCCGGCGCAAGTGTCATAGTAGATTTTCTGACAGATTGAGTTAATTCGGCAAGCTCAAGATTAAATCCGTCAATCCTTTGACTTGGTAAAGAAACAGAAATTTTGTTTTCATTAAACTCAACAGAAAGTTCTTTAATAACCTCTTTGATATTGGAATAATCGTTAGAGGAAAGAGAAAGGAGTGAATATTCGTTATAGCCGGTGTTTTTAACAAGGTCTTTAGTAATATTAATAATATCTTCTGCTGACCGTTCTCTTATCGGTAATGTTACATGTCCCGGCTGGCAGAAACGGCACATTCTTCCGCAACCACGGCGGATTTCCACTACAGCTCGGTCTTGTACGGAATTTGAAAACGGTATCGGATAAGCTTTTGGTGCATATTCTTTTAATAGCGGTGATAGTCTTTTTTGAACCGCATTATTTACACCTGCGCTCCAGCATCCTTTAATTTCACATAAATCCTTTATAATTTCTTTTCTGGATTTACCCTTAGATTTATCTCTTTCCAAAACTTCACATATTTCTACCATCATTTCTTCACCGTCGCCGATACAAAATACATCTATAAAATCAGATAACGGCAAGGGATTATAAGCACAAGGGCCTCCGGCAAATATTATGGGTTCGTTCTCTTTTCTGTCCGAATTCCGTACGCTTATCCCTGACATTTCGAGCATTTTTAAGACAGTAGGATAGGATAGTTCGTACTGTAAAGAGAATCCTACACCATCAAAATCTTTTAATGCTCTTTTGGATTCTACGCCATAAAGGGAATCCGGTTTAAAATCGGGTTCCGGAGCATACGCTCTGTCAGCCAGAAAACGGGATATGGAATTCACTCTGTCGTAAATAATTCTTACTCCAAGATTACTTATTCCTATTTCATATTTATCAGGGAAAACAAATGCAAATTTTACTGAAGCAGAATCGAAATCTTTATTATACGAAAGGTATTCTCCGCCTACATACTGATAAGGTTTTGTCGAATTATACAAAGCTTCAAACTGGTTTCGGAAAAAACAGGTCATAAAATCTCCTGCCCGTTATAAATAACTTGTGATATATTCCAGTTTTTATCCCATATAATTTCACCGCAAGGTGTAATATTATGGTAATTGTATGGATTTTCTATGTATTGCACATCAAACATTCCTTTATTCGCAAGTATTTTTATAACTTTATCAAGCAGAGTTGTACTGCCTGCTATTGTTCCGTCTTTAGAAGTTGCTTTTTTGCCGTCGTAGTATATTTTTGAATCAGCAAAAACTGTTTCTGTCAGGTCACTATAAGTTATAGGAAGAGCATCACTTACCAATAAAACTTTGTTTTTAGGTTTGCTTTTAAAGAATAATTTAAGTGCATCATCATTTATGTGGATTCCGTCAGCAATTATTTCCGAATAAATATTGTCGTTAATAAGTGCCGATAAGGTTGTCGATTCAGCTCTGTGATTTACTCCGGACATAGCGTTAAATGTATGTGTAGTTCCGTTCACTTTACTTAAATCTCCGCCTATACAATGTCCTGCTTGTATTTTTACACCTTTAGTTCTTAAATAATCAAGCAAACCTTCATCAAGCTCCGGAGCCAAAGTAACAATTTTTATAAAATCATCCTCAATAAGTTTATAGTTTTCGGAAGACAATGCCATAAAATGCTCAGGGTTGTGTATCCCTTTCTTTTTGGAGTTTATAAAAATTCCTTCAAGATGAATCCCCAGAATTCTCGGGCATGATTTGGCCGCTTGCTTGATTATCGAAATTTGGCGTTTTATGTTTTCCACCGAATCGGTAACAAGAGTAGGGAAAAACCCGCCAATACCGCATCTTAATAATTTATCTGCGAGCGCTAAAATGTCATTCGGTTCGCTGACTTTGTTAAAATCTATGCCGAATGCACCATGAATATGTTGTTCAATAATTAATGGCGTTTTCATGTTACTCCTTAATTACCCCTTTACCCCTTTACTCCTATTCTCCGACAAATATTTCACGAACTTTTTCTCTGTCATCGAAGTGTATTGTTTCATTTGCAAGTATCTGGTAATCCTCATGACCTTTCCCTGCGACAAGAACTACATCGTTTGCGTTTGCAATTTTGTAGGCTTCTTTAATTGCCATTTCTCTGTCCGGTTCAACGATAACATCATTTACGCTTTTAAACCCTGCAAGAATATCCGTAATTATTTGCTGAGGATTTTCGGAACGTGGATTATCACTTGTAACAATAACCCTATCAGCGAGGCGTTCTGCAATTTTGCCCATTTTTGGACGTTTTGTCGCATCTCTGTCTCCGCCGCATCCAAACAGACAAATGAGTTTTCCTGTTTCAGGAGTCATTCCGCGAGCTGTTCTTAGTACATTTTCAAGTCCGTCTGGCGTGTGTGCATAATCAACAATTACAGTAGGTTTTTTTACTACAATTTCGAATCTTCCTGCGACCCCTGTTATATTTTCGAGGGTCTTTATTGATTTTTGTATGTCAAATCCTAGTGCAAGTGCGGTTGTAATTGCTGCCAGTATATTATAAACAGAGAACATTCCGTTCATCATAAGTTTTACTTTATACTTTTTTCCTTGTACAACACAATCGAAATTTGCTCCGTCTGAGCTGAATTTAACATTTTTAGCAGTAACATCTGAAGAGTTATTTATACCATATGTATAAATATTCACCGAAGGAGAAATAAACATTTTTAACTTTTCTGCGTAATCATCGTCATTATTAATTACTGCAAAATCACCTGCAACAAGTTCTTCAAATAATTTTGATTTTGCTCTGAAATAATTATCCATAGTTATATGAAAATCAAGATGATCCTGAGTTAAATTTGTAAATACCGCACCATTAAATTCAACATTATCAACTCTGTGCTGAACGAGTGAGTGTGAAGAAACTTCCATTACAACGTTTTTAAATCCACGTTCATTTACATAATACATTAATCTCTGTAGTTCTGGCGCTTGAGGCGTCGTATGGTCTCCACCGTGGTATCTTTCGGCACTTTTAAATTTATAACCGAGAGTACCGATTAAAACGCATGGCTCATCCATTGCTTCATACAATCTTTGTATAAGGTGAGAAACCGTAGTTTTACCGTTAGTTCCCGTAACACCAATTACGTTAATTTTTTGTGAAGGATTAGCATAATATTCTGCAGAAATTTCCGCAAGAATTTCTTGGGTATTTTTAACCACTATCTGCGGGATATCAAGATTTAGAATCCTTTCAACGACACATACTGTAGCCCCGTTTCTGACAGCTTCTTCGGCATATTCATGCCCGTCAACATGTTCTCCTGTTAAACAAATAAATATATCATTGGGTTTCGCCTTTTTTGAATTGTAAGATACTCCTTCAATTTCAAGCGATGTATCTTCGCAATTAACCAAATCAGTATAATTTATTGAATTGATAAGATTTCTAAGTTTCATATATTCCTCTTTCCATTTTATCTTTTGATATTTTTATCCGGTTGTAAATTTAAAATATGAGCGACTTGAGTCGATATTTCTTTAAATATAGGTGCGGCGACAGTGTTTCCCCATATTTCTCCGCCTTGTGCCGAATCGACAATTACGTATATTAAAACTTGCGGATTACTTGCGGGCATATAACCTACGATTGAAGTGTATAGTTTATTTGTATATCCGGCGCCGTTTTCCTTGGGCTTAATTGAAGTTCCGGTTTTCGCTGCAATATTATATGAATCCGATTTAATTGGCGACCTTCCTCTGTTTATACTTTCCGTCAGTAACTCGGTTACTGCCCTGGCATGCTCAGGAGTCATTACTTGCGTGCGTTTTACCTTGATTGCTTCTTCCTCAGGTGAATATTTAATTACATGTGGAGTGACTCTGACGCCATCATTAGCTATAGCGGAAACAGCTGAAACCATTTGTATTGCGGTTACGGAAGAACCATAGCCATAACCCATAGATGCGTGGTCAGAGCTATCCCATTTGGAAGGCGGTTTTAAAATACCGGCGGATTCACCGGGCAAATCAATTCCTGTTTGCTCTCCAAAACCAAATTTTTTAAGTATTCCATGATACTCATATTTATTCATCATTTGAGCGACCATTACTGAGGCGACATTACTTGAATGTTCAAATAAATAAACTAAATCTATAACTCCCGGATATGGATTTCTGGCATAATCATAGTTTTTTATTGTCCACCAGCCCACTTTAATCTTACCGGTATCATTGATTTTTGAATATTTATTAATTTTACCGAGTTCCATTGCAGATGCTACAGTAATTGTTTTAAATGTTGAACCTGGTGGAAATACGTCTGTTAAAGTCCAGTTTTTTGTTTGAAAACTTGTTGCATTTTTAAAATTATTGGGGTCAAAGTAAGGATAAACAGCATATGCTAAAATTTCGCCATTTCTCGGGTTCATTACAATAACTGCACCTCTGAAAGCATTGAATTTTTGTATTGAACTCATCAAAGCCTTTTCACAAACATGCTGTACGGCAGCATCTATTGTAAGAGTTATATCGCTTCCTCTTACTGAAGTCGTTGCGGCAACGGGATCGGTAGACAAGTTGTATATTATTTTGCCTTTTGGGGTTATTTCGAGTTCCATACCTTCTGATACACTTTCCAGCTTGTCTTTTGCGGTGTATTCAACCCCTGAAGCTACATCTGCATCAAAATTATAGTATCCGAGAACGTGTGCCGCCAGTGTTCCTTGCGGATAAGTACGTATACTTTTTTTATCCATTGGGATTTCACGTAAATTTAATTGGGCGATTTTATCTCTGACATGCCTGTCAACATTCTTTTTTATAAGAATCATGGGTGTGTCTTGTTTAAGTTTTTCAGTTAAATTTATTTGTGAAATCTTTAGTATTGGCGCAAGGAGTTTTGCTAATTCTTCCGGAGTATGTACAAAATCTGCTTTTCTGGCAAAAATGTCATAGTAAACAGTATCAGTTGCAAGTTTTATTCCATTTCTATCATATATATTACCTCTCATTACGAATGAGTGAGCCCGTCTTTGTTTCTTTGCTTTGATTCTGAAGTGACGGACATCAAGTACTTGAACGCAGAATAAATACAGGATGAAAAATCCTATTAATACTACAAAAATATATTGCAGAATCAATATTCTATCGGCAAAAATCTTATTTTTGTTAGGTTTTTCCAAACGCACGACATTCTCCCTCACATTAATCTTAGCATAATAAGAAATACAATCAAAATAATTTAAGCAAACTTAACAAAGGTATATTTTTAAATAATAAGTGTAAAATTTGCACTTTATCTATAACGCCAGTATTAGTGCTGACTTTGGTTAAAATACACTTGGTAAAAAATCCCACTTGACAAAATTATTAATATGATTCATAATAAAAGTATCAAATGAAGTGTAAATAAAACACTTAATGATTCAAAAACAATCCGGAGAGGAGAGTTGAAATGAAACCAAATGCAATTAATATAATAAATTTTAAAGAAAATACATTATCAAAAGAAATGAATTCAGCTGACGCGATTCTTATGTTAAGGGATTCTAAAGCTTCTGTAAAATTTCGTCAAAACCAGGAATATGCAAGAAAAGCAGATTCTGTAGATACAAATCCGATTGTGGCAATTGGTTACAAATTATACAGAACTTTCAATATGGTTTCAGATAAAAACCATGGCAAATCAGCGCGAAATATAGATTATAAAGCATAATTAAAGATTTTAATTTTTACAATACTATAATACACACACATAACTTTGCGGTAATTAAAATTACCGCTTTACTTTTTATTATTGTTTTATTAGAAGGCTTGCACCAATTACACCGGCAGTATTTCCGAGTTGGGCGGGAACAATTTCGACAGCTTCTTTTTGAATATTCATTGCACGTTTTTGGATAGTCTCTCTTATGGGGTTAAGAAGTATATCACCCGCATCAGCCACGCCACCGCCAATGATTATTTTTTCAGGGTTTAAAAGGTTCACTACACTGGTTAATCCCATACCTATGTACTCACCCATTATTCTGAATATTTGTATTGCAACAGGATCACCTTCTTTGGCTGCTACCGCAACAATATATGGAGTTATTTCAGGATTTGCCAATTCTCTGTATTTGGTGGATTTTCCGCCTCTTATGTATTCTTCTGCCATGGCAACTATTGAAGGACCTGATGCATAGGCTTCAAGACAACCTCTGTCACCGCAGCCGCAAAGCGGGCCGCCTTGCATATTGAGTTTTATATGACCTAACTCTCCTGCTGCATTTGATGCCCCACGTACTAATTTCCCGTTTATAACGAGTCCGGAGCCGATGCCCGTTCCGACTGTTATGCATACGAGATTCTGACAGCCGATGCCGGCACCGTAATTAAGCTCTCCTAATGTTGCTGTTCTGACGTCATTATCCACTCTTGTAGGTATGCCGAACTCTTTTTCCATAATTTCAGCTATAGGAACATTAACCCAACCAGGAATATTTGGTGCAAGTCTTACAATCCCTTTTTGACAATCAATTTGTCCGGGGAAACCGAATCCCATACCTTCTATATTTTTTGGTTCAAGCTTAGTTTCTTTGAGGAGGTCTTTTATGGCATCTTTCATGCAGTTAATGGTATGTTCATATCCCATTTCAGCTCTTGTTGGGATTGAATTGGAATAAATGATTTTTCCCTTGTCACTTACAAGTGCTATTTTAACATTTGTCCCGCCTACATCAATACCTATTCTCTGTCCCATATTTCCCTCCATTTCATACTGCCGAAAACAATGTCGGCAAATATTAAATTATCACAAAAGTTTACAATACGCAAAATACAGCTTGTGGACGTACTAATTATATGTTAATATGTGTTTGCCAGTTAAAGGAGTTTATGATGAACGTAGCCGGAATAAGTACGTATCAGAATGTTGTATTCGGAAATCATACTGTTAAACCGCAGATTGTTGAAAAACAAGGACAGGCTGTCGTTGAAGCAGCTAAAGCAGAACTTGAAGCGATAGAAAAACAAGGAAAAGTTGCTGGTACTGATGCGGCTTGGTGGCGTCCTGGGTTTAGTGAAGCAAAAGAAGCCTTGGAAAATATTGTTAAAACCGGCGAATCTAATCAACCGGAATATAACAGTTACAAATCATCTTTAATGAGTTTTCATGATTATGACGATGATGGCTTGATATAGTTTATATAAAAATAAGACAGTAGGGTAATACCGTTTTTTCAATTTAGTATTGTAATATATTTCTGTCTTATGGAAAATATTAAATCATATTGCAGTACTTTGGATGTTTACGCTAATTTATTGGATACGATTTTTAAATTTTATCCTGACGGAATGGTCTGCAAAGATGTTAATTTTAACTATATCAACTGCAATAATGCATATTGCAGGTTATTTTCAATTGGTAACACAAGTGAATTGCTCAATTTAAATTACAATAAATTTTTATCAAACAATAATAACAAGTTAATATATGATGCATGTTGCGAAATTCGAAATAATTTGTATCCGCTAAATTATATCTTGAATACACAAAACAATCAGATACTCAGTATAACTTCATCTCCCATAGTTAAAAATTCAGAGTTTATTGGAATAATATCCTGTGTTAAGGATATAACTCAGGAAGAAAATATTAAAGAAAACTTTGTAAATAAACATTTTAATCATTTGAATGCGGAAAGGCGTCTACAGGAACAGAGAGAAACCTTTGTTGCATCAGTTAGTCACGATTTGAAGAATCCTACTATAGCACAAATAAGGGGATTAGAGCTTTTATTAAAAGGTAGTTTTGGTGAAATAAAGAAAGAGCAGTCTGAGATGCTGACAATGATATTAGATTCATGCAGATATATGAACGGAATGCTGTCCTCACTTTTAAGTACATATAGAAATTATGGCGGAGCTGTAAAGCTTAATTTTACGGAGTTTGCGTTTAAAGAACTTGTTAGTGAGTGTGTATCCGAAATGGTTTATGTGGCAAGAGATAAAAATATTAAAATAGATTGTACCCCAATGGAAGATATTTTTATTTGCGCCGACCGAGTTCAAATTAAACGTGTTATTATGAATCTTTTGTCAAACGCTATTAAATATTCATACAAAAATACCGATATCAAATTGACTGCATTCAATTCTTCAGATGGTATGTGCTTTGAATCTGAAAATAACAGCCCATACATACAGGAAGAAAAGCAAAAATCAATTTTTGCCAGATATGTTTCTTATGCCGGAGCACACAAGGAATTGGGAAACGGGTTAGGTTTGTACGCTTCAAAGAAAATTATAGAAAGCCATGGCGGAAGAATTTATGTTAAAAGTTTTAAAAACGATAAAAATATTTTCGGATTTACAATTCCGGTTAAACAGGAAAATAAATGTGCGAAAGAAGTATTTTTATAATATCCTATTAAAGATCAATTTAATTGATAATTCCCATGTTGACACAGAAATTTCTTTTATATATAATCAAGTTCTAATCGCAGACAGTTAGTATCCTGTTAGGATTTAAATAGAACATAGCTAGCCGAGATTGGAAACCGGGGCAAGTGGCCACAGCTGGAGCTTACCTCAGTCCATGAAGAAAACACTTAAATATAAATAGCTTATTTATGATTGAGTAGATTTTGCGATTAGAAAGCAAAATCTTTTTTGTTTGTAGGCACAAAAGGGTCTGCAAAGAAAAGTAAAAAAACAAAATTAATGTAGAAAATATAAAAATTAAGGTCGAAATTTTTGTAGAAATATAGGTAAAAGGAGCAAAAAATGTCAACAAAAGCTTTTAAAGAAAACAAAATTTCTCAAATGAAAGAGAAAATTGATAAAGCACAAGTTGCAATTGTTACCGAATACAAAGGCTATACAGTAGAGGAAATTACTAACCTTAGAAGAGCGCTTCAAAAAGAAGAAGGCGATTATATGGTTACAAAAAATACCCTTGCAAAGCTTGCTTTTAAGGGAACTCCTTATGAAGTTTTAGCTGATTGTATGAAAGGACCGATAGCTATTGCGTTCGGGTTTGGTGATCAGGTAGCACCTGCAAAAGCATTATCAAAATTTATTAAGGATACCAAAAAAGGTGAAATACTTGCAGCTGCTATGGATGGCAAGTTAATGTCTGCGGCTGAAGCTAAAGCTTTGGCGAATCTGCCTTCAAAAGCAGAAATATATGCAAAAATGCTTGGCTGTATCAACTCACCTGCATCAGGTATTGTTGGCGGTATCAACGGCGTTATGTCAGCTCTTGTCAGAGCTGTTGCTGCTGTTAGAGACCAAAAAACAGCATAGGGTAAATATATTTGGCGTTTAGCCGGATTACCCGCAAAATAAAAGTAATACAAATTAGAAAAATAAAAAGGAGAAAAATCATGAGTGTAGAAGCAATTTTAGAATCAATTGAAAAATTAACATTATTGGAAGCTGCTGAATTAGTAAAAGCAATGGAAGAAAAATTCGGTGTATCTGCAGCTGCTCCCGTAGCTGTTGCTGCTGCTCCGGCTGCTGCAGCAGGTGCTGCTCCGGCTGAAGAAGAAGCTTCTGAAGTAAACGTAATCTTGGCATCAGTTCCTGCTGATAAGAAGATTGCAGTTCTTAAAGAAGTACGTGCTATCACAGGTTTAGGCTTAAAAGAAGCTAAAGACCTTGTTGACGGTGCTCCAAAAGCAGTTAAAGAAGGCGTTAAGAAAGAAGACGCTGCAGCTATCAAGAAACAGCTTGAAGATGCTGGTGCTACTGTTGAAATTAAGTAGTTTGAAATCTTTAGCTAAAAACGGACTGATAAAAAACTATCAGTCCGTTTTTTATTTCAATATTGTTTTACCACTTCAGCAGATCCTCGACTGTAAATCGCTTCTTTTTCTGCGACTCTCGAAAATTCAATAGCTTTTCATACATGGGATTTGTATGATAACTTATATCCGGCGGTGGTGTTACATTCTCCTCATGCCACGTCCGCTCGTATTGTTTCTCTTTTATTTTTGCCGGATTATCACTGACAATGCTCAAATTTCTTTTCTTTTTCTCGGTCATGATTACCTCTCTTATAATCAATTATCTCTTATATATATTAAGTATTTATCTTTCAAAAAATTGCCTTTTTTGTCTTATTTTGTTAAGAAATGTAACAAAATGATTAAAAAAAAGTCATTTTGTAAATGTTTCTTAATAATGTATGGGGCTTTAAAGCTTGCTTGTGCTACACTGTTTGTGTAAACCAACTATAGTTTTGGAAGGAATAAAATTAAATGGATATATTTTCAATATTTACCTTATGCGGAGGGCTGGCGTTTTTCCTGTATGGGATTAATTTAATGTCTTCGGGATTGGAAAAGGTAGCTGGAGGTAAACTGGAGAGTTTATTAAAGAAAATGACCTCAAATCCCGTAAAAAGTTTTACGCTCGGAGCGGTAATAACAGCTATTATACAATCCTCATCCGCAGTTACCGTTATGCTGATTGGTCTTGTAAATTCAGGGATAATGAACTTATCTCAAACCGTTACGGTAATTATAGGTGCGAATTTAGGAACAACTATTACAGCATGGATGCTCAGTTTAACGGCCATTCAAGAAACTGCAGGAATATTTTTCAAATTATTAAAACCGGAAACTTTTGCTCCTGTGTTGGCTTTTATCGGCATTGTTATGTATATGACTGCAAAAAGCAATAGACGTAAAAGTGTCGGTACTATATTTATAGGCTTTGCCATTTTAATGTTTGGCATGGAAACAATGGCAGGAGCTATGGCTCCGCTGGCAGATATGCCGAGTTTTAGAAACACAATGATTGCATTTACCAATCCTATATTAGGATTTCTTGTAGGTATGGTTATTACAATGATTATTCAGAGTTCATCTGCATCAATAGGTATTTTGCAGGCACTCACTCTTGTAGCAGGTGTATCTTGGGAAGTTGCAATACCGATAATATTGGGTCAGAACTTAGGGACATGCATTTCTGCAATGCTGGCAAGCATAGGTGTTAATACTAACGCTAAGAGGGTAGCGGGCATACATGTAATTTATAATATATTAAGCGTTGGTATTTGTTTTCCTGCATTTATTATAATTAATTCGCTTATTGATATACCTAATATTCATACAAATATTAATCCGTTTGGAGTTGCCGGATTCCATACTGTTTACAATATTTTTACGGCTTTTATGCTTTTACCTTTTGTCAAGTTAATAGAAAGTTTGGCAATTAAGTTTATACCTGAAAAGGCTGAAAAAGAAGACAATAGTGTACTTCTTGATGAAAGACTGTTATTGGTTCCGACATTTGCAGTTTCGGAATGCTATAAGCAGACATTAAATATGGCTGAATTGGTTGAATTTAACTTTATAAATTCTACAAAAATGCTAAAAAGTTATCATGAAAAGAAAGCTGAGCAAATACGTAATAATGAGGTTAAAATTGACAAATATGAAGATAAATTAGATTCATTTCTTATTAAACTTTCCGGAAAAGATTTGTCAGAGGAAGACAGCAATAAAATTTCCCAGCTTTTGCTTGCAATTAGTGATTTTGAAAGAATTGGCGACCACGCTTCATATATTCTGAAAATAGCCGAAAAACTTAAAGATAGTGAAAGAAAACTTTCTTCTGAAGCTGTGGAAGAACTAAAAGTTATAGTGCATGCTGTATCAGAAATATTTATGGTAACTTTTGAAGCGTACAGAAATGACAATTTACAGCTTGCGCAAGAGGTTGAACCTTTGGAGGCTGTTATCAAAAAGATAATCAGAAAGGTTAAAAATCGCCATATACAGAGGCTTAAAGACGGGTTATGCACTGCGGAAGTTAGCTTCATGTTTTCGGATTTAATGAATGATTTAAGAAGAATAGCTGCACATTGCGGAAATATTGCGACAAGTGTTATTCAGCTTTATGACAAATCTATTGACAAACACGAGTACAATCACCGAAACAAAGACGAAGATTTGGAATTCATTAACAGGTATGAAAATTATAAATCCAGATTTTCAGTTTCAGGCAAGCACCAGAGAGAAGAATTGGAAATTAAGTAAACATGAAGGATTTTTAAAGATGAGTGAGAAGTCCGAAAAAGCAAAGGAATTATTCAAATCCGGTTATAATTGTTCACAATCGGTTTTGGGCGTTTTCTGTGAAGAACTGGGAATGGATTTTGAAACCGCAATGAAAATATCTATGCCATTCGGAGGCGGAATGGGAAGAATGAGAGAGGTTTGCGGTACTGTAAGCGGAATGTTTATGGCAGCGGGGCTAATGTTCGGTGACTTGGATTCGTCATCAAAAGCAGAGATGTATAAACGTATTCAGGACTTAGCGGCAAAGTTTAAAGAACAAAACGGTAGTATAATATGCAGAGAACTTTTGCAGGGTGTTGAAAGCTCAACTTCGCCGATTCCGAGCGAAAGGACAGAAACGTATTATAAAAAACGTCCTTGTGTTGATTTAGTCGGTGATGCCGTTGAAATTTTTGAGAGTTATATAAAAGAACAACAGGTTGGGGTTAAAATGTAAAATAAAAAGCCAATTATAAAAATTGACTTTTAATAGGGTTTATTATTGATTGGAGAAAATTATACATCTAAAACAAAATGTTGTCCGACAGCTCTTGATGCCGCATCTATAGTCAAAGCTTCTTTTGAAAAATACATCTGTTTCGCCAAAACTTGAATTTCATCGTGATATCTTTGCTGGTCTAATACAACTTCATATTTTTTAAGATATTCGGCAAAAGGATTTACAACCTCTTTGACAGCACCAATTGCGGTGTCATAAAGTTGTTGTACAACTCTTTTCCCAATACCAAGCTCTGCAAGTTTTTCGGTTAAGGTGAGTGACAAAAAGTTTTCTGAGCTTACAGCTTCTTTTGCAACATCGATTGAATGCTGCTCCATTGCAGCTTTGCCGTTCTCTACGGCAGTGTATTTTCTGTCGCCGTAGCCTCGGTACTCCTGTAAAAATGTATTAAGATTAAATGAATTTGCCATATCCTTGACCCTATTTCTTGTATTAATGTTATCGGCAGATTTTTCAAAAACTTTAGGATTTTTTTGCAAATTGTTACATAAGTTTACATTGTATTGTAAATTTTTGTTAAATTCCTTTCTTTGTATGGGCAAAAAAGTCAAAAAACGTGTTTTTATAATAGTATAGACAGATATTTTGAGGATTATAATTATGAAAGTAAAAATTACAAATGGATATAACAATAAAGGCACAGTGGAAAGTCAAGATATTGATATAAAAAATTGTAAAATTACTAATTATGAAGAAGGTCATTCTCCAAACGGAGCCGGAGATTTAACTATAATTGCTGATGATAACAAGGTACAAATACAAAAAGGCAAAAGTGTTTTTGTGCAAGATAATACTATTGAATTTAATCCTGATAAATATTCAATATTTAATAGACTAGCAATGCAAGACGAAGATTCTTCAAATATAACTGAAGAAGATTTATCTTTGGCAGCAAGTCGATATAGAAAAGGGTGTACTCTTGCAAAACTTGGAGTTCTAAGCATTGAATATAATAATGGAATTGCTGTTGTAAGAATAAAAAATAATCAAATATTGCGTTTTGAATTTAATAAAGCGGAAAATTCTGAGAATGCTTCCATTACAGAAAATAGTTCTAAAGTAGAATCAGAGGCAGCCCAAAAGACAGATACCGTTAACAAAAAATCGTCTGTAGAAAATATTGACAATAAGCAAACAGTACAACAACCGGCAGTTAGCTCATCAGATACTATAACTACAAACCCTTTTGAAAAATTGTATAGCAATATTCCACAAGAATATGAACCATATATAAAGCAAGCTGCCAAAGACGCAGATGTATCGGAGAATTTTATAAGACATCTAATTTCGGTTGAAGGTAAAAAATCTAAAGCACAACTTACTGCATATAAAGATTCCAATGGTGTTTGGACGATTGGATTCGGTCATACAAACTTAACTGACAATGCTACAAAGGGTTCAAATGGGTTTGTTGAAAAAGATACAACGACAATTACGATTGAAAAAGCATTCGAATTTCTAGTTGCAGATATACTAGAGCATAAAAAGTACTGTAAGTCATATCTGGGTGAAGATTTTAATAAAGCTCCAAAAACAGTACAAGAAGGATTGATTGATCGTTCATTTCAGGCAGGACAAGGAAGGTTTAAAAATGCAACTTTAAAAGCGAATCTTTCTGAAGGGTATTATGCTGCATCTGTGGCCAGGGATCTATGGGTAGGTAGTGATCCAAGACGATCCGGGTTAAGGTTTCTAGCAATCGCAAAAGGATTATCAAAAGAGGACCAAACGAGTGCTAAGAATAGATTTATAAATCTTGGACATTACGCAACTGTAACAGCAAAATTAATTGGCAAAGAGAAAGCTGATTTTATAGAAGCTTTTAATGCTTTGGGAAATTAAGCTCTTGCGAAATCTGCCAATGCAAGACGGAGAACACCGTGGTGTTTGCGCAATAGTTCTTTTGCGTCTTCTCTTGATACATCACATTTCAAAACCAAAATGGCAACTTTGACTGCCCAACCGCACTCAAGCAGAGTTTTCAATGCTGTAGATGCGTTTACTCCGGCAAGTTCTGCCACAATCCTTATTGCTCTGTCTTTGAGCTTTTCATTTGTCGGCATTAAATCTATCATAAAATTTTCATAAGTTTTACCGATTTTAATCATTGCGCCGGTTGTCAACATATTTAATACCATTTTTTGAGCAGTGCCGGCCTTCATTCTGCTTGATCCTGCAATTACCTCCGGTCCTACTTCTACGCAGATTCCAAGCCCGACATCTTCTAATATAGCTGCTTTGTGGTTACAAGTCAGAGCGATTGTTTTACAACCGACTTTTTCAGCTTGCGCAAGAACACCTAACAAATATTTAGGGTTTCCGCTTGCTGAAATTGCGACACAAACGTCATTTTTTGTAAGAATTTGGGCATCTTTTTCCCCAAGTTCAAAATTATCTTCTGCACCTTCAACGGCTAATTTTAGTGCATCATCACCGCCTGCAATAAAACCTTGAACCATATCCGGCCGAGCTCCAAATGTTGGTGGACATTCTGATGCGTCCAAGACTCCGAGCCGTCCTGATGTCCCTGCTCCAAAGTAGTACAATTTACCTCCAAGAAGAAATTGTTTGGCGATTATATCAACGGCATGAGCGATATTTTCAAGTTCATCCTCTACAGCCTGAGCAACAATCTGATCTTCCTCATTAATCTTTTTTACAATATCAATTGTAGGAAGTAAGTCAATGTTTTTAGTATTTTCGTTTCTGTATTCTGTGATAATTTCGCTCATTGCACCCTCCTTTACATTAAGTTAACTGATGATTAAATAATTAAAGAATCACCACCACTTAATTACTATTATATTATCCGATAGTTTTTACTAAGTTGGCCATTTCAATAGCTGATTTAGCGGCATCAGCGCCTTTGTTTCCGGATTTCGTGCCGGCTCTTTCTATGGCCTGTTCAAGACTTTCAGTAGTCAGAACGCCAAATATTACCGGAACGCTTGTTTCTAATGATACAGAAGCTACACCTTTGGACACTTCAGCGCATACATAATCATAATGCGAAGTCGAACCTTTAATAACAGCTCCCAATGTAATAATTGCTGAATATTTCCCTGTTTTTGCACATTTTTTTGCAATTAAAGGTATTTCGAATGCCCCGGGGCACCAAACAACATCAATATTTGAATCTTCTACTCCATGGCGTTTCAATTCATCAATTGCGCCGGATAACAGTTTCCCGCTTATAAATTCGTTAAATCTTGAAACTATAATACAAAATTTTTCATTTGTGACAGTTAATAATCCCTCGTACGTTTTCACTTCATCTTCTCCTTAAAATACCTCTACATTATACAATAAAACCGCTGATTGCGCTATCAGTCACAGCGGTAAGAGTTAATATAACTTAACAGATTGGAGATTTCATTAATATTTTGTAAAATATTGTGGGAGGGTTTCGCCCTTCTTAAAATTAAGGGATTTAAAATGTTCAAAATAAAAAATTTGGGATATATATTGGGAGGAATGCTTTTTGCAATGCTGCCTTCATCAGCGGCGATGACATTTCCGAATATTAATATCGGATTGCAGACGGCTAATACACCGCAGGATTTTACAAACGGATTACAGATTTTAATATGGTTAACGATATTAACTCTTGCTCCCAGTATTTTGATTATGACAACCTGTTTCGTAAGACTTGTTGTTGTATTGGCGCTTACGCGGCAGGCTCTAGGCGCAGGTTCTTTACCGCCTAACCAAGTATTAACGAGTCTTGCGTTGATTTTAACCTTTTTTATAATGGCTCCTACCTTTAATGAAATTAATGAAAAAGCATTACAGCCGTATATGAATAATCAGATTACCCAGCAGGTTGCTTTAGACAGAGGTATTCAGCCTATCAGAACTTTTATGTTTAAACAAACTCATGAAAAAGAGCTTGCATTGTTTGTCAGAATGGCAAAGATAGAAAAACCTAAAACCAAAGACGATGTACCTACGTATATTTTGCTTCCGGCATTTATATTAAGTGAACTAAAAACCGCTTTTACAATAGGCTTTGTTGTATATCTTCCATTTCTTGTAATTGATATTGTTGTATCTTCGGTCTTAGTATCAATGGGTATGATGTTTTTACCGCCATCTATGATTGCATTGCCTTTTAAATTGATTATGTTCGTCATGGTTGACGGCTGGTATTTGATAGTAAAATCGCTTGTGGATAGCTTTGTGAGGTGACGATGCAGGATATAGTAATTACTCTTTTACAAAAAATGTTCATATTAACCTTGCAAATGGCGGTTCCGATTCTGTTAGTCGGCGTTGTTCTTGGTTTGATGGTAAGTATATTTCAGACTGTTACACAAATTCAGGAATCTACTTTAACATTTGTACCGAAAATTGTTGGTTGTGTAATGTTGTTAATTTTCCTTTTACCGTGGATGTTTAACGTGTTTGTTACTTCTGTAAATGAATTTTACGGCACAATACCACAGCTTATAGGAGCATTCTGATGTTCAATCTGGATGTGTTGTTTTCGGTAGGTAACATTGTGTTGTTTATGGCAATACTGACACGATTGTCAGGTCTTTTTATGTCAGCACCTTTGTTTTCAACATATCCTATTCCGACACAGGTAAAGGTATGGCTTTCGGCATTAATTGCCTTTATTCTGTTCCCGATTGTTCAGGTTAATACGGTTTTTGTTACTCCAAATTCTGTTCCGGCATTGTCTTTGATATTATTCAAAGAATTTACAATAGGCTATGCGATAGGATTCTGTGCAAAAATAATGTTTACCGGAATTGAACTGGGAGTAAATACGTTTACGATTCAAATGGGTTTATCTGCTGACCAGGCGCTCAATCCGACATCAGGCGGAAATTCTCCGGTATTGAGTCAGGCATATACATATCTTGCTTCAATGATATTTGTTGCACTGGGTGCACACAGATGGCTTTTTGCAGCAATATATAACAGTTTTAAGAGTATGCCTGTCGGCTATACAATAACCTTTTCTCCGGGAATTGTTGAGCAAATAGTTATAATTACAGGGCAATTATTTTCACTTGCTCTCGGAATTGCAATTCCAATATTCGGAGTTTTGTTTATTACAGACGTACTTTTGGGATTTACGTCAAAAATGATGCCACAAATGAATATATTTATGGTTTCACTTCCTTTAAAAATATATTTAGGGTTACTGCTTTCATTAATGTTTATGCGCCCGATGGCAGAACATATGGCAGTAATTATAGAACAGTTCTTAACTAAAATAGCAATGATATTTTGAGGTAAGCAAAGACAAAAATTTATTGAATTTTAAATTCAACTATAATACAAAGGTAAAATAATAAATGGGAAACGACGCAGCAGAAAAAACAGAAGAAGCCACCGCCCGACGAAGGCAGAAGGAACGTGAGCGGGGAAATGTATCCAAAAGTAAGGATTTTGAAGCTGCGCTTGTCATGGCGGGCGCAATAGGTTTGCTTGCTGTTCTCGCAAAATATATGTATACCACCATTCTTAATATGATGAGGGATACGTTTTCAAATTTGGAATATTTTGATGCTTCAAATGCTATAGGAATGCTCTATCCGTATTTCAGATATTACGGATTTATTGTACTTCCGTTTTTTGTTCTGCTGGTAATAGTAGCTATTATTGTTGTGAGAATGGATGTCGGGCAGGTATTTGCTCTGGAAAAAGTTAAGTTAAATTTTAAAAACATAGGCCCGCAAAGGGTTATGGAGAATTTGAAAAGGTTGATTAATCCGTTCCAGCCTCGTTCTATGGTAGAATTCGCAAAATCTATATTGAAAATTATTATTGTTGCAGCATGTGGTTTTTCTGCAGTTAACAGCAGAAAGGGCGATTTGCTGGGACTTGTAGGTTTGGAGATACCGCTTGCATTAAATATCGTAGGCTCGATTCTTTTTAATATGATTATAAATATGTGTCTGGCGATGCTTGTTTTGGGCTACCTTGATAAAAAATATCAGGAATACGAATACAATAAATCCATAAAGATGACCAAGCAAGAGGTTAAAGATGAGTATAAGGATACCGAAGGAGACCCGAAAATTAAAGCCAAAATTAAGGCTGTCCAGACTCAGATGGCACGTCAGCGTATGATGTCTGCAGTGCCGAAAGCGGATGTTGTTGTAACAAACCCTACTCACTATGCAGTTGCTATACAATATGACAAAACAGTTGCACCGGCTCCTATAGTTATTGCTAAGGGTGTTGATTATCTTGCATTTCAGATAAGGGATATTGCAAGAAATAATGACGTGCCTATTGTTGAAAACCGACCGGTTGCGAGGGCGCTTTATAATAAAGTTCCGGTTGACGGAATTATCCCTTCCGATTTATACGTGGCTGTAGCTGAAATCCTTGCATTTGTATACAACAGCAAACACAGGGAATAGTTTTTTATTTTAATAACTCTTCTGCAAGCGGAGCTTCGACTTTGCCGTTCAGCGTTTTGGAAACTTTTTTTATGTTTTGTGCCATCGTTTCCATTTCCGGAGTCCAGACAAAATATTCATTTACGTATTTTTCGCCGGTTTCAAAGTCACCGGATAATTGAACTTCAATAATTTTTTCGAGCATTTTTCTTGCTGTCGGAACCATTTTTCCCATATCAACCCAAAGCATACCTTCAGGTGAAATAGTTATTGCACCTTCTTTCATAAAGAAATAGTTTTGCATAACCGAGCGGACTCTGTGTGCCTGGCTCATTGTAGGTTTTGACATCATCATATTGTCGGCCGCATAAGTTACTATAATCTGTTCTCTCTGTTCTTTGGTATACATTCCGGCTTCGGTAAGTACATCAAGCATTGAGAGTGAAACCATATCAGCTTTGTTTTCTTCAATAATCGATTTGTATTTACCTAAACCTTCCGTTCCGGATTTTGGTCCTAATGAGTGTCCGTTTTCGTGGCCTACAGTAAACCAGTGGTCAGCTTCATCATTATAGAATTTATGCAAATCTTTGTTCAAAATTGCATCGAGTCTTTTTTGTAATTTTTCTCTTGCATCATCAGATGTTATAAGTCTGATTTGTCTGTGATAAACATTCCTACGTCCTCCGTCCAGTTTGGTTATTGACCATTTGTCGTCATTCGGGAGGTTTTCTGCAAGTGTAATTCCGGCTCTGAATTCTCCGACATCGCCTGTTACTGTTACCAAGTCAGCATCCACCATGGTTTGTTTGGATTCTTTGTCAGGTGAAATATTCTGCTCATATTTGTCATTAAATGGCATATTTTTTGCCATCAATGGTAAATATTTTTTGACATTTAAAATTGCTTCAGTCCCTTTTTTATTAATAATTCCGACTCGCCCGCCTAAAAAGTCTTTTGCAACAGGAACAATTTCTGCTTTATCAAGTAGTGCTTTTAATTCCGGGTTCTCCACAACTGTTTCTGTCATTTCATCAGAATAATTTTCTCTTGTTATGGTAAATTCCAAAGGTGTATCCTGCAAGGTTGCCCATTTTTTATCGGCATAAGCATCCAGCATTGAGTCAGGAGTTCTTAAAGCCTTTGCCTGAAGTTTTAAAAACTCGTTAAAATCAGCATTTGTGGAAACTTCTGAAGCCTTATCAAGCTCATCAGCCATATGTGCAAAATCTTCTTTGAATTTATCAATATAATCAATTGCAACAAGTTCGTCGCCGTTTCTTTCAACAACAGACCTTTGATTGAGGATTTTCGCAACTTCATTAATTTTACCCTCGTTAAGCATTTTGATTAAAATCGAATGAAATTCTTCTTTTTCCAAATCCTCCGGGTAAAGAGCTTTTCCCGGTCTCATCTTTATCGTACTCGCAGTTCCATTACATACGTTTACCCCAAGCTCTATCATGTGAGACTCTCTGTCTAATGCACAGACGCCTTTTTGTGCGTCAAAAAGAATTTTTGTTAATTTTGCGGCTTCATTACCTTTTTCAATCTCTTTTTCCAGAAATTCTTTGAATGGTAAATTGTGAAAATTATCCAGCTGCATATTTATTTTATCCAATACAACCGCTGCTTTTACAAGGTGTTCCAAGGCTTTTTTATCGCCTTCGGCCAGTTCGGTATATTCAGGCGCATCAACCGCAAGCATTTTTTTAGTTGTGAGATAATCTTTATGTGTACGTTTTTTAAGTTCTTCAATTGATAAATTAATTTCGTATTTCATTTATAAAGCTCCCATTAAAGTAAAAGTATAAGTCTATTATATCAAATTTTGGGAATTAAAAGAAGATGAATCTTTTGCATGCTAAAAAAGGATTTTTATTGTAAAATGAAAACCATGAGAAAACAGGTTATTGCATATTTGCATACTCATTGGGACAGAGAGTGGTATCGTGAATTTGAAGTATTCAGATTACGTTTACTGCGTGTGTTTGACCAAATATTATATATGCTGGAATCAAATAAAATTCCGTGTTTTTATTTTGACGGACAAGTTTCTGCATTGGAAGATTATTTGGAAATACGTCCGGAAAAGAGAGCGCTTGTTAAAAGTTTAATTTATGCAAAAAAATTATACATTGGTCCTTTTTATTGTTTGGTAGACGAATTTTTATCGGACAAAACTTGTTTTGCAAAAAATCTTGAGCTTGGCATGAGAACAGCAATAGATATGGGTTGTACGGATTTTATCGGATATCTTCCGGATACTTTCGGACACAGCAAAAATGTTGTTGATATAATGCGTGATTTTGGAATTGATAAATGTATAGTCTGGAGAGGCTGTGGAGATTTCCCGGCTGAATTCAAATGGTGCGGATGCGATACGGTAAACCTTGTAAGAGGATATTTTCAAGATGTATTTTCACTTGATTGCCCGATAGAAGAAAAGGCCGATATCTTAAAGAAAAATCTTGACATGATTTCTGAAAAATCAGGTTTATACCTTCTTCTTCCTATAGGCGCTGACCATCTCGGTGTGCCGGAGGATATTCAAGAGCAAATTACTGCTGTTAACGAAATAATAAAAGACGATTACAATATAAAACTCGGTTCGCCGTTTGATTATTTTAAAAATGTAACCAATAATTTTGAAAAATTCAAATTTGATGATGAATTGAGGGATAATTCAAAAACGTTCATTCTGCAAGGATGTTATTCATCGAGGTTAGACTTAAAACGTTATAATACCGAATGTTCTTATATGCTCGATTTAGCTTCAAGATATGTAAGATTTTCAAAGCTTGAAAAACACTATTCGTCGGTAATAAATTATGCTTATAAACTTTTGATACGAAATCAGGCACATGACAGTATTTGCGGATGTTCTACTGATGATGTTCATGAAGAAAATATTATAAGATACAAAAAAATTCTCCAGATTGCACAAACAATTATTGACGAGATAAAACACGAAACAAAATTTGAAGAAAAGATGGTAATTAATCTGTCTGACAGATTTTATTCAGGGATTGTTGAATTTGAATCTGCAAAAGTTCAGGACGGATATGAAAAATATGCCTACAGAGATGGTTTTGAACAGGAATTACTCTCTGATATTCAAAGGATACCGGTTACAGAGGATTATAAGAGGATTTATACATATCTTGCAGAAGTTCATAATGTTGAGCCGGACGAAACAGAATTTATAATGCCGGAATTATCTGACAGAAACCTTAAGGTTACGGATACATCAATTGAAAATTCCAAACTTTCTCTAAGAATTATTGACGGAAAGATATTTATTAATAATATTCCGTTTTCTCTTGTTGATTTTGCAGATTTGGGCGACAGTTATAATAATGCGCCAAAAATCGGCGATTATGGAACCGAATTTAAGATTTTGCGCTCAAGAGTTTTATACAGCGGAAATTATAGGGCTGTTTTGAGAGTTGATTTTGAAGGCGATTGGGATGTAATTCCTCTTAATATAACGCTGGATAATCTTTCAGATTATTTAAAATTTGAATTTGACTGGAATAATACTCAAAAGAATCACCTTCTTGAAGTTTGTTTTGAAATGCCCGCAAAAATAAATTCGGTATATTCAGAGGATATGAATTCGTTAATCAAACGTGAATTCAATTCGGATTATGATATAAGAAAAAATCTGCCGACCAAGTCAGGAAAAGAGGCTAAAACCAATACTGCACCGATGCAGAGAGGATTACTGATTGATGAAAGTCAAAACAATATAGGAGTTATTACAAAAGGCTTAACTCAGTATGAAGTCTTTAAAAATAAGTTATATATTCCGATTCTTAGAGCAACAGGCATGATTTCAAATCCCAAAAATCCGGCAAGAACAACTCCCGCAGGACCGCCTTTAGAAACTCCGAACTTGCAAATGCAAGGAAGGAACAGAGCCGAATTTTATGTATTTTTCGGAAACGAATCCGCTTTTGAAGAAATTATCAGACAAGTTTATAACTATCTGATAGTTTAACAAGATTCAGAACTATTTTTTAGATCTAATATCGAGGTTGTGTCTTGCGAATCTTGACCTTCAATATAAACATTAAGTCGTTTTTTTATGTATTCGTTTTTAGGTTCATTGCCACTTTCCGGATTAAATATGCGAGAAAGTTTTTCACTGTCTTTTATACAACCTTCGTTGTCAAAAATATTATCAATTTCTCTATTTAATTCATCCAGATAGTTTTTATATTCACGCCTTACATAATATTTATTAGGATCTTCTTTTGCTTCAAATTCTATATTACCGTTTTGGTCAAGAACAGTAACATAAATCGAAAATGCCTCAAACATATTCATCAGTTGTTCTATTTCAAGTTCATATATTTTTTCATTTCCGGTAACTCTGAATAATTCATCGGCCAGTGCTTGTTCCGCAGCTAAAACTTTTATCTTGTTTTCTTTTAACATCGGCATTTTGGGTATATTTATATATGTATTATGATATTCATTGTTATCATCTGAAATTGATTGTTTTTTGCATATATTTTCTTCAAAACTTTTTATTGAGTAAATGTTGTTTTCCGATTTATTCCAATGGCTGTATAAATGGATAGTATAGATTAATTCATGTGTATAAGCTTGCAAAAAATCTTCTGGCATGAAATTATACCGTTCCATAAACTTGTCTTTTATTTGCTTGATAGACCTTTCTGCTGTTATGTCATCGGAAGAGCTGAATACAGGTACGCAAATCTTTTTTATTTCTTCCGGCATAAGTTTTAAAAACTTTTCATTAAACTTTATTTTGACATCATCAGGAAAAGCGCTTTTATCGGAAAACAGAATTAGCGCTGTTTGTCCATACAATTTGACATAATCAGATATCATTTTTTCATCTTCATTAGTTTTGTAAGTGAAATAGCGTTTTACAATGTTATTCAATTGCTTGTCTGTTAAATCTTTTTTGTATTCATTGTAAAATTTCTGAATTCTGGCGGTGTCTGGATATTTATTAATTGGTAATTCTTTTCTTTTTTGTCTGTATGTGTCTATAACGGAATCGTGTTCCATAGCAAACACTTCAGGGTTATGGTTTATATAATATAATTCTTGTGCAATCGCCGTTTCCAAAGCTCTTTGAAGCCTTATTACTTTATTGTTTCCGAATATATAGGCTAAGTCTTCAAGCATTTCTGAATGTGTATTATAAACTTCTGTCAGTTTTTCAATTATGTCTTTTGAATAATTTTCGAGAAAAGTATTAACTATTTCATCTATATACATTGGTGGTAATATCCGGTCTTTATCGATATACTGTTTATAGGCATTTTTAAAAGCTTCTTGGTAATTTTGACTAACAGGAGTTTCATTTTGCGGTTCGCTTGCTTTTTGTTCCGCAGTTAATTTCTCTAATTTAAACATTTTTATACGTTTATCTTTGTCACTCTCAATTTCTTTTTTTAATTTCCAAAATTGACCTTCATTGATAGCTGATTTAACTTTTTCAAGAGAACTCTTAAGAGTTTTGCCGAATTCACTGGCTAAATCTCTGTGTGTATCCCAAAATTCTGTCATTATAATTGATTGAAATTCAATAAACTTTTTATCCGTATATAGTAAATCTATCGGTTTTAAACCTTGCTGCGATTTTAGGAATTCTGATAGTTCATGTATTAAGACTTCTGAATGGTTCCAGGCATCAATCATTGCATATCTAAAAGGTTCATTGGCTTCTCTTATTCTGTCAATGAGTTCGGTTCTTTCTTCCGGTGATAGTTCTTGCCATGCATTAACACGAATTCTAAGTCTTGAAGCTTTTTCTTCTTCTGTTAAGCCGGCAAGAAAATTTTTATAATTTTCTCTGATTTTTTTTATTCGTTCATTCTTTTGCTCAAGCGTCAGGTTTCTCCAGGCATTTTTTTGTGCTTCTGATTGAGCTTCTGCTCTTTCATCAGAAACTCCGTCTTTGGTATAAATAATCGATTGTTGAAATCTCGGGTCAGGACGCTTAATCCCTAATGCGGTTAGTAATGTTCTGGGGATAAATTCTCTATCCGGATATCTGTGTTTAAATTCGATTATTATATCTCCATCCAAATCGTTTTTAATATCTTCATTTATCTCTTTTCTTGTTTTGGCTTCATGAAATATTTTTTTTAGAAGATAAATTGATAAATCTTCACCATTTTTAAGGATGCTGTCTTTATATAATTCTTTGAACTCCCTGTAGATATAAAGCAGTCCGTCAGTGGCTTTTGTATCCTGGAACCTTTTTAAGTTATTGAATAATTTTTCGTTCGGGAAAGCATCTTTAACATCTTGAACGGTTTTTGCCGAGTCTAAGGCTTTAAACGCTTCTTTTAGTGCTTCAACTGGAGTATACCGGGATTTATCTTCAAGAGTTGCCATAAACTTTTTAAAAGTATCCGGTGACCAAAGCGCATTTGCTTCGGCAAATCTTGCCAGTCCTTTGTCAACTCTGGGCGTCCCCAGAAAAGTTTTATTGGTAATATTTCTGAAATTCTTTTGATATTCTTTGTTGTATGTACTCGGATTAATATTATATATTTTCATAAAATATACTCCCTCATGTTCGCCATATAATTAATCCTGTTCTACAGATTCTTTGCCGGTATATGGTTCTCCATACAAATATATAAATGCTGCTTTAGCTTCAGGACCACTTTCTTCAAGGATTCTTTCGTTTTCTTTAACAGCGTTCAGTCTTTTTTCTGCATAATCCATACGTTTTCTGTTATAAGCATTTGCCTGTTTATATTCCATTTCTACAGCAGCCTTTTGCTCCGAATTAAGTTTTGTAAGTCCCTGTCTGCGTGCTTCTTCGTGTATTATTTTTACCATATCAAGGTGTTTATCTCTTTCCATAGCACTTTCTATTATTTTATTAGCAATTTCACCAAGGTTCTTAAGGCCAAGATGGCTTATCTTATCTTTTGCATCCTGAATTTTAGCGTTTACACTTACCCGTATTTGTGCATTGATTGCAGCCCTCGAATAAACATCCAGTTTCTCAAATACTCTATCAATATATCTTCTCAAAGAATCTTCCGCAAGCCTTGTCTTTAGTTCTTCGTCCTTAGGATCCCAATAATTCGCAAGAAGCGAATTATTCTCAAAACGTCTTGCAGCTTCAATTCCTTGTTTAGATTTAACGTGTTTTAAGACTTTATTCATATTTATGTTAATAGTGTTACCATTGTTAAATAAGACACTCATATTGTTGGCCGGCATTTGAAATTCTCCTTATAAATTTAGTTACACTATAATAAACCTTCTAAATTTATAATTTGTTATCTGTAAAATTTTTTGTTACAAAACTTAATCACAAAAACAAAAAACAAGGCGGTCCATTAAAAACCGCCTTGTCATAACTTTTATTCCTTTTAAAGAATTAGAACATAATAGTTAATTCTTCATCAGGATTCAAGCTTGAATCATTAGTTGTGTTCGGAACAATGATGTATTTGCATTCATCAACGAATTCATAAAGTACACCAAATGTTCCTGATACAGCGTATTTACAAATATTGTAAACGCCTTTACCAACTGTGATAACGCCTGAACCTACGCTCTTCATACCTTTCAAAGGATGAAGTGATGCTGTATCAACGAAAGCATCAGATAAGTTGTCGCCGAGTTCTTCAGTTCCGTTAGCAACTACTTCAGCTGTTTCTGAAACTGATCTTCCTGCAACACCTGCAACTCTGCCTGTCATTGAGAATGGGAATCCCAAAACTCTTGAAATGATGTTAGGATTCTTTACTACATCAACTTGAGCGCTTGCAAGTTTCTTTGGTAATTCAACACAAGTGTCGCCGTTGTTAATAGAATTGAATTCTACCTCAAGATATCCAGGTCTTTTTACACCAGGTCTTGCAACAGAAACAACTTTACCTTTAATTGTTGAACCTGCAGGGAAGCAGATACCGTTAACTGTTACGTCTTCAGTTGTTTTAGCTGTGAAAGTATCATTAACATTTGAAGTTCTTGCGCTTAATCTTTCGCTTAATTTGATTTTTACAGCTGTTTGTTCATATTTTGTAGCACAACCGATTGCACCTTGTGACAAGTCAATCTTAAAGTGTTTTTTCATAGCTGAAATTAAGAATGCAACTTGTTCTTTTGATAAATATTCATCGTTGATAACCTTGTCAGTATCAGGAAGAACATTTAACAATCCTGATGCAATAACTTCATTTGTTGCTGCATAAGCCCAAGTAGGAATGTATTTGAGCTGTTGTCCATTAAGAACAGGAACTGCTGTTTTGCTTGCTTCAACATTCATCATTTTTGCGAAAGTACAGAATACTTCAGCTTTGTTAATAGCTTTGTCAGGTTTAAATGTTTGGTCAGGATAACCAATCATAATATCTTCTGTCAAAACTCTGTCGATTTCTTCTTTTGCCCAATATGAAGCAGCTACATCAGAATAGCTGTCTGTTGCAGCTTTTGTCAAACCTAAACCTTCAGAAATCAAGAAAGCTAACTCAGAACGTAAGACAGGCATCTTTGGATCATACAATGCACCTCTTTTTTGGTCCATTTTTGCTTGCATATCACCAAGCATTTTCTTAGCTTCACGTGATACGATAACATTCTGTTTTCCTTCAATTGCTTTAGCTTGGCAAGGTTTGTAAATTTTACCGCCTATAACCATATCGCTGTCAGCTGTAACAAGGGAATGTCCTTGTGAGCCAAACAATGTCGGATGTGCATAAGCTTGAATACCATCTTCAGCCATTGCAACACCAGCAGAAATAGCCATTACGCTCACTGCCATTAAGAGTTCTTTAGAAATTTTCATACTTCTCCTTTCATATGACCTTTTTCTTTTAAAGAATGTCACTCTTCTTCTACTACCATTTACTTTTTGTATTATTATATCACAAAATTTTTTATTTTTTACGTTTTGGTAAAAGATATGCTTGAGGATAGCAATAGTCTTCTCTAAAACCTGTTTTTCTGTACATTTTCAATGCTTTGTAATTATTTGTTTCGGTCGTAACATTAACCTCGCTGAAATCTCTCTGACCTATTTTAGTCCAGTCAACCATGATTTTTATTGTACGATTTAAAAGCAAAGCTGAAAATCCATTACCCCGATGATTTTTTTCTATTGCAACAAGAGGTATATTTGCAATTTTCCCGCCTGTTATATTAGCAAACGCAAAACCGCATGGCTTGTCATCATACAAAAGCACTGAACTCGCTTCGGGTAAAAATTCTCCATATATATTTTCAGTAACTTTATTTATTATATCTTTAACGCCTTCAATGCTTTTGTACCTTGTATCATATATGGCGTCTTGTGTATCTCTGAAAGATTCGTGTATAAGTCTTATAGCATCATCTTTGTATACATCTGAATAACCGACGACCTTATAATTTGGGGACTTTTCAGGCAATTTCATATTTTCTAATATTCTTTCAGAGGATGCATTCCCCATGACAAATCTCAAAACGGCAAGTCCGATAAATTTGAATCCGTATTTTGCCATATCAGCGGTAAATACCGATTGATGCCCAATCATCGGGTATGAAACTACCTTATTCTGACGTTCTGCTTCGGTTAACTCTAAGAACCTTTCCATAAGTAATTTTTGTTTTGTTATTTCGTCTTCTGTTCCTAAACAATGGATTATATTTAATTCGATTGCTTCTGTTGCCGATGTTGTATATACGAGAAATGCCGTTGGGATATTATTTTCTTTTAAAACTATACATCTCAAATAGCCTTGTTCAACTGCATCAATAAAACCTTCAAAATCGAGTGGTTCAAGCTCAAATTTATATTCACTTACCGCCTTTGATCTGAAGTCACTGTATATTCCTTTGAATATTTTAAAAGTTTCGTTGTTTAAAATTTCAACTTCATAACTATTCTCTGTCATAACTTTTCCTTTACATTAAATGATGCATTTTTTCTTTTTTCGTATTTATATATTTTTCGTTATATTTATTTACTTCGGATTTAATATTTATGTTTTCGTGTATTGTTAGCCCATAGCCTTTGAGTCCGATAATTTTCTTGGGATTATTTGTTATCAGATTAAAGTTATTAAATCCTAAATCCAGAATAATTTGTGCTCCGACACCGTAATTTCGTAAATCTGATGCGAAGCCTAAGGATTCATTTGCCTCGACTGTATCCTGACCTTGTTCCTGCAGTTTATATGCCTTAAGTTTGTTTATAAGTCCGATTCCTCTTCCTTCGTGATCACGGATATATATAAGAGCACCTTTCCCGTATTCTTCAATCATGTGTAAGGCATTATGAAGCTGCCAATTGCAGTCACATTTTAGGCTGTGGAAAATATCACCGGTCAAACATTCACTGTGGACTCTTACAAGCGGAATTTTGTCCGAGCCGTCATCTTTTACAAGTGCGACATGTTCACAACCAGTAATAGTATCTGTATAACCAACAATATTGAAATCACCGAATTGTGTAGGTAAGAAGACTTCTATTTCCCGTTTTACAAATTTTTCACGTTTGAGTTTGTATGCGATTAAGTCCGATACGGTTATAAATTTAATATTATGTTTTTGGGCGAATTCGCTAAGTTCATCTCTGCGCATCATATGACCATCTTCTGTCATAATTTCGCACATAACACCAGCAGCTCTGTGTTTGGAAAGTTTTGCCAAATCAACTACTGCTTCGGTGTGTCCGCATCGTTTCAAAACACCGCCTTTTCTCGCTACACAAGGGAACATGTGCCCGGGGCGTCTTAAATCAGAAGGAACGGCATCAGGTGCTGTCGCCACTTCAACTGTTTTTGCTCTGTCAAATGCAGAAATACCGGTTGTTACACCATATTTAGGGTGTGCATCAATGCTTAATGAAAACGCCGTCTGCATACTTTCTGTATTTTTTGAAACCATTTGTGGAAGTTCCAGTTTTTCTGCAATTTCCGGTGATATTGCAAGACAAATTAATCCTCGGCATTCTTTTGCCATGAAATTAATAACTTCCGGCGTTACGAATTCCGCAGAAATTATCAAATCGCCTTCATTTTCTCTGTCTTCGTCGTCAGCAACAATTAAAGGTTTTCCGTTTTTGAAATCCTCTAATGCATCCTGAATTGTACTAAAATGTATGTTTGTCATAGTTGTTATTTTTTAAACGAAACTCTCTGTGAAACCATAATCTACACACATGCGAATCCGTTTTCTCTCAAAAAATCGTAATCTATTCTTGACTTATTATCACCCGATGATAAAAATTTTTCAATATATTTAGCTAAAATGTCAACCTCTATATTCACAAAATCATTGCTTGCAAGTGTTTTGAGATTCGTATTATCGTAAGTATGAGGAATAATTGCACAACTTACGATATTTTGATTGATTTCAGCTACCGTTAAACTTATTCCGTTTATTGTAATAGAACCTTTTTTAACGACATATCTTGCACATTCCGCAGGCAGTTCAATATCCAGAAGATAAAAATCTCCGGTTCTGCTTATTTTTTTGCATTTACCGCAGGCATCAGTATGGCCTGAAACGATATGTCCGCCAAATCTTCCGTCAGCTTTCATAGCACGCTCAAGATTAACTATATCACCGTTTTTGAGAAAGTGTAATGTTGTTACTTTCATTGTTTCAGGTGAAATATCTGCCGTAAATCCATCACTTTTTATATCAGTAACGGTAAGGCAAACTCCGTTGACAGCTATGCTGTCACCGAATTTTGTATCTGTTAAGATATCTTTGCATTGTATTTCGGTTTTATTTGTTGTGATTAGTCGGATTTTTCCGAGTTCTTCTATGATACCCGTAAACATAAGACGATTGTACCATATTTTTTTTAAAACATGAAGTAGGGTGTGAAAATTTATCGTGTAAGTTTATTTTTGCATAATACACAAAAAAGAATCCGGCCAAACTGACCGGATTCTTTTGCATTATATTCTGTATACTATAAAGAACATGTGCAAACGCCGTTTTCACAGTGATGTCCAAGAGCTTCTTGTGCCTCTGACATACGAACTTTGATACGTCCGTCTACTGCAATTCCTTCGCCTGTTTTTTCAGAAATCAATAACGGATTGATATCCAATTCGTCGATGAATTTGAAATCAGAAACTAACTGAGATAATCTCAACAATGTTTCTTCGATTTGTTCCATCTGAGCAGGAGTTGTTCCTCTTGCGCCTTGGAGTAATTTGTATGCCTTAACTGACTTAATCATGTCCTTAGCATCCATATCTGTTAAAGGTGCAATTCTGAAGGTTACGTCTTTCATAACTTCGATGAATACACCGCCTAAGCCGAACATCATCATCGGGCCGTATTGAGGATCGGTTGCGATACCGCAAACCATTTCTCTTGAACCTTTGACCATTTCTTGAATGATAACACCTTCAAGACCGTCAAGAAGTCCTTTAGCTTCAAGTTTAGAGATAAGGTCTTGGTATTCTGCTCTCAATTGTTCAGCAGATTGGATATTAACTCTTACACCGCCTACATCAGTTTTGTGAGAAGTTGTTTTTGAAGTCATCTTCATAACAACAGGATAGCCGATAGAATCAGCAATTGAAACTGCTTCATCTTCAGATTTTGCAAAACCTGCTTTACAAACTCTGATTCCGTAAGCATCAAGAACGTCAATAGATTCACGTGTAGTTAACTGATCACGACCTTCATTTATTGAATTAGCAATAATGCTTTTTGCTCTGTCATAATCAACATCATATCTCATGATTGTACCTTCCGGTCTTTCAATCCATTTTCTCTGTTGATTCAATCTGTTGAAACCGTCTGCTGCTTCTTCTGCGTACATAAAGAACGGCATATTAACATCCATATCGCTTAATGCTGTGAAGAATTCAGACTTGGTCATAAATACGCCGATAACAGGTTTGTGCGGATACTGAGCCTTGATTTCCATAACGGCTTTTGCAACATCAATATCTTTTAAACCTAAGAACGGCAGGTAAATAACCATAATCATATCAACGTTTTCATCAGCTATAACTGTTTCAAGAGTTTGCTTGTAGTGTTCGATAGGAGCTGATGCAATCATATCTATCGGGTTTTTAACTGATGCTGCAGAAGGTAAGAAGCTTCTTAATTTTTCTTTTGTAGCATCTGAAATTTTAGCCATTTGCATACCGTATTCACAAACTGCGTCGGTTGCCATAATGCCTGGGCCACCTGAATTTGTGATGATTGCTACTCTGTCACCCTTCGGAATCGGGCAGTTAGCAAAAACTTTTGCAGTGGCAAACAAGTTTTTCAAAGAGTATTCTCTGATTACGCCTGATTGACCGAGTAAAGCATTAGCTGCTTTATCAGCACCTGCCAAAGAACCTGTGTGAGAAGATGCTGCACTTGCGCCTGCTGCTGAACGGCCTGCTTTAAGTGCTAAAATCGGTTTCTTTTTAGAAATTCTTGAAGCTAATTTTCTGAAGTTTGCCGGATTTTGGATTGATTCCATATAAAGAAGGATTTGTTCCACGTCAGAATCATTTTCCCAGTATTCCAAAGCTGTTTCTGCATTGACATCAGCCTGATTACCGATTGAAATAAATTGTGCAAAACCAAGGTTAAGGTCTTTTAATATGTTCAAAATACCTCCGCCTAAAGCACCTGACTGAGAAACAAAACCGATATGTCCTCTTTCTGGAAGAGATTCTGCGAAACATCCGTCCATTGAGATTTCAGGTAATGTGTTAACAACGCCTAAACAGTTCGGACCTACACATCTCATACCATATTCCTGAACTTTTGAAAGTAATGCTTTTTCGAGCTCTGCGCCTTCTGCACCGGTTTCTTTAAATCCAGCAGTAATAACACAAAGACCTTTTATACCCTTTTGGTGGCATTGGTCGATTGTATCGAGAACAAATTTAGCATTAACAACTATAATTGCCAAATCAATATCTCCGGGGACTTCAAGAACTGAAGTGTAAGCCTGAAGCCCTTCAATAATACCGCCTTTTGGGTTAATCGGGTAAATATTACCCTTGAACTTGTATTCCTGTAATCTTTTCATAATGTCTGAACCGATAGTATGCTCTTTTGTTGAAGCACCAACAACAGCAATAGATTTCGGTTTCATAATTTTGTCTAAATTAGCCATTTGTCTTTTCCCTTTCTTTGCTTGTAAAAAGTACACTTAAATATTAACACAAACAAATCGGAAAATGTAAAGGGTATAAGTATATTAATGGATAATTATCCCTTATCCTGTCATCAATCGACTTTGCATGTGACTTTCATATACTAAACAATAAATTTATCTCTATGAATACTTCTTTTGCGAAACGGTTAGTGTGTGTGAAAGAGGAATCCCGCCCTGAACTGCCGGTTTATTTACAACTGCGCCGTTTACGTACATTACTGTAGAACCTCCGCCATCAAGGTTCATGGCATTCACACAGCCGAATTCTTTCATAAGATTCGCCAATTCCACAAGGGTTAACCCTATAGATGCACCTTCTCTGCCGTCAGCGGTTATCATAATCAGGTGATTGTCTTTTGTGTATCCTATTGCCGTTCTTGGATTTCTACCTCCTATAGCCGAAAGTTTTTGTGCGGTCATATCGACATATATTTCACCGTTTTTTACCAGATACGGGCCTCCGCTTATTATATGGTTTACACCCTCCCATTCCGGATTAATTTTTATATCAAGTTTGAATTTTTTTGCTGTTAGTATTGGATCTATAACCTTTTCCGGCGCAACAATAACGTAACCGTTTTCAGGTATTTCAAGCGCTCCGTATGACTCACCAACTAATTTCCCGTCTTCTATAGAAATTGCTTTTCCGTATTTTGGGCACGGCGGTGCTGTTTTACCCCAGTCCGGTGTATAAACAAGTGCGTTCGTGGAGAGCATTCTCGGCTGATTGATATTATCAATCTTTATGTCACCTATATTCGTAATTACTTTGGCTTTCATCTGAACCCTTGCCATTCCATAGCCGTTATCAAAAATTCCCATTGCAACTCTGTCGTATATTGGTCCTGTATAAATTTTTTTATTTATCATAAGGGTGCCCAAAGGAACGCCTGTTTGCGGTTTGAAATAACCGCCGTTAATTGCTGCAATTGCGTTTTCTCTTTGTGCTATGCTGCTGATTTTCGTTCTGGAAGCTAAACTCTCTGATGCTGTTGCCGGTACAACCTCCAAATCCCCGTTAACATCTGTTGATAATTCAATCAGGTTTATCCTGACCGGTCTGCCGTTATAATATCTTATCATTTTGATATGTTTTACGCCTTTTTCGATATCCGTTATCTTGGCGCCGTAGTACTTGTTTTTAATCCCTTCATCAAAAGCTTCTTCTCTTTCTTTTTGCTCTTTTATATAATTTATTGTCGGCGATAATCCCGTATAAAATCCAATTTCCGTATCTTTAGCCATTATTGTTGGTATTTGCGTTAGTGCGAATACTAATAAAATTCCCATTGCCGCCGCGCTTGTGGCGGTTTTTTCAAGTATTGGTCGTTGTAGTGTTAACGTTGTATCCATTTTACTCACCTGAGATTTAGTAACGGATACCTTTTTGTTTAGAGAGTGGTGTGGGGAATAACACTCATCAAGGGTAATTTCATTCTCTTAAATTTGTTGTCCTTAAAAAATGTACATTACGCTCTACTTATATTATACCATACACTTAATATTATTACAACCCTTAAATAATAACACTTTTGGGTTATTTTTATAATGTTGTTTATACACTTATTCTGTTATGGGCTGATTTTACAGGATTATATTACATAAAAAAAAGAACGACTGTAAAGTCGTTCTTTTTTTCTTTATTTTCTTTGAATTAACAACTATAACTGCATCCGCCGCCTGAACAATCTCCGCCTGAAGATACAGATGCAAATGATGCTGAAATTCCGTCTGAATATGCTACGGAACCGCATGATTCACTTTCTGCATAAGCAACGGAACCGCAAGATTCAGTTTTTTCTCCAAATGCCATGATGGTCTTGTCCGAACCGTTACCAAAACTGCATGTATCACATCCTATATCAGATAACAATGAGGTGCTGTTAGAAATTAAGGATGTTGTGTCTGAAATCAGATGTGTAACGTTATTGTTAGATTTTGATGTTCCAAACATGTAAAAACAATGATTTTGTTTGTTTTCTGAATTTGTGAATGTTAGCATATTTAAATCCTTAAATTGTGTTTTGTGCTCTTGTATATATAAAGTAAAAATTTTTATTCTAATTTCAATATTTAAAATATTGTTTACAATTCTTAACATTTTCTTTGGAATCGTTTTATCATTTGAAACTCAAATTTATGCTATACTTAATATTATGAAAAAGAGAGTCTTGATAATAGGGAATTCTGCTAAAGAATATGCTTTGGCAAAGAAAATGTCTGAAACATGCGAAGTTTACGCAGTGCCGGGAAACGATGCAATGAAAGAGTTCGCTACTTGCCAGGATATTAGAGAAACTTCCTCTAGAGAGCTTTTAGAGTTTGCGTTGGAGAACGGTATTGATATTACGATACCTGTTTCTGAACAATCACTTCAAACTGATATTGTTAAGCTTTTTACAAAACACAACTTGCAGATTTTTGCACCCGACGTTAAAACTTTAGAGTACATTAACGATAAGTTCACATCAAAGAAGATTATGTACAAGTTGGGAATTCCGACGCCTAAATTTGGTATTTTTGAAAAACAAAATGCTGCATCAGATTATATAAAGGGGATGAAACCACCGTTTGTTTTGAAAACAAACTCTCCGTCAAGTGCTGTAATATTAACATCTTTACAGAGTGCAAAATCGATTTTGGATTCTATATTCACTGAACAGGATTCTGCGGTTCTTGCAGAAGAATACATATATGGCACACCATTCTGTTTATATGCAATTACTGACGGGTATAACGCTTTACCGATAGGTTCGTCAATAATATACAGACATTCGCTCGATGGTGAGGGCGGACAGCTTACGTCAGGCATGGGCGCCTGTTCGCCGAATTATAAACTATCTTTTGAAGATGAAAAATATCTGATGAACAGTGTAATTTATCCGACATTAGATTATCTGGAAAGAAATATAGCTACTTATATGGGAATTCTGGGTATAAACGGTATAATTACAAGTGATGGTAAACTGCAAATTCTCGGATATGAGAATTTTATGCAAAATGCAGATTGTGCCGGTATTCTTGAACTCATAGACATGGATTTGTATTCATTGTTTGAATCCTGTATTGTCGGTTCATTTAGCGACGAAATAAGTTATATAGATCAGAAAGATTTGTATGCGACTTCAGTCGCTCTTAACTGTGTAATGGCAAAAGAATCCGAAAATGTTATACAAAGCCTTGACAATCTTGATGAAAACACTTTGGTTTCGTACACGAATAATGTTTGTAAAAACAAATACCTTGAGCTTGAGGCAAAACCGGGCACAGTTATGGTTATAACCGCTTTAGCCGGAACTCTTTCAGCATCATCGAAAAAAGCGTATGAAGAGGTTAAGGAAATTAGCTTTAAGGGTATGAAATACAGGCATGATATCGGAAAATATGCCGACAGATGTTAAGTTTAATTATTCTTCCAGCAATTTCAGTACAAATTCCAGAGCACCCTGCTGTTCTTTAAATACTTTTGCGGAACAATTAACGGTTTTATTGTAATATTTACTATCTGAGAGAAGTTTGTCGGCAATTTCATACAACGCATCTTTATCTTCGACTACAAAACCCGCTTCTGCATTTACGATTATATTATAGATGTCTTTAAAGTTATGAATCGAAGGCCCTGAAATAACAGGCTTTTCAAAAATGGTTGCCTCTAAAGGATTGTGTCCGCCCGTTTTGTTAAAACTACCGCCAATGAAGGCAATGTCTGCAAAAGCGTACATTTTACCGAGTTCACCCAACGTATCCATAATAAGCACATCAATATCATTTAAATCGCATTTATTCCTTGAACGAAAATCATATTTGAAACCGAAACTTTCAGTCAAAGCTCTGACTTCTTCAACTCTTGTTAAATGTCTTGGTGCAATTATTAATTTCAGATCAGAATGTTTTTCTTTGAGCTTTCTGTATGTAAACAGTACTATTTCATCTTCACCTTTGTGAGTAGAACCGGCAAGGAGTACTTTTGAATCGTTTTTGTCAAACTCAAAATCTACTTCCGGTTTTTTAATGTCAAATTTTAAATTATTCATTCTTTCGGTAGTTTCAGGATTTGCGCCTAACTTTAAGAATTTTTCATTATCTTCGTTGCTTTGCGTATAAATACCTGTATAAAAACTCAGGAAATACCTGAAAAGAAAAGAGAATGCTTTATATGATTTAAAAGTGCTGTCTGAGATTCTGCCGTTAATAATATATATTTTGATACCGCGTTTTTTGCATTTCATTGCAAAATTCGGCCAGATTTCAGTTTCTGCAATAAAAACTTTGTCCGGGTTAATTTTATTCAAAAATTTATCTATAACAAGCGGAAAATCCGCCGGGAAATATGTAATCAAATTGGCAGTTTCGCCGAGTTTCTTCCAAGCCATATCTTGCCCTGTATGAGTGCCTGTCGTTACGACAATCTTAATTTCTGGATATTTTTCACGGACTTTTTTTACCAATGTTTCAAGTGCATTAATTTCACCGACGGATACACCATGAAACATTACAACTTTGTCTTCGTTTGAGAACCCTTTTTCTTCAATAATTCCGTATTTTCTTTTAATGGCATCTTCCGGATACTCTTTTTTTCTCAGAACTGCAGACATAAAAGGTTTAACAATAAAAAACGCTATATTACTAATAAACTGAAACATTTTCTCTCCCGTTGTTTAAAATAAATTATACCATGAGTTTGCAGAAAAATTAAAGTTTTGTCTTGGATTCACTTTGGCTCAAACCTGTCACTTGTTTTGGTTTTTGTATAACTGACTTATGTCCGTACGTTCATGCACTTCTACATTTTATTTAAAAAACTTCACAATATGTTTGCATTTTAATTTTGTTTATTTTAAGATTCTACCATACGCCGAATTAAGAAGAATGTGAGTCTGTCACATTCTTTTTAAAAGGTTCGATAATTTAAAGTATAAAGGATTAAAACAATGGGTATCAAAGGTAAAAACGACAGAATGGTAGTTCTAGCTTGTGAAGATTGCAAGGAAAGAAATTACACAACCGTAAAAAACAAAAAGAATACAAAAGACAGAATGGAACTTTCTAAATACTGTCCGACTTGTAAACATCACACAACTCACAAGGAGACTAAGTAGCCGAATTTTCGGTAGAGTGAAGCGTCAGCGAAACTCATCACTTCCGTAGCTTTGGAGTGAGTTGGATTAAATCCGGCAGGATTTAATAAACTAATGTAAAAGCAGGAAGACCGAATAATTCGGGATAAACGGGTTTTATTCCCACAGGCGTCCTTAGTTCAGTTGGTAGAACGTCGGTCTCCAAAACCGGATGTCGAGGGTTCAAGTCCTTCAGGGCGCGATTTGTAAATAATACAGGTAACTATAGATGAACGACAATTTCGAAAACACAAAAAATGCAATAATTACATATTTTAAAGGCGTTAGATCTGAATGGGGCAAAATAACTTGGCCCGAAAGAAATCAGGTCGTTGTTGAAACATTTTTTGTTGTAGCGATTGTATTTGTATTCACTGTTTTTATTTATCTTGTGGATATAATATTCAACGCAATATTGCCGCATACGCACATTTAGTTACTAACCATAAAGGGTAAGAATGATGAGTGAAAAAGACGAAATTCTAACAAACGGCGAAATGCCTGAAGAAACATTAAACGAAGGATTAGGTTCATCTGAAAAAAATAGCCAGAAGCGCTGGTATATAGTCCATACTTATTCCGGATACGAAAACAAAGTTAAAAGCAATCTGGAAAAACGTATCGAGTATATGAATATGGGTGACAAAATTTTCCGTGTAGAAGTTCCGCAAAAGACTGTAACTCAGATTAAAGGCGGAAGAAAACAGGAAAAAGAAGAAAAAATCTTTCCGGGTTATGTTCTTGTAGAAATGATTATGGACGAAGACAGCTGGTATGTTGTAAGACATACAGCCGGTGTTACGAAATTTGTCGGCTCAGCTAAAAAACCGATTCCTGCAAAGGAAAGTGAGATTAAGAAGATTATTCACCGCTCAACTACTCAAACTCAAAAGGTTGAAATGGATATTAAAGTCGGTGAAAAAGTCAGAATTATTTCCGGACCGTTTGCAGAATTTGTCGGAGATATTACGGAAGTTTATCCTGATAAAGCTAAACTTCGTGCAATGGTTTCAATCTTTGGTCGTGAAACACCTGTAGAATTGGAATACAAACAAATTCAAAAATTATAAAACTGGTAAGATGCTGAAACAATCCTGAAACAAGTTCAGGACAAGGTTAATTCAGCATGACCGAAAAAGTCAGTGGAAGGGAACGTCCCGTTAGCACCACGAAAGGAGAAAAAAATGGCAAAAAAAGTAGTAGGAAAAATCAAGCTTCAGATTGAAGCAGGAAAAGCAAATCCATCACCGCCGGTTGGTCCTGCATTAGGTCAGCATGGTGTGAACATCATGGATTTTTGCAAACAGTTTAATGCAAAAACAGAGTCACAGGCAGGTTATATTATTCCTGTTATTATTGATGTATACGAAGACAGAAGTTTTACTTTTGTTATCAAATCACCTCCGGCTCCTGTTTTGATTAAGAAAGCTCTTAATATACCGAAAGGTTCAGCTGTTCCTAACAAAACTAAGGTTGCTGAAATAACCAGAGCTCAGTTAGAAGAAATCGCTAAAATTAAAATGAACGATTTGAATGCAACAACTATGGATGCTGCAGTTAAGATGATTGCAGGTTCATGCAGAGCAATGGGTGTTACTGTTAAAGAGGGTTAAATAAGTCTTTGTGGCTATGCCCAAAAATAAAGTAGAACAAAATGGAAGGACGTATAAATGAGTGATAAGGCAAAATGCCGGAATGTATACTCAAGTCCGCTAAAACCATGAAAGGAAAAGAAAATGTCTAAAGAAACAAAAAAACAAAAGAAAATAAATGAACTTCTTGCTAATTATGAACAACCTGTTAGCGGTTCGGAAGCTTTAACAAAATTACAGGAAATTTCTAAGGAAGTTTCAAAATTTAATGAAACTGTTGAATGCCACATGAGATTAGGTATTGAAGTTAAGCATGCTGATCAGCAGATTCGTTCAACAGTAGTTCTTCCTGCGGGATTGGGTAAGGAAGTAAGAGTTTGCGTTATTGCAAAAGGACCAAAGGTCAATGAAGCAAAAGATGCAGGCGCTGATTTCTACGGAACAGAAGATATCATTGATAAAATCGCAGGCGGCTGGTTTGAATTTGATACTTTAATCGCAACACCTGATTGTATGGGTATGCTTGGTAAATTAGGTAGAGTGCTTGGTCCTAAAGGTTTGATGCCAAACCCGAAAACAGGTACTGTTACACTTGATATAGCTAAGGCAGTTAAAGATGCTAAAGCAGGTAAAGTTGAATTCAGAGCTGATAAACAGGGTATGATACACTGTCCTATTGGTAAAATTCAATTTAGCCATGAAGATTTGGTTAAGAACTTCGGAACATTGGCTGACGCTGTTTTGAGAGCAAAACCGTCATCCGCAAAGGGAACTTATGTTAAGTCAGTTTATTTGACAACAACAATGGGCCCCGGAATTAAGGTTGATTCAAAGAACCTTCAAGCCGAAGTTAAAGAGATTGTTGGTTGATATTTGCAGCTGACCTTTCAGGTCAGCTTTTTTTTTAACCAAAAGTTTTTAAGGTATGAAAATCATTTGATTTTCATACCTTTCATCTACCTTTACTACTATCCCTTGATTCGCCAAAGGTCTTTTTGGAAAAGAACTAAAAACGGTATAAGTTCAAGACGGCCTATATACATATCAAGAGATAAAATCAGTTTTGAAATATCTTTTAGTCCGTCATAACTTCCCAACGGTCCGATTATTTTACCCAATCCGGGACCGATATTTCCTACGGTGCTTATTGTTCCCGTTATACCTACAAGAGTGTTTTCTTCCATAACGGATATCAATAATCCGGAAAGTATTACAATCGCTATATAAAAGAAAACAAACATCAGGGTTTGGTATAGAATTTCTTTTGGAACGGAATATTTGCCGATTTTGATATTGAACACGGCTTTTGGATGTAAAATTTTTGCCATTTCGGTTTTCATTATCTTAAAAATCAACATCCAACGCATGATTTTTATACCGCCACCTGCAGAACTCGCACAGCTTCCGGCAAGCATTGCAATAAACAGTATCGCTTTTGACATATAATCCCATCCTGCGAAATCAACACTGCAAAATCCTGAAGTGGACATTACGGATGCAATTTGGAAAAAGGAATGAATGGTGCTTCCTGAAAAACTGTAGTGCGAATGTATAAACAAAGAACCGGCCAGTAACAAGCTTAAAATTATAAAAAGTCCAAAATAAATTTTGAATTCTTCGTTTTTAAACAACAAAGCAGGATTGAATTTTGACCATACTTTATATTGAAGGTTATAACTTGCGCCGGCAAAAAACATAAAGAAACACATAATCCATATTATTGAATTTGAATAACTCATTAAACTGTCGGCGTTCGGGGAAAATCCGCCTCCGGAAACGGCAGAAAAAGCATGGCAAATTGAATCAAAAATATTCATACCGCTTACTGTCATTAATATTACAGCTACTATTGTCATTCCAAAATATATTTTCCACAGCGAAGATGCCGTATTTTTAATTCTGGGAGTAAATTTATCTTCCGTAGGTCCCGGAGCTTCGGCAAAGAATAACTGACGTCCTGCGATTGCAAACTGAGGCAGAATTGCTATAAATAAGACGATAATTCCCATACCTCCAAGCCACTGCGTAAACGAACGCCAGAAAAACAAAGTATGAGGATAATCGAAATGTGTCAGTATGGTCGCACCTGTTGCCGTTATACCGGAAGTCGCTTCAAATAACGCATTCACAGGAGTGAAACCGAAAAATAAATACGGAATTGATGAAAAAAGCCCTGCAAAAATCCAGCAAAAAGTTACTACGCACAAACCTTCGGATTTTTTTATATCATTAACAGACTTAATTTCAGAAACGCCTTTAACAAGTTTTTTCAGCAATACGGACAGAATTATTGCGGAACATCCTGCAATTACAAACGGAAGTATTGCATTCGTTTCGTGATAAATAAGTGCGATAATAATCGGTACAACAAATACGATGCTGAAATACATCATTGCTAAAGAAAACGTATATGCTAAATATGCTAATCTCATTAATCCGCCTTAAAATAGTCCCTTATAGCAGGAGCATTTTCGCTTAATGTAAATATTATCAAATTATCACCGCCCATAATTTGTGTAGCTCCGTTCGGGATAATTATTCTGTTTCGTCTTTGCACAATCCCGACGATACCTTTTTCCGGAAGTTTTAAATCCATAATTTTTGATACTGCAAATTTTTCCGGAAGTATAATTGTAAGGACTTCTCCTTTACCCTGTTCAACAGTGGCAAGGATGCCTATATTTGTACCGCACAGGTTGCTTTTTATTTCATTCAAAGCTGCGATTTGAGTGGAGATTGAAACATCAATTCCGACTTTTTCAAACAATTCAGCGTTTGTTAATTTTGAAGCTCTGGAAATAACTCTTTTTACGCCTAACTGTTTTACAAGCAGTGAACACAAAAGGTTTTTTTCATCATTATTAGTAACACTTACAACAACATCAGAGTCAGAGATGTTTTCTTCATTCAAAAGCTCCAAATCAGTACCGTCACCGTTAATTATCAGTGTATCTGAGAGCTGCTCCGCAAGATAATTGCATCTTTCTTCGTCACGTTCGATAATTTTAGTTTTGAATTTTGTTCCTTCAAGGCTTTTGGCAAGTTTTAGTCCGACATTTCCCCCGCCTATTATAGTAATATTTTTAACAAAGTCTTTTTTGTGGAAAAATTTTCCGGCAAGAACATCAAGCGAATGCGCCAATCCCATAAAAATAACTTTATCTTCCTTTTGTAAAACAGTTTCGCCGTTCGGGATAAAAAGAGTTTCTTCCCTTGTGATTCCTACAATCAAGGTGTCTTTTGGGAAAGAGCAATTTCTGACTTTCTGGTTTACAAGAATCGAATCATCTTCAATTCTGTACTCAAGAAGTCTTGCACGTCCTCCCGCAAAATTTTCAACATCAAGTGCTTTTGCGACAGTAATTATTCTGAATATTTCCTGTGTTAAAAGCTCTTCCGGCCAAATTACTATATCTATATAAAATTCGTTATTGTAGTCCGAATCTTTTGCAATCCCGAGCGAAGATTTGTATTCTTCATTTCTTACGAAGCACATAGTGCATGGACAGCCGGTTTTTTTTGCGGTTAAACATGCAACAATATTTAATTCGTCCGAATTCGTACAGGCAATAAATACGTCAGCATCTTTTACTCCGGCTTGTTTTAAGATTTCAACATCAGAACCGTTGCCGTCAACAAAACTTATATCCAGTTTAGAGATTGCATCAACCTTGTTTTTTTCATTATCAATAACCGTGATATCGTTTTCTGTATAAAATTGCGATGCTATCATCGCTCCTAATTTATTTGCACCAAAAATTACTATTTTCATAATATATATATTTTAGCGAAATAAGTTTAATTTAGCAATTAATTTACAGTGATACTTAAATATAGGTGTCAATATTGTTGCCCAAATGCGGGTTTAGGAACTTTTTATCGTAATAATAAAAAATAGCGATTGCCACACAACAAACGAAATAGAAGTTTATCAGCGATATTACGAAACTTAGAATAGTTGTTCCGGAGGTAAGTGCAGATATTATAGATATCAGAAAATGCAAGCTTATAATTATTAAATATATACCGAAATTCTGGAAAAAATTCCTTCCAAAGAGGTGTTTTAGCGAAATATAAAGTGCTTTGAACGGATTTTTTGATTCCAAAATAAGTGCCGGCGAATACAGCATGAAAAGGAAATATAGCAGGGACATAACCGATAAAACCAATATATTCCACATATTGAGTTTTAACAACTGCTCCGTACTCAGCGAGGTTAAAAATGTTTTTAACGCTTCCTGGTTTGCCATAGCATTGGTAAGTGCGGTTTGTGAGATACCGAGATCACCTATAAAATGCATTCCGCAGAAATATGTACCTGTAAGAATTAAAGCGCTTATCAAAAACGAAATTGCAATCATGCCCATAACAGGTACAAAGAATTCACCGACACCGGGTGCAAAGTCTTTGATAATTTTAAAAGGTTCGTCATAATTATTTTCAGAAATCGCAGATTTGAGCATATTACCCCAGCCGGAAAGAAATGCTGAAAACATAAGAAACATTAAAACTATTCCGAATATCAGCTTTAGTATCTCGGAAGTATGAAAAACGAATACCGAATAAATGCTGACTAAGAGTATAAAAAGCAATAGTGGTGTTGCAACGATAATGTATCTGTTAGTTAATTCGAAAACTTTTTTCATAGGTAAAATATACAATAAATTTACTCTGATGGCAATTCGTTAATATCTTTTGCGTCAACTCTCGGAGAATCGATTAGTTTGATTTTAAATGTTTTATTGAGTGTATTCAGGATTGAAGGTTCAATCATTATAGGTTCACATTTATTCATATAGACAGTATGATTATTGAATTTTGAAAAATGTATCATTTCCGTAATGGTATTACGTCCGCATTTAGGTAAAAATATTGTGAGCGGGAGGTTAAATTTGTTAAGATACATAGTTATTCTTACGACGGCATAAGAGTCAAAACAGGCATTAAAATATAATAAGTTATCACGTTCCAAATTGTAAGAAAAAGATATTATAAGGATATCGTCGGATATAAGTTTAATAAGATTTTCAAAATATTCTTTTCGTTCAGAGTTATAATCTTTCAGTCCCAATACAACGATTTTTCTATATTTTTTCAATTCCAGTTTGTGTTCAATTAATTCAATGCTTTTCTCGTAATCGTAACCGATTTCAACTGTTTCGCAGACTTTTCCTTTTTTGAACCCTTTTGAGCTGTTAGCCGATTCAATAACTTCATAAAAATCTTCTTTTTCAATGCGGATAACACCCTTATAAAAATTAGAGTCTGTAGTATAAAGTCGTCCTCTGTACAAATTTTCAATATTATGTAAGGAGTGTTTGGTGAGGATTATCGGCCCAGGGAAGGTTGCGAAATCTATAAGGCAATTTTCTACACCGTGGCCATACTGGCCTTTTAGGTTTTTGTATTCGCCGAATTTAGGGAATGTATGCGCTAACATCATATCATCATGAGTGTAGACATCTATATCAGTATTTTGAAAAGCTTCAAGTATATTTTCAAGTTCCCTTATATTGGAACCGACTACCAAAACCGCTTTGGAAGGAGTTGTGGTATAAGTTACAGGCGAAGTGCGTTGTTTCCCATATCTTTTTTCCTGTTCATTATGCAAAAGCCCGATTAATTCGGTATTGTAATTTGCACTTTTATATATAATGCTTTTCAGCATTTCTGTATCAGAGTTTTTTGGATTAATTGTATTCAGAAGGGTAAGCAGATTCAAAAATATTTCGTCATTTTTGACTCCGTAACTTTCCAAATCAAGCAAATTCAGACTCAAACTCTTTGCTGTTATAAGCATTATTTTAAAAAGATTTCTGATTTCATCGGAGGTTTTTTCTACATTATTTTTAAATATTTGTTCTCCAAACCGGATAGCCTCAATAATGTCATCACATCTTTTAAATATATCAGAAGAAGCAATATCTTCGCCGTTAAATTCATCTTTATCAAAAATATTGTTGTATGTATTAATAATTTCCGGCATAAGCTCTTTTAGTTCTGTAATCGCTTCCATAAAGCAATCTTCTGTAAATTCCGGATTGTAAACAGAAATTGCAATTGTATTTAAAAGGAAGTTTTTAATGTTATCGTTAAGCGCATTTTTTTCCTGTAATTTAATACAATATTTTGCGCAAAGATGAATATATAGTCCTAAAACATTCTGCAGTGCTGAAGTCCGCGGATTAACCGAACAAATCCCTCTGGATATACAGCTGTTATATTGAAGGTTATTTGAATATTCAGAATTTTTCATAAATATATGTTAAGCGAACAGTTCGAATTTTTAATTCCCCGGGGAGGTATTTTATTTTATGTTATAATCGATTTATCTCGGAGGATTAAAAATGTTCAGTACAGAAATTAATTATGAAGTTATAACTTTTTCAATCGGTGATACGAAAGCAGGTACGAAAATGGGCAAATTACAGCTCAAAGACACCGAAAATGATGAAGTTTTAAATTGTATACTCTGGGAAGAAGCTCTGAACAGGATGGACGCTAAATTGTTCCGTTCCGGTAATGTTTTGAGGATAGTATCAGGTTCTTTTAACGAAAAGTTTAACAATTGTCTTGTAAACTCGCTTGAATTAATAAAAGAGGCCAAAACCGGACTCGATGAGGTAGAAAGAGAAGAGGTTTACAAAGGGCTTGAGGAATATATCAACAGGATTAAGGACGAAAAGTTAAGAACTTTCGTTGCAAATATTTATGCTGAAAATAAGGAAAAACTTCTTGTCGCTCCGGGTGCGAAATTGATGCACCATAACTATATTGGTGGTTTAATAGTCCATATTCTCGAGTGTCTTAAATATTCAGATGCCAATATGGAAGTATTTTTTCAGCGTGTTAACAGAGATGAGGTTTATGCTGCCTGCTTACTTCACGACATAGGTAAGGTTTTTGAATATACCGTTGATTTGGAATCAGGTTTGATTGATTATAATGAAGATTTCAGAAAAGAGTGGATAACGCATTCGCAATACGGATTTTCAATATGTATGAATGCAGGTTTCAAGCGTGTAGCAAGGATGATCGCAGCTCATCACGCAAGAGCTGATTGGGGCGCTATAATAGATTTGAACGAAAAAGAGCTGGAGCCTATTTTATATCTTATTCATCATATAGATGATTTGTCGGCAAAGTTTGGAAAAACCAACGTTGCCATGTTGGGATAGCATAAAATCTTTTAAATTACTTGCAAGCTTATAGTATTTCCTTACATAAATATTTACCCCTCCCGACTGGAACTTCATTCATTCATCAATTGTAAAGCTCAATCTAAGGCTCGCAAACTCGGGTGCTATGCACCCTCAAACATTGCTCGCCCTGTTGTTATTTCGATAACATTGATTATTCGTTACGTTATGGTCGGAATATATAAGCAAACAACATTGCGCCGAATCCGTGTTGTGTAGCAACAGTAGGACTCGTAAATGTGCCGGTATACCGGCAACAGCAATTCAATACCACGCCCGAAGGGTGTAGAAGTTAGCCATTTTAATTGCGTATTTTCTCTTTCTTTTGGTACATTTCTTTCTCTTTTCCTCGCAACAAAAGAGAAAGAAATGTACAATTATAATAAAATCTAATAAAAAAAGTATAAATAACCTATATTATGTAATATAGGTTATTTGTATTTTCCACTACTGGACAAAAAAAATTTTTAGTTATACAATTGTAAATAATTGTTAAAATATCTTAATCAATGAGGTAGAAATGGACCAAATTATTAAAGTAGCCTGGGAATTAAACGAAAAAACAGATAACAGATATAAACTTGTTTATGAAATTGCCGAATTGGCAAAAAAACTTGTTGACGAAACCCAAATGAAAAAAGCCCGAGATGAGTTCGGATTCGATGAAGTTGTTCAGGAAAACTCCTATAAAAAAGAGAATGCCGTTGAACATGCTATTATGGTGAAAGCTTCTGAATCTGACGATACTGAGTTGGTGGGTTAGGTTTAAAAGATTTTCTTTGAAAGAAGCTTTCCGAAAAAAGGAAAGCTTCTTTTTTGTAACGTTTTTTGTAAATATTTTACCGAAATCAGGCAATTTTAATTTTTTACAGACTTAAAAAGAAAGGAAGGTCGATATGATAAACAACAGATACGGAAAAAAACTAATGAATTTACGGTGGGGGTTGTAGTATGGCAATCAGTACAGCAGCAATATTTTCTACGTTAGGGAATCCTAATTCCCTTGTTCCCCTTGCGGTAAAAGATTTAGCCGGAACAACAGGTATGACCGTAGGTTCATATATAACAGGCAAGGAAGAAGGAAAAGACAGGTTAATAGATGAAGTCGGAACAGAAATCATTTGGTTGTTAGGGATACCGGCATTAAAATGGGTTTATGACAAAACTGTGTTTAAGGCAAGCGGTTTTGATTCAAAATTTGACCCCAGAAATTTGAACGATAAAGAAGTTTTTCAAAAAATAAAAGAATATGCGCCTGATGAAAAAATAAAACAGGGCATAGAAAACATTGAAAAAAATCAGAAAAAATTCAAGAACACAGCCTCCGGAAGATTTATAGTATCTACCGCACTTACAATAGCGGGATATATTTTGCTTACAAAATTCAAGCAAAAATATACAGAAAAACAGATTCGGAAAAATTTGATTGATGAATATAATAAAAATCAATTAACGTTGCAAGAAGAAAATAAGCAGTCAAAGTCTGAAAAAACATCCGAATCGCAAAGTATCAATTCCAATACTGAGCCTTCGTTTAAAGGTTTAGGTTCGTTGGTTGAATATTTCGCATTTTCTCCTGTCAGAAACATGTACATACTTGAAGGTGCGATAACAACAACAAGATTGAAGGATTCAAGGTCGCCACAAGAGTTTATAGGTTATGCAATCAAAGAGGCTTTTGCGTGGACATTTTTGTATTTCGCAGGCGGAAAAATTCAAAAAGCGATTGAAAAAAATGCAAAAGAAAAATACAACAAATCTATAGGACTAGATGCAAGGGTGCTTGAAGGCGGCGAGTTGAAAAAATCCTTTGAAAACGGAACGATTGAAAAATCTTTAGCCGAGTTTAAGGAAGCAAGTACTTCAAATGCCAAATTGTACGAATTTTTGCACAAGAATCCGGACAATATAATTGTTAAAACGGCAAAAAAATCTGATATCATTGCTCTTTACCCTAAAGAGAAAAAATGGTATCAAATATTCAAGAAAACACAATATACTGATAAAATTGACACAAGAAAGTTTATCGACCTTGAAGATGTTAAAGGTGTCGAAAATAAGATTAAAGAGCTTTACAGCCAGTATAAGAATTCTTTAAAAAATGGTGAAACTGCGGAAAAATTCTTTGCAGGAGTAAAAAAGCTTAAAAGAAAGTCAATTATTGCAAATATCGGTTGTTGTGCGTTGGCGCTCGGTGTTATTTCTCCGGGTATAATGCTTGCAAAAAGACTTCTGTTCAAAGATGATGCTGAATTCCAGACAAAAAGAGATATCAGGGAACAGCTGATTCAGGAAGGAGTTATTGTATAAAGATTTCTGATTAATCTCTGAGTTTTACTCCTGTAACCTTGGAAATACCTTTTTCTTTCTGGGTTACACCTATAGTTCGGTCAGCGGATTCTATCATCGGTTTTCTGTGGCTTACAACAATGAATTGAGTTTTTTCTGCCTGTGCTTGTACAATATGGGCAAGTTTTTCAACGTTTATACCGTCAAGGCTGGCATCTACTTCGTCAAATGCGTAGAAAGGTGCCGGCATGTATCTTTGGATTGCAAAAACAAAAGATAATGCCGTAAGTGCTTTTTCTCCGCCTGACATACCCATAAGTCTTTGTTTCTTTTTATCTCTCGGTTGTGCTTCTATATCAAGTCCGCCTTCAAACGGATTTGATTCGTTTTCGAGAATCAAGGTGCCTTCGCCGTCAGATAGCTTGTTAAATACTTCTTTAAAATTCTCGTTTATGGAATTATAAGTTTTTAAGAAGGTTTCTTTCTTTAAGTCTTCATAACCTTTCATTCTTTCAAGAATTTGACTTCTTTCCGTACTTAAAGTTTCTATCTGGCTATGCAATTCTTGCTGGCGGGCGGAAACCCTGTCGAATTCTTCCAGTGCACGCATATTAACTGCGCCCAAATCGTCCATTCGTTTCTGCAGCCGCTGAATTTTAGCCGTAATTTCATCAATAGACATCTCAACCGGAGTCAGTTCTTCTATATTAATTCCGGCTTCTTCAAGAATTGTTTTTGTTTCCTCCAGAAGCGGTTCAAGTTCACGACGTCTTGCCTTGAAAGACTCAATCTGTTCGCCGATTTTTTCAATGTCTGAAAGCTTTAAGTTTTTCTGTGTTTCCAAATCTACCAGATTTCTGTTAATTTCATCTCTTTGTGCAAAAAGCTCGCTTAATTTGTCTGTTATTTCTTTAATTTTAGCTTCCAAATCTTCAAGTTGTACGTTGAGCCCTTTAATTTCTTCTGCAAATTTTGCCTTATCAAGTTCAAGCTCCTCATTATTCTTAATAGAACGTTCGATTGTTTCATTGTAGGTTTGGATTGTTGTGTTTATAAATTCAATTCTCTGTTTTAGAGCTTCTATCTCATTAAGTGCGTCTGCTTTATTTTTCTCGTAACGTTTAATATCAGCTTCAACGCCTGATGTTTTTTCTTTGAGCTCTTTTAAATCAGTGTCATTCATCAGTTTTTCAACATCAGAAATATCGGTTTGCAGAGCAGTTATTTTTTCCGAAATAGAAATGTGCTCTTGTTCAAGTTTATCGAGAGCTTTTTCCAATTTTGAAATCTCAGGTTCGGTATCTTTTATAAACTGTATTTTCTCATCAATATTTTCTTGTGTATTTGCGAAACTTGTTTCAAGACTGGCAAGTTCAAGCTTAGCCTTATTGAATTCGGTTGTTGATACCGAGAACTTATTTCTTATATCTTCCTGTTTTTCTTCTAATTGTTTTCGTTTTACAATCAGTCCGTTATATTGATTTTCAATTTCCTTGAGTTTGGTGTTATAAGCATCAATTTCGCTGTCTGAATTTTGAGAAAATTTCATACCGGTTTTTTTGATGGCACCGCCTGTGATTGAACCTGATTTTTCAAATAAGTCACCTGATAAAGTTACCATTCTGTATTTGCCGATAAATTTGCTTGCCACTGCACGGTCTTCAACAACAAGTGTTTCTCCGACAGCATAATAAAAGGCATTAAGATATTCGTCATCAAAGTCAATAAGATTTATGGCAAAATCTATTACACCTTTATCTTTGGGAAGATTGAGGCTCTTTGGACATTTGACTATTTTATTAAGCGGAACGAAGGTCGCTCTGCCGGCATTAGCTGATTTCAACAACTCTATACAGGTTGATGCCGTATGTTCATCATCAACAACTATGTGTGCCATTCGTCCGCCGACGGCAATTTCAAGCGCGGTGGAAAACTTTTCATCTACTTTTCCGAGTTTTACAAGCGGAGCATGAACTCCTCGTATGTTTGCATCCATAACCGTATCTACCGCATTTCCCATATTTGCAGCTTCATTTGCCTGTTTTGCAGCTTCAAGCATATAAATTTTCTTACGCACTGCCTGCAAATCATAGTCCGCATCGGTTATTTCGTTTTTGGTTTTATCCAGCTCATCCATTGTGCTCTTAAGAATTGTTTTAAAATCTTCAAGCTCTTTTTCAAGCTGTTCTATCAATAATTCCTTAGAGGATTTTGTTTCACTGAAATTGGCTTTAAAATCTTCCAGTTCTTTTAATTTACTCTTTGATTCTTCAAGCTGTTTTTTCTTTCCGTAAAGTTCTGCCTCCATCGGAGCCTGTTTTTGGATAAGCTTAGTTTCTTTATCCTGTTCTTCTTCCAGTGCTTTTCTTAAATTATTTCTCTTTTCGATATGTTTTTCTGCCGATTCATTAAGGCCGGTCATATCTTCTAAAATTTTATTTAAAATTTTCTGCTGTTCGGAAATATTTGCTTCGATATTTTTGATATTTTCTTCGGTCAGCGAAATTTTAAGTTCGGCTTCTTTTATTTTACCTTTTTGGGTTTCAATACCATTTTTGGTATTTTCTACGGCTTTCAAATTATCTTGTATTTGTTTGTCGGCAAAAACTATAGAAGAATTTTTTCTGTCGATACTTCCTTTTATTTCTTCTGCCTGTTGTTTAAGCTCAATCTGATGGGTTTCACCTTTTTCTTTAATTACCGATGAAATTTCTTCATATTTTTCACGGACTGATTTTAACTGTTCTTCTAAATCTTTGGATTTTAATTCTTCTTCTTTTTTCTTTTTTGTAAATTCCAGAATATTTTCGTGAGCTTTTTCAAGATTTCTTCTTATATCAAAGAATTTAACGGTATTTATCTGACTTTCAAGGCAAGTTTTTTCATCTTTTAATTTTTGATATTTTAATGCAACTTCTCGTTCTTCATTCAACTGTTCAAGTCTTGAATTAACCTCATTAAGAATTAAGGTTGAATTAACAACACGTTTTTCAACTGTTTCAAGCTCATTGGTGGCCTGTTCTATTCGTCTGTCAAAATCAGCCACACCTGCGATTTCGTCAATAACTTTTCTTCTTTCGTAAGGCGTACAGCTTGTTATACTGGTAACGTCACCCTGCATAACAACGTTGTAGCTGTTCGGAGTAATATTGTGTTTTTCAAGTTTATCGTGAATTTCAGATAATGTGGCAATTTTGTCATCTATATAGTAAACACTTATAAAACCGTTTGAAGATTTTCGAATTTTTCTTGCAATAGAAAAATCGCCTTCATCGGTTTCGCCAAATGTTACTTTAACATAAGCTTCGTTCCTTTTGTTATAAGTTGAAATAAGGTGAAAAAGCTTTTCGGCACGTAGAGTTCTGCTGGTTGAAAGTCCTAAAGCAAACAGAATACTGTCTATTATGGTGCTTTTCCCCGAACCATTAGGACCTGATATGGTCGTAAAACCCTTTAGCATCGGAATATCTACTTTATTTGCAAACGACTTAAAGTTATCAACTTCGAGCTGTTTTATATACATAAATCTTTCTCCCCAGGGCAAACAAAATATTGCGCCACTATATGATTACACACTAAAAAGCTGTTTGTGTCAAACATTTTACAATCTTGTTACGAACGGAGGATAGGGTAAGGTTCGTTATTTTGTTAACCGATAAAAGTTTTTTCAGGAGTCAATTCTTTATTATCCCATATCGAGAAAATCGGTTCAGCTCCTTCTTTTAGTGAAAAATGCTCAAGTAATCCAAAACTTTTTGCCGGATTTACGCACGCATATCTTATAAAATTTCTGAAAGTCATATTTGTGTCATTAATAAGTTGTTTTGCAACTTCGTGTAAAAATTTCATATTTCCTGCAAGCGTTCCGTCAGCGTCTTTTGGAATCCAGTTTTCATCGACATGAATCATTTTGTTATTCATACTGAAATCTTCTTTTATTCCGGCATAGGGAAGTGCATCAGATACCAATACAAGCTTATCTTTCGGTTTTAATTTCATAAGCATATTCATAACCGACGGCAGGACAGAAGCTTCATCAGCCAGTAATTCTGCAGTGACATTCGGATTATTTATCCCTTCATTCGCAATGGTCGGAATTCTGTGGTGGAATTGTGCCATAGCATTAAAGACATGAGTAACTCTTTTTATACCGGAATTTATTATATCTTCAGCGCTTGCCATGCTGTGCCCTGCTGAAACCATAACGCCTCTTTCCCGTAAATATTTCGTAAGCTTGAAGCCTTCGTCTAATTCTGGTGCAAGTGTTACAAGTTTTACATTCTCAGGGTTAAAACTTTCATAATTTTCTATCGTGGGAAGCATTAAATCTCTTATTGAATGAATCCCTTTTTTATCTTTGTTCAGAAACGGGCCTTCAAGATGGATTCCGTATATTTTCGCCGAACCTTCATCTGGATTTTTAATAATATTGTTCAAAATCTGAATCTGATTTCTGATTTGTTCTGCAGAACCCGGTAAAGTCGTTGCCAGAACAACCCCCGTACCTCTTTCTCCGAGTAGTTTCAAAAGCATTCTAATCTTCGCTTCATTAGAATCGTGAAAACTCACTCCGTATCCGCCGTGAATATGTTCGTCAAATATAGCCGGAGTAATGGTTTCATTATCCAAAATTACATAATCTATTTTCCCGTCAACACTGTTTTCATCAAATTCGTCAATCGCTACAAGCTTTTTATCTTTAAACAGCAAATCATGTTTTGCCAATTTGCATGCGGGAGTAAATACATCTCCGCCGATAAACGCTTTGTATCCGCCCAAATTAAAATTCTGCAGATGTACATTGTTGCCCGAAACAGTCCTCATGTTTGGGATATTGTTTATTTTTGCCCCAAAAGTTATATCATTTACAATCATAATACACCCTTACAATGATATTAATGCACATAAAAATATTTTTTGCTATTGAAAATTACATATACGCAAAATCTTTTTTGTTTTGATAAACTATATCTCTTACGTATTGATAATATCCGCTGTTTGTCCCGTATTTTTCAATCTTTTTAAGCAAATCTTCACCTTTAATGAAGCCTTGATTAAATGCGATTTCTTCAAGACATGCTATTTTTACGCCTTTATTAAGTTCGATTGTCTGAACAAATTGGCTTGCCTGAAGCATAGAATCATGCGTTCCGGTATCCAGCCATGCAAAACCTCTACCGAGTATTTCGACATTCAAAAGTCCTTTTTCAAGATAGATTTTGTTTAAATCGGTTATTTCCAATTCGCCTCGAGCGGAGGGTTTAAGTTCTTTTGCATATTTGCAGACATTTTTGTCATAAAAATATAAACCCGTGACGGCATAATTTGATTTTGGATTTTTAGGTTTTTCCTCCAGAGAAATAGCCTTGTAATTATCATCAAACTCGACAACACCAAAACGTTCCGGATCTTTAACCGTATATCCGAATACTGTTGCGCCGGTATTCTTTGCTATGGCATTTTGCATAATTTTCGCAAAACCATGTCCGTGGAATATATTATCTCCGAGAACAAGTGCAACATTATCACCTGCAATAAAATCTTCTCCTATAATAAATGCATCTGCAATCCCTTTTTGTACATATTGAATCCGGTAGTGAAGATTTAATCCGAATTGCGAACCGTCACCGAGGAGTTTTATAAAATTATCATAATCCGTTTCGTTTGTAATAATTAGGATGTCTTTTATCCCTGCAAGCATGAGGGTTGAAAGAGGATAATAAATCATAGGTTTGTCATATATAGGCAAAAGGATTTTTGATATAGGCTGTGATGCCGGATATAACCTTGTACCTGCGCCTCCCGCTAATACTATTCCTTTCATATTTCCTCCAATCTATTTCAGAAACTTTTTTAATTCATTTTCTGCACAAGAATATTCTATAACACACGAGGGTGATATAGGAACAAAATACTGCCTCTTTCCGTCTGCCAACGCAACAAAAGGCACATAACCAACTCTCAAATCCCGCAAAAGAAGGTAACCATAAGGAGAGTCAGCATCAATTTTAACGAACTGATATGTTTTTCTGTTATTTTCGAACAATTTGTCAAAAACCGGATTCGCTTGTTTACAGTATCTGCATGTTTTTGTATACAAATAAAGACAAACAGGTTTTCCGGTTCTTAAAGCATCTTCATACTGTCCGGCAAACCCCGGAAGGCAAATTAACAGCGATAAAATAAATGCCAATCTTTTCATACTTTGATGATATCACTGTAAAACACTTAAAGTCAATAAAATCGAACAGTTATTTCTATATGTTTTTCAATGCGTCATTTGCGACAACTGATACTGCCTGATTTTTATCATTTCTGACGATTTCCAGCACTGCTTTTATTTCTTTGTTGTATTCAGGTCTGTTAATATAAACCAACGACTCAATAGCTGCCATTTTTACTGACGGATTGTTGCTGGTTTTCAATGTTTCTACCATAACTGAAGCCCCGGGTAAATCAGTTAAAGATACAACATTACCGGTATTTTTTTCTACATCTTCGGCATAAATTTTAGTCAGAGCAGCAAGAGTTAACAAAGCGTACTCTTTATTTCTTTCAACCAGTTCCATCGGGCTTAATTTCATAGCTAATGCCATATCTGCTTCATTTAGTTTATATGGAAGTTCGATTTCTTCCGGTTTTTTATTGTTTGCAAGCTGTTGTTCTTTAATGATTTCATTAGTTATAATTTTTTTCCTCGCATCAATTACCTCTTGTGACGGCCCTTCTAAAGAGGAAGAATCTTTTTCCGCAATATTAATCATTGCCGTAAAAACAGAAGAAGTAACGTAAGGAATTGCATTTTTACTGTCTTTTAAAGCTGTATAAATTATTTTCTCAAGTTGTTTTGCTTGAACATCATAATCAGGTGAAGATAAATTCTCGACTACTTTTTCCACATTAACAGCCGGCTGTAAATTGCCGTCTGCAATTATTTCCGGTTTATTCCCTGCTTTAAATGCCAAACCGTTAAATGAAACTTCTTTATCTATATTTTTTTTTTCGTTCTCCACAGTAGTTAAATTTGGAGCGGGAACTTCAACAGCTTTTGCATTTTTTGCATCTTTATCAAAATCTGTGTTTATGTAAGTTTTGCTGTTAATATAACTGGTTTCGTATGCAACCGGTGCCATAGACATTTCGGGTTGAGCTACAGGTACGAAATTAGTCATATCGGAAGTTATAATTCTTTCATAAACCGGATAATCATATACTGGTTTTTGTTTTAATTCCGGATTATTAATTTCAAGATTAACTGCATTAAAATTGCCATCACAGCAATTATTTTTGTCTGATATTTTTGCTTTCGGATTGTTAATTTTGATATTTACGGCATTGTAAGAACTATTTGCCGGACATACAACTTGACATTGAGACATATAATACTTCCTTTCAACACTTACTTGTATACCCTATTAACGCATGTAAATATTAAAAATTGCTATTTTATTTTGTATTTTTAACAAAAATTTACATCTTTTTTTAAATTGTATATTATATATTCTTCAAATGTTCGATTTTCAATTCCGGTTTTAAAACAATAGCAACCGCATCTATTCGGAACCTCTTGTATTGCGGATTTTCCTGCCTGTAATAAAAAATACCTTTTTTAATGTTTTCGTATTTGGTTTTGGTTATTGCCTCAAAAGGACTTCCGCAAATGTTGGTTTTTCTTGTCTTAACCTCGCAAAAAACTACTGTTTCTTTGTCCAGTGCAATTATATCTATTTCACAAAGCCTGGAAAAACGTTTGTTCATCTCAAGAATTTTATAACCCTGTTTCTCAAGATATGTTCTTGCAATACTTTCGCCGTTTTTACCTATGGACACATTATTCAATGAAAATTCCCTTTCAGTTTATTATAAGTGTATTTTAATAATTTCTGTATTTCAACCTCAATATATAAATATTTATATCGTGTTTGAAGAACAGGAACTTGTTTGATATAATTTAGAACAGCAAATGAGGATTTGAACCATGAAAAGAAACACGAATTATGACAATCTTGAGCAAAGCTACTTATTTTCGACCATAGCTAAAAAGGTTAATGAATATAAAAGCAATAATCCGGATAAAAAAATTATACGGCTCGGAATCGGGGATGTTACAAAACCTTTGTGTCCGAGCGTAATCAGTGCTTTGCACAAAGCTGTTGATGAGATGAGTGTTCAGGAAACTTTCAGAGGTTATGGTCCGGAGCAGGGTTATGATTTTTTAAGAACCGCTATTCAGAATTATTATAAAAAATATAATGTAGATTTAGAACTTGACGAAATTTTTATTTCTGACGGCGCAAAAAGCGATTTGGGTAATATTCTTGATATTTTTGACAAAGACAATACGGTTCTTGTACCGGACCCTGTTTATCCTGTCTATGTTGATACAAATGTTATGGCTGGACGTGAGGTAAAGTTTATTGATGCGAACGGTGAAAATGGCTTTTTGCCTTTGCCGGACAAATCCGTTAAAGCGGATTTGATATATCTATGTTCTCCGAACAATCCGACCGGTGCGGCATATAACAGAGAACAGCTCGCAAAGTGGGTTGAATATGCACATTCTAACAATGCGGTAATTTTATATGATGCTGCTTATGAGGCTTTCATCGAAGACGAGGATATTCCGCACAGTATTTTTGAAATCGAGGGTGCAAAAACTTGTGCAATTGAATTCTGTTCGCTTTCGAAAACTGCTGGCTTTACGGGTACAAGATGCGGTTACACAATTGTTCCTAATGCGCTTGGAAAACTCAACAAAATGTGGGTAAGACGTCAGACAACAAAGTTTAACGGAGTTCCGTATATTGTTCAACGTGGTGCGGAAGCGGTGTTTACCGAAGAAGGGCAGAAGGAAATAATGGTAAATATCGACTATTACAAAAGGAATGCCAAAATTATATCCGATACGCTGAAAGAACTTGGTATCTGGCATGTTGGCGGTAAGCACTCACCGTATATTTGGTTAAAATGTCCGAATAATATGAAGTCGTGGGAATTTTTTGACGATTTATTAAACAACGCTCAAATTGTCGGCACTCCGGGTGCAGGATTTGGCAGAAACGGAGAAGGCTTCTTTAGACTTACATCTTTCGGTTCTTACGAAAATACTCTTGAAGCGATGGAAAGATTCAAAAGCTATTCAACGTCAAAGTTAAAATAAGTATCTTTGTATGGCTCGTTTTTAAGTGTAAAATGCCACCACTCGGAATCTATTCCTTCAAAACCGGCCTTTTGCATTGTTTTTTTTAGTATTATGCGATTCTTTTTTTGTGTTCTTGATAGTTTTCTATAATCAGGGTGTGAAATTTCCGAGAACAGATCAAAAGCTCCTCCCATATCAACAAAAGAGCCATCTTTTTTAATCAGAGTTAAGTCAACCGTACTTCCTCTTGTGTGGGAAGATTTTGTTGCAATATAACCGCCTTTTACCAAATCAGATTTTTTTAAATCAGGATAAAAAGTCTTATCACCATCGTCATTAGGGTCGTTTATCCATACTACAAAATTATCAACAGCTTTTTGTGGACGGTATGAATCCCATATTAAAAGTCTGTATCCTCGATTTCTCAAATCTTCTGCAGCTTTGGAAAGTGCTGTCAAAGCCTCTTTTGTCATATATGCTTTTGGAGCCTTATATCCGTCTATTCTGTTTCCGGTAAAGTTATTCGAAGAATAATAACGTATGTCGAAAGCAGCATCATCAATCATTGTCCAGATTTCAGCAAAATCAGATTTATCGCAGGAAATGGTGTCTGCCCAAATCGGCATTATGCTTCCTGTTATCACAATTAAAGCAATTAAAAGTTTTCTCATGTTATTTAATCCTCGCAGGTTGTTTAAACTCTAATCTTTCCAAACATATGGAACAAATTTTGAAATATCACCGCCATTGAGGTATATTTCTCTTACTATTGTGGAAGATATCAAAGCATTTTCAGGGCTGGGAGTCAGTAAAACTGTTTTAATATCCGGTGCCAAGTGATTATTTACCCCCGAAATTTGGAGCTCATATTCAAAATCCGCAGAATTGCGCACTCCTCTCACGAGAACGTTTGCTCCATGCTGTTTTGCATATTCAACTGTCAAACCTTCATAAGCCACGACTTCCGTGTTCTCAAAGTTTTTTGTACATGCCCTTATTATTTCCAGCCTTTTGTCAACTGACAGAAAGCTTTTTTTGTCGGAATTATTTGCGACGGCAACTATAACTTTATCAAATATTTGCAAAGCCTGTTCAAGAATATCCAGATGTCCGTTTGTAAAAGGGTCGAAACTCCCTGCGTATAATGCTGTATTCATATTACCGCCTTTTATTTCAAACATTATATCATACAAAAACTTATTTATGCTAAAATGGTGAACATACGGGGAGAGAAACCAATGTCAATTATTATAATGATTTTACTGTTAAGTTTACTTATACTTGTTCACGAAGCCGGGCATTTTTTGGCGGCAAGAATGTTTGGGATAAAGGTTGAGAAATTTGGATTCGGACTACCGATAGGGCCGACGCTTTTCTGCAAAAAAATCGGTGATGTCGAAGTATTGGTGCATGCTTTTTTATTAGGCGGATATGTGGCTTTCCCTGATGATGACAAAGACTGTGATTTACCGGAGGATTCGCCTGACAGATTTATTAACAAACCGGCATGGCAAAAAGCAATTGTTGTTTCGGCAGGTGTTACGGCAAACGTTATCTGTGCAATTGCTTTGGTTATGTTTGTTGCATTGTGGACAAAACAACTTCCGTCGGGCACTTATGAAATCTATACAGGCAGTATCAGTGCTCCGAAAAATGCAAGTATTTGGGATTCCGGACTGGAAATAGGCGACAGAATTATGCGGGTTAACGGCTGTGACATTCATAATGTGTATTCTTTTGTCACAATCGTAAAAAACAGCGCAAAAGCTAACGGTACGATTTCATTACAAACTATTGAAAAAAATTATAATACGCTCAAGGCGCTTAATCCCGGGCTTGAGAGGGATGAGATTATTCCGGAAGGTGTTTCAATCAGGCTGCCGGAACCGCCTGAAGCTGATGTAATTACAATGGACAAATATGCCGCAAAAGGTGCGAAATATTTTAAAAAAGAAGGTGTTAAAATCCGTGAGAATTTGAAAGAATTAAGAAAAGCGGTTGACGGCAAGAGGGTATATAATTCTGACGGCAAACACACATTAGACGAAGTGGCGGAAGCTATTTCAGACGGGAAACATCCGATTAATATTACGGTTCTGCGAGATGGCGAATTAATTGAACTTAACCCGATTTATCCCGACGAAAGCGGTCTAATAGGAATCGGAATGACTTCAAAACAAAAAATGATAAAAACCGACAGCGCCGGCAAAATTATTAAAGGTAGCTGTAAGTATTTGTGTGAAAACACATATATAATGATGTATTCGCTTGGTCAGTTGTTTACGGGAAATATTCCGATGAAGGATATGCACGGAGTTGTTGCGATTACAAAAATCGGCGGTGATATTATAAATAAGGCAGGAAAATCCGCCGGAATTTTGCTTGCGGCGCTGATTTCCATGAATCTGGCAATACTGAATATTTTGCCGATTCCGGCACTTGACGGAGGACATTTGATGTTTCTTCTGATTGAAAAAATTATGGGCAAACCGCTCGATGAAAAGGTTATTGAAAAAATATCATCGATATTTTTCACCATATTAATAATATTAATGGTGCTTATCGTTTTCAATGATATTACGATGATTGTTAAAAAATAGGGTAATAATTAACTTAAAGCGGAAGGTCGTCCAGTATGAATTTGCCGGTTCTTCCTTCTCTGAAATCTTTCAAAACAAATATTGCTGTGCGCTCCAAATCCGGCGCTTCGCCTTTCAGAATCCAGTTTCTGCTCTTTGCAATATCTTCCAGAGTCAGATTTTCAACTTTGTAATACGAAAGCACAGGAGTTTTATACTTTTCTTCAAGAAGTTCCAGCAAAGCCTGTGCTACGGGTTCTGGCGAATACGCATTTTCGGATATTGAACTTACAAAAGCAAGTTTTACCGCTTGAAGCTGGTCGTCTTGCCTTGTCGGTATAATTCCGGGAGTATCCAAAAGCTCCAGCTTCGGGTTTATTCTAACCCACTGCTGTTGTCTTGTCACGCCTGCCTTTGCTCCTGTTTTTGTTTTTGAAGATTTGGTCAGTTTATTTATTACGCTCGATTTCCCGACATTCGGCATTCCGACAACCATAACACGTGCCGGTCGTCTTAACAAGCCTTTTGCCATAAGCGCTTGAATCTTTGGTTCTGCCAGATTAATTAAATGCCGAATAACTTCTGACAAATCTTTTGAGTTTTTCATATCAGAAGGTATAACTTTGCATTCCGTAGTCTTTTCAAGGTAACCAATCCAGGGCTTTAATTCTTCTTTGTTGACCAAATCGGTTTTATTCAATAAAAGAAGCCTTGGTTTATCACCCAAGAGCTTCTTTATATCTGCATAACTACTGCTTAAAGGTATTCTGGAATCCCTGACCTCAAGTACAACATCCACCAGACTCAATTTTTCTTTAAGCTGGCGTTCGGCTTTGGCTATATGACCGGGATACCAGTGTATGTGAACCTTATTTCTTTTCAATTTTTTCCTTAATACGGGTTGCTTTACCTGAACGTTCTCTCAGATAGTATAATTTAGCACGTTTAACGTCACCTTTTCTCAAAACCTGTATCTTATCGATACGTGGTGAGTGTACTAAAAATACTCTTTCTACGCCTACACCCTGGAATACTTTTCTTACTGTAATGGTTTTATTTATGCCTGAACCATGTTCAGCTATAATAGAACCTTCATAAGCCTGTATTCTTTCTTTGTTGCCTTCTACGATTCTGCAGAATACTTTAACTGTATCACCTGGATTCATTTCCGGTAATTCTCTTGTAGTGTATTCTGATTCTAAATTTTTAATAATAGGATTCATTTTGCTATTCCTTATATTTGACTAATGTGTACATATAAAGCAATCTTAAACAAAAAAAAATCTAAAAGCAAGAGATAGTTGGCAAAATAAATTCAAATATTTAGTTTTGTAACAATTAATAAAAAAAAGCGCAATTTAGTTTATTTACATGTTTTAATTATACAGCCGAAGTGTTTGAAAGGTAGCAAATTGAACCCTATAAACAACAATAGCAATATAAGTTTCGCGGGAGGGCGGAAACCCTTCAGTCTTGCGAATGCAATAACAGCGATGACCAGAGCGGATGCTTTGGCACCGATTATTGCTTTGGAAGCGACAGTAACCGGCGGTCGTACAATTCAGGCATATAAAAGGGGCGGAAAAGAAGAAGCAAGGGAAAGAATAATAGAAGAAACTACCGGTGCTATTGTATGGTTGTGGGGTGTTGATGTGCTCAATAAACAGGGCGACAAAATATTGAGCAGATACCTCGGCACTCCGGGTACGAATTTCGATGTAGGAACGGATAAAGTCTTAAGAACACCTTTCAAAAACTATATGAAAGACGGCGTAAAGAGAAATATCAGCCAGAATAAAGTTGCCGCTCTCAAAGGCTTGAAGGTTGTAACAAGCGTATTGATAGCAAACCTGTTTATAGGATTTGTCGTTCCGAAAATTAATCACTATATTACAAATGTAATATTACGTGACGAAAAACAGAGAAAAATTGCTGTCAAAGAAGAAGAAAAAGCACAAAAAGCTAACGAAACAATTTCTGATAAAAAAGCAGAATCAAAAGATTCACCTTCATTTAAAGGCTCGGCTGTTTCGGCAATAAACGTATTTACAAATGCTATTGAAAACACAAATACCGGTAAACTTTTATCTACAGATGTCGGTATTACCGGCGGCAGAATGATTAACGCACGTACAAAAGAGGAGAGAAATGAGATTGCCTTTAGAGATATAGGTTCAATCTATTTCTATATGTGGGCAAGAGGACACGTCACAAGTTTGTTTAATCTGGCAGAAAGTGGAAGAACTACAAGATTGAATCCGAATTCCGTCAACATACTGAATGATCACTTGTTGAAATTTTTGGATTCAAAGGGCGGTTCGCTTCCAGTTGAAGAATTTAAAAGACTGACTCAGGGAGTTCAAGATTCCGCAATCAAACTTCCGGAAGGGATTAAGTTTGAAGAAGGAACTCTTTCATGGGTTGAAAAGCTCGGCAACAAATTTAGAAAACAGCCCGTTGAACCTTTGAAAGTTGCTAAAGTGAAGGATTTGGAATCCATAATAAAAGATGAAAATATACTTTCAAGAATTCGTGAAATGTCAAAACTGCAACCTTTGAGAGAAGGCGAGGCCGTTATTACAAAACAGCAGATTATTGACGCATATAATGTTGCGGAAATTAATAATCCGAAATTGCTTTCTAATGCATTTTCTCAATTTACAGGCGGCAAAGGTAAAGTAATCGGTCGTGAAAACGGCAAAGAAATTCTTTCAAAGACAGAATTCACCGGCGGTGCATATATAGATAAATATAGATATGTTTCAAATAAAAAGCTTTATAATCTTAAATCTCAAATGAATGACTACATATCCGATATTTGCAAAATGTCAAAAGACGGAAAAGTTACAAAAGAATTGCTGAACAAGGCAAAAAGCAAGAATATCATGTATAACGGAATAAACTTTATAACTGCTTTTGCAATAGCTGCAACCTTCCTTTCAACAATTATACCTAAGATGCAATATCGTATGACACAGAAAAGAACCGGTTTAAATGTATTCCCCGGAACTTATGATTACGAACACCACAAAAGAGTCGATGCTGATTAGGATAATAGGGTTACTTTAACCTTTGGTGTTTCAAATTTTTCGAGCAACTCCGGATCTATGCCGTTTCGTTTCGCATCGTAATTGAAATTTACATCACAATCATCATTATTATTATCATTCTGATTATAGTATTGTTTGGTGTTATCGTTATCATTGAGTGATTCTAAGTCTGTTTCAACAGCAGTATCAAGCTCTTTTTTCAATCCAACAATGTTGCCAGTATCAATAATTGAACCTATAGCTGTGATAGAGCCTTTTATATCTGTTTGAATACCGCCAAGCAGACCGGAAAATTCATTACTTGCTAAGCCGATTGCATTAGCAAATGTGCCTAAGAGGGTTTCGTTTCCCATTAATGTTCCGATGCCATTGCTTATTTGTGTAAGAGCAGCTACTGCGCCACTTATTCTTACTCCTGATGCTACACCTTGATCCACACCTATCTTTAAAGCGGGTGTTGATGCTGGCATTGTAAATACAGTTGATGCTGCAGCGGTGCCTATACCGGTAGATGTTGTAGAAGTAACAGCATTTAGATCACCTTCTACTTGAGTACCAACTGCAGTTGTTGATCCATTTGCTAATGCTACTTGGTTGTTTTGTATGTTGTTAGTTTGTTCTGATATTTTTTCATTATATACATCTACAGCTTTATCCATCTTTTCAGCAGCTTGTGTTGCTACTTCACTAAGTTTTTCTATATCAGTTTTTAAGCTTTGAATAATACCTGTGCTTGTAATTAATTGTGCTGACAGTTCTTTAATCGAATTCAATACACTGGTTGGATCTTCAGAATTGCTCAATTCCGTTTGCTTTTGTTGAATTTGTTTAAGAATATCATTGATTTTCTTCTGTTCTTCTTCAAGTTTTTCTTGACTTGCTTTCAAATCTTCACCGGCATCTTTGAGATTACCTATGGTTTGTGTTTGTAAAGAATCGAATTCTTTGGTAGCAGTTGAAATATTTTGTTGGTTGGTATTTAAATCTGTCTGTGTTTTAACTATATCAGAGTTATTTTTAGTAACTTCGCTCGTAGCATTTGCGGTTTCGTTACCCACAACGAGTGAAGCTATTTTCTTAACAAGTTTTACCAATAATTTGATAATTGTAAAAATACCGCGATCTTGAGTTTTGGAATCTTTGCTTTTTACGTCGTTATAAGCTTGCACTCCTTCAAATACACTGTTGCAGAAAGATGTAGAAGATGAGCCTCCGGCAGCACTTGTATACTGTCCAAAAACTCCTTGGAATTCTGAAAATAATGTTAATAGTGAATTGTTACTAATATTGGACATTTTCTTAACATTCCTGTATTTACATCTTACATATATATAAAGTATATAAAAAACCTTAAATTTCACATGTTTTGGAAATATTTACAAAACTTTACAATTAAAAATTCAAAAAAATTTAAGTTTACATATCCTTACAAACTAGCAAAAAAAATTTTTATGGGTTATAATTAAATATTGCTGACTATGGCAAAGAATAAAAAATTACAGACTTGGAATTTTACAATATAAGTATGTTGTATTAAAGGAGATTATATATGTCAGAAATGACGAAGGATGAAGCCGTCACTGAAACAGGTTTTATTGGCGGTAAATGGCAGACCGAAATTAATGTAAGAGATTTTATACAGCGGAATTATACTCCGTATTACGGCGATTCGAGTTTTTTGGCTGCGCCTACGGAAAATACAAAAAAACTCTGGAAAGAATGCTGTGAACTTTTTGAAAAAGAGAGAAAGAACGGCGGCGTTCTTGATATGGATACCGAAGTTATATCTACAATAACTTCGCATGGTGCAGGATATATTAATAAATCCTTGGAAAAAATTGTCGGCTTGCAGACTGATAAGCCCTTGAAACGTGCGCTTCAGCCGTTTGGCGGAATAAGAATGGCGGAAACTTCATGCAAATCTTATGGGTATGAAGTTAATCCGCATATAAGTGAAATATTTACAAAATATCGCAAAACTCACAATCAAGGCGTTTTTGATGTTTATACTCCTGAAATGCGTATGGCACGTCATGCAGGGATTTTGACAGGACTGCCAGATGCATACGGCAGAGGTAGAATTATCGGTGATTACAGGAGGATTGCACTTTACGGTATAGACAGGCTGATTGAGGATAAGTTTGAACAGCATGCCTCTGTTCACGGTACAATGACTCCCGAAAAAATTCAGTTGAAGGAAGAACTTGCCGAACAGATTAGAGCACTTGAAGAAATGAAGGAGCTTGGAAAGATATACGGTTGTGATATTTCAAAACCTGCTCAGAATGCGAGAGAAGCTGTTCAATGGCTCTATTTCGGATACTTATCTGCCGTAAAAGAACAAAACGGTGCTGCTATGAGTATCGGAAGAACTTCAACTTTTTTGGATATATTTATTGAACGTGATTTGAAAAGAGGTTTAATAACAGAGGCAGAGGCGCAGGAGCTTATTGACCATTTCGTTATGAAATTAAGACTTGTTAAATTTGCAAGAACTCCGGAGTACAATTCACTGTTTTCGGGCGACCCGACATGGGTAACGGAATCCATTGGAGGTATGGGAGTTGATGGCAGAACTCTGGTTACAAAAAATTCATTCAGATATCTGCACACTTTGGAGAATCTTGGTACAGCTCCCGAGCCGAATTTAACGGTTTTGTGGTCGACTAAATTACCTCAAAACTTTAAAGAATATGCGGCGCACATTTCTATCACTACTTCGTCAATTCAGTATGAAAATGACGATATGATGAGGCAGATTCATGGCGATGACTATGCGATTGCCTGCTGTGTTTCGTCAATGGTGGTCGGAAAAGAAATGCAATTTTTCGGCGCAAGGGCAAACCTTGCAAAGTGCCTGTTATATGCAATTAACGGCGGCGTCGATGAAAAATTAAAAGAACAGGTAGGGCCCAAATATCGTCCGATTACTTCTGAATACCTTGATTATGATGAAGTTATGGAAAGATATGAGAGCATGCTTGATTGGCTTTCCTGGCTTTATGTCAATACGTTGAACGTTATTCACTATATGCATGACAAATATTGTTATGAACGTTCGCAAATGGCGCTCCATGACAGAGACGTAAAGAGATATTTTGCGACAGGAATTGCGGGACTTTCCGTAGTCGCAGATTCTCTGTCTGCAATCAAATATGCAAAAGTCAAAACCATTCGTGATGAAAACGGTATTGTAGTTGATTACGAGGTTGAAGGTGATTATCCTAAGTACGGTAACAATGATGACAGAGTCGATTCGATTGCTGTAGATATTGTTCATAAATTTATGAACTTGATAAGAACTCACAATACTTACAGAAATTCGATTCCGACTATGTCCATTTTGACAATAACATCAAATGTTGTATACGGAAAGAAGACCGGAAATACACCTGACGGAAGAAAAGCTGGAGTTCCGCTTGCGCCGGGTGCTAATCCTATGCACGGCCGTGACAGCAACGGTGCTGTAGCTTCACTTGCATCTGTCGCTAAATTGCCGTTTGGCGATGCGCAAGACGGAATTTCGAATACTTTCTCAATAATTCCTAATGCTTTGGGCAAAGATGAAGTATTCATGGGAGATATGGACTTGGATATTCAGCTCGATTGCGGTTGTTGTGAAGGTGCCGTGAATGCAAAAGGCGATTATACAAACAGCTACATGACACCGTTAATCAGAAAAACCGAAAAGAAAACTTCAGAAGAAACAACTTACAGCAAAAAATAAGGAAGGGCTTTTTAATATGACAACACAACAAGAAGAAAATTTGATTAATTTACTTGACGGATATGTTGAAAAAGGCGGACACCATCTTAATGTTAATGTATTTAACAGAGAAACCCTGCTTGATGCACAGGCACATCCCGAAAAATACCCTCAATTAACGGTTAGGGTTTCGGGTTATGCGGTCAATTTTGTTAAACTGACAAAAGAACAGCAGGACGATGTAATTTCAAGAACGTTCCACGGAAAAATATAATTTTCTTGCGCATGGTATAATAGATTTTGTAAGATGTAGTACTTTTTAAATTTGAGAGGGAAATTATTATGACAAAGTATGTATGTTCAGTATGCGGTTATACAGCAGAGGGTGAAGCGCCTGAAAAATGCCCTGTTTGCGGTGCTGTTAGAGAAGTTTTCACTAAAATGGAAGAAGGCGAAAAGAAATATACAACAGAGCATGTTATTGGTGTAGCAAAGGATGTTGATCCGGTTATACTTGAAGGTTTGAAAGCAAATTTCACAGGAGAATGCACAGAAGTCGGTATGTATCTTGCAATGTCAAGACAGGCTGACAGAGAAGGTTATCCTGAAATTGCTGAAGCATTCAAAAGATATGCATTCGAAGAAGCTGACCATGCTTCAAGATTTGCGGAACTTTTGGGCGATGTTGTTACAAATTCCACAAAGAAAAATCTTGAACTCAGAGCTGAAGCTGAATTTGGTGCATGCGACGGCAAAATGCAGTTAGCTAAACGTGCAAAAGAATTGGGCCTTGATGCTGTTCACGATACCGTTCACGAAATGGCAAAAGACGAAGCTCGCCACGGCAGAGGCTTTGACGGACTCCTTGCAAGATACTTTGCGTAAATTTTATAAAAATAAAAAAAGCCGGGCTTTATGCCCGGTTTTTTGTTCGGCGGTTACTTTTTGATATAATTAAGCTGTGAAAGAGTTAGATTTTATAAATATTATTAAACAGCAAACGTCATCTGAATTTTTGGGTGATGACTGTGCTTTTCTTGAAAAATTCGGTGCGGTTATAACTCAGGATAATTTTGTTGAGGATATTCATTTTAAGCGTGAATGGGCTACTCCATACCAAATCGGATATAAGGCATGCGCTGTTAATATCAGCGATATTTTGGCTTCGGGCGGAAAGCCGGAATATGTTACGGTTGGGGTTTCGATTCCCGATGACATTGATGAAAGTTTTATAAAAGAACTGTACAGGGGTATTCAGGCCGGTTCTTACGGAGCTATGGTCGCTGGTGGCGATATAACCGGCGGTGATAAAATTTTTATTTCTATAACCGCAATCGGAAGTACAAAAAACAGAAGAATATCCTCAAGAGCGAATGCAAAAGAAGGTTATGCAGTAATTACACGAGGTAAATACGGTTTGAGCTCTAAAGGGTTAGAGGAGCTTATTAACGGAAAAACGGATTCAGAAAATATAAAAGTCCATCTTGAGCCAAAACTCTCGCTCGATTTCTCCGAGCAGATTTCAACAAAAATTAAATCCGATTATGCGATGATGGATACTTCAGACGGACTTGCAGACGCAATGTTCAAAATAGCCGAAGCAAGTAATTGCACAATTGAAGCCGATTCTATCGATGGAATGTTCGGTGCCGAAGACTACAACCTTGTTGCCGTTGTGCCGAAAGAGTTTTTGAAAGAGATTCAGGACTATTATGTTATTGGCGAAGTTAAAAAATTCTGCGGATATTATCTCAAAATCGAGGATAAAACTTTTTCAAAGTATGACGAACTCGGTTTATTCGACCATTTCAATGTACTACGGGGGTAAATTAAGTTTCCTCCCTAGTTAGGGAGGATTAAGGTGGGTAGCGGTTAATTTATAATAAAATCGATACCCATCCCAGCCTTCCCTAATTAGGGAAGGTGCTACGGGAGTAAATGAAAAGTTGAAAATTTTCTAAAGTGGTACAATAATTGTAGTGAAGTAAAGGAGTATAAATAATGGGAATTTCTCTTATAATTACTGCCGGTGGGACGTCTTCACGTTACGGTAATACCAACAAACTGCTTGAAAAAATTGATTCTAAAACGGTGATTGAACATTCTGTTGAACCTTTTAGAAATTTTGAAGAAATAAAAGGGATTATTATACCGGCAAATATATCGGTTATCGGAAGATTGACTGAAATGTTTTCAGAAAGCGGTATAAAATTGACAGAAGGCGGGCAAACCAGACAGGAGTCTGTGTACAAAGCTTTACAGACGGTAAATGAGGATTATGTAATAATTCATGACGGCGCAAGACCGTTGATAACAGAGGATATTATCCAAAATGTTATTGATATGGTAAAAAAATACGATGCGGTATCGGTTATGACCAAAACAACTGATACAATAAAAGAAGTTGACGAAACAGGCAGAATTATTCGTACAATCGACAGGAGCAAATTATATAACACGCAGACACCGCAGGCTTTTAGAACCGATTTAATCAAATCGGCACATGAAAAATTAAAAGGCGGTAACTATACGGATGATTCTTCCATGCTCGAAGAACTCGGAGTTCCTGTTTATATTGTGGAAGGAAGTTATAAAAACATAAAAATAACTTCCAAAAACGATTTGGATTTTGCAAAAATTTATATTTAGTTTTTTGTGGGATGGAAAAAAGTATTATAAATTTTTATTTACCCTCCGTTTATCTAAATAATACGATTAGTTTAGTAAATTAAGATTTTAACAGGATTGTTCAATAGAACAATATCAAAAAAGCTTTTATATTGATTACAAAAGCAGAGTTGTATCAATATGAAGAAAGTTTTTATATATATTTTTTTGATTATATTAACGACCGTCGGATACATTTCCGAAGGGTATACCGCAGATTATAAAGGCAATGCCGAAATTTCCAAAATAGAAAATGATTTATACGGATTTGATTATAATAGTGACGAGTTGAAAAATCGTGTGGCAAGATTGGAAAAAACGATATACGGCAAATCCTCAAGCGGAGATTTATCAGCGAGAATAAAAAAGTTATACAATGACATAAGCGCAGATATGATAGGGCTGGAAATTACGCCCAGCGAGGACACTTTTCTTGCGGAAGAAGAAGCAAAAGCCGATAGCACGGTGCAGTATCCCATTGTTGATGAAATTGAGAAAAAATTATTTGGTACTACATATTCAAACAGGGATTTTCATACACGAATTGTTACTATAGAACGAAAATTATTCGGAAAAATTTATGACGTTGATGATTATTCGACAAGGATGGACCGAATAAAAACGGCAGCTATGCCGGAAGCTTTGCTCAGAGATAACGATCGGTTCAAATATGATGACAATGCAATATCTTCAAGTGATTTGAGCGGGATTAATTCAAGCAGATACAGTCCTATGCCTTACGGTCAGAGGAATCTTACAAGGCCGTATACAAATTACGGTGAATATCAGGATTATTTCGGGAAATCACTGCCGGCAGGAAATTTGGACGAAGATCTTGCCCAGCTCGAATACGATACTTTCGGTACCGAATTTGCGGGCGATGATACAAAAACCCGTATAAGAAGATTAAACAGCGCAAACAAAGCCAAAAAATCTTCACAAAAATACGACTCGCAAAAGTTCCAGCAGCACATGTCAACCGCTATGGAAATCGGCGCAATGATACTTATGATACTGGCTATGGTGCTTTAGATTACTGTTCTGATAATCAGGCTCTTTTTGTGGTAAAATTTATCTGGAATTTGGAAAACAAACTATGCTTTTATCAGAATTTGATTATAAATTGCCGGAAGATTTAATAGCGCAAAAGCCGACAGAAAAAAGACAAAATTCAAGAATGATGGTTTTGGACAGAAAAAATCATCGGATTTTGCATAAACATTTTTACGATATTGTTGATTTTATTGATAAAGATTCGGTTTTAATTCTTAACAATACAAAAGTTATGCCGGCAAGATTGTACGGTTACAAGGATACCGGTGCAAAGATAGAGGTGTTTCTGTTAAAAGAAAAAGAGAACAAGGAGTGGGAAGTATTGATTCGGCCTTCCAAACGGGTTAAAGAAGGTACGATTATTAAGATTAGCGACGAGCTTTCGGTTGAAGTATTAAGCCCTCTCCCTGATGACGGGAAATGGCTTGTAAAAATGATTTATGAGGGTGACATTTTTGAAATACTGCATAAGGTCGGGAATATACCGTTACCTCCTTATATTGAGCGCAAAATGGCTGATGATGAACTCAAAAAACTTGATTTTGAACGCTATCAAACAGTTTATGCAAAAGATGAAGGTTCGGTTGCCGCACCTACCGCAGGATTACATTTTACTCAGGAAATTCTTTCAAAGCTTTCCGATAAAGGCGTTGAAATCGGATATGTTACTCTCAATGTCGGTATGGGAACATTCAGGCCCGTAAAATGTGAGAATATTTTGGAACACAAAATGGATTCCGAGTCATTCGAAATATCAGCAGAAACTGCAGATTTGATTAACAGGGCAAAAGCTGACGGGAAAAAGATAATAGCTGTCGGTACAACTACCGTCAGAACCCTTGAAACGGCTTATAAACAGTTTGGTGAAATAAAAGCGTGTAAATCCGCCTCAGAACTTTTTATTTACCCCCCTTATGAATTTAAAGTCATAGATAAATTGATAACGAATTTTCATTTGCCAAAATCAACATTATTGATGCTCGTAAGCGCACTTGCCGGCAAAGACTTTATTTTTGATGCATATAACTCGGCAATAGAGAATAAATACAGATTTTACAGCTACGGCGACTGTATGTTTATTTATTAAACTGTGTTTTTACAAAATCTTTGTAAGGATTTTTGTACTTTATTTTTGAAATTAATTCGCCTGTTTTTTTATCGTAAGTACAATAAACTATATTTCCTTCTTCGTCAAATTTCCACACCGTGTAAGTTTCTTTTACGGGTTTACAGTTATGTTCACTTGTATCGGTACTCTTTTTTATGCCGGCATAATTATACAAGCTATAATTATAAAGATTGAAATTAACACCAAAAGTCATATTAAAAACTAAACTCCTGTCTTTACATCTGGTAATATATAATTACGGCACATTTAGTAAAAACTTTAATGTTTTTGAGGATAAATTAACAAATCTTTACATCCCATGTCATTTTTTCTTTAGACATTTACGGATTTAACAGAATATTTCTTATTTCTGTCTTACTATGCCCTTTATAATTAATTTTGCCTGAAGTTATAGGTTGAACATAATCGGCTTTGTTGATTGATTTTGATTCGACGATGACTGACGGAGGTAAAATTGACCATTTATACAAAGCTTTGGACATTCTGTCATAAAACTTATTCAGCCATTCCACTTTTTGTTTTTTGGATATCGGATTTGTTTTTTCATAAACAAAATCAACATTATATAGGTCTTTGTAGGACTCATTTTTATTCTCAATCCGCCAGATTATTTCATCAAGAAATTCATAAGGCATAAGAGCATCTTCGGCATTGAGGGTTTTGCCGGTTTTTGGATCTATTGCAAGCTCTGCTCCGGGTTTTTTCTCGATTACTGATTTTGGAATTGTATTTTTTGAAGGTCTGTTTAAATTCAGCCAGCGGGCGAACGCAAACAGTTTTGTTTTCGGAACATCCGCAATAGGTGCAAATCCGCCGGACATATCACCGTTAACCGTCGCATAACCCATATAGAGTTCGGATTTATCAGAAGTCGCAATCGGTATGCAAGACGGAAATTCATTGCTTATTCCCCACAGGTACATTGCTCTGGCTCTTGCCTGTATGTTATCGGGAGTAAATGAATTTGTGTATCTGTTCTGCCATTTTTGTTCTATTTTCTCAAACAAACCGTTCAAACAATCTGTTGTAGTATCAACCATTGGCTTGATAGAAACTTCGGCAAAATTTATACCGAGATTATTTGCAAGCAGTTGTGCATCGGATTTGCTTTCTTCGCTTGTTAATTTGGAGGGCATGGAAATACCGAAAACATTTTCTTTCCCGAGTGCGTCTGAAAGCAAAACAGCGCAAACCGAAGAATCAAGCCCTCCGGATAATCCCAAAACCGCACGTTTCAGCCCGCATTTTGAAAAATAATCCCGAATTCCCTGAATAATAGTCTTATATGTACGTGCCAAATCGGATTCGTATTCAAGCGTGAATACTTTTTGTTCGTTCAAAGATTTTTCAAGTCCGCTTGTAACAGGTTCAATCTCGCCCTCTGACTTTTGCGGATTCAGAATAATAAAGTCTTCCTCAAATGATTTTGCCATTGCAAAAAGATCGCCGTACTTATTTACCCCTCTGCTGGCGCCGTCAAATGAAATATTATCAATAGCTCCGACCTGATTGACATACACAATCGGAAGCTTGTGCGAAAAAGAAGTGAACGCCAAGAGGTTGTGTTTGAGCTGTTCTTTTCTTGCTCTTGTAGGAGATGCGGAACAATTTATTATGACCTCTGCACCCGCTTTTTTAAGCTCTGTTATCGGGTCTTTCGAATACATTGGTTTTTCGAAAAAGTCTTTGTTGTTCCACAAATCTTCACAAATTGTTATTCCGTATTTTATCCCATTAAGGGGGTAAATTATATCGGGGTAAATACCTGAAACATTTTCAGCCGAAAAATCGCAAAGTGTATCGGCAGGCTGAACCCCGACAGCCGGCGAAGGCTCCATATATCTGTAATCATTAAATTCGCTGTAGTTCGGGAGAAGTGATTTTCTTACAATACCCTCTATTTTTCCGTTTCTTAAAATTGCAACGGAATTGTAGTATTTTTTACCTTGAGTATTCTTTCCCCGAGGCTCGACAAATCCGACTAATACAGCAGTATTACGGGTAATTTCTGCAATCGCTTTCAGCCATTTTATATTTTCTTCGACTATAAAAGGGTGTCTTTCTATGGTGTCGTAAATGGGATATCCCATAAGCGACAGTTCAGGAAAAATAACCATATCAAGATTTACGGATTCCGCATATTTTATATACTTTGTTATTTTAAGAGCGTTATATTCAAGATTTCCGGCAATCGGGTTAATTTGTGCAAGCCCCAAATATCCGCCTTCTGCGGTAATTTTTCTTAATTCTTCAATATCCTCTTTGTTTGTTTTTATACCGGATAATAACGGCAAAATAAATCCCTCATGTTATTTTAAGACAGACTCTGAATTTTTTTATATAAGTCCTTAACTTCCTGACTGTAATTTTTCGGAATCACTATTTTTATTTTAGCATTAAAATCACCGTAACCGCTACCGTTTGGAAGTCCGAGTCCTTTTAGCCTCAAAGATTGACCGCTTGATACTCCTGCGGGTATTTTAATATTAATTTTACCATGCAAAGTTACAACATCTTTACTACAGCCCAAAACAGCTTCCGGCGGTGTTATTTCAACTTCTTTTGTAACGTTCGCTCCATCTATATCATATTCGCTGTCTTTTATATGAACAACTAAGTATAAATCGCCTTTTCTGCCTCTGTTTCCGCTTTTGCCTTCGCCTTTAAGACGTATTTTCATACCTTCATGTATATCTTTCGGAAGGTTTACTTTTACGGTTCTCGGCTCAGAATGTATACCTGTACCTCCGCAATGAGAGCAGTATCCGTTTCCGTTGCAATATCCGCATTTTTCCATTTCGTTATAGGTTACGGTAACAGGTTTTTTTTCAAAAATTTCTTTGGCAGTAAGGTTAAGGTTTTTGGTAACGTCAAGGCTTTCGGAAGCTTGAGAAGAAGGTCTTCTCGTAGAAGCTCCGCCCATATTTACCCCACCCATATTCATTCCGCCGTTGGAGAAGTCGAATCCGCCGAAACCGCCTTGTGAGGTTCTTCCTCCGCCCATCATATCACCGAAAAGCGAAGCGAAAAAGTCGGAAAATCCGCCGCCTCCGAAATCAAAACTCTGAGCTCCGCCCTGGTTAAAGTTAAAACTAAAATTCTCAAATCCAGGTGGAGGAGTATAATCAGCTCCGCCTTGCCAGCCCGAACCAAGACTGTCATATCTTTGACGTTTTGCTTTGTCGCCCAAAACTTCGTAGGCTTCGTTTATATCTTTAAATTTTTCTTCTGCTTCTTTTGTTTTATTAACGTCAGGGTGATATTTGCGTGCAAGCTTTCTGTAAGCCGATTTGATTTCGGCTTCGCTTGCGTCACGTTTAACTCCGAGTGTTTCGTAATAATCTTTGTATTTCATATATGATTCCTTTACATATTAAATATTAATACAAAAAATTACAATTCTTAATAAAGTTAACTTTTTTTTAATTATATAATAACCAAGATTCAGGTTTATGTTAAAATACAGGAAGAGATTGTTGAGGATTAATATATGAATTTCACAAAAATATTGTTCAAAAATACGTCGTTTGATGTTGAAAAGGCTTTGCCTGATGCGGTTATATATTGCTCAAAAGACTGGAAAATTCAATGGGTTAATGACAAGGCTTCGGAAATTTTTGAAACATCAAAAATGAATTTGAAAACATCGGATATTTCGGATTTCATTGAAAATGCGAAAAATCTTATCATTTGTGCTTCCGGAGATTCCAAATCCGTTATTGTGAAAATGACGAATCGTGAAATTTATTTTGAAATGACGGCAAAAGAGTATGAAGACGGTTATGTACTTGATTTTCGGGATATAGAAACAGGAAATACTTCTGAGGGAAAAGCTCTTGTTTCCGAACCTGAGACAGTAAACAAAAACAAAAATGAGTTTCTGGTAAAACTGGCAAATGATTTCAAATCGCCTTTACAGTCAATTATCGGTTTTTCACAGGCTATGACTGACGGGCTTGGCGGAAATATCTCAGAACAGCAGGAAAAATATATCCGCATTATCAGAAAAAATTCTTCCGATTTGATGTATTTTGCGGAGAAACTTTTTGAATTATCAAGAACAGAATCAGCAATGCCTTCGCCGGAAATGAAGACATTCGATATTGTGAATCTTGTTAATTCTACAGTAAGATATAACGAACAATTGTGCAAAGACAAAGAGCTAAAATGGAATGTTCAAATCGCAGAGGGTATGAAAAATACTGTTGTAACGGATGAAAATATTATGAAAAATGTTATACAAAATATTTTTGAAGTTATATTAAAGTCTGTTGATATGGGAGATATTTCAGTTATGATTTCGACTCCTGATGAGGAGTTTGTAAAATCCAAGAATCTTCCTGAGAGAGATTACATTATGCTGTCAATTAACAGCAGCTCGCTTTTACTCTCAGAAAGTGACCTTGAGCTGATGTTTGAACCTTATAAAATTGTTGATTCTCCTAATCGGAAAAATCTTCTTAGAGCAATCACGCTGGCAAGCGTAAAAAATATGGTTCAGGCACTTTATGGAATTATATGGGTAGAGTCGCGCATACTTAAAAATACTGTTTTTAATATTATAATTCCGCAGGGTTAGAATTAATTAAGGGGAGCTGATTTTGAGTAAAGTTGTCTTAAAAAATGTTGTAAAAAGCTACAATGGCAAACAAAATGTCATTGACGGTATAAATTTGGAAATAAAAGACAAAGAATTTATCGTACTGGTAGGTTCATCAGGCTGCGGCAAGTCGACGATTTTAAGACTTATTTCGGGTTTGGAGGATATAAATTCCGGCGAAGTTTTGATTGACGAAAAAGTGGTTAATAATGTCCACCCGAAAGACAGAGATATCGCATTTGTATTCCAAAGCTATGCGTTGTATCCGCACATGAGCGTGTATGACAATATTGCTTTCGGCCTAAAGATGCGTAAATATGATAAAAAAGAAATAGATAAAAAAGTCAGAGAAGCTGCAAAAGCGTTAAATTTAGAAGATTTGTTGAACAGAAAACCGAAAGAGCTCTCAGGCGGGCAAAGACAGCGTGTTGCGCTCGGAAGGGCAATTGTGCGCAACCCGAAAGTATTTTTGATGGACGAACCGCTTTCTAATTTGGATGCAAACTTAAGGGTGCAAATGCGCTCGGAAATCAAACAGCTTCACAAAAAGCTTGGCACTACGTTTATCTACGTAACGCACGACCAGACGGAAGCATTAACTATGGGGGACAGAATTGTTGTACTGGACAAAGGCAAAATACAGCAGGCTGATACACCGGAAAACATATACAAAAATCCGCAGAATAAATTTGTGGCAGGGTTTATCGGTCAGACGAATTTTGTGGAAATAACGGTAAATGAAGGTAAGTTCAAGATTGAAGGAGTTGAATTTACAGCTCCGGAACATATACAAAACGGTAAAATCCTTGCCGGTATCAGGTCTGAAAAGATGATTACCGGTAATAAAAGTATTACCGCAGATTTAGACATGGCCGAAATGGTTGGCGGAGAGAGGATTATTTATTTCACATTAAACGGAGCTCCTTGTTCCGCAAAGGTTCCTTTGTCATTTGAACCGGGTGAAAAAGCCGAAATAAAACTTTCCGAAAAGGATATGTATTTCTTTGACATTGAAACAGGTGCCAATATCACACACAAACAGAGTTAGTAATCATGAAAAAATACAGAAATTATATTATAGCAATATTAAGCATTATCACAATAATCACAGTTGTATGTTTCATACCGATAAGCGCAAACAAACTTATACCTGTTGTGGAAAAGCAAATATCAAAAGATTTTGGTGTTGATGCTCATCTGGAACACTTGGTGCTGAGAGTCGGGCCTAGATTAAAACTCAAAACTCCGATTATGCATCTCATGTACGAAGACGGGCAAAAGTTTGCACAGCTTGATTCGGCAAAGTTTTATATACCTTGGACTTCCGTTATTAAGAAGAATCCGAAGGTTACGGAATTGCAATCTAAAAGGTTAACTGTAAGGATTAATTCCGACGACACATACTTTGAGCAACTAATAGAAAATATAAAACATAAGAACTTTTCGGAATTGCCGAATGTAAAATTAAGGGGGTATAAAATATCCTATCTTAATAAACAGAATCAGGATGAATATGCACTGACTGGCCAAGAGTTAAATCTGGATAAGGTCATTAATTACAGAAATTTCAAGGTAAGTACAAAGGGTTACCTTGAGATAAATGATAATAAATATATCAATTATGATGTTTCACTTCTTCCTCAATTAAATTTTCAGGAGCATAATTTTCAAGCAGATATTGTTGATTTAATAAATAAAATTAAATTATTAGACTTTCATTCGGATGTTGTTACGGATTTAAAACTGTACAAAAACCAGTATGATATAATTCAGGCTTCTGGTTTTCTCAATATAGATAATATTTCGGTATTCGACAAAACGGAAAAAAGCCCCAAAAGCTTTATATATATGACTTTATGGGGCGATAAAGCAAGCATACTTTCAAATATTTATACTTCGCAGAACAAAAAAGTATATGTGGAAGGTATGATTAACAATTCCAAGAAACCGGTTTTGGATTTAAAAGTTAAAACAGATGAAATAGAATTAAGCAATCTTTACCAGAAGCTTAAAATATTTATGCGCTTATCAAAGTTCAAAAATATTGATTCAGTGGAAGGAACGCTGAACGCAAACTTCTCGCTGAAAGGTGATTTGAAAAAAATTAAATCTAACGGTTATCTTAAAATAACCGGTGCTACTTTAAAATCAGGGAATTTTAAGATTGATAACATAAATTCGGATATAGATTTTTCGAATAATATAATAAGTATTTTAAATGCGTCAGGTTATGTTAACAAAGCGCCGATACTTCTTAAAGGAAATATCGATAACAACGTTAATCTGGAGTTGTTGATGAGCAAAGTTGAGCTGAAACATCTGCTTCCGGAAAAATACGGAGTCAAAAGCGGTATAATTTCTCTTGTCGCTCATATAACCGGGAAAATAGATAATATTGTTCACAAAGAGAATCTGCAAATTGACAATTTTGCGGCTGAAAATAACGAACACTCCTTAACGATAGATTCTTTAAGGATAGATACGAATAAGAATAATACTGCATACATAAACAATATTAATTTGATGACACCGAATACGGAAACTATAAAAATTCCGTCTTTGAGGCTGTTAGTGGAAAGAGAGAGCATAAATCTTCCGGAAACAAACATTTTTATGCCGAATTCGAAGATTGTTGTTAAAGGTAATGTTACAAATTACAATAACAGAGATATGGCATTCGGGTTGTTTACGGACGGTTTTGTCAATTCTGCGGATATAAAAACCATAAAAACAGCTTCGGTAAGATACCCGGTTAAATTATCAATTACCGGTACAAAAAATATTCAGAACATTAATGCTCAGATTTTATGTGAAAAAACTGACATACTCGATGAACCGGCTGTAGTGAATTTAATATCAAAACTGAATCTGGACAAAAATACCGGTAAGATTAATCTTAAACTGGAAGATTTAAGTATAGTCGGCTTTAGCGGAAAGTTTTCCGATGATTTTAAATCAAATCTCAAAGGACAGAAAAAACTTATTGTTAACGGTCTGATTGAAGATTTGAAAACACCTGTATTGAAAAATATTAGAATAAACATACCACAGATTTTGAATATACAGCTGATTGATACAATTGCACAACTCAAAGGTGATTTGTTCTTAAACGGTGAGCTTGCAAATCCCGAAATTGTAGGACAGATATTTATTCAGAATATGTTTAATCAGCCGGCTCAAACTTCTGTGTCAAATTGTTCAATAGATTTTAATAAAAATATTGCCGTTTTAAATGCGCCCCTGGTAAAAATTGCAGATACTTCCATGGGCTTGAATGCGAATATCTATACCGATATTTCAAAATCGATTTCAATAAAAAACATAAATATCAAATCAAAATTCTTTAATACCGATACAATTTTAATGTATAAAGATATTCCTCTGGCGAAATTCCGTCCGGTAGAGATTCAAGACGGCAAATTCTATGCTGAGAGGATTCAGGCATATATATATGGCGTTCCGGTGTATTTAACAGCATTTACAGGTGATTTCAAATTGCAAAACGAGATACTTTCTTTAAAAAATATCGCCTCGGAAATTTTTAACGGCAAGCTCGCAGGCTCGATGGATTTCAATCTGAAAGATGAGTCTTTCAGCTCAAAAATTATGGCAAGGAGCGTAAGTACATCACCGGTATTTAATATAATTTCCACAAGAAAAGAAACAATCAGCGGAACAATGGATTTCGATTCATCTATGACAGGTAATCTTGCCACTAAAAAATCTCTAAACGGTGATGTCAGATTTGATATTCATAACGGCAGAATGGCTACTTTGGGTAAACTGGAGCACCTTTTGTATGCACAAAACGTTATAGCTGATAATATGTTGAGAACTTCGCTCAGCATAGTTACCAAAGCGATTACGCTAAAAGATACGGGATTATTTAAGTACCTGAGAGGTGATGTTTCAATTGTTAACGGAGTCGCAAATATCAAAGGCGTACAATCTCTCGGACCTTTGATGTCACTCTATATTAAAGGACAATATTACCCGGAAAATGACTACGCTAACTTGATTGTGTTGGGCAGAATTTCAGATGAAATTATCTCAGGCTTGGGACCGTTTGCGGACTTTTCTTTAAATAAGCTGATGATTATGTTAACCGGTGAAGATAATAAATACAATATTCTTCCTACGGATATAGAGAATTTGCCGCAGCTTTCCGTAAAAAATACAAAAGAATTCCGCTCAATTATTAACGGTATAATTGACAAATCATCATCCGTACAATCCTTTAACTGGATTTCATATTCTCAAAAATCTCTTAAACAAAAAGAAGTTCCGATGACAAATACCAAAGTACCTTCTTTTGTTGAGGATTTACCGTATTAACGGAGGTAAATTGTGAAAATACTCGGTATAGATCCCGGAATGGCAATAGTAGGATACGGATTGATTGAAGCAGAAAAAGATTCTGATGATATAGTTTTGTATGCTTCGGGTTCAATTCAGACGGATAAAAAATCCTCTGATTCAAAACGTTTGCTGGAAATATACAATGACCTGTCTAAAATAGTCGAAACCTATAAACCGGATTGCGTATCGGTTGAACAGTTATTTTTCTTTAAGAACCAGAAAACCGTAATACCTGTTGCGGAAGCAAGAGGGGTAATTCTTACTGTTCTTGAAAAATACGGAATACCTATATATTCATATACGCCAATGGAGGTTAAACAAGTGCTTACGGGGTACGGCAGGGCCGATAAAAAAGACGTTGAACAGATGGTTAAGCTTGCACTAAAAAATGAAAATATTCCGAAACTTGATGATACTGTCGATGCGATTGCGATTGCAATTTGCCATTGGCGTAATACATTGTAGTTTGTATAGTGTATTTATAAATAATATGGTTGTAATATAATTGAATTGCGTAATTATTAATCTCGGAGGGAGAATGGAAAACTTTTTAAGTTTGATACAGGCGAATGCACTTGTTATATCGGCATTAATTTTAATTTTGGCATACATATTTATTGCAACAGAAAAAATACCAAAAGTAACGGTTGCGCTCGTCGGCGCGTCGTTGACGCTTTTATTGGGGTTGTTGGATCAGACTGCAAAAATTGGCGATAAATTAAACTCGGCTTATTTTATAAATTATGTTGATTTTAACGTAATATTTTTGCTTGTATCAATGATGATTATTGTAAGTATTGCGACAAGAAGCGGTATGTTTAACTGGATTGCCAATGAAATGATGATTAAGACAAAAGGGCACCCAAAAACGAGTCTTTTTCTGCTTGCCCTGTTTACGGCGGTTGCTTCGGCATTTCTTGATAATGTTACAACTGTTATACTGGTTATGCCGGTTACGTTTGCGATAACAAAAGAACTGGACTTAAATCCGGTTCCTTATTTAATAACAGAAATTCTCGCTTCTAATATCGGCGGTACGGCTACTCTTATCGGTGACCCGCCGAATATCATTATAGGCTGTTCGGCCGGTTTAACATTTATGGATTTTATAAAAGAGCTTACCGGTATTGTTGCTATTATATTTGTCGTCGTGATAATTCTTATGATTTTATGGTTTAAAAAACAACTGAAAACCACACCTGAAAAAATGGCAAGAATTGCTCAAATGGATAATTCAAAGACGATTACTGACAAATGTTTGATGATTCGGTCTTTGCTAGTACTTTTGCTTGTTATTACCGGGTTTGTGACGCACGATATTACTCATATTCAAACCTGCGTTTGTGCAATGGCGGGTGCAAGCATACTGCTTTTGTTTGAAAAACCTTCGGATATACTTCATGATGTCGAATGGAGTACTATTTTCTTCTTTGTCGGCCTGTTTATAATCATAGGCGGATTTGAAAGAGCCGGCGGTATAGAGCTTATGGCGAAATGGCTTTTGGACATTACTCACGGCTCGCAGTCCGTAGCCTCAATGGTAATTTTATGGGCGTCAGGAATTCTGTCCGGTATAATTGACAATATTCCTTATACCGCAACTATGGCACCTATGATACATGAAATTGCACTCAAACAGGGTGCTGAATTTGTAGTGCCTATGTGGTGGTGTTTGTCTTTAGGCGCATGCCTCGGCGGGAATATGACTATAATCGGTGCAGCCGCAAATGTGATTGTTTCTGAAACTTCGGCTGCTCATGGCCATCAAATCAAGTTTATGGAATATCTTAAATACGGTTTGGTTGTTACTGTTATTTCATTAGCGATAAGCACTGTTTACATTTGGTTGCGTTTTTTGAATTGATAATATAAATATAGATTGTAAATATTAAATCATATCATATTTGACGACCTAAAAGTCGTCTTTTTTTTAAATAGGTAACTTTTATAATATAATAAATGCGGAGGTCGGAATGCCGCACTTTTTTATTGACTCAAAAAACGTACTAAATAACACTATTGTGATATCGGACAAGGAAAATTACAGGCATATTGCGAAATCACTTAGGGCAAAAGCCGGAGAAAAGCTTTTGTTAATAGATGAAAAACAGATTCAGTATGAAACCGTAATAGAGAATATTGATTCGGGAGAAATAGTGTGCAAGGTGCAGGGTTCTTACCCTTCAAAACGTGATTTGAACTTTGATTTATTCTTGGCTCAGAGTCCGCTGAGAAGCGACTCACAGCTTATAATCATGGAAAAAGCAACCGAGCTTGGCGTTCGAGCAGTTTTCCCGATAATAACGGATAATTGTGCACTGGCGGAATCTGTTTTTGCTAAAAAGCACGAAAAATGGCAGAGAGTTATGTATGAGGCTTCCAAACAGTGTGAAAGAGCAAAAATTCCGACCTGCTATGCTCCGCAAAAGCTTGATGAACTTTTAAATTCACAAGATTTCGATAAAATACTCGTATTTGCTGAGCGTTCGACAGAGATTTCTTTAAAAGAGTTTTTATCACAAAACCCTATAAATAAAGGCGAACGAATTCTTGCTATAATAGGACCGGAAGGCGGTTTTTCACAGGAAGAATTTGAATATTTCAAGTCAAAAAGCCTTCCTTTAATAACTCTTGGTGACTTGATTCTTAAGGCGGAAACTGCTGTAATTACGGCATTAGGGAATATTATTTATGAATATAAAGGATGATTTTGTATTATCGGAAATAAATGAAGGCTATCTTGTAGGCGGTTCCGTCCGTGATTTTCTAATGGGCAAAACTTTTGTTGACAGAGATATTGCTGTAAAAGGTGCAAAAAATTATGCCGAAAAAATTGCCGGACAATTTGACGGAACGCTTGTGGTGCTTGATAGTGAAAACCAGATATTCAGAGTGGTTCTGCCGGATAAGATTAATTATCTTGATATTTCCGAAATTGTGGGTTATTCAATCGAAGAAGATTTGGAAAGACGTGATTTTACAATAAATTCTATTGCTTTCGATTTAAAAGGGGGTAAATATATTGATACGACAGGCGGAATGCAGGATTTAAAAAATAAGGTTCTCCGTCATTACAAGGATTCCAATTTTGAAGATGACCCTCTGAGAATTTTAAGAGCCTTCAGATTCCTTGCGGTTACTGGGTTTGAACCGTCTGATGAGCTCATATCCGCTATAAGAAAATATAAGCCGTTACTCTTAAAACCTTCTGTAGAAAGGATAAATTACGAGTTAATGAAGCTTTTTGGGGGCAAATATTGTGCTAAGACGCTCTTACTAATGGATGAATTCGGTATATTGGAAGAGCTTTGTCCTTATGTAAATGAGATGAAACAGGTTCCGCCAAACACTCATCACCATCTGGATTTGTTTAACCATGTGATTGAAACAGTCAGAAATATCGAAGTTTTGTACGAAAATGCCGATGAAGAAACGAAAAAACACTCAGATAGAATTGATTTTGGCGGATTCCCGAGGATAAATCACTTGAAATTGGCGGGTTTTCTTCACGATATCGGAAAATTTTCGACCTGGACAATTGAAGAAGATACCGGCAGACACAGGTTTATAAAGCATGACGATATCGGTTCTAAAATGTGTGTTAAATACCTGAAAGATTTGAAGTTTTCCAAAAAACAGATTGAATATATTTCAGAGATGATTAAAACCCATATTTATCCCTCAAATGTAATAGTGTCGCCGGAATTGACCGAAAAGGTTATGATGCGGTATTTGAGAAAGATGGGCGAAAACGTAATTGACAATATTATTCTTGCCAAAGCCGACAGACTTTCGGCAAGAGGTGAGGACATTACAGACGAGATGGTTAAAGCAAATATCGACGGGCTTAATAAGCTTTTGAAATTTTATTATGAAAAAAAAGATTCGCTGAAACCATTGCCGAAATTGCTTGACGGGCTTGAAATAATGAAACTTTTGAATATCAAAGCTTCGCCGAAACTCGGAGAAATCATCGATGCGCTCCACGAAGAACAACTTAACGGGAATATAAACTCAAAAGAAGAAGCCGAGGAGTTTGTTAAAATATTCGGTGCAGGCAAAAATTAATGAAGTTTATTGTTTTGTCAGCATACAAGTCTTGTCATTCCGAGGTGCTACGGGGGTAAATTGCTGGGGGAAATATACTCCTTCCCTAATTAGGGAAGGTTGGGATGGGTATTAACTTAACTATATCCATTTAATCTTATTGCAACTTTGTTTGCTAAACGTGAAATTAGCTGGATTGCTTCGACCTAATCGGTCTCGCAATGACATGTAACAGTCAGCATACAAGTCTTGTCATTCCTGTACTACGTACGTAGATAAAGGTCGGATTGCATCGGTCTAAAGACTACAAGTCAAAATACAACTTACCGGCAATACTCAATGGTCGGACTACCAGACCTTCACGGGGGTAAATTTCGGGGGTAAACAATCTACCTCCCTTGGGGGAGGGTGGCACGTAGTGCCTGGAGAGGGGTGAAAGCCTGTAACACAGACTACAAGCCCTATGTATTTACCCCCGTCATTTACCCCCGAAATAATCCGACGGCATGGTGCTTTTGTACGCACCAAATATTAAACAATCCTTAAAAAGTTCTTTTTAGCGGGAAGTTTTTCTTTGAGTTCGCCGATACGGTTCTGAGCAAAAACAGAATCTTCGGAGAACTGTTTAAGTCCGAGGAATTTTTTGTAATATCTTATTGCATCAGGGTATTTACCCAATTTATCAAAGCTCATTGCAATACCGAGGTAAGCTTTGTAATAATCCGGATTGCGTTTTAGGAGTGCAAAAAACGTCTTGGAGGCTTCTTCGAAATTGCCCATTCCCATAAGCATTGCACCCTTGTTGTAATACGCTTTCAAAAATTCCGGATTCGTTTCGATAAGTTTGTCATAAATCATCAGTGATAATTCCGGCTCCTCGACCAGCTCATGTGCGATTGCAAGCTGGATTTGCGCTTCCAGATTTTCTTTATTAAGCACGATTGCTTTTATCAGGTAGGGTATAGCCTTGTCCGGCTGTCCGTCTGAAAGATAACATACGCCTGTTTCGAAGAAATACTTATCATTTTTATCGTCTATTTTAATAAGTTTTTCCAAGGTATTAACCGCTTTTTGATATTCGGTTAAGTATTTATACGAAGATGCAAGCCCCCAATAAGCTTCTTGGTGGCTTCTATCCATCATAATAGAGTCCAGATAGCATTTTACGGATTCTTTATAAAGCTTTGAAAACCTCAATGCATCTGCTTTTATACATAATTCATAAGAACGTGATTTTATAGGTAAACTTATTTTATTTATTGCCTTTGAGATATTTTTTTCGGCATTAGACTTGATTAACATAAACCTCTCCCGATTGTATTTTATAAAAGCCGGGCATGTTTCATAACATACAGATGGAGTATATTGTCAGTTTTATGCGAAAATTTGAATCTTGATAATTTAACTGTTAAGAAATGTAATAAATGCTTAACCCAAAAGGCAATTTTTAATCAAAAACTTTCTTTATATATATAACAGGGAATTAAAAATAGTTACGAGAAAGTGAGGATTAAAAATGAGTACAAATTGCGTGGCAATGCCGGCGGTTAGCAGGGTAATTGCAAATGACGATGACTGTGTTTCAAAGAAAACTGCTTATTCGGCGACCGGCGCATGCATAGGTGGATTTTTAGGTGCGCTTGGCGGTAGTTATTTAACGTCGGATAAATTTGTAAAGAAGGCGGTACAAAATGCAGTAAACAAACAAAATTTGAAAGTTGCGCTTGAAAAAGACTTTAGGACCGTATTTGACAAAAACGGAAAAACAATATTAAGCGAACAAAGGTTTAATAAATTTATGGCAAAATTGGGTGAAAACCCGGCAAAAATCGGCAAAATAGCACTGGCATCAGTTGTAGGTCTTGCAAGCATAGGCGCCCTAATCGGTTATTTTGTCGGGAGAAAAAATGATTAACCCGCAAAGTCAATAATTAATATGACAATCAGCAAATGCCTTCTCTAAGGTCAACAATAGCACCGCCCCAGGTCATGCCGGCGCCGAAACCGCATAAAAGAACTCTCGAGTTGAGCTTCATCTGACCTTTTTTAACCCCTTCCACAAGGGCAATCGGTATTGATGCGGCAGAAGTGTTGCCGTAATACTCAAGATTTGTAATAACTTTTTCGTCGGTAATTCCGATACGTTCCTGAACGGCTTTAATTATTCTGATATTTGCCTGATGCGGAACCATATAATCAATATCTTCGGTTTTTAAACCCGCATCTTTAATCAAATTATCCACATAATTCGGTAAAAGCTTAACAACGAATGTGTATACACCTTTGCCGTTCATTCTGATTTTCATTTCACGCTTATCGTTAGGTTGAACCAGCGGGCAAGCCTCGCCGTCAAGATGAAGTTCGATGAGGTTTCCCTGTTCTCCGTCTGACTGAATATCAAGAGCAACAATATCGTCTTTCCCGTCATCAGATTGAGTTACAACCATAGCGCCTGCACCGTCGCCGAAAAGTATTGACGTACTTCTGTCAGACCAGTCGAGAAGACGGGAATTGTTATCAGTTGCTACAATAAGGATATTTTTATACATGCCTGATGCTATAAACCCTCTTGCAATACTTAATCCGTATATCAGGCCCGCACACGCTGCAGAAACATCAAACGCCGGAATAGGCTTTTTTATACCAAGTCTTTTTTGGAGCTGACAGCCCATTGAATACATTTCAATAGGAGCGGAAGATGCAGCAATAATCATATCAAGCTCATCAGGGTTTATTCCGGCTTTCTTCAATGCATTTATTGATGCTTTTTCTCCCAAATCGATTGCATTCTCGTTTCCGGAAACAATGCGCCTTTCTTTAATACCGGTTCTGGAATAAATCCACTCGTCAGAAGTGTCATACAGCTTAGTCAAATCGTTATTTGTAACAACTGTTTCTGGTACGCTGTATCCCACACCGGCGATTTTTAAAGGTATTGCATTTTTTATCATTCTAATCTCCCACCCTAATTATGCAATACTTTCGGCAATCTTTTTGTTAATACAAGTTTCAACAGCCTCTTTTGCAACTCTTACGGCGTTTTTAATAGCATAAGCTTTGCTTCTTCCGTGCGAAATGACCGTAATTCCTTTAACACCCAAAAGGAGCATGCCTCCGAATTCTTCGTAATTAATTTTTTCGTGAATTCGTTTCATAAACGGTTTTGCAAGTGTTCCGATAATCATTCCGAGAATATCTGATTTGAATTCGCTCTTAATCATTTTCAAAAGTAGTGATGCCGTTCCTTCGGTAACTTTTAATACAACATTTCCGACAAATCCGTCGCAAACAACAACGTCACAAACATTCAGGAACAATTCACGACCTTCAACATTACCCATAAAGTTGAATTTTTCTTTTTCTTCTTCCAATAATGCATAAGTCTGCTGGGCAAGCTCATTACCTTTTCCGGCTTCTTCACCGATATTCAGAACACCTACTTTAGGATTTTCTATTCCCAAAACATTTTTGGAAAATATCATACCCATATTTGCAAACTGTTTAAGCATTTGTGGAGTACAGTTGCTGTTAGCACCGCCGTCGATTATTACGATAGGTTTTCTCATAGTCGGCAAAGTAACTGCAATTGCAGGTCTGTCGATACCAGGGATTCTTCCCAAGCCGAATAAACTTGATGCCATGGCAGCGCCGGTCGAACCTGCTGCTACTAACGCATCAGAACTTCCTGTCGCAACAGAGTTGACGGTTAATACTATTGAGGAATTTTTCTTTTTACGAATAGCCTGTCCCGGAGCTTCGCCCATTTCTATAACTTCCGAAGCATGAGTTACTTTAATATCAAGCGATTTAACGTCAACTCTTACTCTACGGCTTTTCCCCGCCTTACCGCAAGGTGACATAAAACCTTCCTGCTGGATTTTTTCAAGACATTCTTCTATTCTGTCTTGTTTACCAACCAACTCCAAAGCGACTCCATATTCAGCAGCGGCCCAAACCGCTCCCGCTACTATCTCAAACGGCGCATAATCCCCGCCCATTGCATCTACAGCTATTCTGGTCATCTAACTCTATCCCCTTTTTTAATAAAAATTGAAAGTTGAAAGTTGAAAGATATTTTAAATATTTCCCGCTTTCAACTTATTCAACTATTCTTCTGTTTTTTCTTCTTTAGTTTCTTCAGCTACAGTTTCTTCAACAACTTCTTCAGCTTTTACTTCGGTTTCAACCGGTGTTTCAGCTTTTTCTTCTTTTACTTTTTTAGTTGATTTTTTAGCTGTTGACTTTTTAGCCGGAGCTTTTTTAGTTTCTTTAACTTCGGAAGCTTCAACAAAACCCTCTGATTTTCTTGAAACGACTTTACCTTTGTACTGACCGCATGCTGTGCAAACAGTGTGAGCCATCATTTTTTGTCCGCAATTAGGACAAGTCGTTAAAGTCGGCTTGGTTGCCTTCCAATTGCTTCTTCTTTTACCTTGAGCGCTGTGCCCTGTTCTTTTCTTTGGTACTGCCATTTTCCTATACCTTTCTTAACTTTTTTACTTATATTTCGGGTTTATGTATTCGTCGTCAGTCTTTGCGCCATCTACGATTGGTTTGGAATTATCCGCCTGTCATTTTAGGCTTAAAGATTCTCACTCGACGTAAACATATCTTCATTATAATTTATACCACAAACAAATTTATTTGGTAAAGGTAATATTACAGATTGATACAATAATTTATATATCAGGTACTACGTACGTAGATAAAGGTCGGATTGCATCGGTCTAAAGACTACAAGTCAAAATACAACTTACCGGCAATCCTCAATGGTCGGACTACCAGACCTTCACGGGGGTAAATTACGGGGGTAAATGAAACAGTAAAATGTCGGATTGCATCAGTCTAAAGACTGCAAGTCAAACCGCAATCCTCGAAGTGAATCTAAAATACCTTCACAACTTATTGATAAGGTTCTTCCTGCAGAACCAGTCCTGCAATTTGGGTTGATACAAAACACAGTTTCTTAATCGGGCCGATAGGTTCTTTTTCAACCAGCACCGGTGTCGGGCTTTTCATAAGCTGTTTTAATTCCGCATAAACCGCTTGCGGATTGTCAAAATACATAACAACCGGGGTTGCTGAACCTTTTAAAAACAAAATTACAGCCTGTCTTGTTTTCTGACTTGCACTAAAATTCTGAACCATTGTATGCTCTCCTTTTTTTTACACTGGTATTATAATATAAATAACAATAAGTTAAAAGTGGGAAATGTAAAATGAAACAAGATAAATTATTAAAAATAAACGACATTCTTCAAAATGACGGAGTTATTGCTTTTGTAACAGATACAGTCTGGGGTTTGGGATGTCTGCCGTCAAGTGAAACGGCTGTCAAAAAGATTTATGACATAAAGCACAGAGAGGCGAAAAAACCGCTGATTCTGATGAGTCATGACATATACCCGCTGTTGGATTACATAAAACAGCCTGTTGAAAAAGGAGCGCAAAAGCTCATTAAAAAACATTTTCCGGGTGCTTTGACCGTTGTGCTTGAAAAGTCGAAGCACACTCCGGATTATCTGACGTCATCAATGCCGACAGTCGGAATAAGAGTCCCGGCAAACAAGACTTTCGCAGAATTGTGCCGAAATATTGAAGGCGGTGTACTTGCCACAACCAGTGCTAATATTTCGGGTGAACCGCCGGCACTGAGCTACGAAGAAGCCGTTAAATACGTAGGTGGCAAGGTTGACTATGTACTTCCGTCTGAAGGAGCAGAGGCGCAGGGCAAAGCTTCTACCGTTGTCGGCATAAATGACGGGGATATTGTTGTTTATCGTCAGGGTGAAGTTATTGTATAAGTCAGCCACCTGACCAATTAATTATGATATAATAGTCTTATGAAAATAGTTTTAGGTTCGTCAAATCCGCATAAAGTAAAAGAAATAAACGAAATTACGGGCACAAATGACATAGAATTCATTTTACCGCCCGAAGGTTTTGACCCTGATGAAACAGGAACAACTTTTGCCGAAAATTCACTTATCAAGGCAAAATCCGCTTGGGAGCTCACGCACAATTGGTCGCTTGCCGATGATTCCGGGCTTTGCATTGACGCTTTGGAAGGAAAACCGGGAATTTACTCGGCAAGATATGCCGAGACTCCGCAAAAGCGAATCGAGAGAGTTTTAAAAGAGCTGGAAGGGGTAAATAAAAGAACGGCACATTTTGTCTGCCACATGACCTTAATAGCTCCCGATGGAAGCGTTGCGCTTTCGTGCGAAGGAATTTGCAAGGGTTCTATTATAAAAGAAGCAAAAGGTACAAACGGTTTCGGCTATGACCCGATTTTTATGCCTGACGGGTACACTCAAACCATTGCAGAACTTCCCGAGGAGGAGAAAAATCGTATTTCGCACCGTTCAAAGGCTTTAAAACAGGTTATTGAGTATCTGGAATCTCTTTAAACTTCTTTCCCGCAAAGCGTTTCACCAATGAATATAGATTATCCTGCGTAACATTTGCCATAAAGTAATCCCTATCGGGATTGAATCTTGTCGGGTGGACAAGCGTTCCGTTACCTTTTACGGCATATTTGTACGGTACTTCTTCGGAAGTTTTGAAGCCCTCTGTTATTCCGCCAAAAAATTTTGCGCCCTTCTCATTGTTAATTACAACGAGTGAAGTTCCTTTTTTATCATCAAGTGCTTGTTTATATCTTTGAATCCGCCAAAAATCGCCGATAGTAATATCTCCCTGCCTTGGTGTTTTTTGGAAAGGACAGGTAAAACAAGACTTTCTAAGCGCCAAATTCCTTAAAAATGCTACCATAAAAGGATTTGATACAGCCGGAATCTTATAAATCGTTTTTGTAGTTGAGGTCGAAGTATTAAGAACCGGAGTCCAGCCGTTTATTTTACTCCTGAAATCCATACCCAAAACCTTTTCACTCTTATCTTTAATCAGGTTTCCCAAAAACATGTGCAGAAGTTTATACGAAGGAACACCGTGGCATACAATATCCACAGTCAGCAGGTTCTCATTATCTTTGCCCAAAAAGCTCTTTAAACCTGCTATTTGGCATGGAGTTCCGGTATATAAAACCTTTTTACCCTGATTCAGAAGCTCTTTTACCTCTCTGTACGTATTCAGGGTAGTGCTTTGAAAATACTTTGAGCCTTTAAACTTTTCAATCCCTTCGGCATTATTTGCAGAGGCGTGTTCAATCTTCCAATCATCATTATATTGCGCCCCAAAAACATATCCGCCGTCATTAATCATTTTGCGCATAATTACCTGAGAAGCTCCGCCCGACGACACTCCCGAAAGTCTTAAATCATCTTCCGCCATAACAGCGTAGCATTTCGGAGCTGCGGAATTGTTACTCTTTGGATTATTGCGTGTTGGGCAGGTTTTTTGGCAAAGACCGCAGTTTACACATTTACTCCTGTCTACTTTCGGATACAAAAATCCTTCGTTATTTTCTTCCATCTTTATTGCATTATGCGGACAAATTTGCGCACACGCACCACAGCCGGTACAAGTTTCTGTTATAAAATTATTCCGTTTTGTACCGAGTTCGTGTTTAAGCTTTTCAATTCCTCTTACCCTCTCGGAATTAATTTTTTTATTAACAATTTCAAAATCATAAGGTACAAAGTCTTTAGTATCAATATTTTCCGTTCCGTACACAAACTGTTCTTTCAGCCCGAAAATCTCAGAAAGGGTTTCAAACCTTGAAGCACCTCGCTTGCTATTAACAATTGATATAAATTTTTTATTGAAAATAAGCGCAAAACAAGTCCCGTGGAAGGAATCCGTAATTATGTAATCCGAATCCATATAAGCTTTAAGCCATTCTTCGACAGAAAGATTTTTACCGGCAATATTGCATATTTCCAAATTGTACTGTTTCTTCAGTTTGTCATAAAGCGCTTGATATACGGGATTTTTGTCCAAAACATAGACCAATATTTTATTTTTGTAGTTTTCTGCCACTTTTTCAGTCAGTTTTTCATATTTATTTTTTTCAAGCATAAAAACAGGATCAATAATCTGCTCGGCATAAATACCGTTGGATTTGCAGATATCAACTCCCGCAAACTCTCTGGTCGATACGTAATCAAAGGTTTTTAAAGAATTTATAATATCTTTGATTATATGTTTCTTGGAATCTTCAAATTCCTCCAATCCGACTCCAAAGCTTGCACTGCAGGAGATTTTTTTTGCATTTTTTGACACAAAGTTCAAAAGGAATAACTCTCTCGCCCTTTTCTTTTTCATATAATCCGGCCGGAATACCTGGTCTGAACCCGTAATATATGTATCAGCCATTTCTCCGGCTTTTTTCAGGGAATTGAATTTCGGCATCAGTCGCAAATATTTGTTTACAAACAGTTTGCCGAAACTGAGATTGTATTTTTTTCTTACCTTAAATTCACCCGCATAAGCACAGCTGTATCCTAAGCCTTTGACTGTTTCCTGAAGTGCATAAGCAGTCAGACACGCACCGTAATTCTGCGAATGATAAAAATTAACCAAACCGACATCAAAATGCTGAATCGGATACTTAACCTTTGAAAAATATTTTTTGCGCAAATCTCTGAAAGTGTACTTCCTGAGCACTTTTGGGATTTTGTTAATATATTCCTGATAATATTCCGGAACCCATTTTCTCTGCCATGGTTTTCCGAGCTGTCCCGCATAATGTATAATTACCGGGTTTTTGATAACATCTTGCAGATACTCATCACTATAAAGAGTCTTAAGAAGTTTATATTCCGTTGATCTCGTAATATCCGTATATTCATAAAAAGTTTCAAAAACACAGTAATTGAGCGGTATATCTTTTATTCGGGTGCAGGTAAGGTTGAAAACATCCATATCAAAATACACGAGGCGTTTACCGAATTTGTCTATTGTATCGAAAAACTTATCAACCGTTTTTTCTTCACGCATAAGTTTGTTGTTGAAAATTACAAATCCGGACATATAATTTTTTTCGTTTTTATTTTCTTCAAAATACCGTTTTGAACCGGTTTCTTTTAAATACCGCACAGTATATGAAGGAACAGCAGCCGCTTCATAAGTTTCCAAATCGGAATTATAAATTTCCGATAAATCACCTTTGAATAAAACATCGACATCAGAATATATTGCTTTGTCATATTCGGTAAGTATTTCGGGCGTAAGCAGTCTGTAATACACATTCACATGCCAGCTTCCTCTGTTGCTCGGCGCATTTTTGAACCTTTTTTCGTCCACAGTATGAAACTGCATTTTATGTCTTGTGTCTTTTACAAGCAAGCCCAAATCTGACTGCAATTTCGGACTTAAATCGGAATGAAAAACCCGTATATCATATACGGTATCCTCATTTGCATTGTCAATCAAACTCTTAATTGACACCGACGCACCAAGTATAATTCTCTTGTCAAAACAAAATACTACAGGAATAACTCCCATTTTACTTATATCCCTCCGATTTTTTATTAATAAGTTCTTTGAAATTCTCCAGAGATTCCTTATACAAATTATCCGCATAGGATTTCAAATTATCCTGCATTTTTTGGTAATCCGCTTTGCTCATCTCTATCCCACGAATCAGGGCATCCGAATAATCGGCATCTTTTTTATACAAAATTGAATTCTCATTACTAAACTCATTTACTCCGGCAAATTCCTCCAGAATTATACACGGCTTTAGGAATCCGTACACAAGCTGAAAACTTCCGCTCGTTCCTGTTGTATTGTAAAATACATGTTTCGGATTGTTCGGATTGTAAGAAGTCAGGATAAAGTCTGCTTTTTCCAGCTCGGCATACATCTTATCGAACGGCAGTCTGCCTTTGATGTCAATGTATTTCTTAACCTCTTTCGGTATATGCTTGAGGCTTCCTTTTCCGATAACGGTTAACTTGAAATTTGAATACCCTTTATCAACTATTTCTTTAAGCGCATTAAGGATAACGTCCTGGGTTATTTTCTTAACAGACAAACTTCCGACCATTACAAAATTCGTAATATCATTTTTGGGAGTTATTTTTACTTCTCCGAAATAGTGCGGATTTATTACGGTTGATTTTGTATTTTTGTAATTTAGTTTTCTCAACGTTATCAAATCTTCATTCCAGAGGTTTTCATCAACCGCAAATCTTGCGTCGTGCTCGACCATAAAAAGTTTTGATTTCTCAAAATCGGGCGCAAAATGTTCATAACTCTGTTCAAAATGAATATTATCGCAAATCTTTCCGGCGGTTGTGACCAGAACACCCTTAACTCCGTCAAGCGAATTTTCTTTAAAAAACTTCTTGGCCTTTTTTCTTGATATCTTATTCAGGAATAATTTATCATTTTTAAATCTTGAAAACAGACCGTCTTTCAGGTGTTTCGGGTTAACAATAACAGAAACCTCATAACCCAAATCAAGAAGATATTTGGTATACCCAGGAACTACCTCACTGTGGCTCATTGAGCACGGCTCCCACACAAAAAAGGTGTTATCTTTTATCGTCAAACCGCGGGTTAAATTTTTCCTGTATATAGGTAGAAAACCGAACAAATAATACGTATCAAAATTATTGCATTCCTTGATTTTTATAACTGGAAGCCCGCATGCTCTTATTACTTTTTTGGTAATATTCAAATATTTTTTGGATAATACCAAACCGTTGCTCTTAAAAAATTTCTGTAAATATTTTCTGGCGGAATATAAATCCTTTTGTTTTTTCCTGCTCGCTTTTTTAACAATTGAGTTGTTGTTAACAACATAGTGATAACAAACCTCAGGAACGGTAACCAGCCCGTTTGTGTTCTTAATCACTTCCGGAAGCCACATTACATCTTCAAAAAAGACTCCTTCGGCGAACGGCCTGCTCTTAACAAGCTCCGCCTTATACAATTTACCGCAGGCATAACAGCAATTCGGGATATCGCAAATCTGAAATTTCTCGCTCAATGATTCATAAACTTTTTGTTCTTTCAGATTTAACCGGCTTTTTCTTCTGTGCTTATGCTCTCTTATTATGTTTGAAACCGCCGTTTCGCAGTTGTTATTCTTTGCGGAATTATAAAGCTTTTCCAAAAAATCCTTATCAACCCAATCATCAGAATCGACAAAAGAAATATACTCGCCTCCGGCGGTTTGAATACCGCAATTTCTTGCCGCAGACGGTCCTTCCTGATTTATTTTTTTCAAAGAGATAATCCTGTCGTCTTTTTGGGCAAATTCCGAAATTATTTCTTCGGTTCTGTCCTTGGAATTATCATTAATGACAATAATTTCGATGTCTTTAAGCGTTTGTTCGGTCAGCGAGGTAAGACATTCCCTGATATATTTTTCAACATTATACGCCGGAACAATTACCGAAACCTTTATACTCCTATCTGCACTCTCTTTTATATCTTTTTCTTCCATAACACCGCTCAACTTATATCCAATAATACTATCCGAATACAATTATAGTACAAATAAAAAGAGAAATCGCCGATGAACCAAAGTCCATCGACGAAATTTAATACATCTCATTATAATTTTATATTCAAAGCGTTAAGATTAACTCTCAACAGCCTCAATTACAACTTCTTCGTCATCTTCTTCCGCTTCGCTTTCGGGCAGGCCGGCATTTCTGATTGTAGTCTTGTCAGAATACAATGATTTGCTCTTAACTTTTTTAACCTGTCTGTCTAGTTTGTCAGCGAGAAGGTCAATGCTCTCATACATAGATTCTGCTGATTCTTCACAGCGAATAACACCAATATTGGTTTTGCATGAAACTTCTGCGACATGTTTCCCTGTAGCAGCGGGGTTTTTGATAACAGAGAGAATTACATCCATACCTGTAATCTGGTCATAGTGATTAACAACTTTACCGAGTTTTTCTTTTACATAAGCTTTGATAGCGTCTGTAATCTCAATGTTTTTTCCGTTTACGTGTATATACATTTACACCTCCTAATGTCTACTTATCCATTGTACAACATAACGCAACATTTTTAAAGTGGAAAATGTCCGTATATGAATAAAATATTACATTACCTTTAGTATTCCAAAACTTGAGGTAATTCAACATTAGGTGTGCCGATTGTACGTACCAATTCTAATACAGCAGCCTTCATTTGGCATTTTTGGGCAGTTGCACTAAAAAAGTCGCTGTAAAAACAGCCTTCACAATTACAACCGCGTTTATAACATTCTAAAGCCGTAGGTGTCCATCTTTTAACGGCAATAGCTCTTCCCATATCACGACTCTTAAACACTTATATCCTCCAAAATGAGTTATCTAAAACTAAAAATCCCCAAATCTCGAAAAAATTCATTCTCGACTATGTTTCTATTATATGGACTAAGAGTTTGATTACAACCCACTTTAAGGAAAATGTAACGACTTTTTTACATACATGACAAACCACAAATAGTCTGAAACAGGCGGATTTGAGCCATGCAAACATGCCATGCCCACATGGTTTTGGGTGGTTGAAAACATGGAAACATGCTCATGGCATGGGTTTGCATGTGTTTCATTTTGTATTAAGTTTTGTAAAAAATTCAGCATGTACCGAATATCCGGCATGCCGATTTACACAAATGATTATTATGAAGACAGGGTTTTGTACGTTTTTATTGCATTTATCAACTTTGAGTTGTTCTGAAGCCTATATATTTGAATCAATGCCTGCTTTGCTATCTTGGTTCGTTCTTCTTCGTTTATGTCTCCGGCAGCTTTTACATTGTCCAAATGCTTGTTAACAACGTTATATAGCCTTACCATTGTGCGGTTGTCCATTCGGTGTATCGGCCTTATAAAATAATCGGCTATCCCTCCGGTATGGTACTCCAGTGTTGAGTATAGCGTTTTTAAAGTATCCTTTGAACGCAAAAGTTCGTAATCCAAGAATGCAACAATATCGTCTTTTGAACCATGCCTGTACACGTATGACTTTATGGACTCAAACTTATCCTCAGGCAAAAACCCCAGCTCGGAAACCAATGACATATCTTCACGCACCTGTTTTATATAGTCTTCGACTTCTCCTACCGGAATACCCAGAGTTTTTGCAAGGAGTATTCTGTCTCCTCGTTTTGTAAAAGAGTTCCTTAGAGGTTTAAATTTTCTCAACGGCCGATTCTTCATCATTCCCTTAAATTCCGAGGGAGTGATTTTTATATTAATAATCTTCTCTATTTCAGCCCTGTTATTTCTTATAAACTGAGCTTTTTGGCTTTCGGTAATTTTGCTCGACGCCAAAACATTTTGAAGCATATTTAAATCTATGGAATCTATTTTACCAACCTTCATAAGCACAGTATTCTACATTTGTTCAATCCTGTCAATGGGATTTTTACCGTTAACCGACCTTTATATTATAATTGTTTCATGCAAAAGTTTTACCTAAAATCAATGGGCTGTAAATCTAACCAGTTTGAAGGTCAGATTATTGCGCAAAACCTCGTCAAGGCAGGATATATTCAGACGCAGAACGAAAATGAAGCCGATTTTTATATCCTTAATTCATGCTCTGTTACGCATAAAAGCGATAACGAAGCTCTCTATCTCTTAAGACATGCCCGCAATCTCGGCTTAAAAACCGTTTTAACCGGATGTATAGCGCAAATCGAGGGAGAAAAACTATTGAATTCAGGCTGTGCGGACTACGTTTTCGGGAACGAAGATAAATTCAAAATGCCGGAATTGCTTAAAAATAATGAGGCTTTCGCAGTCAAAGACCTTATGAAAGAGAACGAGTTTTGTGAAGTTACCCTTGACGATACTTCCAAAACACGAATAAGCCTAAAGATTCAAGACGGCTGTGATAACAGGTGCTCATACTGCATAATCCCGTTCGGCAGAGGAAAATCAAGGAGTGCAAAACCGGAATTTGTAATAAATGAAATCAACAAATACTCAAATAACGGCTACAAAGAGGTTGTACTGACAGGTATCCACATAGGTTTGTATGACGGCGGACTACTCGGTTTACTCGAAAAAATAGAGAAAGAAACGACCATTCCGAGGTACAGACTTGGCTCTCTGAATCCGCACGAAATTACGCCTGAGCTTTTAGACTTCCTGCAAACAAGTGAAAAGTTTTGCCCTCACTTTCACCTCTCGCTTCAATCAGCTTGCAACGCAACTCTTAAAAGAATGAACCGGCATTATACCGTCGAATATTACTTAGACCAAATTGAGGATATTATTTCAAGGTTCTATAACCCGTTTCTCGGAAGCGACATTATTGCCGGATTTGTCGGCGAAACCGAAGACGAATTCCAAACTACCGTTGAAAACCTTAAAAAATCGAAACTAAGCCAAATTCATACCTTTCCATATTCAATAAGAAAAGGAACTCAAGCTGAAAAAATGGACGGTCATCTTCCGGATAAAATTAAAGAAGAACGCGCCGAAATAATCAAGAAAATTTCCGCCGAAAAGTTTGCTGATTTTCTGGAATCAAACATCGGAGCTGTTCGGGAAGTCCTGATTGAAAAGCACAAAGACAAAAAAACGGGACTTTATAAAGGAATTACGAGGAATTATATCAACGTGCTTTTGAAAAACGGAGAATATAACACACTTAAACAGGCAAAATTACTTCGAATTGAAGGAAACAGAATTATTGCGGAATAAAAAAACGGAGCCTTTTGGGTTCCGTTTTTTTCTCTCTTTTTCACTCGCTTGATTTGTGTTTGGATTATTTGTTTTTTACCTCTTGCTCTCTCTAGTCTCTCGTTCTCTCTATACCTATAACTCGAATTACGCCTTTGAGCCGTTCTTACCTGATAGCCGTCTTTCGTCTATTGCTTTTTTCTTTGTTTCCTCATCTTCAGCGTCTGCTTGCTCGTTTTCTTCAGCATACATTGTTGCGAATTGTTCGTACAACTTGCTGTTGTTAAGAATTTCGTCTATGTCCAAATCACCGCTTGCATCAATGTCAGCGTCAGCAAAAATGTCCTCATCTACATGCAAATCCTGAGCTTCCTCTCTGTCCATAACGTCGTTGCCGATTTTGTTCATAACGAATGCTTTCAATAAGTTCAAATTAACATCTGTTGACATTTTATTTACCTCATATTGTGTTATGCATCTTACATATATATAAAGTATATCTAAAATCTCCGATTTCAGTTTTTGAATATTTTGTTACATTTGTTAACATTTGCGGAAAAATTTGCTATAATAACAGTCAGGGAGATATTAATGCTTAACAGAATTTTAAAAATATTGGAATATTCACGCTATTTTTCACTGCCTATGACGGTTTTGTCATGGCTGATTATATTTGTCTATTCGGTTTCGGCGTCAGGTAACAAATTCTACGGACTGATTGCACTCGCCGGAATTTGCTTTGTACACTTAGGTACAAACCTGCTCGATGACTTTTTTGATTACAAATACCTGATGAAAAGACTGGATTTTGATAAAGAGAGCTATCTCAAAAACTCTCAGAAAACAAAATGCAGATACCTGATAAGCGGTTTGTTAAGTGAAACACAGCTGTTATCTATTATTTGCGTGTTTTTTGCAATAGGTTCATTGTGCGGACTATACTTGTTCCTGAAATGCGGAATCGGAATAATTTATTTTGCACTTGCAGGTGCGCTGATTGCACTTTTATATCCTTTGTGTTCAAGGGTATGTATGTCAGAGATTATGGTTGCTCTGGCGTACGGGCCGGTGCTGTTCGGCGGAGTTTATTACGTCATGACCAATACGTATTCCAAAGAAGTGCTGATTCTTTCAATCCCGTCAACCATAATAACGGTTGTACTTCTGTATATTCATACGGTTATGGACTATGAATTTGATCTGAATGAAGGCAAAAAAACTATTGCCAACAGATTTGACTCACAGCTTGACTCGCTTGTGGTGCTGAAAGCATTGCTGATAACCGCATACCTGTCGGTAATATTCGTTTGCATTCAGGATATTGCGGATTGGCAGGTGTTTCTTGTTTTCTTAACAATCCCGCTTGCGGTTGATTTGTACAAATCTATGTTAATGTTTTCCAATAATCCGGAAGACATGCCGGCCAAAAGATGGTACCATTTCCCGATGGAAAACTGGGAAAAGCTGCAAGAACGCAACGAAACACCGTTTATGATGAGAATGTATCAGTCCAGAAACCTGATGATTTACTTCTCTTTGTTTATGACTCTGGGCTTAATATTTTCACTTCTGGTTTAATTTTGCTGACAAAATTATTGTTCTATGTCGTTAATCCAGTTCTTAATCCTGTCCAAATTGCTGGCATAAAGTCTTTTTGCAGGGCGCCAGATTGCATTCGGTGCTGATTTGTGAAGTATATCGTCAGTCTGACCGGCACCGCTTCCGCCGGAAGTGAAGAACGGACGAATTGTCTTACCGCTGAAGTCATAACTTTCCAGAAAATTATTCACAATATGCGGTGCAACGTACCACCATATAGGAAAGCCTAAAAATACTGTATCATAATCTTCAATATTCGTAAGCTTTTCGGCGATTTCAGGTCTTGAGGACTCGTCCTGCATTTCGATAGTTGTTCTGGAGTTTTTATCTGTCCAATCAAGGTCTGCCGGTGTATAAGGCTTTACGGGCTTAATCTCAAACAAATCAGCTCCCGTAATCTCTGCGACTTCCTTAGCAATCTCTGCAGTCATACCGCTGGCTGAAAAATACGCTACCAATTCTTTCGACATAAATACTCTCCTTTGCAGTTGGTGATGCATGATAAATATATTGCATTATAACATATACAGTGGAAAGTTAAAAGTGGTGAGAGGAAAGTTCCATCTCCATGGGAGAGGTTTAAGAAAAGGGTTGATAACTTTTCAACATCCCAAATTGCACTTACTTTTAGTAGCTATCATACAAGCCGCCGGTGCCAAATGTGAAGTAACCGTGCTGCGAGCTGTATTTTCCTGTGTTTGTAAGCGGCAAACCGTAATCGATAGAAATTGTGCTCATGCCGGGGATATTTATTCTCAAACCGACACCTGCCGTAATAGCGCTGAGCGGTCTGTCAAACAGTGTGCTTGAAATGGTCGGATCAAAGACTTTGCCGGCATCAACAAAGAAGGCAAATCTGAGGTTTTTGAAAAAGTTGTATTTGAGTCTGTCCATATAAGGTATTGGTGTCTGGAGTTCTGCTGATGCCATAGCGAAAGATTCACCCGTACCTACACCGTTCATCTTGAAACCTCTTACTGTATAAGGTCCGCCGAGCCTGAATGCCATAACTTCCGGCATGTCTTTTCCGTGAACTTTGACTCCGCCTTTAGCGCCGATTAACAGAGTGGATTTTTGCGCAATCGGGATATATTTTGTTATACTTCCGATAAACCTTCCATTGGTACGTTTTGTATCAGTAATGCCAAATGATTCAACAAAGTTCGCTTTTGCGATTAAACCTTCTCTCGGCATAGATTCATTATCAAGCGTGCTGTACTTTATACCGGGCGCAATGTTAATGAACGAACCGCCGTTGAGTTGTTCTTTACGCTTTGACATATCGATATGATTAAGGGCATAAAGCGAGGATATTTTAGCCAAATCGCCTTCCTTTAAGTGTATATTTTCATATCCGAGAGCAAGGCTTGTTGTCAGATTGTCGTAACTTCTGACCTTGTGTTCAATTGTGTTGTTCCAACCCCATCTGCGCTCTATTGCAAGAGGTATCTGGTAACTACCCAAATCTCTGTAATACAGTTTTGAAGCGAAAGTATTGTCTTCACTCTTGAAATAAGGCTCAAAGAAATTCAGTTCAAGATTCCAGTTCATTCTGTTTTTGATTGATGCATCGCTTAACAATAACCCCGAACCAAGCATTCCGGATAAAGATAACTTCTGATTTTTGCCAAACAGATTCTTTTCGTTGTAACTCACAGAACCGAAACCGCCTAAAGCGTTGTCTACACCAACTCCCAGACTTATGCTGTTAGACGAGCTTTCTTTTACTTTCAGCGTTAATATGTATTGTCCTTCTTTGTCAGGGCTTGGTTGAATTTCTCTGTCAACTTTCTCGAATATTTGTGTCGAATAAATTTTCGATAAATCTTTTTTAACGACTTCTTCGTTATAAACCCGTCCTGGACCTGTTAAAATGTTTCTTTGGATAATGTAGTCTTTGGTTTTCTTATTTCCTTCGATGTTGATCTTTTCTATAATTCCTTCTGAAATTACAAAAATCAGCTTGCCGTCTGCATTATCTTCAACATTTGTAACTTTTGCGAGGATATAGCCTTTACTTTCGTAATACTGATTGATTTTTCCAATAGATTCATTGATGAGATTAAGGTTTTGCGGTAAACCTTCCAACGGACTTACAAACGGATTCAACTCCGATGAGCGGAAAACGGTATTCCCTTTGATTTCGGCATGAGTAACGAGGATATTTTCTTCAAGCACAAAAGTCAGGGCTATATTTCCGTCAGGTTGTAATTCAGGCTCTACGTACATGTTGTCTTTGAAATATCCGAGAGCATAAATATTTTGCAAGTCGTCTTGAACCCGGTGGAAGTTGAAGGTTGAGCCTGCTCTGACACTTAATATGTCGGCTACGAATGTACTTTTTATGCGGGAAAGTCCTTTAAATTCGACTTTGGAGATTGTTTTTCCTTCCAGTTCGGGTTCGGGAGCAATCTCTTGTTCAACGGCTTTTGGTGCAAAACTTGTATCGTTGTCGGGCAGGATTGACGGGATTTCATTGTTAAGCGTGCCTGATTTGGTTACACCTGTATTGTAGCCGTTAGATTTGTATTCCGAGGGTAGTTTTATCGTGTTGAAGGTTTTGAACGGGTTTTCCTCTGCTTCACTTAACAGGGGGGGTAAATAATTCCCAAAATCCTGAGCGGATTCCTCGGTTTCACGTAATGGGGGTAAATAATTTTCACGACCTTGAGCGGATTCCTCGGTTTCACGTAATGGGGGTAAATAATTCCCAACACCTTGGGCGGAACTTTCGGCTTCACGCAGTAATGGCGGTAAACTTTCCAGCTCATCTTGGGCGGATTCATGGGATTTACATGATGCCGGCAATACTTCTGCACGATTCAGCAAGGGTTCATCAGACCATATAAGTGGGGATAACGGCTCTGCGGGAATTTGAGCCGGTGTTGCGGCCACATGTGTCGAGGTTTTGACAGTCGATGAATTTGCGGATTCATTAATTGGTGCAAAAAATGAGTTAATAATTTCCGGGACAGGAATGTCAGATGCGGGAATATTTCTGGATTCGCTCTCCCGTGAAGTTTCGGTATTTATATCGGCGGTGGTTTTAATTTGTATTGGCTCGAACTTTGCGGGATTCGGCAGAGTAATATCATTTGCATATACAAAGCACGAAAAAGCCGATAACGTCAGTAATGTTATCGTCAAATTTTTATAAAATTGTTTTACTTTCCCGCATTTCATATTCTTTAATCCCGCAAATAAGAATGACAATTTCGGAAATTCAGGTATTACATATCGGTGTCAGTGAGCGATAATACAGCCTGATAATATCCTTTCGGGTCATTTTTCCCGAACGAGGTTCTTAGTACATTTGAACCAACATTAACGGTGACGTCTGTAACACCTTTGTCTACATAGACTTCGTATTTATTTTTACCGGGGATGAACCTGTTTTGAGCGCCAACAACCGAAGTTACAGGATAAGCAACAACCCCGGGGCTTTCTTCAGGTAATGAACCCATTTTACAATTAGCCAGAGCCTGAGAAGTTGGGATTCTTGTTAAATTAGCAAATGCAATATAGACCTGTCCGCCCTGAATAAACATTGATTCTTCATATCCGCCTTCTGTGAGAGTATTGGCTTTCAGGTATAGAGTTTGCCTGTCAGGAGCATTGGTAAGCACCCTGAATCGGCACATCATCGGCGCATACATATTACCCGTTCTGTCCGTAATATGTGCTGTCAAAACCGGACTTGTAACAGGAGAGATTTTAGTATACGAAGGCAAAACGAATTGCAAATCAGCCGTTGCCATATCGCTGGCGCAGAAGCCCGAACCTGCACCGATTAACAATCCCCAAAAAACAATCAACAATTTTTTTAATGCTCTCATTTTTACTCCTTTATCCCCTTTATATTTATCCCATTTATCCCTTTTAGAATTTTAAATATCCGTTTTTAAAATCTCATCCGCCGAAAGTTCAATCCCAATATTTATAGTAGTTTTAGTTTTGAATTGTAACAATATGTAAAAATTTTCAAAAATTATTAAAGTTTTTGGCTGAATGTGCCGTTATACATGTAACAGAAAGGTTTAATCGTTAAAAAAAAATTTCATACATTTGGATGAAATTTCCGACAAAAAATCATCTAAACAGAGGAATTGATTCAAATAAACATTGAAGTTTTGTTACAAATTGTTACAATCGGGATAGGATATCCCAATAAGAAGAAAGACAACCATTTTTCATGAAAAAGACATTTATCACAATTATGCTTGCGTTAGCAAGTTGCATCATTTTAAGAACAGATGCTGCACAGGTAATTATGGATTACCAGGGGGATACTATTGTGCGCCCAAACAGCGTAGAGCGTAATTTGCTCATCAATAGTGACGACGGGGGAGCGTATGACATTGCGATTAAACCATTGGAAGACGGACTTATACGCTCGGATGGAGAGGTAAGAATTCCGCTTCAGTATGTGTACATCAACAATACGCAAGAGGATGTTTATATGCGATATAACGAGTATTCGTATATCCTCAAACATTCTACAATGGGCGGTTTTGCGAGAAACTTAACGCTCAAAGTACGTGGTTACGGTATGGTTCCGGCTGGAACATACAACCTCAATATTGAGATTCAGGCGGTTAATCCTGAAACGCTTATGGTTGAAGGCACTTCTATATTCAATTTGCAGGTAATAATCCCCAGAGTACAGGATTTGAGCTTCCACGGAGCGACTGCAAATATTCATATAGGGCCGAATAATGCGTTTGTAACTAACAAGAAAATATTGGCGGATTCAAATCCGATGTTGTATATAAACTCCAATTGCGATTGGATTTTGACTCTTGATACGACAGAACTTTTAGAAGAACCCGGAAATTATTATATCAAGACAGTTTCCGCATCTTCAAACGTGAACGAAAGATTGCAGGAGAGAGTTTTGCTTACTCCGGGCAAGGAAATAATTATTGCAAAAGGAAAAGCTCCGGCAAATAACGAATACGTATCGATTGAATGCTCTGTTGAGGGCAGAAACGGCGATATTATTCGTGCCGGTAATTATGTAAATAAGTTAAAGTTTAGATTGAGTGAGGATAGAAGGTAGAGTTATGAAAAAGATTTTAGGTTTATTAATAGCATTAATGGTAACAACACAGGTGTACGCTTCAATCGGTGTAGCACCTACTAAGATTGAGATAAATGCAAATAAGATTAAGTCTAATTATGTCACTACGGCAATAGAGGTAAGGGGCGATTCCAAACAGCCTATGCGATTCAGGGTTTACCCGGGATTTTTTACAATAACTTCAAAGGGTGAAATGAATATGGAAGCTAAGCCGAACGAACACGACATTTCTAAAAAGCTGAGATTTGTGCCATCAGAATTTAACATACAGCCCGGCAAAACTCAGAAGGTTCGTATAAATATTGCAAATATAAACTCGCTTCCTGATGGTGAAAACAGAGCTGTTCTTTATTTGGAAGACGTTAACCCGAAAGAATTTGCGCTTGATACGGGTAAACAAGGAATCGGTGCTCAGCTTATCGTAAAAACGAGAGTCGGTGTCCCTATTTATGTCGATAAAGGCAAATTCACCAAAAAGGGTGACATTGAAAGTTTGAACATTATAAAAGGTAAAGACGGACTTTATACGGAAATGAAAATTGTATCTACAGGAAACAGCAAAATAAGATGCAACGGCAGAGTCCAAATATACCAAGGTAAAAAAGTGCACAAGGAATACGTACTTCCCGAATGCGTAGTCGGTGATAACAATTTTTATGTAGCGAGAAACAAAATCGATACGAACAAAGTTGAGAAAGGACAATATACGCTCAGAGTAGTCTTGTCCTATATAGACGAAAACGGCAAGAAACAAAATATCAAAAAAGAAGCAGAGTTAAATCTGTAAGACATTGAAAATTGAATAAGAATCCAACCCTCTCTGTCACTGCGTGACATCTCCCCCAAGGGAGATAGAGAAACCACCTCTCCTCGGGAGAGATAGAAAACAAGACCTAAACAAAAAACAATATATAAAAGGTGAATAGTATTACACAAAACAACAAAAGAAAGGAAGGTTTACCCTATGAAATTCACAAAATTTATCCCACTGGTGTGTGCACTGGCACTTGCATGTCCTGCATTCGCTGATCCAAGTGATAGCGCAACATCAGAACAACAGATTACTGTTGATGAGTTCATCAACATCACTAAAAAAACAGGTGCTGTTGAATCTGCAGATGCTTCATTCAACGACACATACACAACGATTACACTTGACAATGCTTTATCTGTAACATTCAATGTAATCACAAACGTACCGACAGACGTAGTTTATTTGACAGCAACAGCTAAACAAAACTCTGCTCAGACAAAATGCTTAGGTGGTACAACAGATGCATTAAAGATTGTATTCACAAATGACAGTACTCCAACAGGTGCTCCAACCGGCGCTATAAGCAACTGTCTTGATGGTCCTGTATTGGCTACAAACCCTGATGCAATCGCATTTAATCTAACACCTGTTATTACAGCTGATTCTGATTCAGGTATGACAGTAGCACCTACTGCTAATTTATCTTCAAATGTCGTAACATATACCTTCTCAAAAGCAGGAAAATGCGACTTCCAGTATACAATGGCACAAAGTGCAATACCTAACACATTCGATACTCACGATACAGCAGGTACATACAAAGCAACTTTGTCTATGACACACACTGCTCCGTAGGTTGAGAAAAGAAATTAAGTTTGTAAGTCGGGGGTTAATCCCCCCGACGACACAAACAAAAAGCTTGAAAACTGAATAAGAAATCAACCCTCTCTGTCACTGCGTGACATCTCCCCCAAGGGAGATAGTGGGTTCTCCCCCTGGTTAGGGGGAGTCAGTGGGGGTAACAGCTATTCGGAAAAAGTTAATACCCATCCCAACCTTCCCTAACTAGGGAAGGGGTGGAAGAAAGAAAAAGAGAAAAGATGGAAAAATCGGCTAAAAAACTATTAATATTACTCGCAACCGCATTGATAGGCGGATCGGCTGTTTATGCAACACCGGAGGAATACTTGCTCCTTGGTGTGGAAGCTTCGCCCACAATATCAATCGAAAAGAATGCGGCATCGTACGAAAGCGATACTGTAGAAGTTACAACAGGTCGTACAAGCGGAAACCTCAAGTCTGTTTTCACCTTGCAGACTAACGGAACCGATGATGACTACGATATCGTAATAACTTCAACTCTCGAAACAGACGGTGGCGAAGTATCAGCCTACGGTTTGAGCGGCGGTCATCCGACCTTGTTGTTCGGGAATATGACCAATCTCCCTACAGGTACAGATGTAACAAATGCAAAAACAGCAGGGAATTTTAACCGTAATGTAATAGCTTATCCGATTAACCTCATTGTTTCAAGCCCAGTTACAGCTACATATCAGCAAAATTACAGCACCTACGGCGATTGTATTGTAGTAAGATTGAACGGAAGTAAAGCAACTTCGGTTATGCAATCTGTCGGTGCAAATCCTGTCGCAGGAACTTACGTCGTAGGTCAGGACACTGCGGGAACATATAAAGCAATTGTAACAATGAGCGCATATAACAAATTATAAGCTTCACAATAATATTGAAAAATTTTATATATAAACCCCATCCCCGGAGTGGGAACGGAAAAAGTAAAGTTAAATAGAAACAGGCAACGGATAGCCTAACCAAGTGAATGAAAATTGAATAAAGATAACCAACCCTCGGAAAGGTTAAAACAGAGGAACTCACTTGCCCTCAGAATGAGGGAAATGGCACGAAGTGCCAAAGGGTGTTTCAGGAAAAGTTAATACCCATCCCAACCTTCCCTAACCAGGGAAGGGGTGTCAGACCAAGGTAAAGAAAGATACCTACGTGCGTAGCACATATCCGAAGCCCGATTAATGAAAAAAAGAGATGTTAAATAGAGTAAAGAAAATATTAATAATTTCGGCAATAGCAGGCACAATGTGCCTGACATTGCCGTCTTTTGCTCTGGATTCAACAGTATCTTATGTAAACATTAATGACAGGGCTTATCAGGATGTTGAAATTGTCATAACAGACAAAAGCGAAATCTTAGTTCCATTCAAACAATTGGCGGATTTGTTCGATATCAAATATCAGGCAAACCGTGTCGATAAAAAAATCAGCTTTACTACTTTCGACGGGAAACAAGGTATGGTAACCCAATTAGGCGTGTTTGTCGATGACGAGCCGATATCAAAGCGCCAGCCTATATTCATTATGCAGGGTATTATGGATGGCGTATTCAACGAGGCGTACATTCCGGCAAGCGTCATTGAAAAAGTTATGGGTGTAACTCTGGTAACGGATTTTGAATCTTTAACCCTTGAAGCTACAGTAAGCAGAGATATACCGATACTTCACGCAGATGAAACCCTTATGCAGGATTCAGGCCCTCGTGCTTATCAGGATGTAATAGCTCCGAAAAAAGCCGGCAAAATAACGCTTAAAACAATAGGGTTGAGAGATGATGCTTTAGCTGACAGAATGTCAGTAAGACCATATCACAGAACATCTACTGTTAATACAACATTTACAAATACTGCACAATTAAGTATTAACGGTGATTTGGCGGGAGGTAAATATCGTGTTGAAGCAACTCAATACAACTACAAACACAATGGATTTATGTTTGGCGGTTTAACCGCATCGTACAGAAATAAATTTACTTTTGGCGACGGAGGAAGAGAATTTTTCTACGAATTGGGTAAAGTCAGAGGTATCATAGATGAAGATGCCCAGATGGGAACCCAAATTTTCGGCGCTCAAATATGGAATTATGACAACGAAAAACCAAACCCGCGTGATATATGCGGTTACGTAAAACCGACCAGTTTGGTCAGAATGACTGCAAACGATTTGGAACCGGTTACACTAAGTACTTATGCCGGATATTATTCTTTAAAAGAAGTTCAGCTTCCGAATCCGGTCAGAAGAATTAAGCTGGAAGAAATTAACGAGGACGGAACGGTTGAATTAATCAGTGATGAAAGGTATTCAATCTTCAATCGTGAAACTCCGCTTGCAAAAGAACAACGTGCGACGGCATATGCCGGTGTCTGGGGCTACCAAAACAGATTGTTTAGAGATGGCAGAAACATATACCGCGGGAATAACAGAAAAGCAACCGCCGGAGCAGAATATCAGTATGGTATAAGCGATAATGTAACCTTTAAGTCCAAAGCTTCGGCAGACAAGATATATGAAAAAGTAACATCAAATTTGGTTTATAAGGTGCCGACAAATGATACGCTTCTTGTCAGTGGTACGCAAAAAAGCGTTAACTACTTGGAAGGTGCAACATCATTAAATACTATAGAATGGAAAAATCCGAACAATCCTGCAATAAAAGCACGTGCAATTGCCGGCGTAAGCTATGCTCACGACATAAGAGAACACAGCAGCCACGCAGGTTATATGGGTAAATTAGTTGGTGAGTATGACCAAAATATCAGCCAATTTAAGAAAGGTATATTTCAGCCGAGAAGATTACAGGCAAAAGTTGAAGCATTCCAGACTTCGCCTGATTGGTATATAGCGAGTACGGATTCGACCTCTAAAAACGACAGAACCGGTGGTAAAGTTTCGGGCGGATTCTCATTCAACTCGACATCTGCAAACGGTACATACAGCAGATACTATTCAAATATGAACGACAAATACAAGGGCGGTACACTTACCTTTGACGAAGCAGGATGCAGTGCTTCAACAAAAATTCCAAAGGTGGTTGATTTAAGATTCCACTCTTTCTACAGACACGGCGAAAACGATTTAGGCAGAAACAAAAACTATAACTACGATGCGAATGCTTCACGTGATTTGTGGACGGGTGCAAAAATACAAACAGGTTTCCGCAGAAGCTATTATGACACAAGATATATCCATCCGACCGTAGAAAACAGAAATTATCACTCCAAACACGATGATTTATATTCGGATTTTACGACGCCGTTGCCGCATAACCTCGGTAAAGCACTTATCGGCCACAATATTGTAAGATATGATTCCGGAACATATAAAGACGGATATAATATGATTAGATTCGGTTATACTTTCCCGACCTGGAAACGTATAACACTGAGCCTTCTTTACGGTATGAGATATCACGGACAGGGCGGTAACGACGCAAGTGCAACGCTTTCTTATCGTGCAAAATCAGGCCAATCAATATCTATCGGATATCAATGGACACAAAACGGCGGTTACTTCATAGACAATATGTTTATGCCTACAACAAACAGACACGCAATAAACTTTACGTTTAATGATGCGTTCCAAGTATTTAATCACGGCTTCAAGTCTGTCGGCGACGAAGATATGCACAGAGGTCTGTTTGAAGCAATTGCCTTTGTTGATGTAAACAACGACGGCAAATATACAAAGAACGTAGACGTTCCGATTCAAGACGTACCTCTTATTACAAGCTGGTCCGGTGAAACAAACGTTACAAATAAAAAGGGTAGAGTTACTTCATCAAGTTTAGATGAAGGCGTCTACACCGTTACAATAAATATGAACGACTTACCGATAACGGTTGCGCCGATATCCAATGATAAAATTGTTAACAGAATTAAAATCGACGGCGGCCAAACTACAAGACTTGAAATACCTTTGCTTTCAACAGTCGGTTCGGTATCAGGCGTACTTAAGATTACTGATGACTTTGAGCGTGATTTCAAAATTACTGATTTCGTAGTTGTTCTGCTTAATGCAAGCGGCGAAGAAGTTAACTATTCGACTGTAACCGAATCAGGTGAATTCTATATATCAGGTCTTGCACCGGGTAAATACACCCTCAGACTTGATGAAAGATACATAAGCGCATACGGACTTGAAGAAGGTCAGAACAGTGTTATCGATATTGTTATACCTTATGATTATTACAATCCTACGGATATCACTGACCAGCACCTTGAATATCGTACAATGGCGCTGTAAAACAAGTTTCTATTTAACATAAACACATATGTGATTAGCTGCGGAAACGCAGCTTTTTTTTATTTAAAACAGATGAGTATAATTCAATATAAATTAACACCCTTTCTACTATTCATATTGAAGGTTTCGTGCTACAATAGAAAAAAACGAGGGAGAGTTATGCAAAAAAATCAATCTATTGGTATGTATATTATTCTGGGAATAATGGTTCTTGCATTTGTTTCAATGCTTATGTCTGAACCGACTTCAAGCACAGAGGAGCTTTCTTATACGACGTTTATACAGAAAGTTGAAAATAAAGAAATTAAAACGGTTGATATGGGAAAAGATATTTTAATAGCCCATCCTAAGGTTCAGCCCGAAACAAAACCCGTAAAAAGCCAGTGGTATGGTGAGGTTAAACCGGCAACCGTACAATACAAAGTTGCTTTCCCTGAAAACTCTGACATTGTCCAAAAACTTGAAGATAACAATGTTGAAATAAATATTAAAAAGAGCTCCGAATCGGGTTCTATGTTCGGAATGGGCTCATCTTTCATTACTATACTTATTGTTTTGGGATTTTTATTCCTGATTATAAGATCAATTCAGGCCGGCGGAGCTCAGGCGATGTCCTTCGGCAAAAGCAGAGCAAAAATGCTTATGGATAGCAAAGTTAAAACAACATTTAAAGATGTTGCCGGAATTGATGAAGAAAGAAAAGAACTTGAAGAAATCGTAGATTTCTTAAAACATAGCGATAAATACGTAAAATTAGGCGCAAAAATTCCAAAAGGTGTGCTTCTGGTCGGTGCCCCAGGTACAGGTAAAACCCTTATGGCAAAAGCTGTCGCAGGTGAGGCCGGTGTTCCGTTCTTTTCGATAAGCGGTTCAGACTTTGTGGAAATGTTTGTCGGTGTCGGTGCTTCTCGTGTAAGAGATTTATTTGAGCAGGCTAAAAAACACCAGCCATGCATAGTTTTTATAGATGAAATCGATGCCGTCGGTCGTCAGCGTGGAGCAGGTTTAGGCGGAGGCCACGATGAGAGAGAACAGACTTTGAATCAGCTGCTTGTTGAAATGGACGGTTTTGATGAACACACAAATATAATTATCCTTGCGGCAACAAACAGACCGGATATTTTGGATAATGCTTTGTTGCGTCCGGGAAGATTTGACAGGCAAATTGTTATTAATAAGCCCGATGTTTTAGGCCGTGAGCAGATTTTAAATGTTCATGCAAAAAATAAACCGCTAGCTAAGGAAGTGGATTTAAAAACTTTGGCAAAACGTACTCCCGGCTTTACCGGTGCAGATTTGTCCAATCTTTTAAATGAAGCTGCACTTCTTGCGGCAAGACATGACAAGTCTGAAATTGATATGCCTGATTTGGAAGAAGCGATTGATAAGGTTATGGCAGGACCTGAAAAGAAAAGCAGAATCATATCTGATGAAGAAAAAGAAAACACAGCATATCACGAAGTCGGACACGCTCTTTTGGCAAAACTGCTTAAAGATTGCGACCCGTTACATAAGGTTTCGATTATTCCTAGAGGAATGGCTTTGGGTATAACGCTTACGTTACCGGAAAAAGACCATTTGACCATGCGCAAAAACCAACTTTTAGACAGAATAACCATGATTCTGGGCGGACGTGTTGCGGAAGAGTTGATTTATGGCAAAGACAATGTAACTACAGGCGCATCAAATGATTTGGAAAAGGTGTCGGCGCTTGCAAGAAGTATGGTTACAACTTACGGAATGAGTGAAAAAATGGGCAATCTCGCTTATGGTAAAGAACAAGAGCATGTATTTATGGGCAGAAATTTCGGTAACACAAGAGATTTTTCAGAAGAAATTGCCGCTGATATTGATAAAGAGGTTAAAATAATTGTTGATAAGCAGTATGAATATGCTAAAACACTTTTGAACGAAAATAGGGATATGCTTGAATATATTGCAAAAGCTCTTTTGGAAAAAGAAACTCTCGATGAAAAAGAGTTTGAAGATTTGATGAATGAAGTTCGTTCAAAACGCACATTTGATAATTGGAATAATTAGAAAAAGGAGAAAACATGGACAGAGATGAACTTTTACTTGAAGAATATAAACTATATGCAAAACAAAAGGATAACTTTATTGACAGAAATTTCTGTACAAACAGATTCTATATGATTTTATTCATTGCAATTATTCTGGCAATGATTTTTACCGGCGGTGTTGTATTTATGGAAAAATTCTCTGCCGCACTTGTATTTTCAGTAATTGGTATGGCAGTATGTGCTTTGTGGTGGATGAATGTGGATTCATATAATACATTAGTTAAGGTAAAATTTGCCAATGTAATAGAACCGCTTGAAGAAAAACTTCCTTTCAAACCTTATACTGAAGAACGCAAGGGGATTGAAGAATTCAGAAGTAAAAGAATATTTATGTTTTCTGATATACAGAAGCTTGTTTCAGTTTTGGGCGCATTGTTCTTCTTTGCTATATTCATAAGCGAAATGACCCCGTTTGTAACTATGGCATTCGGAAAAATGTTAAGCTGGTTTGGAAGTTTCAGAGGCGGATTGTAATATAGTTTGAGGATTAAGATATGAAAAATCAAGGTTATAGTACAGCTATAAACTGGCATTATATAACGGTTTCATTAATATTTGCCGTAACAATTTTGTTGTTGGTTTTATATATGCCCGGGATAAGAGAATTCGATTCAGGATTGCTGCAGTCTGTCAAACAGTTTCTCTCTCCGTTTCCGCCTATTATACCGGCTTTGATGAACGAGATTGCAAGAAATTATTACGTTTGGCCTTTGATTGCTTCAGGCGGTGTTTTAATTTCGCATAAATACTATATTGAGGCATTTCTCCTTGTATTTTTTACCGAAGGTTCTTACTTTTTCACGAAATTAATAAAAGAAGCTGTATGCAGACAAAGACCTTGCGGAGTAACGTATCCGGGATATAGTTTTCCTTCAGGGCACTCATTGACTGCAATGTGCTTTTTTGGCATTTTGGTATATTTTTCAATAAAACATACTTACGGTTTTTGGAGATATTTTCTGATTACTGTTTTTGGCGCATTAATAATACTGGCCGGACTTTCCAGACTTTGGCTCGGTGTTCATTTCCCGACAGATGTTCTGGAAGGAATGCTTTTGGGATTTATTTTGGTAAATCTTTGCATAATTTTAGATAAATTTTTCAGCAGAAGATAGTTTTACTCATCTTCAAAAATCACAGTGCTTGAATCTAAATCCACACCGATATTTTTGGTTATATCATATTCTTTATATTTTTCATTTTTAATAATGTTTTTTAATTCTTGCACAAAATATAGCAAATCGACTTTAAATAAGTCGGTAAGATGAAGCATATTTTTTATTTCAGGTATATCATCATGTTGTTTGCAATAGTCATCTATAAGACATGCGCTATTTTGCAAATCTTCAAGATGTTTTGTTACCTCTTCTATTTCATTCAATAACTCATATAATGTTCTTTTTTCTCTAAATTTTCTATGCATAAATATCTCGGTAATAATCATATACTTTTAATTTATAGTAGTATACTACGATTATTTAGTAGTTTATACTCTTGAGCTATTCTTGTCAATAAAAAATAATAAAGTATGAAAGATTCAAGGAACAAAATATTAGCATCCAATATTAAGGCTGAAAGGAATAGGAAAGGCTATACCCAGTCAGAGTTGGCCGAATTAATTAATGTAAGCGATAGTACAATAAGTCTTATTGAGCGTGGTAAACAGACGCCTTCGATATTTATTGTTTATGAAATAGCAAAAGTTTTGGGCATTGAAATTAATGAACTTTTAAAAGGCATATAAATAATTCTATAATATTAAGGCGGATAGGGTAAAATCCCTATCCGCCGTTTATATTTGCAATTATCTGCCTTTTTTAAGCATTCACAAGTTCTTTTTGTGCAAAAGATTTGTTTGCTTTTGAAGAAATTTCGCCTTTAAGTTTGTCAATAAACTCGTCAATGCTCATTGTGCCGACTTGACCGATTCCTCTTGCACGAACGGCAACTGAATTTGATTCAATTTCTTTGTCGCCAATTACGCAGACATAATTGATTTTCTTGTCTTGCAAAGATTCACGAATCTTGTAGTTCATGGATTCGGAACGGTCATCAAGCTGAACTCTGATACCGGCTTCACGCATTTTTTTGTAAACCTGTTCTGCAAAGTCGACATGCTTTTCGTTTGAAATCGGAACGATTGCAACCTGTGTCGGAGCAAGCCAAGCCGGAAATGCGCCGGCATAGTGTTCAATCAGGATACCGTGGAATCTTTCCATTGAACCGAAGATTACTCTGTGGAGCATTAAAGGAGTCTTTAATTGACCGTCTTTATCCTGATATTTGATATCAAATCTTGCCGGAAGGTTGAAGTCAAGCTGAATTGTAGCGCACTGCCAAGTTCTTCCGATTGCATCTTTGACTTTAAAGTCAATTTTCGGACCGTAAAATGCGCCGTCACCTTCGTTAATATCGTATTTCATACCACGGCGTTCCATAGCTTCTTTCAAACCTGCTTCAGCACGATTCCAGTTTTCGATTTCACCGACAAAGCTTTCCGGACGGGTTGAAAGTTCAACTTCAAACTCCATACCGAAAATAGCCATTGTATCAGCAACGAAATCAATAATTGCGTTGATTTCGTCAACCAATTGCTCCGGTGTGCAGAATACGTGGGCATCGTCTTGAGTAAATCCTTGAACACGAGTTAAGCCTGACAAAGCACCCGATTTTTCTTTTCTGTAAACAGTACCGAGTTCTGCCATTCTTAACGGCAATGAACGATATGAATATCTGTTTGCCTGATAAATCAGGATATGGAATGGACAGTTCATAGGTTTAACTACATACTGGTCATCAGAATCCTCATCTTTCTGAACAAAGAACATATTTTCTTTGTAGTGATCCATGTGTCCTGAAATTTCCCAGAGAGTTGATTTTGCGATTTGAGGAGTGTTAACGATTACGTAACCTCTTTTTCTGTGTTCTTCTCTCCAGTAGTTTTCGATTTGTTCACGAACACAGGCAAGGTTCGGATGCCACAGAACAAGTCCACCGCCCATTTCTTCTCTTGTGGAGAACAGGTCAAGTTGTTTACCTAGTTTTCTGTGGTCACGTTTTTCGGCTTCTTCAATAAAGGTTAAATAAGCCTGCAAATCTTCTTTATTCCAATAAGCTGTTGCATAAATACGCTGGAGCATCTTGTTCTTTTCGTTTCCTCTCCAGTATGCGCCTGCCACTTTCAACAATTTAATCGCATTACCTTTAATATATGATGTATTCGGAATATGCGGACCTGCGCAAAGGTCGTTGAACAGAACATTTCCGTCTTTGTCTTTTGTTAAATACAATGTCGGGTTGTCGTTTTTGTGTTCTTCTAAAAGCTCTGCTTTGTAGATTTCGCCTTGTGCTTTAAATTCAGCAATTTTTGCGTCAACATCTTCAACATAATACTTTTCAAAGGTCAGATTTTCTTTGATAATGTTTTTCATCTCTTCTTCGATTTTTACTAAATCATCGGTTGTAAACGCATAACCGTCTGTTAAGTCAAAATCGTAGTAAAATCCTTCGTCTGTTGCCGGTCCGATGGCTAACTTTGCCTGCGGAAACAGCTTTTGCACAGCCTGCGCCATAATGTGAGAACAAGAGTGTCTTAGTGTTCTCAATGTTTCATTGTTTTTTTCCATTTTTTATCCTTTCCGGAGTAAACTCCAAACCGGCAGCCACATCTACCAGCTTATCTCATTTACCCTTACTTAACCGGGTGGATCCCCGTAACTAATACAATGAATAGTTTAGCATAAATACACCAAAATATATAAATTATAGTTTTTCAATCAGTTCTTCAACGGAATCAACAGGGATAATTTCCCTATTCTCAAAAAACATTTTATTAAATTTTTCTTTTTCTAGGTTAAATTGTTCAACTAAAAACCTGACTTTTTTAACATATCTTGGTTCTGCCTTTTCGGCTATAAGAGATTCAAGAGTTTTCATTTTATCTGCGATTTGTTCTATTTCTTCCGTTTTTAAATTCTCATTTTTTAACAAACTCGTAAGATTTAAATATTCTTTTTTTAAATAATCTACTTCATTTGTCTTTCTATTTTTATGAAAAAGCTTTTGTATAAAATTTTGTTTTGGTTTAGGAGAAGCTTTCGGATAATTGGGCCCTGGATAAAAAGAAGCCAACGCAGTGGCTGCTTCTAATGGATCAAGCTTTTTTCTTTCTCCGAAACATTCTTTAAAATGTGATTCTATTTTTTCAGCCATAAAAATTTTAACAATTTCTGTGTCATCACCAGTTGTAAGATATGTATATTGTCCGCTCTTTAACACTGAATCAACGTCAACACCTTTATTTCTTACATTGTCCAAACGGCTGTTTAAAATTTCACACTGTACTTCACGGGACATCTTTGCAGAATTAAATATATTAAATTTTATTCCATATTTTTCCGCTTCTTCCTTAGTTATACGGTTTTTATCCAGCAGTGCTGAAATTAATTCCTCATTATACAAGTGTTCATAAGGAAACGGGTTTCTAAAGACGGCTATGTCTTTAGCATAACGACCGGCTTTACTGTATATAGCGATAGACGAATGAAAGCCTTCTTGTTTCAATACCAACATAAGCTTGTTATGTTCTTTTCTGGTATAAGGTACTCTATAACAAGCTTTAAAAGTTTGGTTATTGTTGTTAATTGGATTGATTTGCATTTGTACTCCTAAGCCAAAGGCCTATTCCCTAAGCTGTTATAAAAATAGTTTAGCATAAATACACCAAAATATATATTTTGATGTATTTGAATTAATAAAAATTCTTTTGGTGCCTTTTTTCTTCTTTCTTTTAATTGCGAGGCAAAAGAAAGAAGAAAAATGCACCCCCAAAAAGAAGAAAGAAAAGCACGCAGTTAAAATGGCTGACCCCAATACCCTTCGGGTATAAAATTGAATGGCTGTTGCATGCAAGCATGCACTATTTTGCCCGCATCAGGTCGAACCGTACAATTGATTAATGAGCGCAATTCCGCTCGGAAGGGGTAAATATTTCTGTGGAAAGTACTATATGCTGGCAAATAACTTAAAAGATTTGATACTTTCTTGTCGGCACAAAAAAGTACCAATAAAAGATTAATCAACTTATACACCTAAATATATAGACTACAGTTTTTCAATCAATTCTTCAACCGAATTAACTGGAGTAATTTCTCTGTTCTCGAAGAACATTTTATTAAATCTTTCTTTTTCGAGGTTATATTGTTCCACAATAAAACGTGCCATTTTTATGTATGCAGGTTCTGTTTTTTTATCTATCTCTAATTCCAAAGTTTGAATTTTATCTGTGATTTCGTTAACTTCTTCTGCTTTTAAATTTTCATTCTTTAATAATGAGAGAAGTTCATTATATTTCTGATGCAATAAGGCAATTTCCTTCTCCTTATTTTTTTCATTCTTACGAAAAAGTCTCTGTATAAAATTTTGTTTTGGTTCCGTAACAGGATATTTCGGGACAGGAGTAAAGTGTAACATCGCACTTGCATATTCCAGAAGATCCGATTCTTTTTTATCACCCAAAGCTGATTCAATATATTCCTTTATTTTTTGCTCCATAAACTTCCATACAATTTCAGTATCTTCATCTGTTGTAACATATATATAATCTCTATTCCAAATAGAATCGACATCAATTCCTTTATCTCTTGCTTTGTCCAATTGGTAATTCATTATGTCACACACTTTTTCCAATGACATTTTTTTAGGTTTAAATAGTATATTGAATTTTATTCCAAGTTTTTCAGCCTCTTCTTTTGTTAATTCTCGATTATTGTACAATACTGAAGTCAAAGCATCATAGTACCTATGCTCATACGGGAAAGGGTGTACAAACGTAACTATATTTTGGGCGGAACTGTTAACTTTGCTATATACAGGCAAGCAGTTGTAGCTTTTTTCGTATTTCAAAGCTTGTCGAAGTGTTTGACGCCCTTCCTTAGTGTAAGGGACCCTATAGCAAGCTTTAAAAGTTTGGTTATTGTTGTTAATTGGATTGATTTGCATTTGTACTCCTAAGCCAAAGGCCTATTCCCTAAGCTGTTATAAAAAATAGTTTAGCATAAATACACAAAAATATATAGTTTACTTATTAAATAATTGATTTTAGGCTGTTTTTGTTCTAACATTCAAATGTGGTTTAAATAAAATAAGGAGATTTACTATGTCAAGAAAACCTATTATTGCAGGAAACTGGAAAATGAACTTACTTCAATCTGATGCAAAGGCTCTGTTTGAAGGAATTTGCTCATATGTTTCAAATTATACGGCAGTACAACTCCCTACAGTTGTTATTGCACCGGTATTTACATCGCTTAATCAAGTACATTCAATCGCTTGCGATTGCGGTTGCGGCGGAAACAAAATTTCCGTAGCAGGTCAAAATTGCCACTGGGAATCATCAGGTGCTTATACCGGCGAAATTTCGGTAGAAATGCTTAAAGATGCAGGATGTGATTATGTTATTATCGGTCACAGCGAAAGAAGACAATATTTCTCCGAAACGGATGAAATGATTAACAAAAAAGCAAAAGCAATTCTTGCCGGCGGTTTAATTCCGATAATATGTTGCGGTGAAACTCTTGAACAAAGAGAAGCAGGCTCAACCGATGTACATATAGCTTCTCAAATCAGAGCAGCTTTGGCAGGTATTTCAGCAGAAGATATTTCAAAATCCGTAATTGCTTATGAACCAATCTGGGCAATCGGAACAGGTAAAACTTGCGACAGCGTTGAAGCTAACAGAGTAATCAAAATGATTAGAAGTGTTGTATCGGAAATTGCAGGTTCATCTGCAGCTGATTCAATCAGAATACTTTACGGCGGTTCCGTTAAACCTTCGACAATCGAAGAACAAATGTCACAATCTGATATAGATGGTGCTTTGGTTGGCGGTGCAAGTCTTAAAGCTGACAGCTTTAACGAAATTATTGCAAATACTATGAAAGTAAGTGTTTAATAAAATAATTTAAAAGAAATAAGGCTGGGTTTGATTTCAAACCCAGCCTTATTTTAATTCGTAAAAACACGTATTAAATTAGAACATTAATCCTGCTTCTCTTGCGGCATCAGCCAATGCAGCTACTCTGCCGTGATAGAGGAATCCGCCTCTGTCAAATACAACACATTCAATGCCTGCAGCTTTAGCTTTCTTTGCGATAGCTTCACCAACAACCTTTGCTGCTTCGATGTTACCGCCGTGAGCTAATTTTTCTTTAAGGTCTTTATCAACTGATGAAGCCGATGCAATTGTTACATTCTTTTCATCGTCAATTAATTGTGCATAAATGTGTTTTGTACTTCTGTAAACAGCCAATCTCGGGAATTCGCTCGTACCTGAGAGTTTAACTCTTATTGATTGATGTCTTTTTTGTACACGTGGTTTTCTGATTTCTTGTTTAATCATTTTAGTTTTCTCCTTTTACTGCTTTAGCGGGCTTTAAACCCTTCACATGTAATATATCCGCTCATTTAACGGCGGTATCGTAGTGTTTCGTCCTGCATTTCGGACTTCACACCGGCTTACGCATTATTTCTTACCTGCTTTACCGGCTTTCTTTCTGATGTATTCGCCTTCATATCTTACACCTTTTCCTTTGTATACTTCAGGCGGACGTTTGCTTCTGATATAAGCTGCTACATCACCTACAGCCTGTTTGTTTGAACCTTTAACAGTGATTTTTGTATTAGCTTCAACGCTGAGTGTGATACCTGCCGGAGGAACAACAAGAACAGGATGAGAATATCCCAGAGCCATATTGAGGTTTGAACCTTCCATATTAGCACGGTAACCAACACCAACGATTTCCAATTTCTTTTCAAAACCTTCGTGAACACCTTTAACTGCGTTTGCAATAAGTGTTCTGAAAAGTCCGTGCAAAGCACCTGTTTTTCTGTCGTCAGAATTCGGTTCAACAACTATGTGGTTATCCTGAACGGAAACCTTTACTTCATCTCTGAAAGATACTGATTCAGTACCTTTAGGACCTTTTACGGTAACTAAATTACCGTCTATTTTTACTTCAACTCCCGAAGGAATTTCTATTGGTTTTTTACCTATACGTGACATGATTTTTCTCCTTTTCTACAGGCTTTCTGTCAATAACCTGTGCTTTTTAAAGTGAATAAGTGAATAAGTGAATAGGTGAATAGGTTCGTTTTAAAAATTCACGGTTGTCACATATACTTATTCGATAAATACTAGTAAATATAGCAAAGAATTTCACCGCCGAGGTTTTCTTTTCTTGCCTTACGGTCTGTCAGTAAGCCTTTGCTTGTAGAAACAATTGCAATACCCATTCCGCCGAGTACCTGCGGTAAGTTTTTAGCTTTGCAATAGCTTCTTAAACCCGGTCTTGAAACTCTTTGTAATTTAGAGATAACCGGTTTGTTTGATTCATCATACTTCAATTCAATTGAAAGAGTTTTGAAGTTGCCGTCAACTTTTTCTGAATAATCAGAAATAAAACCTTCTTCTTTCAAAAGTTTAGCCAAAGCTACTTTTAACTTAGAAGACGGCATTTCTACAGACGGATGTGAAACAACGTTAGCGTTTCTGATTCGTGTCAGCATATCTGCTATCGGATCTGTGTTCATAGTTTTCTTCCTTTTCTCTTGCGATGCGGTTTACGAAAGCGACTATTTCAAAGTACTGTCGTACCTGCATCATTCTACTCGTTGCTTACCAAATTAATTTTTGCTCAATAAAAGCGTTTTTTGGCAGTCCAACAGCCAAATAATATAATAAACATTTTTAAAATGCAAGAGAATATATTAATTTTTCTTAATTGCACTTTACATTCTGGTATATTTATAGTTAAATACAAATACTGAGGGAAACCTCTAGTTCTTAAGAAAGTGATACACCAGGCGATTGAATAGTCATAGCATTAAATTGGCGAAGTTTGCGGGATTTTGTTACGGAGTAAAGCGTGCTGTTGATACAGCTAAAAAGCTCAAGTTAGAAAATCCCGATAAAAATGTGTATATTTTGGGAGAATTGATACACAATTCAGATGTTATTAAAGAGTTGGAATCGCTCGGAATAAATACCATATATGATGTTCCGGAAAAAGGTGACGGTATTTGTATTGTAAGAAGCCATGGAGAAGCTCCGGCAGTTTTTGAAAAACTTGAAAAAGCTGGGTTTGAAGTGGTCGATTTAACCTGCCCAGATGTTAAAAAGGTTCAGCAGCGTGCAGTAGAACTCGCAAAAAATAACTATTTTGTGATTATTGTCGGAAAATCGAATCATCCCGAAGTCGTTGCAATCAAAGCAAATGCGGATTTGTATTCGGACAAAGTTATTGTTGCCTGTGATATAGATGATATTAAATCGTATGAAAAAGATATTCGCGAACACAAGCGAGTAGGTATTGTTGTGCAAACAACCCAAATGATATCTACGCTTAACAATATCGTTAATTATGTTAATTCTCTGGCTAAAGAAGTTTTGATATACAATACAATTTGCCAGTCTACGGCAATGAGGCAAAAAGAAGCCCGTGAGCTTGCGGAGGAAAGTGATTTAATGGTAGTTGTAGGTTCAAAAAAGAGTGCTAATACAACACATCTTGCCGAAATTTTGAAAGATTGTACAAACACAATTCATATAGAAAACGATTCCGAACTTGATGAATACAGAGAATTGTTCGGGAATATTGAAAAGATAGGTGTGACGGCAGGTGCTTCAACACCGCAGAATGTAATCAATAATGTAATAAATAAAATAAAGGAGGAATAAAAATGCCTACATTAGAAAAAACAATGGACGAATTTGAACAACTGTTAGAAGAAAGTTTTGCAAAATCTAACAGTGTTGCCGATATCGTAGAAGGTACGGTAATCAAAAAAGAACAGGAAGGGTATCTTATAAGCGTTAAAGGCGCTAAGATGGAAGCTTACCTTCCGAACAAAGAACTTTCAAGTGATGAAGAAGAACTTGAAATCGGTGATACCAGAGAATTTTATGTTCTCAAAGAAGAAAACAGTGACGATGCCATGCAGTTATCACTTAAGAGAATTGCATTTGCTCAGGCATGGGCACAATTAAACGATGCTAAAATTCAGGGTGATACAATTTTGGCAAAAGTTGTTTCAACTGTTAAAGGCGGTGTTCTTGTTGACGTAGCTGATTTGAAAGGTTTCATACCTTCTTCTCAACTTAGAACCGGTACTCCGTTTGAAGGCCTTGTTGATACAAAAATTGAAGTTAAGGTTCTTGAAGCTGATCCTAAGAAAAACAAACTCATACTTTCTCAAAGACAAGCTGTTGCGGAACAAAGAGATCAGGTCGTTGATAATGTTCTTTCTTCACTTGAAGAAGACCAGATTGTTTCAGGTAAAGTTGTAAGAATTACTGACTTCGGTGCTTTCGTAGATATCAACGGTATTGACGGACTCCTTCCGATTTCTGAAATTTCTTGGCAAAGAATTAAACATCCGTCTGATGTTATCAACTTAGGTGATACTATCGAAGTTAAGATTATCAAGATTGATAACGAACTAAAGAGAATTTCTTTAAGCTTAAAGAGAATGGGTGAAAATCCTTGGCAGCAAATTGAAGGACAATTTGAAGAAGGCCAGACAGTAAAAGGAACTGTGAACAAGGTTACTACATTTGGTGCATTTATTAACATATTCCCCGGTGTTGAAGCTTTGCTCCCTGTTGCGGAAATGTCTGATGAAAATGTTAATCCGTTCAACTTATATAAGGTTGGTGACGAAGTTGACGTTTTGATTAAGAAATTTACGCCGAAAGAACACAGAATTGCTCTTTCTGTAAAGGATATTAAAACGGCTTAGGCTGTGGTATATGGCAATTAAACGATTTAATCGTTTAATTGCCGTTTTAAATGGTAGTGTGTATTGAAAGGAAAAAAATTATGAGAATCGACAACAATTTTCAAACCTTAGGTTTTGGTGCACTAAACATTAAAGCACCTGCTGCTTCCTTAGAAGAATGTTCTCAGGAAGTACTGGGAAAAATTAACAGAGCTGGGAAAAAGCTTAAAAAAACAAAATACTTTAATCTTGAGATTGATGAAGATATGAAGTGTAAAATAACAAGCAGTAAAGACGCGTATTTTGGAATTTTTAAAAATTTAAAATTCAGAAATAACCATTTTATTAAAAAAATGAATACGCTCGTTTTAAATGACAAGTACAGCGTTGCACAGCATATAATTTTTGGCAGACCTGATGAATATGGTTATTCAATAAGAGGAAATCAATTGCTCGGTAATATCAATTATGTTGACTATATTGATACGCTTGCCGATATTACAAAAGCTCTTGATAAGGCAGCCATAAAAAATAAGAATAATAAAAATGCAGAACCTAAAAACAACAAAGGTCTTGTACGTTCTTTATTAGAGAGATTTGGAGTATAATTACGTAAAATGAGCAGTAAGATTAGGATTAATTTCCTGATCTACTGCTTGTTTATTGCCTTAGTAATTGCTTCAGTTATACGTTTTACTTTTATTACCGAAATATCTTTTATTTCGTTTTGAATTTCATTTGCCTCCGGTATGATTATACGTTTGAATCCGAGTTTTTGAGCTTCGGTGATTCTTTTTTCTATGTGGTTTACACCTCTGATTTCTCCTGAAAGACCGATTTCTCCCGCAATTGCAGTTTGAGAATCAATTGTGACATCTCTTACACAGGTTATAATCGCAAGTGCAATTCCCAAATCCGCAGCCGGTTCGTCAACATTAATCCCGCCGATTACGTTTACATAAACATCTTGTTTTGAGAGGTTTAAACCTATTCTTTTTTCAAGTACGGCTAATATCTGCAAAACTCTGCTTAAATCTACACCGTTTGCAACCCGTCTTGGTGCGGGATAAGGAGTTGTTCCCACAAGCGCCTGAATCTCTACAAGTAACGGTCTTGTGCCTTCATTTGTAACTATGATAGTGCTTCCCGGAGTTTGGGTTTGATGGTATTCTTTCAAAAATGTTTGGCTGGGATTTATTATCTCAACCAGACCATTTACACCCATCTCAAAAATGCCGACTTCTGAGGTATTTCCGAATCGGTTTTTAACAGAACGCAGAATCCGGTAAGATTTGTATTTATCTCCTTCAAACTGTATGACCGTATCAACCATATGTTCCAAAACTTTTGGCCCTGCGATATTGCCTTCTTTGGTTACATGTCCGATTACGATTATCGAAATATTGTTTGTTTTTGCAATTCCCATGAGTGAATTACAGCATTCCCTGATTTGCGATACGCTTCCGGCAGAGCTTTGTATCAAACCTGTATAAATGGCCTGAATGCTGTCTACAATGACCAAATCCGGTTTCATATCTTCAATGTGTTTTTTGATAAGTTCAAAATTAGTCTGAGGGTAAATGTATAAATTATCAGATTTTACTCCCAGTCTTTCCGCACGTAATTTAATCTGGCTTGATGATTCTTCGGCAGAAATATACAAAACTTTTTTCTTGGCTTCGCAGAGTTTCCCGCCTGCCTGGAGTAAAAGGGTAGATTTCCCGATACCGGGATCGCCGGCAATTAAAATTAAAGAGCCCTGTACTATTCCGCCTCCCAAAACTCTGTCGAATTCCGAAATATTAGTCAAAGTCCGAATTTCCGTATTCACTTTTATTTCAGACAACTTCATCGGCGGATTTGTATCCGGTATTTCATTTCCCAAAGCTTTTGTGCTTTCTCCGGTTATTTCTTCAACAAAAGAGCTCCAGGAGCCGCAATCAGGACATCTTCCCAAATATCCGGCAGATTCATAACCGCAGTTTTGACATATATATTTTGACTTAACTTTTGCCATAAAACATTATTTCATAGGGATAATAAGCTTTTGACCTATAGATAAAGCATTAGGATTAGCCATTTTGTTGGCACTCTGAATGGCATTTACTTTACGCATATCAAAAGAGCCGTAAAATCTTATAACAATACTTTCTAACGTATCTCCGCTTTTTACTGTATATTCTTCATTTCTGACCGTTGTAGCTGCAGGTTTTGATGCTGCGCTGTCAGCAGGTATAAATGAGAATTTTTCGGTGGTTTCTACAGTGGATTTTTTCGGTACAATCATGTCGTCTTTAGGGGTTGAAAAATTAAGTAAAAGACTGACAATAACAACTATTGCAAGAGTTATTATTACTCCGAAAATCAAACCTGCCACGAAGTATACTTGCGGTGCTTTTTCGTTTCTCTGTGATCTTAAGCCGAAAGACTGCCAAAGCGCATCAAGTTCATGAGTTTTATTCTGAGATCTGTAAAAATCTTCATCCTGATGTTGTCTGTTATAGCGATTCAACGCTTCCATCATCTGGACTTTTTCTCTTGTAATGTTTGAACGTCTGAGTGTTGTGCTTTTCATATGACCCCTTTATACGACGGCATATAACGCTGCCATTCTTTTCAGAAAATAACATAAAAATCATTCAATCGCAAATTTGTTAAGATAATTGTAAAGAATTGTAACGACAACAAAAGCAAGGAAGAAATAAAAAATTTCTGCCAATTTTGAAAATTAATAAAAGCAAGACTTGGTAAATTTAACCCAAAATTTCTCTGACAAGTTCGTTAACTGTCTTAGGATTAGCTCTGCCTTTGGTTTCTTTCATAACCTGACCTACAAAGAAGCCTAACAGATTGGTTTTTCCGTTTCTGTATGCTTCAATTTCCGCAGGGTGAGAATTTACAACCTTTTCTACTATTGCCTTGATTGCACCTTCATCTGAAATCTGGCTCAGACCTTTTCTTTCAACAATTGCAGAGGCTTTTTCACCGTTTGTAATCATATCTTCAACAAGAATCTGCTTGCCGATATTATTAGAAATTGTGCCTTTTTCAATCATTGCAATTAATTCCGCAAGATTTTCAGGAGTTAATTTTGTTTCATTAATTTCAACTTTATTTTCTTTTAAGTAAGCTGAAATTTCACCCATAATGAAGTTAACAGCAGTTTTTGGGTTTGCGCCCAGTCTTAAAGTCTCATCGAAGAATAAGGCTAAAGGCATTTGCTCAACAATAATTCTGGCATCATATTCGCTCAAACCCAATTCCATGTATCTTTGTCTTTTAGCCTCAGGAAGTTCGGGCATTTTAGCTCTGATTTCTTCAACCCATTCTCTTGAAATTTCTACAGGCATTAAATCGGGTTCCGGGAAATATCTGTAATCGTGTGCATCTTCTTTACCTCTCATGGAGCGAGTTTCTTTTAGATTGTCATCCCAAAGGCGAGTTTCCTGTACAACTTCACCGCCTTCTTCAACTATTTCAATCTGACGGTCAATTTCGTATTCAACAGCTCTTTGAAGAGCGGAAAAACTGTTTATATTTTTAATTTCGGCTCTTGTTCCGAATTTTGTTGAACCTTTAGGCATAATAGAGATATTTGCATCGCATCTCATAGAGCCTTCTTCAAGGTTTCCGTCGCAGACGCCCAGATATCTTACAATATTTCTGAGTTCTTCCATGTAAGCTCTTGCTTCTTCAGATGAGCGCATATCCGGTTCGGAAACTATTTCCAAAAGCGGAGTGCCGGCTCTGTTTAGGTCAACAAGGGAATATAAAGAACCATTTATACCGGCAGAGCCTACGTGAACGAGTTTTCCTGCATCTTCTTCCAAATGAGCCCTTGTAATACCGATTCTTTTACCCTTAACATTAATCCAGCCGTTTACGCAGATAGGTTCATCGTATTGTGAAATCTGATAACCTTTCGGTAAATCGGGATAAAAATATTGTTTTCTGTCAAATTTACATCTGTTGGGAATTTCGCAGTTTAAAGCCAAGCCGAGTAAAATTCCCATGTTTACGCATTCTTTATTAAGTACAGGCAAAACTCCGGGCATGCCGAGAGTAATCGGACTTATTTGTGTATTTTGTTCATTTCCAAATTCAGTTGAGTCAGGCGCAAATATTTTGGATTTGGTTTTTAATTGCGCATGAACTTCTAACCCTATAACGACTTCATATTTTTCTCTTAAATCTTCCATATTAAACCTCTTCTACGTTTGTTAATTAAATTTTATCACAAACATAAAACTTGCCATAAAGAAATCAAACAGAAAAACAAAAAATCAGTCTATTTGTCATATTCCGCAATTGCAATATAAGGTTTTGTTCCGTCTTTTGTAAATATTTGCGGACTTGCAACTATGTATTTCGGGTCATTATATCTGTAATAATCGGTATCCCATTCATTTATCGGAGTTCTGTCTCTTTCCGCTCTAAAATTAAATTCACCTTGCAGGCTCGATGGTTTTACCCAATAAATGTTTTTCAACTTTATGGTATCTTGATAAATAAGTTTGTATTTCGGGTCATTTTTGATAGAAAGTCCCTCGTTATAAAAAGAATCTATAACAGTTTCTGCTCTCGGCGGAATAAATTCTTTAGGCATAGGCTTATAAGGTGCTTTCTTGCACCCGGCACCTCCTATTGCCAGTAAAGCAGTTAAAACTCCTACCCTTAAACCATTAACTTTAATACTCATAACACACACCTCCGTTTGTCCTCATTTTTACACGACGGTATGGTTTTTTCAATAGGGTTACTTTGGTATTTTTGCGTATTCGGCTACGGCTATATACTGGTTTACACTGTCATTTGTGTAAATCTGGCTGCTGGAAATGACAGCCTTGGAATCTTCATAGTTATTTATAGTGTGTACAACTTCATTGTTATCGGTAATATGGTTATTTTCATAACACCAATGGCTGAGGCGTTTCTCAAGTTCCTCGGGATGTTGAGCATAAAAGTTAGAAATTGATATCGTATCTTCTCTTACAAGTGTGTAGTCCGGATTGTTTACGTATTTGAGGCCGTTCTGATAAAATGAATCTACTACTCTTTCTGTTTGTTTTGATGCGAGTCCTTGAGGCATTGGCGCAAAAGGACCTTCTTTCTTGCACCCGGCTGTTCCTACTGCCAGCAAAGCAGTTAAAACTCCTACTCTCAGACCACTAACCTTTATATTCATAAAATGCTCTCCATTCATATTTATTTTTACATGTCGGAGCTATTTTTTCAAGCTTTATACTTGAATAAAGTGCAAAAAATGTTATAATTATCATGTAATCCTAATGTTTTGAGGCCCTGTATGAAGAAAGCTTGTATTGTTTTGTTATGCTTCGGTATAATTATTGCGGGCGTTCTATTTTCCGGCTGTACTACTAAAAATGGCAAGCAGACAATAAACTATCAGCGTAAGTTACAAAATTATCTGCCATCAAGTGCAACAGGACAAATCCAATACGGAACAATAGATTTGAGTGAAGGCCCAAGAGCGAGATATGATGTTAATCTCGGACCGAGAGAATTAAATTTTGACATAACAATTAAGAACCCTTATTAATGGAAAATTTGGAAAACAGAAAATTTGTAAGCAGACTTATTATGGCTGTTTTAACAGAGCAGATAAATGTAAGAGAAGCGATAAAACGATTCCCCGATACAGCTGACAGGAATATAGAATGTGCTTATCATGCGCTTTTGCACTATGAAGCCGATGATGAAATGCGTGCAAAAGATATTGAGTACAGGGAAGCACAGGATGATTATTTGGAATATATTGCCCAGACTTTGGACAGCGGAAAAGATTTACCCAAAAATATCATAGACGAATATAAACCTTACTATAGCGGTACAGCAGGATTATGGGATAATTCTCCAAACGGGTTTTGGAAAGAATTTCGCAGATTTATTAACATAAAATAATTTCCCAAGCTTGTGCACGCAAGGTTAACTAATAGTTTCCTCTGATTTCTCTTTCAACAAGTTCGTCCTGCAAATCCATAAGCATAAGATGATTTTCAAGCATAGCCTGATTTCTGCCTTCGTAGGCGGGTTCATAATCATCATTTGCTTCAATTGCAAGATTATAATATTTCAAAGCTTCTTCAAAATTATCTTGTATATAATAAACAGTACCAATCAGAGTGTATTCGACTTCTTTCTTTTCGGAATGCTTTAGGGCTTCCCTGTAGCAATTTATTGCTTCATCAGGTTTTCCGAGCGACTGCATAGCACAACCCAAACCTCTTAATGCAACGGGATTGTTCGGATTGACTTCAAGCAATCTTAAACAGTTGTCGATACAGCCTTCGTAATTGTTTCTGTCGTATTCTTCTTTCGCTAATCTCAATAACTTCAAAAGCCGAAACTTTTGATTAATACGCTTTATTGATTGTGAAATTTCTTTAATTTTGTCTAATTCTTCCATAATTATTGTTTTCAACTTTCTTTTTAACTTTCCGTTTTACAAAAATGTTTTTTCAAAAACGATGGTCTGTGATAAGGCGAAAGTCCATATTTATCAATGGCAGAAAGGTGTTCTGCCGTCAGATATCCCGCATTTTTTCTCCAATTGTACATCGGAAATTCTTCATCAAGCTTTTCCATATACCGGTCACGTGTAACTTTTGCCAGGATACTTGCTGCCGCAATTGATGCCGATTTTGAATCACCTTTGATTATGTATTGCTGAGGGTAGGGATAACCTTTAATAAGCTTATTCCCGTCTACAAGGGTTAAGGTATCAGATATACCCCCTTTGGCACTTCGTGCCACTTCCCCCTGAAAAGGGGCAGAGGCTTGTAATATTTTGCAGACCTCACTGCATGCTAAATTCATCGCTTTCAAAGATGCATTCAGAATGTTGATTTGTTCAATCTCGTTAACTTCAACGCAAACGATTTTGTTAATCGTGTTGTTTTTTATTACATCGTAAATTGAATCCCGTTTGTGCGGAGTAAGCTTTTTAGAATCATTAAGAATGGACAAATCCTTAATTAATCCGTCTGTGATTTCGTTAAAATGTACTGCGGCGGCAAATACTCCGCCCGCGCCCGGACCTCGTCCGGCTTCGTCTGTTCCGATGATTATTTTACCGAAATTTTTGTCAAATTCGAAAAGATGTGTTGAATTTTCCTGCATGATATAATCAGCTTATACTTTAAATTTGGAGTTGTCAAAGATATGAATAATTATTTCGAGCTTAATATTTCCATAAATCCGGAGATGGAAGAAATTGTTTCGGATATTTTCTTTACTAATTTTGATTGTGAAGGAGTTGTTTTAGAGGAAGAAACCTATAAGGATTTGGAAATGACTTCAACCACAAGAGGCACTCTAAGGGTGTTTTTAACATCTTGTCCTTCAAATATTCAAGAAATTCTGTTTACCGAACGTGAATTATTAAAGTCCAGAGGCTTAACCGATGAAGAGCTTGGCAGCTGGAAAATTACTCTTGATGAAAAAAAGAATCAAGACTGGTCAAAAAAATGGAAAGAAAAATGGACGGTTACGCATGTTACTGACAAAATTGCTGTCGTGCCTTCCTGGTTAAGTTATGAGCCAAAAGACGGCGAAATAATCATTACGCTCGACCCGGGATGTGCATTCGGAACCGGTACACATCAGACAACCCAGCTTTGTATGAAAGCTTTGGAAAAATATCTTAAAAAAGGCGACTCCATGGCTGATATCGGAACAGGCTCAGGTATCCTTGCAATACTTGCAAAGAAAATGGGCGCAGAAAAAGTTTACGGCTGTGACAATGATGAAACAGTTATTGATGTGGCAAAAGAAAACGCAGGGGTAAATGGTGCAGGGGTAAATGGGGTAAATATATTATTTGAGCTTAATACAGCGGATAAAATAACAGAACAATATGATTTTGTTTGTGCAAATATATTGCACTTTGTGCTTGCGGAAATTATGGGAGATTTAAAAAAGATTACGAAACCAAACGGGCTAATCTCTCTCAGCGGTATTTTGGATGAGAAAAAAGACATGGTGCTTGTGGCGATAGACAGAGAACATCTAAAAATTATTGATACCTTGACTCAAGACCAGTGGATTTCTTACGTTGTACAAAAAGTCTAAGCATTATTAGGGATAAATTTACCCGAAAACGTTTTAGAATTAAGGTATGCTTAATTTAAACTGGTATTCCGCATTAAATCATCCTCCGCTAACTCCGCCTTCGTGGGTTTTCTCTCCGGCATGGGCAGGATTGTACACGATGATTTTTATTTCGTTTGTTTTGTTTGCCCTAAAAAGGACTGAACATTCGAAAATATCCGGGTTTGTCTTATTCTTTGTTCAATTGCTTTTGAATTTTATTTGGCCGTCGATTTTTTTCTATTTTAAAAATATCAGCATGGCTTTTTGGGTGTTAATTTCGTTGGATTTTGCTGTTTTATTGACGTTAATTGAATTTTATAAAATTTCAAAAAAGTCCGCTTACTTTTTGATACCGTATTTTATCTGGATATTATTTGCAACATATCTGAATTTCGGTTTTTTGGTGCTTAATTAGAATCGGAGATTAATTTGAGTGCGAGTTATGGACAAATATAAATAAGTGATAGCTTAAATGATAAAGATGTAAAGAAATTTTACAATTTGAAACTTTTAAATATATAATATATTATTTATATTGGACATTTATGCGGGGAGAAAATGGAAAATAATTATTTCGCAATGCTGGCAAACGATGTAAAGAAGCTTTGGAACGGTCTGGACGACGGGCAAAAACTTGGTATGCTCGCTTTGATTGTAGTTACTATTATTGCAGCAACATTTTTCCTGTCAAAAGCGATGGAGCCGGATTGGGTTGTTTTATATTCTGATTTGAATGAAGTTAACGCTTTATCAATTATTGAAAATATGAAGAAAAATGGCTATCGGTATAAAATGTCAGAAGATAAAACGACAATTTTGGTACCTTCCAATACTCGTGATGACATGAGGGTTTTTGTTGCAGAAAATGATTTAATAAAGAATAATGATACAGGTTTTGAACTCTTAGACGATATGCAGTTAGGTTCGACCGATTTTAAAAACAAACTTACAAAACAGAGAATTTTCCAAGGTGAGATAACTCGTGCAATAGAGAAGATTCAAGGTATTCGCTATGCAAAAGTTCAGCTTGCGGAGCCGGAACGTTCAATATTTGAAGATACTGATGAAAAGCCTACGGCATCTGTTATGCTCGTTTTGGAACCGGGGTACAGACTTAAGAGTTCTCAAGTTAAGGCTGTTAAAAACCTTGTTGCGTATTCTGTTCCAAGAATGTCACCGGATCAGGTTTTTGTAACGGACCAGGACGGAAATGTACTTTCCGATGAAACTTCTAAGAATTCAACGGATATGGAAAGTTTCAAATCTAATCTTGAAAAACAGACCGCAAAAAAAGTTGCGGATGTTCTGGAAAAGATTGTCGGAAAAGGTAATGTTTCGGTACAAGTTAATGCAGATATCGATTTCAATTCGGCAAAATCAACGATTGAGAGTTATATTCCGGTAGAAGACGGAAAAAATCAAGGCGTCCTGGTAAGCTCTCAAACAGAGGTCGAGTCTTATGAAAACCCGAATTTGGTACCAAACTCAACGGTTGTAAATCAGAGAAATCTGAATTATTCGAAACAAAAAACTGCAGTTAATTATAATGTTACAAAAGAAGTTAAACAGGTTATATATGCGCCGGGTACGGTTAAAAGATTATCAATTGCTGTAGCTGTTAATAAAATTCTTACTGATTCTGAAAAGGAAGAACTTAAAAATCTTATATTATCTGCTTCCGGTATAGATTATTCAAGAGGTGATGTAATTTCGGTTTCCGGTTTGCAGTTTGAGGATGTTGTATATGACAGAAAAGCTCACGAAGAATTCACTAGACAGTATCAACAGGAGCAGCTGCTCGACTTCGTAATAACTTCAGTAATACCTTTAATTGTAGTGTTTGTATTAGGCTTATTTGCGTTAGTGGTTATAAAGAACTTTATTTCCAAAATGCCGGTTCCGAAAGTAGAAAGACGCCAGCCTGAAGAAATTACAAGGCGTGCTGCTGTTGAAGAGGAAGAAGAAGTAACGGAAAATGTTGCAAAGATTGAATTTAACAAAAAAGAAATAGCTTCTCAAAAAGAACAGAATATAATGGAAATCAACGAAGCGGTTATGTCATCGCCGGAAGATGCGGCTAAATTGCTAACATCATTTATAAGAGAATAGGAGGGGGTAAATGTAATAAGACAATAAGGCAATAAGGTAATAAGATTATCTCCAAAATGAACTTATTCACTTATTCACTTATTCACTTATTCACCTAAATAAAGATGGGTATTGAAGAAATAAAAAAACAGAAGGAGGAAGAAAAAAAGACCTTTAAACGGCCAAGCCAGAAGGTTGCAGCTTTATTAATTGCACTTGGGCCGACAACATCCTCCGAAATTCTTAAAAATATAAAAGATGAAGATTTATTGGAACAGATAACGCTTGATATTGCGAATCTAGGTAAAGTTTCCGATGCCGAAATGGGCGAAGTGCTTAATGAGTTCAAAACGGTATTTCAGGCGAAGAATTTCATTACTCAAGGCGGTACAGCTTATGCTAAACAACTTTTGGCACAGGCATATGGTGAAACTGAAGCTGCGCAAATGCTGGAAAGAGTAAATTCAATGGTGAATACAAATCCGTTTTATTTTCTGAATGAAGCGGATCCTTCACAGCTTGCGAATACCTTTGCTACAGAAAACCCTCAACTTTTAGCTCTGATTTTGGCATATTTAAGACCGGAGCTTGCGGCGCAGGTTATGTCATTCTTGCCGCCTGATGTTCAGGCAATTGTTTCTATGCGAATAGCCGATATGACACCGACAAATCCGGAAATTCTTTCGACAATTGAAGATATTGTGCAAAAAAAATTCTCATCATTGCTTGTTCAAGACTTCTCAGCTGCCGGTGGTGTTGAGGCACTTGCTAATATTTTGAACTGTTGTGATAGAGGGACAGAAAAGAATATTATGGAGTGGCTTGATATTGAAAATCAGCAAATGGCACAAGAAGTTCGTGACTTGATGTTTGTATTTGAAGATATCATTATACTCGATGACAGAAGCGTTCAAAGACTCCTCAGAGAAGTTGAAACTAAAGTTCTTGCGCTTGCGCTCAAAGGTACTAAAGAAGAAATTAAAGAAAAAGTCTTTAAAAACATGTCTGAAAGAGCGCAACAGATGCTTAAAGATGATATGGAATATCTCGGTCCTGTTCGTGCTAAAGAGGTTCAGGAGGCTCAGACAAGCATCGTTAATGCAATCAGAAATCTTGAGGCTACCGGAGAAATTACTATTACCCGTGCAAGTGTTGAGGATGAGTTAATTGAGTAACAGAATTAAAAGCGGTGAAATACAGATAGGAAACAACTATGTTCTGCCTATTGAGCAGTCTAATGTTACTCGTCAGCAGGCAAAAGTGAAGAAAATTATCGAAGAAACTGATGCTATGGCTCAGCAAATTCTTGATAATGCCGAAAACAAATCTCAGGTTATCGTAAATACTGCAAACACAGAGGCTGAAAGAATTATTGAAGATTCACGTAAAAAAGCACAATCTGACTATGATTCGGTAAAACAGCAGGCATACGACGAAGGTTTCCAAAAAGGGGTTCAAGACGGTTTCGAAAAATTTCAACAGGATGCAGTAGAAGCTCTTAAATCACTCGAGACTTTAGCGTCTTCAAATTTTGATATAAAGAAAAATATAATTGATTCGGCAACGCTTGATATTATTGAACTTGTATCTGCGATTGCAGACAAAGTATGTCATATAAAATTTGATGATAAAATTCTGCATAATATAACCAAAGATGCAATAAAAGAGCTCAATGAAAAAGAAAATATTACAATTATAGTAAATCCAAAACTTGTTGATAATATAACTTCAATGGTTGAAACTTTTAGAGATGAAATACCTAAACTTGAGTCAATAAAGATTGTTGAAGACAATTCTGTATCACCTGACGGAGTTATAGTGGAGACTTTAGCAACACGTCTTGACTCCAGAATTTCAACAAGAATAGCAGAGATTGCTCGTAATATGCTTATGGGTGCCGATGATGAGTTGGAATAAAGACAAATACCTTGACATAATTGATAAAACAGAAACTATAAAGCAAATCGGCAAGATTACCGAAATTATAGGGCTGACTATTGAAGCGGATGGCCCAAAATCTTCAATCGGAGATTTGTGTTACATATACAACGATTATAATGATAGTCCTACAATGGCGGAAGTAGTAGGTTTTAGAAAAGATAAGATTCTTTTAATGCCGTTGGCATCGCCTGACGGTATACATCCGGGAGCGATGGTTATAAATACCGGTGATGCAATGAAAATAGGCGTCGGAAATCAATTGATAGGACGTGTCCTTGACGGCTTGGGCAGACCTATTGATACCCTTGGTGAAATAAGATTTTCCGAATATCGTTCTACAAAAGCAGATGCGATAAATCCTTTAAAACGAAAGCGAATAACAGAACCATTGGCACTCGGTATAAAAGCGGTTGACGGCTTTGCGACTGTAGGTAAAGGCCAAAGGATGGGTATATTTGCCGGCTCAGGTGTCGGGAAAAGTACCACGCTTGGTATGATGGCAAAAAATACATCTGCTGATTTGAACGTAATTGCGTTAGTTGGTGAACGTGGCAGAGAAGTTAAAGAGTTTATTGAAGAAATACTGGGTACAGAAGGCATGAAACGTTCAATAGTAATTGCGGCCACTTCGGAACAGCCTTCATTAGTAAAGATTAAGGCGGCATCTGTTGCCACGACAATCGCAGAATATTTTCGTGACAAAGGATTAGACGTACTTTTTATGCTGGATTCAATTACACGTATAGCTATGGCTCAAAGAGAAGTCGGGCTTGCAATTGGTGAACCGCCTGCAACCAGAGGCTATACTCCGTCTGTCTTTGCGCTTATGCCCAAACTCATGGAGCGTGCCGGTACAAATGAATTTGGTACAATAACAGCCTTATATACGGTTCTTGTTGAAGGTGATGACTTTAATGAACCGATTTCCGATACTTCAAGAAGTATACTTGACGGGCATATTGTACTCTCAAGGGCTCTTGCACATAAGAATCATTACCCTGCAATTGATGTTTTGCAATCTCTAAGCCGTGTCATGGGTGATGTTACCGATGAAGAACACCGCAAGGCTGCAGGAGTTTTGAGGAATTTGCTGGCAGTGCATGCAAAAAATGAAGATTTAATAAATATTGGTGCATACGTATCCGGATCAGATCCTTTGTGTGATAAAGCTATATCTATGATGGACGATATAAACAAATTTCTTATACAATCAACCAAAGATAAAATTGACTATAATGAAACAATACAAACATTAATCCAACTTGGTCAGGCTGCAGGTATGAACTAAATTATAATATTTTGCATTAATTTTATGTTTAAAATGTAAAAGCCTTTTAGCTTGCTTTAAAGTTATTGGGTAGAAAAATAACCTAAGTGTTTTTGATTTATAATATTCTTAATTAAGTTTGAGATTTGTTATGTCAAAAATTAATGTAGTATTATACGAACCTGAAATACCGCAGAATACAGGAAATATTGCGCGTCTTTGTGCCTGTACCGGTGCATCTTTATACTTGGTCGGGAAGCTCGGTTTTTCACTTTCAAGTAAATATACCAAAAGAGCCGGATTGGATTATTGGGAGAGTGTTGATTTACACAAAGTTGAATCTATGGAGGAAATGTTTAAACAGTTTCCTGAAAGCAGATTTTATTACCTTACGACAAAATCAAAAAAAATATACACAGATATTGAATTTAAGTCAGGAGATTTTTTGGTATTCGGCCCTGAAACAAGAGGACTCCCGCAGGAATATGTTACAAAGGATACAGCTATAACCCTTCCGATGAAAGAAGGTCAGCGAAGTCTGAATCTTTCTAATTCTGTCGCGATTACGGTCTACGAAGTTATAAGGCAAATCGGGCTGTAAATATTAAGTTTTGTAATTTATCCTTTATATAAAGGCAATTTTTAGTAAAAATGGAACTTTATATTTATATAGAGGAAATTTCTGAGGATTAATCTATGGGTTTACCTGCAAAACTTGCTATAACTAATTCAAATTACTGCGAATACGGTAACAGTATTGAAAATCTTGTTACGTTGAGGATATCAGAGGACATTCCGCTGGGAAAAGGAGGTACTCTGAGTATGGATGTCGGCGGAAGGCATAACACAGGCAGAAATAGCCATACAGGTAAATATACGACATCCTTTGACGGTTTTTTTGAGGCAAAATATAAACAAAAATTTACTGACAATCTAAGAGGTTACGTAAGGTACAGAAACTATGATAAAACTGAACAATTGCGTTTGGCGTTTGGCGGTTCTGTGCCATTAAATGACGAGTGGGGAGTTTATGCTGATGCTCATTGGACACATAAAACCGACATGAATTATAATCCGGACAATGGCAAAAAGCCGATAAATACTGCAGGTTTCTGGATAGGTGCCGAGTACAGCCCCAAAAGTGTTCCGGGTTTAAGCGTGTGGGTTGAACCATTCCAAATAAATGTAAAAACGCAAAAAGTTCTTGGAGAAGATGAAAAAAGGTGCGCTTATTGCGGTAATATCGGTGTTACATGGACAATTGGAAAATCAAAGCAATAATCTAAAATTAATATTACTTTGTAACAATTTTTTAAAAAATTTGCAAATTTTTATTGAAATAGTATAATTTTGTTTGGAATAGTGTATTACACATAAAATAAGAGGAAAAAAGAATGAGTACATTAGAAAAAGTAAAAAAAGTTGTTGTAGATCAATTAAGCTGTGATGAATCTTTGGTTACTCCTGAAGCTAGTTTTACAGCTGATCTTGGTGCAGATTCATTGGATACAGTTGAATTAGTTATGGCTTTTGAAGAAGAATTCGGTTGTGAAATTCCTGATGAAGAAGCTGAAAAAATTCAAACAGTTCAAGATGCAGTTAACTATATTGAGTCTCACTCATAATTAGTTCTGCAGCACTAGTATTTAAGGGTGGGAAGTATTGTATAAATATTTACCGCCCTTTTGTTATTTCGTGAATCGTGAGTTGTGGCTCGTGGTTTTATATATTTCGGTTCACGAATCACGAGCCACCAGTTACGAGGTATATATGACAAACAGAAGAGTTGTAATAACAGGCATGGGCGCAGTTACTCCTTATGGTGTAGGAGTTGATAGGTTTTGGAATAACCTAATTGCAGGTAAGAGCGGAGTTACGCATATTGAAAATATGCCACTTGAAGGCCACTTGGTAACCATTGCTGCTGAAATTAAAGAAAAAGATTTTAAACCAGAAGATTATATAGATCCGAAAGATGCAAAAAGAATGGACAGATTTACGCAATTTGCCATTGTTGCAGCAGATGAGGCGATTGAAGATTCCGGTATTAACAATGCAAATATAGATCCGTATAGGATTGGAGTTATCGTCAGCGCTGCTGCGGGCGGATTTAATACTTTTGAAAAAAACCACATGGCAATGCTTGATAGAGGCCCGACAAAATGTTCACCGTTCACGGTTCCTATGCTGATTGCAGATATGTCATCCGGGAGAATTTCGATGCGTCATGGATATAAAGGCGTTAATAAAGCGGTAGTTTCTGCTTGTGCAACCGGAACACATTCTATTGGTGATGCTTTTAGAAGTATTCAGTATGGCGATGCTGACGTAATAGTCGCAGGCGGCTGCGAAGCAACAATATCTAACTTAGGTATCGGTGCATTTACTTCAGCTCGTGCATTATCAAAAAGAAACGATGAACCTGAAAAAGCATCAAGACCTTATGATAAAGACAGAGATGGCTTTGTAATGGGTGAAGGCGCCGGTGTCGTTGTTCTTGAAGAATATGAACATGCAAAAGCAAGAGGTGCTAAAATTTATGCCGAAGTTGTCGGTTACGGTCAAACAGCCGATGCGCATGACATGGTTGCGCCTGATCCGGAAGGTAAAGGTGCGTTAAAGGCCATGGAATATGCGCTTGCTGATGCAAAAATGAAACCCGAGGAGATTGATTATATTAATCCGCACGGAACAAGTACCGGACTTGGTGATATTGCCGAATCACAGGCTATAGCACAAATTTTTGGCGACAAAGAAAAGAATCCTAATCTTCTTGTAAGTGCCACTAAGAGTATGCATGGTCATATGCTTGGTGCAACGGGTGCTGCGGAAGCGATTATATGTATTAAAGTTATTAATGAAGGCAAGGTTCCGCCGACGATCAATTTGGACAATCAGGATGAACATGTCGCAAACCTTGATTATGTTCCGCACAAAACAAGAGAAAAGAAAGTGCATGCAGCACTGTCAAATTCATTTGGATTTGGCGGGCATAATGCAACTTTAATATTTAAAGAAGTTAAATAATTTGGAGTTCTAAATGACAACAATGACAAAAGGCTTGGAATTCGATCCCGGTTTCGCACCATATATATTGGAGTTGAGAGGGACGGTCGAATATTTATATACAGATATTAACAGATTTAAAAATTTTTCACAGAGAAAAACAAAGTTTTTACAGTATCATAAAAAAATTCTTGAAGTTTTTTACAATAATGTCGGTTTTTATGTCGGCTGTCTTATGTGGGCGGTATATTTGAAATCTCAGCCAAAGCAGGAAATACTTTCAAATTCGAGTTATGGTAGAGGGTATAACGAATCTGATGATACTTCCGGCACGCAGTATATGTTGAATTTCGCTGAGCTTTTTCCGAAGGATATGAAATATTTCCTTGGTCAAAATTTTGAATTTGAACCATATATCGTGAAGTTAATTCAGATTTATGAAGAATTTCTAATTTCAAATAAAGGATTTACGGAAACAAAATACAATACTGATATAAATATACCGCAGAGTGTAAAAACTGAGAACGCGAAACAGTATAAAACACTAATTGATGAAGCTATAGCACAAAAAGATTTGTCACTTCTCAAGGAAAATTTAGAACAAATTATATAAAAAAAACCGGTCTCTAGCCGAACCGGTGCATTTTCCTTCTCTAATCATTTTGGGAGGAGATTTGGGGATAGTTGATACATGGCATGTTACTATAAATTTCAAAAGCATGGGCATGTTTCAAAATTAAGTTTTACATTTCTTAACATGTAAGATGTAGAAATTGTACGAGAAAATTTTATTATGAGCATAGAAAATGACGTTTTTAAAAGGTATACGCCTGATTTTAAAAAATTAATCGGGTATGGTTTTATTAAAAGTAAAAACAACTATTTTTATGAGAAAACTTTTAGAAATGATGAATTCAAAGCGGTCATAGAAATTGATAAAAAAGGAAATATATCAGGAAAAGTTTTTGATATGGAAAATGACGATGAATTTTTGCCCATAAAATATTCACCGGACCAAACTCAAGGTGCTTTTATTGGAGAAATTCGTGAAGAATACAAGAAAATTCTAAAAGATATCAGAGACAACTGTTTTTCTAAAAATTATTTCATTTATCCTCAATCAAACAGAATTACAAATTTAATTATTGCAAAATACGGAAATAAACCTGATTTTATGTGGGAGAATTATACCGATGGTGTTTTCAAAAATCCGGATAGTAATAAATGGTATGGAATAATCATGATTATTGATTATTCAAAACTTGATAAAAGTAATAAAGGACCGGTTGAAGTTATTAACCTTAAGCTTGATACAGAAGAAATTCAAACTCTTTTAAAACAAGAAGGGTTTTATCCGGCATGGCATATGAATAAAAAGTATTGGATAACAATAACCCTTGATGAAACGTTACCCGATGACAAAATTATGGATTTGATTGAAGAGAGTCATTCTTATACGGCTAAATCAAAGAAGAAATTATGATATAAGGTTTGCATGCTATATTGATAAAAGATAAAAGTCTGTAGGTTGGGGTTTCAATCAAACCATAGACCTGCCGGCTGCGTTATTTAATTAATGCTGCATTAAATCTTTTACGGAATAAGCTCCAGTTTTCTATATCGTTTGTGTAATCTCTTATAATTTCACCGTCAGATGTCATAGCATACATTTCATCCGGCTCATGTGCAGAAGTTGAAACCTTGGAAATGACTTTGACATAATGAACCATCTCATTATTTGGCGCAGAAATCGCTACACTTTTTGTGTGACCGATATTTTCAAACAATTTTGCACCATATTTGCTTTTAAGGGTTGATTTATCCATGTCAATTTTTAATGTTTTTAAAATATTTGCTACATATTTATTACTGTTTTGTTCCACAAAAGATGTTTTGTTTTTCATCCTAACCTGTTTTTCCATTGTTTCATCAAAAACAAGTTCTTCGCTTTGCTGTGAATCCAATAGTTCACGCAGTGATTCATGTTTTATCCCCGGCCTTATCATATTTATTTTGAGGTTAGGATAATACACACAACTTACTCCGTATTCTTTAATCCAATTTGCGATTTGCGGATGCAAATTATCACGAGCTGCTACAAAAAAATTTTCTTTCCCGCCCTCAAAAGAACCTACCACAAGTTTGCCTTTAGGAAGTCTCGCAAATCCGCTTCTTGCAGCTTTTGAGACTCCTGTAAATTTATATCCGCCCTGAAAATTAATGTTGTTTGTATTCTGTATATTCATATTTTGGACCTCCAATGTGTAATAAAACCCGTAAAAATTTTTTTTGCTAATAATTGAACCGACATTAATATTTTGTAATCACCGTTTAAATTTTAGGACGTAGATTGGGTTTTCAACCCAACAATAACTTTTTAGTGCAATTTTGTGCAGAACTATGCAATAATAGTGCAAAAAATGTGTAATTAAGTGCAAGAAAAGTCACTTTTGGAGTAGTTTCAGTCAACCGACTTCCGACCTAATTTTGTCATTCCGAACTTGTTTCGGAATCTTACCAACTAGGCGTGTTTACTACATTCCGGTAAGACCCTGAAATAAATTCAGGGTGACAGAACGCTTATTTTCTTCTTGCTCAAAAGTGACATTAAAATACAGCTCACTCGCGCTCGAACTCGGAAATGGCAAAGCCATTTGGAGTTCTTATCTTTCGTCATACACAAATAAAATAGGATAGGAACAAATCCTATCCTATTTTATTCGCGCGTGGCAAGATTCGAACTCGCGACCTTTTGGTTCGTAGCCAAACGCTCTATCCAACTGGGCTACACGCGCTTACTTTTTTGTTCTGAAATCGTGACAATTCTGTTTCACGAATCCTTTACCAAACGAATATACCAACAACATAAAAACTTTTCAAGTTACGGGTTTAATTCAGTTTTCTATTTTCAATTTAAGATACCCGGGCAATTTTATACTACAGAAGATTATATTATTGTAATTTCATGCGCAAAATGGCTTTTTTACTAATTTTTATAATATTACCTGTTTTGGCTTATGAAGTTTACACACCTTCGGAATACTTATATCAAAATCAGGGTGATAATCTTTTGTTATTGGTTGATTTTTCCAAAAGTATGAGCCAGTATCTTGAACATCAGAGTAAGATTAATCTGGTAAAAAATATGCTTTACCGAATTTTGCCGGAAATATCGCCGGAAATAAAAGCCGGGCTCAGGGTTTACGGCCACAACTGTAATATTCTGGCGTTTCAGGCATGCAGAAGTTCGGAGCTTGTTGTTCCTCTCGGACAAAACAATGCGCCTCAAATATCTAATGAGCTGTCAAAACTTAAGCCAAAAGGAATGACGCCAATCACGTATTCACTAAAACAATCGGTTAAAAAGGATTTTGAAGGTATAAACGGACAAAAACATATTATTCTTTTAACCGATGGCGGTGAAAACTGTGATGAAAGTCCATGTGATTATGCGATAGCACTTGTTAAGACACGAAAAGATATTAATATTGATGTTATTGCTTTCGATGTAGAAGATTCGGATGATTTGGCACAGCTCAAATGTACGGCAGATGTTACGGGAGGAAGGTTTATTAAGGCTGATACAAGCGCACAGTTGGCGCAATCTATAGAAAATTTGATTCTTCCTCGCAAACGTGTAGAGGCTCTGATTCAAAGTAGCGAATAAAGTTATATCAGGGGACAGGGTCATATCCGCCTTCATTGAGAGGGTGGCATCTGCATATACGCTTAATTCCAAACCACAAGCCTTTTACAATTCCGTATTTTATAATTGCCTGTTTTGTGTACTCTGAACACGTCGGATAAAATCTGCATCTGGAAGGCGTCAGTGCGGATATCTTTTGATAAATTGTTATAAGAAAAAGCAACAGTCGTTTCAAAATAAGTACCTATTTTAATGTTGACCAGATCGTCGGATTTGGAGTGTCACAATCAATTATTTCTATAATTCTGTATGCAGGATAACTCGCTGTTGTAATATGTTTAATTCCGTCGACATCATTTTCGCTGTTTATGCCGAATCCCGAAATGACGGCTTTTACATTTTTGTGGTTTTCCAGCATTTTCATATATTCATCAGCTTTAAATGTTCTGTATGCTTCGTTCTCGTTAGGCGGATAAATTGGGAAGTGCTGTAAAATTACAATATTCTTATCCGGATATTTTCTGATTTCTCTGTCAACCCAGCTAATAACGGCATCTCTGTAATATCCAAAAGGTGTCGGTATTACCTCTTTTGCGCCGTCAGCAACTATAAATACAACTCCTTTTTTAACAAATACGTAGTTTGGAGAGTTTACACTTCTGTTTGCTGTTTTCTTTACGATATCTATATATGCTTTTTTTGATAATCCTTTTTTTTGATTTAAATCTTTGTGTCCAAGTGCAACATAAAATGGAGCTTCTAATTTTTTAGATGTTTTCAAAAACTTTTTAAGGTTGTTTTTTTCGGATTTCGCAATATTATTTCCTGTAAATATAACAAAGCTTATATCCTTTTGGTTGTTTATATCATTTATTATTGTTTTCAAATTTTGAATCGAATCCTCAGAATTCTCTGAAAATCTTAAATTATCAACCTGTACAAATTTGATATTTGAGGCGTCAGCCTGGATTCCGGAAAAAAGTAAAATCAGTAATAAACACAGGATTTTTTTCATAATATTCTCCCTAATCTAACAAAACGATTTTACCACAAAACACTGGAAAAAGTTAAAAAATGAGTTATAATGTACATGCAATGTATAATATGGAGTCAAAAGAGATGTCTTTTAACTTCGGCAGCAACAATATCAACCAATTTAAGGCTCAATCTGCCTACAAAGACGCAAGCGGAATGGGTGGCGGCGGAATGTATTTTAAGCAAAAGGGAAAACGCAAGGACCAGCCGGAAAAAGATCTTTTTGAATCAACAGATGACGATAGTAATGAAGAAATTTCATTTGGTGATGACACTATCAAGGAAGAAGACATACCGCAAGACACTTTATTTAACAAGTTCGTAAATTGGTTCAGACCAACTGACTAAATATTCCTGTTACGTTTATCCTCAAGCTGTTTTTGAATGCACATTTTTGATATGAAATCCCTGTCATTATCCGAAATTTCGGTGTATTGAAAAGACAGTTTATAATCGTTATTAATTTTTTCGCTTCTGATATATTGAACTTTAGTTTTTATTATACGTTCGCCTGTCAGAATTTCAATTTCAGCATCTTCTTCCGAAAATACCGGTGCGGGGAGAATTATACTAATTCCGCTGGCTGAAATATCGAATATTTTTGTATCAAATGTTGCAGGCTGGTCATTATTTTTTACATGATACAGGCAATCATAATCAGCAGTTACACGGAAATATTCACGGTTTTGCCTGTATTCAAAATCTTCCGGAGTTTCGAGATAGAAATTAATATAAGGTTCATTAAATGCGTATGATTTCAGTTTAGTTTGCGCACGATACAAACCCTCTTCCCGAACTATGCTCAGCGTAATATCTTGCGGAGTTTGTATACTAAAATTTTCTTCATATTTTATACAAGCGGTGATTTCACGGTTATCCATTCTTTTAACCGAAGCTTTAACATAAACAGGATTATTGTTTTCGTTTGTATAAAGAATTTTTAGATATTTAATATCTTTAATGTTAAAATCGTATTTCATACCTGCCCTCAACATAAATTTTAGCATATTTCCGGGTTTCCTACAATTTGTTATTACAAATTATAGTAAATTTCGTATTTTTCTTCAGGATTTTTCGATACGCAGGAAATGACATATTCCGGAATCTCAAAACAATAACTGCTTTCTGTTTTTCCGCCGAGCTTATATTCGGCTTCATATTTTGTCCAGTTGTAATAAAAATTCTTTAGTGATGCCGAATTAAATCCCATACGTTCGGAAATCTTTTTATAATCACGAATTTTTGTTTTTTCTATATCAACTCCGCAATTGCAGTCAGAAAAAGCAATAACAATATAATCTCCGGAATGGCTCAATGAAAAGGTTTTTTCATTGGTTTCAAGTACAGGTTTGTTTTCGTTGAATACGATTGAGCGATTTGAAATATTATAAAATTCTTTTAAAATTCTATCCAGCATTAAATATGTAAATCTGTGAATTTTCTTTTGGCTCTCGTTTACAAAATTTTTATGTTCAAATTCTTTCAGCAAATCGGCCGAAACGGAATTCGCTTTCTCCGAGTTAATAACAAAAATATCCATAGACCTATTTTATCACACAGTTTAGTTTTAGGCTTAGCGGAAATATTTATTTTTTTATGAACTTTGGTAAAAATTGGGTTATATAATCTTAAAATAAATAATTACGCTTTTTCCTTAAATTCAATTTCATATCCCAAATAATCAACTATTAGCAAAACTTCATTGTAAGTTAAAGTCCCTCTGATAAGTTTGGATGACAAATTAGGAAGAGAATAATTTTTTCCTATTTTATTTGAGAGCATTTCAGCTATTTCTTTCATTGTTATGCCTTTTGCTCCCAATAATGATTTGATTTGTTCTCTAACCTTTATACTCATATTAATTATTATACTGATTAGTTAATTAGTTGACTATAAATTAAATTTAATATAATATTATTAATTATATAGTTGATAATTTAATTATATTATTTATTCTGTTGTAACATATTTTAATATGAGGAGAAATTTATGGATTTTGAAGATTTTTTATCAGAAATTTACTATCCTTTAAAAAGTATAGAATTATTAAATAGTGAGATATATCTTAAATACAATGAAGCTTGGGATTTTAGCGCACCAAAGACATTCAGGCAATCTTCTGATGAACTTTTAGCTATAAACTTTGCAATAAAACGCTGTATCAAATATTTACTGCATTTGAGAAAGCAATGTGTTGATAATTTATAAATATAATGTCCCCAAATATACATTTTGGTGTATAAGTTTATAAATTTATTTTTATTATATTTGTACATTTCTTTCTCTTTACATCGCAAATAAAGAGAAAGAAATGTACCCAAAGAAAGAGAAAACATGCAATTAAAAGGGCTAACCTCTACACCCTTCGGGTGTGAAATTAAATGGCTGATGCAGGCAAGCCTGCACTTTTATGCTCGCTAATGTCATCGATGTGACACGCTCGCAAAATACAATCCGAGCCTAACAAAGCGAATAATCAATGTAGGTGAGATAATAACAAGGCGGGTATTGTCTGAGCGAAGCGAGTTTACCCGCTTCAGGTCGAACCGTACAATTGATTAATGAGCGTAGTTCAGCTCGGGAGTTTCTTTGTGATACTTTCTTGTCGATACAAGAAAGTATCAATAAAAGATTAGTTAACTTATACACCAAAATGTATATTTTGGTACATAAGTATGATTCATGTTAAAATACAAGTTATGGAAGAATTTAAACACTATACGGTAATGCTCAACGAAGCTGTTGATGCACTGGAATGCGGGGGTAAAGAGGATAAGATTTACGTTGATTGCACTCTCGGAGGTGGCGGGCATAGCGAGCTCATACTGCAAAGAATTTCACCGGAAGGACGCTTGATAGCTTTTGATGTTGATGACGAAGCCATTGCATACGCAAAAAAACGGCTAAAAGAGTATCCAAATCTTACAATCGTTAAATCTTCTTATACGAACATAAAGTCAGAACTTAAAAAACTCGGTATAGAAAAAATAACCGGCGGTGTTATTCTTGATTTGGGCGCATCATATCATCAGCTGACAAAAGCTGAACGTGGTTTTTCGTTTTCTAAAGATGCACCGCTCGATATGAGATTTGACATAAATTCCGAATTTTCCGCTTACGATGTGGTTAATACGTACAAAGAAGACGATTTGGTTAGGATTTTTAGTGAATACGGAGAAGAAAGATTCTCAAAACGAATAGCTAAAAGAATTGTAGAAGTTCGTTTCAAGAAAAAAATTGAAACGACAGGTGAACTGGCTGATATAATAGTTAATTGCACTCCCAGAATAAAAAGCTCTGTACATCCGGCTACGAGAGTGTTTCAGGCAATACGAATTGAAGTGAATAATGAGTTAAAAAATGTAAATATTGTATTGCATGATATATTGGATTTAATCGATATTGGTGGTATAATTTCAGTGTTGAGTTTTCATTCACTGGAAGATAGAATAGTAAAACAATTTTTCAAGTTTGAAAGTCAAAAGTGCAGATGCAATGAAATGATTTGCAAGTGCGCACCGCCGAGAATAGAGCTCGTTAATAAGAAACCTATTACGGCAACAATGGAGGAGTTGAAGGAAAATCCACCGTCGAGAAGTGCAAAGCTTCGGATTGCGAGGTGTATTTCCTGATTTTAGTCGGGAGAGAAGGTAGTTGGTATACGCTTTAAAAAGTTATAACAATAATCAACCTTACAGGAGAGAAAACAACAAAAGTGCTTTAGAAGCCCTGATTAAGAAAATGTCCGGTGAAACAGTTTCGCAATATAAGAACAGAAAAAAATCTTTTTTAGATAGGTCTGTTCAAAAGTTGGCTGTTAATAGTATAATAGAAGGGAACTTTCCCAAGGAGAATGTTGTACGACAAATGGCTATTAAACGTGTAAATAAAATGCTGTGCATTATTTTGAGTCTTTTAATTACTGTTGTTATCGTAAGTTATTATTTTGTAATAACGAGCGAAATGAAACTTAATGAAATAAGCAGACAGACAATCGTTTTGAATAATGAGAATTCTGAACTTCAAAATAGATTAGACAGCTTAAAATCCTTTGATAATGTTGATAAAACACTTCAGAGAAATAATATGCTTCAACGATCAGGGCAAGTTATAGAAACTCCGGCAATAGAAATTGATTCAAACGATGCGGGAATGAAGACTTCCAAAAAGAAAATTTTTAAATATGCTATAGGATTTTAATTTATTTGGAAGAGTTTTTTACATATTTATCCCAACGATGCTCAAATTCTTCAACGGCATTTGCAGCTTCTTCCTCGGTGTATTTATATTTTGAAAGGCTTATCATTATTCTTCCTTCGGATTCCTCCATAAGTTTTTTCTTAATTTTATACGGATAAGTTTCATGTCCTTTCATACCGCCGTTATGGATTTCTTTGATAATATCATCAACGTATTTTTGCATATATTGAGGGATTTTGGGGAATCTTTTAATATATTCGGTTAATGGCATATTTTCTCTGTACCTGTTTCCGCTTGCTGATGTCAAAAGAAAATTTCCGATAGTGTTCATTCCGCCGTGCGAAGCCGGTGTTATATGTTCAATTGAACCTGTAGAGGCAATAAAAATACGCCTTACAATTTCTGTTTGATTTCTTTTTGAGTATTTTACGATGAATGCATTCCTGCTGCTTTCGGAAGTCGGCAGAAACAAAGCTTTGTTTTTTATATTGTTAAATATTTCCCGTTCATTTTCTTTCGGAATAATTTCTTCCAGCGAAATCAAAAACGTTTTACGTTTAAAAGTATCTCTTTTGCTGTCGCTTAAAATAATTTGCCTGCATTTTGTTGTTTTTGTTCTTAGTTTTAATGCTGTTTGCGGAGAAAGTTTTCTTGAAAGCATATCAACATCATCCAAAACTTCAAGCTCTTCAAGTTTAAGCTTTGTAAGAGCGTTCGTTTTAATCATTTCAAGACAGTTCTGCAGATTATCGTCAGGGTTTAGAAGCGCAAAATCTTTAAAAATAGCGTACATTGATTTCTCAACAGGGAGCATATTTTTTTTGTAAACAGATAACAGTTTAACTGCATCTTCTGCAGTTTTGCATTTTGCAAGATTTTTTTCAAACCCTTTTATCATTTCACTCGGTATAATTTTTACTCCACGGTATGGACAGGTTATATCACGCAGTTTTCTGAGCGGTTTACCTGCAGAAGTAGTGCCCTCATAAGGAATATCATAATAATATTTCAGATAATTTTCGGGGGTAAATTTAGGGGTAAACTTGGGGGTAAATTTTGAAGTGGTTTTAGAAGTTTTTTTACTCTTTTTTGCGCTCATACTTGCCTTTCCGAGTAAGCTATTCCATACTCATGATATCAGATGTTAAGGACTGATTCAATATACCATAAATTTTAAAACTTATGTTATGATTATTCTATGGAAGAAAAAGAGCCTAAAAAAGTTATAGCTTTAATGTCAGGAACCTCGTGCGATTCGGTTGATGCCGGACTTTGTGAGGTGTTTCCGGATATGTCGGTCAAACTTGTTCAGGGAATCAATCATCCTTATCCCGAGCATATAAGGGCGAAGATTTTTTCTGCATTTCGTGGTGAAATCAATATAAAAGAGCTTTGCCAGCTCAATTTTGCTGTGGGAAAATGTTTTGCGGATGCTGCGAATATTCTTATCGGCGAGTTTGGAAAGCCCGATTTTATTTCATCACACGGGCAAACTGTTTATCATTATCCGTTTGACGAAAAACTTGACGATATTTCGCTTAAAAGTACACTGCAAATAGGCGAGAGTGCTGTTATTTCCAAAGAAACAGGCTGTACGGTGATATCCAATTTCAGAGAAGCTGATATTGCGAACGGAGGTCAGGGCGCACCATTGGTATGTTTTGCGGATGAAAAATTTTTCCGTGGGAAAGGCGGAGTTGCAGTGCAAAATATAGGCGGGATTTCAAATGTAACTGTCGTTTCAGATGATTGTGATACATTCGGATTTGATACCGGATGCGGAAATATAATGATTGATTATTGTGCGCAAAAGTTTTTCGGGCAAAAGTATGATAAAGACGGCCTGATTGCTTCCGAGGGAAATGTTTGTGAAAGCTGGCTTGATTGCCTTTTGCAGGATGAATATTATTTTCTTGAACCGCCAAAAACGACCGGGCGTGAGTATTTTTCGACTAAATATATTGAAAATATTTTAAAAACAGCACCGGCAGAGCCCAAAGATATTCTTGCGACTCTTACTGCGCTTACCGCAAAAACAATTGCACAGGCATATGAACGATTTATTTATCCCAATGCGCATATAGATACGGCGGTAATCGGCGGAGGCGGAGCTTACAATAAGGAATTAATGAAACTATTGAGGCGGTATTTACCGCAGAGAATTGAACTCAAAACCCACGAAGATTATGGTATTTCAAATAATTTCAAGGAAGTTATGGCATTTGCTTTGCTCGGATATTGCACATATTACGGGATTCCGAACAATTTACCCTGTTGCACCGGCGCTGAAAAGCGGGTTGTACTCGGAAAAATTATAACTTGCTGAGGGGGTAAATAAATTTAAAGACTACAGACTATACGAGAATGAGCTCTTAATAGCGCTGTCGACAGCTCCCTGACAAGATTGAAGCTCTGCATCGACCATTTTCAATCTGCTCTGATATTCCTGCATCTGAACATCAAGTCGTTTTTCCAAAACGCTCAACTTATCTCTTCGGGCCTCCATTTGCTTAACAGCCGGATTTTCCGGATCCAAATCATTTCCGAGTGCTAATATTTCGTCAGAAGAAGCTACCAGCTCCATTTTAGCGGTTGCAATCCATTGTATTTTAGATTCAAGCGAAAATTTGTACGCTGTGAGGTACATCATTCGGTAGCTGGAGGTAATTAATCCCATAATCCTATTCCTTATCTTGTTTCGTTTAAGTTTTTGCCTTTAAGGAATGTATGTTCGTTGTTTTCTGCTATCAGATTTTCCATTTTGTAGAGTTGATGTTTGTGATAGCTGACACGATACTTTGCCATTTTAAGTTTTTGTCTGATGGTAAGCATTTCTTTCAGGCTTGTTATCAAACTCATAGCCAGTGCTTTAAATGGATTTTTGCGTATGAAGAACGAGCGTGCAAAATTCAAAAAATTCACCAGCCGTTTTAAGTTTTCTTGTATCTCTTCACGCATGGCATTTTACCTCCATACATTCTGAGCCTACATATATACTAAAACATGTGAATTTAATAAATTGCCTTATTTTTGCATTACTTGTTACAATTGTTAACATTTTATTTTGCATTAACTCCGCATTTGTAAGAACTATCAAATATAAACTTTTTCTGGTAAGTTGATTTCGCTGATATATTTAACGGCATATTTCCCAAAAACTTTAATTTTTTCTTGTTGTAAAACACGGAACTGTTACAAAAATTTACAAGATAAGCAATTGCTTTGCCAACAGGATTGTTAATAAACAAATTATCAATCATTATTCTGAAAAAAGTACGTCCTTGCATAAAAAATTCCGTAATTACTAAGTATATTTTCATTCCAAGAAGAAGATAAAGAAATTATAATTCTTTGATATCTTCGCTCTTGCCTTCGATATCATTTTTAAGCATTTTTCTTACGACATCGGACTGAGTATCGAGCATTTTGCAGACAGTTTCGATGTTAGCGACCTTTTGTGAAAGTATGGTATCTGCGTTAGAAAGTACGTTAGCTGAAACAGACTGATAAGCTGATAATGCGGCGGAAGTTGTACCCTGCATCAAGTTACCCATAACGATTGCGGGAAGTCCGAATTCACCCAGATATGGTGCAGCAGCTGTCATGATACCGCCCCAACCGGAAACAATACCTGCGAGAGGCATTAAGATACCGGAAGCGCCTAAACCGTAGCCGTTAGCCGTACCGATTCCGTAAGCAGCGGTACTTGCTATATCGGCTATACTTCCGATACCGGAGGCGAAACCTGTAGGTGAACCTGATGATGAACCGTATCCATAGAGCAGATTACCAATTCCTGCGGCACCGCCTGTTGTGTAACCGCTCAACAGATTTGATGCATAACCGCTCGGGAATCCCGAGTAATTTCCCAAACTGTTTACTCCGAAAGAGGAATATGTTCCGGTAAGACCGCCTGTACCGCCTGTATATTTAGACCAGTAGGAAGTTCCCGGAATATTCATTGCGGTTGTACCGCCCAATGTATTCATAAAAGCAGAAGGTGCAAACAAGCTTGCAAGCTGATAGAGGAAGCTTCCTGCCATTTCAAACCCTGTTCCTGATGAAGCAGAACCTGATACCGTCAAATCTCTTAAACGGTCGTAGGTTTCATACAGCATAGCTTTCGCATCGGACGAAGCCGATCCGTATCTGTTTGCTATTACTAAGTATCCGTCATGTTTGTAAGCCATTGTTTTTTAATAAGGCAGTAAGGCACTAAGGCAATAAGTTACTAAGAATGTTTTAACTATTGTTTAAGTTACCTTTTGCTTTATTGTTCCTTTCTTTTTTGGAGATGGTTTTAATCTACCTCCCTTGGGGGAGGGTGGCACGTAGTGCCGGGAGAGGGTGTTATTAATATTTATAATACCCTCTCTGTCAACTTCGTTGACATCTCCCCGTGGGGGAGATAAGGTTTAGGCACCCTAGTGCCCTATGCTATTACCCGCCGAAGGTCTTGAACGAAGATTCGACGTTGTCTTTAACTATCTTCGATACTGCATCTATTTCTGTCTTGAGAGCATTTTGTTCTGTATCGAGCTGTTTAAGTCTCAATTCAAGCTCTTGGTCTTCTCTTTGGATAATAGATGTTTTTGCATTGATATCCTGGACTTTTTTGTCATATAATGCATTTTCGTAGTAGTATTTATTCATTGCATCTTCATAAGCCGCGTCATCTGTAATTGTTTCGACGTTGAGCGTGTAAGTTGCGGAATCGTTTTCGAACCTGATTGTTGTGAAACGTCCTGCGCCGTCGGTTTCAAGGAGAGCTTTTCCTTTTTCATCGACTCTTGTGCTTATGTAAGAAGCGTTGTAATACGGCATTCTGTATTGGTCATCAATCAAGTTGTTGCTTACGCCTTGTGAATTGTATGCATCCATAAGGTTGTTGTACGTTGTGTAGTATGTTGTTCCGTATAATGAGAAACTGTAAACACCGCCTAAGTAATTGCCGTTTGCATCAAAATGATTGATTATATCTGTGTTAATACCCTGTGCAATCATATCTTTTACGACTTGCTTAAGCTCAATTTCCTGGTCTTCGTCAAGCGTATCCAGATATGTCAAAGGACAGTTACCGATATATTCAGGCTGATTCAATGCATTGTATGCAGCGAGTGCAGCATTGTAGTCATTTTGTGCATTCACGTATGCAGTATGACAAGTGTCTATTTCATCTTGAAGTGTCTCTATTTCTCCTGCATAATATGCTGCGGTTTGGAAATTGTCCGGTTCTACACCCGCATCAGGGTCGCAGTTAGCAAATTCTATTGGGAATCCGCTGATAGAACCGGTATTTCCGTTCCTTATAGCATCATCTAAATCTGCTAAATCTTTTGCTAAAACCAGATATTGTGCAATAGAATTTTCACCGTCATATTGTGTTGGAACCACGTCATTAACAACATCACCTGTCAAGTTAGCAGTACCTGTTTCTAACAGTGCAAATGTTCCAAGTATATATTTATGAGCATCACTATATGTGGTAGCACCGGGGTCAAAATCTAATTCGCTTACGTCGTGAATAAACCATTCATTGCCAGAAGCTTCTAACAGAGCAGCATTCAATTCATCAAGCGTAATTATTCCTGACGTAACCATATCCTTAATGTTTGTAAGTACTATTTCTGCTTCATCTGTATAACCTGTCGGGAAACTGGCATCATCTATATCAGTAAAAGCTGTTATTTTATAACCTTTATAATCTGTATCATTTTCTGCGAATTTATAAACTGTGACACCATTAGTTTCGTTTGGCGCCAAGACCGTAGTACATAACAGCCCGTCATTTATACTCCTTGTTTCGTTATAACGTCTTGCGGCACGCATGTAATCCGCAATTCGAGCTTCATTTGTGGTTTTGACCTCTTGCCAGTAATTGTATTTAGCATTAGCTTCTGCTTCGGCACGTCTCAGTTCTACCATAGCATTTTCTATATCCTCAATCTGAGCTACAGGTGCGCCCGGATTACTCATCTGTACCTGCGGGTCTGACATACGTTTCATCGAGCCTGTATACACATCTGTATAATAATGTGCATTGACCATATAGTTGTATTCAGGATCGTTCGTCGAAAGCTGTTTCCAGTCATCGATTACAAAACTATGCGAACCGTCGCTGAACGAATATTGTGTCTTTGTAAAGTCTTGTGTGCTCGGAGGAACCGGAACAGTCAAACCTAACATTTGATTGAACAGGTTTGCGGTCTGATTAGCCAACAATAGTCGTGATTGGTTAATCTGCTGTCCTTCGTATTCACAATTTGATTTTCTTGCAACCAGAGCTAAATACCTGGCCTGGGAAGCTGCCATACCCATAAGCGAATCTCCTATGTTAATTATTCAGTTGTTGTTAGTGTCTTAATGATGACTTTTCAAAAGTCAATATTCTGCTAATAACATTATATAGTAGCTTGTGTAAAATTTGATTGGCAAAACATGAAAAATCATACATTTGATGTAGCGGAAAACAGAAAAATCAGGCGTTTGGAGGACACTACCTCCCTTGGGGGAGGGTGGCACGAAGTGCCGGGAGAGGGTGTTAATCTACCTCCCTCGGGGGAGGGTGGCACGAAGTGCCGGGAGAGGGTGTTAATCTACCTCCCTCGGGGGAGGGTGGCACGAAGTGCCGGGAGAGGGTGTTATTAATATTTATAATACCCTCTCTGTCACTACGTGACATCTCTCCCAAGGAGAGATAGTTTTTCCCCTCTCTGTCACTACGTGACATCTCTCCCATGGAGAGATAGTTTTTCCCCTCTCTGTCACTACGTGACATCTCTCCGTGGGGGAGAAAGTGATATGTACCCTAAAAAGTGAAATCTACCTCCCTCGGGGGAGGATAGAACACTTAAACGAGTTTATGAGTTGTAAGTGTTCTTGGAGAGGGTGTTTATGCTACAATAAGGTAATGTTTTATAACAAGAAGAACTTAAACTTAGCCAAAAATATGCGCTCTAATATGACAAAAGAAGAAGTTAAACTTTGGAATATCATTAGAGCTTCTCGATTTCATGGCTATAAATTTAAACGTCAAGTTTTAATTGGCAATTACATTGCTGACTTTGTCTGTGAAGATAAAAATTTAGTAATCGAAATAGATGGTGGTCAGCATAATGAAGAAGAATCAATAATATATGATAATCAAAGGACTGCTTATTTAAAGAATAATGGTTATCAAGTATTAAGGTTTTGGAATAATGATGTTTGGAATAATATTGAAGGTGTGTGTTCAAAAATTTTGGAGGTGCTGGAAAGTTAATAACACCCTCTCCAAGAATTCTTGCAACTCGTAAAACTCATTGCAGAATTCTATCCTCCCCCAAGGGAGGTGGATTATTTACCTCCGTGCGTAGCACCAGCGTGAAGGTCTGGTAGTTCCACCATCGAGGATTGCCGGTAGGTTGTATTTTGACTTGTAGTCTTTAGCCGATGCAATCCGACCCTTATCTATTTCATTTACCCTCGTGAAGGTCTAGTAGTACTACCATCTAGGATTGCCGGTAGGTTGTATTTTGACTTGTAGTCTTTAGCCGATGCAATCCGACCCTTATCTATTTCATTTACCCTCGTGAAGGTCTGGTAGTTCCACCATCGAGGATTGCCGTTAGGTTGTATTTTGACTTGTAGTCTTTAGCCGATGCAATCCGACCCTTTCCTACATACGTAGTATAAAAAAAAGCTTGAGTTGGAAATCTCAAGCGGAAAAAGGGAAAAGGGATTAATATTATTTGGAGTTACTTTTATTTTTAGATTTATAAAACTTATTAACGACTTTTAATACTCGGTGTTAGTCGATCTAATTCGACACGACACAGTTACCCCGAGTCTTTTAGTTAATTATTTATGAGAAGATACCGAATGTTCTTTCGATGTTGTCACTGACAACTTTCTTCATTGAGTCGTATTGTTTAGTAAGTGCTGTCCTTTCTGCATCTAATTTGCTCAAAGCCATATCAAACTTTTTATCTTTGTTATCAAGTAGTTTTAACTCATGTTCATATTCTGCTTCTGCTTTTGCCATAGCTGTTTTATCGTACTGTGTGGTATTTGTGAACGTTAAATCAGAATCTGAACCAAGGCTTGTGCCGTTTATTGTTGCGTTGCCTTGATTATCAATCGAAATGGTTTTTATTGACAGTTGTCCGCTCTGAATCATAGCAGTAAGCCATTCAGCGTTGTTAGCAGCATTGTGCATTGTATTAGCCGGAGTACTTGGGGTACTCAAAGGCCCGTTGAAATCATCTATTGAAATACATGCCCCGCCATGTTCTTGTATTGCATTATATATGCGTACATAGTAGTTGAATTCTGATGAGTTGTATTCATGATTGTTAACATTTGTTGCGCCATCAGCAAGCTTGTTAAATACTTGTTGTCCGTAATGTGACCAGAAATAGTTAATAAATTCATTATATGCTTGTGTTTGTTCACTATTTGGAGTAGTACTGCTATATTCACCACATGCATAAATTAATAAATTTAAAGCAGCTTTTGCATTGTCATGGTTAAATGACCACTCTATATCGTTTTCAGTACGTGGCCAAGATGATGGGTGCAATACGTGAAATGCATCACTCCATACTTTTTTTACTTTATCCAATAAGTCATTTTGGTTGTCATAAAATACTTCTTGAATGGCTTTTTCTAAGTCGGTTGTATCATTAGTACCGTTGAGATTTAAGTTATATATATCATGTCCGTTTTTTCCGCCTTCAACCATATAGAAAGCAAATGCGTAAGCATTGTCTGTGTTGTTGTACGTTGATGAATTACTAAAGTTCTGATATCCTTCATAGATTGCATCATCGACAACAACTCTGTTTCTGGAATCTACAAGTAGGTAATGATTACCGTTAGCTGTATTAGCTGCATTTATTGAGAACAAATTATTGAAATTGGCAATAACAGTAGATTTATTTCCGCTCGAATCAATTGAGGTAAATGTCATTGATTGAGCGTCAAGGGCTTTCATATATTTTTGGTAGATTTCATCCTGCTGGGTTGCCAATTGCAACTTAGCATTCTGAATACTTTGTGCCTCGTATTCTACGTCGTGTATTCTAGCTGTTAACATGAGCAAGCGAGCTTGCGATGCTGCCATTCCCATTGAAGTAGCTCCTTAAAGTTTTTGATTGTCCCTTTTGTGTCATGTATAACGGCAGGTTTTTCAAAAACTTTAGGGTTTTTAAGAAAATTGTTACAAAACTTTACAATTAAACGGCATGTGAGTTTAAAGCAATAGTTATAATTTTAAGATTTTATGCGTTGATAATCCTATTTATATCTGCGATTAAGCTTTCTTTATTATTGGATATTTTTGTATAAAATTCAAAAAGTCGGGGTGTTTTGGTTTTCATATATTCAGGATTAATAACATAATATTCCAGCGAGCGTGCAAACAGTTCCGAGGGGGCGCTATAGTATTTATTCAGTCGGGAAATCTTCCCGTTAATCCTGTTTAACTGTCTTTTTAAAGAGCATAATTTTATATAATCGTAATGTTCTGATTTAATGTTCGGAAAATCGGTTTTTATTGTATTAATCGAGTATATTTTTGTCATAAATCCGGATAACATTTTTACTCTGTCATATTTGAGTAAGTATTTTAGTGAGGTTTTGGACAGTTCTTTTGCAATTGTATTATTCTTATTACTGAATTTTATATCCGGATAAGTAGTTTTAATGTTTTTTGATATTTCTGAGATTTTACTTTTTAAAACATTTTTTTCTTCAAATAATTTTTGGGCAAAGTCTTTAGGCACTGCGCTGACTGTTAGTGACAGCAAATCTTCTTCGTAATCTTTATATTTATCCTGAAATAGAAAATCCAAAGATTTTAGAGTTTTATCATTTTTATAATGCATAAAATGTGCTAATTCGTGCACAAGAACACGCAATATTTCTTCTTCAGAAAGCCCTTTTGCAATATCAATTCTGTATTGCTTATCATTAGTTTTAAAAAAGCCTTTATTGCCTTTGGCTTTATTTTTTTCTAAATTTACAACTATGCCCAGTGATTTTGCATAATCAATTAATTTTATGATTCTGTCTCTTTGACCAGCCATTTGAGATAATCCTCTGAGCAATCTACAATAGGTAATGCAATAATCTCCGGAACGTTGTAGGAATGCATATCTTCTATTACAAGTTTTACTTTTCCGTAATTCGCACGGCGGGTTTTTATCATCATTAGAATTTCTTTTTCTTCACACAATTCGCCATCCCATGAAAAAACAGATTTGACATTCTCTATCATTGAAATACATGCTGCCAATTTATGTTTCATAAGAACTTGTGTTATTTCTTTTGCAAGTTTTTTTGTCGGCACGGTACAATAAATTACTACAATATCCATATATTTACCTCACTTATTTTTGTTATCCCTATCTTTTCTTATCAAAATATTTTTCCCGGATTCAATATATTTTGCGGATCAAAAATGTGTTTTATCATTTTCATATACTCAAGCGCATTCTTATCCATAGTATCTTTCATATAAGATTTTTTTTCAAGACCTATTCCGTGTTCTGCAGAAATTGAACCGCCAAGCTTAATTGCTTCTTTATAAATTTCTGCTCTCGCATCAGTAAAGTTTTTAAATTCGGTATCTGATTCTAAGTTAAGCGCAATTTGTGGATGAATATTTCCGTCACCGGCATGACCTATCAAACACATTTTTAAATTATATTTTTCTGCTACTGCTTTGCATTTTTCAGCCATTTTGGCAAGGTTTTCTCTTGGTACAATAATGTCATCTGTGACGACATCAGGTGCTAATCTTGTGGCAGCCGCAAAAGATGAATGTCTTGCATTCCATATCGAATCGTATTCCTCTGAATTTTTCGAAATATTTATTTCACTTGCACCGCAATTGTTTAGAACATTTATTACTGATTTAATCTGATATTCCATAGAGCATTCTTGACCATCTACCGTAATCAAAAGCATACATTCTTTGTCGGTGTTAAGTCCGGATTTGGTATAATCTTCCACTGTGGAAATTGCATTTTTATCCATAAAATCCATAGCTGCCGGAAATAACTTGTTTTTTATTATTTCGTTAACTGCCTTCATCGCACACTCAATGCCGTCAAAATAAGCTGATACAGCTTTAATAGTTTCCGGTTTCGGAATTAATTTTAGTGTAGCCTCCACTACAATGGCAAGGGTGCCTTCGCTCCCAACCATCAGTTGAGCCAGATGGTAGCCGGAAGAATCCTTTGATGTATTTGTTCCGAGCGTTAGTATTCTCCCGTCAGAAGTTACAACTTTTAGTGATAGGATATAATCCTTTATTGTACCGTATTTAAATCCTAATGCGCCTCCGGAGGATTGTGCGATTGCACCTCCTACAGTTGATACGGCATAATTAGACGGATCCGGCGGGAAAAATAAGCCTAATTTTTCCGCTTCTTTCTTTAAATCACCCATAACAACTCCGGGCTCAACAGTTGCTGTCATATTGACCGGATTAATTTCTAGAATTTTATTCATTTTTGAGAAATTTAAAACTATTCCTCGTTCATTGCATGCACATGAGCCGACCATATTCGTACCTGCGCCTCGCGGTATTATCGGGATTTTGTTTTGATATGCGTACTTTAAAGTATTCTGTACATCTGCAATATTATTTGCAAAAACTACCATTTGTGGAGCAGATTCCGGCTTAATCAAGTTTGAAGCATCTTCTGCATAGCAATAACATTCTTCCTCTCCGGTAAGAATGTTATTGCTTTTCAGGTTTATTATTTTTTCTTTGTATTTATTTTCCAGCAGCATTTGATACTATTTTTTCAATACTTTTGTTTAATTTGGCTATTTGTTTGTCCATACCGCCTACTTTTTTGGTTAATTGAGCGGTATCTTTTTCTTCCATTTGAGCTAATATTTTCTCAAGTGTACTTTCCAGCGAATTGATTTGTTCTTGTTGTGAACTTATTTTATCTCCGATTGCCGCCAAAAATTTATTTAGCGTGTCTTCCATCGGTTTTAAATCTAATTTGTTCTTTTGACTGTTTATTGTATTTTCAACAATCAGCTTGTCAATTTTGGTTTCCATTGAGGAAATTTTCTTTGCCTGTTTATCAAACACGTTTCCTAAAGCTTCAACCAATTCAACATTTTCGGAATTATCTTCAGCTTCAGCCTTTAAATCAGCAAGCATAACCTTGATTTGTCCTATGTCATCAAGCGTTTCGATTTTATCCGAGATTGAGTTTATTTGCGTCCCCGCATTGTCAATCCATTCTGCGAGATATTCAAATACCTGGTTGAATACCTGATTTGTTTTTGCTCCGTTTTGAACCATAGTATTCAAAGCATTTAATTTTGAATCAATTCTGTCCATACCGGATTCTTGAGCAAAGTTACGAGTTCTTTCATCCAAGTCATCAATAACCAGTTTGAAATCGTGCAGATTATCTTGCAAAGTTTTATAGGATTCATCGGATGCAAGTATGAGTTTGTTAGTTCTTGTACTTATGCTTACAATATCCTCTGTCAGGCTTTCAAATGATTTTTTGTCAGGAAGTTCGTCTTTTATTGATTCAACAAGCTTGTATACATTTTCTGTAGAATCAATTAATTTTCCGACTTCGCTGCTGTAATTTGAGTTATCATCCTGCATATCTTTGAGGATTACTCTAAGATTTGCTATGTCGGATTCCAAATCTTGCAGGCTGTATATATAATCAATATCGCCATCAGATGAAATTATACTGTTTATTTTTTCGTTAATATGTTTTATTTCATCTTTTACAACAGATATTTCAGATGTGGTGCTTACAATATGGCTTAATATCGTAATCAAATTGTCATGCCGTTCTTGAATATAGTCAAGAATTTCTTCCTGTTCGGCAACGAATGATATTTGATTAAATATATTTATGAATTGAGTAATAATTTCTGCTTTTGTATCCTTCAAAGCGTCTTGTATTGCATCAGCATTACTGCATTTTTCATCAACTTCATCGACTTTTGATGTAAGTGATTTTAAAGACTCAATGACGGAACCTTTTACAAGAGTATTTAATTCTGCGACATCCGGCAGATTTATTTCACATAAGTCGCTTATGTCTTCAATACTTGTCAACTGGTCTTTGATTAATGATTCCAGAGAAGCTATTTGTTTATTAATAGAAGCTTGGAATGCTTCATCAAAGGATTTGTTAGAAATTTGTGCACGCAGATTTTCAAAACAATCATTAAGCTGTCTGATTTCTTGGTTTGTACTTTCACTTGTCGTTTTAATAGTTTCAGTCAAACTGTCAATTTTAGATTCGATATCAGCTCTGACATTAAGAAAATCTTTGGTGAGTTCATCAGTTGTTTTCTTTATTTCATCAAAAGAACTATTGTATTTATTTGACAGCAACTTTATTTCTTCGTACTTGTCAACAAGTGCATCAACAAAATTCTTATCAAAAAGTGCAAGTTTGTTTTCAATATTTTTGTAGCCTTCTCCTAAATCATCAGATAAGGATTTTGATGCTTCACCGATGAATGACGTAATTTTCTCGTTTATTCTGTCAGTAGCAGAATTTATTAATATTTCATTTGCTGCTCTGTAATCCGAAATGGCAGTTGTAAATACATCTGCGTTCAGCATTTTATTCAAGTCTGAAATAACATTTTCAAATGTAGTAGTTATTTCGGACTTAAGATTATCGAACTTATCAGTTAAAACAGAAGTATCTGTTTTGACATCTAGATATGATTTTAAGTCTTCAATATTATTGTAAATCTGGTTTTCAACAATCGATTCTATTCCGCTTGTTATCTGTATTGCGGAATCCTGCTGGGCTTTTCTTACCAGTTCAAATTGTTCGGACAATTCTTTTATTACAATATCAGTTTCTTTCTCGATATCGCCGGAAATAGCTTTTAATTTTGACTGTATTGCATTCGAAATAAAGTCTTTTACTGCAATAACAGAATTAATACTGGTTTCCAACTGTTCAACGAGCTTTTCCGTAGAATCTGAAATCGCTTTAAGTTCAAGCTCGGATACTTCGTTTATATGGTCGTTGATATTTTTAACAGTTTCTTCTGATAAATCTTTAACGGATTGTGTTAAATCAGTTATACTGTTTATTGTTTTTTCGTTTGCCTGATTTAAATTGTTAACATCTTCTTTTATCGTATTGGAAACATCTAATTGATTATCATAAATAGTTTTAATTTCATCAGTTTTTTTGAATAACTTTTCATTCAATGATTCTATCAGTTTTGCGAACTCATCAATATGTGCATCGGCTTCTTGTGTCTGTATATCTAAAACAGAATCGATGTATTTTGTCATATCATCAAGCTGAGCCTTGAGGTTTTGTGTCAAAACTTCATTGTTAACACTCAAATCATGTGTGAATTCATCCAGTCGGTCTTTCAAAGAAGCATAATCAACAGAATTTTTCTCTACATTTTCATTAAGAATTTCTCTTAACTTGTCAGAAATTTCATCAATTTGTTGAATATTTTGTTCGGATTGTTCCGCCCATACAGTTTTTAGTGCTGAATTAATATCAGCAATCCTTTCCTGCAAATAAGAGGACTGAGATTGAGCTTTGGCAGATAAATCATCAAAAGAATCTTCAATCTTTATTTTGTATTCTTCCAGCTTTCTGGTTACATTTGCGTCAATTCTTTCCGCAATGTTATTATATTCGCTGTTTATTTTATCAACAAGAGTTTGTCCTGTTTTTTCACTTAAAATTGTCATTTGGGAAATTAATGACTCAAAATTGCTTTCTATTATGGAAAGCTGCCTGGTCATATCTCCGTCTACATTTTCATCTACTTTGTTTAGGATTGTTTTTACCGAATCAAAGCATTCTATAATTGTATTAGTTTTTTGAGTAAGTTCTTCAGAAGTCTTTGTGTTTAATGTTTGTGTGTATTCTTTAAGTCCTACAAAGTTTTCTAGAAGTTTTGCAAGTGCATTTGTTCTTTCTCCTGAGCTGTCATATGAAAGTTTTTCCAATTGTTGTTTTAAGTTTGTATAATTTTCTGAAAGTTGTTTTAAAGTTTCATCATCTTGCGTTTTTACTTCATCAGCAAAAGTATTCAGTTGTTCTTTTACTTCATCAAGACTGCCTGTAATTTCTTGCAGTCCGGATTTCCTTCCTTCATAAGATTCATCAGAGAGTGTTTTGATTGAATTTTTAATACTTTCAAAATTTTTATATATTTTTTCTAATGCATCTGTTCTTGTATTTGACGTTTCTGTAGAAATATTGGTAAGTATAGTTTTGAGGCTTTCAAAATTATCAGATATTTTGTCTAAAGCATCCGTTCTGTTATTTGATGATTCTGTAGATATATTTGAAATCATTGCTTTAAGATTCTCAAAATTATCATATATCTTATCCAAAGCATCAGTTCTGTTGTTCGATGTTTCTGAAGATATGTTTGAAATCATTGTTTTAATAATTTCAAAATTATCATAAATTTTGTCGAGTGCTTTAATCCTCGTACTGGAAGCTTCCAAGGAAGTGGTTGATATCAATGTTTTGAGATTTTCAAAACCATCAAATATCTTATCTAGCGCATTTTTTCTTGTATCAGCTGTTTCTGTAGAAAAAGCACTAATCTGAGTTTTTAGGTTCTCAAAATTATCATATATTCTTTTCAGAGCATCAGTTCTGACGTTTGAAGCATCTGAAGAAAGATTATTGATAACGGTTTCAAGATTCTTGAAATTGGTCATAATATCATTAAGACCAGAAGTTCTTGCCGTCCCGCTTTCTGTTGCGACATTCCCGAGTTGAATTTTTAAATTATCAAGTAATTCAACGATATTTTGAGAATTTTTATTGGATAAACTTTCAAAGGTATATTTAAATTCATTTATTCTGTTTGCGTTATCGCAGGCAAACTCATTTTTAAATTCTGATATTCTGTCCAATAAAGCAGTTTTCAGTAAATTAAACTTGCCGTCCAGCTCTGTATTTATACCGGTCACATCAGTTAACAATTTGTCAAATTGCGAATTGTTATTAACAGAATTTATATTCATTTGTTCTTTCAATTCGCCGTAAAGTTTTTGAACTTCAGTGAGTTTGTCGTATGAATTTTTTATGTCATTTTGTATTTGTTTGGCTTTTAAATCGATATTGCCTGTTATGTTAACAAATCTTTTACCGGATTCTTCTTCCAGCTGATTTAAATTGTTTTCCACCTGTACACGAATAATATCTACAATATCTCTGACGCTTTCGACATAATTCAGGTTGGTTTCTTTTATAACAGTGGATATTCCTTCGATTTTTTTATCTATTTCTTCAAGCGGAAATTCTTTTGATTCACTTACGTAGGAAATAACATCCATAATCGAAGCGGATATTTTTTCCGTAATTTCTTTTATGGAGTTTAAAGATGACGCTTGAGTTTTTTTGAATTCATCTTCAACAGAATCCAATTTGCTTATAATAAGCTCATATTTCCCATATAAATCGTTTGTCAGACTTTCCGTAAGTGAATTTCCGGAAGTTTCAACCGTTACGGCTAAATCTTGTTTTGAAGCGTAAATATCTGCACGCAAATCCTTTACTGTTTCAACAAAGTTTAATGCTAGAACATTATCAACAGAAGCTTTTAATGTATCAAACATTCTTGTCATGTTTGAGATTTCTACAACGGAAGAATCCATCTTATAATCTAAAACACTCGAAAGGTTTTTTATATTTTCTACTTGCTCACGTAATTTTTCTGAAGCATCATTTGTTGTTGATTCTTGAGCTTCAAGAGATTGTTTTAACGTGGATTCAAACAAATTTAATCTGTCTGAAATATTTGCAAACATTGCATTATTTGCAGAAACACCATTTTCATCAAGCTGTGCAATAATTTTTTTCAGGTCAGCTACATTTTCAAAAACGGTATTAAAACTGCCTTCACAAATTGACGAAATTAATGACTGAGCCTGATTAAGTCTTGTGTTTAATGAATCGGCATTTGTTGATATATTATCAAGAATTTTAGATAAATTTGCTTCACTTAGTGTTGTAAAAGATTGTACCTTATCATCAAAATGATTTTTGATTTTCGCTTCACCGGCTTCAATCGCTGTTAACACTGAGCTAAAATTGGTATTTATGTCTAATGCCTTAAGACCTTCAATTATAGAGCTTATTTTTTCAGAGGTCAGATTCATATTTTGTTCAAGCGCTGCAGAACTGTCTGACAGCTCTTTTATAACAGATGTCAGTAGGGTTTTAAATTCTTCAAATTTGCCTTCTGTGTCTACTTCTGAAAGCTTTAGAGATAACTTGTCAAGCCCTTCAACTATTGTTTTTGCTGTTTGACTATCTGCATCTTCAAGCATTGTTTTAAGATTGACAATTATATTGACCGAAGCATCAATTTTTTCAGTCAGGGTATCAATTTTTGAATAATTCCGATTGATTTCAATTACCGTATCATTCAATCCTTGATTTAACATTCTCAAATCGGTAATTCCCTGGTTTGTTAATTCCAATTCCGATTTTGTAACGAGACCTTTTATGGAATTGTCCATAGCTTCCGTCTTTTTATCTAAAAGCTGTAATGCAGAAAGCAATGCATTTGAGGACATTTCAATACTGTTTAAGTTATCTGCGAATTTGTTAAGGTGTTCTGTCTGGTCAATGGATGAAATTGTTTTAGCCAGAGTTTTGAAATTATCATTAAGGCTCAAAACAATTGTGTCAAAACCGTTGTTTAGCCTGTCTAAATCTGGTTTCAAAAGGGTTATGTTTTTTATTATATCTTTCTTCTGTGAATCATCTGAACGTATTGCATCAAGCCTCAGAGTAATATCTGTCAGAGATTCTTTTTGAGCAACTACTTCCCTTGAAAAAACAGATAAATTTGTGGCAACGATATCAAAGAGTTCTTTTAATTCTGAAGATTTTGGCAATTCGTTGCTGTTTTTAAGCAGATTTGAAAATAATGCTTCTATCGCACCGAATTTTGATATTAGTACATTATGTCTTTCATCAAGATTTTGTTTAAGTTCAGTAAGAAATACCTTTATAATATCAATGTCTTCATCAGTATTAATCTTTTCAAGCTTTGCATTTATACCGCTCAAAAGTTTATCTACATCAGACGTATTCAAAATACCCTGCGCTCGTATAGAATTTAAAAGCGTTTTAATCGTATCAAAGTTCTCATTAATATCCGTTAAATTATCCATATCAGCCATAAAAACATTATCCCACATCTTATCTTATACATTCACAATTATATAATAATATAAAAATAGTGACAAATCATAATTTTTTTTTTAATATTTACTTATGAATTACATTTTTTTCTTTTTATTGGGAATTTCAATTGTCGCAAGCATATTTAATGGCAGGTTGGGAGAAATAACTACAGCAATGTTTGAAAGCTGTGATGTTGCTGTTAAAGTAGCTTTTTCGCTTATCGGTATAATGGCATTCTGGCTTGGAATTATGCGAATTGCAGAGAAATCAGGATTGGTAAAGTTAATTTCCAAACTAATCTATCCTATAGCCGGAGTTTTATTTGATGATGTTAAAAAAGATTCACCTGTACTGGGCGATATAACTATGAGTATAAGTGCAAATGCATTGGGATTAACGAATGCGGCAACTCCAATCGGGCTGAAAGTTATGAAAGAGCTTCAGGAGGAAAATGACTGCAAAGATACGGCAACTGATAGCATGTGTATGTTTTTAGGTATGAACACAGCGGGATTCCAACTTATTCCTGCGACTGTAATTGCTATACTTGCCGGAATGGGATGTAATAACCCGACGAAAATAATCATACCTACGTTGATTGTAACAACACTCGCCTTTATAACTGCTATTATTACTGCATTAATTTTTAAAAAAGTATTTAGTTTGAAAGGAGGTAAGTAATGTTTGAAAAAATATCGGCTGCTATACTTCCTTTGTTAATACTTGTAATAATTACAACAGGTGTAATTAAAAAAGTTCCGATTTATGAAGAATTTGTTGAAGGTGCAAAAGAAGGTTTTAAAGTATCAATCACTATAATCCCGTATCTTGTGGCTTTGATAGTTGCAATATCGATGTTTAGGGCTTCAGGCGCTTTGGATTGGATAAGTTCATCATTCGGCTTTGTTCTGGCTAAGTTTTCAATTCCTGCGGACATCATACCGATAATGTTTACCCGTTCACTTTCAGGTTCAGCTACACTAGGTTTGTTTTCTGAACTCGTTTCGGCAAACGGCGCCAATTCTTTTGTCGCAATGCTCGCCGCTATAATGGTGGGAAGCTCTGAAACGACATTTTACGTGCTTTCTGTATATTTTGGTTCGATAGGAATTAAAAAATTCAGGTATGCAATATTAACCGGTATAATTGCTGATATTACAGGTATTGTACTAGCAATTTTGGCTGCGAAGGTGTTCTTTCCTGCCAGCATTGTGTAGTGTTTATCGTTTTGACTTCTGAATCAACTTCTGTTTTTTTCAAAACAGCAAAATTAATATCTATGAAATTTATCTTGGATAATTTTTCTACGTGGTATTCACTGCTTCCGCAATTGGAGCAATAGTGGTATTGCGGTTGAACTTCTCCTTTAAGCACCATTGTTTTAAGTTTAACACCACAGCAGGCACAACGTGTAATATACCATTCATTTTGTACATATTTACCGCAATCGGGACAGTAGCCCGATTCCATGTCCGGAGTTATACGGCTATGGTTACAGGTCTTTTTTAAACTAAACAGATTCGTCAAAAACATATAAATACCTCGCTGATATTTTATATTTAAGGTTGTTTTACAAAAAGACAAGCTATTATTAAGAAATATTAAGCATTTTGGCAATTTTTAGAAATAAAAATACTTAATATAAGTAGAGGATGTTAAACATTCAATGTTTACTACACTTCACACACATTAAGTTTTTAGAGTCGCTTCAGACTCTTTTTTTTATCCGATTATTTGGATGGCTTACATATCAAACACATCGGTTTCTTTATAGTAATTTTTCTTTCTGTGTTTAATTTTATCATTTCGTTTTTTTACGTTTTCGGAAACATGCTTATAGGCATTATCTAATGAAATTTTTGCCATCGGTTTATTCTTTGTTCGATCGTTTATGATTAGCCAGTATGAGTGCTTAACACTGTCTACGGAAAATGAAATTTTGCCGGCCTTTCTATCGCCTGGGTGGAATTGAGAAAACAACAGTTTTGTATCTCCGAAGATTGAAGGGTTATAGACTTTGTTGTAATCACTTAAGAGGGCCAAATCCATTCCGGCAAAACTTTTATCCGACATATTTGAAATACAGACAGAAAGTGTTATTGTGTTAACTTCGCCAAACGGGTCTTTTTCATAAATAATATTTGCAATTCTTACTTCCAGACCTGGATAATTTTCTTCTTTCTGGATAAGAGCTTCTTCTCTGTATACCGGAAGTTCAACGTTGGAAAGTATTTTTACTTTTATTTCATCTCCCGGTGAGATTAAAACATCTTTCCCTTTTCTGTATAAAGACATCCCAAGTCCTATTGCCCCGCCTATTGCTGCACCGCCTGCGATTGTGTATCCGTTGGAAGCTATAGCTGCTTCTATTCCGAGTGCTTGTGCGGCAAAAATTCCGCCCATGACGCCTCCTGCCGCAGTATATCCTATATCTGTCGCAGCTATCTTTGCTGCTGCTTTTATCGGATGAAGCTTTGTGGACATTTTCCCATCAATCGGAATTTCACGACCGTCAGGAGTTATCAATTTATCAAATCCCAAATCAAGATAACCATCACGACCTAATCGTTTTGCTTCGCCGGAACCTCGAATATATCCGTGTGCAAGGCTGCCTTTTGGAATTATAACTCCTTTGTCACCGTAGACATCGCTTGTTATCTCGGCAAAAAATTCGTCGCCTTCAAAGGAGAAACTTCCGTCAAGGACCTGAGAAACGGTCATTTCAATAGTATCACGCTTTTCAAGCATCTCAGTTTTACCGGTAAAGAGCTTTTTATCAAGTTCCACATACTCATCGTCATATTCTGCATGACCGCTGAAAACATCTCCTGATGCAAAACAGACATTTTGCAGTAAAAAAACACTTAATATAAATAATGCTACTCTCCGCCTCATAATTTAATTATACCTTTTTTATGAGATTAAGTCCAGAAAATTACACCGTTTCAAGTAGTTTATTATAAATATCAACTGTCGTTTTGCAAATTTTTAACTTTCTGTCAATTAGACTTTTTATAGTATTTTGATAACAGATTAAAAGTGCTTTATTTAGGCCGTTTTCTTCTTTCAGGGCTTTTTTAATCGGTTCTGTCCATTCATCCGGGCGGGTTTCTGCTTCAATTTTATCGGCAAGAAAGATAATTTTTTCAAAATCGCTCATATTGTCTTTACCTAACGTGTGCCATCTTATTGCCGAAAGTATTTCTTCATCTTCTACGTAAAAATTCTTTTTTGCCAAAATAGCACCGACAGGAGCGTGATATGTTTTGGGATTAATAAGTTCTCCGTCACAAAGGTCTGAACAGGCGCTAATCATTGATTTTAAATCTTCTTTCGGCAGACATTTTGCGCAATCATGGATGAGCCCGCAAAAATAAGCTTTGTCTTTATCGAGCCCGTACTTCAAAGCAAGTTCTGCGGCGCAGTTCGCTGTCCCTAATGAGTGTTGATATCTTTCCTCATCAAGATTTTCTTTCAACCATTTTTTACATTCTTCAATCTTTGTATAATCCATTTTTTTCAATATAATCCTTTACTTTTTTGTCAGTATGTTGCTTTTTTAAATTTCTTATATCTGTTGATGATACGTCCATAAACAAACAATTTACAAGTTCAAAATCCCAGTTATTTTCTTTGAATTTATTATAAGTAATATTATTTCCGTCACCGCGTCTTGGGAAAACAATAAAATGTACGAGTTCTTTTAATTCATCCGGGTGATACCAGCTTTCAAGCTTTACAAAAGCATCTGAGCCGATTATAAAATTCAGTTTCCCTTCTATTTGGTACTGTTCAATTATTTTTTTTACGGTTATTAGCGAATAAGATTTTTGATTTGATTTGTACTCAAGATCTGAAACTTCAAATTTATCATTATTCGATATGGCAATTTTTACCATATTAAATCTGTGTTGGGCAAGGTTTTTGTCAATATCTTTGTGAGGAGGAATGTATGACGGAATAAATATTATTTTATCAAATTTATATTTATACAGAGCAAATTCGGCCATTTCAATATGGGCATTGTGAATCGGATTAAATGTTCCAGGGAATATACAAATTTTAGCCGTCATAGTTTTTTAGCTTCATCAAAATCAACACTTTTTTTTGTGTTTGTCATGTTCTTAAGGTATATTTTTGTGAGATTGTCATCTCCGGTAATATCACCATTTGGATCTACTTTAAAAATGAAAGTATCCGGCTTTTTGCATTTTGTTTTATGGTAAGAACAATTTACACTTGAGGTTGATGGATCCATATCAATAGTAATTGTATAGGGAGTGATTTTTTTAATCGTCCATCGAGAACCATCAGGCATATTACCGATAGTTGAGTTAGAGCCCGAAGAACATGGTATCGAAACATTTAATTGAATTATATCTGCTAATAAATTAGGATATTTGCATGAACCACTGTAATCACTATGGTTGTATGGAGTATTATTTGTTGGCATCTCAGTACACTCTAATCCGTTACAGCCATATTGACCGGTGGGAAACCCGTTTGGATCAAATGTAGCATGATCATCTATAGGTGTTCTAAAATATATATCATGATTATTAAGGAGTTTGTCCGTGGCTTCTTCTATTAGGTTATAATATTTGAGTACTCTGAATTTGTATTTATCAGGTTTATTATTCATGTATGCCGGGGCAAGCAGTGCAGCTCCGATTGCAATAATACTCAATGCAATGAGAAGTTCTGCCAAACTAAAACCGAATTTTTTCATATCAATCTCCACTTTTTGTACAAGACAATGTTAGCATATTTCGCTTGCGGTTTCAAATAAAATTGAATCAAGTAATTTTAGTATTTCGTTTAAATTCTCCATTGTTACCAATTCTCCCCTTAGTTTTGATGCACCTGGAAAACCATTAACATAATAAGGGTAAAATTTTCTTGTAAATTTGATGCCGGTCTTTTCTCCGCGAAATTCGATCTCCTTTAAAAGATGAGTTTTAATACCTTCGATTTTTTCTTCCAAAGTTGGCGGAGGTAAATATTCACCATTATTAAGGTAGCGTTCAATTCTTGAAATCAGTGTAACATCTCCTAAAACACCTCTGCCGATTGCGATTCCGTCCGCATGAGATTCTTCAAGACACTGTTCGGCCGTTTCTATTGAAACAACATCACCGTTCGCAAAAACAGGTATATCAACATTGCGTTTTAATTCGGCAATCTTCTTCCAATCGGCTTTTCCTCCATACATCTGGGAACGGGTGCGGGCATGGATTGTTATAAAATCAGCTCCTGCACTTTGCATTCTCTCGCCAAATTCCACAAAATTCATTTCATCTGCTGTATATCCGAGTCTGAATTTAACGCTGAGCGGTATTTTTATTCTTGATTTAACTGTTTTTACTATTTGTTCCGCAAGCTCGGGTTTGCGCATCAATCCTGCTCCATCAGTGCCTTTAACAACTTTATTTACCGGACATCCCATATTAATATCAATCATGTCGGCATATTTTTGTAAATATTCTGCACAATTCGCTATCATTTCAGGCTTATGACCGCTCAACTGATATGATATAGGTGTATGATTTTTATCCCGTTCAGTGATTAAAGTGTCTTTTACTTGTGTCAGCGCTTCAGAACTAATCATTTCTGTTGTAATCAGACATGCTTTTGAATATTTTCTTACAAGTGAACGCAAAACGTAATCAGTAATACCTGCCATTGGAGCGAGCGAAACTCTGCTTGCAATCAGTTGTTTTACATCAGGCATTTCGGATTAACCTCCAATAAAAGGCTTAAGTTCATTCGCTCTGGATTTCGCATAGTTTAAGTATTCATCCTCAGTAGAGTAGTTTGAAATGAACTGATTGTAATATTTATAGGCTTCTTTGTAATTTTCAAGGCCGTCATAATCTATTGCCAGCAGATAATTTACAATAGGAAGCTCTTTAGTATATTTTAATACATTGAGGTAATCATTTATTGCAGACTGAATTTTCTTTTGCTCATCATAAATTAAACCTCTGTAATAATATGCATAGGCACTGTCAGATTCTTTTTTAATGATTTCGTTAAATTTTGTAAGTGCTCCTTCAAAATTCTTATTTTCATATTGCTGAATCCCGTAAGAGAGATCAGACGCAGTTTGATTTTGGGCAACATACTTCAATAGCTCTTTTGCTTCAGACTGCGGATTTAATTCTGCAGCTTTTTTTAAATATTTATCGGCTTCAATCCAGTTTTGCTGTTCTGAATAGAGATACCCTATATAATACGGAATTTGTGCATTTTTTGGATTAAGCTGAAATGCTTTTTTGTAGTATTCTATAGCTTTGTCGTAATTTTCTAAACCCTGATAAGATGCAGCTGCTCCAAGTAAAGAATTTTCAGTTGCCGGATTTACAGAAAGATATAGGCTCAACGCTTTTTTATAATCTTTATTTTCGTATGTGGAAGATGCATTTGACATAACATGCGATATATAGTCATTTTGAACTTCCTGATATGTTTTTATAACCTGATTGTTTGACGGGAATTTGGTTTTTGCTGTGCTTAAAATATTTTTTGCATTTTCATAATCATCCGAAGCTGCATAACAAATAGCTAGATTTACGTATGCATCGACATTTGACGGATTTGAAGAAATAACCGCTTTATATCCGTTAATAGCTTCCTTGGTTTTGTTTTCCTTATGAAGTTTATATGAATAGTCATAAAGTATATTCTGCATGTTTTTATCATTGACCGAATTTTTAGCAAGATAGTTGATAAATTCATCGGCTGACATCGTTGACTGCATAACATCTATAATCTCAGTTTTTGCGGTGGTATTTGCAGGGTCAAGTGTCAAAACTTTTTTGTATAAGGCAAGCGAATTTGTCTTATCTCCCATTTCGTTAAGTGCTTGAGCTTTATAGAGATTTGCCTGAACATTGTCAGGATATAGTGTTAAAACGGAATCATAAGATTTTAGAGCTTTTTGGTAATCTTTTTTCTGTTGAAAAAGAGTTCCGACATTGAGTCTGGTGTTAATATTATTAGGGTTTAATTGTTCGGCTTTACCGTAATAACTCAATGCGGCATCAAAATCTCCCTGAGCCTGTTTAATTGCTCCGATATTTGCATTTAATTCCGCATCAGAAGGTGATTGTGCAAGCTTTTTCAGGTAAATTCTTTCTAAAGAATAAAGGACTTCCATATCACCTTTGCTGTTTGCAAGTGCGGCATTATATTGTGGAACTGCCTCATCGTATCGTCCCAGTTTATCCAAGGTCCTTGCATATTTCATTCTTAAAATTCCGTCGTTCGGGTTTAAGTCCAAAGCTATTTTGTAATAATCTGCCGCTCTGCGTTCGTTACCTAGAACCTTAATTAGTTCCGCAACCTGAACGTACGCTTCCGGCGCATTTTTACTGCTGTCAGCTGATTTAAGAAATTCGTATGCCGCAGCAGAGAGATTGCCCATAGCTCTTAGCTCTTCGGCTTTTTTGTATCTGGAGGCCGGGCTTCTGTCAAAACCGATCACCTTTAAACATTGATTCAGATTTTCAACGGCAGAAGCTATCATTATTGATGAATTTTGAATTGTCTGTTCTTTTTCCGGATACATCTTCAGGTAAAAAAGTGCACTTCTGAAATCATTAGCGGCATTATCGTATTTCTTTTCCTGATTTGCATAATAAGATGCTCTTGCCAAATATGAATTTATAAGACCTATTCTCGCAGAATTGTCAAGATAATTGATCCTCAGGGCTTTTCTGTACTCTACTATAGCTGATGAATATTGTCCCTGATTGTAGTAATTTTGAGCAGAATCAAAGTGTTGTGCAAATACTCCGGTACTTGCAGCATAAACGCATGAACCCGCCAAGACAACAGACGTAATAATACAAAGCATCCCTGATAGTTTTTTATTCATAACAGTATTCTACTACAAGATAAAAAAAATAAAAACTTACCCGAATCGGCGGTTATTAAAATGATTTATCTGTTTTTATATATAAATAATGCAATAGTTGCTTATTATAAAGGATTTTATTACAATCAATATTGATGGATGAAATTGAATTACAAAACGAAGAATACAATACTGAAATTCGGGGAAGCAGGATAAGGGAACATAGACATTCTTCGAAAAGAAATTCTTTTGCTGCTGAAATTAACGATTATTTCAAACAATTACGTATAAACTATCGGCTTTTACGGAAGCAAATCAAGAGTTATATAAACGCCAGAGGAAATAAAAATTTCATTAATATTGTGTATTTAACTGCGGGTGATTCATTTTATGTCCCGGATAATAGGGTGATTAATTCTCCTGTTGAATTTATTAATGATATTAGAAAACAATATCCGGATATCAATGTGTGTCTATTGGTTCCGATTATAGGTCTGGGTAAAGAAACTAAAATCGGAAAAAAAATGACCTTAGATTTTGAGAATAAATTTTTTAATATTGAGAGAACTTCTGTCAATTTTGAATTTTTTGCTGGAAATGAAATCAGAAAAGGATTGTTATATAAATTTGATAACAACGAATCCAATATACAAACTTACGGAATTTATTCACCGGCATTTTCATATCTTAAATCACCTGGACAAATTAAATCTTTCTGTAAACTGGTTTTATTTATGAAAGCCGCCAGAACTGCAATTAAATTGCTTCATAAAGAAGGCTTTAAACCGGATATCGTGCATAGTGAAGCTTTGCCTTTCTACATGGCTTCTGAATTTGAACAAAGAATGCCTAATGATATAAAAGTTTTACAAGTGTTTGAGGACTTTACAAAGCTCGAATCACTCAAACAGGAATCATTTTGGAGTTTTGTAAATATAGCAGGTGAATATGAAGTGCAACGCCTGTGCAAAGATACGTATATCCAAAATTGTATTTCAAGGTTATTTAATATCCCGATAAAAAATGTTAAGTCAAAAATGCATGAATGTATAAACTTTATCTGTCAAAATTATAGTATGTTTCAAAATAGTAACGAAAACGGCTATATGAATAAAGGTGATGTTATATTTAGACATTTGAACGACAGAACGAAAAAGCTATTTCCGAATTTTATTCAAAATGGAGATTATTATAACCCTTATATAACCACTCTTACAAATTGTGATTTTTGGGCGGTATATTCAAAATCATATTATAAAGAGCTATATAAAGAACGAATTGCATCGCCTCTTGTTATGGATAAATTACTGAAAACAGAGTATAAATCAGACTATATCGAGCCTGCATTATGTATGGATGAGTATTCTGATAATCATTACGGATTATTATATAAAGAATTTGATGAAAAAAATTACAAAAGTGAGCGTGCAAAAAATAAAAAAACTATAATAAAAGAATTTAGTTCTGACTATATTAAAACTAATTTTACCGATAAAACAATATTTAAAAATCCTGACATGGTTAAAATATACGGTTATTTGGATTCATTTTATGACGCACCTCTTCTGTTTGCAAATCCTGAACCTGATATTTTTGCCGAAGGTACGGATATATTATTTGGCACAATATTTAAACTTTTTGAACGTAATAGAAATATACAGATTATATTAAGTATAAAAGACGGGTTAAAGAATAATCATATAAAATCTGCAGTAGATTTCTTGAATGAAAACAGAATTAACATGGGCAAATGGGTTTATATTGACGATGAAGTAAACTTAGCCAAGGTATTTTCTGCTTCTGATTTATTTTTGTATTCTGCGCGAATTTGTACAGGAGATATTAAGCATCTGTTGAGCTTGAAATATGGCTGCGTCCCTGTTGTTGCCAAAACAGGCATTTTGAATGATGGTGTTGTTGATATATATGATGACATTGTGAACGGAAATGGATTTAAAACGAGACAAAGTTTGTTAAAAGAAGACGAAAATACAAATGTTTATATCAATTGTCTTGAGAAGGCATTGGAATTGTATAACCGGAATTCTGCAGGCTGGAATATTATTACTAAAAACTGTATTACGGCAGATACGGGATGGAGTTTCGAAAAATTGGAACGTTATAATAAGATTTATCAGAAAATATATTTTGGTGCAGATAATACAGATAATGTTGAATAAAAATAAATATAAAAGAAGTCCCCGCTCTCGCGGGGGCTTCACTATCATATACCTGTTTTATTTTCGTATTGATTTTATAACAGATTGAGGGCAATACTTGGTTGTTGGTTAGCTGTTGCCAAAAGTGTTGCTGAAGATTGCTGCAGAATTTGGTATTTAACATAATTTGAAGCTTCTGTTGCAACATCGGCATCTTTAATAGATGAATTAGCCGATACAATATTTTCTTTTTGTACGCTGATTGCATCAACAGCAGATTCAACACGGTTCATATAAGCACCGATTAAAGAAGTTCTGCTTGATACATTTCCAATTGCATCATCAATGAAGTAAAGGAATTCACGTGCTGTGTTGTCATCAGTATAAACAGCGTCGCAGATTGCTGTAATACAAGCAAGAGTGCCGTCAGCATAATCGCTCGGACTAAGTGGACTGTATTTTGTTGAGTAATCGTAGTCGCCTACACGTGTTCCGGTAATTCTTGATTCAAGAGCATCTGTTGTTTCACTTGAATTAGTTCTCTGATACCAGGTGTTACCTGTTCCTGCGTGGTCATTTTTATCTACCAATAATGAAGTACATTTTGCTGATTCAAAAAGGGTGTACTTGAGGTTAATTATATTTGGTAAACCAGCATTGTTACTAACCTGAAGGTTAATACCTGTTTGTGATGTTACTGCAATACTTGTACCATCAAGTAACTGTATTCCGTTAAAATCAATAACTTCGCACAGACGGTTAATTTCAAGCATTCTTTGTTCAACTTCGGTTCTTATTGCTTTCATTGATGCTGTACCGTAAGTACCGTTGGCAGCCTGCTCAGTCAAATCTCTGACACGCTGTAAATAACTGTTTACAATGTTTAAAACACCTTCTGCTGTGTCCAGTAGAGATAAGCCCATTGTTGCATTTGATTCTGCGACATCATAACCGGAAATTTGTGCTTCCATCAAAGTCGATACTGAAGAACCTGCAGCATCGTCTTTACCGGAATTAATTTTGAAACCGGTTGTCAATCTTTCCATTGCGGTGTTCATACCGCTGGTTGCTTGGGATAAATTTCTTTGCGCGACAAGAGACGCAATGTTTGTGTTTACTGTAAGTGAAGCCATAATTCAATCTCCTTTTCTTTTAGCTTTTCTTCCATGAATATGTTTATTATTTAGTTTTCAGTTTGCAAAATCCGCAGCCCAAGCAGGACCGCTATTTTGTGGGTAAATTATTGTTTCATGATAGTTATAAGGATATACTTTTCCTTACACTACGATAATAATGTATGATTTAAATAATTAAAATTCTAAATAAGTTAGAAATTTCTATAACTTTAGTTTAAAGTTATTGTTTTTTTAAAATTTTCCATTAGTGGGATTTATATTCGTATTTTGTATCATTTTGAAAATTTCTTCTGCAAAGTTATTGTCTTTGTTTCTGTCCGGATGGAATTTGAGTGACAATTTCCTGTAAAGAGCTTTTCTCGGCCCCGGATTAGACAATCCTGTTCTGAGTTCGGTTTCTGTAATGCCGAGCATGTCTGCGAATTTCTTGAAATCTTTTGGACTTAGTGTACGCAAATCGTAAAATTTAAGGTGACTTTTTGCTATTTCATTATATATTGTCTTTTCAAAATATTCGAAATTTTCTACTTGAGTGTCTGTAAAAGCCCCTCTCCTCCATGTTCTTCCGGAACGGCTGGTGTATGTGCTTGAACTACTGCTTGTCGAACCACCCGTTCTCGAGCCTCCGCTGGTGCCAGAACCGCTGCCTGCTGAACTGCTGCCTGTAGAACCACCCGTTCTCGAACCGCCGGAAGTGCTTGATGAACTCGAGTTGCCGCCAGTCGAACCCCCCGTTCTCGAACCGCCGGAAGCGCTTGATGAACTTGAATTGCCGCCAGTCGAACCCCCCGTTCTTGAACCACCGGAAGCGCTTGATGAACTCGAATTGCCGCCAGTCGAACCCCCCGTTCTTGAACCGCCGGAAGCGCTTGATGAACTCGAATTGCCGCCATTCGAACCGCCTGTTCTCGAACCGCCGGAAGTGCTTGATGAACTTGAATTGCCGCCAGTCGACCCCCCCGTTCTTGAACCGCCGGAAGTGCTTGATGAACTCGAGTTGCCGCCATTCGAACCCCCCGTTCTTGAACCGCCGGAAGCGCTTGATGAACTTGAATTGCCGCCAGTCGAACCCCCCGTTCTTGAACCACCGGAAGCGCTTGATGAACTCGAATTGCCGCCATTCGAACCGCTCGTTCTCGAACCACCGGAAGCGCTTGATGAACTCGAATTGCCGCCATTCGAACCGCCTGCACCAGAGCTTCCTCCTGTACCAGAACCGCTACAGGTCGAGCCTTTCATTTTTGTCTTTATTGTGCTAAAGCATTTTTTCGCACCTAAACCAGATAATACTGTCATAAATGCGCCCATTCCGGCTTGTTCCATACCCCGTTTGGCATCTCCGTCGTTAGTTGCTTCTTTATTTTGTTTCAGTCCTTTTATCATTGAATATATCCCAAACCCTAATCCGGCTACGACACCAACTGCGGCTATGACAGGGCCTGCAGCTAAACCTGTTACTGCCGCAATGCCTAATCCAACTGCTGCTGTTGCGCCTCCTGCTATTGCTACGCCTTTAATTGCACCGACGGGATTTTTACAAACTTCTTTAACAGTTCCGACAAAAAATCCTTTCAAAAAGTATTTTGTACTTTCCTCGCATGATAAATGTCCGTCATCTTCACCATCAGTGCAAACTTTATCTCTGTCATGCCAAAAGTCACTGAGCTCGTTAAGCTTCTTTCTAAATGTACTTATGTTGTCGGTTTTATTTTCTTCTGTAGATATAGAATCTCCTGGGATACTAATTGCCCTAGTATTTCCTATTTGTGGTGCCTCAGAATTATTGCCTTGATTATTTTGGCTTTGTTCCGCTTCATCGGATTGCGCATTATTTTCGAGTGTAGTATTCTGCTGTTGGTTGTTTTGTTCCTGTTCTTCATTTATTTCCGAACCACCATTTATTTGAACAACATCTTCATTTGTCAATTGAGGTTGTTCTTCATCAAAAATAGTATCAAAATCATTGTGCCATTCTCTGGCTTTTTCAGTTCCTGTTTTGTTCGTTTCATCTGCTGCTTTGCGTAAACAATATGTGGTAATAGAGTCCATTGCTCGTTCTATAGAAATTTGGTGTTTTATTTTATTACCGGTTTCTATTGCGTCAATAAAGACATTCCAGATTTTTGCATTTATAAAACCATCTATTTTTCCATCTTTGGCATCCAGTTCCTTAGCCATTTTTCCGGCCAAAGTGGTGTCTAAAGGGTGTTCTACTCTGCTATCGCTCATGTTAATATCCTTTCTGATTAGGGATTCCTTATTCCCTATATATAATATAAGTATCTGTACGGCCTAGAATTGCCATGCGAACCGACAATTATTAAGTTTTGTAACAAACTAATAAAAATTTGTCTGAAAAAGGCAATTTTTTTAGAGAGCATGACTTTATATACATGTAAGGTTAGAATTTAGGTTAGGTATAGTATGATTAACAATGTTACGGGTGTTAATGCAAAAATGCAGCAGATGAATGTTGCAAAAGCAATGCCCTCAAAAACAGGTATAAGTTTACCGCCGGTACTGGGGTTTAAGACTCCGGTAGGGAAAGGAAAGGCAAACTTAAGAGTGAAAAAATTTAAACGGCGTGATAATATCGCAATCGCCGGTGTAATTGATGACAATTATGTTGATACTGTCGAAGAGGATTGTGTTAACAGCAATGCCAATGCTGAAAACAGGAGTTTTACATTTGTAAATCTTGTTCCGAAAAAGAAAAAGACAAAATATCTTAAAGATTGCTATATAATAGATTACATCCAATCACCGCAAGCACGCTGCGGACTTGGTACGGAAGCAGTAAAAGGTCTTGCTGAAAAAGCAATGTTTGACCCAAAAATTGAAGGACGAATAGTTACATATTCGGCTCCTGTATGGAAGGAATCATCACCGGCATTGTTTTTCTACAAGTTAGGTTTCCGATTCTTGGATCCTGAGGCAAATGAAAGGATGAAAGAATGTTTAATCAAAAACATTCCGGATTTACCGGCACAAACCGGCATGATGTATTTGCCCAAAGAACAGTTACATAAATTGCTGCATTATGGAGAATTATTTTAATTTTATGGAAGAAGTTTCTAACACACAGAATTTAAATGCACATTATACGAATTCGCCAAAAGTTGCGAAACCTAAACGTGTGGTTGTATCCGGGCCAAATAATGTTCCGACATATCATTTGTATAGTGATGCAGAGGCAAATGCAAGACTGGAAACTTTAAATAATGATGTATATGAAGCAGTAAAAAGAACTCCCAAAAAAGACAAGAAGAAATTTTTGGGAATATTTTAATAATATTCATGTTTAGAATGGGATATATAGAGATGGCTTAAATTTTACGCAAGCTTAAAATCCGGCAAAGTTTTGTTTGTGTTATCATCTTTAGTATATGCAAGCTGAATCATTAATAATTGAAATTCCCAAGAAAGGAATTCCTTCAACGGAATATATCGAAGCAGAATTAATAAAACGTAATATTAACCCGCTACGGTGGGCGATTGTTCATGTTAGTGATACGATGTATAAAGTAAGCGTAACAAATTTAAAAGAAAAGGAATAAAAGATGAATTGTATGGAAATGAAATGTGATGTAAAAGATATTACCCTTGCAGAACAAGGTGAAAATAATATCAATTGGGCAATTAAGGATATGCCTGTGTTATCAAAAATTAGAGCCAGATTCGAAAAAGAAAAACCTTTTGCGGGGTTAAGGCTAGCGGCTTGTTCACATGTAACGAAAGAAACTGCGGCTTTGTGCTTAACAATGCAGGCAGGCGGAGCAGATACGGTTCTTGTTGCATCAAATCCTTTGTCTACACAGGATGATGTTGCTGCTGCGTTGGTTAAATACCATAATATTCCGGTTTATGCAATAGCAGGCGAATCAGTTGAACAATATAAATCACATATTCAACATGCAATTGAACATAAACCTAATTTAATTATTGAAGACGGTTGTGATTTGGTATCGATGCTTCATACCGATTATCCGGAATTACTCGGGAATGTAATCGGTTCAACAGAAGAAACAACAACCGGTATCATAAGACTTCAGGCTATGGAAAAAGAGGGTTCATTAATGTTTCCCGCAGTAGGAGTTAATACAAGTCTTACAAAACACTTGTATGATAATCGTTACGGAACTGGACAAAGTGCTATGGATGGTATTATGAGAGCGGCTAATATTCTTATTGCCGGTAAAACTGTTGTAATATCCGGATATGGCTGGTGCGGTAAAGGTTGTGCATTAAGAGCTAAAGCACTTGGAGCTGACGTTATAGTATGTGAAGTCGATCCGCTTAAAGCTCTTGAAGCCGCTATGGAAGGTTACAGAGTAATGCCTATTGCTGAGGCAGCTTTGGTAGGTGATATTTTCTTAACTGTTACCGGTGATAAGCACGTCGTTGATATTAAACATTTACTATCAATGAAAGACGGTGCAATGGTAGCAAATGCCGGTCACTTCGATTGGGAAGTTAATGTTAACGGGCTTAAAGAATACACAACCGAAATTAAGCGTATAAGACCGTATTTGGATGAATACAAACTTAATAACGGTAAATCGGTTTACGTTCTTGCAGAAGGCAGATTGGTTAACTTAGGTGCTGCAGAAGGACATCCGGCATCGGTTATGGATATGAGCTTTGCTAATCAGGCATTAGGTATGGAATATATTGTTAAAAACAGAGGTAAATTGGAACACAAGCTTCATACTCTACCTGAATCCGTTGACTATGAAATAGCAAGACTCAAACTCGAGGCAATGGGTATAAAGATAGATGCTTTAACTCCGGAACAGGAAATATACTTAAACAGTTGGAAAATATAGATTAAAGAGGAATATATAATTTATGACAGAGCAATTAAAAGAGCCTATTTCGGCAAAAGAAACAATAAGACAAACAAGGATTCAAAAGCTAGCCGAGCTTGCTGATAAAGGAATAAATCCGTATCCTTATGTTTTTGACAGAAATGCTAATGCTGCTGACTTGCAGGAAAAGTATAAAGATTTACCAGCCGGTGAAGAAACTCAGGACAGTTATTCTGTTGCAGGGCGTGTAATGGCGGTCAGGAATTCCGGCATGTTCATTGATTTGATGGATACAACAGGGAAAATTCAAATTTTCTCACATAAAGATAATATGTCTGAAGAAATGTTTAAGACGCTTAAACTTATTGATATCGGAGATATTATAGGTTTTCATGGGGTAATCAGAAGAACTCCGAGAGGAGAACTGACTATAAAAGCTAAAGATTTTAAAGTGCTTTCAAAATCACTTCTTCCGCTTCCTAATAAACAAATAAGCGAAGAAAAACTTGAGCAGTTGAAATCTTATCATAATATGTCAGATACCGAAACAAAATATCGTCAGAGATATCTTGATTTAATTGTTAATGAATCAACGAGAGATACTTTGAGGAAAAGGAGCTTGATAGTTCAAAAGGTACGTGAATACTTATTTAAGCAAGGATTTATTGAAGTTGAAACCCCAATGCTTCATACACAAGCTTCAGGTGCGAATGCAAGACCATTTATAACTCATCATAACGCTTTAGATATGGATTTGACTTTAAGAATTGCACCGGAATTACATTTAAAAAGGCTTATGGTTGGCGGTTTAAACGATAAAATTTTTGAGCTTTCAAGATGTTTCCGTAACGAAGGTATTGATACTCGTCACAATCCGGAATTTACAATGATTGAACTTTATCAATCTTATGTCGATTATAATGAAATGATGGCTTTGACAGAAAACCTCGTTGCCTATGTTGCGCAAGAGGTTCTAGGTACAACAAAGATTAAATATGGCGAAAACGAAATTGATTTGACTCCGCCATGGGACAGAAAAACCATGCTGGGTGCAATTAAAGAGTATACGGGAGTGGATTTTGGTGAAATTTTCACGGCAGAAGAAGCTTACACAAAAGCAAAAGAATTGCATGCCGAAGTCGATGAGCAAATGAACTGGGGACAGATTGTTGAAGCTGTTTTTGAAGCTAAAGTTGAACCGACTTTGATTCAGCCCGTGCATATTCTTGATTATCCGAGAGAGATTTCACCGCTGGCTAAGGTTCATAGGGATAATGACAGATTAACCGAACGTTTTGAAACAAGAGTTAACGGATGGGAAATTGCTAATGCGTTTTCGGAATTAACAGATCCTATCGACCAGCGTCACAGATTTGAGGCTCAGGCATTAGCTAAAGCTAACGGTGATGAAGAGGCTATGGAAATTGATGAAGATTACATCAATGCTCTTGAATATGGCCTTGCACCGACTGGCGGTATGGGTATGGGAATCGATAGATTAGTTATGCTTCTGACTAATTCGCCTACAATCAGGGATGTTATAGCTTTTCCGACATTGAAAAAATTAGACTAAAACAAAGGTGCGGTTTAACCGCACCTTTGTTTATATTTTTGATTTTATTGTAGAATAATGATAGGTTTTGTGATATGCTGGTAAAGTTATGAGAAAACTTTGGATATTATTATTTGCCCTGATGGTGTTTTGTTCGCCTGTTTCAGCAATTGAGGATTTAGATTCCCCGGAGGAAGTTGTGCTGGAACTGGAAGAACCTATACACGAGGAATTGAGCTCTCTCGGCATAGAAACAGCAGATGAACACCCTGAGATAGTCAAAGAAAAATCATTTAGAGAAAAACTTGAAGACATATATAATCTTGAAGTTACTCAAATTGACCAAAATAACTATTTATTAACAGATATTTTGACCAAGCACTTTGAAAACGGAAAAATCTTAGAAAGTATACATCCTTTTGCCGGATATAACGGTAGTGTTTTATTTAATTTTAATCAGCCGGATTCTTTTAAAACGAATTATAGTTTTAATGCGATAAATGCCGGTGTTGATGGGAAGTTCAAAGACGGATACTCTGATTTCAGGGTTTTATTTGCGCTTTCTCCTCTTTCGAGCAGAAATATGCTCAGAAACGCTTTTTCTGATGTTTATATAGGAACAAACAGAATTCCGAATCACAGAGTACAGATTGGTTATCAAAGGCCAGGGAACGGTATGGACAGTAAAATGAGCGCATACCAGCTGCCTTTTGTATACCGCTCACAAATAGCAAGAAATTTTGGTATAGTAAGGAAAAGTGGTGCAAGAATAATCGGAGATTACAAGCTTGTTGAATATGATGTTGGTGCATATAGTTCTGATACATATATGAAATCGTTTTTCCCGGGAGCGGAAATAGATGCCTGGGTAAATTTCAAACCTTTGGGTAAAACCAACGGAAAATACGGGAAATTAAAACTGGGAGGAGGCATACAGAACGGCAGAAGACATACAAATTATACTGTTGCTGGCGCATACGCAAGTTATGAATATAAGAAGTTCATGGCAAATTTTGAATGGGCAGATGCTGACGGATATAACGGGTATTCAGGGCATATCAGTGATAAACATGCAAGCGGATTTTATACAACTTTAGCTTACAGAATAACTCCTAAACTTCAGGTTTTGGCGCGCTATGACGAATATGATCCGGATAAGCATATAAAAAATAATAATCGAAGAGAGTATTCTTTGGGTCTTAATTATTTTATCAAAGGCCCGGGATTAAAACTTATTCTGAATTATGTATTCTGCCAAAATGACTCGGCAAAAGACTCTCACAGAATTATTTTGGGTACACAAATATTGCTGTAGGATATGTTTTTTAAATAACAGCTCGGATTATTGTGATATAACATTTTTCAATTGTTACAATTTACTATTGAACTGGTAAATTTGCTGAATTTGTTTGCAGTTTATAAATATAATACTTGATAGCAGCCTGCACACAGTTATGTACTTTCAATTTCGCATATATGCTTTCTTTATGTGCTTTTACTGTATGCTCTGATATTATTAATTTTTTTGCAATTTCTTTATTGGTTAGTCCTTCAATTATCAAATCACATACTTCTTTTTCTCTTTTGGTAAACATTCTTAACCCTCTTTTACTTAAATTCTCGGATAATATTAACCTATTGTCTATCAGCCGCCTGTCTATGTTTTTAATTTGACTGAAAAATTATTATATAGGTAAACTTTTTTTACAAAATCTTCTTGATTACGAGCATTTTTTTGTATTTCACGATATAATATTATTCGTTGGTTAAAGGAAGAATATGATGGAAACTTTTGAGCTTTCGGATTACAATTTTTATTCAAACAGAGTTGAGATGGAGATAATTTCTGCAATAGTTGACGCTCTCAAAAAAATTCTTGAAGAGGATAGCAAGCAGGAACAACCTTTATTTTTGAAAGTTGCAGATGATTTTATAATGAATATAGCTCGCAAAGTAGTTCAGGAAAAGAAAAAAACTTTTTTAATCGGGATTACAGGTGAGAGTGCATCCGGCAAAACAGTTTTTGTTGATAATACAATTGAGGCTGTTGTCAGAGAAAAGAAAGAAGGAATTTACACGGTTGTCCGATGCGATGATTATTATAAAGATACATCTAAAGAACTTATTGAGGCAGGCAGTTATGATGCATTATTCAAAACCGGATTCAGTTTTGATACCCCTGATGCAATAGATTTAGGGCTAATGAAGAAACATCTTGTTGCTTTGAAAAATATGGAAACGGTTGTGTCACCCAGATACGATTTTGTAAGCTGTGTCTCCAGTCCTGACGGTGATATAAAAAAACCGGCAAAAGTGATATTAACAGAAGGTTTGTATGTTTTAGACAAGAACCTGCGTGATATTATGGACGTTAAGGTTTACGTATTTACACCGCTTGAAGTTATCAGGGAACGTTGGTATAAGAGAGCCGTATTACGTGGTAAAACAGGAGAAGCTGCGGATTTGCAGTTTAAAAATGTTAACGAAACAGCTCAGCAATATATAAGACCAACTTATCAGATATCCGATTGTATAATTAACGGCATGGTCGATAAAGAGTATATTAAGGTTATTACAGACAGAATAATGCGTGACCTTGCTGAAATCTGTTCAGGAGTGTAATTGGTAAAAAGGTTATGGAGTAAATATTAACTGTTTTTATTCACTTTGCCGGTAATTTGAAAGGAAATCCATGTTTGAATTAAAAGCACAAATGTATTTTGCAGCTGCACATCATCTGCTTAACTATGAGGGAGAATGTGAAAATCAGCATGGTCATAACTGGCTTGTTGAAGCGTATGTTACGGGAACCGAGCTTGATAAAAGTAATATATTAATTGATTATAAAGTTCTGAAGCATGAGCTTAAATCTGTGCTGGATTTGCTGGACCATAAAGATTTGAACGAGCTTCCGTACTTTACCGGAATAAGTCCGAGCAGTGAAATGATAGCAATGTTTATCTATAAAGAACTGAAAAAACGTATTGGTATCCTGAGCAAAATTTCTGTTTGGGAGACGAATACTTCGTGCGCTTCATATTTTGAAGATTAAGGAGAGAACTATATGGAATTAAATAAATATATTGAGCATACATTGTTGAAACAAGATGCTACAAAGTCTGAAATTATTAATTTGCTTGATGAAGCAAAAGATTTTGGTTTCTTGGGTGTCTGTGTTAATCCGTCTTTTGTAAAATTGGCCAAAACATATTTAAAAGATACTGACATAAAAGTTGTTACCGTAGTAGGTTTTCCTTTGGGGCAGACTACTACTGAATCAAAAGTTTTGGAAACAATCGATGCAGTCAAAAACGGGGCTGACGAAATTGATATGGTATTAAATTGCGGAAAGTTAAAAGACGGGGAATATGATTATATAATAAATGAAATTTCTGCTATTAAAACGGCATGCCAGAACAAAAATCTCAAAGTTATTCTTGAAACGGATTTGTTAAATCATGATGAAATTAAAACGGCTTCTGAGTTATCAGCAAAAGGTGGTGCCGATTTCGTAAAAACTTCTACGGGTTTTGTTAAAAACGGAGTCGGTGCAAAAGCTGAAGATGTCAAACTCATGTACGAAACAGTTCATAACATGGGGTTAGGTGTAAAAGCGTCCGGCGGAATAAGAGATTATGAAACCGCACTTAAAATGATAGAAGCCGGTGCAGTAAGATTAGGAACGAGCTCAGGTACAAAAATTTGTGAAAAAATAATATAAAAGAATGCGCAGAAGTTACAACTCCGGCGCAGTAGTATAGTTTTATAAAAAGATTGTTGTTATTTTATATTGTTTTTACTAAGGCTCTTTTGCAGACCTCTTGCAAGGTCGTGGCGTCCGCTTTTTTCGTATATAGCGGTCATTGATTCTAAAAATTTCAGATTATCTACATTTGGATTTGATTGGTTAACCGGCGCAGTGTTTACGGGAGTCATCCCCTTTGAGATTGCCTGTTTTAATTTTACTGCTGTTTGTGGTGCCGGCTGTGTCATGACAGGTGCGGATTCTGCAACAGCTTGCGGTGAAACAAAGTTTCTTAGTCTTGGATTATGGAATTCCATCGGTGCTGTTTCATAAGGATTTTGATTAACATTTTTATATGTGTTTAATCCATAGTTAACGGTAGTAAACGGTTTTGCGCTTGCTGATTGATGAGCCGGGTTGAAGTATGTGCTTGCACCGCCGTAATTTTCATTAACAGGATTCCCGAACTGCTGTGAAAGTCCTATACGCATTTCAGGTTCTTTTTTCTTAAATAACCTTGTAACTGCAACAACTAAAAGAGTTAATAAACCAAATGAAACTAATTTATTTGCAGTATCGCCGGAAGAAGCTTCATCTAAACCGTCTTTTATATCACCCAATGCTGAGTTTTTTAATTTGTTATAAAGCTTTGAAGTTTTTGCTGTTTCAAAATCTTCGTTATATATTGGTGCATAACTTTCAATAGGATTATTTAATTTTAATCGCTGGTTTTCTTTATTAACGGTTTTTACCGGAGCCGGTGTTAATGCATCAAATGTAACTGTAGCTGCTTCTGCATTATCTGCCTGGAAAAATATGTTAACACCGCTTCCTTGCTGTTCGACCATTACGGTATCAACATTTGCTACATTATTGTATACAGTATTAACTGTCTTTGAAACTCTGATATCTTTCAGAGTCAGATTTATTTTATTTGGAGCCTGAACTGTTTTCTTCACGTCAACAGCTTTATCTGATACCAGTACAATATTATAAGTGTCTTTTACCGGTTCAATCTCTATAGTTTGTAAAACATTTTCATCAGCGTAAGCGCCGATAACTGAAAAAATTATTCCCATTAACAACATTATTCTTTTCATAAATACACTCTCTCCCTTGTCTTAAGTGTACATATTTGCCATGCCTGTGACATCAATCAGAGGATTAAAATTTATATTGACCATATGGTCTATATAGGGTTAAATGTTTTTACTTAAAAAATCAACAATATTTGCTGTTTTATATTTTCCAAAAGAATATAATCTGAGAGCTGTTTCACAGCCAAAACAATCTGTTAATACATATTTTGCGCCGGTATCAATTATTGATGAGCGTTTTTTGTTAAATATTTTTGACATTATGCCGTATTCTTTAGGTTTAAAGATTCCGTTTAATCCGCAGCACTTGTCGAAGCCGTCGGCTTCAATATATTCAAGATTATCTATTGATTTTAATATTTGTTTTACTGCATCAGAATTATTGCGGCTGCAAGGTTTATGATAAGTTACTTTTGTATGATTTTTAAGTTTTAATTTGGTGCTGTGTTCGCATAAAAAATCATATACATTTTTAACTTCTAATTCGGCAAGAAATTTTTTGTCTTCGTCATTATCACACCATTTAATATAATTTTTAATTGTTTTTTCGCAACTTGCACAAGTTGTTAGGATTTCTTTGGTATCATATTTTTTAAGTACACGTATATAATTATTCATATAATTATAAAAATTATCCAAATCACCTCTTGTGAAAAACGGAATTCCGCAGCATGAAAAATTAGGTGTTATAACTTCGATTCCAATTTTGTTCATAATTTTTACAATGCCGGAATCGCCTGCATATTTTGCGTTACATCCGCCAAAATATATAACTTTTTTATCAAATTTTTTGCTTTTTTTTGAATGTATAAAAATGCTGTACAAATTTGGAATTAATCCGAAGATAAAGACCTTTTGTATAATTGAAAAGAGTTTTTCCGTAATATGAGTTTTAAAGTATTCATATTTTGCGGTTGAAATAATATCAACAACATCAATTCCTGCCGGACAAAATTCCGAGCATTTCCCACATTTAAGACAAACGCTTAAATAACGGTTGAGTCTTTTTGTCATTTTCAAATCTTTATTTATCAGGCCTTTTAGCATGATAAATTGTCCTCTCGAAACAGTGCAATCGTTACCGGTAACTTGATATATCGGGCAAACACTTTGACAAAGAGCACATTTTGAACACTTGTGTATTTCTTCTTTGAAATCTTTTAATTCTTTCATATTTACATTCTACAATAAAGTAAGTTTCTTTATTCAAAAGTCGTGAATATTATACTTGGCTGTTCCTCTTTTTCTGCGCCGCTGAAAATTTTTGTTTTTCGTGAAGTTGTAATATATAATTTCTTTTTGGCTCTGGTTATTGCAACATAAAACAATCGAAGGTCTTCTTCCGCAGAAAATTCCTTTAATTCCGGTTCTGTTTTCTTTTTATAATTTTGGTTAAAACTTCTGACTTCTTCCATAAAAGATGTTGAATCTTTCAGTTTCATTTCGTTAACATCAATTGGCAATGATTTTTCCGTAAGTTCAGGAATAAATACATAATCAAACTCATCACCTTTGGATTTGTGCATTGTCATAATCTGTATTTTACCCTTTACAGCATTTTTATCTTCCTCTTCGGAAAAGAATTTGAATCCGCTCAAAGTAGATCGTTTGGAAAGTGTTTCCAATCGTTCCAATGTGAGGCCAAAATTATTACCGTTATTTAGTCTTCGAACGAGAGTGGAAATAAGATAAACATTAGATTTTTCTATATCAGAGCTGTAATAATATAACCCGATTCTTATTACTAATTCTTCTATTGGCAGAGTTGAAGAATTAAGCCAGTATACCATGTCCCATAAAAATCTTGCCAAATCTTCCTGTTCAATATTATCTCCGCTTGCGCAAATAAACGGTTCCTGAGAATTTCTTATTTCAATCTGTAGTCTTGGTTTATATAAACCGGCTCCGGATAATATCTCATAAGTATTTGCAAGCTGTTCATTGTCAAACGGGTTTTGTATAAATTTTAAAACTGAAAAAATAGTATTAAAAACGGACTTTTGTCCTAAAGATTCACTTCTTGTAATAGTTTTAAATCCGGAATCATTAATAAAATTTGTCCAATTCGCTACCTGATAATTACTTCTTAAAAGTATTCCTATTGTCGCATCATTATCAATTGTAAGAGCATTTTTAATTTCTCTCAGTATATAATTTTTTTCTTCAAACGGTTTTCCAAAAATCTGCATATTAACAGCATTTTTAGAAATCGGATTTTTATTTTCGACTCCGCTCATCATAATATTATAGAATGCTTTTGGTAAAATACTTTCGCCCCATCGGATTGTTTTATTCGCCAGATCCATAACATCCTGTGTGCACCTTTGAGAGCGGTTCATCTCTACACTGAAATCTGCTGTTTGAATAAATTTTCTGAACCCTTCCACATCAGCATTTGAAAATGTTGTTGTTATTGCCTGATTTATATCTCCGCATCGTATAAGATTTTTGTATTTACCGCTTAAAAGTCCTATTAATTTTTGTTGAATATTTGAAGAATCCTGTGCTTCGTCTTCTATAATATATTCACAGATATTTTGATAGTATTCAAGTATATCTCCATTTTCTTCGAGAAGTTTTACTGACATTAAAAGAATATCATCATAATCAATGAGGTTTTCTTCTGCCAGTTTTTGCTGATATTCTTTATAAAAAGTTTTAAATTTTTCAATTTTTTTGTTATTAGAAGCAGTATTAATATTTCCCTCTTGAAGTTTCATAACAGATATTGCCCTGTCAAATTCCTCAAGGTCTTTTTTCGTATTTTTTCCTTGTAAACTTTTGATTATTCTGAGTCTTTGGGTATCATCACAAATATCAAAATCCGGTGGTAAATTTAATCTGGTATAATTAGAATTTTCCTTGATAATACGAAGCGCAAGCCCGTGTATTGTGCTTATATTAGGCAGTTGGGTACTATCCGGAGACATATTTTTTATTCTTTCCCTGAAATTTCTTGCGGCTGAATCCATATATGTGAGAACAAAAATATTCTCTGCCTTAACACCTTTGTTCAAAAGTTTCACAATTAGGGCAAGCAATATCGTAGTTTTACCCGCACCCGGGACAGCTGTGATTGCCATTGAACCTTTTTCATAATCAAGTACCGGTTTTTGATCATCTCTGGGAGTGATCTGAAAAGTAGGTTTGCTCTCTGTTTCAGATTTCTCGGAAACAAGATATTCTTCAATACCGCCGAGATTCTCCGCGCCCTGAGTATCAAAAAGGCTTGAATATGCCCAAGTGTATTTTTGCGAAAGTAAAAGCAATTTTCTGAGTATTCTGGCAGTTTTTTGAGAAGAAAGAAAAATATCATCTTCCAGTGTATATTGATTTTTATTCCAGTCTGCCTGCATAACCCATGAATTATACAATGGCCCTGTATCTGTTTTAACCCATTCGGAATTTGAAACGTCAAGCCAAATCTGATATTCTGATGAAATTTTATTATCAATTATTTTCTGCGGAGTTGCGACAACCAAATCCTGCTCGCCAATTTCAAGAGTTGTACTTGGATTTTCGGCAATAATTGAATTTTCAAACTGGTTTATAATGTCTGAGATTCTTTCTTTTACGATATTTACACCCAAAACGTTCTCAAAGTCACGAAATTCTTTTATAAAGAAGTTAAACTTATTAATTTTATCCTCAGGAATAAAATTAACAACTCTTGAAAACATCTCATATATTTTGGCGGACAATTTTATATCTTTGTCTTTTATTTCAACTAATGTTTTATAAAATAATCTATATCTGTCATTATAATTTTCCAATTCAATATCAGGAAGAGTTTTTGTCCTATTATATTCAATAAGTATATTCCGGCAGTATTTTAACGGGATACCGGCATAATCCGACAGTATTACACGTAAGTCAAATTCCGATATTTCAATATTCTGCATTAATTTTAAAATGTTAAGGCTTGCCTTTACAAATGCATTATCTATAAGTTTTTCACTACCCGAAAGAAAAAGAATGTTGCATGATTTGAGTTTTTCTTTTAAGGTGAACTTCAACATATCATCTTGAACGGGTGTAATTATTACAATATTTTTTGGTTTTATATTTTTTTTAAATAATTCTTCGACTTTTGCTGTGGCGGAATCCAGTATATCTGCTCGTTTTGACAGTGATAATAATGTGAAATTTTCAAGATTTTCATGGTTTTTATTTATTACATTATTAAAAATTATTTCACCATTTTTGAAAAATTCCTCATCATTTTTAACTTCTTCATTAAATAAATTTTTCATTTTTTGTTCAACTGATGTATCTGCGCTCAAATATCCGCACCGGCTTGAACCAAGCGAATCAAAACATATAAGCCAGTCTTTCAGCTGTGGTTTTAAGTATTCTATAAAATTAAAACAAACCGGCGTCATTTCATCAGCATCATCAACCAGCAAATATTTTATATCTTTAAAATAATTCGTATTTTGATATACGTGGTTAAAAATAGGCGTTTGTCTTAAGTAATCTAAACTTCTGTATTGCAAAGTTTTTTTTGATAATTTATTAATTATAAATTCGGCATCATCACCGAAAGCTTCTCCCAGAATTTTTGAACGTTTTTTTACATCTTCATTTGATAAATGATTTTGAACTATTAAAGAATATCTCCTAAAAATTTGATTGAGCAAAGATTTTTTTGAATTATATCCTTTGACTTCATGTTCTTTTAATATATCTTTTAATAAGAACTGGGAAACTTCTAATCCCACAAGATTAGGCTGTATGAAAGCTTTTTCTCCGGGAATTGAGTTTTCAATAAAACACCAGTTTTCAACGAGTGTATTATATACAATTGAAAAGAAGGAGTGTATATTTAAACTCTCAATAGCAGAGGTATTAATATTTTCTAAAACGTTATCTTTGAATCTTTTTTTTGAGGTTGAATTTTGCACTAAAACCAGTATTTCCGACGGTTTTACTCCGGAATTAATCAATTCACAATATTTATTTTCAAGTATTTTTTCTCTTGATTTGGCTTTAATTAAATTTAATAACATACACTTTACGGAGTATTTTATCATAAATATAACTTGTTATACTTGCAAAAAAAATTTTTTTATATAGAATTGAATAGTATTCAAATACACACATTTACACACAAATAGGAGAAATTAAAGATGGCAAAATTTAGCGAAAAAATGGGAATTCAAGAACAAATTATTGAATCAGCAGGACAAATTTATAACTACCTTAACACAAAAGGAGAAGTTTCTATCACTAAGATGAAAAAAGATTTAAGCCTCGCTGACAATTTTGCTGAAATGGGTTTAGGCTGGTTATCAAGAGAAGATAAATTGGAATATACTCAAAAAGCTAAATCAGTAACAGTTAAACTTAGATAGTTAACTAAAAAGATTCCGAAAAAGGGATGTCTGGTTTTAGACATCCCTTTTTGATTAGGTAAAAAGAGTGGCGGCTTTTTCAAAGCCGCCACTCTTTTGCATAAAAACCATTACTTTGCATCACTTTTAATAACAATTAAGTTTTTAACAATTTTCATGACACAAGTCGGTAAAACTACTTCAGACAGGCCATCTGCAATACTTATTATACTGCCGGCTCTTAATGTAACATCTTCACCTTTGTATTGAAAAACGTAATCATCCGGTCTGTCAGATCTTATAGTTATTTTATCCATAAATAATCCCTTCTCTTTAAAACCGGGAATAGTATAAAATTACTATTCCCAATTTTTAATTTGTAATATTAATCGAATACATAACTGATAATAGCAGCTTCTCTTGCTTGTTTAATTGCTTTAGCAACCATTCTCTGGTGCATAGCACAGTTGCCTGTAACTCTGCGAGGAATAATCTTGCCTGCTTCAGTTAAATATCTTTTAAGTTTAGAAGCATCTTTGTAATCAATGCTTTCGACATGGTCAGCGCAAAAACTGCAAGTTTTGCGTTTTTTTCTGTCATTTAAATCTTGTTTTGCCATTTTTCTTTTTGCCTTTCTAGCCTTTTTACATGTATAACATTAATTTTTGTTTTTCTTCTTCTGTAAAAGTTACTTTGAAAAATTTTTCAAGGAACATTATTTCTGATTGTTTTCTTTTTTGCTCGATTTGTTTCAGCCTCTCCGACATTTCTTTTAACATATCATCATTTTTGTCGGTTTTGTGAATCAATACATCTTCTTGTATAATCGGTTTTCTGATATATTGCTTCGGTTTTGACTGTGTTTTACGTATTTTCGTTGCATTCAAGCGATATAGCTGCTGTTTATATTGATGAATGTTGCCGGTTTTCATGATTAAAACGGAATTTCCTCTTCGCCGATTAATTCGTTCGAAAATTCTTCCTGATTGAATCCTGTAATATCTTCAGAAGAAGTCTTGGCTGATGCACCTGCGACCGGACCTGCACCCATTAATTCGATTGTATTGGCATCGATTTCAAAAATTCTTCTTTCTGAGCCGTTGTCGCTTTTTACTGTTGTAACCTGTAATCTTCCTTCAACCAAAACTCTGTCATTTTGAGAGATTTCAGATACAACTTCATCAAGAGCTTGTCTTTTAACGATAACTCTAAGTAACATTTCTTCTCTTTCGCCAATATTAAGCACGAAAGAAGAAACCGGAATGTTGTTTTGTGTAAAACGCTTTTCCGGAGCTCTGTATACCGAACCGGTAACTACTGCTTTTGCTAATGACATACACTCACCTCTTATACTGTTTGAGCTTTTTTTGCTTCTTCCATAAACATGAATCTGATAATGTTTTCGTTAAGCTTAAGACTTCTTTTAAACTCAACAACGTTTTCAGCAGGAATAGAAAGGTTAATTACAGTAAAATAACCATCTCTGTAGCTTTGTACATCATAAGCAAGTTTTTTGCGTCCCATTTTATCGATAGAACTTACAGAACCTTTGTAAGATTTTACATCAGCGGAAATTTTTTCTACTTCTTTGTCTAATTCTTCTGAGTCAAGACTGGGTTTAAAAACCGTTAATAATTCATAGTTTTTCATACATAAATTCTCCTTATGAAATCATGCTAACATAAACACAACTAAAAACAAGAGGTTATAGGGATTAAGGTGAAGAAAAACAGCGAGATTGACGGATAGATTTGATACAGGCAAATTTTATTATTTTGCATACTGTTTTATATTTACCCGATTTATCCCTTCAAGGTCTTTGACCGTAGTTTACGGTGGAATGTTATTGCAAATCTGTGGGCTTCGTCACGAATTCTTTGGATTAAATAAAGGGCATTTGAATCTCTTGGCAATAGTATCGATTTTGATTGATTAGGCAAAAATACTTCTTCTTCACGTTTTGCAAGCGAAATAAAATCAATTCCGTCTTTTCCGGTTTTGATACCGAGGTCGGAAACTATTTGCATAACACTTGATAGCTGGCCTTTTCCTCCATCTATTATTATTAAATCAGGTTTTTCCCATTTGGGCTCACCCAGACGAGCCAGTCTTCTTGACAAAACTTCTTTCATAGAAAGAAAATCGTCTGGTTTTCCTTCAGACATATGAATTTTAAATTTTCTGTAAGCTGTTTTTTTAGGCAATCCGTTTTGGAAAACAACCATTGATGCAACTGTATTTGTGCCTTGAATATGCGATATGTCATAGCATTCGATTCTGTTAGGAAAATTAGAAAGCTTAAGTTTTTCAGCCAAATATGAGCCGACTTCATTAAAATCATTCCGAATTTGAGACATTTTTTTAATTTTTGCATTTTCTAACAGATTTTCCGCATTTTTATGAGCTAATTCATAGAGCTCACTGTATTTACTTCTTTTTCCGTAGTGTATGGTTATTTTTTTGCCGGACAGGACTCTGAGCCAATCTTCATAGAGTTCTTTTTCTCCGACATCTTCAAGGTCTTTCGATACAATTTTATCGGGATATTCAAGCTTTAGGGTTGAATAATAATCCCTGAAAAATGTTTCAAAATATTCTGTTTTATCAATATCATCAGCAAAATATGTAAAGTCTTTTTTATCAATTAATCTACCTTCACGAATCATCATAATTACTATAGCTAAAATTCCGCTTTCATAAATAACAGCTATGATATCCTCGTTTAGTTTTGTATTTTCATAAACGACCTTTTGCCGTTCGAGAGTTTTTTGTAGATCCAAATAACTGTCACGCATTTTTGCAGCTTTTTCAAATTGTTCTTCTTCTGAGTATTTTTGCATTTGAGCCTGTATTTGTTTCAACAATTCGGATTGCTTACCGCTCAAAAATAATTCAACCTGATTAATGAGCTTTTGGTATTCCTCAGGTGTAACTTTCCCCTGGCAAGGTGCCAGACATTTACCTATATGGTAATAAAGGCAGGGACGATTTGAAAACTTAGGTATTTTGCATTGCTTAAGGGGAAAAATCTTTTTTAAGAAATCCAGCGTTGCGTGCATAGCTTTTATGTCTGTGTATGGTCCGTAAAATTTGCCTTTATCCTGATTCATATTCTTTTTACGGACAATTTGTATGCGTGGAAAATCTTCATCAGTAATCAAAAAATACGGATACTTCTTGTCATCTTTTAACAAAATATTATATTTAGGCTTATGTTTTTTTATCAAGTGAGATTCAAGTATCAAGGCCTCGACTTCGGAATCTGTAATTATATATTCAAGTTTTTCAATTTGAGAAACAAGTACGTTTGTTTTGATGTTGTCGTGCTGTTTATGGAAATAACTGTATACTCTCCTTTTAAGGTTTTTAGCTTTGCCGACATAAATTACTGTACCGTTTTTGTCATAGTAAATATAACAACCCGGATTTGTCGGAACAAGTTTAATCGTTTCTCGCAAAATATCGTTCATAATGTTATTATACATTGTTTTATATATTTTGGTGTGTTAAGTTTTTAGTATTTTACTATATTTATACATTTCTTTCTTTTTACATGCAATAAAGAATGTCGCAAACTAAATAATAAATTGGTAATTAAAAGTAATACACCAAAATATATAAATTAAACTTTTTGCCGGATGCGTTTATTTCTTGACCTTTTTAAAAAAATAATATATTCTGAAATTAGATAAGAACGGAGGGAGTAATGGAATTTCAGCATAAACCGATTAGTGGTGTAAGTTATACCGATGATGATATTAAAAAGTTAATTAGTGAATACAATGTTCAGTTCATTAAGCTTCAGTTTGTTGATATAAACGGGCAGGTTAAAAACCTGGCAATCCCGTCTGAACATATTGACAGGATTTTAAACAATGATATTATGCTTGACGGTTCGTCAATAAAGGGTTTCAGAAACATTGAAACTTCGGATATGTTTTTCTATCCTGACAGGAACACTTTTCAAATTCTTCCATGGCAGGAAAAAGATGGCAGAAATTCCGCAAGGTTGATTTGTGATATATATAACGCAGACGGAACTCCTTTTGAAGGCTGCCCGAGATGTAATCTGAAACGGCTTATGGCAGAAGCGAAAAAACTAGGGTTCTCAATGAATATCGGGCCGGAAGCAGAATTTTTCCTTTTTGAAAAAGAAGGTAAAAATATTACGACAAAAACTCATGACAAAGGCGGATACTATGATATGGGGCCTGATGACCTCGGCGAGGCTGTTCGTTCCGATATTGTAAGTACTTTGCAGGAAATGGGTTTTGATATTGAAGCTTCACACCATGAAGTAGCTGACGGTCAGCAGGAAATCGATTTCAAATATTCCGATATACTTACAACTGCTGATAATGTCGCAACTTTCAGAATCGCAGTAAAAGCAATCGCTGACAAATACGGACTTCACGCAACATTTATGCCTAAACCTGTATACGGAATTAACGGCTCCGGTATGCACTGTAATATCTCGCTTTCAAAAGACGGGAAGAATGCTTTTTATGACGCAAAGGCTGAATATCAGCTTTCAGATATCGCAAAATATTCAATAGGCGGTATTTTGAAACATATTAAAAATATAACCGCAATACTAAATCCTACGGTTAACAGCTATAAAAGGCTTGTTCCGGGATATGAGGCTCCTGTTTATATGGCATGGTCGCTTTCAAACAGAAGCGCATTGTTAAGAGTACCTGCAAAACGAGGGTCTTCTACAAGAGTTGAGCTTCGTTCTCCTGACCCGAGCTGTAACCCGTATCTCGCTTTTGCGACAATATTGGCGGCATGTCTGGACGGTGTAAGAAACAAAATTGAACCGCCAAAACAGGTCGATGCTAATATTTACAAGCTTTCCGAACGTGACAGAAAGAAACTTAAAATTGAAGCGCTTCCGGGAAGTTTGAAAGAAGCTTTGGATTATATGCGCAGTTCTTTAATTGTTGAAAAAGCGCTCGGTAAACATATTGTTGACGAATTTGTTACAGCCAAAGAAATTGAATGGGATAATTTCAGGACTTACGTTTCCCAGTGGGAAATTGATAAGTATTTGGCAAAATACTAAAAAAGCTTTTTTGATTAAATTATATATTTTGGTGTATCACATGTAATTATTAATTTATTTATTAGTTTGCGACATTCTTTCTTTTTATTTCATGTAAAAAGAAAGAATGTCGCCCAAGAAAGAAAAACAGCGGATGTTTTCTACGCCCTACGGGCGTGAGATTGAATGGCTGTTGCGGGCTTGCCCGCACTCTTAGCTCGCTATTGTTGATTGCGCAACACGCTCGCAAAATACAATCCGAGCCTAACGAAGCGAATAATCAATGTAGGTGAGCTAATAACAAGGCGGGTATTGTCTGAGCGAAGCGAGTTTACCCGCCTCAGGTCGAACCGTACAATTGATTAATGAGCGTAGTTCAGCTCGGGAGTTTCTTTGTGGTACTTTCTTGTCGACACAAGAAAGTACCAATTAAAGATTTATAATTAATACACCAAAATATATATTTAGATACAACGGATTAATATTTTGTATTTTTATAAAAAATCATTATAATATGATTATGAAACGAATCATTACAGCTTTTATAATATTATGCTTTGCTTTGCCGTCAAACGCTGCATTTTGGAATAAAAAAAACAAAATTCCCGAAGTTGAATTGCAAGGGAAAGGATATGCCGGCAATCTGCCTGATTTGGATTCAAAATTCCAAAAGAAGGAGGACAAAATTACAAGGCCTGTATTTGAATCACAAAAAGGGTTTGATGACCCAAAAGAACTTAAGCCGGCGCCAAAAGATAATCCCGCTTTCATCGATATAATTACAAAAAAAGATAAAACATCTCAATACGTTGTTGACGCCAATGAAATAATACCGATGATAGAAAAACTGATTGATTGTATTGAAGATGACGGCAATGTTCAATTGTTTGTAACAAGGGCAAACGTTTTAACAATGAATATCGACCATTTGATTGTTAAATATGACAATCAGCCTGAAAGCTATTACGAATCTTTTAAAAAACTGCTTGAAGTTAACCGCTATGTTAAAACGATAGCCCAACTTCGCCGGGAAGCAGTAACATATCAGCGTTATCTTGCCTATCAGTCCACCGGTTCAATTTATAATCCGGAAAACATCAACCAACAGCTTCAATACCTGCTTGAAGAACTGAATAACACAATTTTACTCTTAAAACAAGAGGGATAAACTAATTACACATTTTTCTTCGGCATAACACCCCAGTGCAAAGAATTTCTCAGCACGGGATAAAATTGGCGTTCGTTTAGGAATGCTAGCACAGCCTTCTTTTCAGCAGCAGTAATAGTTATTTTATCAATACATTTAATTGTATCATATCCGTCAATTGCGACAGATAAAAGCATATCACTTGTTTTTACCGCAATTTGTTCTTTTGCCGGAACAACTAGTGGTCTGGCATTCAGAGTATGAGGGCATATCGGAACAATTACAATTGAATCCAGAGCAGGATGCAAAACAGGTCCGCCGGCGGAAAGTCCGTATGCCGTAGAACCCGTCGGTGTAGAAATTATAATTCCATCTGCTATATAGTTGCAAACTACATTATCGTTAATTTCCAGATAAAATTTTGATGAGCGGGATTGATTACAACCTTTTATAACAAAATCATTAAGTGCCAGAAAAGAACCGGAAGAAAGCATTAAACGCTCTTCTGTGTAATAATCTCCGCTTATAATTGATTTTATAATGTGTTCGATATCTTCCGAGTGAGAAAGAAATCCCAATCGTCCCAAATTTATACCCAAAACCGGAACTTTTGTGTCGGAATAGAATCTTGCCGTTCTGAGAATGGTTCCGTCACCGCCCAGTGCAATCGTGAAATCACCAAAATTATCAAGCTCAGCTATGTCAAATGATTTATATTCGACTTGATGTTTTTCTAGATTATTTTCAACTTTTTGCAAAGTTTCAAGATATTCGGGTATTTTTTCGTTATAGGCTAAATTAATTTTCATACAAATGATTATACCATAGAAAGTTGTTTTGTGATAAAGTATTCATATACCAAATATTAAGAGGATAAATTCAGTATGATAGAAATGAAAGTTATGGGTATAGCACTTGACGTAAGAACAAATTCGCCGATTGTTGTTCTGCACGATTTGGAAAACAGAAAAGCACTTCCGATTTGGATTGGTTCCGCAGAAGCAAGTGCAATAATCCGTTGTATTGAAGGGCTTGTTGTGGCTCGACCGATGACTCATGATTTGATTACTAATATAGTTGAAAAAGTAGGTTACAAGGTAGAAAAGGTTGAGATTAATGACGTTGAAAAAGAAACGTATTATGCAACCATTTATCTTATAAAAGACGGTGAAACAATGGAAATTGATTCCCGTCCGTCTGACGCTATCGCAATTGCAATGAGAGCTAATGCGCCGATATACGTTACAGCAAACGTACTTATGAATGGTTCAGTGTCAACAGACGCCGCTAAGGATCAGGAAGAAGCCCAGGAATTTAAGGATTTTATCCAGAATATCAAACCTTCGGATTTTGAAAAATTAATGAATGACAAGCACAAAGAATCCGATCAGTAACGGATGAAAATGCACCAAAAATATACTTTAAGATATTATCTGTTCAATTTGGGAAAATGATAATTGTAAAATTCTTCAAATCTGTCCTCTAGGATTGCCTGTCGTGCTTTTTGTGAAAAATCAACAAGAAATTTGATATTGTGTATTGAAATTAAAGCTTGAGCCGTACCTTCTCCGCATTTATAAAGATGCCTTAAATATGCTTTTGAATGATTTTTACAACAGTAGCAATCGCAATTTTCATCAAGCGGTAAATGATCTTCTTGGTAGGACGCATTTTTTATTTGACATTTGCCATTATATGTAAAGAATGAACCATGTCTTGCATTCCGTGTCGGTAAAACACAATCAAACATGTCAATTCCTCGTTTTATACCGTCAAGTAAATCTTCAGGAGTCCCGACTCCCATTAAATATCTCGGTTTGTCATTTGGTAAAAGCGGTGCTGTAAATTCTACAAAATGGTTCATGGTTTCTTTGTCTTCACCAACGCTTAAACCACCGATTGCATAACCGACTGCCGGAATTGATGATACGAATGCTGCACTTTCCCGTCTTAAATCATCATAAAATGCGCCCTGGCAAATCGGGAAAAGTGCCTGTTTTGGTGATGTTTTTGCTTTAACGCATCTTTCAAGCCACCTGTGCGTTCTTTCCATTGCCTCTTTTGCTGTATCATAATCGCAAGGATACGGTGCGCACCAGTCAAATGCCATAATTATATCAGCGCCGATTGATTGTTGAATTTCCATTGAAATTTCCGGACTGATAAAATGTTTTTTCCCGTCTTTCGGATCTCGAAATTCAACACCTTCTTCGGAAATTTTTCTCAGATGAGCGAGGGAGAATACCTGGAATCCTCCTGAATCCGTCAATACAGGCTTATTCCAATTCATCCAGCCATGAATTCCGCCGAATTTTTCAATCAGTTTATGCCCGGCTCTCAAGTAAAGATGATAAGAATTGGCAAGGATTATTTGCGCACCTGTGTCATAGAGATTGTTGTTTGTAACCAATTTGACAGTGGAATTTGTACCGACAGGCATAAAAATTGGTGTCAGAATATCACCATGAGGTGTATGCAAGATCCCGGCCCGTGCACCTGTTTTCTTGTCAACATGTTCAAGTTTATAGTTGAAATAGTCAAATACACTCATTTTACTAATTTTCCGTTTTCAACTTTCAACTTTCAATTTTACAGTCCCTGTTGATTGTAGCGTTCTTCATCATAAGCAATTAATTCTTGCATCGACTGCCAGTTGTCATATATTTCTTCCGGTCTGAAGTAAATGTCAATTTCTCTGTTTGCACTGTTTATGGAATCGGAAGCATGAATGACGTTATATTCCATAATTTGAGCGAAGTCAGCACGAATCGTTCCCACATCGGCGTTCATCGGGCTTGTAGCACCAACGATATGACGAACGGCTTCAACCGCATTATATCCCTGAACGACCATTGCTACAATCGGAGCACTTGTAATGTAGTAAATCAATCTGTTATAAAAAGATTTACCCAAATGCTCTTCATAATGTTTGGCTGCGAGTTCGGGTGTTACTTGTAAAAGTTTCATACCAACAATTTTGAAACCCTTATTTTCAAATCTTTCAATAATTTTTCCGATTAAACCTCTCTTAACTCCGTCAGGTTTAATTGCAACAAATGTTCTTTCCTCAGCCTTCATAAATTCTCCTATGCTCAATCATAAATAATTTCTATACTGACATTAGAGCACAGAACGACATAAAAGTAAATATTTTAATAATAAATTATCTTCCGATTTCTGTGGCGCGCGAAGCCATACTTCTTGAAATATTAATGAGTGCAAGGTTAGCCTCATAAGCCCTTTGTGCCATTATAGCATCGGCCATATCAACCATGGCATTTACATTTGATGAGCGGATATAACCATTTTCATCCGCATCCGGATGTCCCGGCGAATAAATTCTTTCTCCCACTGTTGGGTCTTCTACGCATCCGTTGAAGACAACTCCGCCCTGCAAATAAGGTAATGTTCCTGTGCCGAAGACATCATTTTTCATCGTGTTCATCAAGCCATGAAACGAAATATCTTCGGAAGCATTTAAGACAGGAATTCTTCTGACATAATTCGGGGTATCAATATTAGCAATGTTTTTTGCGTGGATGTCAAGTCTTAATCCGTGTGCTCTTAAGGCGTTTGAGCCTATATTCATTGATTCTAAGATACTCATAATATGCCTACTTTCCTACATTTAATACTGTTTTCATTTGTGTAATTATATTTGACATTCTTCTGGTTGCCATTGTGTACATGATTGAATTCTTTTGCATTTCTGCCAGTTCTTCTGCTATATCAATTTCTTTTTCCCGCCGGTCTTCTATTACACCTGAAGGACCAAGTGCAGTAGAAAGTTTTGTTTCAATAGGACTGTTCATTGAACCGAGGTATTGCGAAAAATCAATATCCCGTCTTACATAGCCTGGGGTATCCACGTTTGCAACATTTGAACCCAAAGCTCTCTGTCTTTGTGATATCAAATCCATCATTAATGATGTTTTTCCCATTGAATCTAAACTTGTAAATGTCATTTTATTTTATCCTTATTGATTTAGGTTAATTGCCTTGTTATACATATCATCTGCGACTTTCATGAGATTTAAGCTTGCAATCATTGAAGTGTTCAATCTCATCATATCGTTAAGTTCATCGTATATATTTGTATTTGAAACTTCTGTTGCATATTGGCGTATATTTTCTTCACCTTTTACAATTCTCGGATCGCCGGAATCTTCCGTAACAACCATTTTATTATTATGTCCCTGTTCAAGGGATTCAGGTGAATCAAACTGTACAATAGGGATTGTTCCTATTTTTTCGGGCAATGAACCTGCGTTATCATAATTCATAACGTCACCGTTCGGACGGATTTCAAACTTATAGGAATTTGCAGGTATTTTAATACCATCACCTACCATCCAGTCATCAACAGTAACTAGATATCCGTTTGTACCTCGTTTAAAAGAACCGTCACGTGTATATTGTATTTCCCCATCCGGTGATACTACAGGAATATATCCTTCTCCGCTTATTGCTACGTCGTAAGGATTTTTGCTAGTTCTTATATCACCCTGAAGAGCATTTGTTCTTATTGCGCCGTCTATATAACCATCTTCACGCAAAATTTGTTCAAATCTGCTTGTTTTATAGGCAACAGTGCTATAATTTGCCATATTGTTAGCAATATAACCCAGTTTTTCAAACTGCATTGTTGCGTTATTTATACTTTTTCTTACTACTGCCTGCATGTTATACATAATTCAATTCTCCTATGAAGATGAGCCTAATTGCTGTATTGCTTTCATTAAATTGTTGTTTTCCATCATGAAAATTTGTCTGTTAGCTTCAAATGAACGCACTACAGGTTTTATTGATAAAAATTCATTCTGAATAATTACATTTGAATGTTCATTGTATCCTTGTTTTACATCGGGGTTAAGAACTGCCATTCCGTTGGAATCAACTATTCCCAAATGTCCTGCTTCAAGTAGTTGATTGGAATTTTTGTCATAAACACTGATTTTACCTTTAGTGTTAACAACCACTTCGGAAGCATTTCCGGGTACAACCGGTAAGGTAATCGGCATTCCGGCGTCTGAAAGCACCGGATTGTCTTCTAAATCAAGAAGGTTGCCGGCTTTATCGAGTTTAAATCTTCCGTCTCTCGTCAATCTTACCCCTTCAGGTGTCTGAACCTGGAAATAACCTTTGTTTGCCATAGATAAATCAAGCGGATTTTTTGAAACCATTATACGGCCGGGTTGATCATCAATTGTTTTTGACAAGCCGTGAATGCCTATATATTCCGTAAACGAAGAAACTACGGGTTCACGTCTTTGAAAGCCGATTTTGTCAAATCCGGTTATATTTTCGTTTATCATACCAAGAATTTCACTCTGTACGTGCATTGCACGTATAGATGACTTCATTCCTTGTTCGCAAAATCTTACACCGCCATTTATTTGCATATTAATTTACCTCATTTCTCCCATGGTAATCGACCGATTTTACATATAACTTTAATAAATTTCGATAAAATCATCCGACTGAGGGAGTCTGGCATGTTTATAAGGATTTTTTTCTTCAAGTCAAGAAATAATTTAAATTAAAAACAAAAATTTATATTTGAACAAATTTGTTGTATTTATCGTTGTTTGTATATATAATTGTAGTTGGTATTTACTCATATTACGGAATTAAAAAAACAATGAATAATATAATTGTACAGAAGTTTGGGGGCACTTCCGTTGCCGATACGGAAAAGATTAAGAATGTTGCCAAAGCTGTCATAAGAGAAAAAAATTTGGGTCATAACGTAGTAGTTGTAGTTTCTGCAATGGGGCATACAACCGATATTTTGACTAAACTTGCAAAAGATATTTCACCGAATCCATCTTTAAGAGAAATGGACATGTTACTATCAACAGGGGAGGGAGTATCAATAGCACTTTTGGCCATGGCATTACAAGCTCAAGGATGTGATGCTGTAAGTATGAACGCTATGCAGGTCGGTATTATTACAGAAAAAATACACTCAAAAGCAAGAATCCTTGAAATCAAGACTGATAAGATTAACCAGTATTTGGAAGAAGGTAAAGTTGTTGTAGTAGCAGGATTCCAAGGTGTAACTGATGATTTGGAAATTACAACTCTCGGCAGAGGCGGTTCAGATACATCGGCAGTGGCTTTGGCCGGAGCATTGAAAGCTGAAAGATGTGATATATATACAGATGTCGAAGGAATTTATTCGACAGATCCAAGGATTGTACCATGTGCTACAAAACTAAAACAAATATCTTACGAAGAAATGATGGAGTTAGCATCTAACGGAGCTAATGTTATGCATCCAAGGGCAGTTGAAACAGCAATGTTGCACAGAACTCCGGTTAGAGTAAGAAGCACATTTAAACTCGATGATAACGGAACAGTAATATTAGGAGTGAATGAAATGGAAGTACACAAACCGGTAACCGGTGTCGCTGCGGATTCCGCGCAGATAAGAATAGTAGTATGCGATGTTCAGGATAATCCAGGAACGGCGGCATTGTTATTTGACGGACTTTCTCAGGAAAATATTTCAGTAGATATGATTATTCAGTCTTATGCAAGAAAAGACTTGAACACAAATGATATTGCGTTTACAACGGATAAAAACGATTTGAATAAAGCAATGCGAGTGCTTGAGCGCGTAAAATCTGATTTGGGTTATAGCAGGGCTCTTGTAGATGATAATATTGCAAAAATTTCTATTGTAGGTGCGGGTATGGTCGGACGTCCGGGTATTGCTGCAAAAATGTTCAGAACCCTTGCTAATTTGGGTATTAACATAAAAATGATTGCAACAAGTGATATAAAAATTAGCTGTCTTGTTGATAAAGATAGAGCTAATGATGCTGTAGAAGCTTTGCATACGGTTTTTGGTCTTGATTCGAATGAGATTGCGGATGTAAAAGGTGATTTACCAAATGTATAGGAGTGTTATATGAAAAAGCTGTTTTTATCATTATTAACAATGGTATTTCTGTCGTTGGCGGTATATGCTGATGGGAAACAGGAAGCTTTAAACTTTTTTAACGGATATGTTAATGCTGCAAATACTTACAGTAATTCTGTAGGTGAAATGTACTCACCGTCTGCACGTATAATAAGGCAGGTTGTAAAACCTGACGGAACAACTGTTGATGTGGAAACAGATACAGCTACTTATATCAGACAAATGAAACTTGGTCAGGCCGGAGCGAAACTAAGACATTATACTAATTCTTATACGAACGTTAATGTTACTCCTGTTGCGAAGGGATGCTATAAAATTTCATCATTAAGACAACCTTCGGGTGAAACATATAAACTTAAAACTTATATGATAGTTAAAAAACAACCTGATGGGAAATGGCTCATTATTGAAGAAATGATGCAGACAAAAGTTCAAACTTTTTTGCATTATGCTAAACAAGCAAAATAAATTTATATATTAAATTTTCTCTTGCCACAATGGTTAAAATAATGATAGAATAGTAGTGGTGGAGAGATGGAATTTTCAAAATTATCTAATATTTTAAAGAATAATGATATAGTTCTTGCTATAGGCTTGGTTGTAATCGTTTGTATGATGGTTATACCGCTTCCTGCTCCACTTTTGGATATTTTGCTGACTGTAAATATTTCGCTTGCAGTAGTAATTCTGCTTGTTTGTCTTTATACTCAAGAACCGCTTGATTATTCATCTTTCCCTACGGTACTTTTGATTGCAACACTTTTTAGGCTTGGTTTAAATGTTAGCTCGACCAGGTTGATACTTCTGCAAGGGCAGGCAGGTAATGTTATTTCATCCTTCGGGCAATTCGTTGTCGGAGGTAATTACGTTGTAGGTGCTGTTATTTTTTGTATACTTGTTTTGATTAACTTTATGGTTATCACTGGTGGTGCAACCCGTGTCGCTGAAGTATCAGCACGTTTTACATTAGATAAAATGCCTGGTAAGCAGTTAAGTATTGACGCTGATCTTAATTCTGGTCTTATCAACGAAGATCAGGCAAAAGAACGCAGGCGTAAACTTGAACGTGAAACAGATTTTTACGGTACTATGGATGGTGCTTCAAAGTTTGTAAAAGGTGATGCTACTGCAGGTATTGTAATTACGATAATAAATATTGTCGGAGGTTTGATAATAGGTGTGATACAACTTCACATGAATGTTCAAACCGCTCTTGGAACTTACACAATACTAACAGTAGGTGATGGTTTGGTATCCCAAATCCCGGCGCTTTTGATATCAACGGCTACCGGTCTTATTGTATCACGTGCAACCGGAAAAGAAGAATCTCTTTCCACCGATATTAAGAATGAAATGTTTTCCGATCCGAGAGTTTTAGGTGTTGTAGCAGGGCTTTTAGGTGTTATGGGTATTGTTCCGGGTATGCCGACAGCTCCATTCCTCTTAATAGCTGCTGTCGCAGGTGGTCTTGCTTTCTTTAAGAGTAAAGAAAAAGCAGAAGTTGCAATAACAGAAGAAGCGAAAAAAGTTGAAGAAGAACAGCAGGAAAAACTTGGCAAGAAAGAAAAACGTGCCAGAGCAACAAAAGAAAGTGTTATGGAACTTCTTAACATTGATACAATTGAAATTGAGGTTGGATACAGGCTCGTTCAGCTTCTGAATGTTGAGATGGGCGGAGACTTACTTGAACGTATTGCGCAAATAAGGAGACAAACTGCTTTAGATTTGGGTATTGTTCTTCCTTCAATAAGAGTCAGAGATAATTTACAGTTGTCACCAAATTCATACCAGATAAAACTGAAAGGAGTTGCTTTGGAATCCGGTGAAGTCTACCCGGAAAGATATTTGGCTATGACTGCAGGAGATCCTGTCGGGAATATTACTATAAACGGTATTCATTCTATTGAACCAGCCTTTGGTTTGCCTGCAATATGGATTGAACCAAAAGATAAAGATTTGGCTGAAATGTCAGGGTATACTGTTGTTTCAGCATCTGCAGTTATTTCAACACATATTACGGAAGTTATCAAAAAATGTGCCTATGAAATCGTTTCAAGATATGATATTCAACAGCTTATTGATAATCTTAAGAAAGAAATTTCAGAAGAATATGTTGACGACATTATGAAAGACGTTACAATAGGTGATGTACAAATTGTTGTACAAAATCTTTTGAAAGAAAATGTTGCAATAAGAGATTTAAAAACAATTCTTGAAACAATAAGCCTGCAATCAAAAATTAATAAGAACCCTACGTATTTGACCGAGTGTGTTCGTCAGGCGCTTTCCAGAAATATTTGCAAACAAAATCTTGCAGATACAGGTGAACTATATGTTGTCACTCTTGCTCCTGAGGTTGAAAATACTATCGCTAAGGGTGCAAGTCCTGACGGTACAAGCGTTACTCTGGATCCAAACTTTACCAGAAGTTTATTTGATAAAATGAATGTAGAGCTTGAAAAAGCTATTACGGCAACAAGTAATCAACCGGTTATTCTTTGTTCTTCACCGATAAGAATGCTATTTAGAAAACTTGTTGAAAGAACATATCCTCAAATAGCAATTATGTCATATAATGAAATAAGTCCGAATGTTAAAGTTAAATCTGTCGGTGTAGTAAAAATATAAGTGGAATTAATAATATAAAAAGGAAGGATTAAAGATGAGAGAATTAATAAAACAAAATCAACTCGTAACAATTGTTCCCCAGGATTTTAAAAATTCAAACAAAGGTAAAGTTTTGGAAGTATCGCAAGCTGGATTCAGTATGGAGCTCAAGTACAAGCCCGAAGGACTTATACAAAACCACATTTGTGAATTTTATTCAATGACGGATAACGGTTATTTGTACTTTGAATCGTACATTCAGGAACTCAAAGGCAATATAATTACTATTGCAAATCCTGTTAAACATAGATTCCTGCAAAGACGTAAGTATACCCGTATTAAATTTATTGAAGATATTGAACTTGTATATGACAAACAATCATACAAAGCCAAAACTCTTGACCTCTCTGCCGGCGGTATGAAGATTACAACAGCAGAAAATCTTGATATTGAAAAAGAATACAGAGTTGTAATACGTTTGAGTAATGAACAGGAAATTAAATGTAAATATCAACTAATAAGGGTTGAGCGTGGAGCAGACGGTCAATATACGATTTCCGGTAAATTTACTCAACTAACGAACATTGATAAAATGATTCTGGTGCAGTATTGTATGCAAAAGGAAATGGAGAATAAAAATAAATAATGGACTATACAAACGGTTTAAGAAATTTATTTGCTGCATTTACAATGCTGATAATCGGTATAATATGTTTTGTAAGAATTGGTTATGTTAATATGCATTCTATACTTTCAACTGCTGTTGTTATGGTGCCAGCAATTATAGTTATGAGTTTTTTAGGACAAAAAATCGGTGAAATTGTTGATAATCCAAGAAATAGAGATGATGCTGACTATAAACTTGCTGTGTTAAACGCACTTAAGAAAATGGATAAGTCAATGACATTACAGGAATTAAATGAAAAACTTACAAAAACAGTTGCGGAACCAGATGCGGCTGATTCCGAAATTGAAGATGACCTTGATGTGTAATTTATTGATAAATTTAACAATATGCAAAAAGACTCCGATTGCTTCGGAGTCTTTTTAATTGTTTTGTAATCAAAAGCTTATGCTTTTGCACCTGCTTTTTCAATGATTTCTTTTTCAACGTTAGCAGGAACTTGTTCGTATTTTTGGAATTCCATAGAGAATGTTCCGCGGCCTTGAGTGTTTGATCTCAAGTCAGTTGCATAACCGAACATATTAGCCAAAGGAACAACGGCTCTAACTATTACATTGCCGGTATTTCCGAGAGGTTCCTGACCTTCTATTCTGCCACGTCTTCTTGAAATATCACCGATGATTGTACCTGTGAATTCATCAGGAATTTCGATTTCAACCTTCATCATAGGTTCAAGTATGCATGGTTGTGCTTTTTTACAACCGTCTTTTATACACATAGAACCTGCAATTTTGAATGCCATTTCAGAAGAGTCGACTTCGTGGTAAGAACCATCGTAAAGCTCAACTTTAACGTCTATCATCGGATAGCCTGCTAAGATACCGCCTTCAAGGGCTTCTTCCATACCTTTTCTGACTGGTTCGATGTATTCCTTAGGAATAGCACCACCGACGATTTTATTTTCGAATACGAATCCTTCGTTTTCGCCGGCAGGCATAATTCTTGCTTTACAATGTCCGTATTGACCTTTACCACCTGACTGACGAACGAATTTAGAATCCTGATCAGCATTTCCTCTAATTGTTTCTCTGTATGCAACCTGAGGCTTACCTATATTAGCTTCTACCTTGAATTCTCTTAACATACGGTCAACGATAATATCCAAGTGAAGTTCTCCCATACCTGAAATAATTGTTTGACCGGTTTCTGCATCAGATTTAACTCTGAAGGAAGGATCTTCTTCTGCCAATTTTTGAAGAGCGATACCCATTTTATCCTGGTCTGCTTTTGTTTTTGGCTCAATTGCAACCGAAATAACCGGTTCAGGGAAGTTAATTTTTTCTAAGATTATAGGTGCATTTTCTGCGCACAATGTATCACCTGTTGTAGTATCTTTCAAACCTACTGCTGCACAGATGTCGCCTGCATAAACTTCGGTTTCTTCAAGTCTTTGGTCAGCATACATACGAACCAATCTTGAAATACGTTCTTTTTTGCCGTTAGAAGCATTAAGAACATAAGAACCGGAAGTGATTATACCTGAATATATTCTCATAAATGTTAAACGACCAACAAACGGGTCAGTCATAACCTTGAATGCCAAAGCTGCAAACGGTTCTGAGTCAGATGAATGACGTTCAGTCTTTGTACCGTCTTCAAGTTCACCTTCGATGGCCTTAACATCAACAGGCGATGGCATGTAGTAAACAACGTTGTCTAACAATAATTGAACACCTTTGTTCTTGAACGCCGTACCGCAGCATACAGGAACGATTTTGTTGTTACAAACAGCTTTTCTCAAGCCTGCTCTTAATTCATCAACTGTGATTGAATCAGGATCTTCGAAGAATTTTTCCATCAAATCATCATCTTCACCAGCGATAGCTTCAACCATAGCATCATGGTATTCCTTAGCTTTTGCCTGTAAATCTGCAGGAATATCTTCTTCTTTAATATCTGTACCTAAGTCATTAGTGTAGATTTCAGCTTTCATGGTCATCAAATCTACAAGACCTGTGAATTTATCTTCAGCACCAATAGGTAATTGGATAGGAACAGCGTTAGCACCTAATCTTGTTTTGATTTGATCAACTACACGATAGAAGTCTGCACCGGTTCTGTCCATTTTGTTAACGAAAACCATACGAGGAACTTCGTATCTGTTAGCTTGACGCCATACTGTTTCGGACTGTGATTGAACACCTCCTACTGCACAAAATACTGCAACAACACCGTCTAATACACGCAGAGAACGTTCAACTTCGATTGTAAAGTCAACGTGCCCAGGGGTGTCGATAATGTTAATTTGGTGTCCTTTCCATTCAGCTGTTACAGCTGCGGATTGAATTGTAATACCTCTTTCTCTTTCTTGTTCCATAAAGTCGGTAACTGCAGCACCATCGTGAACTTCACCAAGTTTGTGAGTTTTACCGGTATAGAACAAGATACGTTCAGTTGTAGTGGTTTTACCTGCGTCAATGTGAGCGGCAATACCAATATTTCTGATTTTTTCTAATGGAGTTTTTCTAGCCATTTTCTTTTTCCTTCTATATACTTTTGGCAGGCTTTAACCCGCCCTACTACTACATTTTCTCCGGCTATTTTATTTTCAGCTTGCTAAAGCCGACGAGTCTTGCCGGTTAGATTTATTGTTACATGAACATGTTTTTCAAGCAAGTATTGTAGTTAATACACTTAACAAAATAAAAATAGCAAGTTCTTTAATACGTATATTGATGACGTTATAGCAGGGAACGTATAACTTCTCCGGCGATAATTAATCCGGCAGTAGAAGGTACAAAAGCATTGCTTCCGGGAACTTGTTTTCCGGCGGTGCTTTCTCCTTCATAATCGGAAATCGGCTTAATCGGGATTTCTTTTGAATATACGACTTTAAGTTTTTTTATTCTTCTTTTTTTTAGCTCCTGCCTCATAACTTTAGCAAGCGGGCAGACAGAAGTTTTATAAATATCAGAAATTTCAAACATTTCAGGATGCATTTTGTTGCCGGCGCCCATTGAAGAAATAATCGGTGTATTTGTTTCGTTGCATTTCATAACAAGTTCTATTTTCCCTGAAACAGTGTCAATCGCATCGACAACATAATCGTATTTAGAGAAATCAAATTCTGGCGAAGTTTCGGGGGTAAAAAATGTTTTGTATTTATTAACTTTGCAATTTGGATTAATATCCTTAATCCGTTTTTCCATAACGTCGACTTTGTATTCTCCTATAGTGCAGTGTGTTGCAATAATCTGCCGGTTAAGGTTTGTTATGTGAACTCTGTCATTATCAACTATGTCTATAGTACCAATTCCGCTTCGAACAAGTGCTTCAACAACATAGCCGCCAACACCTCCGATTCCAAAAACAACAACTCTTGCGGATTGAAGCTTATTCAACCCATCTTTGCTGATAAGAAACTCTGTTCTTGAAAACTGATTCTCCATACAAACAATTTATCACAAAATCAGGTTAAGGTGTTATACAGGAACAGCTTCCCATCCTTGATTGAATATTGCAATAAGCTCTTGCTGCTGCATCAACGAAGCTTTGTTCATTGCAGTATTTACATCAGCGTACGAATGTCCCGGCGTTGTAAGCCAAGCCACAACATCGTTAACTATCAGATTGCAATTGTATCTGTAATAATCCACCCCAATATCATTTGTATTTGCTTGAATTTCTTCAATACCGGTAAGGGTAGCCTTATTGTTATTTTCATCCAGGCTTGAAATTGTGAAATCTTTAACAATTCCTGTCTTAGTTATGTTGCATATAACTTTCAGATTATTTTTATTACAGTTAAATCTAGCTGTATCATTATCGCCAAGACCTTTTCCTGTATCTTTAATAATACTGTTTTCGCCTGTTTGCGTAAACAGCTGGTATGTATCTGAGCCAGCACCGCCATCTATAGTATTTTTACCGCTGTATCCGGTTATTGTATCATTTCCGAGCCCGCCTTTAAGAGTATCATTAAATGCAGAACCAATTATTACATCGTTTCCGGCACCTCCGTCTATGTTTACTCCCATGTCATTTCTGCCTGTAGAAGTGGCTAATCCGCTGGCATCAATACGTTCTGCAAGCCAGCTACCTTTATATGACTTTTTGGTTGCTGAAAAGTCTGTATAATTGGCAAAGAGAATGTCATTTCTCAAATCGTTGATTAATACATCACCGATATAAAGATTTACTGCACCGGTTGCGCCTGTAACATCTCGCTTTCCAAAGCCGTTTAATGTAATAATAGTCTCTCCATTATTCATGATTAGAAGATTACCTTTTGTATCAACAGCGTAGTCAATATTGCCGGCATTAAATTCACCTTCTGCAAGTTCAATATCAAGTTGTTCACCTTTAGTCAGGTTGATTGTATCCACGCCATCACCGTCATGGTAAACTATTATATTGTGTCCTGCGCCGCCTGTAATAAGGTCATTGCCTTCTCCTCCATGAATTTCATCATTTCCGAGTCCTGCACTAATTGTATCTGCAAGGTTTCCTCCGTATATTAAATCACCCTGCTTAGTACCTACGAGTTTATTTTTAACGTCTTGTTTGCCTTCAAAGTATATCAGTGCATTTGCCAAATCAAGATGAGTGCCATTTGTATCAATTAAATCAAATGTATTTTTAGAATTAAAGTAATTACTGATAGTTATACGACTCATACTTTCCTGGTCAACTTGCTTGCCATAATTTATAACCAGGTCATTTTTTGATTTTGAAAATGCATAGTTTTTATCGCCGTATCTGTTGTATCCGCCGACAAAACCGGTATTCCCATTAAGTACCAGTGCACCTCCCATATCAGAGAAGTCAAGAGCTATATTGCCGTTTCCGGATGAATAAATTACATCATCTCCGTCATACATTGTTGTAAATTTGAAGGTGGTATTTCCTTGCTGCGCATACATTTGGTCACTGCCTAAACCACCGGTAATAATATCATTACCTGCTCCGGACTTAATTAAATCATCGCCTAGACCACCGATTATAGTATCATTTACTTTGCCTCCTGTCAGTGTATCATTCCCATCACCACCGGCAAATGCGCCATTTGCAGTTAGTTTTATATTTTGTCTCAAATCTGCACAAATGGCATTGTATTCTCCTGTTAAATCAATAAAATCGCCGCCTTGAAGTTCTATATACTGTACCGAAGTTTTGCCCTTCATACCGAAGTAGTTTGCTACTGTAATTGAAGACTCATTATCATCGTATGAAATAACTAAATCTTTTCCTTTTTGGCTGAAAGAAATGTCAGCACGAGTTTTGTCTTTTAACTCTATAAAATCATGTCCTTTGCCGGAATATATTGTATCGTATCCACTAAAAGCACCTTCATATTTTACACCATTTAGACCTGCCTCGCCGTATATTTTATTGTTACCATAGGTAACCATAATTGTATCGTCATCAGCTCCGCCATATATTGTGTCATCTCCGGCTCCGCTTATAATTGTATCATTCCCGGCGCCAGATTTGATTATATCATTACGATTGCTGGCTGTAATATTGTCATTATACTTGGTTCCGGCGATATTACTTGCTGTATTTTCATCTACAATATAATCGAGTGCGCGATCTCTGAACAGTGTAATCAAATTTTGTGAAACGCCATTCGCTATTACGGTTTCTAAGTTTGAATATAAACTGCGCTTAAAGTATTCTTTAACGATTACCGAACTGTTGTCACCATTGTATTTAATTAACAAGTCACCGTCTTTGTTAAAGTAATTCAAACCATTTAGGTCTTGATGTTGAAACTCTATAGTATCTTTTCCTGCTCCTGGCGTAATTTCGTCGTGCTGAGCACCGTTGTTTGTATCAAAAATATAATGGTCATCACCTGCGCCGCCGTACAAAACGTTATCACCGGTTCCGCCGTAGAGATAGTCACCTCCTGCATCGCCGTACAGAGTGTCATTACCTTCATTACCGTATAAGTTGTCCGTGCTTCCACCACCTCTTATAATGTTGTTCGATCTGTTTCCGTATAAGGTATTTCTTCTGTCGTTACCTGTTATATTGAGGTCATCTGCCCAGTCTTTGATACAGTTGTTTGTCACAACTATTTTGTTCTCGAAGTTGTGTTCAAAAGACAATTCACCTTCTTCAAGATAATAAGTGTCGGTAAGGAAATTGTACAATTGATCACAAGTTATAAACTGTGCACCATCTGTCGATTCAAGCCATCCTCCGGTATCAACGACATAGAACCCGTAGATATCATCTATTGTGGCATCTTCATCCAAGAAGTTCCAAGCGACACCGGTCAGAGTAATGGCATGACCTCCGCCGTGTCCGCCGATAAAGGCTTCGGCATAGCCACCGAGAACCATCCCCTTGCCTTCCATAACCTGTTCTGCAAGATATTCAATAAATTCTCCATATTTTCTTCTGTTTGCATTGAGAGCTTCGTTAGAGTATACAAAATGAGCATTTACAAAATTGTTCAGGTCTAATTCGTCGGTGTCAAAGAATTTTATTTTTGTGATATGACTTCTTTCCGGCTCTTCCCCAATCCCTATCCAATTCGGATCCGGATAGTAATCCACAATTCTTACATAATTTGAATGTTTATATGTTATTACCAAGTCTCTTTCGTCTTTTATTAAAGTGAAATTCGTACTTAAAACCTCATCCTCTGTTAAATCGGTAAATATTAATTTGTCATTATCGCCATATTTGCTGTCAATACTGATATTTCCGGAATTACTGTTTATAGGATATTCAGAGATGGTATCTTGCATTATCATTATAGGATCACCATTCTCATATGTAGGTTCCCATTCTGGATCGTCCACCCCGTGACCATCTGCATCAGGAACCGGAATTTGTTCATATTCACCTGATGCTACTTCAACTTCTTCATCCGTAATAACAACAGGTGCTGGTTCAGTTTCCGGCCGTAACAGAATACTAAGGTCTTCAGTATGCGATGTAACTCCATAGTCGTTTAAAATCGCATTTATAGATTGCATAGTATCGTGGTATAAGTGTGCTTGTCCAGGAACATCCTCAAAATATGTTCCGCCGTCCTGCCCCTCAATGTCGTTTACTGTTTTATATGCTGAAATATCTTTACTGTGGTTGCAGTAATCGTGCTGTATAGCATATAGAGTTAACAGTTGTTCAGAAGATATAAAACTAATTCCGGATGTTGTAAGGTTACCAAAAAAATCGGTTTGCTGATAAGAATTAATAATATCATCGGTAATATTTACGAGATCAACTTTGCCTGCCATTGAGAGTACATTTAAAGCAGATGCGACACCGCAGTTGTTTGCTTTTTGTTGGGTATCATAAACCCATTTATTTGGGCTCCCATATACACGAAGTTGTTCGGTAATTTTTTCAATTGTACCACCTCCGTAAGGATAGTTTATATGAGTATGTATACTTTCATCCCAGTTTAAAAGATGTCCGGTTTCTTCAAATTCTGATGCTGAAGTGCGCATGGTATAAGTCATATTCTTAACTTTACCTGTTGTGTATCTGCCTCTAACTACTTTACCTTCGGAATCCGGCATATTACCTGTATTTACATGCACTTTATAACCGTAAAGGACATCAGCGCCTTCACTTAAATATGCATTCAACCCTTTTTTATCAGCTGAGTTTGTTGTACCCATATAACACCTCTCTCTTATACAAAAAATAATATTTACAATTATATCAATCTTTGAAGTTTAAGACAACCATCTTAACAATGTATAAATTCGTCTTGTTTTTAATAATGCGAAATAACGATAATGAGCGTAAAGCTCTCAATTGACATTTGCCACTGTTTGTCATACACTGTTTGGGATAATTACAGACTAAAAAGGGGAAAATTATGGTTAGTGTAAACAGAGTTTTATTGTGTATTATGGACGGATGGGGAATTTCAAAGGGTGCAGCGAAATATGATGCAACAAAACTTGCGCCGGCTGTTAATGTACCAAGATTATTAAAGGAGTGGCCGTCAGCTAAAATACATGCTGATGGTGAATATGTAGGGCTTCCTGCGGGGCAGATGGGCAATAGTGAAGTCGGACACCTCAATATCGGAGCCGGAAGAATTGTTTATCAGGATTTATTGAAAATAAATAGGGCTATAAAAGACGGCTCATTTTTTGAAAACGAAAAGTTTTTAGAAGCAATGACTCATGCAAAAAATAACAATTCGGCTTTGCATCTATACGGTCTTGTTTCAACAGGTGGCGTACATTCATCATTGGATCATTTGCTAGCACTTATTCAAATGGCAAAGCGGGAGGGTTTAGATAAGGTTTATGTACACGCTTTCTTGGACGGGCGTGATACTCCTCCAACAAGTGCTTGCGAATATCTACAGACAGTAGAAGATGAGCTTGCAAAGAATAATTTGCCTCCTGTTGCATCGGTTATTGGGCGGTATTACATAATGGACAGAGATAATCGTTGGGATAGAGTTGAAAAAGGTTATAATTGTTTACTTGTTGGTGAAGGGAATAAAGCTGATTCTGCAATAGAAGGTGTTAAAAAGTCTTATGAACAAGGTGTAACAGATGAATTTGTTTTGCCGATTAATGTTGGAGGTGAAGAATCCAGAATACATGATAATGACTCTATTATTTTCTTTAATTACAGGCCAGACAGGGCTGTAGAAATAACAAAAGCCTTTTTGGATAAAGATTTTAACGGTTCTGATTCTAAAAAAGGTTTTGACAGGAAAAAGACAGTAGATAACATATATTATTGTACAATGACCAATTATGATGAATCTTTTGACTGTCCTGTTGCTTTTGTAAAAGATAAATTAAAAAATAAATTGGGTGATGTTCTTGAACAATATCTGATAAGACAATACAGAACTGCAGAAACAGAAAAGTTTAATCACATAACAAAATTCACTAACGGTATTGAGTTAGAACCACAGCCTCATGAAGAAAGGGTGCTTGTTCCGTCTCCTAAAGTCTCTACTTACGATATGCAGCCTGAAATGAGCGCAATTCCGGTATGTGATAATGTATTGCAAGCTTTGAAAAACAAAGAATACGGGTTTATTATGGTAAACTTTGCAAACCCTGATATGGTAGGTCATACAGGGAATCTTGACGCAGCCGCAAAAGCTTGTAAGGTTGTAGATGATTGCGTCGGAAAACTAGCTGATGCTTGTATAGAAAATAATGTAACGATGGTGCTTACTGCAGATCACGGTAATGCAGAAGTAATGTTTGATGAAGCAACAGGTAAACCACATACAGCACATACAACAAATGAAGTACCATTTGCAATAATAAATCCACCATTCCCTGTTAGCGTAAAAGAAACAGGTGCATTATGCGACATCGGACCAACAGTCCTTCAATTAATGGGATTGAAACAACCTGCTGAAATGACAGGTACAAGTATGATTAAAACACTTGCGGTTGTATAAGAAAGAGATAAATGGTAGAAACAAAACCTTTAGAAATAGATTTATCGTTAAAAAAGAACAATGTTGATGAGTTTTTTAATAATCTCAGTGAAAATCCGAATGGGTTTAAGAACAAGGATTTTCGCTACACGTTGAGTCTTATTTATCAGCTTGTAGAGGATGAATTTGAAGGTATATTCTTAAGTCCTAATTCCCCAGTTCGAAATACCGATTTCTTTTTGATAAACGAAAAGGGCAAATTGTCTTTCTTTGTAACACCGACTAATAATTTTCAGTTTTATCTGAAATCCAAAGGCTCAATGTTCGGGTTTACTCCGCAGGAATTGAACGGTCAGATGGGTTATGTAATGCCTCTGGATTTGGTTTTGGATTATTTTGGCGGATTTGGCGAGATTGTTGACTTTTCTTCACTCACTCAAACTTTTGCTTATTTTAACAAGCTAACACATTTTGTTATGAAGCTCATTGAAAAGCTTTATTTTATTCCGTCCGTAAAACGCAGAGATGTAGCAAACGGAAGTTTCTTCAGAATAGTTTATGAACCGATTGTTTCAAATAAAGAATCCGCAAAAATTATAAATGAACTTGAAAAAAATGTTCCGGAAAATCTTTTTATAATAGGTGAAAAACCAAAAGATTTTGTTGAAAATTTTGTAAGGGAGTATTTGAATTACCTTGTCTATAAATTTTTGGGAATCAAAGCCTATCGTTTTAAAGACATAAAATCAGGTCACTATATGCTCAAAGACCTTGAACAAAAAAGTTTTATGAAGGGCAAAGATTTGGCGGAAAACTTTGCACAATGGTTTGATGAACTTTATCTGGGCAAGTATGATTTGATTCCGTATTTTCAGGTTAATAAGCTTAGTGAAGATGAATTTGAACTGAAAATTCATATCAAAAACAGAGAAACAGGTGAAACGATTTTAATTGATGATTTGTATCACAAAGAGAAAATATGGGATTTGGATACGGACGACATTGGTAAAATCGTTGAAAAACAGTTAAATTATGCACTTCGTTATATGCCTGAGCTTGAAACTCTTTTTGAAGATGAAGAGAAACTCTCTCTTGTTATGAGTCTTAATGAGGTTTATAAATTAATAGCACAAACGGCATATTATCTGCAAAAAGCACAGATTGAAGTAATATTGCCTTCGGAATTAACGAATATCATAATTCCGAGAGCTTCTATCAATGCGAAAGTAAAAGCTTCACGTTCAGATGATTTAATGGAAATATTTAATACGGTATCTACAAGTGCAATATCTTTGGATGATATTTTGGAATTTTCTTACGAAGTTGCTCTTGGTGACGAAAAACTTTCACTTGAAGAATTTAACAAACTGCTTGAGGAAAGCAATGACGGATTAATTCAGTATAACGGAAAATATGTTCTTGTGGATAAAACTGAAGGCAAGAAGTTATATGAACAGATAACGAATGCTAACCACAAGAAGATGACAAGACTTGAATTGATTCATGCTTCTATGTCAGGTCAATTGCAAAACTATGATTTTAATTATGATGATGCCTATGCAAATGTAATAAAAGATTTTGCAAAACCGGTTGATGTTACAACGCCAAAGAATTTGACAGGAACGTTAAGACCTTATCAGCAGACAGGATTAAAGTGGTTGTGGACAAACGTTTCAAAGGGTTTTGGATGCTGTATGGCGGATGATATGGGTTTGGGTAAAACTATTCAGGTTATAAGTCTGATTCTTAAACTTAAAGAAGAAAACAAACTCAAAAATCCGGTACTTGTAATCTGCCCGACAACTCTTATCGGGAATTGGATGAAAGAACTGCAGATGTTTGCGCCTTCTCTGAAAGTTGCGACATACCATGGTTTGGACAGGAAACTTAACTTAAATAACGATATTATTCTTACTACCTATGCTATTATGCGTATTGATGTTGAAGAAATGAAAAAACAAACTTGGGGAATGATTGTAGTAGATGAAGCTCAAAATATCAAAAATCCTGATACGGCGCAAACTATTGCTATTAAAGTGCTTAAGTCGGATATAAAAATTGCTATGACGGGTACTCCTGTTGAAAACAGACTTACTGAACTTTGGAGTATATTTGATTTTATAAATAAAGGGTATTTAGGTTCTTTAAAAGATTTTCAAAAAAGCTACGCAATTCCTATAGAACGGTTTAAAGAAAAACAAAGAGCTTCCAAACTTAAACTTTCAGTTTCGCCGTTTGTATTAAGACGTCTTAAAACAGATAAAAATGTTATTTCCGATTTGCCTGACAAGATGATGCTGAATGATTATTGCTATCTGGCGAAGCCTCAGGCGATTTTGTATGAAAAGACTCTTAATGAAATGATGACTAAAATCAGCGGATTTACGGGGGTAAATAGGAGAGGAAACATATTTAAGCTTATAACTGCCCTGAAACAGATATGTAACCACCCGTACCAGTTCCTAAAAAGCGGTGATATGTCAAAAGAGTTATCCGGAAAAGCAGAAAAATGTGTTGATTTGGTAAATACGATTTTGGACAATGAAGAAAAAACTCTTATTTTTACTCAATATAAGGAAATGGGTGATTTGCTTTCAAAGATTATTGCGGAAGAATGTAATACAGAACCTTCGTTTTTCCATGGTTCACTGACTGTCCCGCAGAGAGAAACTTTGATTGAAGATTTTCAAAATAATCCGGAAAGAAAGGTTATGATACTTTCTCTTAAAGCAGGCGGAACCGGTTTAAACCTTACGAGTGCAACAAATGTTATCCATTATGACCTTTGGTGGAATCCTGCCGTCGAAGAACAAGCTACAGACCGAACCTACAGAATCGGTCAGGATAAAAATGTAATGGTTCACAGAATGATTACACTCGGAACCTTTGAAGAAAAGATTGATGAGATGCTCAAATCAAAAAAAGAGCTTGCAGATTTGGCGGTCTATGAAGGCGAAAAAATCATAACAGAACTTTCTGATGAAGAAATCTATGAAATCTTTTCACTTACAGCAGGCTAGGAGGGGTAAATATAGTGGAATGTCCAAGTAATTTTATAGAAACAATACCTTCGTTATTTGAAATTAATCTGAATTCAGATAGATCGGGACAGGAGATTTTTAATAAACTATCTTCAGTTATCGGTTTTGATGAAGGGTTTATATATTTTTTGAACCCTGAAAGTCTGCAGTTAAAATATACATACAAAAATCACTCAAATTATAAACCAGAAACGGTATTTCCTTTTAAAGAAAAAGACAAGAAAAAACTTTTTGAAAAATCAGGTGAAATATTATCTTCAGAAGACAAGTTTTTAAAACTTGTCGGTTTGGATAAACTGAATAAAAAATCTTATATTCTTGCAAAAATCGCAATCAAATCAACGGTTTTCGGTGTTATTTTACTTGCAAAAAAAGAACATGATTATTATTCCAAAACTGATTTAGTAAATCTGCAGGCATCAGCCTGTATCCTTTCTTATGTATTAAAGGATTTAGAACTTTCAAATGTGTTTAAGATTCAGTTAAAAGCGTTAAAAGACGGGATAACGGAAAAACATGAGGCTTATAAAACAATAAAAGAACAGAATGAAAGAATTCTTGAGGCAGATAAGGTTAAAAATGAGTTTTTGGCGAATATTTCGCATGAATTAAGAACGCCTTTGAATTCTATTCTGGGTTTTTCGGAAATTTTGGAAACGCAAATATATGGCAAACTGAATGATAAGCAAGCGGAATATATTAGTGATATAAAGGTTTCGGCAACGCATCTTTTGGGAATGATAAATGAAATTCTTGATATGTCAAAGATTGAAGCACATGCTATGAAAATTGTGAAAAGTACTTTTCCTGTTT
>Ga0310690_10000059_pt1 | contig 234285 bp, 194 predicted proteins | sample AusTroGonzalo_MG_2_FD_207661 | JGI IMG/M metagenome (GOLD analysis project Ga0310690, IMG submission 207661) | Bovine rumen microbial communities from tropical cattle in Woodstock, Queensland, Australia - Gonzalo_04 (v2) (version 2) | ecosystem: Host-associated > Mammals > Digestive system >... | reverse complement strand
AGGTTTACGGTGTGGTTTCCTTCTACGCATTCTTCACCATGACGCCGAAGGGCAAATACCCTGTATCCGTATGTATGGGTACCGCATGTTATGTGCGTGGTGGCGAGAAGATCCTGGACGCCTTCAAAAAAGAGTTGGGCGTGGAGGTTGGCCAAACCGATGCCAACGGTCTCTTCTCCCTCACCTCTTTGCGTTGCGTGGGTGCCTGCGGTCTGGCCCCTGTCGCCCTCGTTGACGGCAAGGTGTTCGGACGTCTGGCCCCTGCCATGGTCAAGGACATCGTGAAAGAATATCGCGAAATGGAGTAAACCTCAGCATATTCCAAAAGAAGAGGCGGCCGAAAGGCCGCCTCTTCTTGTTTATGAAAAAAAATAACAGTGAGAGCGTTGAATTAAAAAAAATGTATTTTTGCAAAACCTAAAAGATAAAGGGTGTTGATGCAACGCGGATTGTAGTTCCGCGCCTAATCAACATCCTTTTCTTTTTTATCAAGGTGCTGCAATATACTTTTATTATCAGATATTGAGTGAATAACATAATCGCTTGCTCTATCATACTTTCTGACAATAATCCAAGATTCAATATTATTGATTTTTGTAGAGAATAGATAAGATGAGTATTCATCATTTGGTTTCCTGGTCATTCTTCCAAGATAATCTGCATTGCAAATAACACTACTAATGTTCAACAACATCTCATTCTTTTCGGCATATAACACGTGGGGCTGATTTGTCCATTCCTTAATACCTTTGTTCGTTATTTTGATGGGATGTGGAAATCTCTTGTTTACAAAAACGTTATTAATTAGTTTTTTAGCTTCTGTTTTGATCGCTGATCTTCGAATTTTTACAGCATGAGGCAAAGGATTAATAGGTTTGCTTCTACATGGAACGATATACATTTGTCTGTTAATAGGTTATTTGTATGTTTCTTTGTCATCACGTTAAATAGTAGTAATAATTTTCAACTTCTGCAAAGATAAAAAATATATTAATATATTGATATTCAAACAATTATTAAGAATTAATTGTTAAATTTAGGTATATGCAAACTTGTACAAGTCATCCCGACTTCAGATTCCAACTCACCAAAGATGAGTTCAAACACTTGATGTGTAAAAATTTCACATCAAGTTGGGGCGGCAAAAAATCACCTCCATATCTCGTGTTGAAGATATAATGCTATACAAAAACATCATTTCAGATTTGCAGAACAATCCCAATCTTGAGCTATAGCAAGACCGTTCCATCATTTTTCAGTAAATGGCATAGGCATCGCTGTGGCGTGTTTCTGATTATTCAGTTGTTGCATAATTTGCGACAACTGCACAAGATGGAAAGAATAAAAAAACTGCAATTATCAGGAATAGAACTTTTTTGTATCTTTGCCATCGGGTGGTGTGACCGGTACAAACATGATAGCTTTCGTGCTTTCCCGCCCATGTGCCCGAACGAAAACTGAAGATTTATGAAAAAGTTAATTTTACTTTTGTGTTTTCTTTGTGCATTAAAAATTATATCGGCACAAGAATATTTGAATCTCTGTAAAGGGACTATCTATGAATTGATATCTGTAGATAGTACTGATACTTTGATATACTTCAAATCATTTCCGGATTCAATCTCTTACAATAATAATCGTATCTATGATACTATTGTAGGAGGTGTATTGAGTTTTGTGGTAGATACAGATATGATTTATGAGATAGTGTCTATCAATGGTAATTCTTATCCGTATATAAACAAGGTTGTAGTTGTTGTTTTACCCGTGTCTACCATTTCTATCCCCCCAGATTCAATCCATCATGTGACATGTCCAGATGGATTGGATTTTCCATATGCAGATGGATCTTTTCATATCAGTTTGGATGACTCTGTGCAAAATTATACTTGGATAGATGTGATAAATGATAGTGTGCCTTACGGAGCTCAGATATACAATGCTAGTACTCTAACTGGTTTAAGGTCAGGGATTTATCATATCTTTTCTCATGGTATCAATGGATGTGTTTATCACGATTCAGTAATTATTGAACAGCCTGATCCATGGGTGTTGATTGAAGATTCTCTTTACATAGATACAGTTTGTTTTGGACAAACAGGGTGTATATCAATTCCCATATATGGAGGGACTCCACCATGGAGTTTTAGATGGTGCTACTTTGAGTATATAGATGATGTATTGGATACGATATTTCTTGAAGACACCACACGTGTGGTATGTGGATTAGCTGGAGGAGGTAGATTGTATCACACATTTATGTATGATTCTAGAGGGTGTAAAGCAGGTGGTGAAGAAATATTTTCATTAGTAGGAAATCTCTACGAATACGTAGAAGACACAGCCCACCTAATTACTACAAATCCAATTGCATGTTATGGTTCACCATTCCTAGTACAAGCACAGAGTATGGGTTATGGAGACTATGTATGGCATGTAGGAGATTCTGTTGATAGCATTAATTGGTGGACATGGGTAGCAGCAGATTCTGTATTGATAGCAGATTTCTATACGCCACCTATGACTGAACCAAGTTTTGTATCAGTAGATTTCTACGACCAACATGGTTGTGTGACACATGATTCTATATGGGTCAATATCTACAATCCAGAAATTTCGTTGACTATCGAGACAGCAGAAATTACGACTGATTCCACTTTTGTAGTCCACGTCTCACCACCAGGAGGAAGCCTGTACATTGATGATATTTTCATCTCAGAAAACGTACCAGAGACATATACACTCTCTACTACAGGATTTTTGTTGGGAGAGCATGTACTCAGGTATTATGGAATATTTGGAGGTGAATTGGATTTGCAATGTGAAGATGAAATCAGTATTCCATTCCAGATCCAGAGTCATCCATTTGTGATGGAGTGGGATCAGGATGTATCTATCTATCCAAATCCTGCTACGACAGTATTGAATTTGAGTAGTACAGAGATAATGAATTTCACAATCTGTATCACAGATGTGACAGGTAGAGTGATATCGAAAGAAAAAATTTTCGATTCATTTTATCCTGTGGATGTATCCAATCTGACATCAGGGATTTATTTGCTTCGTCTGCAAACACCGCAAGGAGCGAGCAAATCTATGAAGTTTGTGAAGAGGTAATATTTTAGGCGATTATATACATATTGACACTCTTGTCGTTGTTTCTCATGGCATCTCATTAAGTTTCTCCCTTTCGCACCGAGCCGATGCCGTGCTTCGGGGCAAGGTGCTCTCGCGGTGCGATGGTTGTTGGACGCACTCTCCTTCCTCCCCCAGACTGCACTGCGTTTAGTCTGGGGTTAATAAAATGCGACCTCTACGAGGTCATTACCCGAAATTCCGTCATACACCTAAAGGAGGAATGTATCCCGTAGGGATACTATCCCTGTAACCCCGCATAAGCGACTGTAGGGAGCGCAATGTGGGGAAAGAGGAGGCACAGAGGACCTCTCGCGGCGCGCGAGACAAGTGCTCTGAAACGCGTCCCTTCCCCGCCGCGAAAGTCTCACACTGGCAATATGGAAAATAATTCGGTGGAACAACGGGGCAAAAGTAGCGAAAATCAGAATAACGTCTGCACAAATTCGGAGAAATAGACGCGCCAGTTGCGCCAGGTGTGGCCGCCAATAGTCGTGCGCGCAGAATATTTCACTCCTTCGCGCTTCAGCTTCCTGCAAAAGGCCATCATCTGCGGATGCAGAATATCGCCAGAGCCACCACTAATCCAATATTCGGAAAAATGGCTCTCTGGGAGCTGTTCTTTCCCTATCACCGGCGAAAACAGCCCCACTGCGGAAAAAGTGCTGTCGCACATATTGGCCAGATTGGCCGATTGCTTGGCACCCGCCGAAAGCCCTGCCACGGCACGGCTTCCCTGCCAATCGGCAAAACGGTATTTCTCCTTTAAGAATGCCTCCATCTCCGGATAACAGCGTTCAAATTCCTGTTTCGACCATTCCGAAAACGAAAGGATATTTTTCATCAGGCTCACAGTCTCGTCTTGGCCCACAAAGCACTCGGGATTGGCATCGGGCATCACCAGAATCATGGGCTTCGCCTTTTGCTGCAGGATGAGATTCTCCAAAATCTGCGCTGCCTGTCCCCGGTCCATCCATGCCGTCTCGTTGCCGTTCAATCCGTGCAACAAATACAGCACAGGATAGCTGTCCGAACCCTCCACGTATTGCGGTGGCGTATAAACCAGAATCCTCCGGCTTTTGCCTTCAGACTTTCTATGCAACACAAGCGTATCCAATCTCCCCTGCATGACATCCCTGACATACAAGTCGGCCTGCGGGGTTCCGCGGAGAACGAAAAAGCTCCTTTTTTGGCTATATACACGCACAGAATCCGGATTGGCAGGATCAAGCGACCATCCATTTTCTGTGATAAACTGATACGTATAAACCTCTGGCGCCAACGGCGGCGTGGTATAGGACCAAACACCCGCACTGTCCTTCAACATCTTGATTTTATGGGCACCTTCTGACTTAACAATCGTCTCTATCCGACGTAGGTCGCAATCACATAACAACTTAACCTTCTTGGCTGTTGTATCATGATAGCGGAAAGTCACGGAACCATCCTGATTGATGCGCGAAATCCCGAATTCGGAAACTTGAGCGGAGAGCAGAAGACAACTATAGCACAACAGGCTAAAAAACAGTGTTTTATGAAAGAATTCTCTTGTTCGTCTCATAATCTGATATTGCTTCGTTCCAGTAGATGTACAAGTTACACTAACCATGCATTAACGACACCCCGCCAATATTATTGTTTGGTTGGTCAAAGCAACTATGGCCACCCTGCATTAATGATTCTCCGCCACCTCTGGCAACGGCATGAAACGTACCGTATAAACCATCTCCCCGTCATCGTGTGTCACCGTGATGCGCGCAGTGCGATTGTTCTCGGGCGTGACCTGTTCCACATTAACCTTAGCGTTGGGTGACTGCGCTGTGCCCGTAATGACAGGCATTTCGGCGGCATCTGCATACAACTCATAATCAAGTATGTCTGGGTTGAAATCTGGCAACGGAAAACCGTCCACCTCAACGGAAGCCAAACGCTTGTTGTAAATCATCTTGATATCATCAATAATCAGTTTGTCACCGGCGCTGCCACCTTTTGTGATTTTGTTGGTGGAAAAGGTGACCAAAATATAGCTGGGATTACCGGCTGTACCAACCACCTGGTTTTGTGAATTGTAATAGGTGAACTTATACTTGTACTGATGCCATTTCCGGTCGTTAGGATCTCTCATTTCACAAAAGACATTGCCCACCTTCCCCTTCTGCGGAGTGTTCGCCTGATGCGTGTTCACATCCTTGTATGCCACGTTGCCATGTAGGTGGAACTTGGCTGCCGCCACATTGGAGGGATTCTTCATTTCGAACTTGCACCAGAAGGAGACGGAGTCGGGGCGGCCCGTGAACGGGATGGCAGCATGGTGCCCAGCACTGTTCTCCTTGTCGGTATAGTTGTGATTGGCCTCGCTTTTGGTGTCGGGCGTGGCAAAGCGCATCTGGCCAGTGGTCATCACCCCGTTTACCAGCGCCACACCGCCGATGAAGGCAGAATAGATCTCGCAACCGTAACCGCTATGTCCCGCCACACGATTGCTGTGGTTCTTCAACATACAGGGACAGCCCCACGCATAGATGCCTTTGAGCTGACAGTCGGCCTCGTTGAACGAATGCCAGTATTTGGGCAAAGCGTTGCCGGTTGTCGTCGAGGTCCACTGTTCGAAATCGGCGTTTGGAAGTTGTGTTTGGGCGGAAAGCATTGCCGCCATGCATATTAAACTGATGGTTAAAATATTATTTCTGGACATGATTTTTAGATTTTACGGTTTGCAATTTGAGATTTGAGACCATAGACTAAAGACCTTTTATGTCAGGTCCAATAGCCAATTTACGCATACATCAGTTCAGCGGGTTCAAACTCCGTCACCGCTTCCTGAAGCATATCCTCGAACTGGCTGATGGAATGGTCGATGTTGTATCGTTTGGCGGCTTCGGCGTATTGACGCTCCATACGGGCACGCTCGGCGGGGTTGTCGAGCCAATAGTCAATAGCGCGGGCGAGATCTTTAGGACTGCCAGCGGTGAAGAGACTGCGTCCGTCGAGGGCGAACTGTGGTGTGGCAGAGAGTTCGCTGTTGGCTATGACGGGCACCAAACCCGTGGCAAAGGCCTCGATACAGGAGATGGCCTCCGACTCCATGTCCGAAGAATGGACATACAAGTCGCACTGCGCTAACATGTTGATGAGTTCCTGACGGTTGTAGTAGCCGAAGATGGGCGGGTTCTTCAGCGACTGACCGAGTTCCACATAGTCCTCGTATTTAGGACCTTTTCCTGCAAAAATGAGCTGGATTTTGTCTGCATATTTGGAGTGTTTCACGGCGTTGATGATAACATCCTGGCGCTTCTCCACGGAGAGCCGACCCACCATCATAATCAGGATCTTGCCTTCAAACTCCAGCGACTTCTGGCGTTTCGTCCAGACAAAATCGTCCTGAATGCCGTTGGAGATGACATGGATTTTGGCAGAGTAGCCCCGTTTGGTGATTTCGTCGGCCATGAACTGCGACGGCGTATGCACATGCGTGAAGCGGTCGTAGATACGGCGACGGAAACCGCGATAGACGGCGTTGGTGAGCCAGGTCACCTTGCCAAGATTCACCGAAGAGGTAATGTTCTCGGGCTGGATGTGGAAGGCGGCGGTGGCGGGTTTGCCGAGGCGGTCAGCCACTCGCTTGGCGTAGGACTCCAGCGCAAAGGGCATGAAACAGTGCACCACGTCGGCCCATTGGACAGCCTCGGCCACGACACTAGCTTCTCGAGCGGCGAACTGGAAACCGTGTTTCTCGATAAGTCCCTGGAACACAGGTATTCTGAACACATCTAATGCGTAGATATTCTCGGACGGTTCGCCCGTGGTGAGGATGCGCACCTCATGTCCTCTTTTGCGCAGTTCGGCGGCGAAACGTTGCGCGGAAATACTTGTCCCGTTGTTGTTGGTCTGATAGGTGTCGATGACGAATAAGATTTTCATAACAGCATATTTTTAAGTTATACATTCCATTCCGGGGCTTTAATCAAGCCTTTCTATGGGTATAACAATGCTGTTGGTGAAAATGCAACCCAAAATTAGAAAAAAAATTACTTCCCAATCTCCAACCCCAAGCAAACTCCTACCGACCACGGGCTTACAGAGATTGCGGAAAGCTGTGAGTACAAACCCATTAGCAGGTCCACGTGCTGCGAAACGGGGTGCTGGGCGGACACTTCCAAGAAGGGGATGACATCGACACTTCTGTCCGAGATGCCAGTGCCCGAGCGGCCGGAATAGACAGGGAAGGAAGCTATGACTCCCACCGTGGCATGAATTCCCCACTGGCGGGTGAGTGACCAGCGTGTGTTAAGAACGATGGGTAGTCCTATCCTACCCTCCTCACGCCATTTAGAAGTGTCCGGTTTGGTCGCGTATGCAAAGTTGAGACCGCCACCAACGCCCCAATTGTCGTGGAAATAGAAACCGTAACGGAGGTCGAGACGGGTCATCAGCTCGCTACCATAACCAAATGAAACAACTGGCTGGAAAACATGGCGACTGCTAAAGGGAGTTGGCGAACGCTTCGTTGGCTTGAGTGCCGTCATCCGTTTGGGAAGTCGCACCGCCGTAATGGACGGCGTTATCGAAAAAGACAAGGGTTGTAAATTGAGGGGAGGAAGTGTGAAAGGAGTTGTTTCCTGCTTTTCAGGCAACTTATTGTCAAGTGCTTGCTCATCTATAGAAGGACGATATGACGTATTATCGATTTTGTTCTTGCCATTGCCACTTTCAGCATCACTCATTTTCGGCTGTTGCGGAGATGTTGGGGCTTGCGATTGTGGTTTAGGCTGTGTAGCGGCTGGCTTCTGTGGCGAAGTTTGCGCCTGGGGTTTTAGCGGGGCCTGTACCTGAGGCCTGGGCTGAGGCTTCGTCTGCGCCAGCGAGTTTGGTTTCGCCTGTGATTGCGGTTTCGGTTGCTGTTTCGGTTGCGGCGGGGTGGCCTTGATGACGACCACATTGTTGTGGACGGTGAAAGTCAGTTTATTGCCAAGCACTTGTTTCAAAGCCGCTTGGTAGTTCGATGTGTTGATGGCACCCGTGAACGCTGGAGCGTTAGCAATATCCTGCGGACGGTACATGATCTGCAAGGAGAAGTGTGCCTCAATGTCGTGCAGAACCTTGGATACTGGCGCAGACTTGTATGTCCGGTTGAAGGGACCTCCAGCCGTAGCGCAAAGTGTGGTAAACAGGAAACATACTATCAGTAACCGGCGCATCTTATTGGTTGGAAATAATATAAGTTCCGTTCTGTTCTTGGATAGATATAGGCAAAAGGGCTTTAAGCGCATCGCACACATCCGCGAAAGACTCATTGGTGGAGACGGAAATATAGACCTGCTCCTGAGCCAGTTGGGCATCAGCAATAGAGATGCGCACGTCGTAGATGCGCTCCAACTTCCGGGCGAGGTCGCGCAACGGGATATTGTCGAACGCCAATCGTCCTTCCGTCCAGGCATCGGCATCGGAAGCTTGCGCCGGCTCCTTGTCAAAAGTTGCTGTTTCTCGGTCAAAACGTACCTGCTCATTGGGACTCACCAAGACGGAATCCTGCTTGTGCTTGATCTTCACGGAACCTTCCATCAGTACAAGCGTATAGTCCTCATCCTGTTGGTAGGCAGAAAGGTTGAACTGGGTGCCCAACACCGTGACGCTGTAGTCGCCCACATTGATAACGAACGGTTTTTTCGCATCTTTCTGCACATCAAACACACCCTCACCCTCAAAGGTGATGCATCGGTCTTCCTTGCCGAAATCCTTGGCACAGGTAAGTTTGGAACCGCCATTGAGCGTCACCTGCGTGCCATCGGGCAGCGTCACCGTCTGCTGCTCGTGCGGGGCAGTCTGTGCAAAAAACGGCTCTTGTGTATCTTTGGGCAAGAACAGCCACAGGGCGGAGCCGATGAGCAGCAAGGCCACAGCGGCAGCCGCATAGTACCAATATCTCTTTTTCGAGGAAGTGTCTTTTTCAATCGTTGAGGAAACTCCACTTGCTGCATTCTTCCCTTCAGTTTTCCGGGCTTCCATCATCCGTTTCCAAGCGTCGGCGGTCTTGTCGGAAGCCTGCTCCCGCGATGCATCGCGCCACTCTGCCTCCCATTGTTGGAACAAGGAACGGTTCTGCTCGCCCTCCTGCAAGAAACGGGAGAGGAGTTTTTCATCCTCGTCCGTGATTGTGCCCTGAAAATAACTTTGTGCTATCTTGTAGAAATCTATATCCATAAGCGCTTCTTTGTCAGAATAACAACTGAAGGATGCATAAAGCAACCATCAAAATGAAGTTTTTTAATAAATATTTTTTCAAAATGTCCAAGGCAGTATGGATATGCTTCTCCACCGCCTGCCGCGTGATGCCCATCTGTTCAGCAATCTCCTTGGGTTTTAACTCCTCTTTGCGACTGAGCATGAATATCTCTCTTGACCTTTCGCTTGTCTGCATAAGGGCATCATCCACCAACTGTTGCAATTCCTTGCCAACGAGAATGGCCTCCGCACCCGGAGCAAAATCCTGCCAATACAGTTGCTCCGAGCCCTTTTCTTCCATCATCACATCCAGCGAATCCGAGCTGGCCACCACCCGATGTTTCAACTCATTCAGGCACTCGTTGCGCACCATCATGAACAGCAGTCCTTTAGCATTCGTTAGGATTGTGTTTTCGCGTTTGTTCCACAACCGTAGAAAGCAGTTCTGCACAATGTCCTCGGCTGTCTCCTCATCCACAAAGCGCATGGCGAAGCGCACAAGACGAGGCTGGTATTCAAAAAACAGCTGCTCGAAATGTGATTCATCGAGTTGGAGTATGTTGGTATTAGTTTGCATTTTTTATACCTTTCCTCATCAATCGGCAAAGGTACAAAATTTATTTGTCCAGACGCACCTCGCGACCTTCCGACAGGATATATACCGCTATCTGTTTATTCTTGACACCGAATCGGATAGCAGCGTCAAGAGAATCCTCCGAGAAGAGACGCGAACTGTCAAAATAGTAGAGACTGTCGGTGTTATTGAGCCAGCCGTATGAGGTTCTTCTTCATTTTTATTATACTGTTATTTCTGTTGTAAAGGAACTATTCACCAATAATCTCCTTGTGGTTTATCAGGATTTTCTTGGCAGCACCTACCTTGTTAGAAAATTCGAACATCGACATCGTGTACCATCCCTCGTAGTCGGGAGCCCAGTAGCGGATTCCCGCCATGCCGTTGGCCTTGCCCCATTTCACCACATCGGCGTAGATGTTAGCCTGGCCCTGCTGGTCGTGTTTGTAGCCTTTCACCTTCTTGTTCCATCCGGCAAAAGGTCCATCCATCTTGCCCGACGGATAGGAAAATTCGCCGATAAACACGTTAAGCCCGCATTTTTTATTGATCTTCTTGACCGTTTTTTTCAAAAGGCCCTTCTTGTTCAACGACATGGACGGGGCACTGGGATAGTAGCTGATACCGGCAGTCTCCATCTCATAGCCGTTCTGTTTCATGTATTTGAAGAAAGCTACGCTGCAACTTGCCGGGAAGACCACGGTGGCGATGTGTGTCGAGAATTTGACATTGGAGGCATCTTTGCCCAGTTTTGCGTAAGCGTTCAGAATACCCCTTTTCACTGCAGCATAAGCTTTTGCATCGTGTTTCCATACATGTTTCTTCAGCCAACCGCGTGCAAACACCGGTGCCGTGTATTTCTTGAGGGTTCCGGCTTTTGCCAGTTTGGGATCCACAGCAGTTTTCAGTCCCATGCTGATGCCAGCGAAGCCGAAATTGGCCTCGTTGCCGAGATTCCAGTTCTCCACGGTGCAACCTGTGTTGAGAATGGCCTCAGCCACAAATTCGCCGTATGCTTCCAGTACCACACAGATTTCATCGAGGGTCAATTCCTCCCAAGCTTTTCCGTTCATCAGGTAATTGAATTCCGGATACTCGTCGAAACGCGGGGCTTGCTGTTTATCCATATCCATGTAGGTGTAGGCGCACATGATTTCCGGGTTGATGGGCATATCTAATGCTTTTGCAATCTGACACAGACGGATGGCTTGGTCAAAGGTGTGCACATTGGCATTCTCGTCAGGTTCCCCGTCAGTGGTGTTCTCGGCGGTCACATGGCGTTTGGTGGCCACGCGGACATACATTTCGGTGGAGCCGAGCTCACGATAAATGGACTGCAATTCCTCCGGGGTTAAGGCCGTTTTGCCGTTAACATTGAATTTGTATCCCGCTTGGAACTGGTTCAAGGAGAAGGGGCTCAAGGAAAGGGCCACGCGAAAATCCTCGGACTGGGAATCCTTGGGGGCATGGGATTTCTTCTTACCTTCTTTTTCGCCTACGAACAACAATGGAATCACTTGAGATGTGCCTTTCGCACGCATGACGCGCTGGTCACCCATCTCCTTGCCGTCGATGTTGGCGTAACCCACATATTCCATCCGGTCGCTGGGTTCAAACGGGTTGGCAACAACGTTTTTGGTCTGTGGAGACGCAAAATTTTGCGTCTCCACAATGCCCTGATACTCAATTTTGTCAGCGTTTCCGCCACCTTCACACACCATTTTGATGGATGACACATGGCCATTCTGACGGGCGGTCAGCACGTACGCACCCGGCATGGCAAGGGAGACGCGGAACAGGTGTGTGCCTGGTTTGTCCGATTGTATGGGCGAATAATCATTCGCCCATACAATACGGCCGTTAATATCGGCAATGGTCAGAACCACCTTTCCGGCCTCAGCCACGGCAAGGCGCACATCGGTGGTATTTTTGAACGGATTGGGATTGTTTTGCAACAAAACCAAACCGCCGTTTTTGTCCATATCACCCGCAATATTCCGCATAACCAGCGTAGTGTCGGGCCAAAAAAGGATTTCTTGCCATCCTTTGGTATGGTTGGTGACCACCACACGGTCGAGTTGCACATTACGGCCGTCGGCATCACGTCCTGTGAATGTAAGGGTAATGTCTTGCGCAGCAGCGAAAAAGCACATCAGCGCCAAAAGGGAAAGAGTGATAAGTTTTTTCATAATTTATTGTGTTTTAAGAAATAAATAATCAATATAGACGTGAGATTGCAAAAATACGATTATTTGACCATACGTCAATCCTCTCTTTCCCATTACTTTTGTTCAATTTTCCACATTTCAAAATATATTATGTTCATAATTGTATAAAATTTGCATCGTTTTAAACACAATATTATACTTACATTGTTCAATTAGTTATTCCCGTTTTTCAAAAAAAATATTATTTTTGCGGCTGAATTGGTGGTAACAGTACCACTGATTTTAGTGGTAAATTATACTTATGAAAAAACTCCATACCATCCTGCTGCCGTGCCTCGCTTTCGTGTGCGCGGTACTTTTGCTGGCCGCCTGCAACGGCAAGAAGAACACCAAAATCAAAGAGAACCCCGACATGGAGTACCGTACACTGGGCAGCACGGGCCTGCGCGTGGGCGTCATCGGCCTCGGCTGCGGCGGCTTTGACGACATCGACTCCGCCACCTCCCGCGAGCTGGTGACCTACGCCCTCGACCATGGCATGAACTACATGGACATCTACGACGCCAACCCGAAAGTGCGCAGCAACATCGGTTACGGTCTCGGCGACCGCCGCGAGGAGATGATCATCCAAGGCCATATCGGCTGCTGGTGGAACGGCGACAGTTACGAGCGCACCCGCGACGTGGAGAAGTGCAAGAAGGGCTTTGAAGACCTGCTCACCCGCCTGCACACCGACTATATCGACATCGGCATGATGCACATTTTCGACAAGATGGAAGAATGGGAAGCCGTGCAAGGCAGTGATTATCTGCAATATGTTAAGGATTTGAAAGCACAAGGCAAGATCAAGCATATAGGTGTAAGCAGTCACAACGCCGAGGTGGCCCTCGCCATCGCCAAGAGCGGGTTAGTGGAAGTTATCATGTTCAGCCTCAACCCCGCCTTCGACCGCGTGGCGTCAGGCAACAACCCATGGGATCCAGCCACTTTTGATAACATGTTGCCGGGCATTGACCCTGTGCGCGTGGAGCTGTACGATTACTGCGCCCAGCACAACATCGCCATCACAGTGATGAAGACCTTCGGTGGCCGCGACCGCCTGCTGGATGCGGAGAAATCGCCTTTGAAAGTGGCGCTCACACGCGAGCAGTGCATTGCCTACGTGCTGGCCAAGCCGTGCGTGGCTACGGTTTTGTGCACCATTGACAATGCCAGCAAGGTGGACGAATATTTGCACTACAACAAAGCCAGCGACGAGGAGAAGGACTACAATGCTGTATTGAACAAGCCCACGGCACAAGCGGAAGCTGGCAAGGGTGCCTGCACTTACTGCAAGCACTGCGCCCCCTGCCCTGCAGGCATTGATATTGCCGAAGTCAACCATTTGTTAGACAAAGCCAAGATAGCCGGCAAGGTCACGGACGAGTTGGCTGTCAAATACAAAGCATTGGCGCACCACGCCAGCGAGTGCGTGCAGTGCGGCGCGTGCGAGGGACGTTGTCCCTTCGACGTCCCCGTGCGAGAACGGATGGAAGAAGCGGAAGCGATGTTCGGATATTAATAAAAAAACCGGCTCGTTTTAGAGCCGGTTTTTTTATTCACTTTCATCCACATTTTCCCCATTAGCACCCTCTCGGAATCAAGAATTTTATGTACTTTTGCAACGGTAAATAGCCTGTGGAGTCTTCCATTGTATTTGCTGTACAATAACACCGCGAAGGAATGATGGTAACAAGGTCAAGAATTCCTGACGGACAACATAACAGCTTGGCTGTCAATGCAGAAAGAGAAATTTCTGTGCGTTCCGGTTTTGAAAAATCCAGAATCGGGAAGTCGGTGGGGTATGCACTGCACCCAGACAAGCTCTACTGGTTCCCGATACGGGCCACTTACCATCGCGCGCAGAAGGTGTACAACAAGCTGGTGGCCATCAACAACGGTGGTTTTGAGCTTTATCTTCCGGTGTTACGTCGGATTGAATATATCAATGAAGGCGCAAAAAAGCCAGTACAGCAGATCATGGAAGAGCCTTTGGACAAGGGGTTGTTGTTCATGAGGGCCACCTTAAGGGATTTTCAGGCATTAGTGCAAACTCCGTCACTGGTGCCCGGTCTGACGCCATACTACAACCATTTTTCCACCAGCAAGTCAGGCAAAAACGAATACCTGACCGTCCCTGACCGGCAGATGGAGAGTTTCAGGATTATTGTGGAGTCTCGCAACAAGGACATCATCGTCAATCAGAAGGAGATGCCGCAGCTTATCGAGGGCGACACGGTGATGGTCACCGACGGTCCTTTTGCCGGCGTGGAAGGTGTTGTGATGAAGTTCAAGCACCAGAAGCGTGTTTTCGTGGAGTTGAAAGGCGTGGGTCGTTATGCTACGGCATACGTGCCCGGGGCGTGGATAAAAAGGACGCTTCTCCCTAATCCCCCATCAACTCTAAACTCTCAACTCTAAACTCTAAACTCTCAACTAAAAATGGGCATCATCGCCAGACAAAGCATCAAAGGGACCATCGCCACGTACATCGGAGTGGCCATTGGTTTTGTGACCACCTTCTTCATTCTAACGTCATATCTGACGCCGGAGGAGGTGGGCTTGACCCGTGTGCTGGTAGATGCTGCCACGCTGTTCAGCTCGTTGGCGTTGCTCGGCACCAATTCTTCAACATTTCGTTTCTATCCTCAATTCAAAGATGGTAGCCGCAACCAACAGGGACTTTATTTCTGGACTTTGGTTATCCCTTTCATTGGTTTTTTCCTATTCCTGATTTGCTTTTTTGCCTTTAAGGGATTGATAGTACGGGCTTTTGAAGAAAACTCTCCTTTATTCGTTGATTATGTTCAGTTCACGCTCCCGATTGCCTTTTTCATGTTGTACATGTATGTCTTCGAGACCAATGCGACAATTTTGGAACGGGTGGCGGTACCACGCATAATTCGTGAGGTTTTCATCCGTGTGGGCTTGTTGGTGGGATATTTGCTTTACGGACTATGGCATATAATTGACTTGGACGGGTTGGTGATTGTCATTTGCGCAACGTATGGATTGGGAGCTTTGCTGAACTTGTGTTATCTGTTGTTTTCCCAGAAAATCTCATTCAAGCCTGATTTTAGCAAGATAACACCTGAGTTGCGACGGGATTTCCTGTTGTACACACTATTTTTGATCACATTCGCATTGGTGAACAGTGTGATGCCCACGCTGAGCAGTTTCTTCATCAGTGCCAAGATGGGATTAATGTTTACGGGTATCTATGCCATCGCCAATTACATTGCCACGATGGTGGACATCCCTTCACGTTCGTTGAATGCGATTGTGCAGCCGCGTATTGCCGTGGCTCTGCGAGCGAAAACACCAGATGTGTCAACGGCCACCCAACTATACCAACAAGTGTCATTGAACCAGATGCTTGCAGGCATGACCATACTGATTTTGATTTGGATAAATATTGACCTCTTTTTCGACCTTCTGCCCAATGGTGAACAATATGCAACAGGAAAGTGGGTGGTACTGATCTTGTCCATTTCCAAATTGTGTACTTCATCTTTTGGTGTCGGAGGATCGTCACTTGGATACACTCGCTGGTATTATACCACGTTGTTTTTCACTTTGATTTTGATGATATCTTCCATTGTATTGAACAACTATCTGATCCCGATATGCGGTATTGAGGGAGGTGCATGGGCCACGTTGGGATCGAACGTCATCTATTTGGTGCTGTTATTGTTGTACATCAAGTGGCGGATTGGTACTTATCCTCTTAGCTGGGGACAGCTCAAGGTGCTGGCAGTGGGCGCGTTGATGTTCGGGTTGAACTATCTGCTGGTGCGGATTTCGGGAAAGATTTCCCCGGAGCCCTCGTTAGTGTTCCGGATTGTGGAGGCGGTCGTCCGCACATGTGCCGTGGCGCTGACCGGACTGCTGGTGGTGTATTACTGGAACGTGTCAACGGACGTAAACAGGCTGATAAGGAAGGGGCTGAGGAAGGTGAGGAAATAGGGAAAAAGTTGTAACGAAAAAATGCGTAATAAAGAGACTACTGTGTATTTTGAAAAAGCTGTATTTGTATGACCAAACACGAAAAGTATACTAACTTGCTGAAACTTCAGATTGAGACACTGAAAAAGGAAAACCGTTTTCTAGAGTTTAAATCCAATTATCAGGATTATATTCGATTAGGAAGATATATTTCTGCATTGTCTAATGGCGCGTGTTTGGACCATCAGGATTTCGCATACCTCTATTTTGGTGTGGATGATACTTCGCTTTCAGTTAAGGGTACAACATTTGACATCTCCAAACAGAAAGCAGAGGGCAATCAGTCTCTTGAAATATATCTTCGCAGAATGATTTCACCCAAGATTACATTTGAAATAGAAGAGTTTTTATACGAAGGGAACCAGAGATTGGTGGTTTTTGTGATTCCAGCTGCAGCCAATGAACCAACTTGCTATATGAACAAGCCCTACATACGGGTCGATAGTCACGTTACAGAGATGACACCATACACCGACTGGATGCGCGAGATATACATGAGTCGTGTGGATTGGAGTGCTCAAATTGTGAAAGAAGCTACCATAGAGTCTCTTGATAGCGAAGCTATCAAAGTGGCGCGTGCTGGGTATAAGGAAAGGTTTCCAAATTTATCAGCAGAATGTGACCGATGGAGTGACGAGGTGTTTTTAGATAAAGCTAAACTAACCATCAATGGGCAGATTACCCGCACTGCCTTGCTTTTGGTGGGTAAAGAGGAATCGGCATCTATGTTGGATAATATCGCCCAAATTGTATGGAAATGTTTTCAAGATGGGAAAGTATTTGGTGATGTTTTTACAATCCCTTTCCTTTTGTCAACTACGAAAGTGCTCAACAGCATTCGGAATTACAGGTTTAAGATTTATCCACAAAACTCTTTGATTCCAGCTGAAATTTGGAAATATGACGCGAATACCATTCTGGAATGTATGCACAATTGCATCGCACATCAGGATTATCTGAAAAATGCTCGAATAGTGGTCACAGAGGATTCCAACCAACTTACTTTTGAAAATGAAGGGGACTTTTATGAAGGGTCTTATGAGGATTATATTATGGGCTTGCAGACACCGAAACATTACCGTAATCCTTTTCTCTCAAAAGCTATGGTAAATGTAAAGATGATTGATACACAGGGATATGGGGTTCATACAATGTTCCAAAAACAAAGAGAAAGATTTCTTCCCATGCCTGATTATGATGACTCAACACCATCGAAGGTGGTATTGCATCTTCCGGGAAATATTGTAGATGAAAACTACAGTAAGATTCTTATGGAACGTCAGGATCTTTCGTTAAGTGAAATTGTTTTGTTGGATCGGGTTCAAAAGCATAAATCTATTTCAGCGGATGCAGTTAGTATGCTTCGAAAGAAGAAACTCATTGAGGGAAAGAAACCGAATTATTATGTGGCTAAATTGGTAGCACAAAATACTAACCAGAAAGTAGAGTATTCAAAACATAAAGGATTAGATGAGCAGAAATGTGAGTTAATACTCTTGCAATCGCTTCATGATCACGGTTCACTTACAAAGCGAGAAATTGTGAGACTTTTGAGAGATCTTCTTCCTGATCAGTTGTCAGAGATGCAAAAAGAAACCAAAGTGGATAACATTTTAAGAAAAATGAAGAAATCAGGGAAAATCATTAATCAATCTGCAGGAAATAGGTCTTCGTGGCTGCTCGTAAAATAGCTTTTTACAAGCAAATTTACGAGCAAATTTACGAGCAAATCACATGAATTTGAATTGTAAAATGATGACATATAAATAGATAACCATTTGTACCTACAAGTAAACTTACGAGCAAATCACATGAATTTGAATTGTAAAATGATGACATATAAATAGATAACCATTTGTACCTACAAGTAAACTTACGAGCAAATCACATCCCTATACTTACTATTTCCCATGTCATGTGCACTCTGTATCCTGTAGCTTGACTCGGCCCGTGCCGCACGGCCATTGCCGGCGCCCCGTGTGCCCGACGGGAGGGGCTGGCGCGATTGGCGGTAATGAGTTGGTTATTACCATTTTAGAAGGAAGATGATAAATGGGTAATATTTGCGCTGCCAAGTTTTTAGAGTTGCGTTAATGGGGGACGCAAGGAATAAATGAAAATTGAGAAAGATTAGTAGTTCTATATATTTCCAACAAGCAGCAAATATGGATAATAAAAACTCCCATAAACTTCCAGAAGGATATATCCCTTTGGAATACATAGAGTATCGTCCCAAGCGGGAGCAATTACATGCGTAATGTAGTGTACATCTTTGTGTAATTCTTATACAAATGACAAAGGAATATCGTTCAGTCAATCAATAGAAATATTTGATGCACCAGGGTTGATGATTGAAATCGCAGAACAAATGAAAAGTAAGGGATACAAAGTCAGAAACATATTTCACGGTTCTTGTTTCTATGCAGAAAAAGAATTTCATCAGGTCATAAATTCTGAAAATTTCCGTAAGAAGTTGGATAAGGGTGTTTTTGATTATGATGAAATGAAAGAAGGGGAGAACTTAATGGTTACAATTCAAAATCCTGAAAGGTATTGTAGAAAAGTTAAAGCTATTAAATTATCATAAAGTATTCCACTCTCCTGCTGCCAGCTTGAACTGTCAGAATGTCTGGCCGCAGTGGCCTAAGAATTAGTGCGATTGAATCACAAGTAGGCCTTTTTCTCCCTTCATTCGTGTCGGAAAAAGTTGTACTTTTGCAATTTATAAATTATAATCTGAGAGATATTCCATGTTCAATCTGAATAAATTCATTTCGGAACACGTCACCCACCGGTCAAATAGTCTGTTTGCCGCTGATATCGAGGCCAATAGGCGAAAGCTGTCCGAGGAGATAGAAGGTCGTTCGGTGCTGGTCATCGGTGGTGCAGGTTCCATAGGGTCACAATTTATCAGAAGCGTGTGCCAATTCAAACCAGCAAAACTGGTGGTGGTAGATTTGAGCGAAAATGGTCTGGCACTGCTGACACGCGACCTGCGTAGCACGTATGGAATGTATGTGCCGCAGGACTACCGTACCTATACACTCAATTTCGCCGACCCTATCTTTGAACGCATTTTCCGTGAAGAGAAGGGGTTTGACATTGTGGCCAACTTCTCCGCCCACAAGCATGTGCGGAGTGAGAAGGACAAGTACTCCGTGCAGGCTCTGATTGAGAACAACGACATCAAAGCGAAGCGCCTGCTCGACCTGCTGTGCGAGTTTCCCCCGCGGCACTTCTTCTGCGTTTCTACTGACAAAGCCGCCAATCCCGTGAACATTATGGGTGCCAGCAAGCGCGTGATGGAAGACCTAATCATGGCCTATGCCGATCGCTTCCCTGTTACAACCGCCCGCTTCGCCAATGTGGCGTTCAGTAACGGTTCGCTGCCGTTGAGTTTCTTGGACCGCATCATGAACAAGCAGCCGTTGGTGGCTCCCAGCGATGTGCGACGTTACTTCGTCTCCCCCGAAGAGAGCGGACAGATTTGTATGTTGGCCTGCGTTTTGGGCAAAAGTGGTGAGGTATTCTTCCCCAAGTTGCACGAGGACGATATGAAGACCTTCAGCGATATATGCGACTGCTTCATTGAGGAGATGGGTTATGAGAAGAAAGAATTTTCGGACGATGAGACCGCCAAGCGTTTCGCCGCGGAGATGCCGTACGATACTAAGGTTTGGCCGGTGGTCTATTCAAAGAGTGACACCACGGGCGAGAAATCTTTTGAAGAATTCTATGTGCCGGGCGAGAAGTTAAATCTCAACCGTTTCCAGTCGCTTGGTGTCATTGAGGAAACCAAGCATCGTCCAATCGGAGAGGTGAATGACTTTTTTGAAAAACTAGAAACGCTGTTCTCCAATCCTGATTTTACGAAAGGAGAAGTAGTGGATGCTTTGAAAGCGTTTATTCCCAATTTTGAGCATGAGGAGAAGGGGAAGAATTTGGATCAGAAAATGTAACTCACAATGTACGAAAGAATCACGAATTTCATAAAAACCCTCTACGGCAATCAGGAATTTACGCCGTTGGCGGTTCCTGTTTTTGTAGGGAATGAGAAAAAATACCTCAACGAGTGCATCGACAGTACGTTCGTTTCGAGCGTGGGCAAGTTTGTGGACCGTTTTGAGGAGATGGTGGCGGAATATACCGGTGCCAAGCGGGCGGTGGTGTGCGTGAACGGCACCAACGCGTTGCATATCGCTATGATGCTGGCTGGTGTGGAGCGTGGCGACGAAGTGCTGACGCAGGCTCTTACCTTCATCGCTACTTGCAACGCTATCAGCTACATCGGTGCGCATCCCGTCTTCATTGATGTGGATAAGGAGACGATGGGGTTGTCGCCTGTAGCTCTCCAGCATTGGCTGGAAGCGAATGCTGAAGTGAAGAACGGGGTTTGTTACAACAAACACACGGGGCATCGTGTGAAAGCGTGTGTGCCGATGCACACTTTTGGACATCCTTGCAAAATTGAGGATATTGCCGTTGTGTGCCAGGAGTATCATCTGGAATTGGTGGAGGATGCGGCCGAGAGCATCGGCAGTTTTTACAAAGGAAGACATACAGGCACTTTCGGAAAAATTGGGGCGTTGAGTTTCAATGGCAACAAAACCATCACTACGGGTGGCGGCGGGATGCTGTTGTTCAATGATGAGGAGCTGGGCAAGTTGGCCAAGCATATCACCACGCAGGCCAAAGTGCCACACCGTTGGGAGTTTGTGCATGACCATATCGGTTACAACTATCGTATGCCCAACATCAATGCGGCGTTGGGATGTGCCCAGATGGAGCATTTGGAAGAGTATGTGTTGAACAAACGCGAGACGGCGCTGCGGTATAAGGAGTTTTTCCAAAATGAGGTTGAGGTTAAGTTTTTTACGGAACCGGAGAACTGTCGTTCCAACTACTGGCTCAATGTAGTCATCTTGAAAGACAAGGAAGCACAGCTGCAATTCTTGCAGGAAACTAACGACAATGGTGTTATGACCCGTCCAATTTGGGAACTGATGAACCGCCTGCCGATGTTCGAGCATTGCGAGCACGATAGTTTGGAGAACACCATCTGGTTCGCCGATAGGGTGGTGAATATACCGAGTAGTGTAAGGATGTAAAAATTATGAAAAAACTAATTCTTATCGGCGGCGATGTTGCAAAATTTGCTGTCTATAGCATTGTGGAAATACATGACAACATAGATGAATTTGGCTTTTTTTGATTCGATAGAAACGGATGTGATCTTCAAACTGCCATTTATAGACACAAATAACTTCCCCAAGCAGATGTCATACAAACGAATGTCTCAAAAAGCAAAATAAATTATGAATAACACGCCTCTTGCCATATTAGGATCCGGTGGTTTTGCCCGTGAAGTGGTCACCATAATCCATGCCATTAATGCAAAGTCACCCACCTATGATTTAATGGGCTATATTGACAATCGTTTGTCCAAAGGTACTTTAATCAATGGACTTCCAGTAATTGGGTCCGACGATGAGATCAACAAGACCTCAATGCCCATAAGTATTGTAACTGCCTTTGGCGAGCCAGATTTGAAGGAAAAAGTATATAAAAAATACACCAATCCATTAATTTCCTTTCCCACAATCATTCACCCCTCTGTGATTTTAGGGGATGCTCCAAGCATTAAATTGGGGAAAGGATGTATAATTTGTGCTGGTTGTATTCTTACCACAAATATAGAAATCAAAGATTTTGTCACTCTTAATTTGTCCTGCACAGTAGGACATGATGTTACGATAGGCAATTTTTCATCTTTCATGCCATCATGTAATATTTCAGGAGAAGTTAACCTTGACAAGAAAGTGTATTGCGGCACTGGAGTCAAGATAATCAATCAAATTAACATAGGAAAACATGCTGTCATCGGTGCTGGCGCTGTGGTTACCCAAGATATTCCGGCAGATTGCACAGCAGTAGGCGTTCCCGCAAAACCCATCATAAAATACCACAAATGAAAAAAGTGATTATAATCGCAGAAGCGGGAGTTAACCATAATGGTTCCGTTGAATTAGCTAAAGAACTCGTATTAAAAGCTGCTGATGCCGGTGCTGACTATGTCAAATTTCAGACATTCAAATCTGAGAAATGTATTACAGTCAATGCAAAGAAAGCTGATTATCAGATAAAGAACACAAAAACAGATGCCGAATCTCAACTAGAGATGGTCAAAAAATTGGAGTTGAGTCCCAGTAATCATTTGGAATTACTCAAACTATGCGATACAATAGGCATTCACTTTTTTTCTACAGCATTTGATTTGGACAGCATTAACTTTCTTGCGCAGCTTAATATCGGTTTGTGGAAAATCCCCTCTGGCGAAATCACCAACTACCCATATCTCAAGAAAATAGCATCTTATCATCAGCCTGTTATTCTTTCTACAGGGATGAGCACAATGGAAGATATTGAAGCTTGTCTGAAAGTATTGACCGACAATGGTCTCACCAAAGACCAAGTCACTATTCTGCATTGCAACACCGAATATCCAACTCCCTTTGAGGATGTGAACCTTCGGGCGATGCAAACGATCAAAGAGCGCTTCGGCACCCAAGTGGGCTATAGCGATCATACCCGTGGCATCGAGGTTCCCATTGCTGCGGTGGCTCTTGGCGCAACGGTCATTGAAAAGCATTTTACTCTCGACAGAAATATGCCGGGCCCTGACCACAAAGCCTCTTTGGAACCCGATGAACTGAAAGCGATGGTGTCGGCCATCCGCAATATTGAGAAGGCATTGGGAAGTGCTGAAAAGAAGATAAGCGATTCTGAACGAAAGAACATCGCCATTGCCCGCAAGAGCATTGTGGCAGCCACGAATATTAAGAAAGGGGAGGTTCTTACGGAAGAAAACATTACCGTCAAGCGCCCCGGCACAGGCATCTCCCCCATGCGCTGGGAAGAGGTGCTGGGAGCCACGGCAGTGCGTGATTTTCAAGAGGATGAATTGATTGTACTATGAGAAAAATCTGTTTCATTACCGGAACCCGCGCCGAATATGGCTTACTCAGTCGCCTGATGAAGATGGTTCAGGACGATAATAGTGTCCAATTGCAGATTATCGCCACCAACATGCATTTGTCTCCCAAATTCGGCAATACCTATCAAGAGATTGAAAGAGATGGTTTCGCCATTGACTGGAAGATTCCAATCATTGATGACAATGCACCTGATACCGCACAAACAACAGTATTATCCCTATCAAAGGCAATGGCTGGATTTGCTAATGCCTATAATGCACTCCAGCCCGATTTGATCGTGATTTTAGGCGATCGCTACGAAATGTTGTCGGCCGCATCGGCAGCCCTTATTTTCAAAATTCCAGTGGCCCATCTTTACGGAGGCGAAATCACCGAAGGTGCATACGACGATGCTATCCGTCATGCCATCACTAAAATGAGCCACTTGCATTTCACTTCTACTGAAGTTTATCGCCAACGGGTAATCCAAATGGGAGAGCAGCCTGACCGCGTATTCTATGTCGGTGCCATCGGAGTGGAAAACGCCAAGATGGTGCCACTTATGTCCAAAGAGGAAATTGAAGAATCACTGTCTTTTAAATTAGATAAAAAAACTGTTTTGGCCACCTATCATCCTGTAACAAACGAAACAAAGGTTACAGCTGAAATCGAGAGAGAGGTCGAGAACTTTTTTGAAGCATTAGAAGAAACAAAAGATTTAAGAATTTTGTTTACCATGCCGAATTCTGATACAGGTGGGCAAATGATTATGAACCACATCAAAGATTTTGTCAAACACAATCCAGAACGAAGCATTGCTTTTACCTCTCTGGGAATGAGACGATACCTCTCTGTTTTGCAATTTGTTGGCGGAATGATTGGCAACTCTTCCAGTGGGTTAAGCGAAGCACCTGCCTTTCATATCCCAACATTGAATATCGGGGACCGCCAGAAAGGCCGCATTACAGGAAACAGTGTGGTACATTGTGACAACACCAAGGATTCCATTTTGAACGGCTTACAAAGAATCATGTCTCCTGCCATGCAGGAGATTGCACGGACAGCGGTGAATCCAGCCGAAAAAGAGGGGACTGCTACACTTATTTTTGAGGTGATTAAGAATTTCCCACTTCAGAATTTAACGCAAAAACATTTTTACGATTTACCCAAATGAATCCTTTAGTTATTATTCCGGCCCGGGGCGGGAGCAAAGGTATTCCACACAAGAATATCAAACCACTCAATGGAAAACCTTTGATTTGTTATTCGATAGACGTTGCACGACAATTCACTTCGGATCAAAATATTTGCGTATCTACCGATGATGACAAAATTATTGATGTGGTTGAACAATATGGGTTGCAAGTTCCGTTCAAGCGTCCTGCAGAACTGGCAACCGACACTGCATCCAGCAATGACGTCCTGCTCCATGCGCTAAACTTCTATGAACAACAAGGGAAAACCTTCGATGTCATTATTTTATTACAGCCAACCTCCCCATTTCGGGAAGTTGGATTTCTGAAAGAAGCAATGTCTTTGTTTGATCCGTCTATTGATATGGTGGTTTCGGTAAAAGAATCCTCCGCAAATCCCTATTATAACTGCTTTGAAGAAAATAGCGACGGATTTCTTACCATTAGCAAGTCAACAGGACATCCCATCACTCGGAGACAGGATGCTCCCAAAGTATGGGAATACAATGGCTCAATCTATGTCATCAATCCCAAATCATTAAAAGAAAAAGGGATGCAGCATTTTACAGCCATAAAAAAGTACTCTATGCCAGATAATTATTCCATAGACATTGACACTCCTTTTGATTGGAAGATCGCAGAACTTTTTTTACAGGAGAATTTGATAGAATTTTAATAGTATGAACGATAAAAATATTATTTCATCTGAAGCGACAATCTTGCAAGCCCTTTCAGCACTGAATGAAATTGGACATGCTGCTCAAACTCTGTTTGTTGTTAATGGTGAAAACAAAATGGTGGGCACTCTCACCGATGGTGACATTCGCAGAAGTTTAATAGCGGGTCGGCCCATAGAAACTGCCGTTAATGATGTGATGCACAAGGATTTTTATTCCATCACGCAGGCGGATTGGGATGTTCGCCAACTTAAAGCCTTGAGGAAAAAGAATATATTATTTATTCCTATATTGGATGATAACCACCATATTGTCGGAGTTTGTAATTTGATGAAGTATAAAAATATACTTCCTGTTGATGCAGTGCTAATGGCGGGAGGCAAAGGAGAGCGTTTGCGTCCTTTGACTGAGAAAACCCCAAAACCGCTTTTGCCTGTAGGGGATAAAGCCATAATCGATTACAATATAGACAATTTGATTTTTTATGGCATCAAACACATATCTGTAACTGTGAATTATTTGAAGGAACAATTGGAAGCTCATTTCGCGACAGAACGGGATGGTATTAAGGTGCAATGTGTGCAGGAGCCTCGCTTTTTGGGCACTATGGGATCGTTGCGTTTCGTGAAAGCATTTCACCATGACACAATTCTCATCATGAATTCCGACTTGTTTACCAATGTTGACTTGGAAGATTTTTATCTGCACTTTATGGAAACTGGTGCAGATATGTCTGCAGCAGCCATACCTTATTCTGTATCTGTTCCTTATGGCATCTTCAATGTAAAGGGTGAGGATATTACCGGATTGACGGAAAAACCCACCTATAATTACTATGCCAATGCCGGTATTTATTTGATTAGACGGGAAGTTTTGAACCTCATTCCCGAAGAGAGTTTCTTTAATGCCACAGATTTGATAGAATTGCTTATCACTCAAAACAAAAAAGTTGTACGATTCCCCTTGCACGGATATTGGATTGACATTGGCAACAAGGATGAGTACGCCAAAGCGCAGGATATCGTGAAACACTTGTAATTTTGGTACATTAAAATATCAGTATGTCAAATCCAATCGTTTCTGTTATCGTTGTTTCTTACAATGCATCTAGAACCATTCTTGAGACATTGGAAAGTATAAGATTACAAACTTACTCTCCTTTGGAATTAATTATCGCTGAAGACCATTCAACTGATGATACTGCTCTTAAATGCGAAAAATGGTTGGCAGAAAACAGCAAAAGGTTTATTAGCAGTAAACTTATCGTTAATGAAAAAAATTTAGGCGTTTCAGCAAACCTGAATGTTGGTGTCAGAGCATCTTCTGGAGAGTGGATCAAGGTAATCGGCGATGATGTGTTGTTGCCAGACGCAATTGAAAGGAATGTTAATTTTGCATCTGTAAACAACTGTAATATAATAGTTTCAATGATGCAACTATTTATTGAAGAAACAGGGGAAAAATTAAACACAATACCAGCAAAAGATTATCAATTCCCAGAATCCAACCACCAACAGTACATAGCTTCCCTAAAAGACAAAATCACGATACCATCACCAACCTGGTTTTATAAAAGAGATTTATATGATTGTTTAGGTGGATATGATGAACGGTTTCGGTTGTCAGACGACATTCCTTTCGCCTATAAAATTTTTGAGTCCGGGTATCATTTCTCTTATATGCCTGAGGTAACGGTGCTATACAGAGTCGTTCAGACATCTCTGTCGAACAATAGAAATCAAACAGGCAAACAAAAGCAACCATATTTTGAAAGTCGTTCCTTAGTTTATCATGAATTACAAGCACCCGCATTAAGAAAAAACAGATTATATGGCACCTTGGTGCGTAATAATTTATGGTATTATTTTTACAAAAAGAAGATTTACTCACGTGATAATTCAATTTCCCGTTACCTATATGGCGCTTTGTGTACTATTGTGAAGCTTTGAAAAAAATTTAACTGATAAGAAAAGAACAATATCCGAACGTACTTGTTCCACTTTTTTTAATGATTTATTGTAAATGCTATGAAACAATCTACTCCAAGAATAATATTACTGACCAAGAATACAGATCCTCGCGGGAACCTCTCTGTTATTGAACAGTTCAAGGATATTCCATTCGAAATAAAAAGAACATATTGGATTTATGATGTGCCTGGTGGTGAATGCCGCGGTGGACACGCTTTCAAACAGAATGAAGAGTTTATTGTCGCCTTATCGGGGGCTTTTGATGTTATTGTTGACGACGGGAAGCAGAAAACGACATATACGCTCAACCGTTCATATTATGGTCTTTATGTACCTGCAGGTCTTTGGAGAACCATGGAAAATTTTTCCACTAATTCTGTAGCATTGGAGTTAGGGTCCTCTCACTTTGATCCCCAAGACTATATTCGCGATTATGAAGAATTCTTAATGTTGAAACATGATGGAAAGATTTAATGTTTTTGATTGTTCAATAGTGGAGCTTGATCGCCACCATAGTGACAGAAAAGGGAATCTGACCGTGGTGGAAAATGATGTGACACTGCCGTTTGATGTTAAAAGGGTATATTATTTATATGATATTCCGGGAGGTGAAGGACGTGGTGCTCATGCCCATAGGGAGTTGCAACAACTCATAGTGGCTGCATCAGGCTCTTTTACGGTAACTCTTGATGACGGACTGAACAAGCGTAGTTTTTTCCTTAATCGCCCTTACCAAGGGTTATATGTAAAACCAGGCATGTGGCGCGATTTGGCTGACTTTTCTTCAGGAGCAGTGGCTATGGTGCTTGCTTCTGAAGTTTACGATCCAGCAGACTATATTCGAGATTATGACGAATTTTTGAAATTTAAAAACATCGGGATATGAGTAAAATTTTAATTGCAGGGTGTGGTGGCGCACCCTCTGAAGGAGTTGTAAAATCATTACTTGCAGCAAATGATGGAGAAGAAGTGATAGGTATGGGAAGCGAGCCCACAGACTTGATTCTGTCAAAAGCACAAAGAAGATATGTGGTGCCCTACTCCAATACTGCAGAGTATAAGGGTAGCCTTTTCAAAATTTTCGAAAAGGAAAAGCCCGATATGCTTCACGCGCAAAACGACTTGGAAATCTATGCCATTTCAAAATTACGCCACGATATTCAAGAGGCAGGAGTGAAACTATTTATGCCAAGCCATGATACTATAGACACATGTGTCAACAAATTCAAATCATATAGTAAATGGGTAAAAGCGGGCGTAACAGTCCCTAAAAACATCTTTATTAATAACGAAGCTGACCTAAAGCGAGCATTTAACGAGTTGTCAAATCAGGAAGGAATGATTTGGCTTCGTTCTGGTGATATTGCAGGAGGTGGAAGAGGGGCATTGCCAACGAATGATTATGAGTTTGCCAAAAGATGGATTGATCGATTCAAAGGCTGGGGCAACTTTATGGCCGCAGAAATGCTTACCAAAGACACCGTTACTTTTCTTTCCATATGGTATCAAGGAGAACTTGTTGTTGCACAAACCAGAATCAGAAAAGGATGGGAACACGGAAACAGAACACTTTCTGGCGTAACAGGTGTTACCAAAGTTGGTCAAACTTATTCCGATGACAAGGTTACTGAAATATCTATAAACGCTATAAAAGCAGTGGACGAGCGTCCTCATGGTATCTTTGGAGTAGATATGGCATATGATACTACAGGAATACCAAATCCAACAGAAATAAATATTGCAAGATTCTTTACTACTGTTTTCTTCTTTACTACTGCAGGTTTAAATATGCCTAAGATTTACAAAGATATTTGTCTCTATGAGCGCTTCCCGTCGTTAGAGAAGAAAATCAACCCTCTTCCGGATGGACTTATGTGGATGAGAGGAATGGATACAGTACCAAGATTGGTAACAAATGAGACAATGCGAGAGGAACTGATTCTAAATTATTGATAAATATGAGAATTCTTATTACTGGTAGTTCTGGATTTGTTGGCAATGCAGTTTTAAAAAGAATTTCACTCGATCATACTGATAATCAAGTATTTCTTTTATCATCAAGAGAAAATCACGAATATTGTACTTACCTTTACGAAAAGAATGACGAAAAGTACCATTGGGAGATTCCTGATGATTTTGACATTGTTGTTCATATAGGCGCTTGGACTCCTAAATCAACTAGCGAAGCTCAAAATATAGATAACGGTTTTGACAACATTCTATTTACCAAATCTCTGATACAATCTCAAAAACAGCTGAAAAGAATCGTTTTCATCAGCACACTTGACGTTTATGCTACTACTTCCCAAGCCATCAATGAGAATTCAATGGTCAAACCAATTTCTATTTATGGTTATTCTAAACTCTTTTGCGAGGAAATAGTACGTTCTTGGGCTGAACAACATCATGTTGAATACTGCATTTTGCGATTAGGCCACATTTATGGTGTTGGCGAAGCTGCATATAAAAAACTGATTCCCATACTGATTCAACAAGCAATTGCAAATAACCCCATCAATATTTTTTCAACTGGCAAGGAACTTAGAAGTTTTCTGAATATTGATGATTGCGCAGATGTAATTTGGCAAGCAACGATCGGACATATGCAAGGGCTTTTCAATGTAGTTTCAGCTCAGGCGGTAAGCGTCAAGGATATTGCTCAAATGATCAAGCATCTTGCTGGATCAAAAAGCGAAATAATAATTCAGAATCGTTCCGTTGAAACACGTGATTGTGTATTTGACAACTCTCATCTGAAAAACAGTTTCAACATACAAGAAAAAAAATTAGAACAAGGAATTAAAGAAGAAATTGAGTATTTCAAAAGTTTATCAGAATGAATATTTTCTTCGATATTGATGGAACTCTATGGGACTCTCAGGACCGGCTATATGATCTGTTCTGTGATTTGGTTCACAACAACACATTGTCAAAGGATGAGTATTGGAAGCTAAAACGAGCAAAAATAACAAATGAAGATATTCTTCGGCAGTATTTTTCATTTTCAGAAGACAAGGTTGATTTTTTCACCGCCAAATGGATGGAACTTATAGAAGCTCCAGAGTATTTGCAAAAGGATAAGCTCTTTCCATTCACCAAGGATATTCTTACAGATTTGAAGCAAAGTGGTTATAACATTTATTATGTTACATTACGTCAGTTTGCAGATAGGGTTTTGACAGAAATTGCAGATAAGGGCATAGACCTTTATTGCCAGCAATGCTTGGTCAGTGAAGCAAAAACAACAAAAAATGCATTGGTTAGAGATGCAGGAATTATCCTGACAGCAGAAGACGTTTTCGTAGGCGATACCGGCATTGATGTGATGACAGGCAAGGCACTTGGAATACGCACAGTTGCGGTATTGAGCGGGTTTAGAAATGAAGACATTTTAGGCGAGTACTCCCCTGATTTAATCATTCAAGATATCACAGAACTAAAAGCATTTTTATAATGGCTAACATACCGTTTCTTTCATTAAAAGATGTCACTGCCTCACATAGTGACGAAATTAACGCTGCGGTCAGCCGTGTCGTGAATAGCGGCTGGTATCTTCAAGGCGAAGAGAACAAACGCTTTGAAGAGAATTATGCAAAATATATTGGAACTACTTATTGCATCGGGTGCGCCAACGGCTTGGATGCTTTGATATGGATACTCCGAGCATACAAGGAACTTGGTGTGATGCAGGAAGGTGACGAAATAATTGTACCTGCCAACACATACATAGCAACTATTCTGGCCATTACGGAAAACAATTTGAAACCTGTTTTGGTTGAGCCTCGATTTGAAACTTTGGAAATTGACGACAACCTTATCGAATCGCACATTACAAAGAGGACCAAAGCTGTTATGATTGTGCATCTGTATGGACGATGTGCCTATACTGAAAAAATCGGCGCCATATGCAAAAAGCACGGCTTGAAACTGATCGAAGACAATGCTCAAGCACATGGCTGCCGATTCGATGACAGACGGACGGGCTCATTGGGCGATGCGGCTGGCCACAGTTTCTATCCTGGCAAAAATCTCGGTGCTTTGGGAGATGGTGGCGCAGTAACAACCAGCGACAAGGATTTGGCAGATACGGTAAGGGCTTTGGCCAACTATGGTTCGCAAAAAAAATACGTGTTCAAATACTGCGGGCGCAATAGTCGTTTGGATGAGATTCAGGCTGCCGTTTTGGACGTGAAACTCAAATATTTGGACGAAGACAATGCAAAACGCCAGCAAATCGCCAAGTATTATTACGACAATATCACCAATCCAAAAATCGTGTTACCCGAACACATTGATGACAGAAACAACGTTTATCACCTGTTTCCTGTTTTTTGTATCCAGCGTGATGACTTTCAGCAATATTTGAAAGATAATGGCATCCAGACATTGATTCATTATCCCATTCCACCGCACAAACAAGAATGTTATAAGGGATGGGATAGCCTTTCGTTACCTATAACAGAAATGATTCATAATCAAGAAGTCAGCCTTCCCATAAGTCCTACCATGACAATTTTACAGGCTCAATGGGTCGTAGATCATGTAAACAAGTATTAGAGCTATGAAATACACATTATTTTTACCTTTTAGAAACGTGTGCTTTATTGCAGATCAGCATTGCACACTTTTGGACAAGGCGAATTTACTGGCTCAAGAAGGACATGTAGTGGATATTGTTTATTGCGACGGGAAAGTCCTGAACAATTGCTTCTATAACACACATCAGAACCAGCAGGTTTGCAAAGGATGCAAGAGACTGACAGAATATTTTATCCGTCAGCTTCCAGCTTCACCGAATATTCATATCCATACCACTGCGGAATTTATTGCGCCTGACGCTGACTTTTCCGAGGTCAAGTCTATGGTATACCAATCTACACAAGACATCAAGGGTTTGGAATATAAGAATGCCAAAATCGGATATGCGGCCCTCTCCGACTATCTTTCCATGAGCAGGAATCTGTTCCCCTGTTTTGATGATGAATTCAAGTCTTTTTTCAATGAGCAGTTGCTTACTGCAGCAAAAGTTACTGAATGTGCCATCGGGGTGTTTGACCAGTTGAAACCTGACGTGATTGGTGTATTCAATTCCCGCACAATATATAGTCGTCCTATTGTTGATTTGTGCAAACTGAATAACATTTCATTTATTGCATTTGAAGCTGGTTTTGACACCAACAATTTTGTGTTACGCAAGGAATTTGTCAATAGTGATGTCCATAATGTGCTCACCAACACAAAGATGATTAATGAATTATGGGACAATTCCACGCTGCCATTAGAGGCAAAGATTAAAGCGGCTTCCGATTTCTTCTTGAGGAAAAGAGGCAATATTGCAAGTGCCGATAAAGTTTACACTGCCAATCAAGTTAGTGGGTTGTTGCCCGAGCATTGGGATCCGTCAAAACATAACATTGTCATCTTCAACAGTTCAGAAGATGAACTGGCATCTTTGGGAGAAGAATTTGATAAGATGAATCTGTTTCCTTCCCAGTTTCAAGGTGTCAAATATATTTTCAATCATTTTAAAGACAATCCAGACATCCATTTCTATCTTCGCATACACCCTAATCTGAAAGATGTTCCATATGCGTATCACAAGAAACTATATGACTTTGATGGTTATGATAATGTTACCATTATTCCTGGTTCTTCTCCCGTCAGCACATACGCTTTGATGGATAGTGCCGACAAAATCATTACTTTTGGGTCAAGTACAGGGGCAGAGGCAGCCTTTGCAGAAAAGCCAGTGATTCTATTGGGCTGCTGCTTGTATCGTTTTTTAGACGTGGCTTATCTGGCTAATTCTCGTGAAGAGTTGAATGACCTGATTCTTGATTTTAATCTTCCTGCAAAAGACAAACTTGGAGCACTCAAATGGGCCTACTACATTATGAATGATGAGTTTGACAGAATAGAGCTGTTTACCGATCATAGAAAAAAACATATTAAACTGCTCAACCTTCAACTGACCTTAACCCAAACCAAAGTGGCAGGCAAATGGTTTTCGAAATATATCATTCTCCTATATGAAATTCTCGGCAAATATGCGTGGATGAAATCAGACCGTTCCTTCCCTGTCAAAGAACAATCTATGGAAGAGTTGGAGATGTAACAATGCTCTTGAAAAAGGGCATTACGGTTACACTATTCGCCAAACAGCACTTCTCTGAACTTCTCCACCACGGCCTCTTCGGAGTATTTTTCCAAGAACATCTGCCGCGAGTATGCATTGAAACGAGGGCGCGGAGTGGTTTCAAAATCTTTGATGCGGGCGATGAATTCCTCGGCAGTATTGCACTTTCCGCCCACACGGTCGTAATCCACATCGTAACCCATGAAGGCTTCGTCAGTGGCGATAATATTTTTCCCGTACATCAGACTTTCGCAGGTTTTCACCTTCATGCCGCTGCCTTTGAAGATGGGCAGAATCATGATGTCGGCTTCCTCAAAATAGGGCAGCAGGTCGGGAGCATCACTGATCACTTCAATGTCTTTAAGTGAAGGCGCTTCCTCCTTCAATCGGGCCATGCCCTTTCCCACCACTTTCATTTTTATGTTCACGTGCGGCAACACATGCTGCACAAACCAGAGTATGCCCTCATTGTTGGGCGGAAAGTATGCGCCCAAAAAAAGGCATGTCGGTTGCTGATGTGTCATCTCAACCGAATATTGCTCCCGGTGATACTTATCCTTAAAAGCGACAGGAATCAGTACGTCAGCCTTTCTCCCATACCGTTGATACAGTTCGTTGTCATCACGCGGATTCAAGGCAATGGTTTTGTCTGAATACTGGCAAGCATAACGGTCGTTGGCGTCGATGCAGCGCAAAACCAACCCTTTCCCTATTTTATTTCCTAATTTTGCTTCAAAATAAGGCACTTCCACATTGTGGAAGAAAGATATTATACGCCCTTTATAGCCAACTTGTTTCAGTTTTTTTGCCACAATGCCGAACACACTGCGATCGATGAAAACCACATCGTATGATTGTGCCATGGTCACAATCTCTTTCACGCGTCGGGGTGTCAGTCCAAAGTAATAGTTGAACGGGAAATAGAACACTCCTTTGGCATAATCAGCAATGGATTTCTTTTTATTCTCATCGTGAATGTAATAGGTAGTGATATTCTCCTCTCCAACCAATTGAGACAAGACATTATAGTTTTTCTGGCTGCCTTGCTCGCCGCCTTCCAGGATATTCTTTGATTTCTTGTATCGAATAAAAAGGATCTTCATAACACAAAAAACGTACTCGTATAAAACTGTATTATGCTGTTTTTTTATTGTCCTTTTTATTTCTTACAGCACGGTATATACCCCACCCTGCGGCTCCTAAAATTGACAGATATATCACATACATACAAGCCACTGACACTTTGCCCCATTTCTCCACCGTGGCGGGACGGAACTCAAAGCGGATATGGTGATTGCCGGCGGGCACGTTCATGGCGCGCAAGGTGTAGTTGGCACGGAAATGGTCGGCAGGTTTGCCGTCAATGTAGGCATTCCAGCCATATGGATAGTAAATCTCAGAAAAGACCACCATGCCGGGCGCACTGGCCTTGTAGTCATACTCCACATAATCCGGCGCATATTCCGTAAGCTGAATCTTGGCAGCAGTATCATGACTTGAGTGGAAATCTTTGACAAAATCCTTGAACTTCACATCCGTCACCAATGTATTATGCAAATTGATGGTGTTCAAAGCATCCGATTCCTCATTGGGGTTGTTGGCAAGAACCACAGAATCCACAAACCATGCGTTGCCGAAAGCATTGGGATTCTCCACCACAAATTGCTGGTCGTTGCCAACCACAGCATACTGCATATTGAGCATATTCAGCACCGGATAGCCTGTGCTGTCGGCGGGCTGCAGATACAGACGATTGCCCTCCTGTACGATGGACTTCAACATCGGATTTGTTTCTCCTGAAATGTGTGCATCAATCAAGTCCTGATAGCGGCGCAGTTTGGCTGCATGGTAACCACCGATGGATTTGAAGCGATAAGAGGTCCTGGAATCATTAAACGGGCCTTGCGGATTTGTAATGTTGTATACACGATAGCTGGGATTGCCTTGGGCACGGTTCAAAATGTCAGTCTCCCAGGGTTGCTCGGCAAAATAGGATTTGTCTTGTTTGGGACTTACGAAATTGTCATCATTAAAGAACTTGCGGTCAATAGTCCACATGTCCGCCAGAATCAACACGCCAAGGATGGCGGCAAAATAACCGAATTTGAGCTTTTGGGAAGCAAACAGCCAAACCAGACCTGCTCCTAAAAGAACAAATACCAACGAGCGGATTGCACTGATCCGATAGATGTCGGCACGTTCTGCAATGACGGCGGCGGAGAGCCACTCGGGCCACTGGGCGAAAATGTCAGCATCGCGACCCCAAGAGAAATCCATGAAGAAGCTGGCAATCAAAGCTATCAGGCATATACCTGCTGTAATGCCAGCAGAGATGTAAACTTTTTTGAGAAGCGCTTTTTGGTCGTAGGTCTTGTTTTCCCGCTGTTCCATGATTTCTTTGATAGCAAGGAATCCCAGCAGCGGCATGGTAATTTCCGCCACTACCAAAATAGACTCCACAGCCCTGAATTTCGTGTACATGGGGAAATATTTGGCAAAGAACTCGGTAAGCCACATGAAGTTGGAACCCCATGACAGCAGAATTGAGAAGATGGTTGCCACCAACAAAGCCCATTTGTACGGACCTTTGACGACAAACAAACCCAACACGAAAAGGAAACACACAATGGCACCGACATATACGGGACCGGCGGTGCCTTCATCGCCACCCCAATAGGTGGGCATGCCCTTACAATAATCGGCAGCCTGTTTTCTGGGAATACCATTGCTGATCATGGCATCATAGACTTTGGAATTTGTCCCAACATTATAGGCAGATGCGTAACCTCTTGCACCTGGAATGAGCAATGTGGAAGTTTCTCCAATCCCATAACTGTATTGGGTAATGTATGACAAACTCAATCCACTGGTCTTGTTCACTACATCATCAGTCTTGGAAAGTTCCGAGTGTCCACCGCGCATCGTCTCTTTGGAGTATTCTTGGTTAACCATATAAGATGCGGATTGTACACCTACACCAAATCCTAAAGAAACAACAAAAACAGCGATTCCCACCAACAGGTCTTTCCATCTCTTTTCACGAATATGGATAAACAATTCGGCACAGAAAAGAACCCCGATGAGCATAAAAATGTAATAGGTCATCTGTGGGTGCAGCATCAATGAAAAGGAGGAATAAATCATGACGATCAAACCACCCAATAGGTATTTCTTCTTAAAAATCATGTACATACCACCTATTATCACGGGTACGAAAGCCAAAGCCATGGCTTTTGTGTTATGTCCCACAGGGATAATCAGCATGAAATACGAAGACAAGGCCATGGCAATTGCCCCAATAATGGACAACCATTCGTTTATTTTAAAAGCTCTCAATAAAATAAAGAAACTGAGAAAATAGCCAAAAATCAAGGCAAGCGTAATGGGTAATCCAAATTGTGCGATTTTCAGAAAATTAATATTAACGATAGGCTGGGGACCTCTACCTCCACCAATTTGATAAGAGGGCATTCCAGAAAACATGGAACCAGTCCAAAATGAATATTTGCCAGCTTCATTATACTGTTGGGTTTCATGTCGCATACCCTGCCAGCTCTTTGTATCTCCGGCATTGATGACCTTGCCGTCAAGCACAGGAGAAGCATAAACTATTGTAAGAACAATGAATACCACAACTGCTACAAGATAGGGCAGCAGTTTCTTGAAAACATCCTTTACTTTCATCTGTTTGTCAAATTAGTCCACTATTTTAAGCTGCAAAATTAGCCAAAATATAATCACACTGCGACAAGATATCCCTATTTTTTACCTTTACAGAAACTATCTGATTGTAAACCAGCATATTTAATCCTATGGGAACTGTCAACTTATTTTTGTATTTTTGCAGGTAATCTTTAAAAGAATCCATTATGTCAACTGCGCTGGACAACAGAATTGAGAAACACCTTCAAACACTCTTAAGCCGCTACCCTTCCTTGGTATGCTGTCAGGAGAGTATTATCAAAGCATATCAACTTATTGAGCAATCATACATATCTGGAAACAAGCTGCTTGTGGCAGGCAATGGCGGTTCGGCGGCGGACTCGGAGCACATTGTAGGAGAGCTGATGAAGAGTTTCAAGCTCCCTCGTCCGATTGATCCAACCATCGCCAGCAATTGCAAGAACATTGACCCCGAACTGGGCGGCATTATGGCTCAACATCTTCAAGGGACACTTCCCGCCATCGCCCTTACCGGACATCTCGGCCTGTCCACCGCATACATGAACGACTGCGTCCCAGAGCTCGTTTTCGCCCAGCAGATGCTCGGATTCGGCCAAGCAGGCGATACTTTTTTGGCTATTTCCACCTCCGGGAACAGCAAGAACATCATCTATGCCGCCATCGTTGCCAAAGCTAAAGGCCTTAAAATCATCGGCCTTACGGGCAGCAAGCCCAGTCGTTTGGCAGAACTGGCCGACGTGTGCATCCAAGTGCCCGAAACCGAGACCTACAAGATCCAGGAACTGCACCTGCCCGTCTATCACAGCCTTTGCATCATGCTGGAAGACAGGTTCTTTGGACAGACATCATTGTAAATCTTATTTCATAGAAAAATGAAAATCGTTATTCTCGGAACAGCATATCCATACCGCGGAGGCCTGTCGGCGTTCAATGAACGCATCGCCTACGAATACCAAAACCAGGGCCACGACGTAGAAATCTACACTTTCACGCACCAATACCCCGATTTTCTTTTCCCGGGAAAGACACAATACAGCACCGAACCTGCACCTGAAAACTTGAAAATTGTGCGTAAGGTGCATTCTTACAATCCCTTCAACTGGATTAAGGTCGGACGTGAGATTGCCCGCAAGAAACCAGACATGATGATTACCAAATTCTGGTTGCCCTTCATGTCGCCCTGCTTCGGCACCATTGCACGGATAGTACGGCGGAACAAGCACACCAAGCTGATTTCCATCCTCGACAACGTCATCCCGCATGAGCACCGCATCGGCGACAAGCAATTTGTACGCTATTTCATCAAGCCCACTGACGGTTTTGTGGCCATGTCGAAGTCGGTGCTGGCCGACTTGCGGCTTTTTACCCAAGATAAACCCGCCGTTTTCAGTCCCCACCCCCTGTACGACCACTACGGTGAACGACTGTCCCGGGAAGAAGCCCTCTCCCTGCTGAATCTGGACCCTGAAAACCACTATGCTCTTTTCTTCGGCTTCATTCGCGCCTACAAAGGATTGGATCTGTTATTGGAGGCATTTGCAGACGAACGGTTGCGGCAATCGAACGTGAAATTGCTGGTGGCTGGTGAATTTTATGGTGACCCTGCTCCCTACCTCAACCAAATCAAGACGTTGGGCATTGAGGACAAGGTGATGCTCTGTACTGACTTCATCCCCGACAGCGAGGTCAACCGCTATTTCAGTGCCGCAGACCTTGTGACACAGCCTTATAAGACTGCTACTCAGAGCGGTGTGACTCAAATCGCCTTCCACTTTGAGAAGCCCATGCTGGTGACCAATGTGGGTGGTTTGGCCGAAATCGTACCCGATGGCAAGATTGGCTATGTGGTGGAACCCGACGCCAAACAGATTGCCGATGCCATCTGCAAGTTCTTTGACGAGCATCATCAGACGGAGTTTGAGAAGAACATCGTGGAGGAGAAACAGAAGTATGCGTGGTCGGAATTTACCCGCAACATTATGGAAATATTCAACTCCATTTGATAAATTTGACTATCTTTGCCCTTTGCGTCAAGTCAATGGATGATTTTGCGTAAAGTCCTGTTTTCTAAAAGATTATATAACAAGAAACCATTATGATTATTCGTAGTAAAGTCCCTTTGCGTTTAGGTCTCGCCGGCGGAGGCACCGATGTTTCGCCATTCTCCGACATCTATGGCGGCGCGATTCTGAACGCCACCGTGAACATGTACGCTTACACTACTCTTGAGCCATTGGACAATGGACAGATTGTGTTCGACAACCCAGCCAAAGAAGAGTTATGTGAGACACTTGCCTCCACCGAGGAAATCAAGCCAGAAGGATACTTCATATTACACAAAGGGGTATATAATCGTATTGTTAAGCAATTTATACACAAGCCATTATCTTTCAAAATCAGTACGTTTGTGGATGCACCTCCGGGATCCGGTTTAGGAACCTCTTCTACATTAGTGGTCTCTATTTTGGGTGCCTTCGTAGAATGGCTGAAGTTGCCGTTGGGAGAATATGACATTGCCCGGCTTGCATACGAAATCGAGCGCGAAGACCTGCAAATGGCGGGCGGCAAACAAGACCAGTACGCTGCCACCTTCGGAGGATTCAACTACATGGAGTTCATCGGCGACAACGTGATTGTGAACCCCTTGCGCATTCGCCAACGCTATCTGGACGAGCTGGCACACAATCTGGTACTCTACCACACTGCCACCAGCCACGTTTCCGCCAAAATCATCGAGGAACAACAGAAAAACGTCACGGCGAAGAAGCAGAAGTCCATCGATGCTATGTTGGCACTGAAGGAGCAGGCCTTCCACATGAAAGAGGTGCTGCTGAAAGGCGACCTGGATGCCGTCGGAAAGATTCTGGATGAGGGATGGCAACATAAAAAGAAGATGGCCGACAGCGTTTCCAATGCATTTATAGATGAAGTGTATGCAGCGGCTATCGAGGCCGGCGCTACCGGAGGCAAGATTTCCGGCGCTGGCGGCGGTGGATTCATGTTCTTCTACTGCCCATCCAATGCCCGTTACCGCGTCATCGACCGCCTGGCCGAATTCGGCGGACAATCCAAACGATACGAATTTGTAACCGAAGGCCTCAAAACCTGGACGATGTAAGATTCCCCTTCTATGCAGAAGGGGTGCCCGCAGGGCGGGGTAGTAGAAAAAGACACGAATAATGACAACAATGATACAAAAAGAAGCAATTGTTTTAGCCGGTGGCTTCGGCACACGCCTGCAGGGCGTCGTGAAAGACCTACCCAAGCCCATGGCACCCATCAACGGGAAACCATTTTTAACCTACATTCTGGATTATCTGATAGGTTATGGCTATACAAAGGTAATTCTTTCTGTAGGTTATCTGCATGAAAAAATCGAAGAGTATTTTGGGAACCAGTACAAAACCTTGCAGATTGACTATGCTGTAGAAACAGAACCCCTCGGCACAGGCGGTGGCATTGCTTTTGCCATGTCCAAGTGCACCACAGACAACGTATTGGTTATCAATGGAGATACCCTGTTCAAGGTAGATTTGAATGCTTTTGAAAAGTTCTTTCTTGAAAAAGAATGCTTTTTATCCATAGTTCTGCGTGAGGTACCTGAAGTATCCCGTTACGGCAGTGTGACCATTGGCAAAGATAACATGATCGTCCTGTTTTCCGAAAAAGGTTTCACAGAAGGCCAAGGCATGATCAATGGAGGCGTTTACATGATTAAACGGGATTGGTTTGAGCAACAGGCCCCATCAGGAAAATTCTCTTTCGAAAAAGATTTCATGGAGAAAGTCTATACTCGTGAACAGTTCTATGCCATGCCCTCAGATGGTTATTTCATCGACATCGGCATTCCTCAGGACTACGCCCGAGCACAACAAGAATTGTAATCATTATGTTCATTGCCGACATTGCCGATATTATTCACCCTGTTCGCAGGCTCATTCGTGACGAGAAAGCTCCCGTCTCCGCGCTCTGCTACGACAGCCGCAAGGTTAGTCAACCCGACGAGACCCTCTTCTTCGCTTTCAAGACCGCGCAGAACGACGGGCACAAGTTTATCCCCGAACTCCTGCACAACGGCGTGCGCAATTTCGTGGTAACCGACCCTACCTGCACCGAAACTGACTCCAACGCCAATTTCCTTGTCGTGGACGACACGCTCACCGCTCTGCAGACCCTCGCCCAACACCACCGCCTGCGCTTCCACTACCCCGTCATCGGCATCACCGGCTCCAACGGCAAAACCATCGTGAAGGAGTGGCTCGCCACCTTGCTGGACGACGATTTTGCCATCGTCAAGAGCCCCAACAGCTTTAATTCACAAATCGGCGTGCCATTGTCCGTCTGGAAGATGTCCGAACACCATAACCTCGCTATTTTCGAGGCCGGCATCTCCAGACCCGATGAAATGCAACATCTTGCCGACACCATCCGGCCCACCATCGGCATCCTCACCAACATCGGCATGGCCCACGCCCAGTTTTTCCAAAACCAGGCCCAGAAAACCATTGAAAAACTTAAGCTCTTCGCATATGCCGACAAGCTCATCTACCACGATGACAATCCCGAACTCAACACCCTGCTCACATTACCGGAATACAACCATCTGAACAAGATTTCCTGGGGCTCTGTACAAGCCACCCACCCCGTCCATTATCAAATTGAGGACAGTCATACGCTGCTGAAAATCAACGATTTCACATACAGTATTCCTTTTTTGGACTCTGCATCCATTGAAAACGCCACCCACGCCATCATCACTATGCTGGTGCTGGGACTTGACCCTGAATCCATCAATTCCAGACTTCCTCGACTCTCCCACATCCGCATGCGCATGGAGATTCTGGAGGGTCTTAACCACTCCGTTGTCATCAACGACACATACAGCCTGGATACCAACTCGCTGAACGCCGCTCTGAGTTTTCTGGACACGCAGACCCAGCTGCCCGACAAGGCACTCATCCTCTCCGATTTTGAGCAGGTTGGCCAGCTGACTGAACAGGACTACAAGGAACTCAACGAGCGGTTGCAGAAGCATCATATCCGCCGGTTCATCGGTATCGGCACGCACTTGTCGGCCCACCAATCATGTTTCACTTGCCCGACACAGCAGTTTTTCACCACTACCGAAGATTTTCTCGCTCATCTGCCGGAGTTCTCCTACGAATCCATTTTGGTGAAAGGTGCGCGCAACTCCCACTTTGAGAGCATCGTGTCCAAGCTGCAGCACATGACGCATCTCACCATCCTCAACGTCAGCCTCCCCGCGCTCACCCACAACCTCAACCTACACCGCGCCCTCCTGCGTCCGGAAACCAAGATGGTGGCCATGGTGAAAGCACACTCCTACGGTCTCGGTGACGTGGAACTCGTCAACGAACTGATTTCCAACCATATCGATTATCTGGCGGTGGCCTATACCGACGAAGGCGTGCGCCTCCGCAAGCGCCACATCCGGACCCCCATCATTGTGTTGGGCGCCGAAGCACACAGCTTCGACGTGATGGTGCAACACAACCTCGAACCCGAAATTTTCAATTTCTACTACCTGAAGGAGCTGGAAAGAGTGCTGAAAAAACACCCTCAAATCCAGCAATTCAATATCCATATCAAGTTGGACACCGGCATGCACCGGTTAGGATTTGATGAAACTGATCTCCCACAGCTCATCCGTATCATCCGCGAGAACCCGCAATTGCATGTCGCTTCCGTTTTCTCACATCTGGCGGCCGCCGAAGATCCGCGCGAGGACGACTACACCCACAAGCAGATTGCTCTGTTTCAGCGTATGACCAGCTATTTTTGCGGTGCTTTTGACTACAAGATCCTGCGTCACATTCTGAACAGCGCCGGCATCTCCCGCTTCCCGGAGGCCCAATTCGACATGGTGCGCCTCGGCATCAGCCTGTACGGCTGTTCGGAACTTCCAGCTTTGGCTGCCAAACTCCATAACGTAGCCACTTTGAAGACCGTCATCACACAGGTAAAACAGATTCCTGCCGGCGAGACCATCGGCTACAACCGCAGCTACCGGCTTAAACGCGACAGCCAAGTGGCCATCATCCCCATCGGCTACGCCGACGGATACCCGCGCGAGCTGGGCAACGGCAAAGGCACGGTCATCATCCAAGGCCAGAAAGTGCCCGTCATCGGCAAAATCTGCATGGACATGTGCATGCTCGACGTCACCGGCATTGCTGTCCACGAGGGCGACGAAGTGGTGGTCTATGGCGAGGGCAACACAGTGGCCGACATGGCCAGGGCCGCAGGACTCATCAGCTACGAGCTGCTTACCCGCATCTCCAAACGCGTGCCGAGAGTGTATGTGAACGATTAGAGATTAGAGATGATAGATGATAGATTAGAGAGAATCGATAATCGGTATTTTTTGTACTTTTGCTGCCGTTATTTTGGATGGATATACAATGACCTCACCTGTAAAAAAATTATATCTCAAAATACGCAATCTGCACATCACCCCGCCATGGCTGATTATGACCCTGGACCTGCTAGTGGTGGCAATTTCCGTGTTTCTGTCCCTGATCATCCGGACCAACTTCAAGTTGCCTTCCCATGTCAACTATTCCGACTGGATTTATGCCCCTGTGATGATCCTCACTTTGCGGTTCATCTTCTTCGAAATCTTCCAAACCCATCATCAGGTGGTGAGATACACCAACACCAAAGATGTGGTCAGGATTTTCTGGGCATGTTTCTGCGCCACATTGACGATTGCCGCTGTCAACGTCATCGTTTTCACCGTCAAACATAAGTTCTTGATTCCCAATTCAGTATGGATGATGGAATTCTTCATCACCACCGTACTGATCCTGATTTACCGTTTTGCTTTCAAGATGTACTATTTGGAAACGATGAATCCCATCCGTTCGCGCAAGAACATCATCATCTTCGGCGCTGGCGACTCCGGCGTCATCACCAAGCGTACTATCGAGCGCGACAATGCAAGCAAATACAATGTGCTGGCCTTCTTCGATGACGATCCGGTGAAAATCGGCATGCAAGTGGAGAGTCTGCACGTTTATGATTTCCGGATGCTGGAAGAGTATTTGAGTGTGAACAACATCTCATTTCTCATCATCGCTGTACAGAAAATCAGCAACGCCAAAGTGAAAGCCATCACGGAGATTGCCCTGCCCTACAATGTGAAAGTGCTGAAAGTGCCGCCCGTATCACGTTGGTTGAACGGCAATTTGAGTTTCAAGCAGATCAAGAAAGTCAAGATTGAAGATTTGCTGGAACGCAACCCCATCCAATTGGATCTTTCCCTCCTCAATCCCGAGTTGAACGGCCAAACCATCCTCATCACGGGAGCTGCAGGCTCCATTGGCAGCGAAATTGTGCGACAGTTGCTGCATTTCCAATACAAGCAGCTGGTGCTGGTAGATGAAGCCGAGACACCCTGTTTCTTCTTGCAAGACGAGCTGATGAAAGCCAATGGCATGAAGAACATCCATCTGTACGTACACAGCATCTGTGACAAAGCGCTGATGGACCGTCTTTATGAGACTTATCATCCCAATGTGGTCTTCCACGCTGCCGCGTACAAGCACGTGCCCATGATGGAGTGCAACGTGCAGTCCGCCATCAAGACCAATGTGGCTGGCACCAAGCTGTTGGCCGACATGTCCGTGAAATACGGCGTCAAGAAGTTCGTGATGGTCTCCACCGACAAGGCCGTGAACCCGACCAACGTGATGGGGGCATCCAAGCGCATCGCCGAGATGTATGTGCAAGCGCTGAATTTCCATCAAGACACTACGAAGTTCGTCACCACGCGCTTCGGCAACGTGTTGGACTCCAACGGCTCAGTCATTCCCATCTTCCGCAAACAGATTGAAAACGGAGGGCCAGTCACGGTGACGCACCCCGACATCACGCGCTATTTCATGACCATTTCCGAAGCTTGTCAGCTGGTGCTGACCGCCGGAGCCATGGGCAAAGGTGGTGAAATCTTCATCTTCGACATGGGCAAGTCCATCAAAATCAGCGATGTCGCCAAGAAGATGATCCAGTTGTCGGGACTTACACTGAACAAAGATATTTCCATCGAATATACCGGTCTGCGCCCCGGCGAGAAGCTGTATGAGGAATTGCTGGCCAATGAGGAGAACACCCTCAAGACAGAGCATCAGAAAATCAAGATCGCCAAGGTGCGCACTTACGAATATCAGACATTAGTGCCTCAAATTGAAAAGCTTATCGAGTTGCAGAACAGCGACGAATTTGTCATTGTTGGTCAGATGAAAGAGATTGTACCCGAATTCAAAAGCAACAACTCCGTGTTTGAGGCCATTGATCATCAAGAAAAAACCGAGAAATAACGCATGAAGAACTTCGCCATCATCGGACTGGGCGGTTTTGTTGCCCCAAGGCACCTGCAGGCCATCAAGGAGACTGGCAACAATCTGGTGGCCGCGTACGATATCAGCGACAGCGTGGGTATCATCGACAGCTTTTTCCCCAATGCCGATTTCTTCACGGAGCAGGAGCTGTTCGACCGCCACTGCACCAAGATCAAGAACACGCCGGACAAAATCGACATTATCTCCGTTTGCACGCCCAACTACCTGCACGACTCGCACACGCGCTACGCGCTGAGGCTGGGCTGCGATGTGATTTGCGAGAAGCCTTTGGTGCTGAATCCCTGGAATATCGATGCGTTGCAGCGTGTGGAACAGGAGACTGGCCATCGCGTCAACAACATCCTCCAACTGCGTCTGCATCCTTCTGTCATTGCTTTGAAGAAAAAGATTGACGAAGGACCGCAGGATAAGGTCTATGACGTGGATTTAACTTACATCACTTCCCGTGGCAAGTGGTACTACACTTCCTGGAAGGGTGATGTGAAGAAGAGCGGCGGCATCGCCACCAACATCGGCATCCATTTCTATGACATGCTGGCCTATCTGTTCGGCGAAGTGCAGGAAAACATCGTCCACATCTCCTCGCACGACCGTTTGGCAGGTTTTATCCGCTTTCAGAAAGCTCGCGTGCGCTATTTCTTGAGCATCAACGCCAAGACGCTCCCACCGGAGGTGGCCGCAAAAGGTCAACGCACCTTCCGCTCCATCACCATCGGCGACGAGGAGTTCGAATTCAGCAACGGTTTCACCGACCTGCACACTGAAAGTTACCGCAAGATTCTCGCCGGCCAAGGTTTTGGACTGGACGAGGTGAGGAACTGCATCCAGATAGTTTATGACATCCGCAACGCCCAACCGGTCGGGCTGGTAGGCGATTACCATCCGCTGGCTAATCTTCCACTGGAACCGCACCCGTTTGGTTGGATTGTATAACGAATAGTTTGCTTGAAGATGGAAAACATACAACCTAAGAAGAAAAGCATACTGGTCACCATCCTGCAATTCATTTTGTTTGTGGGCCTGGGCGTTTTCTTTATTTGGCTCTCGCTCCGTTCTTTGTCCAAAGACGACATGCGGGCCATTTGGCAATCCATGGGCAGCATAAATCAGCCCCGTTGCTGGGCGCTCCTGGCCTGCGCCGCGGTTATGGCCATCATTGCGGACATCGCCCGTGCCGTACGGGCAAAGATTCTCATAGAGCCGCTGGGATACAAACCACGCTTCTCCATGGTGTTTTACTCCGTGATGGTGTGCTATCTAGCCAATCTGGCATTACCAAGGTTAGGTGAGGTTTTGCGCTGCTCTTTTCTCCAACGCTTTGAGAATGTGCCCTTCCAGAAATCGCTCGGCACCGTACTCACTGAACGCGCCGTGGACATCATCTGCTGGCTTGCCCTTCTGCTGATGGTCATTGCCATGAACACGGGCATGCTCTCCAATGTCATCATCGACCACGAAACCCAAATGTCCGTAGGCATGTGGATGGAACAGAAAGGATTGTCCATCATTGGCAACTACTTCATTTACATACTGATAGGCACTATTTTATTGTTTTATCTGCTTTTCAGATTGACCCGGAAATGGTGGATGAAATTCGCCTGGTACAGAAAAATGCGCAATTTCTTCATTGGCCTCTGGCAGGGCATAATCTCCATCAAGGACCTCCCCCACCCAGGCCATTACATCTTCTGGACCGCCATTATGTGGGTATGCTACTATCTGGGCACATTTCTCTGCTTCTTCGCTATCCCGTACCTGCATGGTCTGGGCCCTGGCGCAGCATTGGCCGTACTCACTTTCGGCACCATCGCCTTTATCATTTCACAGGGTGGTCTGGGCTCCTATCCACTCATCACCGCCGGCATCTTGCTGATGTACGGAGTGAATTACACGCACGGTCTCGCCGCCGGCTGGATTGGCTGGCTTCTGCAAACCTTTGTCTCCGTGGGCGTAGGCTTCGCATCCCTTTTCCTGTCATCCTTCTACAAGAAAAAAGATTCCACCATTAATCCAAACCTATAATTACCATGAACGCCCTGGAACAGATTCGGAACAAGATTGTTGAGCCCAGTTTTTTTACTGAGCGCGAGGAAGAACTGCACCGGCAGAAAATCGTGTTCACCAACGGATGCTTCGATCTTCTGCATGTCGGGCACGTGACCTATCTGGCACAGGCAAAAGCATTGGGAGATGTGCTGGTGATTGGGCTGAACACCGATGCCTCCGTTCGGCGGCTGAAAGGCCCCAACCGGCCTGTTAATGAACAAGACGCCCGCGCGCTCGTGTTGGCGGCACTAGAGTCCGTAGATTATGTCGTGTTCTTCGATGAGGACACACCTTACAATATTATTACACAAGTGAAACCCGACATCCTGGTAAAGGGCGGGGATTACGAGATTGACAACATCGTGGGCGGCGACTTCGTGCGCGCGCGGGGCGGCCAAGTGCTGACCATCCCCTTTGTGGACGGATTCTCCACCTCCAACATATTGGAACAAATCAAAGAAAAATAGCGTGATGAAGCGTCTTTGGGTCATATTATGTTGTATGTGCAGTCTCACTGTAATGGGACAAGCCCTTGATGTGACCGAATACACGCAAAACATCGCCTTGAAAGACACGGCGATGGTGCCCACAGACTCCACCATGCTCATTCTCAACGCAGCTTACCCGTCCATCAGCGAGACCTACCAAATTCCGGCCTACAGCCTGTACGACCGCTATTGGGACGTGCAGCACCTCCGGAGCCGCGCACTGGACATTCCTTTCGCCAACGACCGCCTGATGCTGCTTTTGGTACAAGATGGCAACCACAATTTCGTCTTCCCTTGCATGTACGATGAGATTACCCTACCCTACGGCCTAACCAAACGGGGCGACTTCCACCCGGGCGTGGATCTCGTTGTGGACTATCAGACGTTGGTAAAATGCTGCTTCGACGGCGTGGTGCGCATGGCTAAATACTACGGTGCATACGGGCTTATGGTCGTGGTGCGGCACTATAACGGACTGGAAACCGTGTATGCGCATCTAGACAAACTTTGTGTGAAGCCCGGCCAGATGGTGAACGCCGGCGACGTGATAGGCCAAGCGGGCAAAAGCGGCAATGTGAAAGAGTGCACCCTGCACTTCGAAACCCGCTTCATGAACGAGCCTTTCGATCCCGCCCTGATGATAGATTTCGATGAGGAGGATCTGCTACGCAATACACTGTCGCTGACGCCGGCCGATTTCAGAATCGTGCCCACAGATGCGACCCATGCTTCGGGGACAACACAGCAAACCTCCACCCCCACCAAAACAGTCCTCGATTTTGATACCAACAACGGCCTTGGACAATATCATATCGTCAAAAAAGGAGAGAGTTTGTACCGAATAGCACTGGATTATCATACCACTACGGACAAGATACTGAAATTAAACAATCTTGAAAATCCCGATAAAATATCTGAAGGACAGAAACTTAGAGTAAAATAACGGCAACTGAAAAATAAATTCACTTCCTGTTGTTGATTATATCAAAAAAAGTGTATTTTTGCAGTCCAAAATTTTTAGGCAATATAAATTATAGAGAAATGAAAAAAGATATCCATCCGAAAGAGTATAGAACTGTCGTATTTAAGGATATGTCAAACGATTACGCATTTTTGACAAAGTCCACAGTCGCCACGAAAGACACCATTCAATGGGAAGACGGTAACGAGTATCCCTTGGTGAAACTTGAAATTTCCAACACTTCTCACCCCTTCTTCACGGGTAAGATGAAGTTGGTTGACACCGCCGGTCGTGTCGATAAGTTCCGCAGCAAATATGCTCGCCACTTGGATGGTAACAAATCCAAATAATCCATAATATTTTGTACTTTTGCTGACCATTTTTGTTATCACAAAAATGGTCAGTTTTTTTTATCTAAACTTAGGACTATTTATGAAAGAAATATCTCTTCTGGAGGAATTTATGGGCAATGAGAGCAACTTCATCCCCTTGTTTTCCCTGGACGACGAGGAGCGGCTGAGATCGGAGGAGATTCCGGAGGAAATCGCCCTGTTGCCCTTGCGTAACACGCTGTTGTTCCCGGGCATGGTAATTCCCATCAGCGTAGGCAGAACCAAATCCATCAAGTTGTCGCAAGACTACTCCCGCAATAACAAACCCATCGGCGTGGTGGCCCAGCGTGTGAACGAAGTAGAAGAACCTACCCTCAACGACTTGTACAAAGTGGGCACCATGGCCCATATTCTCAAATACATCACCATGCCGGACGGCGGTGTGACCATTATCGTACAAGGTATCCGTCGTTTCGTAATCGAAGAACTCACCCAAACCGAGCCCTACTTCAAGTGCACCGCCTCTCCCTTCAACTCCAACGACTTTGATCCAAGTATCATCAACGATAAAAACTTCAAGGCGCTCATCTCCACCATCCGCGACACGGCTACGAGGATGATCAAAATCTCCTCCAACATGCCGCGCGAGGCCTCGTTCGCCCTGAAGAACATCGAAAGCCATGTATTTCTGCTCAATTTCCTGGCGTCCAACATCTCCGCCTCGGTGGAAGAAAAACAGCGCATCCTGGAAATCGAAGACATCGTGGAACGCGCCAAACAGGTGCACAAGTTGCTGCACCGCGACCTGCAGATGATTGAGCTCAAGAACCAGATTCAGGACAAATCACGGCAGGAGCTGGACAAGCAGCAACGCGAGTATTTCCTGAACCAGCAGATGAAGACCATTCAGGAAGAGCTGGGCGGTACTCCATCAGAAAAAGACGTGGAGTCGCTCAAGCAGCGCGCCGCCAAAAAGAAATGGAACAAGGAGACAGCCGAACTCTTCCAGAAAGAGCTGGAAAAACTGCAACGTTCCAACCCTATGTCACCCGACTACTCCGTACAACTTAACTACTTGGAGTTGTTCGTTGACCTTCCTTGGAACGAATTCAGCAAGGATAATTTTGACTTAGACAAAGCTCGAAAGACCTTGGATAGAGACCATTACGGCCTGGACAAAGTCAAGGAGCGCATCATCGAATATCTGGCGGTTCTGAAACTGAAAGGCGACATGAAATCGCCGATTTTGTGTTTAGCCGGACCTCCGGGGGTCGGTAAGACCTCTTTGGGCAAGTCCATAGCGGCGGCGCTCGGGCGCAAGTACGTGCGCGTATCGCTGGGCGGTCTGCGCGACGAGTCCGAAATCCGCGGGCACCGCAAGACCTACATCGGCGCCATGCCGGGCCGTATCATCCAAAGTATGCGCAAGGCCGGCTACTCCAATCCAGTGTTCGTGCTGGACGAAATCGACAAGATTACGGGCATGAACGTGCAAGGCGACCCTTCTGCCGCGCTACTGGAAGTGATGGACCCCGAGCAGAACAACGCCTTCTATGACAACTACTTGGAAACCTCCTTCGACCTCTCGCGCGTGCTATTCATCGCAACGGCCAACGATCTTGGCAATGTGCATCCCGCCCTGCGCGACCGTATGGAAATCATTGAAATTCCAGGCTATCTGGCAGAGGAGAAGCTGCAAATCGCCAAGCACCATCTCATTCCCAAGCAATTGAAGGAGAATGGTTTGGATAAGAAACAGCTTCAAATTCCCGACAGTACTGTCGAACATCTCATCAGCGAATACACCCGCGAGTCGGGCGTGCGCACGCTGGAACGCACTATCGCAAAAATCATCCGCAAACGCGCCGCCAAACTCGTACAAGAGGGCAGCATAGAGAAGAAAGTGCAGCCTCAGGATCTCAAGGAGATGCTCGGCTCTCCTATCTTCCAGCTGGAGAAGGCATTCGACAACTCTGTACCGGGCGTTGCCACAGGCTTGGCCTGGACCGCCGTGGGCGGCGAAATCCTATTCGTGGAGGCGCTGACCTCCCCGGGCAAGGGCGAGCTCACCATGACCGGCAACTTGGGCGACGTGATGAAAGAGTCGGCCACTATCGCCTACGAGTACCTGAAGGCACACGCCAGCGAGTTCGGCATTGACCCAGCAGTTTTTGAAAAGAGCAAAGTGCACGTGCATGTGCCCGAGGGCGCCACGCCGAAGGACGGTCCCTCCGCCGGCATCACCATCCTCACCGCACTTATCTCCGCTTTCACAAAGAAGACACTGCGCGACAAGATTGCCATGACGGGCGAGATTACATTGCGCGGCAAACTGCTACCTGTAGGCGGTATCAAGGAGAAAATCCTCGCCGCCAAACGCAGCGGCATATACGACATCGTCATGTCGGACGAGAACCGCAAGGACATCGAAGACATCAAGGAGAACTTCATCGAAGGCATGACCTTCCACTATTTCGCTTCCATGAAAGAGGCGGTAGAATTCAATTTCGGAAAATAAAACATTATGGCAGAAGACTTTCAATCAGCATTGACGGAACGCGAGGGCATTGAGCAGCCCATGCAGGTGAACCCGAACTTAGTGCGGAGAAAGCGGCGTGTATTGTCGCTGGACGACTACGTGGAGGGCATCCTAAAGGGCGACCGTGTCATCTTGAGCCGTGCCATCACCATGATTGAGAGTGCCAATCCCGACCATTTCGAGATGGCGCAAGCCATCATCGAGCGGTGCCTCCCCCATTCCGGAAACTCGTTGCGCGTGGGCATCACGGGCGTACCGGGCGTGGGCAAGAGCACCTTCATCGAGTCGTTCGGCACCATGCTCACCGGCATGGGGCACAAGTTAGCGGTGCTGGCCATCGACCCCAGCAGCGAGCGCACCAAGGGCAGCATTTTGGGCGACAAAACCCGCATGGAGGCCCTGTCGGTGGATCCCAACGCGTTCATCCGCCCCTCGCCCTCCGGCAGCACGCTGGGCGGCGTGGCGCGCAAGACCCGCGAGAGCATCGTCCTATGCGAAGCCGCCGGTTTTGATGTCATCCTCGTGGAGACCGTGGGCGTAGGACAGTCCGAAACCGTGGTCAAGTCGATGGTCGATTTCTTCCTGCTGCTGATGCTGGCCGGTGCCGGCGACGAGCTGCAGGGCATCAAGCGCGGCATCATGGAGATGGCCGACGGCCTAATCATCAACAAGGCTGACGGCGACAACAAAGCCAAGGCAGTCGGCGCGCAAGCGCAGTACCGCACGGCCCTCAAGCTGTTCCCGAAAAACGAGAGCCAGTGGGATGTGCCCGTGGAGGTCTGCTCCGCCCTGGAGGGTTTCGCCATCGACAAGGTTTGGAACATGATCCTGCAATACGAAGCCCTGACCAAAGCCAACGGCTACTTCGAGAAGAACCGCACCGAGCAGAATGTCAACATCTTCTACAACTGGATCAACTTCACCCTGCAAAACGACTTCTACAACAACGAAACGAAAGCCCAGGAAATCGAGCGCCTGCTGCCCCTCATCCGCGAAAAGCGGATTTCCCCCTACATGGCAGCAAGCAGGGTAATAAAAGGGGAATAATTACACATTCTCTGAAACTGTCAGCGCTGAGGCAAAGGCGAAGAAAAGATTATATCCGCCGCAGATGCCATCCATGTCCAACAGTTCTCCCGTTACATATACGCCCGGGAAGCGCTTCAGGGAGAAATCATCGTTGATTTCGGATAAGGCAATGCCACCGTGGCACACCTGCGCGTAGGCCAAATCGTACAGGCCTTCTATTTCCATTTTAAACTTTTTAACATCAAACGGCTGGCGCTCATACAACTCATTCAACTTGGGATGCAGCAAGCCCTTCATGGAATGATACTTCCGCAAATGTTCTGCCACATCATAATTATCTTCCAAATAGAGGAAATTCAATTCCACGAAACAATTGCTTTTATCTTCCAATCGATTGTAATACGCTGATAAATTGAGGATTACAATACCAGAAATGCCATCATCTTTGAAGGTAACCTCGCCGGGTTCTTCATGGATAAGCTGATCGTTTTGATATAGCGAGGCAATCACTTTCACGCGGCAACCCGACAATATCTTGGGATAATCCTTGATCTTGAACCCGACCAACGAGGACTGGAAAGGAGCCATGGATACGTTAAAGTTTGCTAAATAGCTATTGTAGTCCTTTCGGTTCTTGGGGATCATATTGGCGGGCGTGCCCGAGGCGCAAACTACCGCATCAAAGGGCACAGGATCATCATTTAAGAGCCATTTTCCATCTTGGGATGTAATTTTCCGCACCTCATGTTCCATTTCCATACGGACATTCGGAGAGAGATTCTCCATCAGCACATCAAGCACGGTTTGCGAGAATTGGGAAAGCGGATAGACACGGCCCTCCTCGTCGGCCATCATTCGCAGGCCCATCTCCTCAAACTCTTGCAGGAGTCGCACAGGCGTGACCTTTTGCAGCAGTTTCTCCGCAAATTCGGCATTGTTGTAGCAATCGGAATCCACGTAAGTGTTGAAGAGATTGCACTTGCCACCGCCAGAGGCACGCAATTTGGTGCCCGCCTGCTTGTTTTTCTCGAAGACCACCACCTCAACATCCTTCTTTCCTGACAATTTCTTGGCCAGAAAGAGCCCTGAAGCACCTGCACCGATAATCGCTATCCGTTTCATTTTTCCTCCAAAAAATCACGAACCAGATCGATCATCTCCTGCTGGGCGGTCTTCAAATCGTCATTCAACACGATTCTGTCAAACTGATTGGCAAAAGACATCTCGTATTCGGCCTTATCTACGCGTTTTTTCAACGATTCTTCCGTTTCCGTGCCGCGCTTTTTCAGACGGTTCACGAGTTCTTCTATCGTGGGAGGCTCGATGAACACGGCCAAGGCATTGTCGCCATAGAACTTCTTGATGTTGAGGCCACCGAGCACATCCACATCGAAAATCACGGTCTGCCCGTTGTTCCAGATGCGCTCCACCTCGCATTTCAAGGATCCATAGTACTGATTATCATACACTTCCTGCCATTCCAGAAACTCATCATTGGCCAGACGTTCCTTAAAATTTTCAGGGGTGATAAAATAGTAATCCTTGCCATCCTCCTCATAATCGCGCTTGTGCCGGGTGGTGGCTGAGATGGAAAACTTGAGTTCGGGAACCTCCTCCAGCAGATGGCGCACGATGGAGGTCTTGCCGGCGCCGGAAGGAGCAGAAACGATAATGACTTTTCCTTGCATAACACGAGATTTACAGGGTGCAAATATACCGCTTTTTTTGTACTTTTGCTCTCTCAAATTGAAGCTATGGAAAAGTCGGCAGAAACTCCCTTAATGAAACAATACAACAAGTTCAAGGCACAGCACCCTGATGCCATTTTGCTGTTCCGGGTGGGTGACTTTTACGAGACTTACGGGGAGGATGCCATCACCTCGTCGAAGGTATTGGGCATTACGCTGACCAAACATGGCAAAGGACTGACACAGACCGAGTTAGCTGGTTTCCCACACCACGCATTGGATGTGTATCTGCCCAAGTTGGTGCGCGCGGGCCTGCGCGTGGCCATCTGCGAGCAGCTGGAAGATCCCAAACTTACCAAGACGCTCGTCAAGCGCGGCATCACCGAGATGGTGACGCCTGGCGTGTCCGTGAACGACAAAGTGCTGGAGCAGCGCGAGAACAACTTCCTCGCCGCCATCCAGTTCACCGAGAAAATCTGCGGCATCGCCTTTGTCGATATCTCCACCGGCGAATTCTATGTGGCCGAGGGCGACTACGACTACATCGACAAGCTGTTCCAGAACTTCAAACCTTCGGAGTTGGTAATTCAGAAGGGCAAGTCGGCGGCCTTCCGCGAGCACTTCGGTGAGAAGATGCTGCTCTCTACCCTAGATGATTGGGTTTTCATGTCCGATTATGCCAACGAACTGCTCACCAAGCATTTCCAAACCACCTCGCTGAAGGGTTTTGGTGTCGATAACCTGCCCAACGGCATCATTGCCGCCGGAGCCGCGCTGCATTATCTGTATGAGACACAAAATCATAGAATCCAGCATATCAACAAGATAAACCGCATTGAAGAGGAGCACTATGTGTGGCTCGACCGCTTCACCATCCGCAACTTGGAGCTGGTGCACTCGCCCAACGAGAACGCCGTGACTTTGCTGCAGGTGCTTGACCAGACGCAGACGCCCATGGGCTCGCGTATGCTGCGCAAGTGGATGCTGATGCCTTTGAAAGAGAAAGTGCTGATTGACGAGCGCCTTTCCATTGTGGAATATCTGATTAAGAACGAGCAACTTGCCGACGACCTTTTGGGCACGCTCAAACGCATGGGCGACTTGGAGCGCATGGTGTCGAAGATTGCCACGGGCAAGATCAACCCGAGAGAAGTGCTGCAATTGGCGCGTGCGTTGCGCTCCATCGAGAAGATGCAAGGCTACTGCAAGCAAGCCGACCATCCGGCTTTGGCCAAGATTGCCGAGCAGTTCAACCCCTGCCTGTCGGTTTGCGCCCGCATCGAGAAGGAGATTCAGGATGACCCGCCCGTGGTGGTCAGCAAAGGCGGCGTATTCAACCGGGGTGTGGATCAGGAGCTGGACGACCTTTTTGCTCTGGCCACCAACAGCAAGGAAGTGCTGGCCGACATTCAGCGCCGCGAAGCCGAGAGAACCGGCATCACCTCGCTCAAAATCGGGTTCAACAATGTGTTCGGCTACTATCTTGAAGTCACCAATGTGCACAAAGACAAGGTGCCGGCAGAGTGGACGCGCAAGCAGACCCTCACCAACGGCGAGCGATACATTACCGAGGAGCTCAAAGAGCTGGAGTCCAAGATTTTAGGTGCACAAGACCGCATGCTGGAAATCGAAGGAAGACTTTATAATGATCTGTTGATCAGTTTATTGGATTATATCAACCTGATACAATTAGATGCTCGTCTGGCCGCGCGGTTGGATGTGCTGCTCTGCTTTGCCTGCGTTTCCAAAGAGAACCGCTACGCGAAACCAAAAATCACGGAAGGCACCTCATTGAAAATCAAGGAGGGGCGGCATCCGGTGATTGAAAAGCAGCTGCCGCCGGGCGAGGAGTACATCGCCAATGATGTGCACTTGGACAATGACAAGCAGCAAATCATCATCATCACGGGACCCAATATGTCGGGTAAGTCGGCCTTGTTGCGCCAAACCGCCCTCATCGTGCTGATGGGGCAGATGGGCTGCTTCGTGCCCGCCAAGAGCGCGGAAATCGGTATTGTGGATAAGGTTTTCACCCGCGTGGGCGCCTCGGACAACATCTCCACGGGCGAATCCACTTTCATGGTGGAGATGAACGAGACCGCGAGCATCTTGAACAACATCTCGAACCGCAGTTTGATTTTGCTGGACGAAATCGGGCGCGGCACCAGCACCTACGACGGAGTGTCCATCGCCTGGTCCATTGCCGAGTATCTGCACGAGAATCCATACAACCGCGCCAAGGTGCTCTTTGCCACGCACTACCACGAGCTGAACGACATGGCGGCGCAGTTCCACCGCATCAAGAACTACCATGTCTCCGTGAAAGAGATTGATAATAAAGTCTTCTTCATGCGTAAGTTGGAACCAGGCGGCAGCGAGCACAGCTTCGGTATCCATGTGGCGCGCATGGCGGGCATGCCTGCGCAGGTGCTCAAGCGCGCCAACGAGATCCTCAAGCAGCTGGAGACCTCGCGCAACAACGCCAACGGCGACAAGACCCTCATCGAGAAATCCACACCTGGCTACCAGCTCAGTTTCATCAATCTGGACGACCCGCTGTTGTTGGAGGTAAAAGATCTGATTGTAGGACTGAACATAAACAGCCTCACGCCCGTGGAGGCCCTCATGAAGCTGAACGAAATCCAGCAGCTGTTGACGGGGAAAAAGTGATTTGCTGCAAAAGCAATTACCCCATTATCTTCTCCACCGCCACTTGCGCGTGGCGAAGTTCGGCCTCGGGGGTTTGGCCGCCAACATGAGGGGTGAGGATGACATTCTCCAACTGGGCCAAGCGCTCCATAGCCGCAGGCCACTGCTCCTTGGGCAGGTTCTTCAACCGCGTGCTTTCATACTCCAGCACATCCAAACATGCCGTGAGAATCTTACCACTCTCCATTGCATTCACCACATCTTCCGTGTTCACGACCATGCCGCGCGAAGTGTTGATGAGCATAAAGGGTTGCGCGACATCCTCAATGAATTTCTCATTGATAAAGTACTTGTTTTCAGGTATATAGTTTACATGTACGGAAATCACATCGCACTCACGCATGATGGTTTCCAAATCCGTCATTTCCGCATTGCTGTCTCCGGCGACTGGGTTGTAGCGGTCATAGGCATACACCTTGCAGCCAAGCGCATGCAATAACTTGGCAAATGCCGGACCTGTGTGCCCGTAACCTATCAGCCCGTAGGTATGCGACTGCAATTCCGTGCCCTTGTTCTTCTCACGATGCCACTCTCCTGCCCGCACCTCGCGGTCGGCAGAGGACAGATGACGCAGCGCCGCCAACAGTAATCCCAGACAATGCTCCGCTACCGCGTTCGCATTGCCTTCGGGCGTGGAAATCACCTTTATTCCCTTTTTCTCAGCATATTCCACATCGATATTCTCCACCCCGGAGCCAATCCGCACAATGAATTTCAACGAAGGCTTGGAATCGAGGATGGCGCGGTCCACTACAAAGCGGCTCCGGATGACCAAACCGTACAGGTCATCGGGAGCAGCCTTGAATGTTTCGTATGTAAAGGTCATGTCGGTCAGGCACACAATATCACTTTCGGAAAGTTTTTCCGTCAAATATGGATGTACCCTATCGACAATCAGGACCTTTTTCATTATCGTTTGTTGGATTTTTCGACGTCTCTTTCTGCCTTCTCCAGCTCCTTCTGCAACTTGGCGGGCAATTCATCCTTCGCCATGCACTGGTGGCACTTCATTTCCAAAGTGTACATACGGCCGATGCAATAGTTGGAGTGTTTGCAGGCGCTGCGGGTCACCTCGCCCGACTGCAGCTTGTTCACAAAGTCGGTGTCCTGAACCAAAGCGCGGGCCATCTGGAATGCTACAAAGCCGGAATCCAGCACCTTCTCCATGTCAGCCTTATCGACCATACCGCCCACGTAAATCAACGGCATTGTCAGGGCTTCGCGGAACTTCATGGCCGTATCATAGAAATAGGCATCCTTGTAAGGAACCGTCGGGATGACCAAACGTCCGCCAAGGTGAAGACCGATCTTCAGCCACCAGAACTTCTTGAGATCCATGTAGTAAGCCAGCGTTTTGAGCGGCATGGCACCGCGCATCACATCCATCGGAGCCTTGCTCACGAAACCGGCGGTAAGCACCAGCGCGTGCACGCCCAACTTCTCCAATTCCTTGGCCACGGTAATGCACTCATCCACTTGCATACCGCTGCGGAAGCCGTCGTACATGTTGGTTTTCACCACAATAGCCATGTCGTCCTTGGCCTCTTCCATCACGCGGGTGATGACGCGGCGCATGAAACGCATACGGTTGTCCAACGAGCCGCCGTACTCATCTTTACGATGATTGGTATAAGGAGAGATGAATTGGCTGATCAGATAGCCGTGGCCGGCGTGCACCTCAATACAGTCGAAACCTGCGCGGCGGCACATATCCACTGCCTTGCCGAAAGCCTCCACAATCTCGTCGATGTCCTTTATGGTCATCTTGCGGGTGAAGGTGGGTGAATAAAGGTTAAAACGGCCTGACGGAGACAGCGGCTTGCAACCGCAAGTGGCGCGGTGCGTCATGTTGCCACAATGGCCGATCTGGATGGAGGCCTTGGCGCCTTCGGCGTGGATGGCATCCGTCAATTTCTTTAATTCAGGGATAATCTCTTCACGGAGCCAAAGTTGGCCATCAAATGAGAGGCCGCTCTGACACACAGAGGCATACGCTACCGTGGTCATGCCAATACCGCCACGCGCAACGGCTGTATGATAGTCGAAAAGTTCTTTGGTCGGGCGGTTTCCGTGCGCCATGTTCTCGAAAGCAGCGGAACGGATGGTGCGGTTACGCAGCGTAACAGGGCCAATCTGGCAAGGGGTGAAAATCTTTGATTCTGACATAGTTATGATTATTATATAATTTTATCGGGTTAATTTAGTGAAAATCCTGTATGCGTTTTCAGTGGTCTGGTCTGCCACAGTTTGGAGGGAGACATTGAAGATGTCTGCGACCTTTTGTGCGATAATGGGAATATAAGAACTCTCATTGGGCTTTCCGCGGTGCGGAACGGGTGCCAGATAGGGCGCATCCGTCTCCAACACAACATTCTCCAACCCCACATGCGCCACAATGTCCTGTACTTTACTGTTCTTGAAGGTTACCGTGCCGCCCACGCCGATGGCAAAACCGTGTTTCACCGCCCATTCAGCCTCCTGAATTCCTCCCGAAAAACAATGCATCACGCCGGAAAGCTCGCCGGGACGAAACTGCTTCAGTATCTCAATTGCATCATTGTAAGCACTGCGGATGTGCAAAGAAAGCGGCATCTGGCGATCGCGGGCCCAGCAAAGTTGGCGGTAAAACGCCTCCCGCTGCTCTTTCTCAAAGGTTCGGTCCCAATAATAATCCAAACCAATCTCCCCTACTCCCACCACATTCGGACCATCCAAATGGCCTTCTATCTGGGCAAGTTCTGCCTCAAAATCCGCTTTGGTATCTTCCGGGTGAAGTCCTATCAAGACAAAAAAGTTATCAGGAAACAGGGAGACTGCCTCTTGCAACCAAGCCGGAGTCTCGCGGTTGACACATCCCAAAATCATCTTGTCCACACCCGCCTCTATGGCACGACGAGCCACATCCTCGAAATTGTCAGGGTAGCTTTCTCGATACAAATGAGTATGGGTGTCAACAAAACGCATGGTTAGTTCAGTTGGGATTCATTGACCCACTTCTCGATAAGTTTTTCCTGTTTTTCTTTATCGGAAAGTTCTTCGGTCATGATTTTCTCCGCAATATTGATGGAGAAGTTGGCGATTTCGTTCTTCAAATCGGTGATGGCTTTCATTTTTTCCATCTGGATGGCTTGTTTGGCATCCGCAATGATGGACTGTGACTCGGCTTCAGCTTTCAGTTTGGCGTCTTCTTTCAGTTTCTCGCTGATGGCACGGGCATCATTGAGGATATCATCGCGTTCAGCCTTGGCCTGAGCGAGCATCTCTTCATGTTTGAGATTCAGGTTCTCCAGTTCTGCATGCACGCGTTCCGCCTCATCCAGTTGGTCTTGAATCTTCTTGTTGCGGCTGGCAATGCCTTGCGTAATCACTGGCCAAACAAACTTAGCCAAGATGAAGAAGAAGATGCCGAAGCCAACGAGCATCCAGAAGATAAGTCCGAAAGAGGGTTTTATGAGTTCCATATTTTAATCTGAGTTGTTTCTGAAATTTTTAAAAATGTTGGGGACCCTGCCAACCGCAGGGTCCATCAACAAATTAAGCGATTGCATCAGCAAACAAGCGATGGGGTTACCGTCGCATGCGGCTTTATTTTGCAATGGCGATAAGCAGACACACGACGCAGGCGAACAAAGCGACACCTTCGACGAAGGCGGCTGCCAAAATCATGTTCATACGGATGTTGCCAGCTGCTTCAGGTTGGCGTGCGATGGCGGACATGGCATCTTTACCGATGTTACCGATACCGATACCGGCGCCGATGGCGGCGAGACCTGCACCCACACCTGCACCCAATTTGCCGATTCCAAGGCCAGTGGCTGCTTGCAATAAGATGGTTAATAATGACATAGTAGTTTGATTTATTTAGTTGATAAAAAGGTTTATTCTACTAATTGAAGTTCTTCTTCCTCCTCCTCGCCGCAAGCTGCTCCGATGTAGATAGCGCTCAAGAGCGTAAAAACAAACGCCTGGATGAAAGCCACCAGCAACTCGAGGCAGCTCATGAAGAGATATAAGAAGATGGAAATCACGGAAACCCCGTAGCCCAATCCCGGAGCCATCTGTCCGAAAATGAAAATCAAGGAGATGAAGCCCAGCACAATAATATGACCAGCGGTGATGTTGGCGAAAAGTCGCACCATCAACACAAACGGCTTGGTAAACACGCCGATCACCTCCACCAATGGCATGATGGGCAGCGGAAACTTCAGCCACCAAGGCACGCCCGGCGTATTGATGATGTCTTTCCAATACTCTTTCTTGCCCGAAAACTGCGTCACGAAGAAGGTCAGCAAAGCGAGCACGCCCGTCACAGCAATGTTGCCGGTGAGATTGGCACCGCCCGGGAAGATGGGAATCAGACCCATCAGGTTGTTGAAGAGGATGAAGAAAAACAGCGTGAGCAGGAATGGAGTATATTTCTGGGCATTTTTACCCAAAGACGGATTGATAACCTCATCCTGCAAAAAGACAATTACCGGTTCCACAAACGCCTGCAACCCCTTGGGGGCCTGGTCAGGACGACGTTTGTACTGTTTGGTCACCGACAATAATATGCAGGTAATGAGAATCAACGAGATAATCAGCGCGCACACATTCTTGGTGATGGAAATGTCAATCTTGCAGACATGGTCAACAGGATAGACGACCCCTTCTTCCAAATGGCCAGTATAGTCGTCGGCCAACTTGACAATGCTGCCTTTCTGACCGCCCCAGCCCATAGCGTAGCCTTTGTAGGCGGCCTCGCCATGGTGGAACTTATTGGACATAAATACCACAAAATGGCCGTTGTCAACCAGCATTACGGGAAGCGGGATGGTCACACTCTTGTCGCCATCTCCGCAGATGTGCCAGCCATAGTTGTCGATAATATGTTCTATGATGAAAGGGCCAGCATCGAATTCCTCATTCTCTGCAGCATACAGGGATTGGGAGAAAAACGTCATCAACAGAGCCACAAAAATGCCCACCAGTCCCAATTTATAGTTTTTGCAAATCATACAATATCAATTAGATACAATCAAAAACCCACAACTTTCCACCTCCACAAAAAAGTGGCGCAATATACGAAATTTTCATTTGGTTATCAAAGGTTCCAGCAAGCGTTTGAGGTGCTCTATTCCTACCTCATTTTCGCTTACTGTCAGTTGTGCCATGCGGTAAAAGGGCAAGCGCTTCCGGAGTCTTTCGTGCACGTAGGCAGTCAACTGTTCTTCGGTTAGCGAAACCGTTAGTGGGCGCTCCTTTTTGCTATTTTTCAGTCTCTGAACGAGGATTTCTTCCGGCAAATCAATATAGACCGTCACGGCGTGTGCGTTCATCAGTTGCATGGCATCCTGATTGGCGGGTGTGCCACCTCCGGCGGCTATCATCATTCCTTGACCTTCCAGTATTTCTTTCAGCGTCTGATACTCGCACTGCCGAAAAACAGATTCCCCATACTTCTGAAAAATATGGGGAATCGTAGCATGGTATTTTTCTTCGATAGCTGCGTCCAGATCGACAAACTCAAAGCCCAGGCGGAGTGCCAGCTCCCGACCTATCGTGGTCTTTCCTGCGCCGGAGAAGCCGACCAAAACGACATTGCGAGCCATTATTGCATATTTTCCAAAATGGCGTCAATGAGGTTCTGTGCGCAGTCGGCAATATCGGAGATGCGGGCAGGCAGCATGTAGCACGGCGTGGTGAACACCATGTTCTGCTTGTCGGCAATAACGCCCGTCTGCTGGGTATTGATGTGCTTGGAACCGAAGCTGAGCACGTTCTGGATAGTACCCTCGTCGTTGCCCACAGTGATGGTCACATCGCCCAACACCTTGGCAATCATCACCGGAGCGATGCAAAGCGCGCCGATAGGCTTATGCGCGGCGTGGAAAGCTTTGATGAGCTTGGCCACATCCTCGCGCACGGTGCAGTTCTTGCCGTCAAACGCGTAGGTAAACAGGTTCTTGGCTGCGCCATTGCCACCAGGAAACACCAACGCGTCGAAATCTTCCACGTGGCACTCCTCAATGGGGCGGATGTCGCCGCGCGCGATGCGCGCGGCTTCCACCATCATATTACGTTTCTCATCTGTGGCAGACTTTGTATAATGGTTTACCACATGATATTGATTGTCGTTGGGTGCAAAGATGCTGTAGGTACATTCATTGCGGTCGATGGCCAACAGGGTCATCACGGACTCGTGGATTTCACTTCCGTCCAGAGAACCACAGCCACATAATATCACAGCAAATTTCTTCATATTCTATTGATTTTTATTGGTTTGTGTCTTGTTGGGCCATCATTCTGCGTCCCAAACTGTTATAGAAACCGCGGTAGGCATTGCCCATTTCAGGGGAAACGCCATCCATTGCCTTCAATTGAGTCTCGGCCACATCCTGCAACTTCTTGGCAGTGGCATTGTCGCCTGCTATCTCAGCAATATCCTGCAACTGATGCAACTCCTGGAAAATGTTGGCAACTGCCTGCTGATCAAAATCAGGCTGACGGAGCATACGGCCAATGTTGTTCGATAGGATCTGAGCACGATAGGATGCCACCTTGTCAAACTTCAACGCCTTGAATTTGGAAGCGATGGACATATCCGGATATCTGATGTTTGTCATCATATAATGCATGAACATCAAATCAAAGTGAATATCATCCTCATGGATAGCCAGTGTGTTGTCATCACACTGATTGTACCAAGCGAACAAATCCACCAGCTGATCCCAAATGGAATTGGCCATTGCCATACCTTTCTGATTTCCGCTTGGCGTGTTCAGCTTGAAGAAATCCTGCATGTAGAAAATACAGTTCTGGGTATAGCCATACACATTGGACATCACGGAAACGTACGGAAAGACCTCATTCGGAAGAACTGTATTACCTTGATCGAATGCTTTCTCTGCTCTTTCCACATCGCCTTCCGCTAACAGTTGATTACCCAAACGGTTGTACAAACGGCGGATGAGGGAAATCAGACGGGTATTGTCTTCATTGTGATAGACACGCGGATCATTGAAACCGCCCCAAGCATACTGTGCCGCTTCATGTTTAGGTGCATCAGGATGATTGAGGAAATCCTCGCGACTGTGGTCATTAAAGACATTCATCAAATTGTTGTACAGAATTTCGCTGTTAATTCTACCCGTTTCGCTTCCACGCGAGGTCTTGATGGGGACGAGTCTGTATGCAAATCCTTCCAGTTGGAAATATTCTTCCAGACCGAGATAAGCTTCGGAACCAGTAGTAGAAGCATAGTAGATAGGACGCTCCCAGTTGTTGTTAGCCAAGATATCCATCATGATAATATAGGCCTTTACCAACGGGGTAACACTTCCCGGCTTACCCAGATTCCATTCCAGACGATCCACCACGAGAGCGGAGTCTTTGGGATCCACGGTTCCGTTGGCCAACACCTTGGCTTTGTCCACTTTGAGGGAGAAGCTAGCGGGGATGGCACGGCCATTGGATCTGTAACCTTTGCTCTGGGAGAGCAGGAAGAGGTGACGGGCATGATCAAATTGCGGATCTTTGATGTAGTTCACCACGGCATTCAGGTCCACAAACTGGTTTTCACCAGGTTCGAGATAAAGCGCATCACGTGTACCGTCTTTGTATTGATTCCAAGTCATGGAGATGGGCAATGCATCTGACTCGTAAGCTTTGCGTTTCATCTGATCGACATACCAGCTGGTACTGAGCAGCGACAGGTTACACACGCGCACGTCGGTACGGTAGCCTTCTACCTCCTGGGCGTACCACAATGGGAAAGTATCGTTATCACCCAAAGTAAACAGAATGGCGTTAGGCGCACAGGAATCCAAATAGTTCTTGGCTATAGCCAAAGCCGTATAGCGGTTGGAACGATCATGATCATCCCAGTTCTGGTTAGCCATCACACAAGGCACCAAGCCGAAGCACACCACTGTAGTAAGCACTGCACCGACAACTTGCACCGGTTTGCTCTTGATTTTCTCAAACAGTTCATAGATGCCCAACACGCCAAATCCAATCCATATTGCAAAAGCATAGAAAGAAGCGGCGAAGGCATAGTCACGCTCACGAGGCTGGAAGGCATACATATTCAAATAGAATGCGATAGCCAAACCTGTCATGATGAAGAGCAGGAACACTACGAAGGCATTCGGTGTATCCTTGCGGGTTTGATAGAAAATACCCACCAAGCCCAACAGCAACGGCAACAGATAATAGGTGTTGTGACCAGGACGCTGCAAAGCTTTGGGCAGATTGGTCTGATCGCCCACCTTAGCCTTGTCAATGAAGGAAAGTCCCGTGATCCAGTTGCCGTTCATGCTATCGCCACGACCCTGAAGGTCATTCTGACGACCAGCAAAGTTCCACATGAAATATCTCCAGTACATGTAGCCAAATTGATATGTCTGCAGGAATTTGATGTTTTGCTTCCAAGAAGGCGTATCGCCGCGGGCCAGCTCACGGCGGGCTTCGCGGTCGGCAGGACTGTCGCTGTTATAATGGTTGTTCAGCCAATTGATGTACTCGCCCTGCTTCTCTGACGACCACATTCTCGGGAAGAGCATACAACCAGACGGGTCGTATTGCAGTTTCTCGCCCTGGCGCTCGTTGGAAACCACATAACGCTTGGCATTTTTGTCTTTTACATACACAGGCTTGCCGTTTTCGGCATTGATCACCTTCGTATTATAGCTTTGTCCATAGAACAAAGGATTGGAACCATATTGTTCACGATTCAAGTATGCCAACAGAGCCACGGCATCCTCCGGATTGTTCTCGTCAATGGTCGGATTGGCGTTGGAGCGGATGACCAATGTGAAGAAAGTGGAGTATCCGATGAGCAGCATCATGAAGCAGAAAGTGCCTGTGAGCAGCACGGGTTTGTTCTTCTTGTATCCTGCTGCAATACCCCAAGCGATAAGGCCTACCAGAATCAGGAAGAAGAAGATTGTACCGGAATTGAACGGCAGGTGCAACGAGTTCACGAAGAACAAGTCGAACTTACCGGCCAGGTTCACCACTTGCGGGATGATGCCCCACAGGATAATGCCGAGCAGCACCACAGAGCCGCAGAGTGACAGGAATACGCCCCACTCCGCCTTCGATTTCAGCGTGCCTTTCTTCGCACACAATACAAACAATGGGATGGTGATGAAAATCCATATCAGGAACATCCACAAAGTGGAGCAGAAGAATGCAAAGAAGAAGGAGATGATGGCCATGGTGAGCACTGCGCCCATGCCCGTGGCATTCTTGGAGAGCTTATAGTAAACAATCAGCACGATTGCCGGCAGGGTCAGCAAGTTCAGCAAGTGAACACCGATGGAGAGACCCACCAAATAGGCAATGAGCACAATCCAGCGGTTAGGGTTCACATTCTCCTTCGGGTTGTCGTACTCCTCGTCCCACTTCAGGATGCACCAGAACACCAATGCGGTGAAGAAGGAGGACATGGCATAGACCTCACCTTCCACAGCGGAGAACCAGAATGTGTCGCTGAATGCATAAGCCATGGCACCCACGAGGGCTGCACCCAGCACTGCGATAAAGCGAGGCGTGTTCATCTCACCATACTTGGCCACCAGCTTGCGAGCCAAACGCACGATGGTGAAATAAAGTAACATGATGGTGAGGCCGCTGCATACGGCTGACATACAGTTCACGCAGAAAGCCATCTTGGTTGGATCGCCACCGGCAAACAGTGTGCAGATGCGTCCGATAATCTGGAACGTAGGTGCTCCAGGGGGGTGACCCACCAACATCTTCGAGGTTGTAGCGATGTATTCACCACAGTCCCACCAGGAAACTGTCGGCTCGGCAGTCATGATATAGACAGCAGATGCCACTATACCGATGATCACACCGAGAATCGTGTTAATCAATTTTTGCGTCTTATTCATTATTTATAAGTTTTGTAATTTGCGTTTTAGCTATTGCCCTTTCAACTCTAAACTCTAAACTTTAAACTCTCAACTCTAAACTTTTAAATCGTCGCTGCCTTGAACTGTTGCAAGAAGCGGACATCGTTTTCAAAATAGAGACGGATGTCGTTGGTTCTGTATTTGAGCATCGTCATGCGTTCGATACCGAGACCGAAGGCGAAGCCGCTGTACTTTTCGCTGTCAATACCGCAATTCTCCAGCACGTTGGGATCCACCATACCGCAGCCGAGAATCTCCACCCAGCCAGTGTGCTTGCAGAGGTTGCAACCCTCGCCACCGCAGATGTAGCAGGAGACATCCATCTCAGCGGACGGTTCCGTGAATGGGAAGTAAGAGGGACGCAAACGAATACGCACATCCGGACCGAACATGCGTTGGGCGAAGTAGAGCAGCGTCTGTTTCATATCGGCGAAGGAAACCTTCTCGGCCACATAAAGACCTTCCACTTGGTGGAAGATGCAGTGTGCACGGGAGGTGATGGCCTCGTTGCGGAACACACGGCCCGGGCAGATTACACGAATCGGGGGCTGCTGCTTCTCCATGGTACGCACCTGCAATGAGGAGGTGTGCGTGCGCAGCAGCACATCGGGATGCAACTCCACGAAGAAGGTGTCCTGCATATCGCGGGCAGGATGTTCCTCGGCAAAGTTGAGTGCGGTGAACACGTGCCAATCGTCCTCAATATCGGGACCTGTAACGGCTGTAAAACCGATGTCTTCGAAGATGCGGCGCACCTGGTTCATCATGATGGAAATCGGATGCATGGAGCCCAGGGAAATGTTGGCTGACGGGCGGGTGACATCCGCGATGGTGTTGAGTGAACACACAGCAGCCTCCATTTTGGCTTTCTGTTCCTCAAAACGCTGTTGTGCCTTGTCTTTCAACTCGTTGAGCATCTGACCAAAACTCTTACGTTCCTCCGGCGCAATGTTCTTGATTTCGCCGAACATAGACTGCAACTCGCTCTTCTTACTCAAGAAATTGAGACGGAATTGCTCCAGTGCCTCGGCATTCTCAATTTTGTAATTATCTATTTCTGCTCTTATTTCGTCTATTGATTTCATACGATGATGGGGTAAATGGGGTAAAAGGGTTATTTTAGAATTGTGACACTGAGGATTTTTATGTCTTCCGTGGGGCGGTCGAACTGGTCCTTGGGCTGGGCGGCGATTTTGTCCACCACCTCCATGCCGCTGAGCACCTGTCCGAACACGGTGTATTCGCCATCGAGGAACGGGGCGCCACCAAGGGTGGTATAGACCTCGCGCTGCTCGGGGGTGAAAGTCTTGCCGGTACGCTGTTGCAACATGTCGAGATAGGCATTGTCGTATGTTTTGCCATCCACAATGTAGAACTGTGAGGCGGACGAGGACTTGGCCGGATTATTGTCGCGGGCCGCGGCCACGGCACCTCTGCGGTGATAGAGCGTGGGCACGAATTCTGCGGGAATGCGGTAGTCAGGGCCGCCAGCGCCCAGACGTTGGCCGGGCTTCGCGTTCTTGGAGTCCGGATCGCCCGTCTGAATCATGAAGCCTTGGATGATGCGATGGAACAGCACACCATCATAATAGTTCTCTTTCACCAATTTGATGAAGTTGTCGCGGTGTTGCGGCGTCTCGTTGTAAAGCGCAATTTTGATATTGCCTTTGGTGGTTTTGATAAGTACTTCTGTCATTTTCTCAGGTTTGGTTTCTGCCTTCGCCGCCGGAGCAGCGTCCGATTTTTTGGTCTCCGACTCCATTTTCTTCTGCGACGAGCAGGCTGATAACATTATGATTGCCAATAAAATGGCACAACTGAAAGCTTTTTTCATGCCTATTTTAATTAAAACGGCAAAAATACAAAAAAAACGGGTACTTGCAAAAAACGCCCCTATATCTTTCCAACTTTCACACATTCCAACTTTTCGACTTTTCAAGCCTCCGACATTTCAACTCTTTTTGTATCTTTGCACCCTCAAAATATGAGTGAGTAAAATTTAAGAAAATGCGTCCAGATTTTAGCAACGTAGATTTTAAGAAACTCCCTGAAAATCAAGAAGATTTTCGTCAATGGGAAAAAGAACACAACATATCCGCCGACTGGATGACCGCCGAGCAGATACCCGTCAAACAGGTATATGGCGCGGACGATTTGGCCGGAATGGAACACCTCAACTACACGGCCGGTATTCCACCCTACCTGCGCGGACCCTACTCCATGATGTACGCTTTCCGTCCGTGGACCATCCGTCAGTACGCTGGTTTCTCCACCGCAGAAGAGTCCAACGCTTTCTATCGCAGAAACTTGGCTGCCGGTCAGAAGGGTTTGTCCATCGCCTTCGACTTGGCGACGCACCGTGGCTACGACTCTGACCACCCACGCGTGGTGGGCGATGTGGGTAAAGCCGGTGTGGCTGTGGACTCCATCCTCGACATGAAGATCCTCTTCGACCAGATTCCGTTGGACAAGATGTCCGTCTCCATGACCATGAACGGCGCTGTGCTTCCGATTCTGGCCTTCTACATCGTGGCCGCCGAAGAGCAAGGCGTGAGCATGGATCAACTGTCCGGTACTATCCAAAACGACATTTTGAAGGAATTCATGGTACGTAACACGTATATCTATCCGCCGTTGCACTCCATGAAAATCATCGCCGATATTTTCGAGTTCACCTCCCAGAACATGCCGAAGTTCAACTCCATCTCCATTTCCGGCTACCACATGCAGGAAGCCGGTGCCACGAGCGACATCGAGCTGGCCTACACGCTGGCCGACGGTCTGGAGTACCTTCGCGCAGGTGTGAACGCAGGCATGAGCGTGGACGACTTCGCTCCGCGTTTGTCCTTCTTCTGGGCTGTGGGCATGAACCATTTCATGGAGATTGCCAAGATGCGCGCTGCCCGTATGCTGTGGGCTAAGATTGTGAAACAATTCAACCCGCAGAACCCGAAATCACTGGCTTTGCGTACGCACAGTCAGACCTCCGGATGGTCGCTTACCGAGCAAGACCCGTTCAACAATGTGTGCCGCACTTGCGTGGAAGCCATGGGCGCCGCTCTGGGCCACACACAGTCACTGCACACCAACGCTCTTGACGAGGCCATCGCACTGCCTACCGACTTCTCGGCACGTATTGCGCGTAACACCCAGATCTACATCCAAGAGGAAACCAAGATTTGCAAGTCCATCGACCCGTGGGCCGGTTCCTACTACGTAGAGAGCCTCACCCACCAAATTGCCCACCGCGCCTGGAAGCACATTCAGGAGATTGAATCCTTGGGCGGCATGGCCAAAGCTATTGAAACCGGTATCCCGAAGATGCGTATCGAAGAGGCTTCCGCCCGCAAGCAGGCCCGTATCGACTCCGGCAAGGAGGCCATTATCGGCGTGAGCAAGTACAAACTCGACAAGGAGGCTCCTATTGAGACGTTGGAGGTTGACAACACCACCGTGCGCGAGGCCCAGCTCAAGCGTCTGGCCCAACTCCGCGCCAACCGCAACGAGGAAGAGGTGAAGGCTGCCTTAGCCGCGTTGACCGAGTGCGCCAAGACCGGCAACGGCAACTTGCTCGACCTTTCCATCAAGGCCGCCCGCGTGCGCGCTTCCCTCGGTGAGATTTCCGATGCATTGGAAGAAATTTACGGACGTTACAAAGCAAAAATAAATCTGATTTCCGGCGTGTATAGTGCAGAACAACAAAACAACGCAAACTTCAAGAAAGCTTGCGAGATGTGCGATGAGTTCGCAAAGAAAGAGGGCCGTCGTCCTCGTATCATGATTGCCAAGATGGGTCAGGACGGCCATGACCGTGGCGCCAAAGTGGTTGCCACCGGCTATGCCGACATCGGCTTTGACGTGGATATGGGACCGTTGTTCCAAACTCCCGAAGAGGCTGCCAAGCAAGCCGTGGAGAACGACGTGCACATCTTAGGCGTTTCTTCACTTGCCGCAGGTCACAAGACCCTCGTGCCGCAGGTGATTGAAGAACTCAAGAAGCTGGGCCGCGAGGACATCATGGTCATCGTGGGCGGTGTGATTCCGCCGCAGGACTACGACTTCCTCTACAAAGCCGGCGCCGCCTGTATCTTCGGACCTGGCACCGTCATCAGCGACAGCGCCATCAAGATGTTGGAAATTCTGATGGAAGATTAATTCCGAATTGAAATTTTTGAAGTTCGGAAAACACATACCATGGGCAGAGCATTGCGCTTTGCCCTTTTTATTTTTGCGGGATTTTGATTTTCTGCCCTATCTGAATGGCATTGATATTGCTGAGATGATTGTACGATGCCAACGCTGCAGCTGTCGTGCCATACTGACGGGCGATGGAGGACAGGGTGTCACCTTTTTTCACAATGTGCGTACGGATGACAGGAGCAGCTGGAGTAACTCTCGTAGTATCCTTATTCACCACAATCGGCTCACGAATCTCGTTGTTGGTACTCAGAGAATCCGTAGAAGTCACCATGGCCGTGCTGTCGGCAGGCACAGGGGCTGCTTTTACCACCACAGTGGAGCCTTTCTTGATCAACAGCTTTTGCCCCACCCTCAAGCTATTGCTGTGCAACCGGTTCAACGACCTGATCTGGTTAACACTGACCCCATACTTGCGAGAAATCGATGAGATGGTTTCCCCTTTGCGCACCGTATGGTACTTACTAGGCGTAGTTTTCACAATATCGCCATTGGCATTGGTGGCCAGGTTCTCTTTGTTGAGGTCGCGGGCGGGACTGAAAAAGTCAGAATAGCGGTGCTTCTGGATTGTGTCCTTCTGAGCGATGAAACGGAGAATGTCGTTGGAACGCAAGCGAAGAGGATATTTCTCATTGAACGCCGGGATAATGTCACGCTTGTATTGCGGGTTCAATATCTTGATCTCTTCCATGCTGATGTCCAGCACCTCAGAAATCTGCCCGAAATGGAGCTCTTTGTCCACCATCACCGTATCGACATCCGTGGGGATGGACAGGTGCGCGGGCTCGATACCATAGAGGTTATGGTAGGTCATCATGTAGTAGGCGCCGATGAAGGCAGGAAAGTAATTCTGGGTTTCTTTGGGAAGATACGGCGAAACGCCCCAAAAGTCGGTTTTGCCGCCGGAGCGCTGGATAGCCTTGCGCACATTACCTGCACCGCAGTTATAAGCGGAAATTGCCAACCCCCAGTCATGGAAGATGTTGTACAAATCGCGGAAGTGACGGGCTGCGGCATCCGTGGCCTTGTACGGATCACGTCTGTCGTCCACGTATGTATCCACCTGCAAACCATAAATCTTCCCCGTGCCGTACATGAACTGCCAGATTCCCGTAGCTCCCGCACGCGATACCGCCGTGGGATTCAATGCAGATTCAATGATGGTAATATAAACCAACTCTTCCGGCACATTGTATTTGTCGAAAATCTCCCGCATCCATGGGTAGTAGTATTGCGCCAAGCCCAATATTACAGAAGACGACCGTTGCCGCTGTACGGAATAGAGTTCAATGAACCGCTTCACCTTGTCGTTATACGCCATGGGCACCGCCGTGACAATCTGCGACAGCCGCTTGAAAATCATCGTGTCGTTATTGTCGTATGCTGTGGTGTCGTCTTTGTATCTGGACAGTACGGAATTTTTCTTGGACAGCTCGTTACGCACATACAGGAGGTTCAGCATGGAATCCATCTTCCGGATCTCCTGACTGGTAAAAATATCGGAATCCGCCATGGAAACAGAATCCATATTTGCAGTACCCTGACCGCCATCACTTGCATTTTGCGCATAGGCGATGCTAAAGAAAAAGATACTGCATAATATGGTTAAGATCCGATATTTCATATTTAAAAGCCGTACTACTTACGGAAAAATCATCATTTTATTGTGTAATCATTCCATTTTATTTCTTTTCCCTCACTAAATAAGGTAGTTAAGACCACAATCCCATCTTCATTATAGTAGGTCCATGGACCATCTTGAAGCCCGCTGACGTATTTTCCGGTAGTTTTGATGTTGCCATTTTCCCAGTAAGCGGTGTATTTACCATGGCGCACGCCACCGTCGTAACGAATCTCAAAGGCTGTGTGGCCATTCTCGTAGGTGGTCTTCCACAAACCTTCTTGCTTACCGCCCTCGTAGCGTCCCTTTTCAACGGCATCTCCGTTACGATAGAGCCAGATACCCTCTTCATAGCCGGCCACATAGTTTCCTTTCACCAGCGGTGTGCCGTCTTCATCATATTCCACATATTCTCCTTCTGCATCCCCATCTTCATAATGGGCAACAATCATCGTGTCGCCAGTAGGATAAAACCAAATCCATTCACCTTGTTTCTCTCCCTTGCTATTGTATTCGCCGGTAATCTCCACCGTTTTATTAATAAAGTAGAAATTCCACTCGCCTACAGGCTTTGAGTTCTTGTATTTGCCCTTGGAACGGAGCTCGCCCGTGGGATAATACTCTTTCCAGAGCCCCTGCCGCAGGCCGTTCATGTCGGTGATGCCCTCATAGCGCATCCAACCCTCCTCAAACACATAGCCTTTTGTGATTTTGCCTTCGGTATCAAACTCGCGTCGAATGCCGTCCTGCTTGCCATTATAGTAGGTGGTGATGATAGAAGGTTGTCCGTTGCTGTGATAAGCCATGCGCTTCTCCAACTGCTTGGTCTCTTTGGCATCCGTAATGAGTTGGTCATTTTCATATTTCTCCACATAGAGAAAATTGCCGCTCTCATCATAGAACTTGAAGAATCCGTGTTTCTTGCCGTTGAGGAAATTGCCCTCCATTTTCAGCTGGCCGTTGTCCCAGAAGAATTTCCAACTGCCCTGTTTGAGTCCGTGCTCGTCGGTGCGGTTGATGCGCTCTCTTCGGCTCATCACGCCCCGGTAGTAATTGGCGACGGCAACCACCAGTCCGGTCTTGTCAAACTCCTTGGCCATACCGTGAGGCTTGCCTTCGAAGTAAGGCACGGTCTTCTTGAGCCAACCGGCCGTGTCGTACGTGCGCACCGCACCCACAATGGTGTCTTGTCGCCATTGTGATACGGTGTATTCTCGCGGAAAGTACTGGATTTGTTCGCCGTGTTTCTTTCCTTCCTGGTAATGGATGGTAAAACTCTTGCGACCATCAACGTAAAAAGTCCACAGACTGTCCAACAGCAAATTCTTGCGGTTGCCCTCGGACACCAACCTACCCTTCTCGTCATACGATTTCCACCAGCCGTCGGGTTGGCCATTCACTAAAAAACCCTCACTCGACTTGACGCCGGAAGGGTAATAATAGGTCTTGTATTGACGCAAAGAAGTGGAATCTTGCGCCATGCTGAAGGCGTAAGCCAACAGCATACAGAACAAAAAATTCCACTTCTTCATTTAAATCTGAATTAAATCAGACGAGATGTCTATCTTATACCATCAAAAGTGATAATTTCCACACGGGTCTGCAGCAAGTCGCTCAGCAAAGCAACGGTGTAATACACAGACATACTCAACCTGTTACCATTGAATGTGCACTCCACTGTTATGTCTTTCACGACTTCTGAAGCAGTGTCTATATAGCTGCTATCACCAACGATGGAAGACAAGACTTGCGTGATGTATTCCACATTCTCGCTTCTGGTCATATACGTACCTGTGCCTGAATTTGCCAAAGGCAGACAATAGTAAAGCAGGATACCGTTTTGAGACAAAGGGTTGTTGGAGATAGTAACAGTGCCATCTTTAGTTCTGCCGTCTTGTTTGATAAAAGTGAAAGTTCCACTATATTTTCCGGCATATTTTGCACCTTCACCGTTGGTACAAGCTGCGAAGCCTAAAACTAAAAGCAAAAAGATAGGAAATAATTTTTTCATTGTAGTATTTTTTTTTGATTCAGGCGGCAAATATACAAAAAAGAATTTTGGCTGGGAGAGCGTTTGTCTTTTTTGTAATTTTGCGCGGTTTATGAGAAAAGGAATCATCTATATTACTTTATGTTTGCTGATAGGTTTTAGTCTGTCAAGTGCTTCGGCGCAAACCGGCGGCAGAAGTGTATATAATTTCCTTAATTTCAATTATTCGACACGCCAAATGGCACTGGGTGGCGGCCTGATTTCCGTTTATGACCAAGATCCGACTCTCCTGATCATGAACCCCTCCTATATCGGAGAGCGGCACCATAACAATCTTGCCCTGAATTTCACCAACTATTTCGCCAATGTCAATTACCTGTCGGCGCTGTACACCTACACGTTCCCCAAGGCGGGCAGTTTTGCCTTCTCCATGAAAGGCATGCCCTATGGCAAATTCATGGGCACTGACGAGGCCGGACTGGAAACCGGCTATTTCACCGCTGGCGACTATGCTATAAGCGTCGGCTGGGGCCGCGAGCTGTCGCCGAACTTCACCATCGGCGCCAACCTCAACCTGTTGCTGTGCACGTATGAATCGTACACCTCTTTCGGCTTTGCCGTGGATGTGGCGGGTAGTTACCATAACCCCGACAAGCGGCTGTCGCTGACCCTGTTGGCCAAAAACATCGGCTCGGAAATAAAGCCTTTTGTGGCAGATCAGGTGGAGTTACCGCCCTTTGACCTGCAGTTTGCACTCTCGCAACGCCTCCAGCACGTGCCTATCCGCTACCACATCTCCCTGCACTCTTTATACCGCTGGAACATGAACTATTACGGCGACGGCAACCCGTTCCTGCAAACGGACGCTTTCACCAACACAATAAAATACCCCTCCAAAGCTGCGCAGTTCTTCGACAATTTCTTCCGACACATCATATTCGGAATAGAGATTGAACCTATACAATATTTCTCCATTCAGGCCGCATATAATCATAATGTACACCAGGAGATGAAGATTGTGGCACGTAACTCCTTGGCTGGGTTCTCCTACGGGTTAAGCATCAACGTCAAGGGTATCCGCTTCGGATTCTCCCGCATGCATTATGCACCGGGAGCCACGCCTAACTGCTTCAACTTTGCCCTGGACTTCGGTGAGCTGTCGAAGATGCACCAAACCAACAAAGCAAAAAAACTGCAAAGAATGACCGAATAAATTTTGTCAAGATGATTCCTTTTTCCCCTCCCCATATTGATGATGAGATTGTAAACGAAGTGGTAGCCGCCCTGCGTTCGGGATGGATAACTACCGGGCCACGCACCAAGCTTTTTGAACAGAAAATAGCTGAATACTGTGGTGTGCCTCGCGTGTTGTGCGTCAACTCCGCCTCCTCAGGACTGGAACTCATGTTGCGCTGGTTCGGCATCGGGCCCGGCGACGAGGTCATCTTGCCCGCATACACGTACACAGCTACGGCGGAAGTGGTGGTCCACTGCGGCGCGAAACCTGTACTGGTGGACGTAAACCCCGACTTTCTCATCTCCGTGGAAAACATCCGCAAAGCATTAACTGAAAAAACCAAGGCCATCATGCCAGTCGATATCGCCGGCATGCCTTGTGATTATGCAGAAATCATGGCATTGGTGAACGAGGCGGAGGTGAGAAAATGCTTCCGACCTGCCAATGAGGTCCAAAAGAAACTCGGTCGTCCGTTGGTACTTTCCGATGCCGCCCACTCCTTGGGCGCATGGTACAAAGGCAAACGCACTGGCGCAGTCGCCGACATTACCGTATTCTCCTTCCATGCAGTCAAGAATCTGACCACCGCCGAGGGCGGCGCAATATGCTTAGCCCTGCCAGACAGTTTCGATGCAGAAGCTATTTACAAGTACCTCAACACGTTTTCCCTACACGGGCAATCAAAAGACGCACTGGCCAAAACCCAAGTGGGCAACTGGCGCTATGATGTGTATGAGTGCGGCTACAAGTGCAACATGACCGACGTGGCCGCCGCCATGGGGTTAGTGGAACTCGCCCGCTATGACGCGATGATCCTGAAACGCCGCAAAGAAATCTTCGATGCTTACACAAAAGCATTTGGCTCCGACGATCGATTCCAGATTCCCGAATATGAAACGGCGGACAAAACATCATCCTACCATGTTTACGCTTTGAGAATCAAGAATGTTTCCGAAGCGCAACGCGATGCTATCATGCAGCGCATCTTCGAGCAAGAGGTAAGTGTCAACGTACATTTCATCCCACTGCCGATGCTCACTGCATACAAAAACATGGGATTTAAAATTGCCGATTACCCCGTCACCTACGACAACTACTCCCGCGAAATCAGCCTACCGGTCTATTACGACCTGACGGATGATCAAGTGCAACAGGTGATTGCCGCTGTAAAAGAAGGAATCAGGGATTAGTAGTCAATTCCTATATTACTACCCCAGCCTTCGGCCACCCCTTCTAAAACAGAAGGGGAATTTTTATCCCCTATCACCCTCTGTTCCTCTTGTATCCCATTTACCCCGTGTACCTCTTGCTCCCCATGTACCCCTTGTTCCCCATGTACCCCTAGTTTAGGCTTACTCTCGGGTCCAGCCACCCATAGATGATATCACACAAGATATTGATAATAATGAGGATAATGGAGACGTAGAGCAACGAGCCCATCACCACGGGAAAGTCGTACTTATCCAAGGCATCTACGATGACCACGCCCATGCCTTTCCAGTCAAAGATGTATTCCACGAACACCGCGCCGGCTAACAACCCGGCCAGCCAGCCAGAAATGGCAGTTACCACGGGATTCAAGGCGTTTTTCAGCGCGTGTTTGGTAATGATGACACTCTTTTTCAGTCCTTTTGCCTTGGCGGTACGGATGTAGTCCTGTGACAATACATCCAGCAATGAATTTTTGGTCAATTCCACTACTACTGCTAACGGACGGATGCCCAACGTCATGGCGGGAAGGATAAGATTTTTAAGGTCAAGATATTGGCCTGCGCCATAGTCATCCACGGTATAGAGGCTGCCGAACATACTCAACCCTGTGACATCGGCGAGCAGGAAGGCGAAGACCCACGCAAAGAGGATGGCGGCGAAGAAAGAGGGCACGGACATACCCAAGGTGGAGAACACCAGGGCCACATGGTCAAACCAAGTACCCTTGTACAGGGCGCAGAAGATGCCGATGATGATGCCTACGATGAGGGCAAAGACAATGGACACGACAGCGAGCAGCACGGTTTTCGGGAACGCCTCTGCGATGATCTCACCCACGGGTCGTTTGCTCTGATAAGACCGCCGGAGGTAAGGGGCTTTCAGCACCACCGCCGACTTGCCCAAAGGCAGAATCTTCACATAGTGATAATCGTTGTCGTCCAAATAGAAAAAAGATTCCGTATCTTTGGTTTTGTGCCACGATATGGGCGAAACATCGTTGAGGTATGCCAAATATTGCACGCCAAGGGGCAGATCAAGGCCCATCTCCTTGCGAATAGCCTCCTCCGTCTGGAGGTCACTGCGCTGGCCCATCATCATGCGTGCGGGGTCGGAGGGCAGCACGGTGAACAGGAAGAACACCAGCGTCACCACACCCAGCATCATGAGCAAGCCGTACAATATTTTTTTGACGATGTATCGAAGCACTTGTTTAATTTTTTCTATTGGCTACAAAAGTACTAAATTTGCTGTGCGGATGAGAAAAACAAAAACAGCACCCGAACAGGTGCTGTTTTTTCTCGATAATTATTACTTCTAGTCAGCAAGATCTATAAAGAGTTCTTTGATGTCATTGTTTCCCTCGTACATCGGCTGGAAATTCATGGTCATTGTCTCCGTCGGAGCGGCAGATTCCATGATTTTGTAGCGATTGATGGCGGGGGTTTGCGTTACCATGTCAAAATCGGAGAAGATGTCTCCATCGTCCATGATCTTTTGTGGGCCGGCGGGACGGCTTTGATCAAAGGCAAAAGGGTTCTCAGGAGCTTGAGGCTGCTGGCTAACCGTCATCTTGGGGATGAGGTTGTCCATGTCGCTGTTAGGAGTCTCTTGCGCGAAAATGGTATCCTGTTTCTGGGCCACTTCGTCAGGAACAATGGTAACCTCCTGCTTTTTTTGCGGATTGCTGTTGAAATTGGTAACGATAACAGACAGCTTGATGGATTCGCCCAAGCTTTCGTCCATACCACGACCCCAGATAACGCGGGCGTTGCGGCTCTGGATCTTTTCGAACTTCTCGGTGAGGCTGTCCAGCTCGGACATTTTGAGTTTCTTGTCCGGACCGTAGCTGATGAAGAATAGGAAGTTTTGGGCTTCGGAGATGGCGCTTTCGTCCAACAACGGACAATCCAAAGCGTCTTGCACCACCTTCTCCACACGGTTCTCGCCTTGCGCAACAGCCAAACCCAGCATAGCTTTGCCGCTGTCCTTCATGATGGTCTGCACATCGTTGAAGTCCACGTTCTGTGCATAGTTCACGGTGATCAGCTCAGCAATGCACTTGACGGCATTCTTGAGCACATCGTCAGCATATCCGAAAGCGGTATCGCAATCCTCGTCGTTGTAGTATTTGATGACGTTCTGGTTCTTGATAGTGATGAGGGAATCCACATGCTTGGCAAGCTCAGCGATACCCTCGTTGGCAAGGCGGGAGCGCTCAGCACCTTCGAACTTGAAGGGAGTGGTCACCACACCGATAGTGAGGATGCCCATGTCGTGGGCAATCTCTGCGATAACGGGCGAAGCACCCGTACCCGTACCTTTACCCATACCAGCGGTAATGAAGAGCATGCGGGTTTCCTTGCCGATGAACTCCTGGATTCTCTCCTTGCTTTCCATAGCATACTGACGGGCAACTTCGGGTTGTGCTCCGGCGCCCAGACCATTGCCTAACAACAACTTGTCTGGAACGGGCGTGCTCTCCAAATGGCCACGGTCCGTATTGCAAATCAGGAAATCGACACCGACAATGCCTTCGCTGTACATGTGACGCACGGCATTGCTGCCACCACCACCGACACCGATGACTTTAATGATGGACGATGGGTTGGCTTTTTCTCCGTAATCAGGTGTAAAGGTAATTTTATCTGTCATAATTCTGAATGTTTTTTCTTATCTTAATAGGTTTTAGGTTTTCTTATGAAATTCTTTCCAGCAAGTCTTTCAAATAGGAAGGAATCTTCCCAAAGATGTCAGTACCCGGAGTCTTCTCCTTTTTAGGTTCCTTCGGGGCTTTGGGTTCTTTCTTGCGTTTGAAGATACTGGACTTTGGTTTTTCTTCTTCTACTGGAACTTCCTGCGGAGCAGCTTTGTATTCGGCGGCGATGCCGAATTTGAGCAGACCCAGCGCCGTGGCGAACATCGGGTGCTTGAGTTCTGTTGGCAGGTTGTGGGCAAAACTGTTGTCGGGCACGCCGATGCGCGTGGGCAGTTGCAACGAGAACTGGCAAAGTTCCTTGATGTTGCGCAAGTTTGCACCACCACCAGTGAGCACAAGGCCTGCAAACAGACGGTCCTTGTAGCCAGAATTCTCCACCTCGCTCTTCACCACGTTGACAATCTCTTCCTGCACACGGCAGTTGATAATCTGTGCCAGATTGTATTCGCTGATCTGGATAGGATCCTGTCCGTACGGTCTGGGGATGGTGATCATATTGTTGGCATTGCTCTTCTCCACCACGCACGTGCCGTAGCGGACTTTAAGTTGCTCGGCCACGTCCTCGGAGATGCGGCACACCTGGGCGATATCTTTGGTAATGATATTACCGCCAATAGGGATAACTTTCGTGAATACCGGGCTGCCATCCACAAAGATGACCATATCGGTAGTGCCACCGCCGATGTCCACCAGCACCACGCCCTCTTGCTTCTCACGGTCGCTCAAACAGGCCAGACCGGAAGCGATAGGTTCCAAGACGATGTCGCGGATATTGAGGCTGGCGTCGTTGACGCACTTCACGATTTTCTTGATTTCACGTTCGTTGCCCGTGATGATTTGATAGACGCCGATGACTTCGTTGCCCAGCTCACCCACCGGATCCACGGTATAGCGGGAGCGGTCGATCTGATAGCGTTGCGGAATCACATCGATGATCTCCTCGCCAGGGGGCAGGGTCACATCCGACACATCCTTCTTCAGCTGGTCGATTTCCTCTTGGCTGATGGGATTCTCGTTGCCATGACGGTAGAGAATATGGTTGTATTTGCTGGTCTTGATATGATGACCTGCAATACCGGCATATACCCAGTCAATCTCTTGATTGGAGCGTTGTGCAGCGATATCTTTCGAGAGCACAATACCTTCCGTCGTCTTGATGATATTCTTGATTTCTCCGAACTCCACGCCGCTGGACTCGCTCTTGCCGTAGCCCACGACCTCTATCTGGCCGTTGTCGTTACGGAAACCGATTACTGTGGCGATTTTTGTTGTTCCGATGTCCAGGCCTACCACCATGCCGTTGTTCGTAGAAACATTTTCCATAATATCCTTGTTTTATTGCATTCGTTTTGCGACGATTCTGTTTTTGTATCGGGCGTCCAGCATGGCGTATGTGCCATAACCCTGGCGTGAAAGGCCCTCCTTGTACACCACCTTCAGGTTATCGAGCTTCTCATCGGCGTTCTCATCTGTGCCAAATAGAATGATTTGGTTGCCAAGCGAAGCCACCAGCTCCATCTGATGATGTTCATTGAGGTAAATTTGGCGGAACTGGGCAAGATAAAACTCATCGGCCATGATCTTGTGTGTCACATTGAGCACTTGCTTCAAATCTCCCTTCACCGTAGCCCCTTTCTTGTAGGTCTGTGCAATGTTGCCATTGGCAATGAGCAGGTAATCCTTCATCTTGCCGGTGTAAGGCACAAGCACGCCGTCCTCATCCACAAAATACTGCCCGCCATCCTTGTCAAAGACGTGAAGCACCAAATGACGGAGGTCGTAGTCGATGAGCAGACGGGTGCCGGAGAAATGGATGAAGTTGATGGTTTTGATGTAGGGATTGTTTTCCAACACTGCCGTCACTTCCGTCAAATCCACATCCTTGATCCGCTTGCCGATGATTTCTATGCCCTTGTCGGCTAACATACGCTCCACATCCGCCTGCGTCAGCAAAGTGCTCTCGTTTTGCGTATGAGCATTAACCAGTATGGTGTCACAACGACGCTGGGGTATCTTGACCATGGCCACAACGACCACTGTCAAAACACTGACAACCAAAACAATACGGGTTATTGCTTTAAAATACCTCATTCTAGGCTAAAATCACTAATTATTAGCCACAAAAATACCAATAAAAAAACAAGGGAAAAATATTGTTTATTTTAAAAAATAAACAAAAATATGTTCATAACAAACAATGCCCCTGAATCCTTTATCTGTCTTTGATTCAGCCGTTTCTCTTGTCCAAACCCCACAACAGTTTTTCCCGAATGATATCGTAGAAATCGGTGTTTTCAAACAAAACGGTTTGGATATAAAACTGCTCTTTGCGAATATGGAGTTTGACGTGATCGGGCACCACGAGCCGCTCGGTGTCGAGTGCCAGGGAGTAGTTGCCCGTGCGGCTGCTAACCTCAACGGTGAGCTCAATGTCGGCAGGAATGACAATCGGCCGCACGCTAAGAGAATGTGAAGCGATGGGGGTAAGCACTTGCACGTCGCTGCGCGGATGGAGAATAGGGCCTCCGCAGCTCATGGAATAGGCTGTGGAGCCTGTCGGCGTGGCGATGATGAGCCCGTCGGCCCAGTAGGTGTTCACCTTCTGTTCGCCAGCTCTGACGGTGATGGCGTTGATGGCATCCGCGTCGGTAGCCCGCACGGTAATGTCGTTGATCACGAAACTGTGCGACAGGGCCAGCGGCTCGCTGCTCTCGATGTGCAGCAGGGAGCGCTCCTCCAACGTGAACCTGCCCTGCTCCAACATCTGCAGACACTCTTTGAAATTCTCCTTCTTGATACCGGAAAGGAAGCCGATGCGCCCTGTGTTGATACCCACCAGCGGGATGTTCAGGTCGCCAACAAGGTTGGCAGCATCGATGAAAGAGCCGTCGCCGCCGATGGAGACCATGAAATCCACAGGACCCTGCTTTGCAAGATCCTGATGGGTATTATAACATTCAAGGCAACCATCCACAGAGGGATAGTTGCCATGAACTGTAACGTCACACCCTTGCTGTTTGAGATAGTTGACAACGGTGCGGGTGAATTCCTCCTCTCCGCGTTGCCGGCAATAGAGCGCGAATTTCATTATTTATACTCTTGGACTTCGATTTCCCCGTTGATGATCATGTTGGCATTGAGGGCCATAGCGGCCATCTCGTCCTCGCCGGGATACACAGCCACGGGGGCAATCCATTCGATATAGTTCTTGATACGTCTGATAACAGGCTTGCCGTAGGCGATACCACCGGTAAGGATGATAGCGTCGATCTTGCCTTTCAGTACCACGGCGTTCTCGCCAATTTGCTTGGCCACCTGATAGGCAAAAGCCTCTTCTAACAATTCAGCCTTGGGATCGCCTGCGATAGCGGCCTTCTCCACGGCCAAAGCGTCATTGCTGCCGAAATAGCCCACATAGCCGCCCTTGCCGACGAGGATCTTCTGCATATCCTCTTGGGTATATTTGCCACTGAAGCAAGCTTTCAGGAACTGGTTCATCGGCAGGGAACCGGAACGCTCAGGGGAGAACGGGCCTTCGCCGTCCAGTGCCTGGTTTACGTCAATCACGCGGCCCTGACGGTGTGCACCCACGCTCACGCCGCCACCCATATGGCAGACGATCAGATTAAGCTCTTCGTATTTTTTGCCATTGTCCTTAGCATACATACGGGCGATAGCCTTCTGGTTCAGGGCATGGAAAATGGACTTGCGTTCAAAATCGGGATGTCCCGTGATGCGGGCCACGTCTTCCATTTCATCCACAATCACAGGGTCTGCGATATAGGCACCGTCCAGACCGATAACCTTGGCGAGACTGTCGGCAATCAAACCGCCCAAGTTGCAGGCATGCTGACCGTTGTAACCCATCTTTAAGTGCTCAATCATCAAATCGTTGATTTTATACACACCTGATTTCAAGGGTTTTATCAAACCGCCGCGGCCCATAACCAAATCAATGGAATGCAAATCGATATTTTCATTTTTCAACTCATCGATAATGACATCCCGACGGAACTCAAACTGGTCGGCAATAGTAGCGTATGCAGACAGCTGTTCGGTGGAATGCTTGATGTTTTTTATGAAAATCTGTTCGTTTCCTTCAAAAATCGCGATTTTGGTTGAAGTGGAACCTGGATTGATAGCAAGTATTCTTTTCATATTTGGAAAGGTATTGGTTTAAATATTAATAACTACGGGGAACTTTCACGGTGTCAACGGAGCTGTAGAAGGTGCCTGCGTTGGTGGTGATATAAGAGCGGAAGAAATAGAGCATGGTATCGCTAACTTCTTCGCCATCATCCACACTTTCGATAAAGGGCAACTGACGCTGCCAGCTGTATGTCAGATAACGAGTGGAATCCGTAAAGGTCATCATGGAATCCTTGACCAGAGGAACCACAGTGCTGTAATAGCATGTATGAGAGGGTATTGCATCAACATAGCTGTAGCAATAACCAGCTTCAACACAACGGGGGCAGCCACCGTCATCCGTCACGACCGCCGTGTATTGGACAATTCTGGTGGTATCATTGAAACCCTTCTGCTCAATGGTAATAGAGGCCATGTCATAGCGTTGGCAACTTGCGAACAGTCCCACTATGGCAGCCAACAGGATAATGGTTAAACCGTGAATATTTTTCATTGGAATAGAATTAGGTTGCAAAGGTACAAAATTTTTGTTACGTGGGCAAAGGTGTGTATTCTTTGTAGAATAAAAAAAATTGGGAATAAGATGTGCCGTGTTGAAGATTATCGCTGGACAGTGGATTTCAATTCCACCACCACGATCTCCGCATCGGTGCCGATACGGATCGGGGCACCGGAAGAGCCCATGCCGCTTGATACATAATACTGCGTGTGCCCTCGTTTTGCATAACCGTAGTACAACACGCCTTTGATGCTATTGGTTAAACGCCCCCAGAGATTCAACGGAAACACTTGCCCATTGTGTGTATGTCCCGACAACTGAATGTCGGCACCACATCGCTCCGCGGCGAACATACCGTTGGGATTGTGGTCCAATACTATAACCGGGATGCCAGACGGTATGTCCGCCATTAAAGTCTCCAACGAAGCCCGTTTTCTGTTGGTGGTATCGTCGCGACCAATGATAATCATCTGATTATCAATACAAACAACCGAATCTTCTAATAATTCAAAATCCAAATCCCGAAACAATTGCTTGAACTCAGGAGTTTTGTTGTGCAGATATCCATGGTAATATTCGTGATTGCCATTGATGAGAAAAACGCCCTTTTTAGCCTGCAGTTCACCCAACGCATCCCAATATCCCGTTTTTTTCAAATCTCGCCAATCCACCACAAACTGGTCCCCTAACATCAAAACGATATCCGGATTCAAGCTGTTGATAATTTGGATATTGCGTTGCAGGGTCTTAACTGGCGTGGTGCCTAAGTGCATATCGCTGACCGCCACAATCTTCCAATCGGGCACTGGCTTATCCATTTCAAAGGTCACAGTTTTGACAACAGGATGCTGGAAATGGACAAAACCGTATGCAATAAGCACAGGTGTAAATATCAGACAAAGAGCATAATAGACACAACGGACTTTGGGGATCCATGCTATCGTCTGCTCTCTCTTTTTTGTAAGAAAATGCAGCAACAGACGGAATCCGTCGAAAGCCACGATGAAAACGAAAAGATAAAACACGTACACCACCCAAGTGTATTCAATGGCCTGCAAGGGAAGATACCAGGTTCCCATGTTATGGGTACGCAGGATCATCACGAAGATAAAAAACGCGGACATAAACCCTATGATGCCACAGATGAGATCCCGAAGCCATTTTTTGGATGTCACCTGACAAAGCCGATACAGCACGTATGCCGAACCAGCCAGAAACTCTAAAGTAGTCAGGCAGAGATGCAGAATTTTGACAGCGTCCACGCTTTGAGGGGTTCAGTTGCCGTTATCTGTTTCTGTTCTTGAGAATATCCAAAGCGAGATAGATGGCGTTGCGCATAGACTGGCCATTGGCAATGTTCTTGCCGGCGATGTCGTATGCGGTGCCGTGGGCAGGAGAGGTGCGTACGATGGGCAGACCAGCAGTGAAGTTCACACCTTCGGTGCCCAGAATCTTGAACGGGATCATGCCCTGGTCGTGGTACATGGCCAGCACCGCGTCAAACTGGCAATATTGGCCGCTGGCAAAGAAGCCGTCGGCCGGGAACGGTCCAAACGCGTTGATTTTGTTCTGGAACGCCATTTCAATGGCCGGATGGATAATCTCCTTTTCCTCCGTACCCAACAAACCGTCATCGCCAGCATGAGGATTCAATGCCAACACCGCGATCTTCGGATTGTCGATGGCGAAATCCTGACGCAGCGAGTGATTCAGTATTTCCAGCTTGTTAAGAATACGATCCTGAGTGATGACAGACGCCACATTGCTGATGGGCTCGTGATTGGTCACAAAACCCACGCGCAAGTTTTCGGCCACCATCATCATCATGGCTTTCTTGTCACCGCCAAAATAGTACTCGAAAAACTCCGTCTGGCCATGAAATTTGAACTTATCTGACTGGATGTTATTCTTGTTGACAGGTGCTGTCACAACAGCATCTATCAGATTGTTTTTCAAATCCTTGCCAGCCATAACCAGGGCACGCTCGGCCAACTGTCCAGCCACTTTGGAAGAAGTTCCCAACTCTATTTTCACCTCCTCGTCGTAGATATTGAGGAGATTGGGACGCTTCTGCGACGTTTGTTCAATATTCTTGATAAACTGGAACGAAAAATCGGGCATCTCCATGTATTTCCTATGATAAGATGCTGCCTTAGCCAAGCCATACACCACGGGCGTACAGATGTCCATAATCGCATAATCGGCCAAAGCTTTGATGATGACTTCGTAGCCAACACCATTCAAATCGCCATGGGTTATGCCTATTTTATACAGTTGATTATCTGCCATGTTGAATTTTCAGAATTATTTGTTAGCGTTAAAGGCGACCTCATATTCCTCATAGCCTTCGATGATGTCACCGACCTTGATGTCGTTGCAGCCGTCAATGTTCAAACCGCAATCCTGGCCGGCAGACACTTCCTTGACATCGTCTTTGAAACGGCGCAAGGAGCCGAGTTTGCCAGTGTAGATGACGATACCATCGCGGATGAGGCGGATGCGCGTGGAGCGTTGCAGTTTGCCGTCCAACACCATACATCCGGCCACATTACCGACTTTGGAGATATGGAAGACTTCGCGAATCTCGATGTTGCAGACCACCTTTTCGCGGATTTCAGGCGTATGCATACCGGCGATAGCTTCCTTGATTTCGTTGATGGCGGTATAGATGATGGAATAGGTGCGGATGTCGATCTGCTCGGCTTCGGCCATCTTGCGTGCTCCGGCGGTCGGTCTTACCTGGAAGGCCACGATGAGCGCGTTGGAGGCAGTTGCCAGCATGACGTCGGTCTCCGTAACCGCACCCACGGACTTGTGGATGACGTTGACCTGCACCTGCTCGGTGGAGAGCTTGAGCAAGGAGTCGGCCAATGCCTCCACAGAGCCGTCCACGTCGCCCTTGACAATGATGTTGAGCTCCTTGAAGTCGCCAATGGCAATACGGCGGCCGATTTCCTCGAGGGTGATGTGCTTCTGCGTGCGCAGGCCCATCTCACGAGCGAGGCGTGCGCGCTTGGTGGCTGCGGCGCGAGCTTCCTGCTCCGTATCGCAAACCTTGAAGGCATCGCCAGCCTGCGGCGCGCCGTTCAAACCCAGCAACAGCACCGGCGTAGCCGGGCCTGCGGACTTGACGGGCTGGTTACGCTCGTTGAACATGGCCTTGACCTTGCCGAAGCAACTGCCTGCCAAAATCGGGTCGCCGACTGAAAGCGTGCCGTTCTGGACCAAGACCTTGGCTACGTAGCCACGACCTTTGTCCAAAGAGGACTCAATGACCGCACCGACACCATTGCGGTTCGGATTGGCCTTCAGGTTCAGCATCTCAGCCTCCAGCAACACCTTCTCCAGCAATTCGTTCACATTGTCACCGTGCTTGGCATCGATAGCCTGGCATTGGTATTTGCCACCCCAGTCTTCCACCAGGATGTTCATGTTGGCCAATTCTTCCTTGATTTTGTCAGGATTGGCGTTGGGTTTGTCAATTTTCGTGATGGCGAACACCATGGGCACACCAGCGGCTTGCGCGTGGTTGATAGCCTCGATGGTCTGCGGCATCACGGCGTCGTCGGCAGCGATGACGATGATACACAAGTCGGTGATCTTCGCACCACGGGCACGCATGGCCGTGAAGGCCTCGTGACCAGGAGTATCCAAAAACGTGATCTTACGACCATCTGACAATTGCACCAAGTATGCACCGATGTGCTGCGTGATACCACCAGCCTCACCGGCAATGACGTTGGTCTTGCGGATGTAGTCCAACAAGGAGGTCTTACCATGATCGACGTGACCCATAACCGTGATGATGGGATGACGAGGTACCAAATCTTCGGGATTGTCCTCAGCATTCTCGCCGCTTGCCTCTTCTGCATCAGCACCGATAAACTCAACCTGGAAGCCGAATTCCTCTGCCAACAACGTAATCGTCTCCGCATCCAATCGTTGGTTGATGGACACAAACAATCCGATACTCAAGCAGGTGGAGATAATCTCGTTGACCGGCTTGTTCATCAAAGTGGCCAGCTCGTTGGCGGTCAGGAATTCCGTAACCTTCAGAATCTTCTGATTCTCAAGTTCCTGAAGCTCCTGCTCCTCCATACGTTCATGGATCAACTGACGTTTCTCTTTTCTACGCTTGGAAGCTTTGGTCTTGCCAGCGGGCTCCAATCTCTGCTTGGTCTCCTTGATACGACGTTGGATATCCTCGGGAGAAATCTCGGCTTTTTCAGGCTCTGCTTTGCTATGTTTTTCATCCTTGAAACTGGCTTTCACGCCCGTCTGCTTGAGAATTCTCTTTCTTTTCTTCTTCTTTTTATCCTCACTGTTGGCGTTATCCTGCTTTTTGGAGTCTTTCGTTTTCTCCTTCTCCACGGGCAATTCTATCTTACCCATGATCTTCGGGCCCTGAATCTTCTCCACGCGAGTCTCGATGAATTCCACTTTACGCTCGGGTTCCTTGGGCGTCACCACAGGCTCTTCCACTACCGGGGCTTCTTCTTCCACCACGGGAGTCTCCTCCACGGCAGGCGCTTTTTTCTTCTTCTTGTTCAGAAGCACATCCAAGTCGGCCTTGTCGATGACTTTGGGCTGTTCCAGCTTGGTTACTACCGTAGGAATATGCTCCGGCACCTTCTTGGTTTCGGCCTTTTTCTTAGGCTCTGCTACCGGTTTCTCCTCGCTGACGGGTTCCTGTTCCTCCACAGGAGCTTCCTCCACGGGTTTCTCCTTGCTCTTCTTCTTGGTTGAAACCTCTTCCAAGTTAATCTTACCCAAAACCTTAGGCGTCGGGACCTCGGTCTCGATATGCTCGGGTGTGGCTATGATATTCTTCTTGATGATGAGGGAACTATCCTCCACCACATCCTCTACTTCCTCTGCCTTGGTCTCTTTGGGCTTGCTTTCAGCCTTGACCTTGGAATTAAACGTGCCGATGTCGATTTTATCGGCTTCAGCCTTAACCAGTTTCTCACCAGCAAACTCGCGCAAGAGGATATCGTACATCTCTTCCGAAAGCTTGGCATTCGGATTTTCCTCGATCTCCAGATTCTTCTTCTTGAGTAATGTAGTGATGGTGCTGATGGAGACGTTGAACTCTCCGGCAGCCTTTCCTAAACGTGGAATTTTTCTTTTTTCCTCTGGCATACTGTTATTTTAGTACTTTCGATTGATATTTTCGATGAATTATTTATCCCCCTCGTAGTCTTCCAGCTCTTCCTTGACTGCAGCAATCATGGCGTCCACAGTTTCTTCTTCCAGGTCGGTACGCTTGATGAGTTCATCGCGATCCAGCGCGAGCACGCTCTTGGCAGTGTCGCAGCCGATGTTGATGAAGGCGTCGATAACCCACTGGTCGAACTCGTCGGCGAACTCTGTCAATGGCACATCCTCCTCCTGATCCACGTCATCTCGGAACACGTCGATTTCATAGCCGGAAATCTTGGATGCCAGCTTGATGTTATAGCCGCCTTTACCGATAGCGTAGGACACCTGGTCAGCTTTCATATAGACATTGGCCATCTTGTTCTCATCATCGAGCACAATGGAAGAGATCTCTGCGGGGCTGAGCGCACGCTTGATCAAAAGTTCTTTGTTGGAAGTGTAATTGATAATGTCGATGTTCTCGTTACGAAGCTCGCGCACGATGCTGTGGATACGGCTACCCTTCATGCCGACGCATGCGCCGACGGGATCGATGCGATCGTCACCGGATTCCACCAACACTTTGGCTCTCTCGCCCGGGGCACGCACCACGTTGCGGATAGTGATGAGTCCGTCGTAAATCTCCGGAATCTCCGTTTCCATCAAACGCTCCAAGAAGACAGGTGATGTACGGGAGATGATGATGCGCGGCGTGGAAGACTGCACCTCCACGCGCAACACCACGGCCGTCAGGGAATCGCCCTTCTTGTATTTGTCGGCAGGAATTTGCTCCGACTTCGGCAATACCAACTCCACGTGATCTTCGTCGAGCACCAATATCTCCTTGCGCCACACCTGGTTCACTTCACCGGTGATGAGCTCGCCGATGCGGTGTTCATATTTCTTATAGATGACATCCTTTTCGTATTCCATAATCTTGGAACTGAGGTTCTGACGAATGGCCAGAATCTCACGTCTTGCGAAATCCGTCAAATGGATGTTCTCCACCACCTCTTCGCCAATCTCAAAGTCAGGCTCAATCTTGATAGCCTCAGACAAAGCGATTTGGTTACCTTCATCCTCCACAGCGCCGTCTTCCACAATCTCGCGGGTGTGCTGGATTTCCAGATCTCCGCGGTCCACGTTGACGATAATGTCAAACTGGGCATCCGGGCCGTATTTCTTCAATAAGGCTGCACGGAACACATCGTCCAGAATGTGCATCAAGGTCTCACGGTCAATGCTTTTGGATTCTTTGAATTCCGCAAAGGTGTCAATAAGATTTACATGTTCTTCCATTGTCTTGTTTTTTTCTTTTTATTTTTTTCTATTAATAATCTTTATACGTCAATATGCTAAAGAGTTACAAAAAAACTCCCACCAGGCGGGTGAGAGTTGTTCTTGTTGAGCTAGGAGGATTCGAACCTCCACAGGCAGAACCAAAATCTGTAGTGCTACCGTTACACCATAGCTCAATGCCTTAGTCATTTGAGGCTGCAAAAATACACTTTTTTCTATACCCCTCGTATATCCATTGATTTTTTTTAATTTTTTTTGGTTGCATATATTAAAAAAAAATATACTTTTGCACCGTCAAAAAAGACAATGGCCCCTTAGCTCAACTGAATAGAGTATTTGACTACGGATCAAAAGGTTGCAGGTTTGAATCCTGCAGGGGTCACCAGAAAATAAGCCAGTCGAAATGACTGGCTTTTCTGTTTTTATCTTTTTTCTTTGAAAAATTCTTTCAATAATCGCGAGCATTCATCCGCCATCACGCCGCGTTCCACTTTCAAATTTTTAGGTAAAAAGTCGCGGTCCAAAAGCGTGTAACCCTTCTTCGGATCATCGGCTCCATATACCAAGCGGCTGATTTGGCTGTGCATGATGGCCCCGATGCACATGACGCACGGCTCCAGGGTAACATACAGCGCACAATCTTTCAGATACTTTGCTCCCAGCCCGTTGGCGGCCGCCGTAATCGCCATCATCTCGGCATGGGCAGTCACATCTTTCAAAGTCTCGGTAAGGTTATGTCCCCGCGCGATGACACGGTCGTTGAGCACAACCACCGCACCCACGGGCACCTCATCGGCCTCGTAGGCATCCATCGCCTCATTGAGCGCAAGTTTCATGTAATATTCGTCAGAAGCCATTTGCTATCGGTCTTGGTTTTGTATGATAGGTCGCAAGAACTCGACCATAATTTTGGGCATGGGATATTCGTGAAGCCTGTCCAGCGGCACCAGCAGCTGATTGTCCGCCAATTTGGGCTCTTTTTTCAAATGCCGGATTCGGAACGTGGCATGGATAATCTGGTGGGTGAGGATTTCGCGCAGTTGTGCAGCGTTGTCATGAGCTGAAAGCTTGACGGTTTCAGAAGATAATTCCTGCATGGGGAATTGATACAAATTGCGCCAGATGTCGTTGCCGGTTCTTTTTTCTATAATGGTACTATTATTATATATGTAGAACTCGTAGTGAAAATAGCGTTCGCGTTTGGTTATTTTGTTGCTCTTGACGGGCAGCATCCCCACCATGTTGTGTTTCAACGCATAACATTGGCTCCGAAATGGACATTCCTCGCACTTCGGATTCTTGGGTGTGCACCAAACGGCCCCGAACTCCATGCAAGCCTGGTTGAAGTCTCCAGGCCTGTCGTGCGGAATATGCTGTTGGCAAATATCAGTAATCTGCCTGCGGGTGGCAGGCAGGGTGATATCCTCGCAGACACCGAAAATGCGACTGCAGATGCGCAGTACGTTGCCATCCACAGCGGGGTAAGGCAATCCAAAAGCGATGGAGGCGATGGCCGCCGCCGTGTAGTCGCCGATACCTTTGAGCCGGCGGATTTCTTCATATTGGCAGGGAAACTGGCCTTGGAGCAAACCCATGACCTGCTGCGCGGCGGCGTGCATGTTGCGCGCGCGTGAGTAGTAGCCCAAGCCTTGCCACAGACGCAACACCTGCTCCTCCGGCGCACGCGCCAGCGTCTCCACATCCGGGAAAGTCTCTATGAAGCGAAGATAGTAATCCCAGCCCTGCTGTACGCGGGTTTGCTGCAGGATAATTTCAGATACCCAGATTTTGTAAGGGTCCGTCTCGCCACGCCAGGGCAACGAGCGGCGGTTCTCCTCATACCAGGCCAGCAGGGTGTCGGCAAACATACTGCCTTAGTTGTTCTGGATGAGTTGGAACAGCTGGTCCAGATTGGGCGTGAGGATAATTTCGGTGCGGCGGTTCTTGGCGCGAGCCTCGGAAGTGTTGTCGCTGTCGATGGGCAGATACTCGCTACGACCGGAGGCGGAAAGACGCACCGGCTCAATGTTGCCGTTCTGCAAGAGCGCCTTCACCACGGAGGTGGCACGCATCACACTCAAGTCCCAGTTGTCCTTGACTTGGCCATTGCCACGGAACGGAACATTGTCGGTATGGCCTTCAATGAGCACGAATATTTCTTTTTCGTTCTCCAGCACGGAGGCCAAGTTCTTGATTGCATTCAAACCCTCGGCGTTGATATTCCAGCTGCCGGAAGCAAAGAGCAGTTTGTCTTCCATTGAGACATACACTTTGCCATCTTTCTCATACACATTGAGTCCGCTACCCTCAAAGCCCTTGAGCGCGGCACTCACTTTGTCTTTCAAGGCTTTCACCTCAGCATCCTTTTGGTTGAGGATGTCCTGCATCTCCTGGATGCGGGCTTCCTTGACGGCAAGGTCGGCCTTGGCCAGGTTGAGCGAATCCTGCTGCGCATTCAGCAGTTTTTCTTTGGCATCCAGCTCGTCCTTGTACTTGTCAATATTGCTCATCAGATCGTTCATCTGATTCTGATTGTGCGCATTCAGTCTGGTGAAATCCTTCAACATATCGTCATAGTCCTTGGTGGCCTTGGCCAGGTCACGCTCCGACTGACGGAGTCTTCTCGAAAGGGAGAGTGTATCCTTTTTCAACTGCTCGCTCTCTTTCGTAAGGGATTCCACTTGTGCCGTGAGCTGTTTCTTGGCATTGGAGAAATCCACATTCTCCGAGTTGACATACGTCAGCTCATCCTGGCATTTTTTGTACTGGCTTTGTAACTCGTTGTATTTTTGCTTGGTGACACATCCGCTCAACAATAAAGCCACGCAGATGGAAATGGCAATAATGAAATTCTTTTTCATGTTTAATAATTATTCAAACGGGCAAAAATAGCACGGAATGTTGCGTGTTTTCACAACATTATTGAAAAATTATAAACAGAAGAATATGAATAAAAAAGATGTATTGATTACGGACGCCCTAACACTTTTTCCACCTGTTTGTAGAGGGCCTCAAAGTCGCCGTCGTTATTGAAGACGAAATCGGCCATCTGCATGCATCTGCCAACATTCTGGTGATTGGGATCCGTAGATGACATCTCACGCTGCTCATTTTCTATGAACGTCTCAAAAGAAACATGGTCGGTTTCGGAGGCGCGCCCCACGATGCGCTCGTAACGCACTTTCGGATCGGCATCCACTGCAAAGAGCAGGAAATGCTCGTTTTTGCGCAGCGACTCCACCTCTCCCGGCGTGCGCACGCTCTCGATAATGGCATTGCCACCGGCAGCTTCGGCCTGCTTGTACAGCTCATCCACGATATAGGAAGGACAATGCTTGGCGCGGAGGTCATTGGCCACCTCCACAAACGTGTCGCGGTTGATCTCCAAGCCGCGTCGCGTGGCTTCCTCAATCAGATAGCCACGCACGGAATAGTGCTTGTAACCGTAATGCTGGATGAGATAATCCACGATAGTGCCTTTGCCCGCACCCAAGGTGCCTGTAATGCCGATAATCTTCATGTTTCTGCGTTTTAGGATTGCAAAGATACAAAAAAAGCAGGGCGTAACCCTGCTTTTTTACCTATAATTTAGATTGGATTTTAGTCGAGTTCCGGAAAGTCGGGCAGCTCGGGAGTGGCGGGAGTCTGCGGCTCTTCGCGTCTGGGCTGGGCTTCGCGGTTGTCGTTGTGCGGGCGACGGTCGTTGTTGCGCGGACCATGGTTGCCGTTGCGCGGGCCACGATCATTGCGGTCACCACCACGACGGTCATTGTTACGAGGACCACGAGGACCGTTGTTGCGCGGTCTCTCCTCGGAGTAACCTTCCGGTTTCGGAAGGAGCACCTTGTGTGACAATCTGAACTTGCCGGTCTTTTCATCGATTTCGATGAGTTTCACTTTGATCTTGTCACCTACCTTCAGCACGTCTTCCACATTCTCAATGCGGCGGTAAGCGATTTCCGTCACATGGAGCAGGCCGTCGGTGTTGGGCAGGAATTCCACGAAAGCACCGAAAGGAGTGATGGTCTTGACGGTTCCCTCATACACTTCGCCCACTTCAGGTTTGGTGCAGATGAGGTTAATGCGCTCGATGGCGGCGTTGATGTCATCCACATTCGGAGCTGCGATGTCGATGACACCGAAATCGCCCACTTCCTCGATGTTGATGGTGGTGTTGGTCTCACGCTGCATCTCTTGGATGATCTTGCCTCCGGGTCCAATGACTGCGCCGATGAACTCGCGCGGGATTTGCATTTGGATGATACGAGGCACGAACGGTCTGTAGTCCTCGCGCGGAGCGGGCATAGCCTCTTTGATTTTGCCGAGGATGAACATACGGCCTCTGTGAGCCTGCGCCAAAGCCTCTGCCATCACTTCAGGAGAGAGACCGTGGATCTTGATATCCATCTGGCAAGCGGTGATACCGTCTTCGGTACCGCAAACCTTGAAGTCCATGTCACCGAGGTGGTCCTCATCACCGAGAATATCGGAGAGAATAGCGTATTTGTCAGAGTTCTCATCGGTAATTAAGCCCATGGCGATACCGGAAACGGGCTTCTTGATCTTCACACCGCAGTCGAGCAACGCAAGCGTGCTGGCGCAGACGGTGGCCATAGAGGAACTACCATTGGATTCCAGAATATCGGAAACGATACGAACTGTGTAAGGGAACGTAGGATCGTCGAACGGAATCATGGGCGTAACGGCGCGCTTGGCCAAGTTACCGTGACCAATCTCGCGGCGGCCCGTGCTACCAATGCGCTTCACCTCACCCACGCTGAACGGCGGGAAGTTGTAGTGCAGCATGAAACGGCTGGAACCTTCAATCACAGCGCCATCGATCATCTGCTCATCCAGCTTGGTACCCAAAGTACAGGTAGCCAGAGCCTGGGTTTCACCACGGGTGAAGATGGCCGAACCGTGTGCGGAAGGAAGATAGCCAGTCTCAATCCAGATAGGACGGATGTCTTCAGTGCCACGGCCGTCCAGACGGATGCGCTCGTTGAGGATCATGTTACGCATAGCGTGATATTGCACGTCGCTGTAGTAACGTTTCACCATATTCTCTTTCTCCTCGCGCTCTTCCTCAGGAATGGTCTCCATGAAGTCGGCGAGCACCTGGTCGAAAGCTTCGTTGCGGGCTTGCTTGCCCATGAAAGACTTGGCGATGGCGTAAACCTTGTCGTAAGTCTCTTTGTTGATGCGCTCACGAATCTCTTCATCGTTGGTTTCGTGGCAGTATTCGCGTTTCGGGAATGCGCCGGGAACTTTGGCGGCGAGGTCCATCTGGGCCTGGCATTGAATTTTGATATTCTCCTGTGCGAAGTTCAACGCAGCAACCATATCTTCTTCGGAGATTTCCTTCATCTCACCTTCCACCATCATGATGTTGTCCATGGAGGCGGCCACGATCATATCGATATCGGAATTTTCCATCTGCTCAACGGTGGGGTTCACCACGAGCTCGCCGTTCACGCGGCCCACGCGCACTTCGGACACTGGGCACTCAAACGGGATGTTGGAAACGGCGATAGCGGAAGAAGCAGCCAAACAGGCAAGGCAGTCGGGCAGCTGGTTCTTGTCACCAGAAATGAGGGTCACGATGACCTGTGTCTCAGCGTGGAAGTTCTCGGGGAACAGCGGGCGGATGGCACGGTCAACGAGACGTGCGATGAGGATTTCATATTCAGAGGGGCGAGCTTCGCGACGGAAGAAACCGCCGGGGATGCGACCCAGTGCACCGTATTTCTCCTGGTATTCCACCTGGAGGGGCATGAAGTCGGTGCCTTCAACAGCCTCTTTCTTGCAACATACAGTTGCCAAAATCATGGTGTCGCCCATTTTGACGACAGCGGCGCCGTCAGCCTGCTTGGCCAACTTGCCGGTTTCGATGGTCACTTCACGACCATCGGCTAATTTAAAGGATGTGTTTATTCCTAACATAACAAAATTCAGCTAAATGGTTAAAATTACAGAGCAGTCACGTCAAAATCAAAAAAAAGGCAATTTTATAAAATTGCCCCTTTTTTTATAAAACGTTTTTCTGAAATTATTTTCTAAGACCTAACTCTTTGATGAGTGCTCTGTAGCGTTCAATATCTTGTCTCTTCAGATATTCGAGCATTTTCTTTCTCTTACCTACCAAGTTAATCAGGGCGCGTTTCGTCACTTTGTCGCTGCCGTAAGTCTTCACATGCTCGGTGAGGTGTTTGATACGGTGGGTGAAAAGTGCCACTTGTGCCTCAGGAGAGCCGGTATCGGTTGCACTCTTACCGTATTTTTCAAAAATTTCTTTCTTAACTTCGCTTGTCAAATACATAATTTAAACGTCTAATTTTTAATACTTTTTACCTTTCTTTTTTCGGGCGGCAAAGGTAGTGTTTTTTTTAATATGTTTTTATTATTGTAGAAAATTATTTTTCAAAGGTGCTGAGAGGGGTAAAAAAGGGTTACGCGAGGTACATTTCAATCAATCCCTCCGGTGCCTGAATATGCAGTACACGGTTCTCCCTGTCCACTTGGGTAATGAATTGCTGACTGGCCGGAATCAGCACTTCCTTGTCGCCGCGCGCCACCACCATGATGGGGTTGTTGCTCACCTCCAGGAACTCGCGGCAGGTGCCCACTTCGCCAAAATGTTCGTCTTTTACTGCAAAACCGATCACTTCGTGGAAATAGAAACGGTTGCCCGGCAGTTTCGGCAGATCGCTCAGAGGCAGATACAGTTCCACACCCACAAAGTCGCGTGCCTCGTTGGCGTTCACGCCCGCAAACTGGATGATGAACTGATTGTTACCCCGATAGATGATTTCTTCGATGGTGTAAGGAATCATCTCGCCGTCCAAATCGAGGAAAACGGCAGGCATCTTGGTATAATTTTCCGGATTGTCGGTATCAAAAAAGGCACACAGGCCTCCTTTCAGTCCGAAAGGTTTGGTCAGTGTGCCCAAATAGAAGAATTCGTTGTCCATTATGCTTCAGGAGCGGCTTCTTCGGTTGCGGGAGCTTCCTCAACTGCGGGAGCAGCTTCTTCAGCCACTTCCTCTGCAGCGGCAGCTGCCTCTTCAGCAGCCTTTGCGGCAGCCTCTTCTTCAGCGGCTTTAGCGGCGGCAGCAGCGATTTCTGCGTTGCGAGCAGCAATCTTAGCTGACATAGCTTCCTTAACCTTCACTTCTTCAGCAATACGTTTCTTCACGATGTCGCGTTTCTTGTCAGCTTCCTCACGCATGATGTTGCTGAGTTTGCTGTTCTTCTCCTGTTTCCAGGATTCGAAACGTTTTTGAGCCTCAGTCTCGGAGAAAGCGCCTTTGGCGACGCCGCCTCTGAGGTGTTTCATCATGTAAACGCCTTCACGTTTGAGAATCGAACGGGCGGTATCAGAAGGCTGAGCACCTGCTTCCAACCAATACAAAGCACGTTCAAAGTTGATGTTGAGCGTTGCGGGATTGGTCAGTGGGTTGTATGTGCCAAGATCTTCAATAAAACGTCCGTCACGTGGTGCACGACCATCCGCAATTACGAGATGATAAAAAGGTTGGTTCTTTTTACCTCTTCTCTGTAATCTGATTCTTGTTGCCATAAAAATTTGGTTTAATGTTAATTAAATGAATTACACCAATCAGGAACTCTGTCCTTTTTTGGGGCGGCAAAAATACATTTTTTTTTGAATCATCAATTTTATTATTTTTGCCCTCTTGAAAAAGATGAAAAAAAGGACCTGTCCATCATATCGTAACAGGCTGTTTCACATACTACTGTGTATGTGCCTCGGTCTCTCGCCGCTTTTGTCGCGGGCGCAGTTCTACAACGGCTCGCAGATCAGTTTCGGCAAGAGCCGCGTGCAGCATCAGAACTACAACTGGCAGTATATGCGCGCCGAGCAGTATGACGTCTATTACTACCCTACTGGCAAGGCCCTGGCACAATATGTCTATTACAAGGTCCCGCAGGTTCTGACGGAGATTGAAGAGTTGCTGCATTACAACTCCAAGCGCAAGCTGCAGCTCATCGTCTATAACACGCAGGAGGATTTCAGGGAATCCAATTTCGCGTATGATGACGACGATTTTTACAACCAGGGCGGCGTGACCAACGTCTATGGAACCAAAATCTACATCTACTTTGACGGAAACCGCGCCCACCTCGACCGGATGATCCGCAGCGGCGTCATGAACGTGTATGCGCATTGGCTCGTGCAGGGCGCAACAGTGGGCTCCAACATGACCTACGACTACCTGATGGATGTGTCCAACTGGTACTTCAGTGGTCTGGCATCCTTCTTTGGAGAGAACTGGAACAGCGATGTGGATGCGCACGTAAAGAATGGCATCCTGACCCAACGTTACGCCGACTTTGACGACCTCTCGCCGCGCGACGCCACTTACGCCGGCCATTCTTTTTGGAAATATATTGCGGACACCTACGGGATGGAGGCCATCCGCAAAATTCTCTACACCACTCGCGCAACCAAGAGCATGTCAAGAGGCTTTACCTACGCGACACAAGTGCCATACCGGACACTTCTGTATAACTGGTACAAGTACTATTGCGTGATGTATTACCCCGATCTGGAGCGGCAGATGCCCGATGGTAACGGCATTGCGAACCGCCCGCGGGCAAAGCGTGAGTACACCGATTTTCATTTCGCGCCAGACGGCAAAAGCTACGCTTACGTCACCAACGAGGCGGGGCAGGTGCGCGTGTGGTTGAAAACGGGAACAAATCGCAAACCCAAGTGTATCCTTAAGCGGTTTCAGAAAATCGAAGATAATCCCGACCTCACCTATCCGTTGTTAGCATGGCATCCGCAAGAGCCTATTCTCGGCATGACGTTTGAATCAAAGGGCCATTGTTATTACTATCCATATGATGTAACCACCCGCAAATGGCAAAAACGGTTTTTGGTGGATGTGGAGAAAATCACCTCTTGGTGCTATTCCGACGATGGCAAGATGATGCTGTTTTCGGGTTTCAAGAACGGCCAGTCCGACCTTTTCCTGTACAGTTTTCTCTCCCGCTCGTTCCAGAATCTGACCAACGATTTTTACGACGACTACGCGCCCATCTTCGTGCGCAACCAACAGCAGATTGTCTTTTCGTCCAACAGGCCGAGGGACACGATTATGTTGAAAGACGAGATGATGGAAGCCACGCCCCAGCCGACGTATGATCTTTTTCTCTACTCATTTGCCCAAAATGACCCGGCCCTGCTTCGTGTCACAGATTCCGAGTTGGGCAACAACTACGAGGCGCGTCGCGTGGACCGTGACCGAGTGATTTTCCTTGGCGACGAGAGTGGCTATGTCAACCAATATATCGCCCGCTTCGACAGTACCATCAGCCGCATCGACACCGCCATCCACTACATGTCGTTTGCCACCACGCACCCGCTGACCGACGTGGGCGTAAGTGTACTAGAGCATGATTATGACATGGAAAACCAGCAGACAGCAACAGTCACGCTGATGAACGGAGCCCAGAGTATCCACATCAAAGATTTGGATTTGGACCAGAATCCGAAATTGGAACCCTCTTTTTTTCATCAGAAGATATTGCTGGAAAAAGAAAGAAGCATCGCAGAAAATAAACCAGACACCTTGCCCATAGATAGTTTGGCTCAAGATTCTTTGTCGAAGAAAAAGGAATTCCAGATACCGGTCGGCAGTGGTTATCGGGTGCAGTATTCCATCAACAAAGTCATTACGCAAGCTGACTTCAGTTTCCTGAACACTTCGTACCAACAGTTTGAAGGCGGCACGTCGCCCATTTATCTCAACACGGGCTTCAATGCTCTTTTTATGCTGGGTATCAATGATTTATTTGAGGATTATCGCGTCACGGGAGGCTTCCGATTGGGCTTGAATCTCAACAGCTACGAGTTTATGTTGAGTTACGAGAACTTGTCCCGCCGTCTGGATCGTCAGATCGTGGTGTATCGGCAATCCATTACCTCCAGCATCAACAATTATGTCTATAAACAGCGTTCCAACAGTTTGTTCTACATCCTCAAGTTTCCGTTCAATAAAATCCATAGTTTGCGCCTGACACTGAACGGGCGTTATGAGTCGAATGTGATCGGAGCATTGAGCGACAATACATTGCAGATGCCTGAGGAACGCCATCTTTGGGCGGGCGTAAAACTGGAATACATCTTTGATTCTTCAAAAGAGCTTTATACCAACTTGTGGCGCGGCACCAAGATGAAGATTTTCGCCGAATACAACCAGCGGGCTGAAAGGGAAACGCAGAATCTGTTGGTAGTGGGCTTGGATGCACGCCACTCGTTCAAATTGTACAAGAACATGACCTTTGCGGTGCGTTTAGCTGCTTCCGCTAACACGGGTTCTGCGCGACTGGTGTACTATATGGGCGGCGTGGACAACTGGATCAATGCCAAGTTCAACAGCGATATCTGGGTGGACCAATCCAAGAATTACGCCTACCAGACATTGGCGACCAATATGCGCGGCTTCAAGCAGAACATCCGCAACGGCACATCCTTTGTGTTGTTGAGTGGTGAATTACGTGTACCCTTCGTGCAACTCATCATGGGTCACAAGGTCTCTTTCAACTTCCTGAACTCCCTCCAACTGAACATTTTTGGCGATTTCGGGACAGCATGGACCGGCCTGACGCCATATTCGGAAGAAAACTGCCTGTACACACGGTACATCACCAGCGGACCGATTTCCGTGATGGTGAAACGGCAGGTGGATCCGTTTGTGGGAGGCTTCGGCGTAGGACTCCGTTGCAGTCTGCTCAGCTATTTCCTGCGCTTCGACTACGCTTGGGGTGTGGAGGATTTCAAAATTGCGAACAAAAAGGGCATGTTTCTGTTCTCTATTGGAACAGATTTCTAAGATTTACTTACGGAACGGTTGAACGGCTCTGTCGAAGATGCCGTTCAGGTAAGCTATGGTCATGCCGTAGTTGGACACAGGAATGCCAGCATCTATGGCAGGTTTCAGCCGATTGAGGATTTGCTTGCGGGTGATCATGCAGCCGCCACATTGGATGACCATCGCGTATTGCCGGATGTCGGGGATGGTGTTGAGACCGGACACGAAGTCGAAATGCAGCTGTTTGCCCGTGTGTTGCTGAATCCAGCGGGGCAGCTTGCCGCGCCCGATATCTTCGCACGAGGTGAGGTGAGTGCACGACTCTAACATCAAAAGGCGGTCGCCGTCCTGCAGCTGGTCGAGGTGCGGGGTGCCTTGCAGGTAGTGTTCGAAGTCGCCCTTGTGGTGGGCCAGCACGATGCTGAAGCCCGTGAGCGGGATGCTTTCGGGCACCTCGTGCGCCACGCGCCCGAACATCTGGCTGTCGGTTACGACCAATTTCGGGGCGGGATTGCAATTCAGCCAGTCGGCCACTTTGTCCTCTTTCAGCACCACGGCCACGGCGTCATTGTCCAAAATGTCGCGGATCATCTGCACTTGGGGCAGGATGAGTCGTCCTTCGGGAGCCTCTGAGTCGATGGGGGTCACGAGCACCACTGTGTCGCCCTCGCCGATGATATCGCCCAAGAGCGAGTGGGAAATGTATGCCGTTGGCGGCATTTTCTGCACCAGGGCCTCCAGCATGGCAGGGATGCCCGCGCCGGTCTTTGCACTCACATCGTACATGTTGTGTGCGACGACGCCGTCGGGCAACGAAGAGCTCTTGTCAAGGTCGGACTTGTTGTTGGCGATGAGGAAGGGAATCTCGTATTCGTGGAACTTGTCCATCAGCGCGCGCTCGGGTTGCCCGCACACATGGTTGGTGGTGACGAGGATGGCGAAGTCGATGGTCTTGAGCACCTCCAGGGTTTTCTGGATGCGCTTTTGACCCACTGAGCCCTCGTCGTCGATGCCGGCGGTGTCGATGAGCACCACGGGCCCGATGCCGAAGATCTCGATGGCCTTCTTGACGGGGTCGGTGGTGGTGCCGGCGGTGGCGTCCACAATGGCGATGTCCTGTCCGGTGATGGCGTTGATCAGGGAACTCTTGCCGTTGTTCCTCCTGCCGAAAATGCCGATATGCGGTTTGCTGTCGTTTCCTTTCATCATGGCGGCAAAAGTACAAAAAATCGGGGAAGGTTGGTTGGGACAAAATCGGCACAATTGCTGGCCAGCGTGCTGAAAGCACGCAATTCTAATAACCCCATACAAGCAACGAAGTTGTGCAGTGTGGGGAGTGTGATGCGCAACTAGGATCTGCGTGCTGGAAGCACGCAGGATCTTCGTTTCTCTTATTTCAATGTTTATGTTTTCATCAGAAAATTTCAAATTTAAAATCCGTTTTCATGCTACTTTGTTTTGATGATTAGATTATTGCAGCAAAAATACAACATCAACAGACTTTTATCAAGCAGTTTGCACTTTTCCTAAAACTTTTTTCTTGACATGATTGTCTTATTTATTATAGGATAGCATCACATCAAGTGTCTCCATTTCGCACCGTGCAGGCTCAGTGCTTCGGGGCAAGTGTTCCCCGCGGTGCGATGGCCGTATGCTGCAGCCTCCCACACCAGATTGCGCTGCGCTTATCTGGTGTTATCGAAATATGACCTCTCCGAGGTAAGCAACTCAGATAAAATTGGCCGGCAATTCCTTGTAACGAATTTTGCGAGTTGCAATCTTCAAGGTAGTCACCTATATGACGATTGGCCGCCATTTCAGTGTCCAGAAGGGATATCCCTTTGTTTACCTCACATGGAAGTGTGAGGTGCAGGCCTTGCAGCGGAGGCCCTCGCGGCGCGGGAGTCGATAGCTGAGCTTGTCGAAGCGGCGTCGAAGCGACCTGTCTGCCGCAGCGAAACACGCACACTGACAAATGGAAAAGTATAAAATGATTAAAAGTGGGAAATTCCGAAAAAGTGTATCTTTGCCTCATAAAATTCAAGCTATGAAAAGAAGAACCTACAAAACAAAAATCACGCACCTTTCAGAAGCACAAGAACCTCGTGTGCCTTACGGTATTTTCCGTAAAAACAGTGTTATTCCAGATGGATATATGTCGTTAAGCCAATTTGGAGATGTTTTCCATCAAAAACTCGATACCAGCTATGAAAACATATACTGTGATAGTCAGCAAAACGGCAATATTAGACTTAAATGATATTGCAACATTTGTTGCAGGACTATATCGTCCTGAAAGCGGGCACAATTATGTGAATCGCATTCTTGGAAAGTTGGCATCGCTCAGTTATACAGCTGATATTTTCCCAAAAAGTCGCTTTAAAACTGCTCTAAACATCCATCAAGAAGCTAAAAATGTCTCCATTATCAATCATCGTTGGACTGTGGTTTTTCACATTGAAAAACACTATGCCATGATAGATCGAATTATCCCATCAAAGATAATGATATAACCCTATTACCCTATCGTCTTCGCGATCTTCTCGATGTTCAGGCTTCGGGCGGAGGCGTCGATGATGTCTTTGTAGATGCCGCCCTTCTTGTAGATGGTGTCGGGGTCGCCGTCCTCCTCCACGCGGCCGTCCTTGAGGGCGTAGATGTAGTCCGCATCGATGATCTGCGAGATGCTGTGCGAGATGATGATGACCGTACGGTCTTTCTTGATGGCATCGATGCTGTTCTTGATCTGCTCCGTGGCGATGGCGTCCAGACTGGCCGTGGGCTCGTCCAGGAAGATGATGGGCGGGTTCTTGAGGAACATGCGGGCGATGGCCACGCGCTGCTGCTGCCCGCCGGAGAGGTCGGAGGCGTTGCCCTCGAACTGTTTCGGCAACTCCATAATCTGGTCGTACAGGTGCGCCTTCTTGGCGGCCTCCACCACTTCCTCGTGCGTGGCATCGGGCTTGCCGTAGAGGATGTTCTCCTCGATAGTGCCGTCGAAAATGTGGTTCTTCTGTAACACTAACCCGATGTTCTCACGCAAATACTTGGTGTCGTAGTCGCGCAGATCCACCCCGTCAAGAGTGATGGCGCCCACCTGCGGTTCGTAGAACTTGTCGAGCAGGTTCACGATGGTGCTCTTGCCTGCGCCCGAAAGTCCCACCAACGCAGTGATCCGGCCCGGTTCTATCTTCATGTTCACGCCGAACAACGCCTGCGTGCCGCTCGGGTAGGTGAAATCCACCCCGCGCAACTCGAACTCGCCGCGGATTTTCTCGGGACGGTACTCGCCCGACGGCTCGATCTCCTTGTCGGAGTTGAGGATGCCGAAGAAGCCCTCGGCGTAAATCAACGCGTCATTCACATCGTCGAAAATGCGCTGCAGCTGCGTGATGGGCGCGATGACATTGCTGAAGAGCATCACATGGTACATGATTTTACCGATGCTCATGCCCGGATATTCGATGAGCACAAGGTAGGCCGTGAGGATGATGACCAGCACCGTGCCCACCTGACGCACAAAACTCTTCAGACCATTGTAGTAAAACGCCACGCGACGGGTCTTCATCTGGTTCTCCGTCACCTGGTTCTGGATGTCAAGCTGCTTCTGCGCCTCTATTTTCTCGCGGTTGAAACTCTTGATGACATTGATGGAGTCGATGATGTTCTTGATACCCTGGCTCTTGGATTCCAAGTGCCCGCGCATCTCACGCCGCCAACCCTTGAGCCGCCGCGCCTGCCGGTAGGTGATCCAAAAATAGACAGGCACAATGCCAAGGGCCACCAACCCCACATACACATTGGCTGCAAACATCAGAATCAAGGCCAACAGTGCGCTGGTGAACAGTGGCAGCAAATCGATGAAGAAGTTCTGGACGGTGCGCGATAATGAGCTGACACCCTGATCAATACGCGATTGGATTTTGCCCGTGGCGTTCTCGCCGGTATTGAAGTAGGCCATCCGGAAGGTGAGCACCTTCTCGATGACGCTCTGCGCCAAGTCGCGGGAGACGAAGATGCGCATTCGCTCGCCGAAGTAGTTTTGCGCAAAGGTGACCAGTGCGGAAAGCACCTCCTTGCCCAACAGAATAACCGAGATGATAGTCATAATGCGCACTGCCTTGCTCCAGCTGAAGTCAGTGCCAATGAGCGCGTTGATGGCATCCACGGTCCGGTCCAGCACAATAGCGTTCACCTGTGCCATCAACGATCCCACCAAAGTGAGCATCAAGGTAATGAATACCAGCCACTTATATGGTTTTACAAAAGGTCGTACGTTTTTGAAGAGTTGAAAAAGGTTCATGGGAAAGGGGGTAAAAAGGGTAAAGGAGGAGAAGGAGGAAAGGAGTATATTAGTTCATAATTCTCAATTTTCAATTCTCAATTGTCCCATATAAATCGTAATCCGCCCCTTCCGTAATTTTCACTTGGTAGAATTCACCGATTTTCAGGGCTTTGTCTTTGCGGATGAGGACGCTGTTATCCACATCAGGCGAGTCGAATTCGGTGCGACCCACATAGAAGTCCTGTTCTTCGCCGTCTATGATGACCTTGAGGGTGCTTCCCACTTTGGCCTCGTTGAGTTCGCGGGAAATGCCCTCCTGCAGTTGCATGATTTCGTTCACGCGGCGGGTCTTGATGTTGCGGCGCACGGGGTCGCCCAGTTCGTAGGCAGGCGTATCTTCCTCCTGCGAGTATGCAAATACGCCGAGCCGCTCAAAGCGGTTTTTGCGTACGAATTCTACTAACTCTTTGTGTTGCTCGTTGGTTTCCGTAGGATATCCTGAGATGAGCGTGGTGCGCAGCGCGATGCCGGGCACGGTCTCCCGTATGCGCGCGATGAGATCGTAGATGTATTGAGCGGTGCCGCCGCGGCGCATGCTCTTCAGGATGTCGTCGCTCACATGCTGGAACGGGATGTCCAGATAACGGCAATATTGCGGGTAGGCGTTCATCACATCCAGAATCTCGTATGGGAAGTTGATGGGGTAGGCGTAGTGCAGCCGTATCCACTCCAAGCCTTTCACTTGTGCCAACGCCTCCATCAGCTTGGCGAGTTCGTGCTTGCCCGTGAGGTCGATGCCATAGTAGGTGAGGTCTTGGGCAATGAGCATCAACTCTTTCACACCTTGATCGGCCAGTTTTTGCGCTTCTTCCACTAACAAAGGGATGGGCTTCGACACTTGCTTGCCGCGAATCAGCGGGATGGCGCAATAGGAGCACTGGTGGTCACATCCCTCCGAAATCTTGAGGTATGCGTAGTGCACCGGGGTGGAAAGCAGTCGCTCGCTGGTGCCCAGCAGGTCGAAATCGGCCGATTCGGTGAGTTTTTTCAGCTCGTCAAAGGTGTAAAAACCGTCCACTTCGGGCAGTTCGGCCACCAATTCTTGCTTGTTTCGTTGGGCTAGGCAGCCTACTACATATATTTTCTTTACTTGTCGGCGCATCTTGCGTTCTATCTGTGCCAGAATCTCGTTCACGGACTCTTCGCGCGCGTCGCCGATGAAACTGCAGGTGTTGACGATAACCAAATCGGTTTTCATGGTGCCTTCAAAGAAAACACGGTGTCCCGCTTTCTGCAGCCGCGCGGCGATAATTTCGGAGTCCACGATGTTTTTGGAACATCCTAAAGTGATGATGTTGATGGTCATATTTATCCTAATTTGAGCGGCAAAGGTACAAAAAAAGCCCCTGATGGAGGGGCTTTTCTTTAACTTTCAATAAATGATTAGAAAGTGGTTTTGCATTTCACCTCAGTGGTGATGCCCAGAAGTGTTACGGAGCTGTTGTAATCCGAACATTTCTTACCAGATTCAACTTCAAAAGCTTCTCCCGTAGAAGAAAGAGCACCATTCACATAGGTCTTACATTGACATTGTTTGTTGCAAGACGTGGTGAAGAAACCAAGCAGTAAACCAACTGCACAGATGCATAATACTTTTTTCATTGCTTTTAAAAATTTGAGGTTAATTGTGTTTATTGGGCGGCAAAAGTATGATTTTTTTGGTATTACATTTACTAAAAAAAGTTAATGCTTAATCACCCTGAATACATTACAGTTTTTGAACAAAGAGTGTTCAGTTTGTCCCGATCAGGTCGGTGGGCGTGAGCATACCCTGCAGTGTGCCGTCAGCCCTGCCATTGTCGGTGATGAACAGGACATCGAGCTTTTTCTTGCGCCTTTTAGAACGCTGAAACATTTCAGCCGCGTCTTCCACAGAAGTGTTTGTATCAATAAAACCATATTGATTTTCAGGATTTTCCGAAATTCGGATATAATCCAGAATATCCTGAAAAGTTAGATTTTCGGTGATGTCCTGAATTTTGTCTTCAGCTGCAATCTGCAACAAGGTTTTGATGCTGAACACACCAACAATCCGATGATTGTCCACTATTGGAATGTAAGAATAGTCGTTGCGGTGCATGACTTTTATAGCATTGAGAACCGAGTCGGAGGATGCTGGGGCAAAGATTTGTCCCGCCCGGATGGCAATCCGCATCAGAGTGACTGGATTAAGAGAGTAGTAGAGATTGTTCACCTGCCGCAATGCCTGGTCTGTAACCACGATCATATCGTTGCCGGCTTTCGACCAATCGTAGTGGGAGAGCAGGTTCCGCAGGATCCTGCAAAATGAGAGGCTGCTCCGGAGGCTCTTGTATTGCGGCATCTGCTCCAGATCCTTCATCTCCGCCACATTCAGGTTGTTGAGTACCCATTCTTCAATTTCGCGGTAGCGTTCCAAAAACTGTTGGGCTTTATTTTCCATCATAATCGAAAATATTCTGCCACAAAAGTACAAAAAATCAACTTCTTGTTGAACTCATCTTCCATTGTTCATAAAATTTGATAACTTGTCGGAAAAAACATTCTCAAAAAAAATGTAAAAAATTATTTTTGCGGCTTGAAAAAAGTACGGATTTTATTTCACTTAACTATTTAAAATTCAAATTATTATGGGTGGTTTTTTCGGCGTGGTCTCCAACGGACCCTGCAATCCTGATTTATTTTACGGCATTGACTACCATTCCCATCTCGGCACGAAGCGCGGAGGTATGGTTACCATCGAAAATGGCGTGTTTCACAGGTCAATCCACAATATTGAAAACTCCTATTTTCGCACCAAGTTCGGTGATGACCTCTATAAATTTGTGGGGAATTCGGGTATTGGTGTAATCAGCGATACGGATGCACAGCCTATCGTGGTCAACTCGCATTTGGGTCGCTTCGCCATTGTCACTGTTGCCAAAATCAACAACATGGCCGAATTGGAGAAGGATTGTCTGGATAAGAACCAGCAATTCACGGAGTTGAGCTCCGGCAGCACCAACCCCACCGAGCTTATCGCTTTGATGATTACGCAGGGCAAGGACTTTGTGGATGGCATCCAGAATGTATATCGCAAAGTAAAAGGTTCCTGCTCTATGCTGATTCTGACCGACGACGGCATCATCGCTGCCCGCGACTACTACGGACGTACCCCGATTGTCGTCGGTAAAAAGGAAGACAGCTACGCGCTCGCTTTCGATTGCCACAGTTTCGCTAACCTCGACTATTCCATCGAGCAGTTTGTGGGCCCAGGCGAAGTTGTCAAAGTAACCACAGAGGGTGTGCAACAGCTGCTGGCGCCCAATCCCAAGATGCAGATTTGCTCGTTCTTGTGGATTTACTACGGCTATCCTTCTTCCGAGTACGAAGGTGTGAACGTGGAGAACACCCGCTATATGTACGGTTACGAGATGGGCCGCACCGACGATGTGGATGTGGATATGGTGTCTGCCATCCCCGACTCCGGCATCGGCATGGCTTTGGGTTATGCCATGGGCAAGCAGATTCCCTACAAACGTGGTATCATCAAATACACGCCCACGTGGTCCAGAAGTTTCATGCCCGTAAACCAGGAGACACGCGAACATGTGGCCCGCATGAAACTGTTGCCAAACACGAAGATATTGAAAGGCCAGCGCATCGTTTTCTGCGACGACTCCATCGTGCGTGGCACGCAACTCCGCGACAACGTGAAAAAACTCTATGGGTACGGCGCAAAAGAAGTCCATATCCGTATCAGCTGCCCACCGCTGACTTTCGGCTGTCCGTTCCTCAACTTCTCTGCCTCCAAAACGGAATTGGAACTGATTACACGTCGTGTGATCGAAGAGCTGGAAGGCAACAGCACCCAAAACCTGCACCTTTACTGCGATGACTCTACCAAACAATATGCCAACATGGTGGAGCTGATCCGCAAGCATCTGGGTGTGGACACCTTGAAGTTCAACAAACTGTCAACGATTGCCAATGCCATTGGCCTGCCGAAGGAGCGCATCTGCACACACTGTTTTGATGGCTCTTCATACGGCGAGTAATCGTAGAGTGCTATCTCCTCAACCTTATCGGTTTAGATAAAGTTGCCAAATGAAAAAGCGCATCAGTGCAATAGCACCGGTGCGCTTTTTCTAGATTCGGCGAATCTGTTTCAGTTTTAGTGTTTAGGTTCGCCAGGACATTTGTGGTCTTTCGGGCAGGGACCTTTGGGACCATGATGAGGACCACCTTTGCAGCAACCCGGCTTGTCGCCGCCTTTGCAGCAGCCAGGACCTTCACCCTTCTTGCAACCACCACAGCAACCCATCTCGTCGAAAGCGGCTTTCTTTTCAGCAGTGGTGAGTTTGTCCCAGTTGTTCATGGCAGCCTCGAATTTGGCTTTCTTTTCTTCCTGAGCCTTTTTCATTTCCTGCATCTTGTCGTAGTCGGCTTTGCGCTGGTTGAGCAGTTCTACTCTGCGCTCCTCGGTGATGTTTTCCCAGTTTTTCCAGTCTTCGCAGGCTTTTTTGTGGGCTTCCATCTCGGCTTTCTGCTCCGGAGTCATGTCCTTGCAGCAAGGATGGTCTTCGGCTTGCATTTCCGTGTTTTCAGCAGGCTGCTCAGCAGGTTTGTTGTTATTGCAGGCGGTGAACGCCAGACAGCACGTGGCTGCCATCAAAATAAACAGTTTCTTCATTTTTTTTAGTTTTAGATTTTTTCTTGAAGATGTTAACGCAGCAAAAGTAAAATTATTTTTCTTTACTTTTGCCGCCTTGAAATTTCTTTTAACATTAAAAACATGAGTAAAAAATTATTTGTGGGCTTTCTGACAGCGGTATTCTGTTTCCTCGCCGTCAGTGTTGATGCTCAAAATTACAAAAAGGAGACGTATCAGAACGACCCGATGAACGTGATTCACTACACGCTCGACAACGGTTTGCAGGTGTTCCTGTCCGTCAACAAGGATGTGCCGCGCATCCAGACCTACATTGCCGTGCGCGTGGGCAGCAAGAACGACCCTGCCGAATCCACGGGCCTTTCACACTACCTCGAACACCTGATGTTCAAAGGCACCTCTCACTTCGGCACCCTCGACTGGGCCAAGGAACAGGAGCAACTCAAGAAAATAGAGGCTCTATACGAAGTCTATAACCACACCACCGACCCCGCGCAGCGCAAGGCCATCTATCATCAAATTGACTCTGTTTCCTACGAGGCTTCCAAATACGCCATTCCAAACGAGTACGACAAGCTGATGTCTGTGATCGGCGCGCAAGGCACCAATGCTTTTACCTCCAACGATATGACTGTATATCAAGAAGATATACCCAGCAATGAATTGGATAGATGGTTGAAAATCGAATCCGATCGTTTCTCCAACGCTGTCTTCCGTCTTTTCCATACAGAATTGGAAACCGTTTATGAGGAGAAGAACATGAATATGGCCAACGACAGTCGTACCGCCCGCGAAAAGATGAATGAAGCTCTGTTTCCGCACCATCCTTACGGCACACAGACCACCATCGGAACGGTTGAGCACTTGAAGAATCCTTCTCTGACGAACATCAACAAGCACTACAAAACCTATTATGTACCTAACAACTATTGTATTGCCATGTCGGGCGACTTTGACCCGGATGAGGCAATCCGTTTGATTGACAAATACTTTGGAAAACTCCAACCGCATTATATTCCCGATTTTACCTACGTAAAGGAGAAACCGATCCGCGAAGTGAAAGTGGTGGATGTGTATGGTTTGGAGCCGGAGAATGTGCAGATCGGCTTCCGCATTGATGCCGGCACCGGCTCCCGCGACGTGCTTTTGGCCGAGATGGCTGATGCCGTGCTGATGAACGGCTCCTGCGGTATCATCGACGAGAATATCAACCAAAAACAGCTGGCACAATATGCTGCCACTGGCGTGAACGACCTCAACGATTACGCCTATTTCCGCCTGTCGGGCAAACCTAAACAGGGTCAAACCTTGGAGCAGCTCAAGGACCTCCTGCTCCAGCAAATTGAGATTCTGAAATCCGGTAACTGGGACGAGGATTTGCTCACCGCCGCTATCAACAATCGCAAACTCCGCGACATGACCTCGCTGGAAAGCAACACCAACCGCGGCATGAAGATGGCTTTTGCCTACATCGCACACCAAAGTTGGCAGGACGTGCTCAACGAGACCGAGAACATGAGCCTCGTGACCAAAGAGGATGTTATCGACTTCGCCAACCGCACCTTCAAGAACAACAATTATGTGGTTGTCTATAAGCGCCAGGGCGAGCAACGCAATGTGCAGAAGGTTGATAAACCCGAAATTACGCCCGTGGTCATCAACCGCGATGTGGAAAGCGATTTCATGAAGGAAATCAAAAACATAAAAGTTAGCCCCATTGAGCCCGTTTTCGTGGATTTCAACAAGGATATGAAGAAAGGCAAAGCCAACGGTAACGAAATTCTGTATGTACAAAACACTGAAAACGGCCGTTTCCAGATGGTTTACCGCTATAATTATGGTACCTTGTATGACAAATACTCCAGAATCACCAATGAGTTTTTGGACCAGTTGGAGAGCGAAAACCGCACCCTCAGCCAGATCAACCGCGAGATGTACGACCTGGCCTGCGACTACAACATCAGTTTCGGCGACAAGTACGCCCGCGTGAGCATCAGCGGTCTGAGCGAGAACATGGAGAAAGCCATGGCCATTGTGGAGGACATCTTGAACCACCCCAAGATTTCTGAAGAATCTGTACAAAACTCCATTGCTGACATTTTGCAAAGCCGCGAGGATGCCAAGACACGCCAAAACAATATTTTCCAAAAGATGCTGAGCTATGCATCATACGGCAAGGACAATGTGCGCAAGTACTTCGTTAACAACGATGACCTCAAGAAAATCAAGGCGCAGAATGTCATTAACCAAATCAAGACGATGACTTCACAGCCGCAGCGCATTCTCTATTACGGTGACTTGACACTCAATGACTTGCAGAAGGTGGTCGCTGAAAAACACAGCGTGCATCCTGCCAAGAAACCCGTCAAGATGAATCCTGACTACGACCGCTTGCCCACCAAGGAGAACAAGGTCTATTTCGCTCATTATGATGCCAAGCAGTCGTTGTGCCGTCAGTTGAACACCTCTGTGCCTTACAACCCGGCCATGACCCCGCAAGTGAAGATGTACAACGAATATTTCGGAGGCAGCATGAACTCTATCGTATTCCAGGAAATTCGTGAGAAACGCTCTTTGGCCTATACCGCTGCCGCCTATTTTGTGGAGCCGAGCGAAAAAGGCCGTTACGACTACAACTTGACCCACATCGGCACACAAAACGACAAGCTGCCTGAAGCTTTGGCTGCTTTCACCGACCTGTTGGATAACATGCCTATTTCCGAGCTCAACTTCGACTTGGCTAAAACCTCCCTGATTTCCGAGTATCGCACCACCCGCGTGCGCAAGATGTCGGTCATCAACTCCTATCTGACCTGCGAAGAGGCTGGCTTGAAAGAATCTCCTGCCAAAGCCAACTACAATGCCATCAAGAATATGACCTTGAACGATGTGATCAACTTCAACAAAACATACATCAAAGGTCAAAAGCACGTTGTCGTGGTGCTGGGCAACAAGAACGACGTCGATATGAAAGCCCTGGAGAAATACGGCAAGATTACCACACTCTCTTTGGAGGAGATTTTCGGATACTAATCTGTATTAACTCTGATTTTTCAACATAACTAGCGCGCTAACGCGGACGGGGCTTTCCCTGATCATGCATTGGCGCGCTTGTCGTGTTGCCAAATTTGCCAACTGTTGAACAGATTCTGCCAGACAGAATAGAAAGCCAGAAACACAGAAGCCAGCGGATTCAGGTAGGTGTTGGCCATCCAGATGCCCATGGCGGTGTTTTTCTGCCCCAACATCTGCCCACCGGCAATGACATCTCCATACCTCTTCCCCACTCTTCGGCCCAGTGCAAAATGGATGGCGCATGTGATGACAGAGGCTAGTCCTAACCACAAAATGTTGAGGCCGTTGCCCTGACCGTGAATAAAGATGTAGTCAATGGTCTGCCCTAAAGTCAGGAAAAGCAGAAACGCCCAGATATAGAAGGTGGTATTTTTGAAGCCACTCAAAGCATCGTTAGCCTTCTTCCAAAACAGCTGCAAAAACAGGGCAACAAAGAACGGCAAGGCGATGGTGGGACCTATCTTTTTGAGAATCAATAGAAAAGAAGTCCAAAAAGAAAGATCATGATGCACGCCGATGAAGGTGAAATAGAAGGGTGCGATGACGGATATCAGCAGATTGCAGAGGATGGTATATTCGGTAACGGTTTCGCGGTTGGCACCGAGCAGGCAGGAGATAACCACCACAGAAGAGGCCACGGGGCAGAGTACACCGATAAGCACGCCTTGCGCCACCAACTCGTTACGGAATACGCCGAAAATCAGATAATACATGCCGATGCTAACTATCGCTTGAAAAAGCAACAGCCAAAGATTGAGCTTTGTAATCTTCAATTTGCGGATATCGACTGCCACAAAATTAAGCAGCAGGATGAGAAAAATAAGATACGGAGCCAGAAATGAAAGCAAGGCGCACCATTTGTGGAGCAACAAACCCATAAGGATGGCGCAAGGCAACACATAACTTCTCATCTTCTGCATATTCCCTATTTTTGAGCCATCTTAAGCGTCAGTATGGTAACAAACAAAAAGATGATATTGGGAATCCACGTGCCTAACACGGGCGGCAGACCGCCGGAAACGGAGAACACGGTGGAGACTTGCTGCAGGAAGATGAACGTGAACGCCAGTCCCATGCCCATGAAAATGTGCACACCCACACCGCGCTGGTTCTTGCGCGAAGAGACACTCAACCCTAAGAAGGTCATGATGAAGATACCAATGGAGTTGGCAATACGCTTGTGCTGTTCAATCTGAAAATGCGCCACCAGATTGGACCCTCTCAACTTCTCCTCCTTTATGAATGCCCGCAACTCCTTATCTGACATGGTCTCCGCAATAAAGACATCCTGGCTGAAGTTGCGTGGCTGAACATTAAAAATGGTATCCATCTGATTGCCTGTCGTCACGATCTCTTTACCATTGACAATATCCCTCCTCACATAATGACTCAAAATCCATTTGCCCTTTTGCGGATCGTATGAGGCTGATCTTGCTTTTATCTTCACGCGGATGCTGGAGTTTTCAAACTCCTCGTATGTGAAGTCATAGCCAATCTCGCTTTCGCGGTCCCAGCGCTGTACATACAAATAGCTGTTGGCCGAGTTCTTGATATGCAAATCCGAAGTGGAAATAGCCTGTTTTCCGAAATACTTATACTTGAACTCATTCAGATTCTCGTTGGTGTGCGGCACCACAAAGTTAGCCATAAACAGCGACACCAGCATAATCACGATTGCGCCGACAAAGTAAGGCACGAGAAACCGCATAAAGCTGACGCCATTATCCAAAATGGAGATAATCTCATTGTTGGAAGAGAGCTTGGAAGTAAACCAGATGACGCTGATGAAGGTAAACAGCGGAATAAAAAGGTTGATAAAATAGGGGATGAAATTGAGATAGTAACCCGTGATAATCTCCCCAACAGGAATGGATTTGCTCATGAAACGCTGGATGTTTTCAGAGAGGTCGAACACGATGATGATAGTCATCAGCAACAGGATGGAATAGACTACCGACCCGAGGAATTTCCGCAGGATGTAGGAGTCGATGATTTTCCAGCCCGTGAGGTCACAGACACGCTCCCAGAACCGTTTCCAACTGTTTTTAAAAGACATGGAGGTTAATGATGATGGCGTTCACGCAGATGTAGCGAAGCGGTTGCAAAAGTACAAAAAATAGCAAATTACAGTATTTGTACTTTGTACGTTGAATCCATAACGGAATATTTGTTAGTTTTGCATCTTCAAAATTTGAAATTATCAATTATACACTTTTATGAAAAAACTTTTTATCGCAATTGCTTTACTGACACTGATTTGTGGCTGTAAAAAACAAGACCAGACCGATGCCAACGTCATCGGGAAACCCGAAATCCAAGTCCAGGACGGACGCTTTACGCCGGAAGTGATGTGGGCGTTGGGCAAGATGGGCGAGAAAGCAGTCTCCCCCGATGGCAAACAGATTGCCTATACCGTGACCTACTATGACATGGAACAGAACAAGGGCAATGCCGAGATTTACCTCATCCCTGCTGAAGGTGGCAAGGCCGACCGCCTCACTACCACCAACACCAGCGAGTTCAACCTTGTATGGCAGGATGACGAAACGTTGCTTTTCTGCCGCGACAATGATATCATCGCCATGACCATGAAAGATGGCCGCGAGAAGACCATCGCCACTTTCGAAAACGGTACCGAGGGCTTCAAACTCGCCCCCGACGGCAAGTCCATCGTCTATATCGCCACCAAACCCGTGAAACGCCCTGGCCATTTGGACAAACTCTACGCTGGCCTCGACAAGACCACCGGCCGTATCAACGAGGACCTCATGTACCGCCACTGGGACAACTGGGTAGATGAATATCCCCAAATCTTCCTCGCCGAGTTTGACGGCAAAAAAGTGGATGTGGATAATGCTATCTGTCTTATAGACAGCACCTTCGAGTGCCCGATGCGCCCGTGGGGCGGCGTGGAGCAGTACAACTACAGCCCCGACAGCAAAACCATCGCCTATACTTGCCGCAAGAAAACCGGCAGCGACTACGCACATTCCACCAACAGCGACATCTTCCTGTATGACATCGCAAAGAAGACCACCAAGAATGTCAGCGAAGGTATCATGGGCTACGACCAGAACCCCGTGTTCAGCCATGATGGCAAATACCTCGCGTGGGAGAGCATGGAGCGCGATGGCTACGAGAGCGACAAACTTCGCCTCATGGTGCTTAACCTTGCCACCGGCGAACGCACCAACATGTCGGAAAACTTCGACTACAACTTCACCAACATCAGCTGGACTGATGATGACAAGGAGATTTTGGGCGTGGTGAACTACCGCGGTATGGACGAAATCTTCGCTTACAACCGTGCCACCAAAGAGTTCCGCCAGATTTCGCACGGCTACCACGACATCCATGGCTTTGAGCTGGTGAACGGCAAACTTTACGCCGACCAAGTGTCCATCCAATATCCAGCTGAGATCTTTGTCTATAACCTCACCGACAACAAAGCCGACGGCAAGAAGATTTCCGCCATCAATGACGATGTGCTCTCACAGGTGCGCATGGGCAAGGTGGAAGAGCATTGGATCAAGACAGTAGATGGCAAGGAGATGCTCACGTGGCTCATTTATCCTTACGACTACGACAGCACGAAAGTGTATCCGGCACTGCTCTATTGCGAAGGCGGTCCGCAATCGATGGTAAGCCAGTTCTGGAGCACGCGCTGGAACTTCATGGTGATGAGTGGCGGTGGCTATTTCATCATCGCGCCCAACCGCCGCGGCACCATCGGCTTCGGCACGGAGTGGTGCGAGGAGATCAGCGGCGACTACGGTGGCCTGTGCATGCAAGACTACATGCGCGCCGCCGACTACTTCACCGACAATGTGAAACAGATTGACAAAGAGCGCCTCGGCGCCTGCGGTGCCAGCTTCGGAGGCTATAGCATCTACTGGCTCGCCGGGCACAACCACGACGTGAAGGGCTACAACGAAGGTCGCCGATTCAAGGCTCTGTTGGCCCACAACGGCATGTTTAACTTTGAGCAGCAATATCTTGAAACTGAGGAACTTTGGTTCGATAACTGGGACATCGGTGGCCCGTACTGGGATTGGAACAACCCGCAGATTAAGAAGAGCTACGCCTGCTCACCCCACCTTTTTGTGGATAAATGGAATACGCCTATCTGTGTCATCCACAGCGAGTTCGACTTCCGCATCGTGGCTTCCGAGGGTATGGCCGCTTACAACGCCGCCAAGATGCGCGGCCTGGATGCCCGCTACCTCTACTTCCCAGATGAGACCCACTGGGTGCTCAAACCGCAGAACAGCCTGCTCTGGCACCGCAACTTCCTCGACTGGTTCGATACCTATCTGAAAAAGTAAAACAACGCTGAAAAACTACCTGTTTTTCCACAACGTCCGCACTCTGCACACTTCCACCAGATCCTTTTCGGAATAGATGGAGCAGAGAAAATCGTTGGGGGCCGTCTCCTGTTTTACCACAGCATAACGGTCGTCAGCGCGGGTTTGCTGCAGGTAATTGATGGAAAGAAACGCCAGCGTGTGCTGGTCGTGGAACTCATTGTCAAAACTGTCCATCACCCACGTGACGTATGCGGAGTTATTGGCGTGGCGGTTCATGTCGATATTGGAATAGACCACCGGTTTGAAAAGGGTATTCTCGCAGAGCACGCCTGTGCGCAGGCGCGAGGCAGGCATTTCCAGTGCATGCAATCCTTCCACAGTCCCTAAATGGTTTTCGTAGGCACTCAACTGTTGGGGTTTGCCCTCTCCATCCAAGATTACCCAATTGGAAGTGGAACGAACCAAAACCTCATCATTCAATGTTTTGATTTGATAATCACGAGGTTGTACCAGATAGTTATTCTTTTTCGGCCACGTAATGATGTTCACTTCTTCCAGCCATTCCGGCATACGCAGAATCTCCACATCCATGCGCGACAAGGCCCAGAACTGATTGAATTGGTGCAAATAATCCCAACCCACACCCAATTCGTCGGCGTGGTTGACCGCCACTTCCTGCAGCAGGTTGAACATGAGCGTGGGGGTCAGCATCCGCTTGCCGTCCACCATATAGGAAGCAATAGAATGCTTTTCAATATGTGTACCTTCGTGATTTGTCATAATTCCATTTTTTGGGCCGCAAAAATAGAAAAAAAGCGATTTGGCCATCAGTTTTTCCCTGCGGTGATGACAATCTTGCGGTCCTTGGCAGCCTGCAGTCCGTAAACCGTCTCCCTGGCCTCTTCGGAGGCAAATGTGTGTTGGACGGCTCCCTGCGGGTCGGTGTGGATGGTCAGCCCAGGGCGGTCGCCGTCCAGATAGGGTGCCAACGCAAAGTTGTCGGCCTTGTACAAGTAATTGAGCAAACTCACGATGCGGCGTAAGGACAAGTGCTTGTTGTAGTCGCTGTTGTGCAACGGCGACGCAAACCCGCTGATGGTCAGCTCCACGGTTTCGCCGTTCTGCAAAGCCTCCCGAAGGTAACGCTTAAGCAGAATAAGACGATCATACCCCGTAGCCACCGAATCGCGCAGGAAGGCGTACATACCCTGCTGCACGGCGGCTAAACTGTCGCCCGAGAGCCCCTGCCCCGACTCGCTGACGTACAAATCGTGTGCGGCCAGATACTTTCGGTATAGTTGCCCGTAATCCGACAGCGTAGTATCCGACAACGACTTTGGGTCTGGCTCATCGTTCTGGAAATAGAGCGTGATAGGCAGCACCGAGGCTATCTTCTCCTGCGTGCTTGGAGTATCCACCGGAATCTCCACAATCTCATGTTTCTCAACAGGTTCGAAATGGAAAATGTCATTGCAGCAAGTATCTTCCAGCGACAAATTGTCGTGCGGGCGGTTGGAAGAAAAATAGCCGCTCTTGCCGTCTTTGTTCAGAGAGAAATAGAAATCATTGTATTCCGAATTGTAGGGCACGCCCATGTTGGACACCTCGCCCCACTGTCCCAGCGCCCCTGTGCTGTAGAAAATGTCGTAGTCGCCAATGCCCAAGTGCTCATCGGAACTGAAATACAGCGTGCCCGTCATCGCATCATAAAAAGGAGTAATCTCGTTGCCCTCGGTATTGATGTGTCCGCCCAAATTGACCGGCGGGTTGTATTTGCCATCCCGACATACGGAATACCAGATGTCCAACCCTCCGTATCCGTTCGGGCGGTTGGAGACAAAATACAAAATGCTGTGCCCATCGGCCGGCAACAGGAAAGGTTGCATGGAGGAAAAGCCTTCTTCGTTGATGATGGATGGCAGTTTGGCTGGCTTCTCCCACCCTTTTTTGCCAAGGTGCGCTTCCCAAAGATGACATTGCAAGTTGCCGTCGCCCACGCGGTTGCAGCGCGAAAAGACGAGCCAGTCGCGTTGCCCGTTGAAGCAGAAATTGCTGTTGAAGTATTTGCCGGAATTGATGCTGGCGGGCAGGGCCGTGGGGCGGGCGTACGAGCCGTTGGGTCTCAAACTAGTCTCGTAAATATTGCAATACCAGCTGGTTTCAAAGAAATGGTCGTTATCCTCTTTCATGTCGGAGCGCATGGAAGTAAAGAAGAAAGTGGAGTCAGGGTACAATCTTCCGACAAATTCCGAAAAATGCGTGTTGATGGTGGTGGGCAACGCCTCCACCTTGACCGGCAACGTATCCTTGCGAATGAACTCGCGCTGTTGCTCCTTCTGGCTCTCCGTCAAACGCACATGCTGCGCCAGCCCCGCCAAAGGCAGGAGCAGACTGATGAACAACAAGAAGAGGATTTTTTTCATTAAGAGTTAACAGTTAATAGATAATAGTTATGACATTATTAGATCTCCACTTTCACCTCTTTCACCACATTTACCCCCTTCACCCCATGTACCTCTACATCACATCATACGGGCACGGCTCCTTGCCGGTGCGAGTGACGGATTTCTTGCGGAAAATGTAGGATATGGAGACTTCCAGCGCGCCGCGCCCGTGCGTAGCCACGCGGAAGGAGGAAACATTAACATCATAGCTGATACCAATCCGCAGATTCTGCCAGTCGAAGAACACATCGGCGATAACGGCGTCGTTCCAGCGGTAGAAGACTCCGCCGCCGACCGAGAACAGCGTAGTATAGCTGTTTTTACGTTGAAAATATTCGATATTGGTACCGAAGACCGTTTCATAAAACGAGCGTTGAATGGAGGCCAACGCCATCGGTTCCAAGGCCACATTAGAAGAAAGGGCTATACGCGATAGAAAATGCAGATTATAGCGGATTGGCAAGCGTTGTGAAGTTGTTCCAAACGTTTCCTTCGGTTGGTTAAGATGAACCGTAGCAAAGCCCAACTGGAATGTGTTGGTCTTGTTCGGACTGTAACTCCAGAAGAGTCCCGCGCCACAATCAAAATAGAACTGCTTGGTGGTCAGGAACTGCTCGCCGGGGTCCAATTGCGGGTTGTAGTGGTTGTGTTGGAACTGCTCATCCCAGCTGCTGGCCGCGAAGTCGAAGAAATTGTTGAACATGCCCGCGTAGGCACCGATGCCAATCTTGTGATGGTTTTGGTGACCAACATATTTGATGAATGAAGCGGAGACCAAAGCCTGCGTGGAGGTGTAGCCCACGTCGCCGGCCTTCAATGTAGTGACGGATCCGCCGATGGCGAACAATTCTTGCCGTTGGTGATTCTTATAAAGTGCCCCGTCGGCAGCAATGCCGAAAGTGAGGTAGGGTTTTGTAACCGAGAGCCATTGCGTGCGCTGGTTCCCGTTGATGCGGAAAATTCCGTCAAACGCTCCCGTGAGTGCTGGATTGATACTGACCGGAGCAGTGTAGAACTGGGAGTAATGATGGTTCTGCGCCCCCAGGGTGAAAACAGACATGCACAAGACCAGCAGCAGCGCGAAAACGCGCGCACCGCGACTTAGTTCTGTAGTTCGTTGGCATGGCGGACGGTACATTTTTTACAATATTTGCAATGGATTATAATCCCAAAACAACTTCGGGCTGGATATCGAGTTTCTGGCACATCGTGCGGGCAAGCGCGAGAGACGGTTCAGCTTTGCCATTCATGATCTCGCTCATGCGGGGTGCGCTGATGCCGAGCAAAGCGGCTATTTTCTGTTGATTTAGCCCCCGCTCATACATGCGTAACCGGAGGGTGTCAATGAGGGAGGGAGTAGCAAGAGGCACGTGTTCGTCCTCGTAATCAGCCACCAAATCAGAAAGAAGAGCCAACTCCAACTTTTCAGGAGAATCTTCCGGCACGTTGTCTCCCCATGTTAGAGGAAGCAACTCTTCAATTCGAGCAAGGGCAGCTTGATGCTGGGCTTCTGTTTTAATTTGTACCATATCGTTATAAATTTTTAATGTCTTTGATATTATCGTATTCAGCATGTGTGCCAATAAAGCGGATATACACATGTTGCGGGGTGAACTGTACGACTACCACCAGTCGGAAATCATTGCCTTTGATATTGAAAACGTAATGCTGGTTCCCCACAAAATCCACAGAATTAAAAGTTTTTTTCATGTCGGCGAAGTTCTGCCACTCAGCATTTTCCGTTTTTCTCACCCAATCCAGCAAGGCGGTACGCGCCTGTGGGTTACGCACGATGTAATCCTTTATTGTAGTTTTTGTAATGATTCTCATAGCCAACTAGTACTGGCTGCAAAGATATAAAAAATTTTGAATAACATAATTTTATTCGGAAAAACAAAATAATTTCTTGCCCGCACACCTACGGCGTGCGTTACGCAATGGAAAAATCCATTGCTACTGAATACCGACATCCGCTGTACTCAATCCCATTCTGCTAAAGGCAAAGAGTTTTTTTCCAAGGTCTTTAAGCGATGCACCAAGATGATAGACAGTGTCATCTATAATCAGGAAGCGGTCGTGATAGTGGGAACTTTCACGAACTTTAATTGGCGGATACTGGCGGTTGTGTCGTTCAATATCCAATGCTAAAGTCTTGGAAATTTGCTTTGTGACAATTTCTGCCGAAACATTTTCGTTCCTTTTTGTCAGAATGAGCAATACCGACTCGTCTATATAATTGTCAATCAACGCAATTCTTTGTTTTGCTGATTTGATTAGTTTTGATGCAAAGGCGTAAGCGTCAAAGATTTGTCCATCGTAGAAAATGCCTTCTTTTGGCGGGAAAGCCGCGCGTACGAAGAAGTCAACCTTGTCCTCAAGATTGTGGATTCTTTCTGTATGATCCTGTAATTGCCTGTCAATATGCTGTTCTACACACAGAAGACGTTGGTTGATGCTATACCCACGCAACAAATAGTTTTTTAGTGTATGTGTTGCCCATCGCCTAAACATGGTTGCGTTTTTACTGTTGACACGATAGCCGACCGACAGAATAGCATCAAGATTGTAATATTTTGTAGTGTAAAGTCTTGTGTTGTTTTGTCCCATATGTTCCAAAATGGAACATGTGGTTTCCATGTCTATTTCACCGCTGTTGTAAATGTTATTAAGGTGCTTGGTGATAGCGGCTCTTTGCGTTCCAAACAGCATAGCCATTTGTAACTGTGTCAGCCACACAGTTTCTTCTTCCATTCGAACCTCCAACCTTATGTTTTCATTTGGTTGGTACATAATAATTTCGCCTTTCTCCATGGAAGACATATTTTTGTTTGTTTCCATATTAATAATACTTGTTCAAATGTCGCCGCAAAGATAAATATTATTTTAATATATTGATTTTCAAGGTGTTATTAAGAATTATTTGTTAAAATAAAGATTTGAGGAAAAGAGCCTATTTTCTCAAAAAAATCAAGTGCCACAAGATGGCACATAAAAACCTGATATTTGCCGACGAAAAAAAACAGTAAATATGAAAGGATACATTGAACTTTATTACGATTTGCCTCATTTAGAAGCGTATTTGGAGGCTGGAGGCGCAAAATTCGACAAGCAAAATCTGAAAAATGTGATTGACGACTTCTTGCAGGAAGCCGTGTTGCACCACATTGAAGAGAAAAAATTCATTATCATGGGAACGCTGACCGAGTTTCTGGAAAACACAGAAATCTTTGAGGGCAGCCGAGAACTCTTCCGGCGATTGCCCACTATTTCCGGGGATATCTTCTTTGACACGGATATGAGCGATTTGGAGTGGTGCGCGGATTACCTTGCAAAAGAGGAATCTTCATCCTTGTTGTTTTGGCAAACGACGGGCAAACGCGGAAAACAGACATTATTCAGGACAATTTCGGACGTCTGTTACGAAATGGAAAAAGGAAAGGAGAGTCTGGACATTGAGGAAGACAAGCCCATACTCTTCCTCGATTTCGACGGGGTGTTGAATACTGAGAGACATTTTGCCGAATTGAACGGGAAAGGGCTGCCGTTCAAGGACAAATATGGTCCATTGTTCGATCCCGAAGCGGTAGAGAACCTGAAAAAGATCATCGATGTCACGGATGCACAGATAGTAGCCAGTTCTTCGTGGCGTTATATAGGTCTTGAAGATTTGCAACGGATGTGGTATGAGCGTGACCTGCCAGGTAAGGTTGTGGGTGTCACGCCTCTGCACACAGACGACGACAAACTGTTAGAAACCGACCTTAGTCAGTTGAATGTAATCACCGCCGATATGTTCTGTTCAAGCCGCGGCAACGAAATCAAAGCCTACTTTGAGGAGGTACTGGACGTTGACATCGAAACACAGCAGTACGTTATTTTGGATGACTTGAAAGATGTCCTGCCCGAACAAGAGGGCCATTTCATCCGCATTGACCCTATTGTGGGGATCACGGAGGAAGATGCGGAGAGAGCGATATGTGTTTTGGAAAGTTGAATCGTGTATTGCTTAAAGAGTAGTGTATAAAGAATTTAATTGTAAATTTGCCGCATGAATATTTCAGATTTTGTGAACTGACTTCGCATGGTCTGAAGGTTTGGTAGAGATAAGAGATAAAAAAATAGAAGTTAAAGTAAACATTATTAAAGTTATGAGAAAAATCAGCAAAAAATTTAAGGATGATTTATTGAAAGGAGAAAGTTTACACAGCCTTCTCAAGTATGTTCAAGAGGATGATACTCTTGATTTAGAATTGCGGGGCAATTACATCTCTATATATTACAGAGGAGCTCCATTAATGACTATTGAGGAGACAGATGAAAAAGATGATAACGGCAAAAACATTTATAAATGGGGTTCTTTAAATTCACAGTACAATGACTCGAATATTCTGATACCCACACTTTCGAAAGACGACATTGAATCATACATTCCTATATGTAAGCATATTATTGATAGACACATCGTTTGTGCTCAAAAAAACATTCTTGGTGAAAGAGAGATTGAACAATTAGTGGTGAAAGAAAACAATTATTCTCCAAATTCAAACGATACAGACTTCTTTATTGTTGACATGGAATATAAAGATACCGAAGGAGAGTTCGATTTAGTTGCTTTAAAATGGGAGGCATCGCCTCAAGCTCGAAAATCTAATTGCACATCTATTGCTGTAATAGAAGTAAAACAGGGCAATAAATCTGTTCTCACAACAGCAAAAACTCCTGGACTAAAACAACATCAAAGCGATTTTAATAAACTATACATAAACGAAGAAAGGAAAAAGAGTTTTATGGATGATATGCTTGCTGTTTTCAAACAAAAATGCGAACTTGGTCTTATTAAGGGAAATCCCAAAATCGAAAATTTGAAAGAAGATAGCGAATTGGTTTTAGTTGGGGATTTAGATTTTATTTGTCTATTAGCAAACTACAAAACTGCAAGTGATAACTTAAAAAATGAACTTGCCGAAATGGAAGATTGTAGATTCTTCACTTCATCATTTATGGGTTATGGTTTGTACGCTAATAACATTATTAACAAAGAAGAAATTTTAAAGACACTATGACAAAATATAAAGATCAAGAGAGAAAACGGCAACTTGAATGCTATTACAACAGTTTTTTCAAAACGGTAAAGAACTGCGGTCATTGGAACTTTTATGATGATAATGGAATATTCATTAAAAGAGTTCACTCAAGAGTCATTCTTCGTCCTGAAGATAGCTTAGGCAATTTATTTCAACCTATATCATGGTTGACTCTTGACTATTTTAAAAGACACAACATCGCTTGGTGGCGCGAAGATGAGGATAGATATTTCCCCACAGGTCACCTCCTCTCTTCCCAGATCCATTGCTTGAATCATCTTTTTGCCTTGCGAAAAGATAAAAATGCCGTATTGGCAATCGTAAATCACGCCACCGGAATGGTCTTTGACGAGGTGCTTCCTTCGTCTCTCGATAATGATGGTGGCTACATTGCTTTTGAGTTTGCCTATAATGAAATTTTGGATGAAAATGATAAGGGAGCAAGAAGAGGTACCTTTTGCACTTCTATCGACGCTATGATTGAAGCACGAAAAGGCGTAGAAAAGTGGTGGATCCCAATCGAATGGAAGTACACGGAAACATACGAAAAAGAAGATAAAACTTGTCCAAAACGTCTCGAAAGATATGAAGACAAAATCAAACAGTCTTCACAATTAATCATGCCTAAAAATGGTGAGGTAGCACATTCTATATATTTTCAGGAACCGTGCTATGAATTAATGCGACAAACTTTATTGGTGGAACAATTGATCCAAATGACACAAAAAAGCGATACGGATAACTTCTTTCATCTCAATGTGATTCCAAATGGAAATACCGAATTGCGCTCAGCAGTTGAAAAATGTTTTATTCCGAATTTGAAAGACAAATCCAAATTCCGTATTATCGACCCAGAAGACTTCCTCTCTCCACTGAAAGGCAACACCAACTACAAAGAACTGCTTGATTATCTCGAAACCCGTTATTGGCAATCATTATGACCCCAACCAACCTTTTCAACCGATATCTTTGGCTCGTGGAGAAGTTGTCGTTCGGCAACGGGCTGTCCAAAAGTGAAATCGACGAGTACTGGAAAAAGTCGGCACTCAATGACAATCCCGATAAGGATAAGGGTATTCCGCGGCGCACCTTCATTCGGATGAAAGAGGCCATTGAAAGCCTATTCGACCTTCACATCCATTACAACCGCAAGGAGGACAAATACTATGTTGCGGAAGACAAAACGGACCGGAACAAAAGCATGCGCGAGTTCCTGCTCTCCGCGTTCTCCGTAAATCACTTGCTCCGCGAGAATAAGGATTTGATGCCGCGCATCCTGATGGATAACGTGTCGGTGGGTGGCGGCACTCTCCTCCCCAATATCACGGCCGCCATGCGTGACAACCGCCGCATTACCATCGCCTACCAGAGTTACGAAATGAAACAAGTCCGTGAGTTTGACGTGGAACCGTATGCGCTCCGCTACGCCAACCACCGCTGGTACTTGCTGGCCCACACGGACTTTCATCATGACCTGCGCCTGTACGCCCTTGACCGTATGCAGGCCGTAACCCTTACAGACAGCCATTTTGTGCTGCCCAAGGATTTTGATGCCACCGACTATTTTTCGCACTTCTTCGGAGCTATGATTACTGATACCAAACCCGAGAGCATCCAATTGAATGCCAATGAGTTCCGAGCCCCCTATCTCCGTTCACTACCACTGCACCATAGCCAGAAAGAGATCGCTCCAAGTGTGTTTGAATTAAGACTTGTCATTACTGAAGATTTTGTTCAAGCCCTACGCTCTTTGGGTCCTGATGTTGAAATCACACACCCGAAATGGCTGCGGGAACAGTTGCGGGATGAGGCACGAACGCTGGCAAATAGGTACAGTCGAGAATTGTAACGTAATATAATCTTGGATTGTGCGTTTTAATTCTCCTCTCTCAATACTGATACTTCTCTTTCCAGCAATTCCGCAAATACTTTCTCAACTCGTTCTCGCGGGGGTTGTTCTGCGGCTCGTAGATTTTGACGCCCTGCAGGCCCTCCGGCATGAACTCTTGGTTCACGAAGTTGTTCTCGAAGTCGTGGGCGTACTGGTAGCCTTTGTGGTAGCCCAGCTCTTTCATCAGGTTGGTGGGCGCATTGCGGATGTGTAATGGCACAGGCAGGTCGCCCGCCTGCTTCACGAGCGCGTAGGCGTTGTCGATGGCGATGATGGCGGCGTTACTCTTGGGCGAGCAGGCCAAGTAGATGGCTGTCTGCGACAGCGGGATGCGCCCCTCGGGCATGCCGATGACATTCACTGCTTGGAAGCAGTTGTTGGCCAACAACAACGCATTGGGATTGGCGTTGCCGATATCCTCCGAAGCCAAGATTACCATGCGGCGGGCAATGAACAACGGATCTTCACCAGCCACCAACATCCGCGCCATCCAATACACCGCAGCATTGGGGTCGCTGCCTCGCATGGACTTGATGAACGCCGAAATGATGTCGTAGTGCTGCTCACCGTTCTTGTCGTACATGGCCAAGTTCTGCTGGATAACATTCACCACTTGCTCGTGGGTGATGGAGACCACCCCGTCCACAGGCTGCGTCATCCAGGTCACCAGCTCGATGGCGTTGATGAGCTTGCGCGCGTCGCCGCCGGAAATGCGAAGCAACGCCTCTGTGTCCTCCAACTTGATTTTGCAGGAGAGCTGCTTCTCAAGGTACGCGACTGCAGTTTGCAGGATAGTTTCCAAATTATCGCGACTAAGCGGCTTAAGCACATATACTTGACAGCGGGAGAGCAAGGGTGAGATTACCTCAAAAGAGGGATTTTCTGTGGTAGCACCAATCAAAGTTACCACTCCTTTTTCCACCGCCCCGAGCAGCGAGTCCTGCTGGGCCTTGGAAAAACGGTGTATTTCATCGATGAACAACAGACTCCGGTGCGGGGATTTCTTGGCTCTCTCTATCACCTCGCGGATGTCCTTCACGCCGCTGCTGATGGCGCTCAACATGTGGAACTCCGACTGGGTGAGCTCGGCGATGAGGAGGGCCAAGGTGGTCTTGCCCACGCCCGGCGGGCCCCAGAAAATCATGGACTGTATGTTGTTGTTCTCTATGGCGTTGCGCAATACCGCCCCCTTGCCCATCAGGTGCTCCTGACCGACATAGGCATCCAGCGTGCGGGGTCTCAATATTTCTGCCAACGGCTCTTGCAAAACAGTCAAAATTTTGGCTGCAAACCTACACAATTTTTTCGGATTTGGGAGCGGATTCCCTGAGAATTCGTATTTTTGCGCGTTTTTAAAAAGAACGCTATGGAAGAGAAACATGTACGTCCTTCGTGGGACGAATATTTTATGGAAATTGCCGATACGGTCAGCAAACGAGCCACTTGCGACCGCGGGCGTAGCGGCTGCGTGGTGGTTCGCGACCGCCAGATTCTGGTCACCGGCTACGTGGGCTCGCCCAAGGGGTTGCCCCATTGCGACGAGGTGGGCCACCAGCTCAAGCAGACAGTGCACGAAGACGGAACGGTGACGCAACATTGCGTGCGCACGGTACACGCCGAGCAGAACGCCATCTGCCAGGCTGCCAAACTCGGTATCTCGCTCGATGGTGCCACGCTCTATTGCCGCATGACCCCCTGTCGCGTGTGCGCGATGCTCATCATCAACTGCGGCATCAAGCGCGTGGTGTGCGCCAACAAATATCACGCCGGAGCCGAGTCTGAAGAGATGTTCGCCAAAGCCGGCGTCCAACTCGATTTCTTCTCCGACGAAGTCGTGCAATACAAAAACCAATAATCACTACCTTCTCTCTAAACTCTAAACTTTAAACTCTCAACTAATCATGTCCACTTTCCTCTGGGAATCCATCGCTTTCGGTCCCATCCACAGTCGCCGGCTGGGCCACTCCCTGGGCATCAACCTCTTGCCCACGGACGTGAAAATCTGTTCCTTCAACTGTCTGTACTGCGAGTGCGGCTGGACGCTGGAGAAGCGCCTCAACGCCCGCGAATACTACCCGGTAGAAACAGTATTGCAGGCCATTGAACACAAGCTCAAAACTTGTGCGGAAACCGGCACGCCTGTTGACAGCATCACCTTTTCGGGCAACGGAGAACCCACCTTGCACCCGGGTTTCGACCAGATTATCGACGGACTCATTCCCTTGAGAAACAAATACTATCCTAACGCGGTGATTTCCTGTCTTTCCAATGCCACGCAACTGATGAGACCCGAAGTCTGCGCTGCACTGAAACGCATTGAAAATCCGATTCTTAAATTGGATGCCGGCACGCAGGAGATGTTGGAGATTATCAACGGCCCCGTGGTGCCCGTGAATCTGGAAGAGGTGGTACGAGAGTTATGCTCTTTCAACGGCAATCTCATTATTCAGACCATGTTTCTCAGTGGCGAGAAGGACGGTGTGCCCTTCGACAACAGCCAGGAACCGAACTTCTCCAAGTGGCTCGAACATGTGCGCCGTATCCACCCCAAGCGCCTGATGATCTACTCGCTTGACCGCGAGACACCAGCCTTGCAGCTGCACAAATTTGACAAGGAAAAATTGGAGAGTATCGCGGACAAAGTGCGCGCATTGGGCATCCACACGGACACCTACTAGGAGCACCCCATTCACCCCTTGCTCCCCATTCACCTTTTTTTTGTATCTTTGCGCGTTTTAAAAATAGCGTACGCATGTTTACTGGAATTGTTGAGAAAACCGCAAAGATTGTCAAGATAGAACAAGATAGAACCAATTATGATTTCACGTTGGAGGTGGACTTCGCCGATGAGCTGTCCATTGACCAAAGCATGGCCCATGACGGCTGCTGCCTAACGGTTGTAAAACTGGACAAGGCAGCGAAGCAATATGTGGTTACGGCAATGGAAGAAACCATGCTGAAGACCAACCTCGGCACCTGGCAAGTGGGCGGCGAAGTGAATCTGGAGCGCAGCATGCGCATGGATGGGCGCTTCGACGGCCACATCGTGCAAGGTCACGTGGATCAGACGGCTGTGTGTGAGAAAGTTGTAGATGAAAACGGCAGCTGGCGATTCTATTTCACTTACGATGCGGCGAAGAATAATTTCACGGTGCCCAAAGGCTCTATTTCTGTCAATGGCGTGAGCCTCACTGTGGTGGATTCCGAAAAAGGGAAATTCTCCGTGGCCATCATTCCGTACACCTATCAAAACACTAATTTTCACAACATTAAGCCAGGCACTGTCGTCAACATCGAGTTCGACGTGTTCGGCAAGTATGTGCAGCATCTTTTGGAAGAATATTTTTCCCAACAATCAAAATAAATCACGGTTGAAAGCGTTTATCTGTCTTAATGTAGAAGATTAAAAACCAAGATTTTGAAACTGAAACGACACTCTATATCATCCACTCTCGTATGTCTGCTCGTCATATTCATGGCGGGATTTACTTCTTGTTCTACGCAAAAGAACACCTTCCCCAACCGTGCATATCACAATGTAACATGCAGATATAACGTATATTGGAATGGAAACCAGGCCATGAAGCAAGCCGAAGTGGAGATGGCCAAATTATCGAAGGACAACTTCACAGCCACCTTGCCGGTGTACAACTACCCCGCCAAAACAGACCTGGCTCCTGCGCTCCCGCACTTGGACCGCACCATTGAGAAGGCCTCCAAGGCCATCTACAAGCATTCCATGCTGATTAGGGGCAAGGAGTATGTGAAGACCATCGACGATGCGTATCTTCTGATGGCGAAATCCTATTTCTACAAGCAGGATTACTCCCAAGCCGCGCGGGTCACCAACTACATCACCCACAACTTCCCGAAAGCCAACACCTACAATGAAGCGGCGGTTTTACAAGCTCGGACCAGCATGCGCCAAGGCTACTTCGCCAGCGCAGACGAGCAGCTGGAGAACCTGCACTATCTGGCCACCAACAAGAAAAACAAAAAGTTCAACGTGCAATTCAATGCGGCCAAGGCAGAGTATCACCTGACCGCCCCTGACGGCGAGGTGAGCGAGGCCATTGATTACCTCAACAATGCCATCGCCGCAAATCCGGAGCGCGAGTTCAAAGCCCGTCTCCAGCTCATCCTCGGCGAACTGTACGAGAAGATGGGACAACAGGAAGATGCCCAGAAGAATTTCTACAAGGTCATCAAAAAATCCTCTTCCTACGAGATGGTGTTCTGCGCCCAGATGCACCTGGCTTCTAACTACGACGGAAGTGATGCCTCCCGCAATGCCATCATGAAGCAGTTCAAGAAGATGCTGGAAGAGAAGAAAAATGAGGATTTCAAGGACCAGATCTACTATGCCTGCTCCGAAATTGCCCGCGTTGATGAGAACGACACTTTGCGAGAGCAATATCTGGCCAAGTCCGTGGCCGCATACACGACCAACAACTACCAGCGCACTTTCTCCAGCATCACGCTGGCTGACCTCTACTTTGAGCAAAACGAATATCGGAAAGCGCAAGCGTATTACGATACTGCCGCTTTGACCATCCCGAAGAACTATCCGAACTATGAAGTGGTGATGAAAAAGTCGGGGGTCTTGAAAGATTTGGTGGAAAAACTGGACGAAATTGACTTGCAAGACAGCTTGCAGCGCATCGCCAAGATGCCCGAGGGACAGCGCAAAGCGTGGGTACGCAAGATGATTGCCGACTATACCGAGGCTGAGCGCAGGGCCGCCGCTGAAGAGGCAGAACGCATGCTTGCGCTTCAGAATGCCTCTTCCTATACCAACATCAACACCACCTCCTCCAACGGCAAATGGTACTTCTATAACCAGTCGCTGGTCACCGCCGGCCAACAGGACTTCTACAGACGTTGGGGCAGCCGTAAGCTCGAAGATAACTGGTTCATCAGCAACAAACAGCAAATATCCTTTGACGACTTGGCTTTGATGAACAATCCCAATGCCGCTGCCGACTCGGTGGACTACGACGAGGATGGCAACCCTATCCCCAAGCGGGAAACCGACCCCAAGAAGGAGGCCTACTACTTGCAAGACCTGCCGTTGACCCCCGGTGCCATTGACACCTCCAACGCCATCATCGCGAAGGACTTGTTTGAGGCGGGCTACATCTACAGAGATCTGCTCAACGACCTGCCGCGGGCGTGCGAGTCCTTTGAGTCGCTCATCAAACGATTCCCCGATGGCGAATATTCCCTGCCCTGCACTTATCTGCTCTATACAATCTACACTTCGCAAAATAACCCCAAGGGAGAGACTTACAAGCAACTCATCCTGACCAAATATCCTGATACCGACTACGCCAAGCTGATCAATGATCCGAAATACTATGAGAAGCTGGCCGAATTGGAAAAGACCGCAGAACGCCGCTATGAACAGGTATATGAGGATTTTAACCAGAAGAAATGGACCTCTGTGGTGCAAGCCGCAGACCAGATGATTCCGGTCTGTACGGAAAAAGAACTGAAAGCCAAATACAGCTACCTCCGAGCTGTAGCTGCCGGACAAATCTATAATCAGGACACCCTGATTTACGGGCTACGCAACGTGATTGCCAACTATCCCCAAGAGCCTGTGGCAGAGCTGGCCAAAATCTATCTCTCCACTTTCGATCCCACCACGGTGGCCAACACCTTGACCTCCATGGACAGCACCAGCACAGCGGAAGATCTTGCCCAGATTTTGCCCGAGCAAGCCAAAGTCAACCCATTCGTGTTCAACGCAGATGAAATGCACTATGTCATCCTGTTGGTCAAAACAGGCAAACTCTCTGTACAGACGGTGAAACAAAATCTCAACAATTTCAACAGCACCTATTTCAGCCTGCAGCATTTCAACATCAGCAGCTTCTATATCAACAGCAGCCAGCAAATGGTCACGGTGGCCAAGTTCAACGGAAAAGACAATGCCATGGATTATTACAATATCCTCATGAATAACGAGAACTTCGCCCCCGAAATTGCCAACGGCAACATCATCGTATATCCTATTTCTGCCACCAACTACACCACTTTCTACAACAAAACGGATGATCGACACCTGTATGAGAATTTTGTAAAAGAACATTATTTGAAAAAAACTGAATAACATTGAAATTTAAAGAAACGCTTATGAAAGAGAATGAACAAAGAGAATTTGGCGTGGTGAATGTCATTGCCAATGGCACACAATTGGAAGGCAACATCGTCACCAATGGAGATATCCGCATTGACGGAATCGTGAAGGGCAACGTGATTTCCAAAGCCAAGGTTATCGTAGGTCGCGACGGCCGCGTGGAAGGCAATGTAACCTGCTCCAACATCGAAGTGGAAGGCCAAGTGGCTGCCGAATCCCTGAATGTCAGCAACCTGATCTCGCTGAAGGCCACCGCCAACTTGGTGGGCAACATCATAGCCGGCAAAATCGCCATTGAACCGGGTGCAGAGTTCTCAGGCAACTGCAAGATGCACAACATGAAGGCCAACACACAGGCCCCTGCTGCTCCGCAACCCGAGCGCAAATAACAAAGGTTGGCTCGTATGGCTGCCTCCCGTTTCAAGAAAACCCCATTGCATAGCTATGCCTACTACTCCAACATAGCTATTGAAATGGGTGTAATTATTGCGTTAGGAGTCTTTGGCGGTATCAAGATGGACACATGGCTCAGTACAAGTCCGCTCTTTACCGTTTTGCTCTCGCTGGCGGGTGTGGCCATTGCCATGTATGTGATGATTAAAACGCTGACTCCCAAAAACAAACCCGAAGATGAGTCAAAAAATACCCATTAAAAAATTCTCATTCAGAATATTGGTGTTCTCGGCTATTATGGCCGGGCTGACGGTGCTGTTCCAATGGCTCTGCCCTGACTATGCGTCACCGGCACTGCCGTTCATCGTCCTCTTCTTCTGCATCATCACCCTCTTCACCATCTACATCGTGCTTCGCGACAACAAAGGCAAAGCCAAGAAACTCTTCGTATCCAACTACATGCTGTCACGCATTATCAAGTTTTTCTCCTGCCTGCTTTTCCTGATTCTCTATGTGCTGCTCAACAAAGCCGATGCCATCAAATTCGCCATCGCCTTCCTCATCATCTATTTTGTGTACTCTATCCTTGAAGTGGTAGTACTGCGCAAAGAGGTCGCAGACTTGAACACATTTAAAGAGGAGAAAGATACCCCCGTCCAAAACAACTAACCATAGCTTCGTAATACAATGAACACAACGCAAACGATCAAATCCGACCTTTTCTACATTGGTGCCTCCGACAGAAGATTGGCACTGTTTGAAAATATCATGCCCGTTCACCGCGGAGTATCCTACAACTCCTATCTGCTTTTGGATGAGCAAACCGTGTTGCTGGATGCAGTGGATAATGCTGTAGGCGAGCAGTTTCTGGAGAATCTGGAAACTACCCTCGCAGGACGTACGCTGGACTTTTTCGTGATCCATCACGTGGAGCCCGACCACCTCGCATTGACCAAAGAGGTGCTGCTCCGTTACCCTGACACGCAGATTGTTTGCAGCATGCAGGCAGCCAAGTTCATCGGCCAGTTTTTTGACATGTCGTTGAAAAATGCGCCCCGGGTGATGAAAGACGGCGACACGCTCTGCACAGACAAACATACATTTACCTTTGTGGCCGCCCAGATGGTACACTGGCCCGAAGTGATGGTTTCGTATGAGTCGGAATACAAGATTTTGTTCTCCGCTGACGCGTTCGGCACGTTCGGTGCGTTGAGTGGCAATCTTTACGCCGATGAGATGGATTTCGACCGCGACTGGCTCAACGAAGCCCGCCGCTACTATACCAACATTGTAGGAAAATATGGCGTGCAAGTACAGAATCTTCTGAAAAAAGCAGCCAATCTGGACATTCAAATGATTTGCCCGCTGCACGGTCCCATTTGGCGCGAAAATCTCCAATACTTCATCCAAAAACATGATCTGTGGAGCCGCTACGAGCCCGAGACCAAGGGTGTGGTTATCGTCTATGGTTCCCCTTACGGACATACCGAGTCGGCGGCCACTGTGCTGGCCAACATGCTGGCCCAGAAGGGCGTGAAGGATGTACGCATGTTTGATGTGTCCGGCACGCACGTCTCCTACTTGGTGGCCGAGGCATTCCGCTGCAGCCACATTGTATTGGCTTCAGCCACCTATAATGGCGGTCTGTTCCCGCCAATGGAAACTTTCATGCTCGATTTGCAAGCGCATGCGCTGCAAAACCGGACATTCGCCATCATAGAAAACGGCACCTGGGCCTCGCAAGCAGCCAAAGCTATCCAAGCTATCTTGGGTGAAATGAAAAACAACACCTTGCTTGAACCCATAGTCCCCATAAAATCTTCTTTGAAAAATGAACAACTGCCGCTATTACAGCAAATGGCTGACAATATTGTGGCAACACTATAAGCAAAGTCAACATTATGTATAAAATCATCAAGAAAGAAGAACTCGGAAAAGACACCTTTTTGCTGGAGGTGGAGGCCCCGAAGATTGCCAACGCCGCGCTGCCCGGACAGTTTGTGATTGTGAAATCGGACGAAAAGGCGGAGCGCATCCCCTTGACCATCAGCGACACGGATCTTTTTGATGGCACGATCACGTTGGTGGTAAAGACCATCGGCTACTCCACGCGCAAGATGCTGGAATTTCAAGTAGGCGACTCTTTCCGCGATGTGGTGGGCCCGCTGGGACATCCTTCTGCGTTCATTCACCGGCCCATCGGAGAACTGCGCCGTTCCCGTTACTGTTTCATCGCCGGCGGCGTGGGCATCGCACCCATCTACCCCTTGGTGAAATGGATGTATGCGCATGGCCTTGACTGCGACGTCATCGTGGGTGCGCGCACCTCATCCCTGCTCTTCTATCTTGAAAAACTGCGTCCCGTTTCCGGCAACCTCTATATCGCCACTGACGATGGTTCCATGGGTGAGAAAGGCACAGTAAACGATGTGCTCGAACGCTTGGTGACACAAGAAGGCAGACGCTATGATGAAATCACGGCCATCGGCCCGATGATCATGATGAAGTTTGTGGCCAAGAAGGCTGCCGAATTCAATATTCCCTGTGTAGTCAGTCTCAACGCCCTGATGGTGGATGGCACGGGCATGTGCGGCGCGTGCCGCGTTACGGTGGGTGGCCGCACCCGCTTCACCTGCGTGGATGGTCCTGAATTCAATGCCGCATTGCTGGACTTTGACGAGTGCATGCGCCGGCAGGCCATGTACGACCACATTGAGGCCGTGAAACAGAAAGAGCACCCCTGCGAGTGCATGGATGCCGCCGTGGCAGGCGCAAATCTCAATGATATTCAGAAAAAGCGTGTCCCCGTGCGCGAGCAGCCCGCGGAGGTGCGCCGCAACAATTTTGACGAAGTATGCTTAGGCTATAATGCAGAGGAGGCCATGGCAGAAGCCAAACGCTGCCTCAACTGCAAGAAGCCGATGTGCGTGACAGGCTGTCCCGTGCAAATCAACATACCCGCCTTTATCCAACAAGTGGCACAAGGCAATTTTAAGGAGGCCGCGCGCATCATCAACCGCGACTCCGCCCTACCGGCAGTTTGCGGACGCGTTTGCCCGCAGGAAACCCAGTGCGAGGGCCAGTGCGTGCTCGGCCGCAAGGGCGATCCCATCGCCATCGGCAAGCTGGAGCGCTTTGTGGGCGACTGGTCGCGCGAGCACAAATTCTCCGTGCCTAAAAGTGCTCCGGAGAACGGATACAAAGTGGCCGTCATCGGCAGCGGCCCGTCTGGACTCACCTGCGCCAAGGAACTGCGCATGAAGGGCTACAACGTCACCGTATTTGAGGCGTTGCACGAGTTCGGCGGCGTGCTTGTATATGGTATCCCCTCGTTCCGTCTGCCCAAGGAGACCGTTGTGAAACACGAAGTGGAGAACGTCAAGAAACTGGGCGTCCGCTTTGAAAGTGATATGGTCATCGGCCGCACAGTGTCGGTGGAAGAGCTGCTGGACAAGTGGGGCTTCAGTGCCGCGTATTTGGGCACCGGAGCAGGCTTCCCCAACTTTCTGAATGTGGAGGGTGAGAACCTTTGCGGCGTGGTTTCCGCCAACGAGTTCCTGACTCGCAACAACTTGTTGTTTGCCTATAAGAAAGAGCATGAAACCCCCAACTTCGTAGGAAAGAAAGTAGCCGTGGTGGGCGGTGGCAATGTGGCTATGGATGCTGCGCGTACCGCCATCCGGTTGGGTGCCGACGTGCATATCGTATATCGACGCTCCGAAGAGGAGCTGCCGGCCCGTGCGGAGGAGGTCCACCATGCCAAAGAGGAGGGTGTGATTTTCCATCTGCTATCCAACCCTACCAAAATCCTCGGCAATGACCAAGGCTGGGTGCAGGGCATGGTTTGTCAGTGCATGGAGCTCGGCGAGCCGGATGCTTCTGGCCGCCGTCGCCCGGTGCCCGTTCCCAATTCCGAATTTACCCTGGATGTTGATATGGTCATCATCGCCGTGGGCACTTCCCCCAACCCGCTGATAGCCTCCACCACCGAAGGTCTGGATGTGAACCGCCATGGCTGCGTGACCGCCGATGACGAAGGACGCACCTCGCGCAAAGGCATCTTCGCGGGCGGCGATATCGTGACAGGCTCCGCTACCGTCATCCTTGCCATGGGCGCAGGCAAAAAGGCTGCCATGTCTATCCACGAATTTTTAAGCGAATAAAAACTACTATCAACTCATCATTCTCAATTCCCAATTCTGAATTAATAATTTAAAAACCCTTTTATCATGAAAAAGATCCTCATCACCGGCGGTGCCGGCTTCATCGGAAACCACGTTGTCAGACGTTTTGTCAACAAATACCCCGATTATGAAATCTATAACCTCGACAGTTTGACCTACGCAGGCAATCTGGAGAACCTGACCGATGTGGACAGCAAGCCCAACTATCATTTCATCAAGGGCGACATTGCTGATCAGGATTTCATCATGAAGCTGTTTCAGGAATATCAGTTCGACGGAGTTATCCATCTGGCTGCTGAGTCGCATGTAGATCGCTCCATCAAGGATCCGATGACCTTTGTGCACACCAACGTGCTGGGCACGGTGCATCTGCTGAACGCCGCCCGCACCATTTGGAACGGCAATTGGGAAGGCAAGAAATATTATCAGATTTCCACGGATGAGGTATATGGCGCATTGGGCGACACAGGCTCTTTCAAAGAGACCACTCCGTACAATCCGCACAGCCCGTACTCTGCCGCCAAGGCCAGCGCCGACCACTTCGTGCGCGCCTATCACGACACTTACGGCATGCCCACGGTGATCTCCAACTGCTCCAATAATTACGGTCCGTACCAGTTCCCGGAGAAATTGATCCCGCTGTTCATCAACAATATCAAGAACAACAAGCCGCTGCCCGTGTATGGCCAAGGCATCAACGTGCGCGACTGGCTCTACGTGGAGGACCATGCCGATGCCATCGACTTGATTTTCCATAAGGCAAAACCAGGAGAGACCTATAACATCGGCGGTAACAACGAGTGGCGTAACATCGACTTGATCAAGAAGTTGATTGAAATCATGGACCGCAAGTTAGGCCGCCCAGAGGGCACATCCTTGCAGTTAATCACTTACGTCACCGACCGTGCCGGCCACGATTTGCGCTACGCCATCGACCCGACCAAAATCAAGAATGAGTTGGGTTGGGAGCCGAAGGTGAAATTCGATGAGGGCTTTGAAAAGACCGTGGATTGGTATCTCGCCAACGAAGAGTGGTTCAACCACGTCACCTCCGGCGCGTATGTCGAGTATTATAAAAAGATGTACGAAGGACGATAAGGTTCAGGGTACAGAAATCAGGGTACAGTAGAGACGCACTGTCGTGCGTCTCATTGGACACACGTGGTGTAAGGAAATACAACATTACATTTCCGAAAATATCCGCATCACCTCTTCCGAATACGATTTCGAGAGCGGAATCTTGCTCACTGCGTTGCTGTCGAAAGTGGCGTAGATGCCATCGTTTTCCCGACTGATTAACTTAACTCTATGAAGATTAATCATATAGGAACGATGACAGCGGATAATGCCGTAGGATGTCAATTGCTTTTCCAACGCTTTCAGGTTATTCCGAATAATGCTGTATCCAACTTTATCATTGTCTAAATAATAGACATTCACATAGTTATCATTAGCTCCCAGATAGAGAATGCTGCCGCTCTTGATGGTAAGACGCGGTTTGCCATTTTCGTCATTGAACGTGATGGTGTCATCAACCGTATGTTGCAACGTCTGCCCAGCAGTATGCCCTTCTTCCATTAACTTATTGATAGTCGCATCTTTGGAACGCAAACCCAAGAACAAATAGGATACAAGATAGGGTATAGCCAGCATGGCTGGAACGAACAACAATGTCCTGCGGAAGATGATATAGGCGTCGCGTTGGTCGTGCAACAATATTTTATTGACAAGCGTGTAAAGCATGACAATTATCAAAATTTCCGCTGCCAACCATAACACGTATGACAACATGGAAATCAGCTCCCGCTTGTTCACATAATACATCACAATGCGGCTGATGATGAGAACCACCATACCACCCAAAATCGTACAGGTGGAGTACAGAAAATTGAGCGTATCGCTTTTGGAATTAAACCAAGTGGAAAATTCAAACGGTGTATAGACATTCACAAATACCATGGAGAATATGAAAACGAAGACCAACAGGTTGAGGTTGGTGCTCTTTTTCGCCAAATATTCTGGTATTTTTTTCAACATATTCACCCTATTTTTTTCGGGGTGCAAAGATAATAAAATAATTTTTCACCCCAAAATAACGATTTTTACCCCAAAATATCGTTATTTACCCCTTTTGATCTGCTGTAACCACATTTATTTGGTGTTGTGACGTGAAAGTTATTCTTTTGCAGCTTCAAACTGGAATCCATAAACCATTAATAATTTAATATGAGTAAAAAACAGAAACCATTTGCGCGCAACACACGCAACATTACCCGACTGTTTGAAATTCTGACCTATTATTCAGAAACATTCCCCGAACAGAAAACGGCTTTGTCCATCAAAACCAGCAAAGGTTGGGTTTCCTATTCGCCAGCAGATTACCTGCGAATCACCAACAATTTGAGTTATGCCTTCATCAAGCTCGGCATCATGCCCGGCGACAAAGTGGGTATCATCTCCACCAACCGTCCCGAATGGAACATGCTGGACATGGCCATCATGCAGATTGGTGCCATCACGGTTCCAGTTTATCCGACTATCAGCGAAGACGACTACAAATACATTATCAACCACTCCGAGATGAAACTTGCTGTGATTGAGGGACATGAGGTGATGACCAAATTCAGTAACATTCTGGATGAAACGCCCAACCTCAAGATGGTTTACACTTTCAAAGACCGTAAACGTTTCCCGTATTTCGCTCAGCTGGTACAGTTAGGTGAGGAGAACCAAAATCCTGAGGAGTTGCAACGCAGAAGAGACAATGTGAAACCCGACGATTGCAGCACCATCATGTACACTTCCGGCACCACGGGCTTGCCCAAAGGCGTAATGCTGTCTCACTTTAATATTGTAAGCCAGTTGATGAACCTCAGACAAACGCCGGCGCTCTGGTCCGACAAAGCGTTGAGCTTCCTGCCGTTGTGCCACGCCTACGAGCGTATGCTGGTGTTCCTGTATCAATATCTGGGCATGACCGTTTATTACGTGCAGAGCCTAGCCACCATCGGCGAGAACATCAAGGAAGTAAAACCGACGATGATGTCTGCCGTGCCGCGCGTGCTGGAGAAGATGTTCGACAAAATCATGAGTGCGCAGAAGAATATGAGTCCGCTGCCACGCAAGATTTTCACCTGGGCTATGGATTTGGCACAGCAATACAAGTTACAAGACGAAAACAGAACTGGCTGGTACAACTTCCGCCACTGGTGGGCAGACAAGTTGATTTACAGAAAGATCCGTAAGAACGTGGGTGGCAACTTCGACATCGTGGTGTCAGGCGCCGCCAGCATCCAACCCAGACATGCAGCTTTCTTCTCCGCCATCGGCATGCCAGTGTTCGAGGGTTACGGCGCTACGGAGACTTCTCCCGTCATTGCCGTGAGCTGCCGCGACCGTAACGGTCGTGAAGTAGGCACGGTGGGCTTCCCGCTCCCGGGCGTAGAGGTGCGCATCGCTGACAGCGGCGAAATCCTCTGCCGCGGCCACAACGTGATGATGGGCTACTACAAAGCCCCTGATCTCACCGCCGAGGTCATCGACGATGAAGGTTGGTATCATACCGGCGACACGGGCAAGTTCACCCAGTTCGGTCAAGTGGTCATCACCGGCCGTATCAAGAACCTGTTCAAGACCTCCTTCGGCAAATACGTGAACCCGCAGATCATCGAGGAAAAATTCTGCGAATCTCCGTTCATCGAAAATATGGTTGTGGTAGGCGAAAACCAGAAGTTTGCCGCCGCTATCATCTCTCCGGATTTCGAATATCTGAAATCTTGGTGCCGCCAGAACAACATCCCTTGCGAAAGCAATGAGGAAATGGTGAAGCACAGCGAAGTGAACCGCGTGTTTGCACAGGAAATTGCCAAATACAACCCGTTGTTCGGTGCCGCTGAGCAGATCAAGAAGTTCGAAATCGTGCCCGAAGCTTGGACTCAACAGAACAACATCCTCACCCCGACACTGAAGGTGAAACGTTTCATCGTCCAAGAAAAATACAAAGATTTGATTGACGGTATCTATAAATAATTCATTTTCTGTGAATTAATAAAAAAGCTTCATTGTCAGGCCAGCCTTGAACAATGAAGCTTTTTTTCGTACCTTTGCCGCCGTTAAAAAAAATAACGCATTATGGCAGCAATTACCCATACAGATTTCAATTTTCCCAAACAAAAAAGCGTTTATCACGGCAAAGTTCGTGATGTTTACAATATCAATGACGAAGTTTTGGTGATGGTCGCCTCCGACCGCATCTCCGCTTTCGACGTCATCTTGCCCAAAGGTATTCCTTGCAAAGGCCAAATCCTCAATCAGATAGCAGCCAAATTCTTGGATGCTACGCAAGACATCTGCCCCAACTGGAAATTGGCCACGCCCGACCCGATGGTCACCGTGGGTGTGATGTGCAAAGGCTTTCCAGTAGAGATGATCGTACGCGGCTATCTGTGTGGTAGCGCTTGGCGCTTCTATAAGAACGGCGGTCGCAACCTCTGCGGCAACATCCTGCCCGAGGGCATGCGCGAAAACCAAAAGTTCCCCGTCCCCATCATCACTCCGACCACCAAGGCCGAGCAGGGCGAACACGACGCCGACATCTCCAAGGAAGAGATTTTGGCTCAAGGACTGGTTTCTCCCGAAGATTATGCCGTGATTGAGGACTACACGATGAAACTGTTCCAACGCGGCACCGAAATCGCTGCCAAACAGGGACTTATCCTTGTGGACACCAAATACGAATTCGGCAAGGCTGGTGACAAAATCTACCTCATCGATGAAATCCACACACCCGACTCCTCCCGCTATTTCTACGCTAAAGGTTACGAAGAGAACTTTGCTCAGGGTCTGCCGCAAAAACAGCTCTCCAAGGAGTTTGTACGTGAGTGGCTCATGGCCAACGGATTCCAAGGGCAAGAAGGTCAGCAGGTGCCAGAAATGACCGAAGAGGTCGTGAACGGCATTACGAACCGCTACATCGAACTTTATGAGAACATCACGGGCGAGAAATTCGTGCCCGCCGACACGGAAAACGCGGAGGAGAGAATTTACAAGAATGTGATGAAGTGGCTGGGAAAGAGAGATTAGAGATTAAAGATTAAAGATTAAAGATTAGAGATTAGAGAAAAAACGATAATAAAATGGAATTAGCTTCTAAATACGATCCGAGAATTGTTGAAGACAAATGGTACCAATATTGGATGGACCACCGCATGTTTCATTCCGAGCCGGACAGCCGCCCGGCCTACACCATCGTGATCCCCCCGCCAAACGTGACGGGCGTGTTGCACATGGGCCACATGCTCAACAACACCATCCAGGACGTGCTGATACGCAGGGCGCGCATGCTCGGATTCAACGCGGTGTGGGTGCCCGGCACCGACCACGCCTCCATCGCCACCGAAGCCAAGGTGGTGAACATGCTCAAAGAGCAGGGCATCGACAAGAAGGACCTCACCCGTGAGCAGTTCTTGGAACATGCCTGGAAGTGGAAAGAGAAGCACGGCGGCATCATCCTCCAGCAACTTCGCAAGTTGGGCGCCTCCTGCGACTGGGAACGCACCAAGTTCACCATGGACGAGGACCTTTCCGAGGCCGTGATTGACATCTTTGTGGATTTGTACAACAAAGGCAAGATCTACCGTGGCGTGCGCATGGTCAACTGGGACCCCAAAGCGCTGACCGCCGTTTCCGATGAGGAGGTGGTTTACAAAGAGCTGCAGTCCAAGCTTTACTACGTGCGCTATGCCATCGAAGGCGAGCCGGGCGAATACATCACCATCGCCACCACACGCCCCGAAACCATCTTGGGCGACACGGCCATCTGTATGCATCCGGAGGACGAGCGTTACGCCAAGTACAAGGGCAAACGCGCCATTGTGCCACTCGTAAACCGCTCCATCCCATTGATTTACGATGAGTACGTAGAGCGCGAGTTCGGCACAGGTGCACTGAAAATCACACCCGCGCACGACATCAACGACTACAACCTCGGCATCAAGCACCATCTGGAGACCATCAACATCTTCAACGACAACGGCACGCTGAGCGAAGCCGCACAGTTCCTGGTCGGCATGGACCGCTTCGAGGCCCGCAAGGCTATCATCCCGTTGCTGGAAGAGGCCGGCAGCATGGTCAAAATCGAGGATTATGTCAACAAGGTAGGCTTTTCCGAGCGAACCAACGAGGTGATTGAGCCCAAACTCTCCATGCAATGGTTCTGCAAGATGGACGAGATGGCCAAACCCGCTTTGGAAGCCGTAATGAAGAACGACATCAAATTCTATCCGGATAAATTCAAAAACACTTACGCTCACTGGATGGAGAACGTGAAGGACTGGTGTATCAGCCGCCAGCTTTGGTGGGGACACCGCATCCCGGCGTTCTACCTGCCGAACCACGAATTTGTGGTGGCGCACAACATCGACGAGGCCCTCAACATCGCCAAACAGAAATATCCTGAATTGAATCTGACGAAAGAGGATTTGAAGCAGGACGAGGATGTGATGGACACTTGGTTCTCCTCCTGGCTGTGGCCGCTCTCCGTGTTCGATGGCATCCGCAAGCCCGACAACCCGGAAATCAACTACTACTACCCCACCTCCGCGCTGATCACGGCCCCGGACATCATCTTCTTCTGGGTGGCCCGTATGATCATGGCCGGTCTGGAGTGGCGCGGCATGATTCCGTTCAAGGATGTCTATTTCACCGGAACAGTGCGCGACAAGCTGCATCGCAAGATGTCCAAGTCGCTCGGCAACTCGCCCGACCCCATCATGCTGATGAAGAAATACGGCGCCGACGGCGTGCGTTTCGGCATGCTGCTCAGTTCTCCGGCGGGCAACGACCTGCTGTTCGACGAGGCACTGTGCGAACAGGGCCGCAACTTCAACAACAAGGTATGGAACGCCTTCCGCTTGGTGAAAGGCTGGTCTGTTGATGACAGCATCCCGCAACCGTTGCACACCCAATTTGCCGTAGCTTGGATGAAAGAGCGCATCAACGAAGTGCTCACCGACATGGAAGAGGATTTCAAAAACTACAAGCTTTCCGAAGCGCTCATGTCCATATACAAGTTAGTGTGGGACGATTTCTGCTCCTGCTTCCTGGAGATTGTGAAGCCCGGCTTCCAACAGCCCGTTGACGGCACCACTTTCAAGGAGATCACGGACATCTTCGAGACATTGGTCACCATCATGCATCCGTTCATGCCGTTCATCACAGAAGAGTTGTGGCACGCTCTGCGCGACCGCGCCGACGGTGAGGCCCTCATGCTGGCACAGATGCCCGCATGCACACCCGTGAACCACGACCTGCTGAAACGCTTCGCCAACGCGCGCAGCGTGATTGAGCAGATCCGTCATATCCGCTCCGAGAAGAACATCGCGCCAAAGAATGCCCTCAACCTGATGATTCACAGCAACAATCCCGCTGACGAAGAGGCCGAGGCCGTCATCTCCAAGCTCGCCAACATCGGACAAATCCAGCATGTGGCCGAGAACGCGGAAGTGAACGGCGCCTCCTTCATCGAAGAGCAAACCAAATACTCCGTTCCATTGGAGGGCTTGGTAAATGCCGAAGAAGAGGTTAAGAAATTAGAGGCAGAACTGAAATACACGGAAGGATTCTTGCAAGGTGTGATGAAGAAACTCTCCAACGAGCGTTTCGTAAGCAACGCCCCGCAGAATGTGGTGGATATGGAGCGCAAGAAACAGGCCGATGCAGAGGAGAAAATCCGCATCATCAAGGAGCAACTTTCAAAACTGCAATAGTATGATGGCGGTATTTCGTTTTTTTCTGCTGCTGGCCATCTGCCTGATTCCATTCGTCTTCCTTGACATCAAGGAGCGCTTCCCCATCATGGTGGGCATCACCTTAGCGGTGACGCTGGCCTACTGGCTGGGGTATGCGCTGCTACAGCGAAAGAAGAAACGCGATAATTTGTAGAGACGCGCCATAGCACGTCTCTACAGGGATTTCCCTGTCGCATTGTGACACCGTTTCGCGGCGGGTTGGTTCAGTGCCTTGTAGCACACCTTTCGCGCGCCGCGATGTTAGCCTATCGCACCATTCATCCCCCCACACTGCGGCCTACGGCCTTGTGCGGGGTAAAGAAAAGGGTCGTCCCTCCGGGACGTGTTCCATTCCCTATGTACCCTTTTACCCCTTGTTCCCCCTGCACCAAAAATAGAAACGGTCTCCGACAAATGTCAGAGACCGTTTCTATTTTACAAAATCCGTATCGGATTATTTCCGGATATCCATTTCGTTGAGCAGATAGCCTGCGCCACCGAACTTGTCGATAACGAAGAGCACGTAGCGGGAATCCACATTGATACAACGTTGCAGGGCCGTGTTGAATACGATGTCGCTGGACAGAGCTTCCCAGTTGCCATCGAAGGCCAAACCGATAAGCTCGCCGTCAGCGTTCATGATCGGGCTGCCGGAGTTACCGCCGGTAATGTCGTTGTTGGAGAGGAAACACACATGCAATTCACCGTCTTTGTCAGCATATTGGCCGAAATCACGGTTCACGATGAGCTGTTTCAGCTTGGCAGGCACGTCAAACTCGAAATCGCCCGGTTTTTCTTTCTCCAGAATACCCTTGGTCGTGGTAAAGTAGTTGTAATGTACACCATCGGCAGGATAGTAGTCGCACACGGTACCGAAAGTGGTACGCATGGTGCTGTTGGCATCCGGGTACATCGGTGTATTGGCGTTCATTTCCTTCAGAGCGGCGATGAAAGTACGACGCGGCACTTCCAACTGCTCTTCCGTCTGGAAAACAGAAGAGTTCAGCATCAGATATTGAAGCACGGCTTGAGCATATTGGTAAGCAGCATCTTTTTCCAAAACCTTTTCAGAAGGAGCATTCACAAATTTCTCAAAATTATCCTTGCTGATGAAAATGGAGTTTAGCAATGCCTTTTCAAAAGCATCGTAATTGCCTTTGAAATTCTTGGTGAAGAAAGTCAGGTCAGGACGGTTGGCTTCGCTGTGCTTGTTCCAAGTCTTCAGAGCTGCTACCACAATCTTCGCTTCCGTAGCAGGATCAGTATCGTTGTTGTATTTGTCGAAAGCTTTCAGCAATCTCTCAATTTTCTCGCTGTCAAATTTCTTCTCCCCTTTCTTCAGATGGACAAGAGAACTCATGCGCAAAGTGGCCAACATGGTAGGAGAAGCGGAGAATTGCAGGTTGCCGTTCATCACGGATTTATACTTGGCACCATCTGCACCCTTGCATATTTTTTCAATTTCGCTCAAGCAATTGCCATATTTTTCCTTGCGGTCTCTATTGGCATTGATCCATTTTGTAAGCTCAGCCTCTTGTTTGGCTTTGGTCTCCACCACCTTGAGGGCTTTCAAGCTCTGCACCTCGCCGTGTTGGTTTTTCCAGTAGTTAGCCAGACCGGCATGTTTGTCTGCATACTGCAAATGCACCTTTTGGGAAGATTCCATAGCATCGTGCATCACGGGAAGAAGCTCATCCAGCGGTTCGTAGATAGCGGGAGCATTGATGGCAATCTCGTTCTCCACCTCGTAAGAAGTCATGAAACGGTTGGTGGTGCCAGGGTAACCCCAAATCATGGTGTAGTCGCCAGGCTGGTAGCCCTTCAAGCTGATAGGCAGAAAATGTTTCGGATGGAAAGGCACATTGTCTTTGGAATATTTGGCCGGAGAACCGTCAGGAGCGGTGTAGATACGGAACACGGTGAAGTCGCCCGTATGGCGAGGCCACATCCAGTTGTCAGTGTCACCACCAAATTTGCCAATGGCAGAAGGCGGAGCCACCACCAAACGCACATCTTCGTAAGTGGTATAGATGAACATGTAGTATTCGTTGCCCTCATAGAAGGGTTTTACCACCACTTTGTAGCGGCCGTTTTCGGAATTTTCCTTTTGCAATTTCTTGATGGCAGCAGCCACAGCTTTCTCACGGTCGGCTTCGGCGGTCTTGTCATCCACATCCTTCAGGACGATGGAAGTCACATCTTCCATTCTTTCCAGAAAGTTGACATAAAACTCTGCAGGGAGTTCTTCTTCCTTGCTCATGGCAAAGAAACCATTGTTGAGATAGTCGTGCTCCACGGTGGAAAGGGCTACCACGGAAGAATAACCACAGTGGTGGTTCGTGAACATAAGGCCGTCGCGGGAAACCATCTCACCCGTGCAGAAACCATCGCCCAGTTGCACGATAGCGTCCTTTAAAGAAGAGTTGTTGATGTCGTACAGCTGCTCTGCAGTCAAGTGCAGACCAAGCTTTTGCATGGTAGCGTAGTTGTAGTTCTTGATAAACATCGGCAGCCACATACCCTCATCAGGAGGATTGATGGCGAATGCGGATGCGCAAAACACTGTCAAAACAGCCATTGACAGCAGCTTTTTCTTGAATAATGATAATACTTTCATATTTGTTATTTTTTAGTTTGTTATGTATCTGATTAGGTGAAACAGGGATCAGGATACAGGGGTCAGTCTTCAGTCTCTGGTCTATAGTCTCCAGTCTCAATTTCCTTCGGTTCTTCTTTAAAGATGCGTTTATTAAAGATGATGACCAAGGCCACGCCTACGGTGACGCAGGAGTCGGCGAAATTGAAAATGGCGGGGAAGAAATAGGTGCCGCCCCACAGCGGGAAGTTTTCGGGAATGGGGAAGAGTCTAACGTAAATCATATCCACCACCTTGCCGTACATAAACGGGGCATATCCACCGCCTTCGGGGAACATGGCCGCCACGGCAAGAGGCGTGCTCTCATTGAAAATCACGCCATAGAACATGCAATCGATGATATTGCCCAGTGCTCCGGCGATGATGAGGCAAAAAGTGATCAGGACAGGAATGTCCATCTTGTCGCGCTTGATCATGCGGTGCATGTACCAGCAGAGGAAGGCCACCAGCACCACGCGCAGCAGGGTGAGCATCAGCTTGCCGAAGTTTTGTCCGAAGCTGAGCCCGAAGGCCATGCCCGGATTTTCCACAAAGTAAAGATTGAGCCAGTTTCCCAACAATGGGATGGACTCTCCTAAGGCCAAATGAGTCTTGACCCAGATTTTCAGAATCTGGTCCAGTATAATCAAAACCACTATGATAGCACTGGCAACAATGCTATATCGCCTACCCTTTTCCAACGTTTACTTCTTTTTTTCGTTCAGTTTGGATTCCACATCCAAGGTTGCATGAGGCACGATTCTGAGGCGTTCCTTGGGAATGAGCTTGCCCGTGATGCGGTCAACGCCGTAGGTCTTGTTCTCGATGCGAACCAAAGCGGCTTCCAGATTTGCGATATATTTGTCAAGTCGGCCGGCCAGACGGCTGTTTTCCTCTTTGGAGAGCACTTGGTTGCCATCCTCCAGATTTTTGAAAGTGGGGGCGGTATCCATCGTATCATTGCCGGCGTTGCTGTAGGCTTCTTGATAAACCTCCATAGCCTTTTTGGCTTCAGCAATCTTCTTTTCTATCAATTCTTTGAATTCCGCCAAATCCTCATCAGAATAGCGGTTTACAACATGTTCGGTCATAATCTGTATATTTACGTTTATTGATGCCGCAAAGATATACAATTTTTGGAAACCATCTATTATCGCACCAATTTCACTACCTGATGCTGGCCTTTGGAATTGGTGATCTTCAGGATATAAAAGCCTTTGCTGTAGGGGAACTCATGGCGCAAGGTGTGTGCTCCGGCGGTCAGCGCTTCCTCGAAAGCACCCACCCGCTTTCCATCAATGGAGAAAATCTCGAACCGGTACACATCAGGCTCCTCGGTCTGCATGAGGACCTCCAACTGCCCACGCACAGGATTGACTACTCGCAATTGATAGTCAGCAATATACGGGCTCACACCCACCTGCGCGTCAACTTGGAATTCCGCGATGACCGGCAAGTGGTCCGACTGGTTGTACAAAGCCTGGGCCACATTCTGCGGCACAGAATTGTTCTGCGGGGAAATAACCGTGCCGTTGAACCTATTGCCGTCCTGCCCGAGCGCATGGTACGTCTCCGGCAACACGCGCACCCGGTCGCTGCCGTAATACACATACGGCGACACCAAAATGATGTCGAAACGGTCGTCCAAACCGCCGGAGGAAAAACAACCGTTGTCGTAGTTAGAACTATGCGTGGACTGCGTGTGCAAATCCGCGAACTGCGAGTTGTTGTTCCAGTTTCCGGGACGGTTAATGGGATCATACAGACGATAAAGACTGTTGCTGTAGTTGACCATTTCCTGATAGGCAGGTTCGGAAGAACCATACACGTTAAAGTCGCCGGACACCACATGGTTGCCCGGAATTCCCAACGAGGCCAACTTGTTCATCAGCTTCTGGGTCTGCATCAGTCGCGCTGCCTGGTTGTCTTCCGAGCTACCCGCTTTGAGATGCATAATCCAGAAGGTTATGAATACCGTATCGCCTTGCGCCAAATTATTGGCATTGTAATACAGGGTGTAACCGTTGATATCACGATAGGAGGTAGTGATATAGGTATGCTTATAAAATGACAGCTTGCACGAATTGTAGTACAACATATTGGCGATGTAACCGCCCGAGTAGCTGGTGAGCGGCCCGCGCCGGTAGTAATCTACTCCCTGGGTGTTGATGGCATTGTTCAGGAGCCGGTCAGCGTATGTACTGTTGCTGCCCATCTCACACACACAGAACACATCCGGCATCACATAATGGAAAATAGTCTCGATGTAGCCATCTTTTGCATCCAAATTGTTGGTGACGGCATTACAGTCCGAGACACCCGAAGTGGAGGTGTAGTACATCAGGTTATATTGCATCATTTTCAAGGTATCTTGCGCAAAAGTATTGCACAGTAACAGAAAAAGGAACAAACCTGTCCCCAAAAACTTTCTTCTCATGGCTGTTATTTCCATTTAAATGTGTTTACAAAATGCATGGCATCTTCGCGCAAATATTGGATCACCGGCTCCAAGGAGTCGTTGTTGGGCGCAAAGTTGAAATAGAGCGTGGAGCGCAGGAACTGGTGCGTGCTGTCGGTCATCCAGAACATGAGCGGCGTGGCCACATCACGTCCGGCAATGTCGTAAATCTGACCCCACAAGCGGGATTCTGGATCCTGGATGACAGAATATTCCACATCGTCCGCTTTCTGATAATGGAATTTCACCATTTTCTCCTCGTAGATAATCTTATTGCGTAAAGAATCTGCGCGCGGAACTGTCAAATAGGTGATTTTGAACGTAGCGTTCAACGCGGGATAATCCAAATCCACCCAGTAGGAACCATCCTGTTGGGGACGGATGGAAAGTTGCGCCGCCTCCGACTGCTCAAACGTAAACGGCAGCGTGGTATCCACCTGCTGATAGTTGTGTTCGGGTAAATCTATACGAAAATACGCCACCGGTTTGGGGGTTTCCACCTGACGACGGCCACATGAACACATCAGCAGCAGGAGGAATAGTCCGAAGGACAATCCCAAGACCAAACGGGAAGCGAATTTCATGAAAAAGTACAGTTTATGCTATAGATAACTCTTTAAATTCTTGTTCTTGCTGTTCTGACGCAAACGTTTCAAAGCGCGCTCCTTGATTTGGCGCACACGCTCGCGGGAGAGTTCCATGCGATCGCCGATTTCGTCCAACGTGTGCTCGTGCGTGGTGTCGATGCCGTAGAAAAGTTTCAACACTTCGCGTTCCTTCTCGGGAAGGGTCTTCAACACATCGTGAATCTCGGAAGAGAGCGACTCGTTCATCAGAATCTTGTCGGTGTCCTCGTCGTTGTCGTGCACGAAGATATCCACAAAGCGGGTCTCCTCATTCGGAGAGATAGGCGAGTCAATGGACTGCGGGTGGTTGTTCATCTTCATGATTTCGGAAACCTTATAGACGGGCATGTCGATGGCCTCCGCAATCTCTTCGGTCGTGGGCATACGTTTGAATTGTTGCTCCAAACGGGCGGTCTCTTTCTTGATTTTGTTGATGACACCCACCTGGTTCAACGGCAGACGCACAATACGCGACTGGTCGGCGATAGCTTGCAGGATGGACTGACGAATCCACCACACCGCGTAGGAGATGAATTTGAAACCACGGGTCTCGTCAAAACGTTTGGCGGCCTTGATAAGTCCCACATTGCCTTCATTGATTAAGTCCTGAAGGCTAATACCTTGATTCTGATATTGTTTTGCCACTGAAACCACAAAACGCAAGTTGGTGGTAGTCAGTTTGTTCAGTGCCTCTTCGTCGCCAGCCTTGATTTTACGGGCCAGCTCCACTTCCTCTTCGGCACTAATCATGCTTTCCTTACCAATGTCGGCCAAATAACGGTCCAATGAAGCCGAATCACGATTGGTAATGGATTTGGAAATTTTTAATTGTCTCATATATTATATTGTAAAGTTTTGATACGAAAAAAGTTAGGAGTTAACAATGAGCAGTTAGGAGTTAGGAGTTAGCAGTTAGAAGTGAGAAGTTGGGAGTAGATTTCAATTCTTAATCTTCTAATCTTCTAATCTTTTAATCTCTTAATCTATTAATCTCTCATAATGTCCGTTGTACCTTCATTATTCAATAAAGTTACATTTTTCGTGATTTTTTCGTGGTTTCGGACGATATTTACCTGCACTTTATCGCCAGGCGATTTGGTTTTGAGCACGCCGCGCACCTCTGCAAGGCTGTTTACAGGCATTTTGTCAATATGCGTAATGACATCTCCCTCTTGAAAATCGTTTTTCGCTGCAGCACCATCTTCCGTCACATCAGCGATATAGACACCTCTCACATCGTCCAGCCCGTACTCCTTAGCCAACGACGCGTTGAGTTCCGCGATGGAAACGCCCAAATAGGCCTGCTGCACTTTGCCGTATTCTTTCAGGTCGAAGTAGATTTTTTTCACGATGTTAGACGGTATTGCGAACGAGTAGCCAGTATAGTAGCCATTGCCAGAGGCGATAGCCGTGTTAATGCCCACCAGTTTGCCAGAGGCGTTCACCAGAGCGCCGCCGCTGTTGCCGGAGTTGACGGCCGCATCGGTCTGCAAGTAGGTTTCCTCCGTCTTGTGTTGGCGCGAGTTAATATCCAGCTGGCGTGCCTTGGCGCTGATGATGCCGGCAGTGACCGTGGAGGTGAGGTTCATCGGGTTGCCGACTGCCAGCACCCACTCGCCGATTCTCACGGAGTCGGAGTTGGCAAAGGTGAGGTAGGGCAGGTCCTCGGCATCAATCTTGATGAGGGCGAGGTCTGCGCTGGGGTCAGTGCCGATGATCGTGCCATTGAATTCGCGCTTGTCATTGAGCGTGATGGTGGCTTTCACAGCATCCTCCACCACGTGGTTATTGGTGATAATGTAGCCGTCGGAGGAGACAATCACGCCGGAGCCGGCAGCCTGCACCGGGTACATGCTGGGCGCGGAACCGAAGAAATGCTCCCATATCGTACCGCCGAAAAAGTCGTCCCACGCGGAATTTTTCTGCGTAAATTCCGTCTTAATATACACGACAGCATTGACAGATTTCTCCGCAGCGACTGTCAAATCCACATATCCGCCTCCTTTGGAAGCAGATTGCGCATTAGCAAAATTCGGACATCCGACAAATACTATCAAGCTGATAATTAAACCGTTAAATATGTTTTTCACTTTCATAACACCTGAATGTTTTTCTAAAAATGCGGATAAATAACGAAGATGTTCAAAAAAAATTGCAATAATGATGCCAGAGTAAATAATTTTTTCTATTTTTGCCGCCCCAAAAAAATTAAAAATAAAACTCTTAAAAAATGTACGCAATTGTAGAAATAGCCGGGCAACAATTCAAGATTGAAAAAGACCGCAGAGTCTATGTTCAACGCCTTCAGGCTGAAGAAGGTTCACAGGTCAAGTTCGACCGCGTGTTATTAGTTGACAATGACGGTTCCGTGAAAGTTGGTACCCCCACCGTTGCAGGTGCTGCCGTTACCGCTACCGTTCTCAAACACCTCAAAGGTGACAAAGTTCTTGTTTTCAAGAAAAAAAGAAGAAAAGGTTATCAGAAGTTGAACGGCCATCGCCAGTTCCTCACTTCCATCAAAATTGATGACATTACCTTATAATTTAGTAGTAAACGAAAAAAAATAAAAAGTTATGGCACATAAAAAAGGTGTCGGTAGTTCACAGAACGGCCGCGAATCACACAGCAAGAGATTAGGTTTGAAAATTTTTGGCGGTCAATTCGCCAAAGCCGGCAACATCATCGTCCGCCAAAGAGGTACGGTTCACAACCCTGGCCAGAACGTGGGCATGGGCAAAGACCATACGCTGTTTGCCTTGGTTGACGGTATTGTCTCCTTCAAGAAAACCTACAAGGATAGATCATACGTGTCTGTAACTCCCGTTCAGGAGTAAGCAGATTCTATGATATTTTGTTCATAATGTTTGATTTTAAATAAAGCCGCTTTTCAGCGGCTTTATTTTTTTTAATTCCCCTTCTATTTTAGAAGGGGTGGCCAACGGCCAGGGTAGTAATATAGATATCCTTCCCCATTATACAACTACCCCGCCCTACGGGCACCCCTTCTTGAAAAGAAGGGGAATTCCAGATGTCAGAACTGCTGCGATGTGAACAATCTGCTAACAGTTTACTATTTCAACGCCTCCACAGCCTGTTTGATGCGGCGGCAGGCCTCTTTGAGCTTGTCCTCTGACGTGGCATACGAGAGACGGATGCAGTCATCATCACCGAAGGCGCTGCCTTGCACGGTGGAGACACTGGCATCCAACAGAATGTAGAAAGCCAAATCTTTGGAGTTCTCAATCAAAGTCTTGCCATACTGCTTGGCAAATTCGGAGTCGGCAGGAGCATTCTTGCCGTAAAGGCTCTTGACCTTCGGGAAGAAATAGAAAGCACCCTGCGGCAGGCAAACCTCGAAGCCCGGAATCTCTTTCAACAGGCCGAACACCAAGTCTCTTCTCTGCTTGAAGATGTTGCGCATGCCGATAATATCTTCGGAAGTCTTGGGATCGAGTTCCATGGCGCAAAGGGCTGCGCGCTGGGAGATGGAGCCCGTGGCGGAAGTAATCTGGCCCTGCATCTTGTTACAAGCCTTGGCCACCTCAACGGGAGCACCGATGAAACCGATACGCCAGCCGGTCATGGCAAAGCCCTTGGCCACACCATTCACGGTGACCACCTGATCCTTCACGAAGTCGAATTGGGCAATGCTCTCGTGACCGCCCACAAAGTTGATGTGCTCGTAAATTTCGTCCGACATGACCATCATCTGCGGATGTTTGGCAATCACTTCAGCCAATGCGCGCAACTCTTCCTTGGAATAGACCATACCCGTGGGGTTGGAAGGGCTGCTGAACATCATCAATTTCGTTTTCGGCGTAATGGCAGCCTCCAGTTGCTCCGGCGTGATTTTGAAATCATTTTCCAACTTGGCCGGTACATACACACACTTGCCTTCGGCCATCTCCGCGATAGCACGGTAGGAAACCCAGTAAGGGGTGGGGATGATAACCTCGTCGCCAGGGTTCACGAGGGACATGACCACCTGATAGATGGACTGTTTTCCGCCCGTAGATACCACGATCTGGTTGGGGGCATAGTCGAGGTTATTGTCGCGTTTGAACTTGGCGCTGATGGCCTTCAACAGGTCAGCATAACCCGGCACTGGAGGGTAGTGGGTGAAATTGTCATCAATAGCCTGTTTGGCGTACGTTTTCACCGTTTCCGGCGTGTTGAAATCGGGTTCGCCAATGCTCAGACTGATCACATCCTTGCCTTTTTCCTTCAGCTCACGTGCCAAAGCCGTCATAGCCAGCGTTTCAGAAGCCGCCATGGTGGTAACTCTTTTTGAAAGTCTTTCCATATTTTTATTGTGTTAGATATTTTCTCAAACGGGGGTGCAAAAGTACGAAAAATAGGAAACAGTTGATAGGGATCAGGGTATAGAAAAAGGAGGCGAATTACTTCGCCTCCTTTTCATTATGAATTTGTGAAATGATTACTTCTTCACAATGCGTTTGGTCACCATACCCTTGTCAGTAAAGATACGGGCAAAGTAGGTGCCGGAAGCGTTGCCAGTCAGGTCAAGTTCGGCACTGTTGTCGTCAACCTTGACTGAGGTAATCAACTTGCCATACACATCATAAACCTCGACATTTTCGATTCTCAATTCTGAATTCTCGATTCTGAATTTACCAGTGGTCGGGTTAGGATACACAGCGGTGTTGTACACATAGTCGTTCACACCCACGATGGTGAAGGTGACGTGGTTGGACTCGTTGCTCTCCTCTTCGCCACAGTTGGCCACCACAAAGGCCTCATATGCCACATCCGTAGCAAGGTCGGTGATGGTGTAAGGTTTCGTGGAGGTGGTCACAGTTGACCATGCAACAGCGCTTGCTTGCTTGAAGCTGATAGTCCAGTTGTCGGGTGTACCCTCTTGGTTCCAATCCAAAGTGGCGTTGGTGCCGGAGAGGGAGACCGTCAAGTTGGTCGGTGCATTGCAAGGTTCTGGAGGTGTCTGAGCACTGTCGCAGCCTATCTGGATCTCGAAGCCGGAATAGGTCGTACTTGCGTCTGTATGGAAGTACACTGTCAACGGACCCGTAGTGGACACGACATCCAGATTGCCGCTGTTGTCGGTATGGCTGTCAAACAGAAGGGTACCGTCTGTCGTACTGCCATCGAAAATCTGGAGATAGTCCCATCTGGTGGATGTGCCTGTCTCTATGCTGTATGTACCTGTCAGGTGTACAAACAGACCAGCCACGTCGGGATTCACTACCAGAGTGGAGTTGCAGCTGTTAGAATAGTTGCCACTGACACCGCCGTCATCATAGATGACACCACCGCACATAGTTATGGTGTTGGTTCCGCTGACGGGCATGATGTAAGAACCCGGTGTTGCTGAAACCATATTACTCCAATCACTCTCGTCACCGCCACCGCAGTTAGCGCGCACGCGGAAGTCATATACAGTACCTGAGGCCAAACCTGTGATGGTGTACGGATTGGTGGTTACGGCTACCGTAGTGCCGGTTCCCGGAGTGAAGCCTTGTGCACCATATTCAATATCCCAACCCGTAGCAGTACCGTTCTCTGTCCAGGACAAAGTTGCAGAGGTGTTGTCGCAAGTGACATTGAGGTTGGTAGGTTTCAGACAGGAAGGCATAACGTCAATCTCCAAGTTGTCCACATAAGCATAACAAGAAGTTGTTGTATAAGCATTCTTGAAGGCAATATAATGACCATCTCCTTGGTAACCGTTCAGATACACAACTTGATCACTCCAGGAAGAATAAGAGGAAGGATCAGGAATAATTGTGTCAACAGGAACGAACGTAGCCGCAGAATCAGGATTCGTCATCACACCCACAACAAGTCTATCGCTAGCATAATAAGCCTTATACTTGAATGAAACTTGCAGCGTGTTAATGGCGATGGCTTCATCAAATTCCGGGGTGATAGCCATGTTGTACGTACCGGAAGTACCTGCGTAGAAATACAGGAGACCAGGAGCACTGAAACCACCGCTGTTGACGTACGGACGATCACCGGAAGTGTACGTGTTGATCTTGCCCCAGCACATCGGATAGACATCAGTACCTGTTCCGTAAGTGTCGAAGTAATCCACAAACGGAAGTGTGCTGATGGCGCCGCATTCAGTAGTGAAGTTGGCTGTAACGGGATTACTGTATTCACCGCCGCAGTCAGAACGCATTCTGACATTGTAACGGGTGCTGGGTTGCAGGTTGGTAAGTTGCACCAAGTAGCCTGTCGGGTTGGGAACAGGAGTCCAAACAGAATCCACAGCTTTCTTATAATCCATTTCCCAAGCGGTTTCATTATAACCGTTCACCCAAATAACGTCAGCTGTAGTTGTGGTCACATTATCCACATAGAAGTTAGGTGCAACGCAAGTGACAACACTGTCGCATTCGCCACCGAACTTGACATTACAACGGTTGTATGTACGTGTTCCTGTCGGCGGGTTGGTGGGATCAGGGTTGCTGCTGTCGCTCTGATAATACATGGAACGATAGTTGGGCGTCTGGGATTGATAACGGAATGTGTAAGCGCTACCATCGTATTGATCGGAGTTATCGTCAATCACCAACACGAGGTTGTCGGTACCATTATAGTGGAAGATGCTATCCAGTGCGAACGTATTCCATCCTTGGACCGTACAGTTCATCGCACCGCTATACACCAACTGCAGGTTGCTCAACGGAACCCAAGAAGATGTAGAGGCAAAATCATCTTGTGTAGTATGACCCAAGTAAACCTTCACATTCGTTTTCTTAGTCATAGGAGAAGAATATGCATAATCGAAGGCGATAGAATTGATGTCGGTAGCACCATTCATTTCAGAAGCCAGGAAAATCTCCTGGGTATAGCAGTAGTGGTAGTAATTGTTAATTGGCACATAGTAGTTCGTAGTAGTACCTTGGTCAAACACCACTGCACCACCTGCCAGACAGAGCGTGACGAATGATTCGGTAGCAGGAACGGACATCTGACCATCACAATCAGAATACACGCGCACCTCATAGTGGGTATTCGGCTCAAGACCGGAAATCAGGTATGCATTACCGGTAACTGTAACAGGAGAAGACCATGCATCCATGCCTTGCTCAGAATATTGTAATACATATTCAGGATCTCCGAAGAGTGCATCTTCCCAAGTAACCAAGGCAGAAGCACCTTGAATTTGACTGATGGTAAGATGTCTCGGGGCAGAGCAATCAGGAGCCTCTTCCAACAATACGTCATCAAGATATACATAGTTTGTCCCCTCTGCAGGTGCTTTGAAAGCCAGATATACCGGCGTGGTATATTGTGCAGGAAGAATCACATTGAAATCCGTCCAAGTATTAGTCGTAGGAAGATCTGTTGGATTGATTTCCTTCAAAGCAACAAACGTTGTTGCATCAGTGGGGCTCGTCATAATACCAACCTGGAAACGTCCGTAGCTTGCAGAAGTCTTATACAGCTTGAAAGACAGGTTGAGCGTGTTGGCAGCATAGCTGGAGAGATCCAATTGCGGAGATACAAGCATGTTATAATAAGTAGTCGTAGCATAGTAATAGACAGCACCCACGCCAGAAGCATGTTGTGAACTGGAAATGTACGGATAAGGAGATGTGTAATTTGTCAAACGACTCCAGCAGGATGGCAGCGGGCCAGGAGTAGTAGTGGTAGATGAAGTAGCTGTTCCGTATTCATCAAAATTCTCAGCGAAGGGCACAGTGAAGAAATCAGGACATTCCGTACGGAAGTTGTAATGCATCCAAGTACTTTGATCAGATGCGTCACAATATGCCTGTACATAAATTGTGTAGAGTGTGTTCGGGGTAAGATTGCTCAACTCCACAGAGTCTTCCGTTACATACGACGGAGTTTCTGTCGTAACATCCACAGTACCGGCAGGACCATACAGATAAGCCCATTCGGTTTCATTTCTACCAGCAGTCCATTTGATAACGGCAGAAACCTCATCAATGCTAGTTGTATGAATGTTGGTTACATGAGGACAGGTCGGGATGACGTCCACTGTAATATCATCAAGATACATATAAGATGTAGCGGATTGCGGTGTACGGAAAGCAATATAGCGACCTGTGCCGGTATATGTGTTGGTGAGGAATTCTCCCATATCCCATGTGTTGATAGCACTCGGTGTGAATGTGCCAAGCACCTCAAACGTGGAGATATTCGTAGGATCAGACATGATACCCACCTCAATACTATAGCTAGCAGTGGTCTTGTAAGCATAGAACTGAATCATGAGGTTGTTCATTTCAATAGTCTCATCCATTCTCGGAAGAGCAAGACAAGCATAATTTGAAGAACTACCATAGAAATACATAGCGTAAGTGCCGCCTGCCATGTGTTGCGTACTACTAGGATAAGGATATGCTGTAGAGGAATTCGTCAAACGAATCAAACAAGGATCCACGGTATGAGAAGAACCGGAACCGGTAGCTGACTCAAAGCCCTGAGTGTAAGGCAATGTGGCAATGTCGGTACAAGGAACGAACACTGAGGTCATAGTCCATACACTGCTATCGGTAGAAGTACAAAGAGCACAGACGCGGAATTGATAATTTGTACCTGGATCCAAATTGGTGAATGTGTAAGTATTGTTGATCACAGAACCTTCGGAAGTCCAGTTTTGATCTGTTGACATTTTGTATTCAACTGCCCAACTGCTTTCCGTATTACCAGGAGCCCAGTTGATGGTTACCTCAGAAGTGCTGACGGAAGTAACATAAACATTGGGAGCTGCACAAACCTCAACGCTGTCGCAATCAGCACCGAACTTGATATTGCTACGGTTATACGTACGCGTACCAGATGAAGGATTGGCTGGATCTGGATTGCTGCTATCGCTTTGATAATACATCGCACGATAGTCTGGAGTCGTGGTGCTATGGAATACATACGAGGAACCGTCGTAATCACCAGAGTTGTCGTCAACGGCCAACACGAGATTATCGATACCATTATAGTGGAAAATACTGTCAAAAGCGAAAGTATTCCATCCTTGCGTACAGTTCAGCGTTCCACTGTAAACCAAATGCAAATCGCTAACCGGAACCCAAGCAGAAGTGCTGGAAAAGTCAGATTGTGTAGTATGTCCCAAATAGATATTCACATTGTCTTTGGAAGACATCGGTGTTCCGTATGAATAATAGAAAGAAACTGATCTCATGTCAGTAGCACCGTTCAGTTCTGAAGCAAGGAACAACTGCTGTGTGTAGGAATAATTATAGTAATTGCCTACTGGCACATAATAGGTAGTTGTAGAACCTGCATCAAAAACCACTTCGCCACCGGACAAACATTTGGTAAGGAACGTCCCAGTGATAGTATCGGCCTCTTGTCCATCACAATCAGCATACACGCGCACCTCATATTGAGTACTCGGTTCGAGACCGGAAAGCATGTAGGTAGTACCGGTTACCGTAACAGGTGCGGACCAGTTATCCATACCTTGCTCGGAATATTGCACCAAATAATCAGGTGTTCCGAAAACGGCCTCGTCCCAGTTAAGCAATGCTGAAGTACCCTGAACCTGGCTGACTGAAAGATGTCTAGGACCAGAACATGCAGGAGTTTCATCCAACAAGAGATCGTCAAGATATACACCGCTGGTTGCTTCAGAAGGAACTTTGAAAGCCAAATAAACCGGGTCTGCATATTCACTGGGGAGTGTCACATAGAAATCAGTCCAGGTATTAATTGACTCGATATCTGTTGAATAAATATTCTTCAGCACAACAAAAGTTGACATATCGTTAGGATTTGTCATCACACCCACCTGCATACGTCCATAGCCTGCAGAGGTCTTCAGCAGTTTGAAAGACAGGTTAAGCGTGTTGGCTTCATAGCTGGAAAGATCCAGTTGCTTGGACACAAGCATGGAGTAGGAAGAACTCGTAGCGTAGAAATATACGGAACCCACGCCGGAAGCGTGTTGTGAACTGCTAATGTAAGGATACAGTGTTGTGTTATCGGTTAAACGAGTCCAGCAGTTTGGCAGGGGACCAGGATTTGCTGTCGAAGAGGAAGTAGCCGTACCGTAGGCATCAAAAGATTCCGCAAAAGGCATGGTGTCAAAAGGTTCACAATCAGTGAAGAACGATGTGGTGACATAGGAACTGACTTCCGAACCGCAATTGGTTCTTACGTAAATGACATAACGTGTGTCGGGATCCAGATCGCCGATTTCTTGCAAGGTGTCATAATAGGTGATGTATTCAGCGCTGTCAGCTGATGTTCCGTAAGGAGCCACAGCCACATTCCACATATCATCATCTTCAGTGGCAGGATGCCAGTGGATGGTGACACTGCTGGAGGTAATCGTATCTATAGTAAGATGTGTCGGGAAACCGCAGTTTAAAGCCAAAATGGAGAGGTTGTCCACTGCAGCAGGCGGGTTGGAACCTTGAGAGCCATCATTATACCAATAGAAATACAAACGCTTGGAACCAGCATACTCGCTTGACAAATTGATATTAGCATGTTGCCAAGTATCTTGGTTATGATAATTGCCTAAAAGAACTGCATGGGCAGAAGCAGGAATTGAGCCATTTCCAGCTGTAACCACTGCCGGATCTCCAAGATAAACTTTCAAATAGTCATAACTTGCACTTTCACCTACGCTGCGCCAGTCAAAGTCAATCTGATAAGCACCTGCGCCTTGAGTGAAGTCAATATCACGATATGCCCATACATATGAAGCTGTGTGCGAATAAGCGTTGGTCACGCCATCGTCATTGGAAATGTACAATGCATTCTCTCCATCATCAGTATGGTTAACAGCGGAGCCGATAGCCCATTTATTGGTCTGGGTTCCGTTTACCAATGCCCAAGAAGCATTTTCCGTTTCGTCTTCGAAATCTTGCTCATAAGGCAATGTGGCCATAATCTGCGTGGTTGTGAAATTAGTACCCTTCCATCTGCTCACTTCACCGTCATCGCAATTGGCACGCACATAAAAATAATAGGTAGTTTGGCTGTTCAATTCTTCGGCTAAATAAAAAGTATCAGCAGCCATGTCTGTCGGCACCGTGTTGGAGTCCGGAACATCTGTCTGAGTGGAGGTTATGTAAATATCCCAGTTGGATTCCTCTCCACGAGGAGTCCAAGACAATGTAGCTGATTCATTAGTAACTTCTGAAAGAACAGGAGCATTGGGGGCAGGACAAGTAATCGGTGCCGTAACGATTTCAATCTGAATGTTGGCACGGTTGGGGCTCGTGTATTTGTTTCCAGAATAGGAACCTAAATTATAAGGATCGGGATCGGCTGAGTCGCTATGGTATGAAAGGACTGCATCCGTCGCGCTGGTGTATGCAAAATAACGGGTAGAATAACCGCTTGTGAATTCATGCATGGCAATCATAAGATTGCTGCTTCCATCGTAATAGAAGGGATTGTCAAGCGTAATGGTGGTCCATCCTTCAGTTCCGGGAATCGTCCATGTTCCAGTAAACACAATGTCTGTTTGTGAAACCTGTTCATAGTCTGTAGAGGACGAAAAAGTCGATCTGCTAACATTTTTCATGTAAAGAACAATGTTGTTGGTCTGATCGGTAGTGGTAGAAGAAGGCTTATGATAAAAACTGACAGATGTAATTGTTCCTGCAGTGTTTATCTCTGCGGCAGTATAGATCTGCTCAACAAAAGAGTAGCCCCATAGAGAGTTGAACGGTGTAACGTACGTAGTCGTTGTACCCGTTCCAATCTCAACAATGTCCTGTGCTTGCAGATATGCTGGCAGCATCGCCACAAGCATCATCAAAAGGAGAAGAACTTTTTTCATAAGCGTTTAATTTAAAGTGTTTATATTAAAAATGATTAAAGTGTTTTTTCTACTTTTAACCAAAAAACGAGCGGCAAATATATACAAAATTTCAAAAGTAACATTCGATTGTTGATATTTTTTTTATTTGTATTTTTGCACCCTCACAAAAAAAACAATAAATATTTCTTTTTATGATACCACGTTATTCCCGTCCTGAAATGAGTGCTGTCTGGACTGAAGACAACAAATTCAACGCCTATTTGAAAGTAGAGATTGAGGCTGCCGCCGCATGGAGTAAGCTCGGCGTTGTGCCCGCCGAAGATGTGCAGAAACTCAGAGACAAAGCCACGTTCAAGGTGGAGCGCATCTATGAGATTGAGCAGGAGACACGCCACGACATCGTGGCCTTCACGCGCGCCGTGAGCGAGTCTTTAGGCGACGAGAAAAAATGGGTACACTACGGGCTCACCTCCACCGATGTGGTTGATACCGCCAACGGTTACCTGCTCAAGCAGGCCAATAATATCCTCCGCGCCGATCTCCAGCGTTTCATGGAGATCTTGAAAAAGCGCGCTTTCGAATTCAAGGACACACCCTGCATCGGGCGTACGCACGGCGTCCACGCCGACATCACCTCATTGGGACTGAAATGGGCTTTGTGGTACGAAGAGATGAAGCGCAACATGGCCCGCTTCGAAGCTGCCGCCGCCGATATGGAATGCGGCAAGATCAGCGGGGCCGTGGGCAACTTCGCCAACACACCGCCGTTTGTGCAAGACTACGTCTGCGCGCAGTTGGGCATCCACTCCGCCAACATCTCCACGCAAGTGCTCCAGCGCGACCGCCACGCACACTACATGGCCACTTTGGCTCTCATCGGCTCCACTATGGAGCAGATGGCCGTGGAGGTTCGCCACTGGCAACGAACCGAATTGCGCGAAGCCGAAGAGGCTTTTGGCAAAGGACAGAAAGGCTCCTCCGCCATGCCGCACAAGCGCAATCCTATCGGTAGCGAGAACATGTGCGGGTGCGCGCGCATCCTCCGGGGCTACATGGTGAGCTCCTACGAAGACATTCCCCTGTGGCACGAGCGCGACATCTCCCACTCCTCCGCCGAGCGTATCATGCTCCCTGACGCCACCATTTTGCTGGACTACATGCTCAACCGCTTCGGCAAGATTCTGGAAAACCTCGTCGTCTTCCCGGATAACATGCTGAAACACATCTATATAACCAACAAGGTCATTTTCGCGCAACGCGTCATGACCGCTCTCATCAACAAGGGCTTCGCCCGAGAGAAAGCCTACGACCTCGTGCAGCCCATCGCTATGAAGGCCTGGTTCGACGGCCTCGACTACCAGGAACTCCTGCTCCAGAACGAGACCATCCAACAACACTTCACGCCCGACGAGCTGGCCCAATGCTTCACGCTGGAATACTACATGAAGGAGGTGCCCACTATTTTTGAGCGGGTGTTTGGGGAGTAATGGATAAGACAATAAATGTCGCAAGCGTAGAGCGAAGCGAACACCTGGAATTCCCCTTCTTTTCAAGAAGGGGTGCCCGAAGGGCAGGGTAGTTGTATAAAGAATAGCTTTCCATATTACTACCCCGGCTTACAGCCACCCCTTCTAAAATAGAAGGGGATTTTTATGCTGCAAGCAATTATGTCATTGCCTTTTTTATTATCTTTGCCCCCGTTAATGAACAAAATCTACAGAAAAGCGTAATACGATGAAAAACAACCTGAATGTCCTTGGAAACCGGAACTCTCTTTTCGATGAGTTCATTGCTGAAATCAGAAGTGCTGACGTACAGACCGACAGCATGCGCTTCCGTCGGAATCTGGAGCGTATCGGGGAGATTTTCGCCTACGAAATCAGCAAAACGATGCAATTCAAACCGCAGGAGGTCACCACTCCGCTGGGCATTGCCGAAATTCCACGCTTGATGGAAAAGCCCGTGCTGGCCACTATCCTGCGCGCCGGACTGCCCCTGCACCAGGGTATGCTCAACTACTTCGACCATGGCGAGAGCGCCTTCATCTCCGCATTCCGCAAATACTACAAGGACGGTACCTTCGAGATTCAGGTGGATTATATGTCTGCGCCAGAGTTGGACGACAAGACGCTCATCCTGGCCGATTCCATGCTGGCTACGGGCAAGTCCATGCTGCTGGCATACGAGGAGTTGCTGACAAAAGGCGAGCCGGAGCACACGCACATCGTGAGCATCATCGCCAGCCGCCAGGGCGTGGAGTATTTGCAACAGCACCTGAAACCCTCCAAATGCACCCTTTGGATTGGTGCTATTGATGAGGAACTGACCGCTCACTCCTTCATTGTGCCCGGTCTCGGCGACGCCGGCGACTTAGCCTACGGCATCAAAACATCTGATTAAAGAGAAATTATTTGATCTATAACCTGGTCGTGGGGTTCCGCAGGAACCTCATCCAGCAACTGGAAACTGAAACATATCCCGATGGTCTTCACCTCGGGATATTTTATTAGGAAACGATCGTAATACCCTTTGCCGCGACCCAATCTATGCCCTTTTCTGTCAAAAGCCATGCCCGGCACCACGATTAAATCAATGGGACCTTCATAAGGATTGTTCTCCGGCTCCAAAATATGGAAATCGCCCTCTACCATGCCGCTGCCGGCGGTCAGCTCCACCGGGATAATATCATCCCCGACGACGGTGGGCAGTATGATGCGCTTGCGACTGCGCCATTGCTCAATGAAATCCAGTGTCTGCACCTCATCGGGCAGCGAAGCATACAACATCACAATCTTTGCACGCTGAAAATCGGGATGCTCAGCCAATTTCCGCATAATCTGCACGGATTCCGCCGCCAACTGCTCTTGGCTGCACGCTTTCTTCCGCGTGCGGATCTCTTTACGAAGAATGTTTTTTTCCATCTAATGGTTTTTTTGAGAATTTAATTACTCTCGGAATTCCATTTCCATATTACTACCCCGGCTTACAGCCACCCCTTCTAAAATAGAAGGGGAATTATTTTTTCAGCACTTGCATTGCTTTCTGGATCGTCTCGTCGCTCTGGTTGACGACAGGATAGAAAGCATCGTTGTTGTACAAGTTTCTTCCAATTAAAGCTTTTATCCAAAGTTTCAATTCCTTTTTGGAATTTGCAGTGAGATGAGGCACAGGTTTCTTGGTGAGTTTCGTGTAGTAGGCCAACATCTGGTTCAGCTCCTTGTCAGAAACGGTCGCCTTTGATACGAATGTAGCCGCATCGGGGTACTGTTTTTTAAGTTCAGCTTTGTGATCGTTGGTATAGTTGAATGCAAACTGATTCAGGGCAGCAGTGTTGGCCACCGTGTAGTAACCGTCCAAATCATTGCCCTGATGGATAGGCACGAAGTAGTCGGGCATAATGCCGCCACCGCCATACACGGTGCGCCCACCCACAGTCTTGTACGCGATGGACTTGTCCTGCTTAATGCTGTCGATGTACTCCATCTCGCCGTGTGCAAGTCTGTCGTAAATCTCTTCGTAGTAAGCTTCGGTGCCATTCTTGTAGTCGCGCTGGATACAGCGGCCGCTGGGCGTGTGGTAGCGCGCGGTGGTTAGCCGAATGGTTGATTTGTCGGACAAATCGAACTGCCGCTGTACCAATCCTTTGCCAAAGGAACGGCGACCCACAATATAACCACGGTCGTTGTCCTGCACGGCGCCTGCCACAATCTCGGATGCGGAAGCACTGAAATCATCAATGAGGACGATGACCTTGCCTGTCTCAAAACCACCCTTACGGGAGGCATAGAACACCTCCGGTCGCACCTTCAAACCCTCCACGGAAACAATCTTTTGCTTATTGGGCAGCAGCTCGTCGCACACCCCGATGGCTGCGTCGAGAAAACCGCCCGCATTGCCGCGCAAGTCCAGAATAATGGCGGTCATCCCCTGCCTCTTCAGCTTGGCAATGGCCTCCTGAAACTCCTTAACCGTAGTGCTGCCGAATTCGTTCATCTTGATGTAACCCGTGTGAGCATCCACCATGTACGCCACATCAATAGTATAAGTAGGTATCACATTCCGCGTAATCTCATACGTGTAGGTGTCGCTGAAACCTGGGCGCTTAACCCCAACCTTGACTTTGGTACCCTTCTTGCCGCGCAACAGCTTGAAAACCTTGTCGTTGGTGGCACCGATGATAGACTTTCCATTTACAGAGATAATACGGTCGCCAGCGCGCACTCCTGCTTTCTCTGCCGGACCACCGGAAATGGTGGCAATCACCATCACCGTGTCGTTCATGATGTTGAACTGGATGCCAACCCCCTCAAACGAGCCTTCCAAAGATTCCATCATGGCCTTGTTTTCTGCAGGCGTGGCGTATGCGGAATGCGGGTCCAGACTGTGCAGCACCGCGCTGATGGCCTCGTCATAGATGGAGTCAACATTGACGGAATCCACATAATAGCGATTGATGTAATTCATCACCTCGTTCAGTTTATTGGTCTGATTCGTGAAAACCATGGTTTTCTTGGATGGTAGGAAATTGACCGCCACCGACACACCGAACAGGAAGGCGATGAGAAGGTATAAACCGATGATCCAATTGCTTCTTTTCATTCTTTATTCTTGTTGAGACGCACGACCGTGCGTCTTTACGATTATTTTTGACGTTGTATTGACGCCTGGTGCAATAATTCCAAAAATTGTGCCAGAAATTCGCGATAGGCAGGGTCCTGGCCCTCTTTGAGATAGCGTTCTTTGACCTGCTGCCATTGTTGGGGTTGCACCACGGGCAAATTGTTTTCTTTTTTGATGCGGGCAATATCATCCACGATGGCCATACGCTTGGCCAGTAGCTCGCTCAGTTGCGTATCGACGTGCTCCAGCAGGGCACGTTGCTTGATGAGGTCGGCGTTGGGCGCATTGATTTTGAATGTGAGGTTTTGAATAAGATTGCCCCACTCGGCAGGAATAATCTGCTGGTCAGCATCGCTCAAAGCCTCCGAAGGATTGCAATGGCACTCCATCATCAATCCGTTGAAGCCGTAGTTGAGCGCCAACTGCGCGATTTGCGGAATCCACTTCGTTTGCCCACACAGGTGCGAGGGGTCGCAGAGGATAGGCAATTCGGGGAAGGAGACTTTGAGGTCAATGGGAATTTCCCAACAAGGGGCGTTGCGATAGATGTTTTCATTGCCATCAGCAAAGCCTCGATGCACGGCCATTACCTGCTTAACGCCAGCTTGGAGGAAACGCTCGATATTGCCCTGCCACAGCTTGAGGTCGGGCACCAGCGGGTTCTTGATCAAGATGGTGAAGGGTTTGCCTTTCACGGCATCGGCGATTTTCTGCACGTCGGCAGGGTTCACGCCCGTGCGCGCACCCACCCACAAGGCGGTGACACCAGCCTTCTCGCAAAGTTCCACCTGCTGCGCATTCATCACCTCCGTGCACACGCGGAAGCCGAACCTCCGCTGCACCTCCCCGAGCCAAGATAACGCTTGCTCTCCGACTCCCGTAAAACTGTTGGGATTGCTGCGCGGCTTCCACACACCCGCGCGGAAGAAGTCCAACGACAAACCTTGCCGCTTCGCAACCTCGTGCAACTGCTCGGCAGTAGTTATGAGTTGCGACTCGCTTTCCGCCGCGCACGGCCCCGCAATCAGTATCGGCATCATGCTTAATCCTCCTCCTCTTCTAAGTTGGTGTAATACTTCTTCACGAATTTGTTCTTCCAGCCGAGGTTGCCCAATTTGTAAGAGAATGATGGCAAACCTTTTGCATTGTCCGGGGCCAGAGATTTGTTCTTCGGCTTGGTATTTTTGATGGCTTCGTTGAAGTTCTTGTCGGAAGAATAACCCGAAACCACATTGTTGTCAAACTGGAAATAATAATACTGGTTGTCGAACTCGAAATAGAGATACAGCTTGTTGCGCGAGCCTCTCTTCTCAATCACAATGCGGCCCGGCACCATCTTGTAAACGGTCTTGGCACCGCAAATGATGAGCGGCAAAGTGGTCTGCGACTTGAACGTGGATTGCTCCTTGTCCCACTCAAAGTCGATGTTGGAGAAGAGGAACTTCACCTGCAAAGCTTCCGGCAAACGACGTTGCGTACCTAAGGCCACGTTGCGCGTATAACGCTGATATTCGGCTTTACCTAATATATTATATAGTGCCATGTCGTAGGCCTGGTCGGAAGAGACGTCCACAAAATCCAGTGTGGTGCTGTTCTCCAACGCCTTGTTCATGCTCTTCATGGATTCCTCATTGAAGAAGAAATCGATGGAGGTAGTGAGGTGCATCTCGGCAGAATCAGCCATCATATAATTGACGATGGTACCGTTGGTCACAAAATCCACGCGGCCCAGCTTGGCGCCCATGTCAATGGTGCCCGTACCGGTAGATACACAGTTGTCGGTATTCAGCGTGATGATATTGCCCGGAGCAGAAGGATCTTGCAACTTCTCCATGGAAGCGGCTTTGTATTCGTGCGTTTCCTTGTCGTAGGTAATATAGCCGAAGACATTGATGTACTCGGCATCATTGAACTCATCCTTGGCTTCGCCGAAAGCAGTGTAGATACGTCCGGTTTTGTTGGAGGACGTAATGGCCACCACAACCTTGCGGTCGTCCATGTCCTTGGTACGCTCGTGCACCTGCAGCATGATGTTGTTGGGATCGACCTGTTGCAGTATCTTCATCGGCGCATGACGAAGGGTATCGCAGCCATGGCGGATTTCCACGCCGCCAAAGTAAGAGAGGAACGGCTGGGTGCTATGCAGTTCGGCACGTCCGCTGAAACCGAAATGATCGCTGAACTGGAATTCCTTCTCCATCGGAATCTTGGCATCTCCGAAGGTTTCCTTGTTGAAATAGATGGTGTCAAAATAGAGTTTCTGCACACGCTGATTCTCATCTACATAATCGTAATAGCCATTGGCATAGAACTTTGTGGCAGTCTGGATTCGGGTGTAGCAGTCGTACAGCTCGTGGTACTTGTTGCTACGCCCGGCCAAAATACGCGATTTCTGCAACGGGTCTATGGCTGCCTTTTCGCGGATGACAACATCGCCATGGGCGGGAATCACCGCTGCGTCGCCGGCATTGATGTAGCGCACGCCATGAGCATAAATCACATTTTTGGTAAAGTCAAACTCAGCACTCAAAGCAGGGAAATGGTAGCCCACCGACGGGTCTGCGGCATACATCTCGTTCTCTATGCTCTGCATATCCACCAAGTCACGCGTCGGCGTATTGTCAATATCCACATTCTTGTACGGGTCTTCCCACTTGAACCTCAGCAAAGTGGAGTCAATGGGATCCCATTCAAATTCTGAAGACTTGGCTTTGATTTCGTTTTTCACAAAATAGACGATGGATGCCGTACCATTGGCTTTGAAATGACCTTTTCGAGTTTCAAAATTAATATGGGAGTTGTAGTTGTCGGTGGAAAACGCTATATCTTCGCCTTTGCTGATGTCGTAAATTCGCAGGTTGGCAGTATCGGCCAATAATTCATGATGCTTGAAGTTGAAGAGTCTTGAGGAGATGTCGGCGCGTCCAAACTTGACAATGCCTGTGCCTTGCATTCCCGACGGGGTGATCTTCGAGTTGCCGGTCAGCTGTGTCTCGTTGAACACACTCATCGGACTCTTGATAGTGTGTACAAACATCTGGTCCTTATACGGTTCCCAGTGCAGATAGCCATCGTCCATGCTGGCGGGCGGAAATTCAACCCCACTCTGCCGTTCTTCCACAACGTGGTTGTTGGCTGCGCCGTTGGTGGAGTCGAGATAAAACACCAGACTGTCGGAAATCGTGTGCGAAGTGATATAGTCAATCTGTCCGTTGCCACGCAAGCCTCGGTTACTCAAGTCAATCACGCCCTTATATGCTCCCTTAGTTCCATACATCGGCAGACCATTGGTGTGGTGTGTGAAACCGAAGGAGAAATCGGGCTGCACTTTCAGAGGCTCCGCAATGTCTGGGAAGATGCCACCAGACACCAACGAGCCGGTGAACTTCATGGAGTCGATGACGAAGTTATCCAAGTTGACAATACGGAACTTGTTGACGGCATAGAAGAAGCGGTCGCGGGTATAGACGCCTCCAAGCACGTATTGTTGGTCGTAGAACACCTTGCCACCCTTACGGGCTTCGAAGATGGGATAATCCGGATAATCGGTCATGCCGGACTTGTTGCCCGGGGCATCCACGTACAGCACGCCCGACAGCTCTTCGATACGGCCTTGCACTTGCCGCAGCGGGTAGTCGCCGTACATGTCCATCTTGCCGTTCTTGTCCTCCACGTACATGATTAACGTGTCAATCACATTCATATCAACCATAAAACGGTCGTAGTTGAACTCGCAATTGTGCGCTACAAAGTCGAACAGACCTCCAATCACACGCCCGGAGAAGGTCATGTCGCGGTTCTTCTTCACCGTGACCCTTTCGTTCATGGGATAGACATTGACAATCTGCGGGTCACTGAGCACAAAAAATTCGCACCCCGTGATTTTCAAGTCGTTGGTCAACAGGTCCATGGAGGCGTAATGGGTCTTGGACTCCAATCGGATGTAGTCGTAGTCTTTCTTCTTGACCTGATTATTGAGATATTGGGAGATTTTTGGACGGAAGTGGATGCGGTTGTTATTCACATCATACTCGACAAAACCGCGTGCCGCGAAATCGATCATCATGGCCTTGATATCCAACGGCGGCTTGTTAAACCAGCGGATTACATCTTCGATGGTCACATCCTCATAACCGGCGGAGTAGAACAGCTGCCACAAGGTATAGAGCGGGTTCACAGTGTTGACACCGGCAATCTCATGCATCACCGATTCATCGTAATAGTTCTGCGACTCGAAAAAAGCCGACTGTTCGCTCGTATTGCCCACAATAGGCTTAAACTCAATACGTTGCTCGTTGGTATTCCATTGGATAGACTCCACCGTAATATCCAACTTGTGGTAAGAATCGAAGAAAGGAGAGCGGCCCACACCCTGTTTGGGGCGTGAGATAAGAAGCTCTTTGGTTTCATTATTGTATTTGAAGTTGGCAGCGGGATGGAAGATGGAATCCTCTTCAATGTAAACACTCACCTTGGCATCCTCTGACAGCAGGTTGGTTGGGCGAATCAAGAAACTATGGGATGCGGCGCGGATGATAACATCCTTGTCGCGCATAATGGTGATGTTACAGAGGATGTCGCCAGTAGATGTACCATAAATGGAAGCCCCACGCAACTCAAAGCCGCCCACATAATTCACATCGGGATATAGATTGTTGATGGCGATAGTCTTATCATTACTGATAAAACGAGGATAAGTCGCCTTTTCCTCCGAGGTGGGCAATACCGCCTTGTCAATCACGGTGCCCATGATGGGATGCGTGAAGAGTTTGGGATAGTAAAATGCCACATTCTCGGCTTGCACTTTTGGAAAGCGCATATCAATGTCAAAATCCTTCAAATCGGCTTTCACGTTGTTTGGAAGACCGGCGCGATCCCAATAGGTCGTGCCCTGTTTGGCCGTGAATTTGGTTTTGGCGGGATAATATCTACCGGTAACATCCATCACCATCAAGCTGTCCTTGACCGAGTGTCCCAACAAATCCACACGCTTGAAGTCAAAGTAGGGTTCCTGATCGAAGCCCATCACCTCAGCTTGACCATCCACCACCCATTTCACATTATCTTCCTGATAAAGAATGTTGTTTTTGAAGAAACGCTCGTAGAGCAGCATGTTCTTCTGGAATTGCGTCACGTTGTGAGTGGCGTGATATTCCACCATCTTCACCCACGTTTCCGACTCCGTTGCATACTCGCTCGCCACGTATGCCATGTAAGCGTGCATATAGGATTGGAACTGCGGAATGGGACGGAATTTGTGCCGCACCAAGGCATTGGCTTCCTGGATGAAGGCCAGCTGGTTCTCGTAATCGATAGAAGTAGTCCAGAATGCCGTAAACTCATCCAGCATGTCGTTGGCCTCCTTCTGGCGGTCCTTGGAGACCGTAGCCAAATACATCTTCATCTCCTCCACGGTCTTGGAAGGATCGTTGGAGAATGAATTGAAACGCTGTGCAGAGACAGAGAAGACCGTGCAAAGAACAGCGAGTATCAGAAATGCTTTTTTCATACAGGTTAGTTGTTGAACGGTTTGCCGTTCAGGTTGAACCACAATTCGGTTTGTTCAGTGGCTTTTTTCTCTTGAATGATAACCTTGTAGAGATTCAGCTTCTCGGCAATGCGCTTCACGCTGTAGTACTCGATAACCTTGCTGCCCTTATACTCTTTCTTGATATAGCTTTGGATAGTGGAAGACAAGTTCTCGGGTTTGCCTTGGAGGAGCGTCTCCACGATACTGCCCATGTTGCTGATGACGCAGATTTCCTTGCCGCGTGCGCTGTAGTAATGTGCTTCGTAATTCATGTCGTCTGTTGCTTTCCACTCCACGTTGGTCACGCGCGGGTATTTCAGCTTGAACACAGCCTGGATATTCTCGGGAATGGCAGCAGAGCTGTTGGCTTTCTCCTCCAGCGACATGTTCATCTTGGCGTAATACTTGTCCAAATCGTCTTTGTCACCACCCTTGGTATTGGCATCGGCCATTTCGGGATCGGCATCGATGGTACGCAATAGCTTGCCAGTCTTGTCAAAGATAACCGTGGTGGGCACTTTGGCTTTGAAATTGGCTTTCTCATAGAATTCCACCATGGTTTTGTCATCCTTGTCTAATCTTGTCTCCTTGATGGCAGTCTTAAATTTGTATCCTTTGTAAAAATCGTTGAGATGCTTCAGCATAGGGCCGGTCACAGCCTCTTCGGGCAGCACGGTCAAAGTCTTGTCCCACACACCGTCTTTGCTGAAATAGGCTGCGGTCTTTTTGCCCGAATTGACGCACTTGGCCACATATTGGTTGTCAATCTCATACCAGCTCAAATCTTCGGGATGCAAAATCTTCTTCACAAGGTTCTTTTTCACAATGTCAGGAACCTCTGACTCGTCGATGGCCACATTGCCCAGTTCGTCGGTGACGACAGTCGCGGGTTTCTCCTTTTTGGGCTTTTCTGGCTTCGGGGCAGGCTCCTGCTTCGGCTTGGGCTCTGGCTTGGCTGCAGGCTTGGATTCACTAGCTGGCTTAGCGGTTGTGGCCTGTTTCGGAGCCGTGTTTTGCTTAGGAGCCGTCGTTTGCTTCGGCGCTGCATTCTGCTTCGGCGGCACATTCTCCACCACAGGCTTCGACTCGGTAACTGTCGGATCCTTGAAATTGTCAGGATCAACCCTGGACATCAGCTCTCCCTTGTCGCTGAACGTCAGCTTCGACGGTTTGAAACCAACGCCGTCTTGCTTCACTTCCAGCATATAATGCAACGGCTCGTTCTCCATCTCCTCCAGATAAGACCCACTGATGATGAAGTCCGGGTAGTTGGTCTTGACATACTCGGTAATGACGGAAGGAAGCTCGTCCTTCTTCACATCATACGTGGTGCGCAGCCACTCGCCTGCACGGGAAATGTATGCTTTGCCCACAGCTCCTTCGTCCTTGAAGGTGGCAATGTATTGTTCACCATCCAACTGCCACGCGGACACTTTCACATACGGGTATTGAAAATCCATGGCCTGCGACACCTCTGAAGGCACATCCGCCGGCTTCAGTTTCTGCGCGAAAGAGACTTGTATTGCAACTATTTGAACTGCAAAAAGAATCAACGCTAATTTTCCGAGTTTTTTCATAAAAATCCTTTTCTTAAAAATGAGGGACAAAGATAGTATTTTTTTGTACTTTTGCCTCCTCTTAAAATTGTTTTTATGCACAAGATTGTAAGTTTGATTTTCTGCCTGGCTTTCATCACTTCGGCTATGGCTCAAGATACGGTGAAAACCTATTGGAACAACAATAAATTGATGTCGGTCGGTGTGGAGGCCAAAGGTCTGGAACAGGGCCATTGGATTTATTACCACAACAACGGTGCCAAGTGGACGGAAGGCGATTATCAGGACGGCAAAAAAATCGGCGTTTGGAGAGTGTGGTACGAAGATGGTCGCAAGCTGGCGCAGGAATACAACGCCCAGAACGGCCCGTTCAAAAGCTGGTACCGCTCCGGACAAATTGAGACAAAAGGACAGTTTGCCGACGGGAAACGCACCGGTGAGTGGACTTTCTACCATCCCAACGGCCAACTTTTCAAGAAAGTGAACTATGTGAAAGACAGCATCGATGGCCATGTGGTGGAGTATTTCGACAATGGTAAGAAATATTTTGAAGGCGATTATGTCAACGGGGCGCTCAACGGCTACGCCTGCTGGTGGACCCGCAACGGCGAAAAGGACATGGAGGGCAACTCCGTGAATGATCTGCAACAGGGTGTCTGGAAATTCTACAACGACAAGGGCACGATAGGCAGCACCGGCAACTTCGACAAAGGTCTGCAAGAGGGTGAATGGATTTACTACTACGAGAACGGCAACGTTTGGAAAAAAGGCAGCTTTGTGGCTGGCAAGCGCGAGGGCGTGTGGAAAGCCTGGTACGAGGATGGCCGCTTGCAGCGCGAAGGCGCCTTCATCCACAATCTGGAAAACGGATTATGGACCGCCTACTATCATAACGGCAAAATGCAGGACCAAGGCACATTCAAAGATGCCCAAATGAACGGCGAATGGAACGGTTGGTATGAAAACGGCGCTAAAAAGTACTGCAATCATTACAAAAACAACAAATTGAACGGCCTCTACACCTATTATTGGGAAGAAACCGGCAAGATGGCACGCCAGGGCAACTACAAGGACAACCTGAAAACCGGCCACTGGAAAGAGTTCGCCCAGAACGGGAAAATCCTGAACGAAGGCAACTACTCCAATGACAAGAAACAGGGCAAATGGTCTTTCTACAATGTGTATGAGAAAAGAATCCGCGAACAGAACTTTGTGAATGATGTGCAAGACGGCCCATTCACCGAGTACTACGATAACGGAGCCAAGCATTTCCAAGGCAGCTTCAAAGGCCGCCTCCGCGATGGCAAGTGGTCATGCTGGAAACCCGACGGCAAGCTCTATTACAGCGTCATCTTCTCCAATGGAAAGAAAGTCAAGGAGTTGTACGTCACCGACCCCAATTCGGAGAGACCCTTCTAACATGGAGAAAAAACGCATTTCACTTACGGATTTTATACAGAATTTGACGCAACGGTTTCAAACTATGACGATACGCACTTTTCATTTCAACCCCATACAGGTCAACACGCTGGTTTTGCATGACGAGACGGGTGAGGCGATAATCATCGACCCGGGCAACTGCCAGAGTTTTGAGGACGAGCAACTCAAGGAATACGTGGAGACGCATCAGCTGACCGTGAAAGCCATCGTCAACACGCACCCGCACATCGACCACATTGCTGGCAACCATTGGTGCGCCAACCATTTCAACGTGCCGGTGTGGTGCCATGAGGGAGGCATGCGCATCTACAACAAGGCCTACGCATACGCCATCGCATTCGGACTGTCGGTGGACGAGATGCCCGCGCCTGCCAGGTTCCTGAAAGAGGGCGACGAGGTCCGCTTCGGCAACCAATGCCTCAGCGTGCTCTACACGCCCGGCCACTGCGACGGCAGCATCTGCCTCTACGACGCCACCAACAAACTCCTCATCTGCGGCGACGTACTTTTCGAGGGCAGCATCGGCCGCAGCGACCTTCCGACTGGCAACCATGAACTGTTGCTTCAAATGATCCGAGAGAAAATCCTCACCTTGCCCGACAATACCGTCATCTACCCTGGACACGGTCTCAACACCACTATAGCACACGAAAAAACAAACAATCCATTTTTACAATAAACAATGAACATTACAAACTCCATCAACGAAATTCCGAAACTTTCTGAACAAGAGTTGACCAACTTGGCCGACAATTATCGAGATATCCTGCAGAATTTAGGCGAAGACCCCAAACGCGAAGGTTTGATCAAGACCCCCTTGCGCGCCGCAAAATCTTTGGACTTTTTAACACATGGCTATCGTCTGGACCCCAAAAAGATTCTGGAGTCTGCACTGTTCCATGAAGATTACAAGCAGATTGTCGTGGTGAAAGACATTGAGATTTATTCCCTGTGCGAGCATCACCTGCTGCCCTTCTTCGGCAAGGCGCACATTGGCTACATCCCCAACGGCACGATTGTCGGACTGAGCAAGATTCCGCGCGTGGTGGAATGTTTCGCACGCCGTCTGCAATTGCAAGAGCGACTGACCACACAGATCAAAGACTGCCTGCAAGAGGTACTTAACCCGCTCGGCGTGGCAGTTGTCATTGAGGCCCAGCACCTTTGCATGTCTATGCGCGGCATCCAGAAACAGAACTCCGTGACGACCACCTCCGAGTTCACAGGCGCATTCCTCAAGAACGAAAACACCCGCCAGGAGTTCATGCACCTCATCGGCGCTGACTTGCACTAAAACTGCTTCCGGCGCAATCGTTTCTTACGGGGCTTGCGCTTCGCCAAATGCCTGTAGCGCTCGGCCTGATAGAATATCGCTCCCTCACTCGCATACCCCACCATCTCCATCTCCTCCTCACTGGGATCCTTGAGGAGACATATTATTGTTCTTCCCACCCAATCCTCTGGCAAACATAGGGTGACCGTATCTTTAATCGGATTCAAAATAAGTTTCTTCATGATTTTTTCAATTTGGGATATGATTCTTTTTTGACATCTGTTTTTCTGCAATTCTGCAAAAATCAACTGCTTTTCAGCCAAAATCACCCGTTTTCATACCATATATGTGTCATTTTTATAAATATGTTTTTAACATCTTTATAATCAATTCGTTATTGGCAAATATAGTTTTTTTTCATAAAAAACAAACCATTTTAAAAACTAATATTAAAATCATATAAATCAGTATTTTACATAAAATATTACAAAAAACAGATTTCAGATGGGGCTTGCTATTAAAAAAAGTGTACTTTTGCAGCCTCTAACAAGAGATAGGAGTCCCAGTAGCTCAGCAGGTAGAGCACATCCCTTTTAAGGATGGGGTCCTGGGTTCGAATCCCAGCTGAGACACCAACTGCACCTCGGACACTTCGTCCGGGGTGCTTTTTTATACCCGCAATTCACCGGCATCGCTTTCCGAAGGTATTAAACGTGTCTATGAAATAGAATGGTATCCCAGCAGCAATACGTGTAGAAATGCCGCATTGCCAAAGCCTTAGAACGCAATAAATCCCATCATATAAAAAAATTTTTTTTTATTTTTGCAACTTTAAATATGAAAAAATAAGAAAATATCTAACTAGTAGATGAAAGGCTGTATTTGTAACCCGTTGATTACCAACACGAAACATTCTAAAAACACCATTTCGGAGATTGGTTGCAATTGCCTTTGCAGGTCATCGTTTGCAAGCCTCCCTACTTTCCGGCGAATATGGATCGTTCTGTGTTCGTTGTTGATGGTGGCAGCAATACTGGTGGGCTGCACGCGGGAGCCTATCATCCTGCCGAATCCTGACGAGGAGCAAGCCAGCAACAAACCATTAGTGATTGTCATCTACGGTCCCAACTCCTTGGGCGACCGGTCCTACTGCGATTTGATTTATACTGGGGTGGAAAAAGCCGCCCAAATCTATGGGCTGCGTACCTTGCAGCTCTCACCAGGAAGCCAGGAAGAGGGCCTTGCCTACTTGGAGACCATCATCCACGAGATGGAGCAAGCCTCCGACACGGTGCGCCGACTGCTCATCACTCCGGGGGTAGGTTATGACGCTTACATCCGTGCCAACAGCCACCGACTGGAATCAAATCCTCGCGCCGATCTGCTCTATATGGAAACCTCCACACCGCTCGTAGATAAAGGCTCAACCTTTTACATTGACTACTACGGTGCAATGTACATGGGGGGCTGCATGGTACACTATTCTGCTGAAGACCACGACTCTTACACTTTCAGGAAATTAGTAACATTGGTATTGGCCAACCCTTACACGCAGTCGGTCAAAGAGGCGGGAGAGGGCTTTGTAGCAGGCTTCAACGACACACAGGGGCCCAAACCATTAGTATTGCATACCCGCTATTTGAGCCAAGACCCTGCCAGTGGATTCACCTTAAGTGACACTGCCGCCACGCGCATTATCAATGAAGAAATGCACTACTTTGGTAGCACGGCTAAAGATTTCACGCTGGTACCGGTATGCGGTGGCTCCATGCATAGCCTAATACGTGCTCTGCAGACGACGACTCTGATCGCCCTTAACCAATATATAGGCATTGATGGCAACATGAACGCTGACCGTTATTTCTGTCCCTTCTCCATCGTGAAACACATTGACAAAGTGATGGAAGATTATATTGAGATGTGGCTCACCGACACGATGCCCAAACACCAAACCTTTGGATTAGCCGAGGGAATCACGGAGTTAATTGTAGGAAATCCGATTTTTAACTACGATATGCATCTCGTCAATTTAGATAACCTAAGACAGGTGGCGATAGGGAAGGAGGAGGAAAGGAGATCTTTAGGAAAGATGAGAAGATGAATAGATAAATGAAAAATAGAATACATATTTGGAGTATGGTATGTTTGTGCCTTTTGCTGCTTACAGGTTGTCAAAAGGAGGAGTACCAGAACACGCGCAGGTGGGTCGAGAAGACGGTGGCAGTAGTGGCACCTACTTCAGACCCTATCATGCAAGCACGTCTGCTGCGTACCGCCAACTGGATGCTGCAGAACCTGCACAACGGCCAGCTGCACGACACACTCGGCATCGTTTTGAAGCTGGAATGGCACAACGAACTCACCGAAGACATGGCCACATTGGGCGAAAATCTGGCTAATCGAGAAGATGTGATGGCCGTCATCGGTCCCTTCGACAATGCCCGTGCCAATCTTTTGGCACCCTATTGCCAGCGGACAGGCAAGCCACTTATCCTGCCCACCGCCACCAGCGAATCGCTCATCCGCCGTTTCGCCATCACCAGCACTGGCAACGGCCAGCAGCCCTTTATGTGGTCTCTCACTGAGACCGACATCTCACTGTCAGAAGTGCTGTTGAGCAGCCATGCCACCTTCATGCAACAATATCCCAACTCATATGAAGCCGAGATGGCCTCCGAAGCTTTCCTCTGCACCCCTGACAATCTCTATGGTCAGACATTTTTCGACTGGGTACCGTTCCAAGCCGCCGAAATGGGCATAACATTTAGATGGTGCGAGAAGTATAAGAGCGATGAGCAACTCTATCAACAGATACAATCCTATCTTCAAGAGACAGTTGAAACCTGGAAAGTCTACAAACCTTCCTTCATTGTGGCTGAAAATGTAGAACAGCTATACAAAATTACACGACTCCGCAGCGAAAGCTGGAATATAGACCCCGATGACCCTGCCATGGACAATAAAGTGTCTTCGTTTATCCGTGTACAGTGGCCACCATTCTATTGTGTTCTGTCGAATCTCACCGACGAGGCCATTCAAGCTCTCGGTAACCGTGGAATAGCTCTCACCAGCGGCTATAGTGGCTTTTCTCCATATGCAGACCCCACCACGGGTTTCGAAATGAGCTACGAAAGCCGCTTTAATGTGAAACCCACCTTCGCCGAATGCAAGTTTTACGACGCCCTGCTACTTTCTGCCTTTGCGGCAAGCTATATGGAACATCATCCTTCGAACGACCCGCTCAACACACGGCTAAACAACGCCATCATCGCCATTACTACTACAAACAATATCCTCAACGGTGCAGCATGGAGCGAGACAGGAATGGAAGTCTACCTGACCAGCCTCGAACGCGGCAAGATGATTGGCTTCAAGGGGGCTTGTGGCGCGGTGCAGTTCGACAAAGAATGCTACACTGCCGCACTCAACACCACCTACGTCAATTGGGTCATCTCCAATGGTCGTGTACGGCACCAAGGCTACTACAGTACCAAGGGCGGGGCACAGACCGGAGAAACACTAGCCTCATGGAACTGGCTTGTTAGCAATGCCGCCGCCACCTTCGATGCACAGTACGGTGGTTCATCAGACATATCCTATCCACCGCTCACCGACAAATATGCCGTACTGGTGCAAGGCAGTCACGGTTGGAACAACTACCGTCACGAAGCCGATGTGCTGAATGTCTATCAAATGCTGAAAGCAGGCGGATACGACGACGACCATATCATCCTGATCATGGCCGACGAGGTGGCCACTGCGCCGCAGAACAGCGACTATGGCGCTGTACGCACCGATCCCGGCGGTCCCAACCTGAGGGCTGGCGCCGTTATCGATTACCACAATGCCAACCTCACACCACAGGATATCGTCAACATCTTGGTAGGTACACCTACATCTAAGACACCCGTAGTGTTGCCAGGAGGTTCGGGAAACAACGTCTTTCTCTTTTGGAGCGGACATGGACACAATGAGGCAGCGCATGGTGTCAACGAAATGGCATGGCGTGACCTGCCCGCAGGCAATGGCATGACTGCCAACCTCTTTTCGCAGACCCTTTCACAGATGGCCTCCCAAGGTCGTTTCCGCCAAATGCTGGTCTGTTTAGAGCCTTGCTATTCTGCAAACATGGGCAGTGCCCTTGAAGGCATCCCGGGATTGCTGGCCATCTGCGCCGCCGGACCATACGAGCAGTCATTTGCCGACTCGTGGAGCAACGAGTTGGGCGTATGGATGTGCGACCGTTTCAGCCGCAACCTCGTTGGACATGCCAATAGCCATCCTAATGGTACCTACCGCGACCTCTATCTCTATTGCGCACAACACACTCTCGGCTCACATGTCTGCATCTTCAATCATGCCAATTTTGGCAACCTCTACACTTCCCAAACCCGCGACTTTTTTATCAAAAACCCTTATTATCAATCATTAAATTTATTCAAACGATGAAACGTAACATTTTATGGACCTTAGCCGCAGTCCTATTTTGCGGCCTTGCTGTGACTCTGCTCACCCAATGCAAAAAAGAGAAAAAACCTGATGTAAAGACGATGTACTACGTCTCCGTGAGTCCCGATGTACTCAGTGTGTCAGACGTGGAAATCAACTATCTTGACGAGAACGGTGCCAAGAAAAAGGAGATTTTGACTGACACCTCATGGAGGAAACCGATGACGACCAAAACCTTACCTTTCACCGGAGGCGTATGGGCTAAGATCACCCCGAAATCTTCCATTCCCGAGGGAAACTATCAGTTAAGCATTCGCACGGTGGCGGGGTACAATGCTACACTACCGAACGGCTCGAATGCACATGATGCTCTGGGCAACGACATCGTCACCACGGCACAGAACGCCGAGCAGGTGGCCGCATGGTGTACCCAAAGCCCTACGGCAGCTATCACCATTGGCGAGGATGGTCTCGCTCAACCTGCCACGGTTGACTTTGGTGGAAATGATGATGTAAACATCATTTTTTGGTATGAATGTTCGTTTGTTTGCTGGCTCTTTGATCTGGATCCAGACGAAATTTGCGTAAAGTAACTTTGTGGTGAAAATAAAAGTCACGGTCTTAGGATCGCAACGATATTATTTTCAACTGAAACATCAAAAGACCGAAACCGAAAGGCTTCGGTCTTTTTTGTATCTTTGCACTTCGTAAACCTTAACCTGTTATCGCTATGAATGCTACACAGACGCTTCTCCACCAGCAAATCCTTTCCCAAATGGCGCTGGAACACTCCAGCCAGGATGTGGTCAGCTGCGAACCGCTGGCCCAATCAGGATCAAACAGACTCTATTTCCGCATTACCCTGGCCGACCAGCGCACCATGATAGGCGCCTTCAACGATGACATTGCTGAAAACAAAGCCTTCTTCACCTACACGAAGTTTTTCTCTGACAAGCATTTTCCGGTGCCGCAACTGTTGGCCGTACATCCTGACCAGCAGCACTATCTGCAAAGCGATCTAGGCCACACTACCCTATACGACCATCTGTGCAAAAACCGCCAGCCTGACGGCTTGCCGTCTGCTGAAACTATAGCCTATTACGAAAAGGTGGCCCGCGCACTGCCCGCCCTCCAGCTTTCCGGCAAGCAAGGCCTCGACTTTTCCGTGGCCTACCCGCGCCACGCCTTCGACCGCCAGTCCATGCAATGGGACCTCAACTATTTCAAATACTTTTTCTTAAAATTGGTTAACGTCCCCTTCAACGAGCAACTTCTGGAAAACGACTATGACCAGCTGATGCAATACCTGCTGACCGCCGACAGCGAATACTTCCTCTACCGGGATTTCCAGTCGCGGAACATCATGGTGCAGGACGATAATGTATATTTTATTGATTATCAAGGTGGAAGAAAGGGTGCTCTGCAATATGACATCGCCTCCCTGCTCTATGATGCCAAGGCGGACCTTTCAGCGGAACTGCGCGAACATCTGCTTAACATTTATTTGGACGAACTATCCACTCATATTCCTGTTGACAGGGCAGCTTTTGTCTCCTACTTCCAAGGTTTCGTGCTCATCCGCATCCTGCAAGCCATGGGCGCCTACGGCTATCGGGGCTACTTTGAGCGCAAAACGCACTTCTTACAAAGTGTGCCCTACGCGGTCCGCAATCTCCAACATATCCTCGATACTTGGACTCTGCCCATCCAACTGCCCGAGCTCACGCGCGTGCTGCGAGACATCATCGCTTCCGACTTTGTAAAACCCTACCAGCCTGCAGACACCCTGACAGTGCGCGTGCAGAGCTTCTCTTTCAAGAAAGGCATTCCGCAAGACCCGTCGCCCAACGGTGGCGGTTTTGTGTTCGATTGCCGCGCCCTGCCCAACCCCGGCCGCGAAAAACAGTTCGCCCACAATACGGGCAAAGATAATTGCGTTATTGAATATTTGGAGAAGTATGAAGCGGTGGCTCAATTCAAGCAGCATGTGTTCGCTATCGTGGATCAAGCGGTAGATAACTATCTGGAACGCCATTTCGACCATCTGATGGTGAGTTTCGGCTGCACGGGCGGCCAGCACCGCTCGGTCTATTTCGCCGAACAAGCTGCCAAACATCTGAAAGAAAAATACCCCGACGTGAACGTGGTACTACGACATACAGCACAAGAAAATTAAAAAATAAAGATAGAAATATGAAAAAGCTCCTCTTTTTATGTGTTTTGTTGGGAAGTTTAGTGGCATTCGCACAGGAATCCCCCACTTGTTATCGCATTTCTTTGTCCGATAAGAACAACAATCCCTACTCCATAGACAACCCTTCCGAGTATCTTTCCGCACGGGCGTTGGCCAAGCGCACGCGTTTCAACATTGCCATCACCGAGCAGGATTTGCCCGTCAACCCGCAGTATTTGCAACAAATCAAAGCCCTGGACAACGATATCCGCGTGCTCTGCGTGTCCAAATGGATGAACACGACCACCATTTACTGCCCCGACAGCACAAAACTGGCCCAAATTGCAAACCTGCCGTTTGTGACCGACATTCTGCCCGTGGCCAATTACGATTTGACCATAGATTACGAGACACCCGCTGCCAATGAAACTATTGAGCCGTTGGTGCCCAACCAGAGCAAAGACACGGTTGTTCCATTCGACTACGGATATGGATACCCGCAGATCGCATTGCACAATGGACATTTGTTGCACAACGAGGGCTTCCGCGGCGACAGCATGTTGATTGTGGTGTTTGATGCTGGATGGACCGGCTTGGACACCAATGCTTATTTCCAACCTCTTTTCGAGAATGGCCAGATTTGGGGTTCCATTGATTTGATTCCTTGGCGTCATTACGTGTACGACGGCCACTATCACGGCACAATCGTCACCTCTACCATGGCCGTACAATCAGAGGGCGTGTTGGTGGGCACGGCCCCGAATGCCAACTATTTCTTCATCCGCTCCGAATGCCCCGACAGCGAGCAGCTGATTGAGGAGGACTTCTGGGCTCAGGCCGCGGAAATCGCTGACAGTCTGGGCGCGGATGTCATCAACTCCTCTTTGGGTTACACCACATTCGTTGACTTTCCGCAAGGCAATTTCACGTATCAGGATGTGGATGGTGTGACGAGCATCGCCTCCCGCGCCGCCACTATTTTAGGGCAAAAAGGTGTTGTGGTCTGCATCAGCGCGGGCAACGATGGCGCAAACGACTGGCACTATATCGGCCACCCCGGCGATGCTTTCGATGTACTGACCGTAGGCGCAGCGGATGCAGAGGGCAACATTGCCCCCTTCTCCTCGCGCGGTCCCACGTACGACGGACGCGTGAAACCGGACATCACCTCTGTTGGTGTCAACACTGTTTGCATTTGGCCCGAATACGGCCTGGGCACCGCCAATGGAACGAGTTTGGCCGGTCCCGTGGCTGCCGGACTGTGCGCCTGCTTGTGGCAGGCCCTGCCCACAAAGTCATCCACTGAACTAATGCAGATCATCCGCGAGAGCGGCTCCTGCTACAACAACCCCAACGACTCTCTCGGCTATGGCATCCCCGACTTCTTCGCCGCTTACCAACTGCATGCGCACGACGGGGTGGCACAATACTCTATCCCCACCGTCAGCGTGTTCCCCAACCCGTGCACTGACCTTGTCACCATCCCGAACCGGGAGCTCAACATCCAGCGCGTAGAGCTGTATTCCATCGATGGTCGGTTGGTACTCAGCCAACAGCCGGAGCAGGACTACTTCATCACCATCCATGTAAACAACTTGCCTGCAGGATTTTACACTGGCAGAATCCTGACCACCGACCACCAAACGAAAACTTTCAAAGTGTTGAAACAATAGCTTGAAATAGTTGCGTACCTTCGGCACGCCAGTCCCAACCATAAGCGCCGCCACCCCAAACTGCGCTATCGCTTGTTCGGGGTTATTAGAATATCGTGCTTTCAGCACGACAAGTTGAAAACTCAAACAAAATATCGACAATCATGAAAATTTTTGACAACCTCCTATCGCTCTTTTATCCTCGCCTCTGTGTGGCCTGCGGGGACGCGCTACAGCAAAACGAGCAGCATCTTTGCCTGCACTGCATGATGCACTTGCCAGAAACCAACTTCCACAAGAACCACGACAACCCGCTGATGAACATCTTCGCGGGGCGCGTGAAGGTGGAAGAGGTGGCCTCGTTGCTCTATTACAAAAAAGGAAACAACGTGCAACATATTCTGCACGCCCTAAAGTACAAAGGACAGAAGGAAATAGGCGCATTTTTAGGCGAATACTATGGCAAGATGCTGGCCCTGGAGCCCCGTTTCCAGTCAGTGGATTGCATCGTACCCATCCCCTTGCATCCCAAGAAGCAAAGGAAGCGCGGCTACAACCAAAGCGAGTGGTTCGCCAAGGGATTGAGCGCGGGCATGGGCAAGCCTTACCGCACGAACATCCTGACGCGGGCGCATTTCACCGAAACGCAAACAAAAAAGAGCCGCTTCAACCGGTGGGAAAATGTGAAGGAAGTGTTTGTGACTACGGAGGACAACGCCGTGCACGGGCTACACTTGCTGGTATGTGACGACGTGCTGACCACCGGAGCCACGATGGAAGCCGCCATACAGCAATTGCTGACCCTGCCCGATGTCAAGGTCAGCGTGGTGACTCTGGCGACAGCGCAAGGATAGGCTCTACAGGGAAAATTGCACTATCACAAACACCAGGCCCAGCACAAAAGTGGAGATGACCAGACCTCGACCGGTCTTGTCGTACTTGAGCTTCAGCAGGTAATACCGCAACAAAAACAAAGAGGGTATTATGCTGATGAGGATAAACTTGGGCACTATGGTTTTGTAAAGGTTGGGCTTGTTAATCAGCATGTCGGGATTGGCGTGCACCATCCAAGCCAACACGCCGAACATGATGCCGAACAACACAGCTGGAATCAGCAGGCCTAAGATGACACCCATCGCATAGGTATCTTTTCTCAAAAAGTTGAAAAATCTATCTAACATCTTCAAAATATTTAAGGTCCTTGATGGCATGGTGCGCCGTTAAATCATAGTGTACAGGCTGAATGGAAATATAACCGTGTTGCAGCGCCCACTCGCAAGTATCTTCCTTGTCATCCGTGCTGACCAAATGACCCGTAAGCCAATAATAGGTACGTCCGTAAGGATCTACGCGTTTTTCCATATCCTCATACCAATAACCATCCATCTGGCGCGTGACTTTCATTCCCTTGATATCCTCCAACGGGATTTTGGGGACATTCACGTTCAGGCATACATGTTCAGGCAAACCTTTTTCCAACACGGATTTCACGATGATTCTGCCATAGTGCATGGCTGCCGTGAAATCAGCATTGGGCGAGTAATCCTGCACCGACAAACCGATGGCTGGCATGTCGAATGACGCTTCAATAGCAGCGCCCATCGTGCCAGAATAGATTACGCTGACGGAAGAGTTTGAGCCATGGTTGATGCCCGACAAAACCAAGTCGATCTTGCGGCCACGCAAGACTACCTTCTGACCGAGTTTCACGCAATCCACCGGCGTGCCGTTGGTGCGCCAATACTGCACCCCGTCCACCGTTTTGTAGAGATTGATATGCAGTGGCACGTTCATGGTAATGGCGTGGCCCATCGCAGAACGCATCTGGTCGGGCGCGACAACTACCACCTCACCAAACTCCTTGGCAATGCTAACCATCGCCTCCAGACCACGAGCCTCGTAGCCGTCGTCGTTCACCACCAAGATCAGGGGCTTATTCTCCATAGTTATTGTTTTACGATTTTGAAAGTTTTAACGGCTTGATGCTGGTCAATCACCTTCAGAAGGTAAAGTCCGGAAGATAATTGTCTTATGTCAATCGTCGGCATGTCAACGGACAGATCATCTTGCAGCAACAATCGACCATTCAAGTCAAACAGCTGATAAAACGCCGGTTCTACGGAATTATTGTCAGTAATCACACGGATGATGCCTGTGGTGGGGTTCGGTGACACAGTAATAGCAGAAGTCTGGATATTCTCCACACTGACAGGTCCGTTGGAGATGGGGAAGTCAATCAAGTCTATCCAAGCTCTGTCTTGACCGGAAGCCGTATAAGTGTCTTTCTTATACTCCCATTTGTAAGTATGTGTGCCTGCGGGGACGTAATAGGCAGCTCTGGTCCAGTTAACATTGCCGCTCCACTGGTCTTGCAGTTGATTGTCTATGTAAAATTTCAGGAAATCGTAATTAGCTTCGCTGGAAACCTTGTAATAGAAGGAGAGTGTGTCTCCTAAAGCATTTTGATGGGTGATGGAAAGAATGCTTCGGGCATTGTCTCCAATCTGCGCGGAGCATGCCGAGTACGTTCCCTCATAAACGCCCTGATTCGTGATAATCCACGGATTAGTACCAGTCGTATCCCAAGAAAAGGTCGTAAAGTCATTGCTTTCCCAATCTTCTATTATCGCACCAACTTTTATATAATGCATAAGTTCGGCTTCATAACTCCCTGCATGATAGTTTCCATGAAGACGAAACATGGTGGGCTCCGTAACAGAAGCATCGATGCTGGCAGAAAATCTGATGTCAAAGGACCGACTGACTTCCAAGGAACCGACATTAATTCTATTTGTATCAATAATGAAATTATCATCATGACAATAAATCTTCACTCTTCCGGAAGAAGTAGGTGCATCGCCTCTATTGGTCACCGTGACTATCAAATCCACAGTCTCGCCAATATCAAATACACCATTGCCATTGCCTCTTTGGCTATCGTCCACCCGAATGTTGTCCACAAAGAGTTTAGGGGCACGAATGGAGACAGGATGTGTAAACGACGTGGTGTCGCCATTGAAAATACATTTGATATTCAAGGAGGCTTGATAGAAGGCAGGAACATCGGGACGAATATGCATCACAAAGGCACCGCTGACAGTAGCTGTGGCTCCGGCGGCCAGCTGACTGACCGGGGATGGACTGCCCGAAAGGGCGATGTACGGGTCCTCCGTAGTTACAATAGTGCGAATATTGCTGCCTGTTTGGTTGCCAACATTGTGCAAATCGATGCTGAAATTGACGACTTCACCACTTTCAGGGATGTTGTTGTTACTGTCATGAGCCGTCAAAGCAGAGCATACAATATATGGTCCATTAGCAGGTATACGATACAGGTTGCCCACGTATGGGACGTAATTCTGCGCCCATGCCGTCACGGTCAACGTGTCAGGAAGTGCCGGTAAAGACGAGATGTCCAATATTAAAGTGCCCCCCAGGATGCGTCCTGAGGCCACAATCTCACCACCTTTGGAAATGGTCACTTTGGCGTTTTCCACGTTTGAAGTAAATGAAACATCGTTGACTCCGATGGGTTGTACCTCAGAATATACAAGTGTCAACTGCTGCGGCACAGCTGTGCGCACGGCCAAAGTGGGATCTCCGAAGAGTATCCACGTGCGGGCAACTTCTTCGTCATTATAGGTATCCAACATGTGGATGATACCGTTAAAAGCGATACTGCCGAAAGTGTTCAGATGAGTCTTGTTATTGGCACCCGTCAGATGCTCGTTCATGCGATCCTGTCCGCACATAGGCGGGTTCCAAGATTGGTTCACGGAGGACATCAATGTGCTGACTGCACCTGTGGGCTCACCGTTGTTGGTGGCTCGCATCCATGCTTCAGCAAAACAGGTACGTCCCACATAGTCGCCGTTTACACAGGCTGTGGATATGATGAACGGAAGTTTGTTGTTGTTAGTCAAGCTGTTCACATTACTCACGCTGAAACCGGTCGTTACCCAAGTGGTCTCCGATCCATGGCCGCAATAGTTGATAATGCCCACACCACTGTTAACAGCAGCGGAGACTTGTGCTGCGGTTGCACCAGGCTGGTCAAGTCCACCTTGAGAACCATCGAATACCTCATAGCCAGAAGTATATGTATAATTGGATAACATCGTGCCGATGTTGCGGATATGCTCATAGTCAATCTCTCCGTTATCGCCTTGGCCACCACCACCTTCACTGGAAGCGATACCCAAAAACACCGGAAAATGTGCAGTCTCGGGGGGATTCTGCTCGTATTGAATAAAACGCTCCACCTGTGTGGTCACATGAGCCACCGTCTCAGCAGAAATCTTGCCAATAATGATGTCTGGGTAACTGTCGTTGCCCACAATCTCACCATAATAGTTGTCGGCGGCATACTGGCTGCTCCAATAACCGGAAGAACCCAACATATAGGGTGGAAATTTTGTATTATCACCCACAATCAGCACATAAACCAAATTGTGGTCAGCATTATTATAGTAATTGGAAATATAATTCTTGACCGCGGTGCTGGTAGTACCGATAGATTCCAACGTAACCAACTCTGTCTTGTATCCGGTTTTCGTCTTCCACTCCACGTATGGTTGCATGGCATCACAGAATTCCTCAGGGGCAATAATCAGCATGTCTCCCTCATCCGGCAGCGGATTGGAACGGTAGTTCGTATAATTCAGAAAATGGTCTGCGTAGATGGCGTCAAAAGGTTTGGCCACTCGCTCCAGACGCGGCATCGATGTACTGCTGTTCAGGTGGATTTTCACCGTCATATTCTGGTAAACCTTCAAGGTCTGCTGCACGGGATTATAGGCAAACGGGTAGCAGTGGACAGCCACGCCGCGGAAATCGCGCAGATGATAGGGATCTCCCAACTCCACCATGTCATTGAACAGGAAGCGGTTATCCTGATAAGCGGCTCCTTTCTGGTAAGGAACCGTGGCAGGATCCACATTGCGGTACAATCTTCCTTTGGAGGGAGCCAGTTTGAAACCTGTAACCAACTGGTACTCAGAGTTGAGAATTTCAGCGGTCGGACGGCTTCCTTCCGGAATGATGATGGAAAATGCCGACTGGAGCAGTTCCGGCGTGCCGACACTCTCTATCGGATAGGCATCCTTCATCTCCAAGTGTTGCATGGTTTCCCCATTAACCTCTACGGTACGGGTTTGATACTCGGGGAATTGAACATTGATAACAACTTCAGAATTGGAAGATGAAACTACCGTATAGGTAATCTGTGCGTAAGATGCAACCGTCAGTCCTAAAAACATGACGACCATTGCTAAAAATGCTGTGTATTTGCGCATAAATCTATTGGTTAAAAATAAGGCGCAAAAGTACAAAAAAGAATGCATTTTCAGCACTTTAACCCAAAAAAATAACAAAAGAGGCGCACCGATTGGTGCGCCTCTGACTTTATACAATATAATTAAGATATCTGACTATTGTGTCACTCTCTCCAGCCATTTCACCATGCCGAGCATGATAGCCATGGAGACGAAGCATACTACTGCGAACACGAGCCAGCAGTATTCGATCGGCCATGCGTTGTACATCACCGGTCCGAGCCAAATCAGCAGGTTGCCGATGGCGGTAGCACCGAGCCACAAGCCCTGGCACAAACCAACCATGTGGCGCGGAGCCACTTTGGACACGAATGACAATCCCAGCGGGGAGATGAACAACTCGGCTACCGTCAAGAAGAAGTAGGTAACCAACAACACCCATGGTGCAGCCTTGGAAAGACCGGCGGCAGCCATCTGGGCCAAGTCCATAGCACGGAATTCCGTACCGGAAGGATAGTTGTTCACGATGGAGATAATCATCAGGAAGAGGTATGCACAACCGGCGATAGCCATACCGATGGCAATCTTACGCGGCGTGGAAATCGGTTTGCCTCTGCGGGCCAAAGCGGCGAATATAACCATGATGATAGGTGTCAGCACAATCACGAAGAACGGATTCAAAGCTTGCCAGATTTCTGGAGCGATCTTCTCCGTTTGGACGAAGTCGCGGGCAAACACGGACAAAGACTGGCCGTTCTGGTGGAATGAGAACCAGAAGAACACAGCGATACCGAGCACAGCAAACAAAGCATACAAACGTTGTTTGATTTCCTTTGCCATGGCAAGTTTCTCTTCAGCGGTATATTCAACAACTTGAGCTTGTTCTTTCTTGGCGGGTTGCGGCAGTTTGTACTTGTTGGTCAAGAAAATAACCAAGGAAATAACCATAGCCAGCACGGAAGCGATGAAGGAGAAGTGCACACCCTGGTTGAACACGGAAATGTAATCAGAGCAGAATGCAGCTGTATCGGTGAAATTGTAACCGGGTTGCAGCACAGCAGTCATCGTCTCATTGAATTTGGTAGTCATCTCCCCGTTGGCCAGGAACTGGTGGCACAAACCGGACATGTCGGCATTATATACCAAATGGTGTGCCTTCAGCCACCACTCGCGCAAGAACGGAGCGATGAACGGAGCGAAGAAACCACCGATGTTGATGAACACGTAGAAAATCTGGAAACCGGAGTCGCGGCGATCTTTGGCCTCTGCCAAAGCCTCGGGACCCTTCTTGGCAGCCTCAGCCTCGAACTCGTCGTACAGTTTGCCGACGATAGCCTGCAAGTTGCCTTTGAACAAACCGTTACCGAATGCGATGAACAACAGAGCCATACAGGTGATAATCAGGATGGTCCACCAGCCGGCACCGCTGTCGAGAATAGCTCCCTCGGCGGTCTTGCTGAACAATGGAATAGCCATCACCACATAGCCGATAGCCATGATGATCAAGCCCCATTGGATGGTTTTGTTGTAGTTCTGCGTCTTGTCGGCAATGATACCGCCCACCAAACTCAGCACATAGATGCCGAAATAGAAGACGGAGTAGATGACACCGGCTGTTCCGTCGGGAAGTCCGAACTTGGACACGAGGAAGAGCAGCAGCACGGCGTTCATGATGTAGTAGCCGAAACGCTCACCCATGTTGCTCAAAGCGGCGGCAATCAAACCCTTCGGGTGATGCAGTCTGGCTTCGCGCACATAGTAAATCAAAAACGGTATGATGACAATCGTACCGATAATGCAAATTAATAAAGCTGTACTCATAATATTGAAAATTAAAATTTGATTTTACAGATATTGTTTCACTTTCTCCACGATGAGGTCCTTGGGAACGAGGCCCACGAGGCTATCGACTACCTCTTTGTTCTTGACGAACACCAACATGGGGATGTTCATCACGCCGAACTGCATGGCGAGGTCGTTGTTTTCGTCGGTGTCGCACTTGCCGATGACGGCTTGGCCTTCAAATTCGGCGGCCACTTCTTCGACAACCGGTCCGAGGTGACGGCAAGGTCCGCACCAGGGGGCCCAGAAGTCGATCACCACCAGTTTGTCCCCGTTAATCAGGGTTTCAAAATTGTTTGAGTCAATTGCTAATGCCATAGTTTTGTATTTTTGGGGTTAATAATTTTCAAAGACGCAAAAATAATAAAAATTGGAATATTCAAAAAGACGAATACAATTTTTGAGTATCTTTGCGCCTGCAAACGCATGGTTTGTAACATATCTCTAAACGAGGAAATTTTAGCATTTTATGGAAAAACAGAAGATTGACATTTTACTCGGTTTGCAATGGGGCGACGAGGGCAAAGGCAAAATTGTGGATGTGGTAACCCCGAAATACGATGTGGTGGCCCGCTTCCAGGGCGGCCCCAACGCCGGCCACTCGCTGGAATTCAACGGCATCCGCCACGTGCTCCATATCATCCCTTCCGGCATCTTCCACAAAGAGAAAACCAACATCATCGGCAATGGCGTCGTCATCGACCCCATCACCTTCGAGGAGGAAATCAACGCGCTGGTGAACATGGGACTCACCCCGACCGACAATCTCTTTATCTCCAAAAAAGCACACCTTATCCTGCCCACACACCGACTGCTGGATGCAGCTTACGAGTCTCAAAAAGGCGACAAGAAAATCGGCTCCACCCTCAAGGGCATCGGACCCACCTACACCGACAAGACCGCCCGCACAGGCCTCCGCGTGTGCGACCTCGTCTCGCCCAACTTCGCAGAGAAATACAGCCAAGCCATCACCCAGCATCTCAAAATTTTGGATGGTCTCGGATTCGACTACAAGACCACCCTGCCCGAGTTGGAGCACAAGTGGAGAGCTTCGCTCAACACGCTCAAATCTTTCAAATTCATTGACAGCGAATATGAAGTGTACGACTACCTCCAATCCGGCAAGTCCGTGATAGCGGAGGGCGCGCAGGGCACCATGCTGGATCTCGAGTTCGGCGCTTACCCGTTCGTAACCTCTTCCAACACCATCGCCGCCGGTGCGTTCACCGGCCTCGGCCTCGACCCGCACTTTGCTGGCAAGGTCATCGGCATCGTGAAGGCCTACTGCACCCGCGTGGGCAGCGGCCCCTTCCCCACAGAGCTCTTCGACGCCACCGGTGAACAACTGCGCAAGCAAGGCAACGAATACGGCGCCACCACCGGCCGTCCCCGCCGCTGCGGCTGGCTCGACCTCGTGGCCCTCAAATACGCCCTCATGATCAACGGCGTCACCGACATCGCCCTCACCAAGGCCGACGTGATGGACAACTTCGAGACCATCAACATCTGCACCGCCTACAAGGTCAACGGCGAGCTTACCACCAAGATGCCTACCGAAAACGACGTGACCATTGAGCCTGTCTATACCCCGCTGAAAGGCTGGATGCAGGACATCAGCACCTGCAAAACCTACGATGAACTGCCGCAAGCGTTCAAAGACTACATCCGCTTCATCGAAGAGGAAACCCACGTAAAAGTCTCCATCGTTTCCGTCGGCCCCGACCGCGACGCCACCATCTTCAGAGATTAGCATATTATGCGCCGAACCCTTCTTCTCCCCATCCTGCTTTTGTGCTGTTTTTTCTTCCAAACAAACAGCCAAGCGCAGACGTTGGCGGATGAAAAGAGGTTTATGGACACACTGCAAGCACAACTGCAAGAGCAATACCAGCTCTACCGCAACCGCAATGTGCCCATCTGCGAGCTCCGTCTCTCTGTTGAGAACACAGAAACTTATCTTCTGGAATCCTCCATGGGCAGCCTGTCTCGCAATGAACACCACTCCGAGTGCACACTCGTGATTGACCTCATCGTCGGCGACCTCCCAAAAGGCGATATCACCACTGGCACTTCCGCACCGAAGCGGATTCTGCTCCCCATTGACCACAACCCCCAAGCCCTGCGCCAAATCCTCACCCGCGAGGTTCAGCTGGTGTATGCACAAGCGGAACGGGAACAGCAAAAACGTAATTTAGCCGAACAACTCGGCGCAAAACCCTATCGGCAATTTCTCCCCCTGAATTCCGATTCGCCAAACTCGGAATTCACCACCCTTTCCGTTTCGGAATTTTCTATTCCCAACTACATCCAGAAACTGAACGCATGTACTGACCTCTGGAACACCTTCGGGAAAAACACAATTGGCAAAGCCACGCTCCGCCACACACTCACCCGCCGCTACATTCTGTCCTCAGATGGTAAGGCTCAGACTTTGCCACGCACCAGCACATTGCTAACCCTCAGCGCCAGCACCCCCGATCAAGAGGGTCACACACTCCATTTCGAGAAAAATATCCTGACCGAACAACTGGACGAACTGCCCGAAACCTCCTCCATCATCAAAATGGAGACGACTCTATTCGAACAGCTCACCCAAGCGGCTGAAACGCCCGTTGCTAACTCCGGATTCCATCCCGTTCTCTTCTCCAATGAAGCTGCCGCACCGCTTCTCTATCAAGCCTGGCAACAATCTGAAAAAAACAACAATCTCACCTTTCTTTCGGTACAAGAGGATGATGCCCGGTTCAGCGCATCTGCCACCGCATCTCACAGCGATGCCGAGCTCATCGAGCAGCTGAGACAGGCTGCTCGCCAGCAACACAATGAATTCGGCTATTGGGTAAAATCACTCCATTTCTCTGAAAAAGAGGAACTTGTATTGCAAGAAATGTACCGTATCTACGCTGATGGCCGTACGGACGAGCAAGTACACGGGCTTGTTATCGGCGGCACACCTGCCGCCCTATGGGCCAATATCATCGCCTGCGGTCAAAATGCCGATTGCAACATTGCGCCGCCTACCCTGACACACTCGCAACCCGTCACGTGTTGCACCCCGGCTGTGCTTTGCTATCAGATTGAGCTGAAAGGCAACCTTGCTTCTGCCCAACCCGTGATTTTGTCGCCCATCACGGACAGCAATCAACCCGACCAAGATCTTCCGTTCTCATCTATTGCCTCCCGCGTGATGCAAGACGAAATTCAGCATTTTTTCGAAGATTCTCTGTTGATTGCCGATCCAAAACCCTACAATTTGGAGATACTGATGACCGATGCCACGGCCTATTCGGTGCGCAGCTCCATGGGAAGCGTCATCTTCTCCGAAGAGAAACCCGTCCGCTCCGTTTGCACACGCGTGCTGGTGGGCAATGACAACCTTAACAATGAAAACCTGACCACGCCTACCTTGGCAAAGGACTATCCCCTGCCACTGGACAACCATTACCACAACACACTCCAAGCGCTGCACCAGTCCGTAAACGACAATTATCACCAAGCCATCATTGATTATCGGCAGAAGGAGGAAATACCGTTTAACCTCACTATCCTGAGCAAAAACCGGCTCAAGGACCGCTCCGAAGCCTATTGTCATTCCTCTTTTGAAGACACTCCCGACCCTGACTGCAGTATCAGCCAACTCCAGGATTGGGCCAATGCGATTTCAGCAACTTTCACCCAGAACAACACCCTGATGCAAGAGCTTTACAACTCCGGCGTGGACATTTACCTGTATCAAGCGAAAGCCTACTTCACATCCGCACAAAACGTGCAATATGTCAAGCCATTCCAACTTTGTTATGTGGTGCTTTATGTCGAGGCGAAAGACAAAGACGGGGAACTGCTCCGCGATGAAAAGCATCTGCTATGCCGTGATCTCAACGAACTGCCCGACCCCAACAAATTCCAAGACGAGGCATTACGCATGGCCGAGCGGCTGGCCTTTCTGAAAAAGGCGCCCAAAGTGACGGAATACTATGACGGACCCGTGATGATTTCCGGAGATGCGGTGGCAACACTATTTGCCCAGACTTTGTTAGAGGACACACCCTCGCTCATCGCAGACCGCATGCCAGCCGACAAGAACAAGGCATCCTTCAATTATTGGGAAACCCTAAAGGAAAAATCCGTCATGCACCCCACGTTGAGTGTGCGGGCGAGATATGACATGGACCGCTTTGATAACATTCCGCTGCTCGGCTATCACGAAGTCGATGCCGAGGGCGTACCCGTGGACAAAAGCACGGACTTGATTGTAAACGGGACCTTGGAGTCTTTGCTTTCCAACCGCATACCTACCAACGCCAACCGTTTCTCCAACGGGCATCAGCAGTTGGCCTTGGAGAATTTGAGGTTAGTGCCCACGCGCGGTGCGGGCGTGCTGGAGCTCAGCTGCCGCCGCGCACTGAACGACAAGGCGCTGGAAAAAGAGCTGCTCAAGGAGGCGCGGGCTGCGGGAGAAAAGTATGTTTACCAGATTGTGAGCTGCCCGCGCCGGGACACGGAGAGAGCCAATGCCTCCATCATCGCCTACCGAATCAAAGTCTCCAATGGCGAAAAAACCTTGGTACGCATCCAACAGACAGAACAGCTATCAGCTGAGATATGGCAACGGGTCTGTGCGGCTTCTTCTGCCAAGACAGCGCACAATATATTGGTAAACAGTCAGATACAATCATCTACTAAAGACCTTTCTCCTTTGACAGGCATTCCAACGAGCCTGATATTACCGGCTCAAATCTTGATAAAGAGTTTGAAGATCATCCCTTAAAAACAAAAATGTTGAAAAAAAAGGAAAAAAAATTTAGGGAGAAAAAACTATTTCCATTATTTTTGCAAGTTGTAAAGAACGGGGTAGGAGTTACGCGACAATTATTTATTCATTAAAACATATAGGAGGATTTATTTTGTTAAAAAACAGATGCTTAATAGACCCGGCCGACTTCACACGCGAAGAATTTCGCGAAATCTTCGATTTGGCACATCAGATTATTGCGGATCCGGAAAAGTACAGTAAGAGTTGTGAGGGAAAAATCCTGGCAACTCTTTTTTATGAACCGAGCACGCGTACGCGTTTCAGCTTTGAGGCAGCCATGTTGCGCTTGGGTGGCAAGGTGATTGGCTTCTCCGAGCCCAACTCCAGTTCCACCGCCAAAGGCGAGAGCATTGCCGACACGCTGCGCACCATCGAATGCTATGCGGACATCGCGGCAATGCGCCATCCCAAGGAGGGCGCCCCGCGCATGGCCAGCCACTACATCCAGATGCCGCTCATCAATGCCGGCGACGGCGGCCACCAGCACCCCACCCAGACGCTGACCGACATCCTGACCATTGAACGGTTGCGTGGCAATGTGGAAAATAAGACCTACGGCTTCTGCGGTGACCTCAAGTTCGGCCGCACCGTACACTCCCTAGTCAAGTTCCTCAGCAATTATGAGGGCGTGAAGTTCATCTTCATCTCCCCCGAAGAGCTCCGCGTGCCTGAGTACATCCGCGAGGAGGTGGTGAAGAAGAAAGGTATTCCCTTTGAGGAGGTAGATCAGATGGAGCCCTACATGGGTCAGCTAGATTTCCTGTATATGACCCGTGTGCAGCGTGAACGTTTCTTCAACGAAGAGGATTATATCCGCTTGAAAGACCGTTTCATTCTGGATGCCGAGAAGATGACCTACGCTCGTCCCGACACCTACATCCTGCACCCGCTGCCGCGCGTGAACGAAATCAGCACTGAAGTCGATAGCGACCCGCGCGCGCAATACTTCAACCAGGCCCGCAACGGCATGTACGTGCGTATGGCCCTCATCTGCAAACTTTTAGGAATCTATTAAAATCATCGACTATGTTAGAAATCAACAGTATAGAAAGAGGAATCGTCATCGACCACATCAAAGCCGGATATGGCATGACCGTTTTCAAATACCTGCATCTGGACAATGCGGAATACAATGTGGCCCTCATCATGAACGCCTTCAGCCTCAAGATGGGCAAGAAGGACATCATCAAAATCAATGAGGTTATCGACATCAATTACGACTTTTTAGGCCTCATCGACCCGAATGCCACCGTCAACATCATTGAGAATGGCAAGACGGTCAAGAAGGTGAAGCTGGAAGTGCCCGAGACGGTCACCAACATCATCCATTGCAAGAACCCGCGTTGCGTCACCTCCGTGGAGCACTATTTCGACCACGTATTCCATCTGGTCGATAAGGAAAAACGCTCCTACCGCTGCGAGTACTGCGATGATATTGTGATTCCGTACCCGAACAAATAAAAATATTTGGACGTTTCAAAAAAAATTGTATTTTTGCAGCGTCTAACAGGGTCTCTTGGCCGAGTGGTTAGGTACCGGTCTGCAAAACCGTTGACTCCAGTTCGAATCTGGAAGAGACCTCAGAAAAAAAGGCTGCCAATCGGCAGCCTTTTTTCGTACCTTTGCAGCCCAATATCATTCTACAATGAAAAAGTATTTCTGGATTATCGCCGTGCTGCTCCTGCTGGGCACCTCCTGTTCCCGGAAGATTGTCGGAGCCAGACCGCACCGCAAGGAACGCAACTGCGGCTGCGAATACCCCACTACACCCGCACCCGCCGATTCACTGCTCACCTACCATTGTCGCTAAATCATGAAAAAACTCCTCTTCGCCCTCCTGCCCCTCTGCCTGCTCCTCTCCTGCCAACATAAAAAATCACTCATCGTGATTGAGGGAGACATCGCCGGCGCGTCCAACAACAAAATCACGCTGGCCCTGATCACCAACGATGGTCTGGAAACACTGGACTCCATGAAAATGAAAAACGGACACTTTTGCTTTGAACTGAAAGCCAACGACAAAGCAGCCCAAACCCGCGCGGCCTCTCCCATGATGTACCAAATCATGCTTTCGCCCTATAACACCCTCACCACCATGGCCAAAGGCGGCGACCATATCCTCATCCACGCCAATGCGGAAAACCTCATTGAGAATTATCATGTTTCCGGCGGCGAGGAAGCCGTGCTCATGGGCCAACTCGACAGCGCCCTTCACGCCTTCGCACAACCCGCAGATTCCCTCTACCGAATCTACAGCTATGATATTTACAATGACTCGCTGGGCGAAGCCGTCGAACAACAGTATCTCCAAATGGTAAATCATCACAAACAATACCTGAAACAATTCATCCAGCAACATCCCGACAAGATGGCCTCCTTCGTGGCCTTCTATCAAAGCTACAACCGCAGATGCTTTTTCAACGTTCAGGAAGACAAAGCGCTGCTGCGCCAGATAACCAAATCATTAAAAAAACAATATCCAGACAATCCATACGTCCAAAACATGCAACACAAGCTGGAGATGATGGATTTGATGGAAGCTAAAAGGAATACTGAATATGATACTTATTAACATCGGGGACGAACTGCTCATCGGGCAGGTCGTCAATACCAACGCTGCCTTCATCGGACAGCAAATGTCAGCGGCCGGATTCGAGCTAACGGATGTCATCACCATCGGCGACGATGGCCAAGCCATCCGCGACACCGTAACCTCAGCCCTCGCCAAAACGGATGTGGTAATTATGACCGGCGGCCTCGGTCCCACCAAAGACGACATCACCAAAAAGATTATCTGCGACATCTTTCAGCGCGAGCTGGTCATGGACGAGCCCACATTAAAGCACGTCACCGAAATCTTCGCTTCCCGTGGCATGGATTTGACGGAAACCAACCGCCAGCAGGCTTTGGTTACGCAAGGCTGCACCGTGCTCTCCAACCCGTTAGGCACCGCCCCCGGCCTGTGGATAGAACAGGATGACAAAGTGCTCATCGCCCTGCCCGGCGTGCCTTTTGAGATGGAAAAACTGATCAGAGACGAGGTCATGCCGCGCCTGCAGGCACAAAAGAAAGACCAGCACGCCATCCTGTACCGTGTGCTCCAGTGCACCAACATCTCTGAAAGCGGACTCTCCGACCTGCTGGAAAACTTTGAGAAACAACTGCCTCCGGAGCTGAAACTCGCCTACCTGCCCAAGCCGGGCATCATCCGCCTGCGCCTCACCGCCCGCGGCGACAACAAAGAATCCCTGAAAGCCCTTCTTGACCAGCATTTTAACGAGCTGAAGAGACTTACCACCGAGTACGCCTTCACGGATGAAGATATTGAGATTGAAGAAGTTGTAGGACGACTACTGACCAAGGCCGGCAAGACTTTGGCCACGGCGGAAAGCTGTACCGGCGGCTACGTCGCGCACCTCATCACCTCCGTGCCCGGTAGCTCGCGCTACTTCCAAGGCTCGCTTGTATCTTACAGCAACGACATCAAGCGCGACTTGCTGAACGTGCGCGAGGACAACCTTAAGCGCCGTGGCGCCGTGAGCGAACCAGTGGTCAGCGACATGGCCCTCAACGCCATGGGACTCTTCGATGTAGATTATACCATTGCCACCTCTGGCATCGCCGGCCCCGACGGTGGCACAAAGGATAAGCCCGTGGGCACCGTTTGGATTGCCGTGGCCACCCCTGTGCGCCTCACCACCCACGAATTCCACTTCGGCAGCCGCACCGGCCGCAAGCAGATCATCGAGCGCGCCGCCCGCGCCGCCTTGAATATGCTGCGCATTGAGATTGAAAAAGACATAAAATAAGTAGAGACGCGGCATGCCGCGTCTCTACTTTCACCTCTTCCTGCACCTCCTTCACCCCTTGTACTCCATTCACCCCATTTACCCCTTTTACCTCTTTCACCCCCTCATGTCCCCTCTCATCGCCCAATTCAAACAATACCTGCTGCTTGAGAAGAGCCTCTCTCCCAAGACGGTAGAGGCTTATTTGCATGATGTGACCATGCTGGAGGATTTCTTGGAAGGTAATGATTTAAAGAAGGTTACACTGGAAGATCTCCAACATTTCGTACAAAAATTGGTAGAAGATGGCATTGCCACGCGCTCGCAGGCGCGCATCGTGTCCGGCATCAAGGCCTTTTACCGCTTCCTGGTTTACGACGGCACTCTGCAAGATGACCCTGCCGAATTATTGAGCGCCCCGAAGATTGGCATGCATCTCCCCGATGTGCTGTCGGTGCCCGAAATTGAGGCTATCATCGCCGTCATTGACCTCAGCACGCCCGAAGGCCATCGCAACCGTGCCCTAGTGGAGGTGATGTATGGCTGCGGCCTGCGCGTGAGCGAAGTCGTATCCCTGAAACTGTCCCACCTCTTTTTCGACGAAGGATTCATCAAAGTGCTGGGCAAAGGCAGCAAAGAGCGCTTTGTACCCATCGGAAATATGGCCCAAAAGATGATTAATCTGTATGTGGAAGGCGCCCGCAAGAAGGTGAAAGTGAAAAAAGGAGAGGAAGACTACCTTTTCCTGAACCGACGAGGCCACCATTTGAGCCGCGAAATGGTGTTTATGCTGGTGAAAAAATGGGCGGCGGAAGCAGGCATCGAAAAGTCCATCAGTCCGCACACCTTCCGACACTCTTTTGCCACACACTTGGTGGAGGGCGGTGCCGATCTACGCGCCGTGCAACAGATGTTAGGACACGAAAGTATCACTACCACTGAGATTTACACGCATCTTGACAAGGATTATATCCGGAGCAACATGGCTCAGTTCCATCCCAGATTCTAAAAAAAGAGTATTCCCTTTTTTCGTATTTTTGCAACCCTAAAAATTACGAGATGAACAAGAAACGCATTTATATCATTTTGTCCGGACTGCTGTTGCTGGTATGTCTGATTCTCATTCTGTTCAAAACCGGTGTGCTCCATACGGCCAACAGCGTTCCCAAATCCGATGTCTTTGCCGTCAAGGACACCTCAACGGTGACCAAGATTTTCATCGCCGACATGAACGGCGAGTACGTCCTGCTGAACCGCCGCGACGGAGCCTGGTACGTGGAGGATTCCATCCTCGCCCAGTCATACAAAGTCAACGATTTGTTGGGGGTTATTCGCAATGTGACACTGCAGCAAACTGTGGCCAAAACCGCCCAGTCCAACATCAACAAAATGATGTCCGTGAACGCCATCAAGGTGGAAATCTACCAAAAAGCCCCGAAATTCACCCTGTTTGGCATCAAGTTCTTTGACAAAGAAAGAAAAGTGAAAACCTACTATATGGGCCCTGCAACTATGGACAATCTGGCCAACTTCGCCATTCTGGAAGGCTACGATGAACCTTGCATCGTCTATATCCCCGGCTTCAGAGGTTTCCTCACTCCATTTTACTCCTTCAAGCCCATTGATTGGTACAACTGCGACCTTTTCAGCACCAAGATTACCCGTATCAAAACGCTGACTGTTCAAGATTTTGAACATCCTGAAGAATCCTTTATTGTGGAAAAATCCGGCGCTCGTTTCTTCAACCTGTTCGATGGCCAGCACCAGCCCATTCCCCATTACGACACCGTCAGACTGTTGGATATGCTGTCCGTGTACAGAAACCTGAACTACGAGTATTTCATCAACTCCATGGAACCGGAAAAGAAGGATTCTATCTTGAAATTCAACAAGTTCAAAACCATCACTTTGGTAGATATAAACGGTCAGGAAACCCGTCTGGACATGTATCGTAAGCTGGATCCCGATGCCATGTATCTGGATGACATTCTGGAAGGTAGTGCGCCTGTAGAAGATTTACCGTACAACAGGGATAATTTCTATGCCATTCTGAACGGCAACACCAAGAATCTTCTGCAATGCCAGTATTTCCATTTCGACCGTGCCAATCAACCTCTGTCTTACTTTTTGAGAAAACAATAGTCTTGTATGACCTGCGATGAGATGTACATGCGCCGGTGCTTGCAACTGGCAAGTCTAGGATTAGGCAAAGTGCAGCCCAACCCCATGGTGGGTGCGGTAATTGTGCATCAAAATCAGATTATCGGGGAAGGTTATCATCACCAATACGGCCAGCCGCACGCGGAAGTCAATGCCTTTAACTCAGTATCTGACAAATCGTTACTGAAGGAATCCACACTGTATGTTTCGTTGGAACCGTGTTCTCACTATGGCAAGACGCCGCCATGTGCCGAGGCCATCATCCGCTACGGCGTCCCGAAAGTGATTGTCGGCATCACCGACCCGCACGACAAAGTGAACGGCAACGGCATCCGCATGCTGCAAGAGGCAGGCATTGAAGTTGTACAGCATGTGTGCGAATCCGAATGCCGGGAGCTGAACCGCCGCTTCTTCACTTACCATCAGCACCAGCGGCCCTACATCATCCTCAAATGGGCGCAAACCGCTGACGGATTCATGGATATTGACCGAAGCAACGCGTCTGACATTCAAGATTATTGGATTACCAATCAGGCACTTAAGGCAATTGTCCACAAATGGCGAAGCGAAGAAGATGCCATTTTGATTGGTTATAACACGATGGTGAACGACAAGCCGCAACTCACCAACAGACTATATCCGGGCAAAAGCCCTCAACGATATGTGCTGTGCCGCGAACACAGTGAAATGGACAACACGTATTACCATTCATTGCCCACTGACTTATCGGCTGCCATGCACGAGCTTTACGAGCAACGCATGCAATCGGTGATCGTGGAGGGTGGTCGGAAGACCTTGGACGCGTTCATCACTGCTGGACTCTGGGACGAGGTACGCATTCTGGTCGGGGCGCAGCGTTGGGGCAAGGGCACACCAGCCCCCGCACTACCCTGCGCACCGGAGCAAGTACAACACATTGACGATAATCAGATTCTCTATGTTCGAAGACACCTATAAAACGATTTCCGCACCCGCCACGGGCAGCTACAGCGAAAAGCGCAGCAAGTTTCTGGCCTACGCCTTCCCGGTGCAGACGGAAGCGCAGGTGAAAGAACGGCTGACCGAAATCCAGAAGAAGCACAACGATGCCCGCCATCATTGCTATGCCTACATTCTGGGACCTAACAAAGACGCCTACCGCATGAACGACAATGGGGAACCTTCGGGCACGGCAGGCCGCCCTATCCACGGGCAACTGATGTCCAAAGACCTCACCAACACACTGGTTATTGTGGTGCGCTATTTCGGTGGTATCAAATTGGGTGTCAGTGGATTGCAAAATGCCTACAAGATTGCTGCCAAGGATGCCCTGGATGCAGCCAATATCATTGAAAAGACCATAGACGAAACCTACGAGGTGACCTTCGAATATCTGCAGATGAACAATGTGATGCAGCTGATGAAAGACCCCTTCGTCACCATCATCAGCCAACAAAGCGACCTAAACTGCACAATACGCTTTTCCGTGCGCCGGCGCGAGGCTGAGCGCATCGTGACTGCCCTGAAAAAAGTGGGCCAAGTACAATATTTCTGCTAGAAATCCAATCCTGCCATCTCGCCGTGCGGGTGGAAAATGGTGTATCGGGTAAACCGCTCGTCCGCCTCAAAACCATCCCCGTAGTTAACGGAGCCGTCCGCTTTCTTCTGCTTGACCAGCGCATTGGAATAGATGGTCCGCCGACGCTGATCCCAGATAATCTCCTCCGTTTCCAGAGTATCATGTTTGATAAGATCGATAATCACTACATTTTTGGAAGCCCTGTACATAGTGTTATTGATGTTGCAGGCATAGTCGGCGGTGAGGATAGCCTGCTTTTGGCCATACTCGGTGTATGAAATAGCGGTGATGCCTTCGGGATAATCCGTATAGAGCGAATCTGTATGATAGGTGTTGAAGATGGGAGCTTTCACGATAAAACTGACCACACCGGAATCGCTGACGGTCAGTTCTATGTTTTCCGCATACTCGTCCGGAAACTTCCCCTTATACTCCAACAACCCCGTCTCTTTATCTTTGTTGTGACAGGAAACAAAAAACATCATAAGGCACAAGGCCATTATGATGTTTTTTGCAATATATGTCTTTGGAATAGACATGTAAGAATGTTGTTTTTATCTTACAGTCGTATTTTCCTGAATCCAGCAACCTACGTGATAGGAGGAACCGGAGCTCAAACCGCGTTTGAACAAGTCATCTTTGGAGGGGTATCTGAGTTTAGCGCGTTGAGCGTTTGCCTTGTCAGCGCAGCTCGGATCCACAGCAACAGCCTTTGCATATTTGTCGGCGGCAGCCCAAGCGCATGCCATCGGGATGTCATCGCCAGAGCATCTGCCCACAGAGTTAGCGTAGAGGTCGCCAATCAGGATATAAGCCTTGCCCATGCTCGGCTGATATTTCAGCGCAGCGTATGCGGCACTACGAGCTTCAGCGTAGGAGCCTTTGGTGTAGTAAGCCAAAGCCAGCATGTAGTTGGCGTCAGCTTTCTGCTCGTTGGTCTCGCTCAAAGAAACGGCTTCGTTGAAATAGCTGATGGATCTGTCCATTTCGGCATTGTCATGCGTGTTGACGAAGCTCTTCAAAGAGAGGTTACCCATCCAGTAAGCAGAGTTGCGGTTCGGATTAGCTCTATGCAGGATTTCCAAAGCATCCTTGAACACAGGGCTGGTGACACAGCCGCCTTTTGACATGGTCATGACCATCTTGTTGATAGCGGAGATATCGTCCTTGTTGCTGGCCAGTTTCTCGGAATAGAGTTCTTCCAACACTTCGCAAGATGCGTACGGAGCCACAGCTTTCTCGATTTTGGCGAGAGTTTTGCGGTAGTTGACCACCAACTTCATCTGACGGGCAGTGTCAGCGGCAGGTTTCTTGCAAAGCTCAATGAGATAGTTGGTATCGATAGTACCTTGTTTGTACACATCATACAGGCTATCCATCACAGCCACTTGTTTTTCATACTGAACCAGAGAGTTGTTGATGGAGATGTCCAGATAGTCGGTAGCACGACCGTAGGCCTCAATCACTACGCTAGTATCCTTGCTAGCCTTGGTGATGCTTTCAGACAATTGGAAATACTTGTCCCAAATAGCAGGCTGAGTTTTCTCTTTCTCCATTTCCACAGACTGGATAAACCAGTTTTCCACTTCCTTGATCTGGTCAAAATCCATGGATTTTGCACGGTAAAGCAGGGCGTTGTAAGCCTTGAATCCCAAGCAGTAACCCTTGCTGAATTTGTCAGGGAAGTACAAGTTACGCACCTCGTAGGAATAGATAAGCGTATCGATGAGGTGTTCTCTTCTCAAGGAATCCTTTTCAGCTTTGATTAAAGCGGCGAACATGTTTTGGGCATTGGTGTAAATACCATCCCAGCAGCAAGGGCTGTTGGCAACAAGATAACGCCATGCTTCGTAAGCATCAACGTAATTCTTGCTTTTGTAAAACATGTTGAAATTGGTGATTTGCTCCAAGCTTTTCAAAGAGTCTTCTTCGGTTGCACCGTATTTGAACGGGCAGTTACTATTCTGGGCGAAAAGGAAAGAGCCCGATAACAGTAAAAGTGTTGCGATGAATAACTTTTTCATTTCTTTTATTGTTTTTAAGAGTTTTTTATTCTTTAGACTATTCAAGTTTCATTCGTTGATACCATTTTTCCTGCAAGGTGAAGTTGATGGTGAATCTGAAGTAGTTCTGTCTGACCAAGTCATTGACAAGAGTTCCCATTTTTCCGTATTCAAAGACCACGTTGATAGAAGAGTGAGTGTTGAATGAGCTCAATGGAATACCAACGCCTAAACAGACACCAAACTCGTCAATAGGTTTAGAGTGCAGGAATAATTCGCCGGTAGAATAACGGGCACCCACACGGAAGTTCATTCTTTTCACAAACTTGTTGGAATTCGGATCGGGAATAAACTGGGCTCCAACTGAGGCTGTGATAGAATTGATCATAGAGTCGCCCTGCCCGAAGGATCTGTATTTGGCCCAGTTGTTCCAAGTGACATCGGCAGCCACTGTAACTTTGTCCTTGAACGTGTAGCTCACACCACCACCCACAGATTGCGGAATCTGGAGATTGCCGCGCGTTTTGTCATTGTAATAAACTGTATCGTAAGTGGTTACAAGACTGTATGCACCTTGATAATAGCTGATCAACAACTTCTCCTTCGCCCAGATGTAAGCCGTATTGCTATACACCAAGCCCAATCCTATCTTGTGATTCTCCTTGACATTGAACATGTACTGCAAGCCGCCGGTAAGGTGGATACCATCCAGATGATAGGAAGCGTTGATGTAGGAATTGTAAAAGTTGGAACCGTCGAAAGAGGTGTTCCGTAAGTAGTACACGGTGCCGAACATGTAGGAGGCGTTCAAGCCGATGGACAATCCTTTGCAGATTTTAAAAGCATTGCCCCAATACAACTGATTCAGTCCGCCCTTGGCCGAATAGGCATACGTGACATTTCCTATGTTTTCGATTTCACCTGTGTTCTCAACATCATATCCTACAGAGCTATAGGGAACAATACCCACGCTCGTGCGCCAATGGCGGGTGACAGGAAGTCCGATGATAATATATCCGGGACGTGCAAAGGAGTTTTTCTGCACCAATGCACCCGAGGCCAACGTGGAGACATAGATGGAAGCCGCTGCATCCGCAACAAACGACAGGGAATCGAAAGCCGCGTATGAGGCAGGGTTTCGGAAATTGACGTAATAGGGATTCTGGAGCGCATAGGAAGTGCTGCCCATTCCGTCCAAAATGCCATTCGAGTATTTGTTGACAATTCCCATGCCGAAAGCTGAGTATGGATTGCTAATCTCATTCTGGGCCTGAGAACTGAATGTTCCCAGGAGAATCATGCATAACAACACTATCCAGTTGAGATTTCTATTCGACATTAGACCTTAAAATTTTATACAATCCCTCCAAAACCAAATTTTGGGCGGCAAATATACGATTTTTTATGTAATCTTTCAGGAAGTCAGCATCTCCACCTGTTAAAATAATGTGAATTTCCGGATAAAGTGTTTTATAATGGTTGATAATGCCGTCAATTTCGCAAGCCATGCCATAAATAACGCCTGACAAGATGGATTCTTGGGTAGATTTTCCCGTGAAGGAAGCCAGATGTTGCGGTTCCAACAGGGGCAAATGCGCCGTATGGTCGTGCAAAGATTGGAAGCGCAAACGCAATCCCGGGGCGATGGAGCCGCCTTGGTAGGTGCCCTGTTCATCCACGAAGTCGGTTACGAGGCACGTGCCTGCCTGTATCGCCAGCGTGGGGCGGGCGGGGAAGAGTGCATTTGCGCCGACAGCGCTGGCAATACGGTCGGTGCCCAACGTGCCGATGGTATTGTAGTTAAGCTTAATGGGCAGGCACAGCGCGGGGGAGAACTCCACCAATTGGGAGTGTTGCTTCAGCCAGGCCACAACCTCTGGACTTACTTTACCCACGGAGGACAACAAGGCTGCCCGAATGTCATACTGTGCGAAGATATCCTTCAACGCGCAAACATCCAACTCGGGCTGCCGGACCAGTGCAACCTGATACCCGGACTCGTCATAGACGGCCAACTTTTGCGAGGTATTTCCTATGTCAATTACCAAATACATAATATTGTAAAACGAACAATTATCCGTTTTATTTTATAGTTCAATGACTGATTTTACTATTTTTGCGGCCTCAAAAAAAAACGAATGGGATTTTTCTCTTTATTTCTATTAGCATTAAGTTTGGCCATGGACTGCTTTGCCGTAAGTTGCTCCGCCGGAGCCCTGCAGCCCAACCTGAAAGCACGGAACGTTTTGGCTTTTTCTTTCAGTTTCGGATTCTTCCAAGCTCTCATGCCCTTTTTGGGTTGGCTAGGCGGCGAGATGGTAGTCAGCTATTTGAGCCGCTTCACCAACTGGATCGCTTTCGGCATTCTGGCCTTCATCGGCGGCAAGATGATTATTGAAGGCATACGCAATAATGAAGAAGATTCCAAAACAGACATGACCCGCATCGGCACGGTACTGTTGCTTTCCATCGCCACCAGCATTGACGCATTAGCGGTGGGTTTCGGATTCTCCATGATGCAAGATGTTCACATCGGGTTGGCCCTCTTCTTGATCGGCATCGTCTCCTTTATCGTCTCACTTATAGGCTATTACCTGACCCGACGGCTACATAAACTGGTCAAGGCCAACATTGCCGAAATCATCGGCGGCCTTGTGCTCATCGCCCTTGGCGTGAAAATTCTGTTAGGATTCTGAAACTACCGACGGATTCTTTTCTCTTCTGCAGCAGGATAATACTCGTATGCTCCGATATCAGGATTGCCGTTGCGCAGGCGACCCAAGATATCTGTCGTGATGCCCAAACCTGTCATTCCCGCATCGATGGCCGGAGAAGACTCCTTCAAATTGTAATTTTGACTGTAATTGGACACAAATTGAGGATCTTTGAGGTGAATGCAATTCGTGAAATGATTGTCTAAAGTCTCCTTTTTGATTAAGCAGTTATTGAAGTGGTAATTCAAATCCGCGCCGCTGTGTGTTGCCGCAACAAACTCATCTTCACACTCATCGTCACTATAATTGCCATAAATAATGGAATTGTTACAAACTAAATTTGTGTTGCCCAAATAACGGACATTGCCTTTGTCATAGTAACAGCTGACGGCCAATGCCGGCTCCTTGCGCGCAGACTGGGAGAAAAAGTCGGCGATGGTCACGTGGTTCAGGGAAAAATCACCCACCTGCAGCACCACGCTGTAGCTGCCGGTGTTGCTAATCTGGCAGTTGTTCATCTCCACATCGGCCCCTTGCGCCACCAAACCGTAGTATTTGTTGTTATGGATGACCGTATTATTGATAATGGTTTTATTTCCAAGATACTCCATAAGGGAAGAAACCTCCACACCCGTAGCAGAATTGGTGATGATGGCGTTGTTGATGATGTTGTCGTGCGTGCCTTCATTGATGAGAATCCGGTTCCATTGCTCATAATCGGTGGCGTAGAACGGCTCAAGGCGGTCGCCGGCAAACAGAACAGGATCATCATACGTGCCGTTCACATGGATGTTGCCATAGCGATATACCCAGATGCCACCGCCATGGTGAATATAGACTTTCGTGCCCGGGTCAATGGTGAGCTTACCCAACGAGTCAACCACTGCCCAGCCATAGATTACCCAAGGCTTGTCATTGGTCCAGTGGACATCTTCGTGCTCGTGCGCCACGATATTGTAAGACATGGAAGAGCCTATGTGGTCAGGCACGATGAAGTGAGCATCCTGCCCAAACGCCACCAGCTGCACCGACTGCCTGCGTTGGGTGTTGTAAAACAGCACCGAATCGGTAACCAAATAAGGATTGTTCTGGTTGGTAGGGTTTATGGTGACTTTGACGAAAACGAAAATGCTGTCCTTAGCGGGAATCTCCACATCGTGGAACTCCTTGCCCGCCACGCCGTCCACGTTGATGCTGTAGTAGGACTGGTCGCCGCCAGCCAGATAAATATCCAGCTTTACAGGATCCGGACTGGGGTTATAGACCGTGAAACTGCGGGTAATGGAAGACACCGTGGTAAACAGTGTATCAAACATCAACGTATCGGTAGAGAACACCAGCTTCACACTCTCGTCGTATCCCCCATGACGGCATCCGGAGAATGTCAACGTGCCCGCCAACAAGGGGACTATCAGCAGCGTGAGAATCCAGTTATTTTTCAATTTCATCATCATTTTTCAAAATATCGTGTTCGTTATAACGAACATCTGTCAAAAATAGTGCATGGGCAGGAACAGAAGTGCCAGCTTCGCACCGATCTTTCTGATCCAAGACCTTTTGAAAATCCTGCACAGACATTCTTCCCAACCCCACTTCCAGCAAAGTGCCCACGATGGCCCGTACCATATTGCGCAAAAAGCGGTTGGCGGTAATCGTGAAGACCAAATCATCGCCCTTTTTCTCCCAGAAAGCCTCGGACACATGGCAAATGAAGTTGTTGACTTGAGTATGCACCTTGGAAAAACTGGTGAAATCCTCGTTTTTTCTCAACAACTCCGCTGCTTGATTCATCAAATCCACATCCAAAGGACGATGGAAAAACAGGCGTTGCGGATATGTGAAAGGATTTTTTATCGTAGAGATAAAATATTGATACGTACGGCTTTCGGCATCAAAGCGGGCGTGGGCATCATCTTTTACGGCAAACAGTCGGTAAATGACAATGTCTTTGGGCAGGAAATTGTTCAGTTGGTCCTTGATTCGCTCGCAAGCCTCCTGGTCAAAGTGCTGATCAATGTCAAAATGGGCATAGTAGCAGGAGGCGTGCACACCTGTGTCGGTGCGGCCGCAGCCCGTAATGGGAATCCGCTCCTGATGCAGCAGAAGGGAGAGGCATTTCTCCAAAGTATCCTGCACCGACGGGTGGTCGGGCTGAATCTGCCAGCCGAAAAAAGGGGTTCCGTTGTATGCCAAATGGAGAAAATAGCGCATGATATCCGATAAGATTCCGTTGTCTCTGTTTTTACAGGCGCAAAAATACACATTTTTGAGATTTTTGCTATCTTTGCGGCTCATTTCAAAACCCATTTGCAAAACATTGAATTATGAAAAATATAGCCCGTTACACGATAACTTCCGCTCTACCCTACGCCAACGGCCCGGTCCATATCGGCCACCTCGCCGGCGTCTATATTCCTGCTGATATCTACGCACGCTACCTGCGCAACAACGGCAAGGAGGTGCTCTTCATTGGCGGCTCCGATGAGCACGGCGTGCCCATCACCATCAAGGCCCGCAAGGAAGGCGTGACCCCGCAAGATATCGTGGACCGCTATCACAACATCATCAAGAAGTCATTCGAAGACCTCGGCATCTCGTTCGACATCTACTCGCGGACTTCCAACCCCACGCACCACGAGACCGCCGCGGCCTATTTCAAAAAATTATACGACGAGGGCAAACTCATCGAGAAGACCTCCATGCAGTACTACGATGAGGAAGCCAAGCAGTTCCTCGCCGACCGCTACATCACTGGCACGTGCCCGCACTGCAAGAACGAGCACGCCTACGGCGACCAGTGCGAAGTTTGTGGCACGTCGCTCAACGCCACCGACCTCATCAATCCCCGGTCGGCGCTCAGCGGCAACACTCCCGTGCTCAAGGAGACCAAACATTGGTACTTGCCGCTGGATCAGTACGATCCGTGGCTGCGCGAGTGGATCTTGAAAGGGCACAAGGACGACTGGCGTCCCACTGTGTATGGACAGTGCAAGTCTTGGATTGACCAAGGTCTGCAGCCCCGCGCCGTCACCCGCGACCTCAACTGGGGCGTGAAAGTGCCTCTGGCTGATGCCGAAGGCAAAGTGCTCTACGTCTGGTTCGACGCGCCCATCGGCTATATTTCTGCTACCAAGGAGTGGGCCGCTGCACACAACGCTGAATGGGAAAAATGGTGGAAGAGCGAGGATTCCAAGCTGGTGCACTTCATCGGCAAGGACAACATCGTGTTCCACTGTATCATCTTCCCCTGTATGTTGAAGGCCGACGGTTCCTACATCCTGCCCGACAACGTGCCCGCCAACGAGTTCCTGAACCTCGAAGGTGACAAGATCTCCACCTCCCGCAACTGGGCGGTGTGGGCACACGAGTATGTAGAGGACTTCCCGGGCAAGCAAGACGTGCTGCGCTACACGCTCACAGCCATTGCACCGGAGACCAAGGATGCCGACTTCACGTGGGCCGACTTCCAGGCACGCAACAACAACGAGCTGCTGGCCATCTTCGGCAACTTCGTGAACAGAACCGTGGTTCTTACTCACAAATATTACGGCGGCATCGTGCCCGAGCACGGCGAATATTCTGACTATGAAAAAGAGATTGTGGCCAAGATGGCCGAATTTCCGAAAATTATTGGCGACTCCATCGAGCATTACCGCTTCCGCGAGGCTTTGCAGGAGTTCATGAACCTGGCCCGTATCGGTAACAAATACCTCACCGACACCGAGCCATGGAAGAAACAAAAAGAAGACCCGGAGGCCGTGAAGACCATTTTGCACTTGTCATTGCAGATTTGCGCTTCACTTTCCGTGCTGTGCGAACCGTTCTTGCCCTTCACCGCCAAGAAATTGCAACAAATCTTGAATATCGACAATAAAAACTGGCAGGATGGCGGTCGCGCCGACCTGTTGCAAGTGGGTAGCCAGCTCAACCCCGCCGAGTACTTATTCGAGAAAATTGACGACGAGACTATCGCCAAACAAGTGCAGAAACTTCAAGACACTAAGAAAGCCAACGAGATAGCCACCGCCGAGGCCACCCCCGCAAAGGAGGATGTCTCCTTCGACGATTTCCAGAAAATGGATTTGCGCGTGGTTACCGTGTTGGAAGCTGAAAAGGTGGCCAAGACCAAGAAGTTGCTGAAACTGAAAGTGAACACCGGCGTAGATGTGCGCGAGATCGTGTCCGGAATTGCCGAGTTCTACGAGCCGCAAGACCTCATCGGCAAGCAAGTGCTGATGCTCATCAACCTCGCCCCGAAGAACATCAAGGGCGTGGATTCGCACGGCATGGTGCTCATGGCCGAAAACGCCGACGGCAGTCTCAGCCTCATGCAGCCGCAAAAGCTGCTGAAAGAGGGAAGCACAGTGAAATAGTTTAGAGTTTAGAGTTTAGAGTTTAGAGATTTTGTTTGCGATCTGATGAATATGCTTCTGGAAATATCGGATTTGTCGTTGGATCTCAAACAGGATGGAGAATGGAAATCCATTCTGCATGAGGTGAGTTTTTGCCTTGGCAAGGGCGAAACCATGGGTATTGTGGGCGAGTCGGGCTCCGGCAAGTCGGTGACGGCCCTATCCGTGATGCGGCTGCTGAACGAGCGAATCGCACGATACCCTCAAGGCGAAATACGCTTCACAGAGGACGACCAGCCTGTCAACCTGCTCACTTGCCCAGAGACGACCATGCAGCACCTGCGTGGCAACCGCATCGCTATGATTTTCCAGGAGCCGATGACCTCGCTGAATCCTGTTATCAAGTGCGGGGAACAGATCACCGAACAGATATTGCTGCACAAAAAGCAGACCAAGGAAGAAGCCAAACAGCACGTGATTGAGTTATTCAAGGAGGTGATGTTGCCGAGACCCGAGCAGATTTTCAACTCTTACCCGCACGAGTTGTCGGGCGGGCAAAAGCAGCGTGTGATGATTGCTATGGCCATGAGTTGCCAGCCCGACCTGCTGATTGCCGACGAACCTACCACCGCGTTGGACGTGACGGTGCAGAAGGGCATTCTGGAACTGATCCGGAAACTGCAACAGAAGCATGGCATGAGTGTGCTGTTCATCACCCACGACCTCGGCGTGGTAGCCGAAATCGCCGACAAGGTGTTGGTGCTGTACAAAGGCCAAGTGGTGGAGCACGGCAATATCCGCGATATCTTCCTGCATCCGCAGCATCCATACACCCAGGGCTTGTTAGCGTGCCGACCATCCATGACCGTGCGCCTGCGCAAGTTGCCCACCGTGGACGACTTCATGCGCGACCATGCGCAGGGAGCGCACACGGACGTGGCAGCACTATCGGTTGCGCCGGAGGAGCGCGCCGTTTTCCATCAGCAGTTGTACGCCGGAGAACCGCTCATCTCTATCCGCAACTTGAATAAATTATATCCGCTTCGCAAGCGCAAACTCTTTGAGAAACAACAATATTTACACGCCCTGCGCGACATCAACTTAGAGGTGTACGAGGGCGAGACTTTGGGATTGGTGGGCGAGTCCGGGTGTGGCAAGACCACTCTGGGGCGCAGCATGATACGGCTCATAGAGCCCTCTTCCGGTCAGATATTCTATCGGGGCACGGATTTGACTAGTCTGTCGGCTCGCGCCATGCGGGAGATGCGCAAGGATCTGCAAATCATTTTGCAAGACCCCTACTCTTCCCTGAACCAGCGGCTCACCATTGGCGATGCACTGATGGAACCCATGCAGGTACATGGCATCGGGCACAATGACCGGGAACGCAAAAACAGAGCCTTGGAACTGTTAGAGCGCGTGAGCCTCAACGAAACACACTTCTACCGCTATCCGCACGAGTTCTCCGGAGGTCAGCGTCAGCGCATCTCCATTGCACGTGCCTTGGCGGTGAACCCCAAGTTCATCATCTGCGACGAGTCCGTGTCGGCCCTTGACGTGTCGGTGCAGGCGCAGGTACTCAACTTGCTCAACGAGCTGAAACAGGAGTATCATTTCACCTACATCTTCATCTCCCACGATCTGTCGGTGGTGCGGTTCATGTCGGACCGCATTGCCGTGATGCAGAACGGCACCATCGTGGAACTGGGCGATGCGGATGCCATCTGCGACCACCCACAAACTGATTACACCCGCAAACTGATTGCCGCCATACCGAAGGGGATACAATAGTTTTTTTAGGTGAAGGGGGTGAAAGAGGTGAATGGGGTGAATGAGGAATGAACGCATAAAAAGCGTATTATTGCAGCCCGATTTTCAACACTTATGGAAGAAAGAATTAAAGAAACCCGATTTTCCGCTTTTAATATCGTGAAATTCATCCTCCGAATACTCATCGGGGCATTTTTTATCACTACAGCAATATTGAAACTGCTATCTTTGGACAGTTTCGAGATTTACATCTACAGTTTCAATTTGTTCAGCTTCAACCTGTGCGGCATCATTGCCCGGCTGGTAATTGCCGGCGAAATGCTGCTGGGCGCACTGCTCATCGCCAAAATCCTATACAAACAGGCCTGGTGGCTCACCATGCTGATGCTGGCGGGATTCACTCTATTTCTCATCTATGTGGCCATATTCCGCCACGATGCCAATTGCCATTGCATGGGCGACCTTGTCCAGCTGAATCCAGTATGGTCTATCGTCAAAAACATCATTACCATGGCCTTGCTGCTGCTGATACGGAAAGAAGAGGATTATCATTTCCGCGGGAAAGTGGCAGTGGGCATCATCCTGCTGGTAGCTTCTTTAGGTGTGCCTTTTATTCTTTTCCCAACAGACGCTGCCTATAACCTCATCCTCAAAAAGGACAATGCCGTGGATGAAAAACGTTTCGAACAATTCATGCAAGACTCGCTTGCACAAACCCTGCATATAGAACAGGGCAATTATGTGCTTGGCTATCTCTCCGCCGGCTGCAAATACTGCAAAATCAGCGGCCAGAAAATCAATACTATGGTTGAGAATAACCAACTGGACACCAACAAGATCATCATCCTCATCTGGGGTTCCGATAAATCCATTGAAGAATTCAAAAATGAGACTGGCGCCACCCATTTCCGCTATGCCAAGATCAACCCCGTAGAGGCTGTCCAGATGGTAAATGGACAGTTCCCCACGTACGTGTTCGTAAAGGATGGCAAACCTGTGGAATCTGCCGACCTCCGCGGTTTGAATGACCAACAACTCAAAAAATTCCTTTCCGAATAAACATCTCTCCCGTCATGCCAATAACCAAGAAGAAAATAGAGGACCTATCTCAATACTACCTGCGAAACGGGTTCGACCATTCTACGGATGAAATAGTGGAGGGGATGAACATCAGCCGCAAGACTTTTTTCAACCGGTACAAAAGCAAAGAGAACTCTGTGCAGATGGTGCTGGATGCGTGGTACGACAACATCCGCGAGCGTTTTCAGGAGAAGGCTGCCCAGTGCAACCATGCAGTGGAGGAACTGGTTCAATTCGGCTACGAAATGCATTACATCCGACATACAGAACATATTTTCTACCAATATGTTAAGGCGCACTATCTCCTTCTTCGGGAGGATTTACCCTTTGTGCAAATCTTAGCCGGTATTCTTCGCAATGGTATTAACCATTATCAATTCAAAGAGGAACTGAACGAAGTGGTGTATGCCAAATATGTAATGAACAATATCTCCAACTACAACTACACGGAGGCAGAGAGAGAAGAGGTTATACGTTACCTGCTGGCGCCCATCCTGACCGAACGGACAACCATGTTGCTAAAAGAGTTGGATTTTGTCAATTTTATATAGCTGACAACTGTTTTTTAGCTATTTGCAATGATATTCATAACTTCGGCTACTGCGTCGGGAACGCCGGCGGGGTTCTTGCCGCCTGCCGTGGAGAGTGAGGGCTGACCGCCGCCACCGCCCTGGATGAGCTTGCCCACCGCACGTACAATCTTGGGTGCCTCGAAGCGATCCAAAAGATCATCGGAGACCGCTACCACGAGATTGGGTTTACCGTCGAACACACTGGCCAACACCACAATACGGTTTGTGGCATTGCGCAGTTGGAATGCTGCATTGCGCAAGATATCCGGACCAAACTCCGTGATTTGCGAGATGACCTGCACACCGTTGACATCCTGAGCCTTTTGTTCCACTTCCTTGCAGAAGTTCACTACTTGCTGTTTTTCAAAATCCTCGATTTTCTTGCGATAAGATGAATTATCCTCATTGAGTTTTTGAATAGCTTGGAGCAAATTGTTGGAGCCCAAGGTCTCTTTCATCTGCTTGATGAGATCCTGCTGGGCATACATCACATCTTCGGCAGCCAGTCCTGTGACGGCTTCAATACGACGCACGCCAGCTGCCACTGCGCCCTCGGAGATGATCTTGAACAAACCGATGTTGCCGGTAGCGGAAGTGTGTGTACCGCCGCAAAGTTCTATGGCATCGCCGAACTGGATGACGCGCACCAAATTGCCGTACTTCTCGCCGAACAGAGCAATAGCTCCCTTCTCACGGGCCTCCTCAATAGGCATATCCACAAACTCCTGCAACGGCAGATTCTGGCGGATCATGTCATTGACCATCCGTTCCGTCTTGACAATTTCCTCTTCACTCATCTTGGCGAAGTGGGAGAAGTCGAAACGCAGGCGGTCGGAGGCCACCATGGAGCCTTTTTGCTCCACGTGCGTGCCGAGCACGGCGCGCAACGCGTGGTCCAGCAAGTGCGTGGCCGAGTGATTGTTGGCCGTCATCTGGCGCTTGACTGTGTCAATCTTGGCCGTAAACTCCGCACTGGGGTTCTCGGGCATCGTAGCCGCATGATGGATAGTCAGATTGTTCTCCTTGGTGGTGTTGTAGATGGCAATTTTCTCATTGATGCTCTCCAACACACCCGTATCGCCCACCTGGCCGCCCGACTCGGCGTAGAACGGCGTGGTATCCAACACAATCTGATAGAAAGTCTTGTTCTTGGCTGTTACCTTTCTGTATTTCACAATCTTACAAGCGCACTCTGTCTCGTGATAGCCCACAAATTGTGTGGGTGTTTCCTGATGAATCAGCTCTACCCAGTCATCAGTAGCTACCGCAGCGGCAGCACGCGAGCGCTCTTTCTGCTGCTGCAAACCCTGGTGGAAACCATCCATGTCCACGGTGAGATTCTTCTCGGAAGCCAACAGTTGGGTCAAGTCTATCGGGAAGCCGTAAGTATCGAAAAGTTCGAAGGCAAAGTCGCCATCCACTACTCCCTTTCCGGCATTTTTGGCCACATAATCATCGAAACGAGCGATGCCTTTGGCCAATGTTTTGAGGAAGGATTGTTCTTCTTCCAAGATGATGCGCTCGATGAGCGTCTGTTGTTTGTTCAGTTCGGGGAACTGGTGTCCCATCTGGGCCACGAGGTCTGCCACGAGCGTATGCATAAACGGTTCCTTGAAGTTGAGGAAGGTGAATCCGTAGCGGATGGCGCGGCGCAAAATGCGACGGATGACATAGCCCGCTCCCGTGTTGGAGGGCAGTTGGCCGTCAGCAATGGCAAAGGAGATAGCACGCAAGTGGTCGGCCACCACGCGCAAAGCGATGTCCACCTCATGGTTTTGCCCATATTGCACACCAGCATTCTGAGCAATCTTTTGGATGATGGGTTGGAAGACATCCGTGTCGTAGTTGGATTTCTTGTTCTGCACGGCCATGCAGAGGCGTTCGAAGCCCATGCCGGTATCTACATGCTTATTAGCCAACAACTTAAGCTCACCAGAGGCTATTCTATTGTACTGCATGAACACGAGGTTCCAAATCTCAATCACCAGCGGATTGTCCTTGTTCACCAACTCACAGCCGGGCACTTGGGCGCGCTCGGCATCATCGCGCAGGTCGATATGGATTTCGGAGCAAGGACCGCAAGGACCGGTCTCGCCCATCTCCCAGAAATTGTCTTTCTTGTTGCCTTTCAGTATGCGATCTTCGGGAAGATAAGCCTTCCAAAAATCGTAAGCCTCCTGGTCAAAGTCGGTGCCATCCTTCTCGTCGCCTTGGAAAACGGTGGCATAAAGGCGGTTTTTGTCCAATTTCATGACTTCAGTGAGAAATTCCCACGCGAAAGCAATGGCTTCTTTCTTAAAGTAGTCGCCAAACGACCAGTTGCCGAGCATCTCGAACATGGTGTGGTGGTACGTGTCGCGGCCCACCTCTTCGAGGTCGTTGTGTTTGCCCGACACGCGCAAGCATTTTTGCGAGTCGGCCACGCGCGGGAACTCGGCGGGGTTGTTGCCCAAGAAGATGTCCTTGAACTGGTTCATACCCGCATTGGTAAACATGAGAGTAGGATCGTTTTTGATCACCATCGGCGCAGATGGCACTATATGATGTCCTTTGGATTCAAAGAATTTTAAAAAAGCGGCGCGTATTTCGGTTGAAGTCATAATATGATTGTTTTTTGAGGGCGCAAAGGTACAAAAGAATTAAGAATTGAGAATTGAAAATTGAGAATTATTTATCGTTTATAGAAAATTAAAGATGTGAAGATTCGATAATCATTCAGAATTTGAAAATTTCCATCAATTCAGGATAGGCTTTGATGTCAGAGCAGAAGATGATCGGCGGGAAGAGGGGCAGGTCGTGGCGACGGCCTTGCGTGAGGTCCACATCCAAGCTTTTTCTGTATAGAAACCATACGAGCTCTGAGCAATAGAACTCGGTGGAGTCCTGGTCGTCAAAGGCTTTGTCAAAAAGCAGATGCCGCTGATAGAGTGCTTTGCCCTCCTGCAGCAATTTCATGGTATCTTCTGGGGTCAGTTCCATGCGGCAGATGCAGCCATGTGCAGCTCTGTCGGAGCGGAAAAACACGCCAATTGGCTCCAACTTCACGCTATCCTTCTCACTTTTTGTAGTGCGCTCGTTGGGCACAGCGTGCAATACACACCATTGGCCGTCGTGCCAGAGTACCATTCCCACATGGGAGTAGATGCTTTTCTTGTCAACGGAGGTGACGGTCTTGCTCTCCAGACTTTCCCCTGTACGGAAAATGATATCTCCCGTTTGCAGGGCCAGCGTGTCGGGCACCTGAAACAGCGTGTAGTCGGGCGCGTGCCGGCAAGCCGACAGCATCAACAGCGTACAAATGAAAAAGGTAGAAGCAAGAACCACCCTGCCTCTACCTTTTAGTAATGACTGAATCGGATCAGCCGTTGATTTTCCATTTTCCATCCTGCTTAACCAGCTTGACTTTTTTAGTTTTTTCTTCCGGCTGGGAATTGAAAGAGGATGTAAAAGAGTACTTCACTTCCACTACCGCTGTCTGGCCATCTTCGGAAATCTCTTCGGAAAGGATTTCATATTCAGGGATTTTAAGATCCAGACCCTGCATTTTTTCAATGTCCTTTTGGATTTCTTCCTTGTCTTCCGACGTGGTCGTATAGCTTAATGCTTTTTCAAAATCGCCTTTTTGCAGGGCTTTATAGTAGCTGTTAGTCACATCTTTTGGGCTTGGAGAACCGCAGGAGGCCATCAGCAGAGCGGCTATGACAACGCTCATGATTGTGAGAAGTTTTTTCATAATGATTGTGTTTTTAATTAATAATGGCGCAAAGATAGCATAAAAATCTTATCTGCCATCCTTGCGCCACAAAAAATCACCGAGGAAATGTTATTTGATTGTGTATCGTGCACCGACGAACACACCCCAATCAAAATAGGTCACGTTATAATGATCATTGAAAAGCAAACCGAAACCAGGTCTGAAGTCTGCCTGCAGTGTGAGCGGGAAATTAAACTTGTACTCCACACCACCGATAGCATTCACACCGAGTTTGCCATAGTAAGATTTATAGATTCCCCAACTACTTGAGTAAGTGGACCACGCATATCCGGCACTGAGGCCACCGCCGACCAGCCAGTGCAGACCGTCAACGTTTGTACCACGCTCATACATCAAATTAGGATTCACTTCGATAGTCATCGGAGTGGTCATGCCATGCCAAACATAGCTGGTACTCTTCTCATGGTACGTAGCAGGAGTCACCGTCCATTTGAAACCGGCATCCACACTCAAAGCCAGATGATCGGTAAAGAAAGTTTTGTAGGAGAAAGCCTCCATGTTACCCAATGTCACACCAACACTGTGACGATAGGGAGCCTGTGCGTTAAGAGCCACAACAAGGCCCAACAACAATAATAAAGCACTCAATTTTTTCATAATTCCAGTATTTAATGTTATTGTTATTTTTTTGGCAAAAGTATTAAAAACAAAATTGCGAAATTGACGTTTACCCATAAATAAAAAACAGAATCTTGTTGATAAAAATACTACTTTTGTCCCCTGTTTTATGAAAAGAACCCTCTTGTATATTGCCTTTTGTCTGATGTGCTTTTCTGGCTATGGTCAGAAAGATAAAAGCATGGGATTCCGTATATGGGAGGATTCGCTCATCCAACTTCGTGCGCAGGTGATGGACGAACCGGATGAAACCACCCGCTTGGCCCTGAACGAAGATTTCATGACCCTGCTGGAAGAGGTGTTGCAAATGCCCAATTCTTTCAAATTCGCTTGGGATTCCGTCAAAAACTTCTCTGTTTTAACCTCTCCCGACAATAATTTCAAGATTTTCACTTGGTATGTGGTAAAAAAAGACTATTCAGTAGAGAATTTCGGATTCATACAAGTGTATAATGAAGGAAGAAAAAAATACGTGCTTTTCCCTTTGTACGACAAACGGAGCACGCTTGATTACCCCAAAACCGTCATCGGCAACCACAACAGATGGTACGGGGCAGTCTATTACACCATCATCCCTCTCCGGTCAAAGGATTTTACCTACTACACGCTATTAGGTTGGAACGGCAACGACATCTTCACCAACCAGAAACTCATTGAGGTGCTACATTTCAACAAGGAGACCGTGCCCGTATTCGGGGCGCGCATCTTCAAAAACTTTCCCGAGCGGGTGAGTCGCGTGATTTTCGAATACTCCAAAAATGCTGTGCTCCACCTCAACTACGAGCACCAGCAGTACGCCGTGAGCACCGGCAAGATGAACCCCAAGACTCGCCAGCCGGAATATCGTAGTGTGAACTGCCCGATGATTATCTTCGACGAGCTGATTCCGATGGAGGACAACATGCGGAACGTGCCTGCATACATGGTGCCGGAATCCAGCCTGAACCAAGGTTTTATCGAAGACAACGGCAAATGGCTGTTCATGAAAAGCGTGCGCGGATCCAATCCCGACAAAGTGAGACCCGACTACCAGCATAAAAACCGAAACTATTACAATCCAAACAAGAACAAATAATGGAAACTTCTTTATATCCCCTGAAATTCGAGCCCATACTGAAAGACAAAATCTGGGGTGGAACCCGATTGAAAACCATGTTGTACAAAGAAATCAGCGACGCCAACTGCTGTGGCGAAAGCTGGGAAGTGTCGGGCCTCGTGGGCGACGAGTCCATGATCATCAACGGCTTTTTGGCCGAGAATAACCTCAACGAGTTGCTGGAAATCTACATGACCGAACTGGTTGGTGAGAAAAACTACGAAAAATACGGACTGGGCTTCCCACTGCTGATCAAGTTCATCGATGCGCAGGACAACCTGTCGGTGCAAGTGCACCCTGACGACGAGCTGGCACAGCGCAAATACGGACAGAGCGGCAAGACGGAGATGTGGCACGTGATTGCTTCGGAGCCAGGGAGCGGCCTCTATGTGGGCTTCAACAAGACTGTCAGCAAAGCCCAGTTTGAGGAGGCCATAGCCAACGGCACCGTGGAAGAAGTGTTGCAATTCTATCCTGTGCAACCCGGCGACACATTCATGATTCCTGCGGGCACGGTACACGCCATTAGCAAAGGCGTGCTGCTGGCCGAAATCCAACAACCCTCGGACATCACCTTCCGTGTGTTCGACTGGAATCGCGTGGACGACGAAGGCAATTCCCGCGAACTGCACGTGCAGGAGGCCTTGGAGGCCATCGACTTTGAGCATCAAACCGATAATTTCAAGGTGGAATACCAGCCGCAACTGAACAAGACGGTGCACTTGGTTCGCTCCCAATATTTCAACACCAGCCTGCTGGAGTTCGACCAGCCACTGAACAAATCCTTTGTGGAGATTGACTCTTTCGTCATTTACATGTGCCTGGACGGACAAATCCTGTTGGCATACGGCGACGAGCGCGAGCGGTTGGAGACGGGCGAGGTGGTGCTCATTCCCGCCGAGATGGAGGAAGTGCAGCTGCTCCCGGCCCGCAAATCCAAACTTCTGGAAGTTTATTGCTAATGGCCCCGTTTCATTTTAAGAAATTTTCACTTCAACATGATAACAGTACCTTGAAAATAGGTACCGATGCGGTATTGTTGGCCGCGCTCACCGACGTGGAGGAGGCGCAATCCGTGTTGGACATCGGCTGTGGCTGCGGCGTCATCGCCTTTTGTCTGGCGCAGCAATTGGCTCATACACAGATATATCCATTGATTTGCGGCATCGATCCTGACGAGGCTTCGGTATTGGAAGCGCGGCAAAACGCTGCCGCCTATCCCCTGCTCCCCGCCGACGCATTCCGCTTCGTGCAGGGGCGTGTGCAGGACATGGCCGCCGCCGACCAGCCGCAACAATTCGACCTCATTGTCACCAACCCGCCCTTTTACGGCCATGACTTGAAGCCCGTGCACGAAAAGAGGCTCCGGAGCAAGCACCGCGACGACCAGCTCCCCTTCGAGGAGTTATTGCAGAGTGTGTTAAAACTATTGAAAGAAGACGGTCGCTTTGCGCTGATCCTGCCTCCCGTGGAAGGCGCCCAGTTTCACACCCTGACGGAAGGCCTCTTGCATTGCCGCAAACGGGTGTACATCCAGCCCACCGCCAAGAAACCCGTCCATCGCGTAATCCTGGAATATGGCCACGCAGATGGCCCCTGCGTGGAACATCATCTAATCATCCGCAACGACCAAAACGAATATACGGAGGAATACCGAACCGTTACGAAACCGTATTTGTTGTAACCACCATTCCGCCGCTTTGCGGCGGAATCTCCAACGTTACCCCTGTTTCACTAGCTGTCCGCACGCCGCCGCGATGTCTTGCCCACGGCTCTGGCGCACATTCACCACCATGTTGCAACTCTTGAGGTAATCAATAAACTCCTCACGCTGATTGGGATAAGAACGGTGATAGAGGCCGCCTTCGGTCTCGTTGTACTCGATAATATTGATTTTCACAGGGAAAGGTCGGCAATAGCGGGCCAGCTTCTCAGCAGCTTGACGTGTGTCGTTCACCTTGGACAGCAACAAATACTCGAACGTGATGCGCGCGCCGGTTTTCTGGTGGTAATAGACCAAGGCGGCCTGCAGGTCGTGGAGACTGTTGTGGTCTGTGACCGGCATGATAACCTGACGCACAGCGGGGTCGGCGCTGTGCAGGGAGATGGCCAACCCGCATGGGAAGTTGCGGTCAGCCAATGCTTTGATACCCTTCACGATACCGGCGGTGGAAAGCGTGATGCGCGTGGGCGACAACCCAAATCCATCCTTGGCGGTGAGCTTGTCGATGGCTGTCATCACGTTGTTGAAATTCAACAGCGGCTCGCCCATGCCCATGAACACGATGTTGGAGATGCCGTTGCCGTACAGCTCGCGCGCGCGGCGGTCCATAAGCACATACTCATCAACAATCTCGCTGTAGTGCATATTGCGGATGAAACCCATCGTGCCCGTGGCACAGAAGGTGCAACCCAACGGACAGCCCACCTGCGAGGAGATGCACGCCGTGACGCGCTCGCCGGAAGGAATGAGCACGCCCTCCACCAACTTGCCGTCGTGCAAACGGAAAGCAAACTTGGCGGTTTTGTCTTTGCTGTGTGCCTCTTGACCGATTACAGCTCGGTGAAAGGTGAAACTGGCGACCAACTGTTGCCGCAGGACAGCGGAGATGTTGGTCATCTCGTCAAAACTGCCGGCACCTTTTTGCCATAGCCACGACCAGATTTGCTTGGCACGGAATTTCTTCTCCCCGATAGATACCAAGAAATCCTCTAACTGTTCGATGGAAATGTTGCGAATATCTTCCATAATGAGAAAAAAAGGCTGCCCTGCGGCAGCCTTTACAGGGTTATGTTAAAAAACTTATTTTGCCAGTTTGTAAGTATCCATAGCCATCACCAATTCTTCGTTGGTGGTCACGGAGACTAACTTCACTTTGGAGTCGGGCGTGGAGATGATGCCGTCTTCGCCGGCATACTTCTGGTTAGCTTCTTTATCCAGCTTGGTGCCGAGGAATTCGAGACCTTCGCAGATGGCTTCGCGTTGGAACCAGGCATTCTCGCCAATACCGCCCGTGAAAAGGATGATGTCCACACCACCCATAGCGGCAGCGTAGGCACCGATATATTTCTTCACGCGGTAAGCGAACATGTTGAAGGCGTATGTGGAGCGCTCATCACCGGCATCGCGGCCAGCACGGATGTCGCGCATATCGACGCTCTTGCCGGAGATACCCAACAAACCGCATTTCTTGTTGATGAAGGTGTTGAGTTGCTTGGTATCCATCTTCTCGGAATCCATGATGTAAAGCAGCGCACCGGCGTCAATGTCGCCACAACGGGTACCCATCATCAAACCCTCTACCGGAGTGAAACCCATGGAGTTGTCAATGGATTTGCCGTTCTTGATGGCGGTGATGGAAGCACCGTTGCCAAGGTGACAGCTCACAATCTTGCAGTTGTTGTAGTCGAGACCCACCATTTCAGCGGCTTTCGGGCCCACATATTTGTGGCTGGTGCCGTGGAAGCCATAGCGGCGGATTTTCTTCTCGGTGTAATATTCGTAAGGCAATGCGTACAAGAAAGCCTCGGGCGGCATGGTTTGATGGAAGGAGGTATCGAAGATGCCCACGTGTTTCACGTTGGGGAGCAATTTCTTCATCACATCGATGCCGAGCAGGGATGCCGGATTGTGCAGCGGGGCCAATTCGCAGAGTTTGGCAATTTCCTCGCGCTCTTTGTCGCCAATCACCATGCTCTGTTTGAAATACTCACCGCCGTGCGCCACGCGATGACCCACTGCATTGATCTCGTCCAGGGATTTAATCACGCCATGTTGCGGATCCATCAAAGCTTCAAGCACCAATTTCACGCCCACCTCATGGTTGGCGATAGGAGTTTGTACATAGTATTTTTCTTTGCCGACCGGTTTGTGGGTGAACTCACCCATTTCCAAACCTACACGCTCTACAAGACCTTTGGCCAACAATTCGGGTTGCGGTTCCATTTCCAACAATTGGTATTTGATGGAGGAACTGCCACAGTTTAAAACTAAAACTTTCATATTGGATTGATTATTAGATAATTTTAATACTGAAAAAATTTTTTATGCGGGGCAAATATACAAAAAATGCGGACAAGACAAGCTTAATCCGCATACAATATATATAATTCAACAACGTATTCTAGAAATAGAGGTCGCGCTCACCGGCCTTGATGCGCTCAATTCGCTTCAGCAGCTCGTCGCGGAACTTTTCATCCACATTCACGAGGTTGTTCTCGATGACCTTCCATCCTTTGGCGGCCACTTCGGGTGTGGCATAATCCACCAGATACTCGCTCAGCGTGAGAATGGCGTTGGGTGTACAGTAGCGCTTGATGAAACCCGGCACACTGAACTCCATAAAGTGCTCGCCCGTGCGGCCCAAACGGTAGCACGCCGTGCAGAAGCTCGGGATGAAGTTACCATCCAACAGCTCCTCGATGATGTCGCCAAGATTACGGTCGTCGCCAATCTTGAACTGCTCACGGTGCAGGTTCTGATCCTCTACCTTGTCGCTGTTTTTCTCGGTCTCTTCGTGATGGTATTTGTAGTCGCCAATTTGCAGGTTGGTACCGCCGTCAATCTGGGAAATACCGTATTGGATAGCCTTGGCGCGGAACTCGGGCGTCTCGCGGGCGGTGAGAATCAAACCGGTGTAAGGCACAGCCAAACGGAAGATGGCGATGATTTTCTCAAAGGTGTCGTCATCCACGAAATATTTCTTGTCAATATCCAAACCGGAAGCATCCTTGATACGCGGGAAGGAGATAGTGTGCGGTCCCACGTTGAAGCAGGCTTCCAAGTGGTTGGTATGGCGAATCATGGCCATTACCTCGAAACGCCAGTCATAAAGGCCGAAAAGGATGCCGAGACCGTTGTCATCGATGCCGGCTTGTTGTGCGCGGTCCATGGAGGTGAGGCGCCACTCGAAATTGCCCTTGATGGTGTTGGCGGGATGATACCACGAATAAGCCTCCGGATGGTAGGTCTCTTGGAAAATCTGGTACGTGCCGATGCCGGCCTCCTTCACAATGCGGAAACCTTCCACATCCAGCGGGGCGGCGTTGATGTTGACACGGCGGATGGAGCCGTTGCCCTTCTTAACCGAGTAAGCTAACTTGGTGGTGTGCGCGATGAACTCGGGTGAGTATTTCGGCGACTCGCCATAAACGAGAATCAGTCGTTTCTGGCCATCATCTTCCAGTGCCTCGATGTTGCGCACGAACTCCTCATCGGTCAGCGTGGTACGCACCTGCTCGTGGTTGGAGGAACGGAAACCACAGTATTTGCAGTTGTTGACGCAATAGTTGCCCACATAGAGCGGCGCGAAGAGCACAATACGGTTGCCATAGATGCGGCGTTTCAGCTCGCGAGCACCCTCTTTGATTTCTTCCACCAAAGCAGGTTCGGTGGTGTTGATGAGCACGGCTGTCTCTTCAAGGGTCAATCGGTTCTTGTCCAGCGATTTTTGGATGATTTCGCGTACGCGCTCCGGCGTGCTTTTCGTGTTGTTAATGAAATCCCATAATTCATCAGCATCGATGAAGGGTTTCCCTATTTCGTCGGGAATTCTACATTTTTCAGGGTGAAATTGCATATTGTTGTGGTTTTAATTATTTGATATTTTATTGATTATTGGCATTTTTTTCTGTAGAGACGCGCCATGGCACGTCTCTACGATGAACGTGCGATAACGTATCACGCGGATTTCGTCACCACGGCCTTGGCCTCGATGTGGTCAATGCGCCCCAGTTTTCCGGACAGGGCGTTGATTTCGTTGGTGTCGCCTTCGACAATGAGGGATATGACCGAGACATTGCTGTCGCGGAACGGCAGACCCTGTCGGGCCAGAATGATGTCGGAATATTGGGAAATCACCGCGTTCACCTGCGGTGCCACGGCGCGGTCCTTGACCAGCACCGTAACGGTTCCAATTCTCTTTTCCATCAGTGCAACTTTTGGATTAGGTGATTGATTGAATTACGGCGGCAAAGATAAGAAAAAAGATTAGAGTTTAGAGATGAGAGATTAGAGATTTTTAAAAGGTAAGATTTCTTCGGGCTTTTTGATGATAATGTCCGCTTTCGCCTCCTCCAGTTCGCTGAGCGGGCGGTAGCCCCAGAGCACGCCCACGGCTTTCAGGCCTGCACTGTGCGCAGTGTCCATATCCACTGCGGTGTCACCGAAATAGAGCGTCTCTTCTTTAGAGCATCCCGTGGCCGCCAAAATGTCGTACACCACCTGCGGGTCGGGCTTCACAGGTATGCCTTCACGCTGCCCGAACAGCGCATCCCACCGCACTGTGGGAAAGAAATTGGCCATCAGCGGAGCTAAGGCACTGTGTACTTTGTTGGTGGCCACCGCCAACTTAATACCTTGATTTTGCAGTTTCTCCAAAACTTCTGTCAATCCTTCATACACGGTGGTCTTGTCGTGCATGTGGATGGTGTAGAAATCCAAAAATTCTTTCAAACAAGTATTGAAAGTCTCCTCGTCGTGGTGATCTTCGGGTAAGATACGCATGATGAGCGTGGGCATTCCGTTGCCCACAAAATAACGGTAGGCATCCACCGGATGCGTGGGGAAATGATGTTCTGCTAAAACATGATTGGCAGCGTCAGCAAGGTCCTCCAAGGTGTTGAGCAGCGTGCCGTCCAAGTCGAAAATGCAGAGTTTGATCATCTTTTAGAATACAAACGGTGAATCAAAATCCTTCAAATACGGGCCTTTCGTATCTTTCTCCGAGGTCAGAGGATGCTCCACTTGCCAGTCGATGTTCAGATCGGGGTCGTCGAAGCGGATGCTGCCTTCGGAGGCCTTGTTGTAGAAATTGGAGCACTTGTAGAAGAAGACGGTATTATCTTCCAAAGCGGAAAAGCCGTGTGCAAAGCCTGCGGGAATGTAGAACTGGCGGAAGTTGTCGGCGGTGAGCAACACGGAGAAATATTGTCCGTATGTGGGACTGCCCTTGCGGATGTCCACGGCAAAGTCAAGGGCTGCGCCTTGCAGAATGCGCACCAACTTGGCCTGTGCAAAAGGCGGCTTCTGGAAATGCAACCCACGCACCACGCCCTTTTGCGAGCATGATTGGTTGTCCTGCACCCAATGCTCGTGGATGCCGATTTCTTCCAATCGTTTTTCATTGTAGCTTTCAAAAAAATAGCCTCGAGCGTCCTTGAAAACGTCAGGTTCAATCACTATAAGGCCAGGAATGGGGGTGGGGGTGATGGTCATGGGATGAAAGTTTAGAGTTTAGAGTTAATAGTTTAGAGATAATAGTTAAAGGTTTCTGTTTTATTGTTTTAATCTCAATTTTCAATTCTCAATTTTCAATTAGTTAGTCATCCGATTCCTCCGCCACAAACGCCTGATATTTAGTCAGAAATTTAGCACGAGAAAGGAATCCGATATATAGTCTGTCGTGCGTGATGATGGGCATGTTGAAATTGCCGGTTTTCTTGAATTTTTCCAATACCACGGCGCCTGTATCATCGTCGTAGATAAAATCCTCCGGTTCAATCATCAGATCTTCCACACGAACCAAATCATAAAGATCCTGATTGAAAATAACTTCGCGATGGTCGTCCATGACGAGCAGTCCTTGGAAGATATTTTGCTCATTGATGACCACAAAGAGATTGCGTTTGCTCTGGGCGATGATATCCACGTAGGTGCGCAGGGTGCTGTGCGCGGGCACGGTCTTGATATCAGTATCAATAAACTGGTCCCATTGCAGTTTGCGCAGCGCGAACTTGTTCTTGTTGTGGGTTTTCAGATTGCCCTTGTCTGCCAAAGGTTTGGTATAAACGGAATATTTTTCGAACGGATAGACGCTGAGATAGGAGCAGGCTGCAGTGATCATTAGCGGGATGAGCAGGGTGTAGCCGCCAGAAAGCTCGGCAATGAGGAACATTGCCGTCATGGGCGCCTGCATCACGCCCGTCATCACGCCGGCCATGCCTGCGAGGATGAAGTTGACGTATGGCAGATGCAAACCCAACAGGTTGTTGGATACAGCAGCCACGAAGAAGCCCGTGAACGCGCCAATGAACAATGTGGGGGCAAACACACCGCCAATACCGCCAGCGGAAGTAGTAAGCGAAGTGGCGAACACCTTCAGCAAAATAATACCCGCAACTCCAGCAAGCATTATCCAAACGCTGGACCCAAACATCCGCAACGGAGAGTTGGCAAACAGAGATGTGTAATCTCCATTGATGAGCACGTTAATGTTTCCATAACCTTCACCATAGAAAACCGGAAAGAGATAGATGAGCCCGCTGAGCAGCAAACCGCCGAAGACAGCTTTAACGTAGGGTTTCCGTATCCGCCGCATCTGCTTTTCCACCCATCTCGACAGGCGTAGAAAATAGACAGACAACAAACCTGTCAGCAATCCGAGGATGATATAGAAGGGAATGTTGGAAAGCCAAAATTCTTGGGTGCTGCCGATGGAAAACATCACATTGCGACCTAAGAACAGCATGGACATCACCGTTCCAGTTGCAGCAGAGATGAGCAAAGGCAGGATGGCGCTTCCGGTGAGGTCGAGCATAAGCACCTCGAAGGTGAAGACGATGGCGGCGATGGGAGCCTTGAAGATGGCAGCCATGGCAGCGGTGGAGCCGCATGCCAACAACAGGGTGGTCTGCTTGGGCTTAAGGTGGAAGAATCGTCCCAGATTGGAACCGATGGCGGAACCGGTGAGCACCATGGGGGCTTCCAAACCGACGGAGCCACCGAAACCCACGGTAATCGCACTTGACACCATGGAGGAATACACATTGTGGAATCGCAACTTGCCGTCGCTCTTGCAAATGGACTTGAGTACAATACTCACCCCATGCCCGATATTGTCTTTTACCACCCGCCTTACGAAAATCAGGGTGAGGATGATGCCGATGGGCGGAAAGATGAGGTACAAGTAGTTGACCTCCTCCACGGGAAATGCGCTACTGAGCACCTTGGTGGTGATATAGACCAGGTTTTTGATGATAATGGCTGCCAATGCACCCAGCATGCCAATCAGCACACTGAGAATCAACACCAAAGCCCGCTGGCTCAGATGCTGCTTCATGTAGCGTCTGATCCGAGCCAAAGTGTAGAGGTGATTCCGCTTGATAAGCCGTTTTTTCATCGGCGGCAAATATACAAAATAATCAAAACTGAATGAATTTAAAATCCCGTATCTTTGCAGCCCTTTAGAAAGAGTATGCTTTCCATTCGTAGAAAAATTTTGGACAACGGCTTGCGCGTAATCGTACACGAGGACCACACCACACCCTTGGCGGCCTGCAACATTGTCTATAACGTGGGCTCCCGCGACGAGCACCCCGACCATACCGGTTTTGCGCACCTCATGGAGCATTTCATGTTCACCGGTTCCAAAAATGTGCCCGATTTTGACAAAGTATTGCAAAAAGTGGGCGCCATCAACAACGCTTACACTTCGCAAGATATCACCCATTACTACGAGGTACTGCCCGCTAACAATCTGGAAACAGCCCTGTGGATAGAATCTGATCGAATGCTGGAGCTGGCCTTCCGACAGGAGTCGCTGGATATTCAGAAGCAGGTGGTGATTGAGGAGTTCAAGGAGAATTACCTCAACCGTCCGTATGGCGACTTGATGATGCTGTTCAATCAGATGGCCTACGAGCGACATCCGTATCAATGGCTGCCCATCGGCAAGAAACCCGAGCATATTGCGGAAGTCGATATGGCGATGATCAAGGATTTCTATTATCACTTCTACCGTCCGAACAACGCCGTGCTGGTGGTGGCTGGCAATGTGCATTACGATGAGGTTATCGCATTGGCAGAGAAGTGGTTCGGTGACATTCCGTCCAATGCGCCGGTGTGCAAAGAGTACCCGCAAGAGCTACCGCAGACAGCAGCACGCATCCAGATTGTGGAGCGGCCCGTGCCCTCCGACGTGCTGATGAAGGGCTGGCACATGTGCGACCGCCTACATCCCGACTTCTACGCCTGCGATCTGCTTTCCGATATGTTCGGAACAGGTCAGTCCTCGTATCTGTATCAAAAAATGGTGACGGAAAAGCAACTTTTCACCGACATTTCTGCTTCCATCATGGGCACCGCCGACGAAGGGCTGTTTCTCATCAGCGGCCGACCCGTGGAGGGCGTTTCCATAGAGGCTGCCGACGAGGCTTTGTGCGAGTATCTGTACCATTTTCAGGCTGGTTCCACCTTCCCGCACGATTTGCAGAAGGTGCAAAACCGCGCCGAAGCGGTGTTACTCAACAACGACATCAAGATTGACGACAGGGCCACCAACATCGCAGTGGGCGAAACGCTTTCCAATGTGGAATATTTCCTCAACGAGCGTCAGCACTATTTTGACGTGACCGAAGAGCAGATGCTACGCCTTATCTCGGAGATGCTGACCGAAAATAAGAGTAATACATTGTATTACAAAGCGATACAAGGTTAAAGAAATCATCCAAGGATGATTTTAGAGGAATCCATTCCCTATCCACTTTTTTTGTACATTTGCACGCTTTTTAGCGATATATAAGAATATCACATAATAATCAAAAAATTAACAACTTATGGCAGAAAAAAAATTTATGACTTGCGATGGTAACCAGGCTGCGGCCCATGTTGCCTACATGTTCAGCGAAGTCGCCGCTATCTATCCTATCACGCCCTCTTCCCCGATGGCTGAGTACATCGA